>OFDC01000067.1_pt1 | contig 131464 bp, 112 predicted proteins | sample 1520941 | NCBI WGS metagenome assembly OFDC01 (sample SAMEA94258168, study PRJEB24077) | hot springs metagenome | biome: Aquatic biome; feature: Water | place: India | collected 2012-12-06 | depth 5 m
TTCGACGAGCACCAGCTCTTCAAGTTCGGCGCCCTGATCAACTTCTGATCGTCGCCGCTTGAAAGTCGAACGTTTAGAGAGAGAGCCGCGCCCCCGGGTGCGGCTCTTTTTGTATCTGTGGATGCGCTGTTGCAGGCGCGTTCATCAGCCGGTAAGCAAGCGCCGCGAATCCAATCGGGAAACAAGCGCCTGCGCGCGATCGATGCCCGGCTAGAACGTCCTTGCGGTGCTGAACGGAATTTACTTCCCGATGCACTGAGCTGGGCGGAGCCGACTATTTTGATGTCACGATAGAGAACGAGACCAGGCCATGGCCGTCGTCGTTATGAAGTTCGGCGGCACCTCGGTCGCCAATATCGAGCGGATCCGCAACGTCGCCGCGCACGTGAAGCGCGAGTTCGACGCGGGGAATGAGGTTGCTGTCGTGGTGTCGGCCATGTCCGGCGTAACGAATCAGCTCGTCGCTTGGGTCCGCGAGGCATCCCTCCTTCATGATGCGAGGGAATATGATGCGGTCGTCGCGACCGGCGAGCAGGTGACAGCCGGTCTGCTGGCGATTGTCCTCCAGTCGATGGGGTTAAAGGCGCGGTCCTGGCAAGGCTGGCAGATTCCCGTCATCGCGAGCGAGGCTCACGGCTCCGCCCGCATCCTCGATATTCCCTCCGAGAGGATCACGGCCTGCGTTGGCGCGGGCGAGATCGCCGTCGTAACTGGGTTTCAGGGCGTCGAGCCCAAGGCCAATCGCATCGCAACGCTGGGTCGCGGTGGTTCTGACACGAGCGCCGTGGCTCTTGCGGTCGCCCTGAAGGCCGATGTCTGCGACATCTATACCGACGTCGACGGCGTCTACACCACCGACCCGCGCATCGTGCCAAAGGCGCGCCGCCTGCCGAAAGTCTCCTACGAGGAGATGCTCGAAATGGCGTCGCTCGGGTCCAAGGTGTTGCAGACGCGTTCGGTTGAGTTGGCGATGGTGCACAGGATGAAGGTGCGCGTGCTGTCGAGCTTCGTCGCGCCCGACGCGATGCAGCCCTTCAGGCCCGGCGACCTCGAAAATATCGGAACGATCGTTTGCGACGAGGATGAGATCGTGGAACAGCAGGTTGTGAGCGGCATCGCCTTCGCTAAGGACGAAGCCAAGGTGACGATCCTTAAGGTAGAGGACAAGCCCGGGGTCGCCGCCCGCATTTTTGGTCCCCTCGCCGACGCCAACATCAACGTCGATATGATCGTCCAGAACGTCGCACCGGATGGCAAGTCGACTGACATGACATTCACGGTCCAGGCCACCGAGCTTCCTCGCGCCCTCGAGGTTCTGAAGTCGGCGAAGACCGACATCGGTTATTTCGATGTCAATTCGAGCGCCGACGTCGTCAAGGTGTCGGTGATCGGCGTCGGCATGCGCAGTCATGCTGGCGTGGCAGCTCAGATGTTCAAGGCCCTGGCGGAAAAGGGCATCAACATCATAGCCATCTCAACGTCGGAGATTAAAATCTCTGTCCTGATCGATGCCGCATATGCGGAGCTTGCTGTTCGCACGCTCCACACGCTCTATGGCATGGACGCCGCCTGACCGACGCTGGGGAAGAAGGACGGGCCCGGGTTATGTCCGTTGGGCGCCGTCTGCCATTGCTGAACCCTCGCAGGTGCCTTGAGATCGCCGCTTGACGGGACGCCGAGAACCGCCACAACCTATTTTTGGTTGAACCTTCTTCAGCTTAGAGCGGCGTCATTTGGTTCCCGCCTGCGTAACGCGGCAGGGTTCGAACGGCAGGATCATGCAGACGAGGCGCGGCGACGATAACAGTTTCTTGCCTGCGGAGCCGGCGCTGCGCGTCATCATGCGCCGCCTTCGGGACATCATGGCGGAGCCCGGCGATGGCCAGTCGCGGCTCGACAAGATCGTGCGCCAGATCGCCGGCGTCATGGTGGCCGAGGTTTGCTCGATCTACCTGAAGCGGCAGGACGGCTCCCTCGAACTCTACGCGACCGAAGGCTTGAAGCGTGACGCCGTCCACAACACACGGCTGAAGCGCGGCGAGGGCTTGGTTGGCCGCTGCGCCGAGCTTGGCGTCACGATCAACGAGCCAGAGGCATCTAGTCATCCCTCGTTCTCCTACCGGCCTGAAACCGGAGAGGAGGTCTACCATTCGCTGCTCGCCGTTCCGGTCCAGCGAAGTGGACAGCTGCTGGGTGTTCTCGTCGTCCAGAACCGGACCGTGAAGGAATATTCCGACGAGGACGTCGAGGTCCTGCAGACGACCGCCATGATCGTCGCCGAGCAACTCGTCTCGGGCGCGGCGGCAGGGGCCGGTACCGCAATTGAAGTTTCGAAGTCGATGTCGGCCGTCGTGAAGGGCGCCGCGATCGCCGAGGGAATTGCCCTCGGCCGCGTTGTTCTTCACGAGCCACGCATCGTCGTGACCCAGCTCATGGCGGACAATCCCGCCGAGGAGATGGTCCGCCTCGACACCGCGATCAGCGACCTCCGATCCTCACTCGACGACATGCTCGACCAGGAGCATCTGCCGGCATACGGCGAGCATCGCGACGTGCTCGAAGCTTTCCGAATGCTGGCGCACGACAAGGGTTGGAAGCGGCGGTTGTCGGAGGCCATCGAGGGCGGCCTGACGGCTGAAGCCGCAGTCGAGCGCGTCCAGAATACCACCCGTGCGCGCATGACACGCCACAACGACCCATTATTCCGCGAGCGCCAGCGTGATCTGGACGACCTCTCCGACCGGCTGATGCGCATCCTGGCCGGACGCAAGGTGAGTGGCTCCGAAACCGAGCTGCCCGCCGATGCAATCCTGGTCGCGCGCACGATGGGCCCGGCCGAACTCCTCGATTACGACCGCTCAAAGCTGCGCGGGCTTGTCATCGAGGATGGCTCCAGCCAGAGCCACGTTGCGATCGTCGCCAAGGCGCTCGGCATTGCCGCCGTGGGCCAGGCGCTTGGCATAGTCGATCGGGTGAATGCGGGCGACGCGATCATTGTCGATGCGGTCACAGGCGAGGCACATCTGCGGCCTGGCCCGGAGGTCATCGCCGCCTATTCGGATAAGGTTCGTTTCCGCGCCAAGCGCCAGCGCCAATACGATGCGCTGCGAGACCTGCCAGCCGTCACGCGCGACGGGCAGCGGATCGCATTGCACATGAATGCTGGACTGCTCGTCGACATGAGCCATTTCGCGCAATCTGGCGCAGACGGCATCGGGTTGTTCCGGACCGAGCTGCAGTTCATGTTGTCCGATACCCTGCCGCGTCAGGAGCGGCAGCTCGCGACGTACCGCGCTGTGATGCAGGAGGCTGGCAGCAAGCCCGTCGTTTTCCGCGCGCTCGATATCGGCGGTGATAAGGTGCTGCCATATCTCCGCCAGTCGCACGAAGAGAACCCCGCCATGGGCTGGAGGGCGATCCGCATGTCGCTCGACAGGCCGGCCCTGTTCCGCACGCAGGTCCGCGCATTCCTCCGGGCCGCGGCGGGTCGCGAACTCTCGATCATGATCCCGATGGTCTCCGAGGCGCGCGAGATGACGGCGATCCGTGCGCTGATCGACAAGGAGCACGACTTGATGAAGCGGCGCGGGATCGACGCGCCGCTGACAGTCAAGGTGGGCGCCATGCTTGAGGTACCCTCGCTGCTATTCGAGCTCGATCAATTGATGCCGCGCGTCGACTTCATTTCGGTCGGTTCGAACGATCTGCTTCAATTCCTGTTTGCAGCCGACCGTACGAACGCGCGTGTCGGCAGCCGCTATGACGCCCTGTCAGTGGCCCCGTTGCGTGCGCTGAAATCGCTGATCGAGGCCGGCCGCGAGTTCGGTGTGCCCGTTACGCTGTGCGGAGAAATGGCGGGGCGCCCGCTGGAAGCCATGGCGCTCATTGGCCTCGGATTCCGTTCGATTTCCATGGCGCCGGCTTCCATCGGGCCGGTCAAGACCATGATCCTGTCGCTGGATGCGAAGAAAGTCTCGTCGTTTCTCGATCAGCGCCTGGATGCCTCCGACCCGAACCTGCGCCTGTCGCTGGAGCGGTTCGCCGAGGAGCACGAGATCGAGGTCTAGAGCATGTTCTGGAAAAGAAGACGCCGGTTTTACGTAAGTACATGCTCAAAATCGAAGACCTGGAGCGCGTTCATGTTTCCGCTCAAACTGAACGCGCTCTAGCGCGGCTCGGATCTACTCGGCCGCGAGCTGCCGAGCGGCTATGGCATGAGGCGTCATTCCTTGAGGCCCCGTGTGTGATGATTTCCTCGCTTCGGCCTGGTGGCTGGGCCCGGCGTCGTCCTCCCTGACCCGGAACCACGCGGCGTAAAGGGCGGGAAGGAAGAACAGCGTCAGTAGTGTCGCGACTGCGAGCCCACCCATGATCGCGAGTGCCATGGGCCCCCAGAACACGCTTTTGGCGAGCGGGATCATTGCAAGGATCGCCGCCAACGCCGTCAGCACGACGGGCCGCGCCCGCCGCACGGTGCTCTCCACGATCGCATCGAACGCCGACAATCCGGCGTCGCGGTCGTGGTCGATTTGGTCGACGAGGATCACCGTATTCCGCATGATCATTCCGGCGAGCGCGATAACGCCGAGCAGCGCGACGAACCCGAAAGGTGCGTTGAAGATGAGCAGCGCGGCTACTGCGCCGACGATGCCGAGTGGTGCCGTTGAGAAGACGAGAAAAAGCTTCGAGAAGCTTTGAAGCTGGAACATCAGCAGCGTCAGCATCGCAAGGAACATGAGCGGAAACAGCTTGAACAGGGCGGCGTTCGCCTTGTCGCTCTCCTCGACGGCCCCGCCCGTATCGATTCGATAGCCGAGCGGCAGGGCCGATTTCAACGCATCGAGCTTTGGCAAGATTGAATTGGTCACCGTGGGTGCCTGCACGCCGGCAGCCACGTCCGAGCGCACAGTCAGCACCATGTCCCGATTGCGTCGCCACAGTATCGGCTCTTCAAATCCGTATTGCACCGTCGCAACCTGGGAGATCGGAACCGGGCGGCCGTCGCGAGCAGAAACCGTCAGGTCCCCGACGTGCGCCAGATCGGCCCTCTCCTCCGCAGACGCGCGCGCCACGACTTTGATGATGTCCGTGCCCTCGCGAAACTCGGACACGGTCACGCCGGAAAGAAGCGTCTGCAGCGTCTGGGCGATGTCCTGACTGTTGAGACCGAGGGCCCGGGCGCGGTGCTGGTCGACGTCGATCGAGACCGACTTAACCTGTTCGTTCCAATCGAGCTGAACGTCGACCGCGTGCGGGTCGGCCCGCATGATGTCCCGCACCTGGTAGGCAATCTCGCGGACCTTTACCGGGTCGGGCCCGACGACACGGAACTGGACCGGGAACCCAACCGGCGGTCCGAAGTTCAGGCGGTCGATGCGCACGCGCGCCTCCGGAACGGCCCCGCTGGCGATCGCCGTCTCGAGTTTGGCCTTGAGCCGCTCGCGGGCCTCCGCCCCTTTGGTCATGATGACCGTCAGCGCAAAGGCAGGGTTCGGCAGCACGGGGTTGAGGGCGAGAAAGAATCGCGGGCTCCCCTGCCCGATGTAGGTCGTATAGGTGACGGCGTCATCGTCGCCCTCGAGCAACCGCTCCGCCTTGCGCGCGGCCTCGGCGGTCGCCCCAATGGCGCTGCCCTCGGGCATCCGGACTTCGATGAACAGCTCCGGCCGGGAGGATGTCGGGAAGAACTGCTGTTGAACGAAGCCCATGCCAGCGATCGCCAGGGCGAAGCTCCCGACCGTGACGGCGATCACCAGTTTGCGCCGGCGAATGGCGGCGATCACGGCGGACCTCAGCACGCGGTAGACGCGTGACTGATACATCGTGCCGTGAGCGTTTCCACCGTCTAGGTGCTCGAGATGTGGAGCGGCGGGCTTTGCGAATTCCGGCAACAGCACGACCCCGAGATAGGGCGTGAAAACGACCGCCACCAGCCACGATACGACGAGCGCGATACCGACGACCCAGAATATGTTTCCGGCATATTCGCCAGCCGTTGACTGTGCGAAACCGACGGGAAGAAAGCCCGCTGCTGTAACGAGGGTTCCCGTCAACATCGGAAACGCCGTCGATTCCCAGGCGAACGTCGCAGCCTTGAAGCGATCGAAACCTTGCTCCATTTTCACGACCATCATCTCGATGGCGATGATGGCGTCATCAACTAGCAGGCCGAGCGCCACGATGAGTGCCCCGAGCGTGATGCGGTCGAGGTTCATGCCTGCCGCGCCCATGATCACAAAAACGATCGCGAGCACGAGCGGCACCGACAGCGCGACGACGATCCCCGTTCGCAGGCCGAGCGAGATGAAGCTCACGGCCAGGACGATGGCTAGCGCTTCGAGAAACGACGTGATGAACTCGCTCACCGAGCCCTCGACGACCTTCGGCTGATCGGCGATCTGCTCGATATCGACCCCGGTCGGGGTCGTGCTTTGGAACTGCGCGACCACATCCTTGAGCCTTTGGCCGAGTGTGAGCACGTTCCCGCCATCGGCCATCGCGACTGCCACGCCGACCGCCGGCTTGCCTTTGTGGGTGATCAGGAACGAGGCCGGCGTCTCCTCAGACCGAACGACATGCGCGATGTCGCCGAGCCGGAAAGTCTGGCCGTTGGCGGCGATGGGCACCTGCTCGATCGAGGAGAGACTTTCGAACGCGCCATTGACGCGCACGGTAACCCTGTCCGCCGGCGTCTCGATCGAGCCCGCGGACGTGACGGCATTCTGACGGCCGATAGCCTCGAAGATGGTTTGGGGCGAAACCCCAAGGGTTGCGAGTTTGCGGTAGCTGAGCTCGACGTACACTCGTTCGGCAACGTCGCCCGCGAGGCTGACCTTTCCGACATCGCTCACGCGCAGGAATTGTGAGCGGAGTTTTTCCGCATATCGTTTGAGCTCGGCACGCGACAGCCCGTCGCCCGTCAGCATGTACACTGCCGAGAACACGTCGCCATATTCGTCGTTGAAGAATGGTCCGATGACGCCGTCGGGCAACTCGCCGCGCGAGTCGGAAAACTTCTTGCGCACTTGGTACCAAGTATCGGCCGCCTCGCGCCCCCGGACCTTGTCCTTGAGCTGGACCTGGAGAACGGCCGCCCCTGGTCGTGAATATGTGCGTACGTAGTCGAGCTGCGGCAGTTCCTGCAGCCGCTTCTCCAATGGCTCGGCAACGAGCCTTTGGACCTCGTCGGCCGGCGCACCTGGCCAGAAAGCCTGGACGATCATGGTCTTGATCGTGAACGTCGGGTCCTCGGCGCGTCCAAGGCGCTGGTAGGACGTCGCACCCGCCGCGATCGTTGCCAGGATGAGGAACAACACCACCGACGGATGCCGCACGGACCAATCTGAAAGATTGAAGCTCTTCATATCGGGCTCGCTGGCAAGGTTTTGCTGACTGTGGCCACACATGCGACGAACTAGAGCATGTTCAGGAAAAGTGGATGCCGGTGTTCCGTAAGAACGTGCTCAAAATCAAAGACCTGGAGCGCGTTCATGAGTCCGCTTAAACTGAACCCGCTTTAGGGCGCGTCGCGTCCGGCTCCTTCTGCCCGTTGGTCGACGACCCGCACAGGGCGGCCGTCGTCGAGCCTGTGAACGCCCATCGTGACCACCCGGTCGCCCGGTTTCAGGCCACTGGCGATAACGGCATGGCGCTGCTCGAGGTTGACGACCGCGACCGGCGTCCGCCGCACTCGGGCATTTGTATCGTCGAGCACATAAACGTGTGCGGACCGGCCATCGTTCATCACAGCTGACAAGGGAAGGCGTGTGATGCGTTCCGCGCCACCTCGATGGAGGTGCACGACGGCCGTTCGCCCGAGCTCCGTGCTGGTTCCGGCGGGAAGCGAGAATCGCGCCTGATAGGTCCGGGTAACCCGGTCGGCTTCCGGCGACAGCTCTCGGATTCGTGCCGGAATCCTGGCTCCATCGCTGTTCCAGAAAGTGACCCCGGCTTCGGCCGATTGGACTGCGCCCGCCATGTGCTCGGGAATAGCGACCGCTACCTCGAGTTCGCTGAGCTGTGCGACCCGCACAATTGCCTGACCGGCGGCCACCACTTGCCCGGCCTCGACCGAAAGCGATGTGGCGACACCCGCCGCCACGGATAGGAGCCGCGCATAGGACAGTTGATTGCGGGCAAGTTCGACGTTGCGCTCCGCCTTGGAAACGCGTGATCGCGCCTCGTCGGCCGCCGCCCGCCGCTGGTCGAGCGCGGCCTGTGCCACGTGACCTTTCTCGAACAGTGCCGTGAACCGCCCCAAGGCCGCCTCCGCCTGCTCGCGGCTCGTCAGAGCGGCTTTGAGTTCGGCCTCCTGCGCTTCGAGGGCCAGCCTGAGATCGGTATCATCAAGTCGCGCGAGCTCCTGACCAGCGACAACGGCCTGACCGACGTCGACCGCCCGATTGACGACCTTGCCGCCCACGCGGAACGAATGATCGATCTCAAAACGCGGCCGTACGACGCCTGTGTAGCTCCAGGTTTCGCCGGCGCTTTGCATGGCGACGGTCATCACTTGAACCGGCTGTGGCAATGCAGCGGCCCCGCTGCTGGATCGCGCTTCCGGCGTGCAGGCTGCCAAGCCGAGCGCCAACGCCACCAACAGCCCCGCCGTTGCCGGATCTATCGTCCCGGTAACACGACGTGTCCCAGCGTCGAAAATAGAGGGTCGGGCCAGCATTGCGACACTCCGTGGCTTGTTAAGTTAGAGACGCTTACATAAGTTAGAAGCGCTAACCAATCAAGTGCGAATTGCAGTGCGTCGCCAGATGCGAGTAGCGGATGAAGTGCAACTTGCTCGCAAACCAGCCGATTTTCGGCATAATGAATAAATGACCACTCAGACCGATCCGACCCGAAAATCGCGATATCACCACGGTGACCTGCGAGAGGCGCTCGTTGCGGCCGCACGCGAGCTCGTCAACGAGCGCGGCGCAGAGAATTTTTCACTCGCCGATGCCTGTCGCGTCGCCGGTGTGTCGACGGCGGCCCCCTACAAGCACTTCCGCGACAAGAACGAAGTGCTCCAGGAGCTGATTATGCTCGGCTTCAAGGACTTGTCCTCCTCGGGCAGGGCCGCCCTCGAAGAGCATGGAGGGACGACCCTCGCGGGCATGATCGCGATGGGAAAGAATTACGTCGCCTTCGCGCGCCGAGAGGCTGGCCTGTTCCGGCTCATGTTCGGGCAGAATCCCATCTTGAAGGCCGATCCCGACGTTTCCGAGTGTGGCCAGGAGTGCTTCGGCGGCGTCATTGCCTCGGTTTCGGCATTCTGCGCCGCCAACGGCATTGAGCGTGACGCGAAGGCCATTGCAGTCGACCTATGGACGTTCGTACACGGTATCGCCTCGCTGGCAATTGATGGCGATTACGACAGGGTGACGCCCGGGCTCGACACGGACGCCTTGATCGAGCGCGTCGCGCCGCGCCTCCTGGCAAGACAAGAGTGACGTCGCCCGCGACCCGAGATTGCGGCGTCATCCGAAGGGCCGCTACGGGCAAGTCATTACGCACGAAATCCGGGCAGACATCCCTGATGTGTGGCCAGCTTGCCGCAGGTCTCGCGCTTTCATGTGGAGAGGTCGATTCCGGAGCCGCAATACCACAATCTAGTCATGTCGCCGCGTAACGGTGACCGCTTCGAATTGTTGCACCAGCGAAGTCGAGTACTGTCATGCGTCCAGAACCGTCCTCGCCCGCCAAGACCCGCCTTCAGGCCATTCCCAATCAGGATGTGGCTCCGGACCCGGGCATCGCCAGCTATTTCGTCTGGCTGCGGCGACACACCGGCCTCTCGATTCACCAGACCGCGGCGCTCATTCAGACCGAGTCTGAAGTGATCTCAGCTCTGGAAGCCGGTTCCATTGCCGATCTGCCTGCTTGGCCCGAAACGGTGCGGATTGTCTCGGCATACGCTCAAATGGCGCAGGTCGATGCGCGCGGCCCGCTGCAGGCCCTTCAGTTGCGCTGGCCGACGGTTTCCGTGAAGCGCGACAGAAAGCAGCCGAAGACGAAGTCGCTCGCGGCGGCGAATGCCAATCGCTTGTCGTTGAGGCTCTGGTAGTGCCTCTCGGCCGCTCGGAGAACGGCTCCTCGGGAATTGCTCGCTCGGACGATACTCAGCCAATCGTGCCGCCCATTTTAAGCATGGACCGGCACGCGCCTCGTGTTGGCCGAAATCCGTCAAGCGGAGCCAAGCGCCGCAGCGACGAGCCGCAAATTGCACCCGTTCGAAGGTTCGGCGTATAAGCCCGCTCCCGCGCGGTTGCCGCGCGCATAATGGGTGCTGCCAGCGAGATGTCCCTTCCGCGCGAAAAACTAGACCGGCTCGTCGAGCGTTGGCAGGTCATCCAGTCCGAGCTCAATGCTGGGGCATCTCAGGCCGCGTACGCAAAACTGACCAAGGAGTTCTCGGATCTCTCCCCGGTGGTCTCGGCCATTTCAGCCTACTACGCCGCCGAGCAGGAGGCGCGCGACCTCGCCGCCTTGGCCGACGACGCGGGCGCGGATCGCGAGATGTCGGCCCTCGCGCGCGAAGAGCTGCAAGTGCTCAAGCCACGCCTCGCGGAGCTGGAGCACAGCCTCAGGATCGAGCTTCTTCCGAAAGATGCTGCTGACGAGAAGAGCGCGATCCTCGAGGTCCGGGCCGGGACCGGTGGCGACGAGGCTGCGCTGTTCGCCGCCGACCTTTTTCGCATGTACCAGCGCTACGCCGACCTCAAGGGCTGGAAGACAGAGATCATCTCGGCCTCCGAGAACGATCTCGGCGGCTACAAGGAGATCGTCGCTTCGATTACCGGCTCTGGTGTGTTCGCCAAGTTGAAGTTCGAATCGGGAGTGCATCGCGTTCAGCGCGTACCCGCAACGGAAACCCAGGGACGCATTCATACATCCGCCGCGACGGTGGCGGTGCTGCCGGAGGCCGAGGATGTCGATATCGACATCCGCCATCAGGATATCCGCATCGACACCATGCGCGCCGGCGGCGCGGGTGGGCAGCACGTCAACCGGACCGACTCCGCCGTTCGCATCGTCCACCTCCCGACAGGTATCACAGTCGTCTCTGCGGAAAAGTCGCAGCACCAGAACCGTCGGTTGGCGATGCAGGTTCTGAAGTCGCGCCTATATGAGCAGCAGCGATCGAAACTGGACGAGGAACGGTCCAGCGCCCGGAAGGAGCAGGTGGGCTCCGGCGATCGATCGCAGCGGATCCGCACCTACAATTTTGCCCAGGGACGGGTCACGGACCACCGTATCAATCTCACGCTCTATAAGCTCGACGAGGTTCTGTCCGGCAACGCCCTCGACGAGCTCATCGACGCACTCACGACGGACCATCAGGCGAATCTGATGGCCGAGATGGCGAGCCAGGACAGCCTGTGAACACAACTACGGTGCACGAATGGGCGGCGTGACGGCGGGCAGCAGCGATCAGCCGACCATCAAATCGGCGATCCGGTCCTCGTCGGCCCGCCTGGCAGCAGCCGGTATCGAGGATGCGGGCATCGATGCGCGCCGGCTTCTCTGCCATGCGCTCGGATGTGAGCAGATCAAGCTTCTCACCGAATCGGATCGGTTGTTGTCAGCCGAGGAAACCGCGCGTTTCGAGGCGATGCTCGTTCGGCGCAGCGCTCGCGAGCCGGTATCCCGGATTATGGGGCGGCGCGACTTCTATGGGCGGACATTCATGGTCACGCCGGGAGTTCTCGACCCCCGCCCCGATACCGAGACACTGGTCGAGGAGACGTTGAGGATTGCGCACGAACCTGAATACCAGGGGCGGCCGCTCTCTATCCTCGACATTGGCACGGGTTCCGGCGCGATCCTGCTGACGTTGCTCGCCGAGCTGCCTCAGGCTTCGGGGCTCGGCATTGACGTCAGTGCCGATGCGCTGACCGTGGCATCGGCCAACGCGGCCGCACTCGGGTTGTGTGACCGCGCCCGTTTCGAGCTCGTGGACATGTCGAAGGGGCTTCCGGAGGGCTACGACATCTGGGTCTCGAACCCGCCCTATATTCCGGCGGAGGAAATCACGGGCCTCGACCCGGAGGTCCGCGAATACGATCCGCGCCTGGCGCTCGACGGTGGAACGGACGGGCTCGACGCCTATCGCCACATTGTCGCGGGGGCGTCAGGGGCGGCGGCGCCCCGGTGGCTGGCGATGGAGTTCGGCGCTGGGCAGTCGGAGGCGATCTGCGCGCTGACACGTGAGCTGCGACCGGTTGAACAGACCGTCACGCGGGATCTTGGCGGCCACGATCGGTGTGTTGCGGTGAAGCTACACGATTACTTGAAGTAAGAAAAAGCTTGGAACGCGAGAGATTTGGCGCTAGGTTGCATTCTGTCGAGGGAAGCGCGGCGGATCTTTTGCAGATTTGAGTTCTGCAGGACGTTGATCCCGCTTCTCCTCACCCCTAGTCGCTCCAATCTTTTAAGTTGTTGGTTCGCCGCAGGACGGGGTGAACCGAGGGACACGGGCGGGGCACCGTCAAACGCAGACAAAGCGAGCACGGACGAATCGAACACGTGGCGCAAATCGGATGCCGGTTACGCACCAAAGTTCGGATTAGCCATTGAGGCATGATCGGCGGCTTGGCGTGCCTTCGAGGGGCGGCACGCGCATGGGCTTCCGAGCGCAGCCAACAAACCGAGGCAGATTGATCGTCGGAAACGATCACAACGGTGCAGCCAGAGCGATCTCCGGTCGAGGCTCGGCGTGGTCCGGGCAAAGTGGGATGCGCCTGGTGATTTCCCATTCAGTATCCGTGGCCAGCATAATTTCAACCAACCAGAAATCCTGAGCGAAGAGAGCGAGACAAGAAGCAAATGAGGCAGGGACAGCAGCATCGCCGCGGTCGCGGCAGGGGCGGTCACAACGCCAATCACGGCAACAACAACGCCCGCAAGATCCAAAACCCGCTCTCGCGCACCTACCACAGCAACGGTCCCGACGGAAAAGTCTCCGGATCGCCGCAGTCGATTGCGGATAAGTATCTGTCGCTCGCCCGCGATGCGTTGTCTTCCGGTGACCCCGTTCTCGCGGAAAATTATCTCCAGCACGCCGAGCACTACAACCGCATCATCCTCGCCTACCGCGAGCAGGTGGCGCAGGCTCAGGACGATGGGATGGGCGGTCAGCGGCCGCGCCCCGAGGGCGATGTGGCCAACGACTTCCCCGATGAGGAAACAGATACCCTGGGCCGGGACCTGAGCCCGCTTCCGCCCGAGCAGCCGCGCCGGCAACCCGAGCAGAGCCGCAACTTCGAGCCCCGCGAAGGTGGGGCTCCAGACGATCGGCCCGGCAGGTTCGGTGAAGGTGGCCGCCATAACGAAGGCCGCTTCAATGATCGTCAGCGCCCGCCGCGCGACCGCTATGGTGAGCGCGGTTCCGATCGTGACCGTGAGCGCGATCGTTTCGGCGACCGCGACCGCGACCGTGATCGCTTCGGCGGCGGAGAGCGGTTCGGGGGCCGGTCCCATCAGCCGTCTTACGGCCCCGATGGCCAGCCTTTGCCAGAACGCAACGGCGAACGCCCGCGTGATGATAGACCTCGCGATGATAGACCACGCGAAGATCGCATGCGCGACGATAGGGGCCGGGATGACCGTCCCCGCGATGACCGCCGCGACGACCGGGGTCGAGATCGCGACCGCCCGTTCCGCCAGCCCAATGGCCCCCGCTTCGATGCTCCGCCCCGCGAACCTGTGGCCGGTGATGTCATCCCCGAGATGCCCCGCGCCGAACCGGCCGTGGTCCCGGTGCCGGAAGTTGCCGAGACCCGGGACACGCCGCGTCCCGCCCCTCGCCGCCGCGAGCGGGGACCAGCACTTGCCGAGGAGAGCCAGCCGGACTTCCTGCGCCGGCCCGTTCGCCGGCCCCGGCGTGAGGCCGTAGCCGAGGAAGCGGCCGGCGAGGCCGCCGCGCCGGTTTCCGTCGGAACTCCCTCGTCGGACCGCGATGGCGAGGCCGATTGAGCCCTGACCGCTGAAGGCGTTGCCGCACATTGCCTCTCGAATGTGTCGGCTCCGCCTTGAATGACTTCTTCCGCTGTCTACATTTGACCTCGTGGTTGCCGAATGTGCGGGATCACGTGGGAGAGTTTGCGCGAGATCATTCGCGGCGGACATCTCCCTGGTTAGGGTGACGGTTGCGTTCGCCGCTTCGGGGCGCGCGCAACAGGTGGAGGGTCGATTTCATGAATTTTGAGAAGTTCACCGAGCGGTCGAAGGGCTTCATCCAGGCGGCTCAAAACCTCGCGCACCGCGAGGGGCATCAGCAGCTGACGCCCGAGCATCTCTTGAAGATCTTGCTCGACGATCCTGAGGGTCTGGCAAGCAACTTGTCTCAGAAAGCCGGTGGACGCCCGGAAGCGGCCCGCAAGGCCGTAGACGAGTCCATTTTGAAGCGGCCGAAGGTTTCCGGTAGCGGCGCTGGACAGATCTATGTGTCCCCTGAATTCGGCCGCGTGATCGCCGCCGCTGAAACCCTCGCCGAGAAGACGAAGGATAGCTTCGTCACCGCAGAAAGGCTGCTGCAAGCTCTCACCATAGAGAAGTCGGAAGCCTCACGCATATTGAACGAGGCAGGCATCACCGCCGAGGGCCTCAACCGTGCGATCAACGAGCTCCGAAAGGGCCGCACGGCCGACAGCGCCACCGCCGAACAGGGGTACGACGCCCTGAAGCGCTATGCGCGCGACCTCACCGAGGCCGCTGCTTCGGGCAAGATCGACCCCGTCATCGGTCGCGACGAGGAGATCCGTCGCACAATGCAGGTTCTCTCGCGCCGGACGAAGAACAATCCTGTTCTGATCGGCGAGCCCGGCGTCGGCAAGACCGCCATCGCCGAAGGGCTGGCGCAGCGTATTGTTGCTGGTGATGTTCCAGAAAGCCTGAAGGGCAAGAAGTTGATGGCCCTCGATATGGGCTCGCTCATCGCCGGCGCGAAGTATCGCGGCGAGTTCGAAGAGCGCCTCAAGGCCGTCTTGTCCGAGGTCCAGGCCGAGGAAGGCAACATAATCCTGTTCATCGACGAGATGCACACGCTCGTCGGCGCCGGAAAATCCGACGGCGCGATGGACGCATCGAACCTGCTGAAGCCGGCCCTCGCGCGCGGGGAGCTTCACTGCGTCGGCGCGACCACGCTCGACGAGTATCGAAAGCACGTCGAGAAGGATGCCGCCCTTGCTCGCCGCTTCCAGCCCGTGTTCGTCACCGAGCCGACCGTAGAGGACACGATCTCGATTCTGCGCGGCTTGAAGGAGAAATATGAACTCCATCATGGCGTGCGCATCACCGATAGCGCGCTCGTTGCGGCGGCGACCCTGTCGAACCGCTACATCACTGACCGCTTCCTGCCCGACAAGGCGATCGACCTCGTCGACGAGGCATCCGCGCGCCTCAGGATGCAGGTCGACAGCAAGCCCGAAGAGCTCGACGAGATCGACCGGCGCATGATCCAGTTGAAGATCGAGCGAGAGGCCCTTCGCAAGGAGAGCGACAGCGCGTCGAAAGATCGCCTCAGCCGCATCGACAAAGAAATCGCGGCCCTTGAGGAGAAATCCAATGCGCTGACGTCGCGCTGGCAGGCCGAGAAGGGCAAGCTCGGCGAGGCTCAAAGGATCAAGGAGGAGCTGGAGCGCCGTCGCATTGAGCTCGAGCGGGCTCAGCGTCTCGGTGAGTACGCGCGCGCCGGCGAGCTCGCCTACAGCGTCATTCCCGAGCTTGAGAAGCGCGTCGCCGCTATCGAGGGCGGCGATGGTGCGGCGCCGATGCTCGAGGAGGCCGTCACGCCCGATCATATCGCCGGCGTCATCTCGCGTTGGACCGGCGTTCCGGTCGACAAGATGCTCGAAGGCGAGCGCGACAAGCTTCTGAAAATGGAGCAGGTGCTCGCTCGTCGGGTCGTGGGCCAGGAAGATGCGGTGGCCGCTGTCTCGACGGCCGTTCGCCGTGCGCGCGCAGGCCTCCAGGACCCGAACCGCCCGATTGGCTCCTTCCTGTTCTTGGGCCCTACGGGCGTCGGCAAGACCGAGCTCACCAAGGCGCTCGCTGCATTCATGTTCGACGACGAAACCGCGATGGTTCGCATCGACATGAGCGAATTCATGGAGAAGCACGCGGTATCGCGTCTCATCGGCGCGCCTCCGGGCTACGTCGGCTACGATGAGGGCGGTGTGCTGACTGAGGCAGTGCGTCGCCGGCCCTATCAGGTCATACTGTTCGACGAGGTCGAGAAGGCGCACCCGGACGTGTTCAACGTCCTCCTGCAGGTGTTGGACGACGGCCGCCTTACCGACGGCCATGGCCGCACGGTCGACTTCAAGAATACGCTCATCATTCTGACCTCGAACCTAGGCGCTGAATATCTGGTTGCTCAGGGCGAGGGCGATGACGTCGAGGATGTTCGCGATGAGGTTATGGCCGCGGTTCGCGCACGTTTCCGTCCGGAGTTCCTCAACCGTCTCGACGAGATGATCCTGTTCCACCGCCTGCAGCGAACCGACATGGGTCGTATCGTCGACATCCAGATGGAGAGGATGAAGAAGCTGCTCGCCGATCGCAAGATCAGCGTGGTGCTTGACGACGCGGCGCGCACGTGGCTCGCAAACCGCGGCTACGATCCGGCCTATGGCGCACGCCCCCTGAAGCGCGTGATCCAGAAACACGTTCAGGACCCGCTCGCCGAGCAGATCTTGGCGGGCAGCGTCAAGGATGGCGATACGGTTTTCGTCGCGGTTCGCGATGGTGTCATTACGGTCAACGGATGGCCGGTCAAAGACGCAGCCTGATGCGAGTGCTTCGATGTCGGGGCCGGGGATTTCGATCCTCGGCCCCATTCGTTTGTAATGCGTCTATTGACGGTTTGTCTCCACGCCCGCGGGCGCAGCGAAATCGGCGGAGGGTCTGACGGATCGCCCGATGGCCGTCGCATTCATCATCGATACAGGAACGATCGCCTATCGCCGAATAGGCCTCTCCTTGTGATCGGGACCGACCTGATGAAGACACCACCGATCCGACCATTCGGCCGGCTGACCTCCGTTCTGCTGACTACCATTGCGCTTGTCGGACTGATGGGGCTTCCCGCTTCAGCGCAGCGTTACGACGACGAGCGACCGAGCCGGATCGAGGATCAACCCGAGCCCGACTACGAGCGCGGTCAAGCGGCAGGGCGGGACGAAATATCGGGCGTGGACGACGGCGGAGAGGATCGCGCCGCCGATGGGGATCGCGATAGTCGCGATCGCCCTGCGGTTGTGGAAGGCCCACCGCCGGGAACCTCACCGGCCGACTATTTCTATGGCGCGCTGAAACGCGACGGAAAGTGGGTCGACCACTGGCGCTACGGGTTGGTCTGGTATCCGAGGGATGTCGACGACGACTGGCGTCCCTACACGTTAGGCCGGTGGGTGCTCACCGACGAGTACGGCTGGCTTTGGGAAAGCGACGAGCCGTGGGGCTGGGCCGTTTATCACTATGGCCGCTGGGCTTACGACGAGGACTGGGGTTGGATCTGGGTTCCCGGTGGAGATTGGGCGCCAGCCTGGGTCGATTGGCGCGAAGGCGACGGTCACATCGGTTGGGCTCCCCTGCCGCCCGAGGTCCAATGGCGCAATGGCGCCTTCGATTATCGCGATGCCGATCTCGGTTCGCACCGGTATCGATCCGCGTGGGTCTTCGTCCCCGAGACCCACATTCTATCGTTCAACGTCTTTCGTTACGCCGCGCCGCGTTCTCGCAACGTGACGTTCGTCCGGCGCACCAACCGCACGACGAATTACACGTTCGTCAACAACACGTTGGTCAATCGTAGCCTCGACGCCTCGAGGCTCGAGCGCATCGTCGGACGCCCCGTTGTTCCCTCTCGGACCGTCGAGGCAGACCGGCCATTTCGCCGCCGGGGCCCTGGCGGCCAGTCGGCCGCGCAGCCGCCGGTGGGATCGGCGCCCGGGGCCGCAGCACCGGTCGCGGTCTTTCGCCCCTTCGATCGCGGCACGCGTCGCGCCGGTTCGGCGCCCGCGGCTGCGCCTGGCGGCTCGCCTCAGCCGAGGTCTGGAGCACAGAGGATCGAGGCCCCGGTAGGAGCCCCCGCGCCCGCGCCGCTGGCGGCGCCCGGCACGTCCGCTGGTCCCGCGCTCCCCGAGGCATCGGGCGCTCGTCAGCGTAGCACCGGGGATCGCCCCAACGGTGACCGCATACCAGGCCAGGGACGAGGGGAGCGTCGTGGCGAAGGTCGCGGCGAGCCACCGCCTCCACCCTCGACGGCAACCCAGTCACCGGTGACAACACCGGTCGCGCCGCCTCCGCCATCCGCGACGGCGCCTCGAGCGACACAGCCTGCCGCAACGCCACCGCCATCCGCTCCTGCATCCGGCGCGGCAGCGCCCGGTATCAGACCTGCTCCGCCCATCGCGCAGCCTCCACCGGCGCCGCCCACCTCGCCGACCCCGTCGACTGCGCCTGCCCCGAAGCCGTCGAGCGGCCCACCCCCGCCTGTTTCCCCAACGCCTCAACCAACGCCGAAACCCACCGCACCGCCCGCGCGCGCTCCCGCTCCGTCCGAAGCCGAGCGTCTCAATCGCTCACAGGTGATCGAGCGCAACGCAACCCCGCCTCACCAGCGTCCGCCCGACATCGATCGCCGGCAGGCTGGCGAGCGCCGCGAGCTGCGGCAGATTCAGGATGAGCAACGCCAGCAGCGGGAGAATCGCAATCTGGGGGTTCGGCCGAGCCAGCCTCCGCCCCCATCCGCTGCACCCCAATCCGCTCCGCCTGCTGCGCCGCCCCGGCCCCAGGCCGCTCCACCGCCCCCGCCACCATCTGCACCGCCGCCGAAGCCAGCAGCACCTCCGCCGCCGGCGCCTCCGGCGCGGCAACAAGCGGCGCCACCCCCGCCTCCACCGCAACAACCTCCCGCCAAGAAGCCGCCTCCAAAACCCGAGGAGCAACAGCCGCAGGCCGCGCCGCCGCAGAAGCCGGGCGGCTGATCGGCCCGCGACGGGCACATATCGCAGGAGCCGTTACTTGGATGGTGGCCGAGCGCTGGGATCCTCGGCGAGTCGCTGCCCGACCTTGCGCATGAGCCGGCCGACGGTCTCACATTCTTCGTCGGTCAGCGCGCCCATCATGTACTCGATGAGCGACACCTGAGCGGCCAGCCCCTCCCGCGCCTGCGCCTCGCCTTCTACCGTCAGCGTCAAACGTCGGACGCGCTTGTCGCTGTCGTCCGCATCCCGCCGAACGAGGCCGCGCCGCTCGAGTTCAGGCAGAAGCATGGAAAGATTGGACCGGCCTACCAGTAGCTTATCCGCCAACTCCTGTTGGGTTAGCCCGGGAAACCGGAAGATGACCGCAAGGATATCGTAGTGGGGAAGGTCGAGCCCGACGCGGGCAAGTCGCTCGCCTAGTGCGCGCTTGACGAGTTGACTGACCTTCCCGACCGCAACCCAGTTGTGGAAGCGCGGCATGTCCCACGGCAGCTTGGCCTCATGACCGATTTCGTCTTGCGATTTGTTCATTCGTGAACTAATATGTTCAATGTTGAACGTGAGGCGAGCCAGATTTCGAACCCTGCCAGAACGGTTGCAAGGCCAGCGGAGCTGCCAGCGATGACGTTGCAGTCTGTCACACGAACCGCAGTCGCGATAGCATCTGCCATTGCCCCGCAAGCGACCGGAAGGGCTGCTTTCTGGCTCTGCTGCCGTACATCGAGGCCACCTTCAGGGGAAAATGCCCAGGTGAAGCGGGCCGAGAAGAGGCTTTCGGGCGCGGTCCGCACGAGAATCGAATTTGGGTCGGGATCGGTCGAGACCTATACTTTCCCGCCATCCCCGAACGCGGTTCGGCGCCGAGGCACAATCGCACTGGTACACGGCTGGACGGGAAGCGCGGCATTCATGGCGGCATTCGCGGCGCCACTGATCGCCGAGGGGTTCGAGGTCGTTGCCGTCGACCTGCCCGGCCACGGCGCATCCCCCGGACGCTATTTGCACGTTCCCCTCGCCGTTGAGGCGCTTCATGCCGTGCACGAGAAGACCGGCCCTTGGCATGGCATCGCCGCACATTCCTTTGGCGGTCTTGCCGCCTTGGCGCTTGTGTCCGGCACAGTCGCCCACATCCCGCCCGTCCCGATCGAGCGTCTCGCCTTGATCGGCTCCCCGCACGACGCATCCTTCATCTTCAGCTATCTCGGCCGGACGCTCGGGCTCGGACCCAAGGCTCAGGCGGCGATGAACGACATGGTGCTGGAGGTGGCCGGACGCCCCATTGAGGACTTCGACGGGGTGGCAATGATGCGCAGTTCCGGTGTTCGCGCGTTGATACTCCATGCTCCCGACGACCGGGAGGTGCCGTATGCGTGCGCCGAGGAACTCGCGAAGGCGGAAGGCTTAGCGACCCTGACTCCGGTGCCTGGAGCCGGCCACCGGCGCATCCTCTATGCACCCGCGGCCATCGAGCTGGTCGGTGCGTTCATGAGCGCGCCCGGGCGTGCGGAGGTGCGGATTGCCTGCTGACCGCAGGCGATTCCAGCGATGCACTAGGGGGCGTCCGGTATCACCAGCTTCTGACCAGGGTAGATCTTCGACGTCGTCAGATTGTTTGCGGTCATGATCGACTTAACGCTGACGTGATGCTTGAGCGAGAGCCCATGCAACGTATCCCCCTTCGCCACGATTGTCTCGCGTCCGCCGGTTGCCTTCGGCTGCGTGGCGGTAGTAGGGGCTGACAACGGCTTCGTCGCGGCGCCGACCGCCGCCGTGGCTTTGACGGACTTTACAGGCACATCGATCTTTTCGGAATTCCCCTCCACAACGTTGGCTTTCCCCGTCACAGGATCGCGACCACCCTTGTAGCCGTAGCCCGGTGCCGCTGCGGTTGGGTTTGGGCGGGCTGCGCCGCGATCGTCCGTTTGGGAGAGATCGAGAGGCTCGGACCTCGTGGGTGCAGCCGATCCGCCCGAGCGCTCGGCAAGGCTCCAGCCGGGGCCCTCGTCCTGCGTGATGCTGGTACTGCAGGCGCCGATCGTTGTGGCGGCCAATAGAAGTAGCGAGCGGCGAAACGTGCTGACCATCATGGACATAACCTCCAGCCAGGGCTGAGGAGCGGGTAAGCCGCTTTGGGAAATAGTGCGGACTCGGTATGATCCGTGCACGAGTTGTGTGCCGACAGGGTTAATCCCACATTAATATCGGCAATCTTCGTACACGAGCGACCGCCGCGGCTGATCTCGAAGCATTCTCATATTGCGCTACTGTGCAAATCGAATGTCCACGTGAAGGCCGATTGTGGCTAAGCCGCGTAAAGGTGGTCGGTTGATCTTGATCACGGCGGAGGGATGTGCAGCCATGAGGATGGTTACGTGCATGCCACCAACCGGCGCGGTTTGAGGAGAACGATGACAGTGCCGACAGAGACGTTTTCCAACGAAGGCCGCCGCGCGCTGTATCACATACCGTGGCCAGCGCTGGTCCTGACCGTAGCTGGTGCACTCCCCTTCCTCTTTCTGAGCATCGCACCGTTTATGGGGTTTGAGCCGTTCGGCCGCCCCCCGATCGTCGTACTTGCGCTCTATGCGCTCACGATCCTCACGTTCATGGGCGCAATTCATTGGGGCCTCGCCATGACCCGGCCGGCCGCCGATACGACTTGGAGCTATGTCGCGAGCGTGGTTCCCGCGCTGGTCGGATGGTTTTCCGTTGCCTTCCTCCCTATGCCGGTCGCCCTGAGGGTGATCGCCGTCTCGTTTGCGTTGCTGCTTCTCTATGACATCCGGGCAGCGCGACTTTTGACGGCGCCGCCGTGGTATCCGGTGCTGCGAATTCCGGTTACGCTTGTCGTCGTAGCGACGCTGTTGCTGGCGTCGATCGTTGCATGAGAACGGGAAAGTCGCTCGTCCTCCTGCTTGGCGATCAGTTGACCCCTTCAATTTCGAGCCTCCGCGCAGCCGATCCGGATGCGGCGGTCGTGCTTATGTGCGAGGTTCACGACGAGGCAACCTACGTCCGCCACCATAAAAAGAAGATCGCATTCCTCTTTTCCGCGATGCGCCATTTCGCGCAGGAGCTGCGCGACGCCGGATGGTCGGTCGAGTACGTTGCCCTCGATGACAGAGGCAACACTGGGAGCCTCACTGGCGAGGTCGCTCGCGCGGTCGAGCGGGTCAAGCCTTCGCGGTTGGTCGTCACAGAATCGGGCGAATGGCGCCTCGCCCAGATGATGGCGGGGTGGCAGACGTCGCTGGGCATTAAGGTCGAAATTCCTACCGACGATCGGTTCATGTGCTCGCGTGCCGAGTTCGCTGCCTGGGCGGACGGACGAAAGTTGTTCCGCATGGAGCACTTCTACCGCGAGATGCGCCGGAAGACGGGCTATCTGATGGACGATGACGGCAAGCCCGCCGGCGGCCAATGGAACTACGACGCGGACAACCGGAAGCCGGCGAGGAACGATATGTTCATGCCGGATGTTCCACGTTTCGAGCCCGACGCGACGACGAAGGCCGTGCTCGAACTTGTCGCCACCCGTTTCGGAAACCACTTCGGCAACCTCGAGCCCTTCTGGTTCGCCACTACCCGTGCCGATGCGCGGGCGGCGCTTGACCATTTCGTTTCGTATGCCCTGCGGTCCTTCGGGGACTTCCAGGATGCGATGCTGCAGGACCAGAAATTTCTCTACCACTCGGTTCTGTCGCAATATTTGAACTGCGGCTTGCTCGACGCACGTGAGATCTGCGATGCAGCCGAGCGGGCCTACCGTGACGGCAAGGCGCCACTGAACGCAGTCGAGGGCTTTATTCGCCAGATTTTAGGATGGCGCGAATACGTCCGCGGTATCTATTGGCTCAAGATGCCAGGCTACGAGCGCCAGAACTATCTCGGCGCGACCCGCCCGCTTCCGGATTTCTACTGGACTGGCGAAACCGATATGGCCTGCCTCCGGGCGGCGATTTCGCAGACGATCGAGGAGGCCTACGCGCATCACATCCAGCGTCTCATGGTGACCGGGAATTTCGCCATGCTCGCCGGCGTCGATCCCCACGACGTCCACGAATGGTATCTCGCGGTTTACGCTGACGCATACGAGTGGGTCGAGTTGCCGAACGTCATCGGCATGAGCCAGTTCGCGGACGGTGGGTTTCTCGGCTCAAAGCCCTATGCCGCCGGCGGCGGCTACATCAACAAGATGAGCGACCACTGCAAAGGCTGCCGATACGATGTCAAAGTTCGGGTCGGCCCGAATGCCTGCCCGCTGAACGCGTTGTACTGGGATTTCCTCGATCGCAACCGCGCCAGGCTCGGATCCAATCAGCGGCTGCGAACCGTCTATGCCGCATGGGACCGGATGAGCGATGCCGACCGTTCGGCCACGCGCCAGGCGGCAGCGGGATTCCTGAAGGAGCTCGCCACCTGAACCCGTTAAGTCAGTACTGGAGACGGGCCTCGGCTTGGGCTTCCATCCGGGATATCGTTCAATGAGGCTTTCGAAGCCTCGCTGTTGGAAATCTGGTTCTGCCGCGATGCGCGATCGCACCCCGTGACCCCCAAGGACGGAGACCGTCAAGCAGATATGGAACCACTGGATCCAAAGCTCATCGGCTTGCTCGTCGCCCTCGGAGTGGGCGTTTTGATCGGCGTTGACCGGGAGCGCCGCAAGGGCGAGGGACGAGAACGATCGCCGGCCGGAATTCGGACGTTTGCGATCACCGCCCTATTTGGAGCCGCCTGCCACCTGGTGGGGGGTAATCTGCTGGTCGCGGTGGCGACCGCCGGGATGCTTGGCCTGGTTGGTCTGGCATATGCGATGGCAGACAGCGAAGATCCGGGCCTGACCACCGAAATCGCACTGGCGTTGACCCTCGTCCTCGGCGCGCTCTCGATGCAGGAGCCCGTGACCGCTGGGTTTGTGGCGGTCGTTGCGACGCTGGTCCTCGCTGGCCGGACGCCGATCCACAGGTTTGTGCGCAATGTGCTGACTGAGGATGAGTTGCGCTCCGGGCTTGCTCTGGCAGCCGCCGCGCTCGTCGTCCTTCCACTGTTGCCCGACCAGCCTATAGGCCCATTCAATGCATTGAATATCCATAAGATTTGGACGTTTGTGGTCGCCATGATGGCGATCAGCGCCGCTGGATATATTGCGGTGCGGGCGCTGGGCGCGACGCACGGACTTCCGCTGGCGGGATTTGTATCCGGGTTCGTGTCGAGCGCCGCGACGATTGCCGCGATGGGCTCCCGGTCGACTGAATCGCCGGCCCAACTCCAGCCTGCCACCTCCGGTGCCGTGCTCTCGACCTTGGCGACGATCATTCAAATGACGATTGTGCTCGCCCTGACGAGCCCGGCGACTCTGAAGCACATGTCGATCCCACTCCTGTGCGCCGGCGCCGTGGCCGCGGCTTACGCCGCACTGTTCTCCCTCGATATTTGGTTTCGCGAAACGGAGGCCGAGCCGACTCCTCCGGGGGCTGTGTTCAAGTTCGAGGCCGCCGTCTTTCTCGCCGGGCTTCTCGCAGCCGTCATGTTCTGCTCGGCCGCGCTTCAAAGCTGGCTTGGCACGCCTGGCATTATGCTCGCATCGGCGCTCGCCGGTTTCGTCGACACACATGCGCCTGCGGCCTCCGCCGCCAGCTTCGCCAGCGCCGGCAAGTTGTCGTTGGATGAGGCGGTCGTGTCGATCCTGGCCGCGATGACGACCAACTCCGCGACAAAGGCGGTGCTGGCCTACACCAGTGGCGGGCCGGCATTCGCATGCCGGGTGATTCCAGGACTGATTCTTGTCCAGTCGATGGCTTGGCTCATGTCTGCATGGCTGCTGGGTTGGCGTTAAGCCGCCGTCGAATGCCAGAGTGCGGCATCTGCGTCGCCCTTGGTGCATGGCCACATCGATGCCTTGGCTCGCATCGATACACTCCGCCCACTTGCGGAACGGCGGACGACCTGCAACTGTCCGTCAGCCAATCGGGTTAACGAATCGACGGGGCGACGTTTTATGGCGAGAACGGCACTGGCGCTGGTTGAGCAGGCGCCGGCGGAATTGACTGCGAGAGACTGGCGTTTGATCGTCACGGCCTATCGCGAACCGAATTTTGCGCGCAGCGTCTTTGAAATCGTGGTGACTGCAGTCCCATTTTTCGCGCTATGGGCGGCGGCTTGGGCAGCTATGTCGGTTGGATACTGGCTGACGCTCCTGATTGCGGTTCCCGCGTCGCTATTTCTGTTGCGCCTGTTCCTGATCCAGCACGACTGTGGCCACCACGCTCTGTTCCGGCAGGCTGCCGTCAACGACTGGATAGGCCGCTTTATCGGTATCCTGACATTGACGCCCTACGACGTCTGGCGCCGCGACCATGCGATCCATCACGCCTCTTCTGGTAATCTTGATCGGCGCGGCGTCGGCGACATCTACACATTGACCGTCCCCGAATATCGCGCGCTGAACACCCTGCGGCGCTTGGGCTATCATCTCTATCGTCATCCCGCAGTGATGTTCGGCCTCGGCCCGGCTTACGTATTCTTGCTGTGCCAGCGGCTTCCTTTCGGTCAGATGCGCGATGGATGGAGGCCTTGGGTCAGCGCCATGGGCACCAACTTGGCGGTCGTGGCTGCCTCGGGAACGCTGATCTACTTCGTTGGCCTGTGGACGTTCCTGATGGTCCACGTGCCGATCGTGATCATGGCGGCTACGATCGGAATCTGGCTGTTCTACGTGCAGCATCAGTTCGAAGAGACTGTCTGGGAGGACTCCAAGCACTGGTCGCATCAGGAGGCGGCCCTGCGCGGTAGCTCGTTCTACGAATTGCCGCCGATCATCTCGTGGTTCTCGGCCAACATCGGAGTGCACCACGTCCATCACCTCTACAGTCAGATCCCTTTCTACCGGTTACCTCAGGTTCTGCGCGATCACCCCGAGCTCGCGAACATCAACCGGATCAAATTTCTGGAGGGCTTCAAGTACGTGAAGCTCAAGCTCTGGGACCCTGGCTCAAAGCGCCTGGTCTCATTCCAGGAGGCCCGCCGCATCACCTCGGGCTGAATGAGGTCGCAGAACTGGCGGTATTCGCGGCGCCGAGGGCTTGAAATGCCAGCGGCGCCGTCTCACGTTTTGAGGCAACGCTTTGCCGCTCAGACCGCGCGCACGTCCCTGAATGTCCGCTCGCCGGATTCGACGATTGTCTCGTTCGGGAAAGGCCTCGAGCCGCTGTAGCCTGACTCTGAAGCGACCCGCGATCAGGACCGCTCTGGTGGCCTGGCCCACGCGAGAGACGGCAGAATTTGAAGCGGACCTGACAAACAGGAGAACCCCAGATGGCTGCGAAGCGTATCCTCATTCTCGGTGCGTCCTACGGCTCTTTGCTCGGCGTCAGGATCGCGATGGCAGGGCATGACGTGACCCTGGTTTGTCTGCCGGCCGAAGCCGAGCTCATCAACGCCGCGGGCGCAATCGTGCGCATGCCCGTCAAAGGCCGGGAGGGCCTCGTCGAGATCAACTCGCGCAGCCTGCCCGGCGGTCTTTCTGCCGTTGGCGCGGACGGCGTGGATCCAGGCCGATTCGATCTCGTCGTTCTCGCTATGCAGGAGCCGCAGTACCGCTCCCCCGGCGTCCGCGAGTTGACCGCGGCGATCGCCGCATCGCGAGTGCCATGCATGTCGATCATGAACATGCCTCCGCTGTCGTTCCTGAAGCGCATTCCCACAATTGACGCCGAGGCCATCCGTGGATGCTACACCGACGCGACGATCTGGGATGCGTTCGACCCTGCTCTGATGACGCTGTGCAGCCCGGACCCGCAGGCGTTCCGTCCCCCGGGTGAGCCTGTCAACGTGCTCCAGGTTCGGCTCCCGACCAACTTCAAGTCGGCCCCGTTCGCCGATCCCGCCAATTCGGCAATCCTGGAACAGCTCGAGGCCGACATCGAGGCCTCGCGTTTCGACACCGGCGGCGAGACGCTCGCGCTGCCCGTCAAGCTCAAGGTCTATCCGTCGATTTATGTGCCACTCGCCAAATGGGCGATGCTGCTGGCCGGAAATTTTCGCTGCATCGAGGACACCACGGTCCGCCCGATCCGTGACGCGATCCACAGCGACATCGATCGGTCGCGCGACGTCTACGAGTGGGTGATCACAGTCTGTGAGCGGCTGGGTGCCTCCCGCGCAGACTTGGTGCCATTCGAGAAGTATGCGGCGGCAGGCGAGTCGCTCCAGAGCCCCTCGTCCGTCGCCCGTGCGCTTGCAAACGGCGCCGTCAACGTCGAGAGGGTCGACAAGCTGGTTCAGACCATCGCTCGAAAGCACGGCATGAGCCATCCCGACGTCGATGCGACCGTTGCTCGTGTCGAGGCTTGGCTCTCCCGGAACCGGGCGAAGCAGGCCGCTGCCGCGGCTTGAGCGGCAGTCGTCCGATGGTGTCAGGTGAGGCGGTGCCGTTAACCCTTGCCCTTGCCGATGTTCTCCTTCCACGTTTCGATGGAGATCGTTCCGCCGTACTGGTCGGCCTTGCCGACGTCCTTGGACGGCAAGGCGTCCTGCAGGAAATCGATACGTTTCCATTCCGCCATCGGCGGTTCGGCGTCCACTGATGGCGTGTAACGCGACGGCGCGACTTTTGTCATGGAATGGACATAGCGCGGGCAGTTCGGCCAGACCTCGCTAACCGCGACGCGCACGACGAGTTCGGCACCGGGAAACGTCGGGAGCAGTGGATCGTCGGACGAAACGCTCGCACGCCCCTGGACGCGGACACGACTTGGCGTCTCGAAATCGATGAACAGCAGCCCGACCAGTCCAGTCGCGGAGATGTTGCCCATCGAGAGGAACATGCCGTTACCATCATAGCTCGGAAACGCGATGGAATTGGGATCGAGCACTTTCACGAACCCGGCCTGCCCGCCCTTGTAGGAGACAGTCGGCTGGCCGGATTCGTTAACCGTCGACAGGAAGAACATGTCCCGGCTGCCGATGAACCGTACCTCATTCTCCTGGATCTCGGTCTTGAGCGCGATCGCCTCGATGCGGTCTGCGATGCGCCTCGAATCGAACTGATCCTGCAGCGCGCGATGGTTTTCGCTGAAAAGTCGGCTCATGGTGTCCTCCCCGCTTTTTTATGATCTCACTTTAGCGTCCGTATGCTCCACGTTCGCTATTTCTTCGTCCGCGCCATGTGAGAGATGGCGTAGAACGGCGAGCGCGGCGCGAACAACGTATCGTCCGGCGATGGCGCGAGGCCCTTTCCAAGAGTCGTCGGGTCGAAGAAATCGGCGTCGCATGTCTCGTTGGGTTCGAGCGCGATGATGCTGATCTGCCCGAGTGGAATGGTTTTCCGCTTATCCTCGCCCGCCCATTGGGTCGACAGGTCGTCCGTGCGGTCGCCTGGCTCCCCTGGAATGGCGACGAGCGTGAACGTCTGTGGTTCCTTTTCGAGCCGCTCGGTCAGATCCGCCATGAGAAAATCGTCCGGCTTGGCTTTGGCTTCCTCGTCGGAAAGCCCGACTTCGGCCTTGGGCACGAGCCGCAGTTTGATGACACGCGTGGCGCCGGCGTCGTTCTTCGCTTGATAGGCGTGAACGCCCCAGTAGTTCACACCGACATAGCTGCCCGGCACCGGCCGCGAGCCGAGATACGCCGCTTGCGCCTTGGTGTTTGGATTGGCATCGCTGAACGCCTTCATTTTCGCCGGATCGGGACCGTCGGAGTTGACCCGGCGCGATTCCATGTAGCCGATGAACTGCTTCAGATTTGCCGCGACATGCATCGGAGTGCTGATGAACGCGAAGTCCGAAGTCCCGAACGCATCAGGATTGATGCGGAAGGAAAATCCCCGCACCACAAGTTTCGACGTGTCGCGCTCGAGTGGGTTGCCGCCACCGATTGAGAACCGGCCGAGAACGATCACCGGAGCATCGAAGGCGAGCGCCGTGGTCACGGACTTGGCCTCCGGCGAGGAAACGAAAGTGCCAACGACGCACTGGCCCTTTGCGTGAAGCGACCTAATACCGCTCACCGGTTTTCCGAAGGCTGCCTTGAACGCGTTACCGATTGTCTCGGTTTCGTTGGCGCCAACAGGGGTTGCCGCCGCCGTGCAGATGCACAGCGACGCCACTGAAATAAGTCTTCGCATCGAACACAGCCCCGTTTTCTGGCAAAATAGTTTTGCCGGATTGAACGTGGTGGCAACTAAACGCCGCTTATCGGCCGTCTTGTGGCAGCGATGTGGTCTGAATGGGGACCGTGACAGGGAAAACCCGGTCACGGTCAATGTTGCCGATCAACTGCCCGAACGGCGGCTCAGTGAGATCGCGTAAGCCGGCGAGCGCGGTGCAAACAGCGTGTCGTCCGCCGAAGGCGCGAGCCCGTCCGCGATGTTGGTCGGATCGAAGATGCCGGCGTCGCACGTTGCGTTCGGCTCGATTGCGCTGACGGCGAGCGTGCCAAGCTTGATTGTCGGGCGGCTATCCTCGCCGTCCCACTGCTTCGAAAGATCGTCGGTCTTGTCACCCTCCTTGCCGGGAATGGCGACGAGCGTGAACGTCTGCGGGCCCTTGGCGAGCCGCTCCGACAGTTCGGCCACCAGGAAGTCGGCGGGCTTGGCCTTTGCCTCGTCGTCGGTCAGTCCCGCTTCGGCGGCTGGCACGAGCTTCAGCTTGACGAGACCCTTCTGCCCTGCGGCGCCGGTGGCCTGATAGCCGTGAAGCCCCCAGTAGTTCACGCCGGCGTAGCTCGCGGGCACGGGCCGGGCGGCGAGAAAGGCGCCCTGAGCCTTGGTGTTGGGGTTGGCCTCGGTGAAGGCCTTGACCTTCTCCGGATCGGGTTTTCCGTCAGCGCCCGGCAAGCGGGCCTCGAGGAACTTGTACATCTGGTCGAAATTGGCGGCGAAGTGCACCGGTGCGTTGACGAATGCGAACTCGGACGTGACCTTGCCGCCCGGGTCGAGCTTGAAAGCAAGCGCGCGAACGGCCGCCTTGGCGTTGTCTGCGATCTTGGGGTTGCCGCCGCCCATGGAGAACCGACCAAGGACCGGCACTGGCTTGTCATATGCGAAAGCCTTGCTCACGTTCTTTGCGTCAGGCTCGGCGGTGAATGTGCCCTTGACGCACTGCCCCTTGGCGTGGCTCGCGCGCTGGCCGTTGGCCTGCTTTCCGAAGATGGCATTGAGAGTGTTGACGACCGTTTCGGGATCCTTGGCCTCGACTGAGGTCGAAGCCAGCGACAAGGCGAGCGCCGACGAGGCGAGCGCGAGCATATGATTGCGCATGGTGAGTGATCCGGTTGATGTGAGGTTGGTCTGCACGGCGTAACCAGCACAATTGTCAACGTTCCCCATCGGTTGGGCCAATGAGATACCAATGCAAGCTGGGCAACAGCTCGCACGTCTGTCTAAGCGAGCCACGCAGCACTATTACGGCGCGAGCCTCCAGAGAGTTTCGCGGGCGCTGTACCGGCGTGAAATCTCCGGCAGACTTCAGCCCAAGTCGCCCTCGGAAAAACGGTACGGCGTGGAGCAGAACTCGCAGGTTACCGTGACCCCACCGTCGGTCTCCCTGAGGTCCGCGAGTTCCTCGACACCGAAGCGTTTGAGGAATGCGCCCACGTGCTCGCGGTTGCAGCCGCAGCGCGCCTCTATCGAACGCCCTGGGGCGGCGCGTACGCCCTCCTCGTGAAAGAGCCGGTAGAGCAGAAGTTGCGGTGAAAGCATGGGGTCGGTAAGTTCGTGATCTTCGACCGTCCGGGCGAGCATCTCGACGCGCCGCCAGTTCTCTTCGTGGGGCGGGGTATCGAGATCGCTCTCATCGTCGCCGTCACGACCCAGCGCGTCGATGCCGCCTTCGGCCGTCAGGTGTTGAACCATTAGGCCGCCTGCGCGCCAGCGCCATTTGCCACCGGAAAAGAGTTTGGCGACCGAGAGCTTGATGAAGGAGGGAATTTGTTCCGACTGCCGGAAATATTCCTGCGCCGCGACGGAAAGTGAGCTCCCTTCGAGCTGAACGATGCCCTGATAGCGCTCCATATCCTCGCCGGGATCGATAGTCAGCGCCATGTATCCCGTGCCGATGAGATCGCGATCGGTGATCTTGGAATTCTTCTCGGAAAGCGCCGCGATGGCTTCTGCGTCAAAGCTCGCATAGCCGCGAAACGAGTTCGCACCCGTCTGATAGTTGACGACAAGCACCCGCAGCGGACCGTCGGTATTGGTCTGCAGGATCAGCCGCCCATCGAACTTGAGCTGGGTGCCGAGCATCGCGGTCAGCGCCAGCGCCTCCCCGAGGACGCGGCTGACGACCTCCGGGTAGGCGTGGCGCGATAAGACCTCGTCGACCGCGTCGCCAAGCCGGATCAATCGACCGACCGCGCTGGACTTCTCGGTCCGGAATGCAATGACGACATTGTCGTCGGTCGGGGCCTCGAACGCGAGCTCGCCGTGCCCGATACGATCGTCACTCATCAGGAACCTCGCAGGAGTACACCCGGGGACGATCATGGCACGACCCCCGGTAAAGCATGTCGATCGAGCCCGTTGCCGGCCGTGCCGGCCTCGCTAGGCCTTACTTCGCGCCAAGGCACCAGGCGAGTATGGCCTTCTGGGCGTGCAGCCGGTTCTCCGCCTCATCGAAGACGACCGATTGCGGCCCGTCGATGACCTCGGCTGTAACTTCGTTGCCGCGATATGCCGGCAGGCAATGCATGAAGATTGCGTCTTTGGCCGCCTTGCCCATGAGTGCCGTATCGACGGCATACGGACGAAGCAGCTTCTTGCGGCGCGCGGCGTCCGTCTGACCCATCGAGACCCACGTATCGGTGACGACGCAATCCGCGCCCTTCACGGCCGCGGCGGGATCAGCCATGATTTCAACCATGCCGCCTTCGGCGCGCACCCAGTCGACGACCTCGTCGGCGGGCGCAAGCGTCGGCGGGCAGGCGATTTTAAGCTTGAATCCGAAGCGGACCGCAGCGTGCATCCAAGACGCCGCGACATTGTTCCCGTCGCCGACCCACGCCACTGTTCGCCCTTCGATAGGCCCCTTGTGCTCTTCGAAGGTCATAAGGTCGGCCATTACCTGGCAGGGATGGCTCTTCTCGGTCAGTCCGTTGACGACGGGGATCGTCGCGAACTCGGCCAGTTCGTCGACAGTTGACTGCGCGTTGGCGCGGATCATGACGATGTCGATGTAACGAGAAAGCACGCGCGCCGTGTCGGCAATGCTTTCGCCGCGACCAAGCTGAAGGTCTGTGTTGTTGAGCGTCAGCGACTGTCCGCCGAGCTGGCGCATGGCGACGTCGAACGAAATGCGGGTGCGCGTCGAAGGCTTCTCGAAAATCAGCCCGAGCACTGCGGTCTCGATGTTGGGCGGACGCAGCGACGACGGGGTCCGTTTGCCCGCCTTCTTCATGGTATGCGCATTGTCGAGGATCCGGCGAAGGACCTTCCCATCCAGTGCGTGGATATCGATGAAGTGGCGGACGACTTTGCGGTTCGACATGCTTCCCGACTGTTTTCTTGTTCTGGTGCGCTGTTTTCGGTGTCTTGAGTGGGATTAGTTGGCTGCGACGCGTTTGACGGCTCGGGCGAGCCTGTCCATGCCTTCGCGGATTTCGTCCTCGCCGACCGTCAGGGGAGGGATGACGCGAACGGTTTGCTCGCCGGCGCCGACGACCAGTAGCTTTTCATCGAGCGCCGCCGCGACGACCTCTGCGGTTGGCCGGGAGAGCTTGATGCCGGTGAGCAGGCCTCGCCCGCGGATTTCCTCGATAAGGCCCGGAGCGGCATCCTTCACGCGAGCGAGCCCCTGCCGGAGATGAAGGGATTTCAGCTCGACGCTTTCAAGGAAGCCCGGCGTGAGCATGACGTCGAGCACGGCATTCCCGACAGCCGTGGCGAGCGGGTTGCCGCCAAACGTCGAGCCATGCGTGCCGGGGGTCATGCACATGCCCACCGCCTCGGTGGTCAAAACGGCGCCGATGGGAAAACCGCCGCCGAGCCCCTTCGCGACCGACATAATGTCCGGCGTAACTCCAGCCCATTCGTGAGCAAACAGGCGCCCCGTGCGGCCCACGCCCGTCTGAACCTCATCGAGGATGAGCAGCACGCCGCTCTGGTCGCAGAGCTCACGCAGTCCCCTGAGGCAGTGATCGGGAAGCAGCCGAACGCCACCCTCGCCCTGAAGCGGCTCGATCATGACCGCGGCCGTCTCGGGCCCGATGGCGGCATGGAGGGCTTCGTGGTCACCGAATGGGATCTGATCGAATCCCGGCGCCGGCGGCCCAAAGCCTTCAAGATATTTTGCATTTCCGCCAGCCGAGAGCGTCGCGATCGTCCGCCCATGGAACGCACCCTCGAAGGTCACGATCCGGAAGCGTTCGGGCCGGCCATTGACGAAATGGTAGCGGCGCGCGGCCTTGATCGCTCCCTCGCAGGCTTCAGCGCCTGAATTGCAGAAGAAGACCCGGTCGGCGAATGTCGCAGCCGTCAGCCGCTCCGCAAGGCGCTCCTGTCCGGCCACCCTGTAGAGATTGGACGTATGCCAAAGCTCGGCCGCCTGAGCCTGCAGAGCCGCGACGAGGTGAGGATGCGCATGGCCGAGGCAATTGACCGCCACGCCCGATGCGAAATCGAGATAACGCTCGCCGGTCGTCGCCGTGAGCCACGAGCCTTCGCCCTTCTCGAATACGATATTCTGGCGCGCATAGCTTGGCATAACGGAGGGCGAGGGACCTGCGCTGGCCGAGCGTGAGTGGGGCTGCTGCGGAACGCGCCCGGGGCGGTTCAGCGGCTCAGCAGGGTCAGGTCGAGGAGCCGTCATGAAAGGCCTCCGACGTTGCACGTGCCGCTCGTCTGTGTCGCGTCCCGGAGGACGGCTTGCAGCCCGTGAAAATCAAAAAGCCGCCTCTGAGGGGCGGCCTTATTATAGTGTCCTTAGCGGTGATAAGCAGCGTTGCCCCGGCTGTCAACGCATGTCGGGACACCGATTTCGCCGCCATTTATCGGCACTTGTCACGGCAAGCCCCCGAATCGCCATGTGGCAATGGAGCAACGGCAAGCTGTCAACGGCCCCGATGATTCGTCACCAGGCTTGTCGCTACGCCTTCACTCTGGCTTAACCATACCCTGCAAGGGCGCCGGTCGCGCCCAGCTGGGGCGCAAGCTCCTCAGTGAGTGCTCTCAGGTTTTCGCAGGCCAGTTGGCCGCTAATTCTGAGTGCGCCGAGTACGGGTGAGCTGGCCTTGAGTTTGTGCCACTCACCCCGGTCCCGAGTTATGGACCGATTGTTCCTGCTTCAGTACCCCGTGGCAACGCACGTCTCACAACGCGCGTAGTGTTTGGCGTCCAGGCCTAAAACCCTCGACGCTGGCTAGTCACGCGTTTGCGTTGCAGGTGGCCGCGACGTGTAAGTGTCCCCGTCGTGCCAACAGTCAAAGTCTTATTCGTTGCGTCCTGTCAACGTGCTGGTCTCGCGATTTTTCGCTGAGGCCATGAGTGTGCGCCGCTGCCATTCGGCCTACCGGCGCAGTCCCGTTGTTTCGCGTTGTCCCCGGAGCGTGGCCCTTGGCCGCGCCCACGAACGGTATTTTCAGTTGGGAGCCACCGCCATGGCTTGGAACGATGAACGCGTCGAGCTTTTGAAGAAGCTTTGGTCCGAAGGCCTGAGCGCGAGCCAGATCGCTGGCCGCCTCGGCGGCGTCACGCGAAATGCGGTTATTGGCAAGGTCCACCGGCTTGGCCTTTCCGGCCGCGCCACGACATCGCGCATGAAGAGCATGCGTCCCCGGCAACGAACGGCGAACAATGTCGCCATGACGAAGCGAGCTGGCGGCAAGCCCCGCTTTGGCTCGATCGGCGGCACGAACGTCCGGAACGGTTACCAGATGGACGCAGAGCCCTACACGCCACCCGCCGAGGAGCTCGTGATCCCGCTCGCCGAGCGCAAGTCGATCCAGACGCTCACCGAGTGCAGCTGCCGTTGGCCCATCGGCGATCCGCAGCTCGCGGATTTCCACTTCTGCGGCAAAGAAAAAGTGCCCGGCATGCCGTATTGCGAGTTCCACGGGCGCCGCGCGTTCCAGCCGCCACAGCCGCGCCGTCGCGATCGCGAGCAGATCCCCGTCATTCGCGCGCTGGCTCAGCCCACGGTCGACGCCGGCACCGAATGACCGCCGAACGACACGTCGCCCCTCTTGAAGTCGGAGGGGCGACGCTGCTCGGTTAGACGTAGCCGTTGGAGATTTTTGGTCCGCGTGACGATGAGGTCGGGGCCGGAGGTATTTTCAGGCAGCGCCTGTATCCGGCAATGCTTGAACGCCCGGCCGAACCTCGACGCCATCGAGGCGGTTGATGGCAATCACGGCCTGCGTCCGGCTGTCGACGCCGAGCTTCGTCAGAATCTGCGAGACGTGCGCCTTGATAGTCGCCTCGGAGACACCGAGCTTGTAGGCGATGAGCTTGTTCGGAAGTCCCTCGGCCAGCATCATGAGAACCCGCAGTTGTTGCGGCGTGAGCGACGAGATCCGCGACAGCAGATCGGCGTTCTCCGCCGGCTTGCCGCCGTTGAGATCGACGTCGGGCGGGGTCCAGAGCTTGCCGGCCAGCACCGCCTGCACGGCTGCACGGATATTTTCGACGGGCTGTGACTTCGGCACGAAGCCAGACGCCCCGTACTCGATGCAGCGTCGGATGATCGCCCGGTCCTCGGTCGCCGATACGACCACGACGGGAATTCCAGGATACTGTGCCCGAAGGAACAGGAGCCCCGAAAGCCCCAGTACGCCCGGCATCGCGAGGTCGAGCAGCACAAGGTCGACGTCGTCGTTCTTGGCCAGCAGAGCCGTCAGTTCGTCGAGAGACTGTGCCTCTTCGACACGAGCCCCGTTGACCGTCGCATTGAGTGCCTGGCTGAGAGCGCCGCGGAACAATGGGTGGTCGTCGACGATAATTAATCGCACAGCCGTCAAGTTCGATCTCCGCAATCGGTTCTGGCTGCAAGGCATTTGGGCACATGTTGCACCCGCGCCAAATTGCCAGCATTTTTGAATATTAGACGAAGTGATGAAATGTGACAACGAGGTTGGGTGGTGATCGAGCGCAAAGAGCGAAAACCCTATTGGCAAGATACGAAATGGCAGATGCTGGCGAGCCTGATCCCCTTCCTTGCGGTGATCATCGTGCTGCCACTGTATGCGGAGCGGTTGAACTCCAATCGGTTTTTGGGTTTCCCGCTCGGGTACTTCCTCGCGGCCCACGGCCTCGTGTTGATTGCTGTCGTGACGGTCGCGAGCTTCGTGAACAGGCAGGACGCAATCGACCACTGGCACGGCGCGCACGAGGATAACTGATCCGTCCCGATGAAAGGTTAAACCCTCGAAAGCGGGCCGGAAAGTTGGATCCGGCGCGCGCGGTCCCGGATGCTGGTGAAAACGAGATCAAGAATTATAAATCCTGATGCCCACCCGATGTGCACATAATTCGCCGTCGCCAAGGCTGGATTAGCCAGTTTTACGGGCTCCGGGTATAGGGGCTGAAGAACCGAAACAGGAACCCCTGGCATGCCGACGATGCCTGCCCGCCGCCTGGTCAACCCGCGCCTCGGCCCCTACTTCGCAATATTTGCGAGCGCCTGCGTTGCAGTCGTTCTCGTGGCGCTCATCGCGGAGCAACTCGGCGCGAGCCGCGACTACCTCCGGTGGTCAATAGCGGCCGGGCCCGTTGCGCTCGCCGTTTTCATGGGTGTGTCGACGGCAACGGGACAATCGATCGAATACTACGCGGCCGGCCGACGCGTGCCAGCGGTCTATGGCGGTCTGACACTTGCCGTGTCGGCGCTGGGCGGAACCGGCCTTGCCGCGATCACGGGGGCATTCTTCTTGATCGGGTTCGACGCTCTCTGCCTGTCGGTCGGCGGACTGGCGGGCTTCGTCGTCATGGGCATCCTGCTGGCGCCGTTCTTCCGCAAATTCGGCGCCTACACCGTGCCAAGCTACCTGGGCGCGCGCTTTGAGAGCGGCGCACTGCGCCTGATAGCGGCGCTGTTGCTGTGCCTGCCGCTGGCCATGTTTCTCGTCGCTGAAATCAGGATGGCGTCATTTGCCGCTACGTTTCTGACCGGTCTGGCGTCGGGCGCGAACGCTGTTCTGGTCGGCATCGCGCTCGTGTCGATGGTCTGGGCCGGAGGGATGCGCGCCGTAACGTGGACGGGCGTCGCCCACGCCATTGTCACTCTACTGGCCCTCCTCGTCCCGGTGACCATCGTCGCGATCTGGTTGACGAACCTCCCGCTGCCGCAACTCAGCCAAGGCCCCATGATGCGCGCCCTCGCCCGCCTCGAGGCGATACAGGGGCTGCCTATCGTTTTGGCGCCCGGTCTCGCCTTAGATTTGCCCGGCGATGAGCCGTCGGCGCTGGTCAAGCGATTTGCCGCGCCATTCGGGGCGCTTGGTCCGCATGGTTTCGTCACGGCGATGCTGACGATCATGATGGGCGTGGCTTCGGCGCCTTGGCTGCTCCCCCGGATTGCCACCGCTCCGGGCGTATATCACGCACGCAAGTCGCTCGGCTGGGCCACGCTGATCTTCGGCATCCTGATGGTGACGATGGCGTCGGTTGCGATTTTCGTGCGCACTATATTGGTGTCGGGCGTCGCGACCGGCGCGATCCCCGATTGGGTCCGCGCGCTCGCCGATCTCGGGCTGGCTGTGATCGAGACGCGTTCGGTTGGTGCCGAGGCGGGACGCAGTACCCTGTCCGGCATCATGATCGCTCGAGACTCCGTGCTGATGGCGCTGCCCTCAGCCGCAGGAATGTCGGACGTATTTACCGCGGTCGCCGCGACGGGCGTTCTGGCCGCCGGCCTTGCGGGTGCCTCTTCGTCGATCTCGGCGCTCGCCGCGATCATGAGCGAGGACCTGTGGTACGGCCGGCGGAAGGAGCCGCCGTCGGACAAGTCGCGCATCGCCGCCTCGCGGGTGCTGCTCGCAATAGCCGCCATTGCGGCCGTCGCCGCAGCCATGATGATGCCCGCCGACCCCTTGCAGTTGCTGCTCTGGTCGTTGGCCTTGACGGGCTCGACGCTGTTTCCGGTTCTGGTCCTGTCGATCTGGTGGAAGAGGCTGAATGCCTTCGGCGCTATGGCCGGTCTCGTCGCCGGTTTCGCGGTCGCGCTGCTCGCAATTCTGTCAGGCTCCGCGGACATTCTGAGGATTGACCCGGCCTTGGCCGGCATGTTCGGAATACCGGCCTCCCTGATTGCCGCCATCGCCACGAGCCTTGCAACACCGACGCCATCCCGGCAGATTCTGGAACTCGTGCGTGACATCCGGGTGCCGGGCGGCGAAATCCTGTACGATCGGGAAATGCGCCTGCTTCGCTTGAAGACGCGGCAGCGGACGCCCGACCACCGATGACTTCGCCACCTCCGAACCGGATGACAATGCCCGTATCCGATACCGCCGCACGTGGAAGCCCGATTGGCGCCGGCCAGTCACCGAGCCTGACCGCGGTCGATCCGCCGGTCCGCCTCGGCCTCTACCCATCGATAGAGCCGTACGCCAGCGGTCGCCTCGACGTGGGTGAAGGCCATACGATCTACTTCGAGGAATGCGGCAACCCGTTGGGCCAGCCCGTAGCGGTCGTCCATGGTGGTCCGGGCGGCGGAGCCAATCCGACGATGCGCCGCTTTCACGACCCCGGACATTATCGGATCATACTGTTCGACCAGCGCGGTTGTGGCCGCTCGACGCCCTATGCGAGCCTCGAGAATAACACCACCTGGCACCTCGTGTCCGACATGGAAAAGTTGCGCACACATTTAGGCATCGCCCAGTGGCAGCTGTTTGGCGGGTCTTGGGGATCGACGCTCTCGATCGCCTATGCTGAGACACATCCAGACCGCGTGACGGGTCTCATCCTGCGCGGGATTTTTCTCCTGCGTCGCCAGGAGATCGAATGGTTCTACCAGCGCGGCTGCAGCGCCATCTTTCCCGATGCCTTCGAAGCCTATCAGCACCAGATCCCACCCGACGAGCGCGCCGACATGGTGGCTGCGTACTATCGCCGGCTCACGGGGCCGGATAAGGCCGTACAACTCGCGGCCGCAAAAGCCTGGAGCATGTGGGAGGGCGCGACTTTGGCCCTCCGTCAGGACGCCGACCGCATCCGCTCATTCGGGATAGATCACTATGCGATCGCATTCGCCCGGATCGAGTGCCACTACTTTGTTAACGGTGGCTTTCTGGAATGCGACGACCAGTTGCTCAGGGATGCACACCGTCTGGTCGACATCCCCGGCGTGATAGTTCATGGCCGATATGACGTCGTCACTCCGCTGGAGAATGCATGGGCGCTACACAAGGCGTGGCCGGGCGCGAGCCTCAGGATCGTGCCGGACGCCGGCCACGCCATGACGGAGCCAGGAAACACCCACGAGCTGGTCAGCGCCACGAGAGCGTTTGCTCAGCCCCACGCGTGATGTCCTCTAGGACAGGTTCGCCGATGCCGTCGACACGCCCACCCAAGAAGCCCGCCAAGGCCGACCTTCCGTCCAAGACCTGCCAGACGTGTGGTCGGCCGTTCACGTGGCGCCGGAAATGGGAGCGTGTCTGGGCGGAGGTGAAGTACTGCTCCGACCGCTGCCGCAATGGCCGAAAGCGAGGCTGAAAAATTCTCCAGCCGACTCGCCGTCACGTCGCGTCGATGTAGATCCACAAAGTCTTGCCATTGCGGAACACCTCGAGCCTGTATCGCGCCATCTTGGAGGACGCGGCGTCGAAGACGTCCTGTGGGTTTCGAACCGTGGCGTTGTCGACCTTCGTGATCACGTCGTCCGCCTCGAGCCCGCTCCTCGCAAGGGGCCCATCAGGACTGACCGCCAGTACACGCGCTCCCTGCACCAGTCCAAACGACCGGAACCCGGGCAACATGGCCCCGAGCGACAGCCCCTTGAGAGAGGTGAGCGACATCTGCGGCAGTTCTGCCTTCGGCTCGACCGCGATGTCGGACACTGAAAGGATGACGTCTTTGGGCTTGCCATCGCTCAGCAGAGAAACCTTGATCTCCCTCCCAATCGGCGACGAAGCCACACGCGCCACGTAGTCTGATTGACCTCTGACGGCGATTCCGGCCAGTCCGACGATCACATCGCCAGCCTTCAGTCCAGCTCTCGCCGCCGGCGACGCCGGCACCACGGACTTGACCGCAGCGCCCCGCGTCACGGGGAGGTTCATCTCCCGCGCCATCTGGTAGTTGAGGTCCTGCGTCCAGAAGCCAAGGCTGCCCCGCCGGAATGTCCCCTTGGCTATCAACTCGTCCGCGATGCGTCGGGCCATGTTGATCGGGATTGCGAACGCGATCCCCTGGGTTCTGAGTTTCGCCGCGCCGGTGGCCGTGTTGATCCCGACCAGCCGGCCGTCGATATCGACCAGCGCCCCGCCGGAATTGCCGGGGTTCACCGCGGCGTCGACCTGGATGAAGTCCTCGAAGATCTCATAGCCGATGTCTGTGCGCATCGTAGCGCTGACGATGCCCTGCGACGCGCTGCCTTCAAGGCCAAACGGATTGCCGACGGCGGCGATGAAGTCGCCAATTCTAAGGTCATCGCTATTTCCGAACGGAACGGCGGTAAGATTCTTCTCCTCAATCTTGAGTACGGCCACGTCAGTCGCAGGGTCGGTACCGAGCAACTTAGCCTCCACGATCCGGCCGTCCGACACGGCAACGTCGATCCGCGTCGCGTTCGCGACGACGTGGTCGTTTGTGAAGATGATCCCCCTTTGCGCATCGACGATCACGCCCGACCCACCCGATCGAAACGGTTCTTTCTCGGCGGGTTCCGCCGTGGCCCCGGCGCTGCTGGTCGCAGGAGTGATCGTGATGGGCCGCTCGCGCTCGCCGGTGATGAGAATGCTGACGACACCGGGCAAGACACGGGCCAGTATGGGCGCCAGAGACGTCGCCGCCTGGAGTTTGCTCATCGTTCGCGTGGGCGCGCTGGCCCGCTGCGCCCGCTCGCCCTTGGGCTTGGACTGCGCAAGCGCTTCACCTGTGGGGAGAAATAGCAGAGCGGCCGCGCCGAACGCGGATAGAAAAGAGCGGGAGACATTCATGTTTGGCTCCAGAAGGGAAACAAGCCGAAATCTGCAAAGTCAAAGAAAAACCCGGATTGCTGAACTAACAATCCGGGTGTCTTGAACCACCGATTACTTTTTCATGTCGACCATTGGGGGCATGGTCGAAGCGCCTTCGGCGGCAAGCTTGTCGAAGAACTTCTTCGCATCGAAATCCTTCGGCATCTTCGCGCCCTCGGCGGCGAGCTTGTCGAAGAACGCCTTGGCGTCGAGTTTCTTCTGCTCCGAGGCGCCATCGGCAGCGAGTTTGTCGAAGAACTTCTTCGCGTCAAACCCGGCCGGCATGGAGGCGCCGTCAGCGGCAAGCTTGTCGAAGAACTTCTTCGCATCGAATTGCTCGGCGTGAGCGCCGGCTGCACCCAGAGCGATAGCGGAGGCAACGACAACGGCAAAGAACGAAGATCGCATTGAACTATTCCCTGTATTAAACACTGAACCAGCCCAGTGTTCTTTGACTGGATGAGCGCCCATTTGAGTGCCGCCCCAATCACGAGCCTGGTAACCAGCACTACGGACCAAGCCTATGACTGTTACGCCCGAATTCGCGCAACTCTATGATCAGATATGGCGGGCCAAATGTTTTTGAACGTTGGCTGCTTGCCAATGCCCATGTGGCTTGTGCGAAGCATCGGTCGGCTAGGACTTTCGGAGTGCCGAGGAACCGCTGCCCAAGAATTGAGCGCCGGATAAGGAGGCCGTCGCGGGTGGCCCTCGGTCCCTGTTTCGCAGGCAAAGGGCGATCCCAGCGTCGGATTGCCGTTTGACTTTTGCGCTGCACCATGCGCATAAGGTTTCCCAGAGAGCGATCGGCGTGAGGCGCTACAAACCAGCCATACGGGTTGGCGACGACAAACGCCCAGTTTTGCGGCCTTCTGCGGCTGCGCACTGCCACCTCTCGAAATCCATCCTGCAGACCGCGCCGCCCCACGAGATTGGGGCGCCCGGCACACGAGCCATGTTCGGCGGCGCTTCAATCGCGCCTGCGCCGGCCGTCGTGGCCCCTCATGAAAGCTACGAAACGATATGACGTTTTCTGAACTTGGCCTCGCCGCACCCATTCACACGGTGCTGGAGCGCGAAGGCTATACCGCGCCGACGCCGATCCAGGCCCAGGCCATTCCCCTCGTTCTCGAGGGCAAGGACGTTCTGGCGATCGCCCAGACGGGCACAGGAAAGACGGCCGCATTTGCGCTCCCGATCCTGACGCGGCTGGCCGCCGATAAGACACCCGTTCAGCGCCGGTCGTGCCGGGTGCTCGTACTCTCCCCTACTCGTGAGCTAGCGGCTCAGATTGCCGAGAGCTTCAAGACCTATGGCCAGGGCCTCGGGCTCTCCGTTGCCTGCATCTTCGGCGGTGTGAGCCAGGCACCGCAGCGCAATGCGCTCTCTCGCGGCGTCGACGTTGTCGTCGCCACGCCGGGCCGCCTTCTCGACCATATGGGCGAGCGCAACATCGACCTCTCCGGCACGGGTATTCTCGTGCTCGATGAGGCCGACCAGATGCTCGACCTCGGCTTCGTGATGCCGATCCGGCGCATTGTTGCCCAGCTCCCGGCCCGCCGCCAGAGCCTCTTCTTCTCCGCAACCATGCCCCGCGAGATCGCTTCTCTTGCAAGCGAACTGCTGCGCGAACCGGTGCGCATCGCGGTGACGCCCGTAGCAACGACGGCCGAGCGCGTCGAGCAGGAGGTCATCTTTGTCGAGGCTGCCAAGAAGCGGTCGCTTCTGGCTGTCCTGCTGGCCGATCCGGCAATGGCGCGCACCATCGTGTTTACCCGCACCAAGCGCGGCGCGGACAAGGTTGCCCGGCACCTCGAGGAGTGCGGCATCAACGCCGCCGCGATCCATGGCAACAAGAGCCAGCGCCAGCGTGAGATTACGTTGGAATCGTTCAAGGCAGGAAAGGTTCGCGTGCTCGTCGCCACCGATATCGCCGCCCGCGGCATCGATATCGATAGCGTCAGCCATGTCGTGAACTACGAACTGCCAGAAGTACCCGAGGCCTATGTCCACCGCATCGGCCGCACGGCCCGCGCTGGAGCCGATGGCCGCGCCATCTCTCTGGTCGATAACGAGGAGCGCGAACTGCTCCGGGCCATCGAGAAGCTGACGCGCCAGCAGATACCCAGCAACGACCGCAGGAACGACACAACACTCGTTGCTGCTCCAAAGTCAGCGCCCGGCGAAGGCCGGAGCCGCGACAATGACCGTGGCCGCGATCAGCGCGGCGGCGGGCGCCCATTTGCGCGTGGTGATCGTCCGGCCCGTCCGGCCGGTGACCGCCCGCACGGTGATCGCCCCCGCTCGGATTTCCGCGACCGCCCCGACCGTGGTGATCGTCCGGCCCGTCCGGCCGGTGATCGCCCGCACGGTGATCGCCCCCGTTCGGATTTCCGCGACCGCCCGGAACGTGGTGATCGTCCGGCCCGTCCGGCCGGTGATCGCCCGCACGGTGATCGCCCCCGTTCGGACTTCCGCGACCGCCCGGAACGTGGTGATCGTCCGGCCCGCCCGGCCGGCGACCGCCCGCATGGTGATCGCCCCCGTTCGGACTTCCGCGACCGCCCGGAACGTGGTGATCGTCCGGCCCGCCCGGCCGGCGACCGCCCGCACGGTGATCGCCCCCGTTCGGACTTCCGCGGCCCGCGCCCAGCGTCCAAGGGTGGAGACCACGGTGGCTTCGGCCCTCGCAAGGTGGCCTCAGGCGACAACAAGCGTCGCTTCCGGTCGGAATGAACACCCTGCTGATCCCCTTGCTTCGGGTGCGCAGAAAAATTCGCATCGCCTGAAGCCAGGGGAACTGTTCGGCGGGCGGGCGTTCAGCCCCCCCCGATGCTTGCAAGAAATGCCATGCGCCGCTGATTATGTCCGAGGTTTGGATAGACGCGGCGCGCGGCCAGACCACATTGGTTCAGATGTTCGATGAACTGATCCTCGGCGTACTTCGTGAGCCCGAGAGCGCCTCTTAGAGTGCGATAGTTCGAAAAGTAAATTCGGCCGAGGCCCACCAAGGCATCGAGCAGGAATCCGTTCCTGGCCGCAAGCTTGAGCAGCGCACCGGCGTCGGCGACTGCTCCGACGTCAGGCGGTATGATGTCAGCCAAGAGTATGCGCCCGCCCGGCCTGAGGAGAGGCATCCATGCCTTGATGTTCTCGCCAAGTCGCTCCGGCGTCAGGTATTGTGCAACGGAATTCACGACGATCAGGTCGAGGCTGCCGGCGGGAATCGCGGCGGCAAGCGAGTCCGGAGCCACCACGGAAATTTCCCGTACGCCCGCGAATCGCGTTTTGAGGGCAGCCCGCACGGTCTCAGCAGCATCGCAGAGGTAGAGCTCGACGCACTTCGCCGCGATCAGATCGGCGGAAAGCGCTTCCCCGCAACCGAAGTCGAGCACTCGGGCTCCCCCCTGGGGAACGTGGCGCACGATATCTTTCGCGATCGATTGGTAGTGGACGGACTTGTGTTGTGCGCTGACGTAGACCGTCGGCGCATCGTCCCAGAACCCCACCCAGTCTGACGGCATTCGTGACACGGTGCTCACCCGGAAAACGCGATACACAATTCAACTTGGCCGCTGCCTCGGCTTTGCGCAACCCCCGCCCTAGATGCCGCCGACCAGATTTGGCTGCGAATACCGCTGCGATCACCTGAAGTGCTTTGAGAGCTTCAGACCCTGTGCCTGGTAGTTCGACCCCAGATCGCGCCCGTAGAGCAGATCGGGTGGCGTCGTCAGTCGCTCATAGACCAGCCTCCCGATGATCTGCCCATGCTCCAGGATGAAGGGAACCTTGTGCGACCGGACCTCGAGGACAATTCTCGATCCGGCTCCGCCAGCCGCCGCATATCCAAATCCTGGATCCATGAAGCCCGCGTAGTGGACGCGGAACTCGCCGACCAGCGGGTTGAACGGGGTCATCTCGGCCGCGTGTGTCGGCGGCACGTTCACGGCCTCCTTTGAGGCCAGGATGTAGAACTGGTCTGGATCGAGGATCAGTCGGCGCGTCCCGCGTCCCTGGATCGGCTCCCAGAAATCGAGCGTGTCGCACGACCCGGGCTTGTCGACGTCGACGACGCCGGAGTGCCGCTTCGCCCTGTACCCGACGACATCGTCGGGCGCGCCGGGGTTCGCGCCGCCGGATAGGTCGACTGAAAGGCGAATGCCGTCTGCGATGTCTCCACCTTCGGAGACGAGTCTTTCCCTGGCATGCAGATCGGCGAGCGCTCGGTCATCGTCCGCTGGGCTCCCGGCGCGGAACCGGAGCTGGGCCAGTCGTGACCCGGCCCGGACGATGATCGGGAACGACTGCGGGCAGATTTCGAGCCACAATTGACCCTTGAAGCCCGCCGGAATGGTGTCGAAGGCGCTGACGCCGTCCGCGATCACCCGTGTGAACACGTCGAGGCGGCCGGTCGAACTCTTGGGATTGGCCACGGCCGAGACATGACACGGCAGCTCCAGTCCCTCCATCAGCGGCACGATATAGACGCAGCCCACCTCGAGCACTTTGCCTTCGGGTCCGAACTCGAAGGAGTGCAGCGCGAGTTCGCTGATTTTGTCGGCCACCGGCCGTCCCTCGGCGGGCAGGAAGCTCGCCCGGACGCGGAATGCCTTGGGGCCAAGCCTCAGATCGACGCTTGCCGGCTGTATCTGTCCCTCCGCCAGCGGCTCGGACGTGATGAGCCCGCCCGCCGCGGCGAGAACGCGGATTTCCTGCGAGGGCAATATGCCGTTGGCGCCCAGAACCGCACTTGCGCCTGCGCCCGCGACATGGCGAATTTGATTTGCTGTTTTCTGCATGGCCCGACCGTATGCCAACCCCGCCTTGACGCCAAGTTGCGAGCGGTCCTAGTTCACAGTCCTGCATCACTTGAGGATTGCTCTCCATGCCCGCCGATCCGAAGTTCCCCACGCCCCCAGCATCGTGGGCGCCAGAAACGCTGCTCGTACACGGAGGCAGCCAGCGGTCGCGGCACGGTGAGTTGACCGAAGCGCTTTATCTCACGCAGAGCTACATCTACGAGAGCGCCGAGCAGGCCGAGCGCCGGTTCAAGGACGAGGAGCCCGGATATATCTACTCGCGGTTTTCGAACCCAACCGTGGCCATGTTCGAGGAACGGCTGAGACTGCTCGAAGGCGCCGAGGCATGCCGCGCGACAGCGACCGGGATGGCCGCCGTCACGGCCGCCTTGCTCTGCTACCTGAGAGCCGGCGATCACATCGTCGCCTCGCGCGCTCTGTTCGGGTCCTGCCGCTACGTCGTAGAGGACCTGTGCCCCCGTTTCGGCATTCAGGCGACACTCGTCGACGGCCGCAGCCTGCCGGACTGGGAAGCGGCAATGCGGCCAAACACCAAAGCGGTGTTTTTCGAAACCCCGGCGAACCCAGGCCTGGATATCGTCGACATCGCTGGCGTCTCCGCAATTGCTCATGCCAGCGGCGCCCTCGTCGTCGTCGATAACGTCTTCGCCACGCCGATGATGCAGCGCCCGCTGCAACTTGGTGCGGACGTCGTCGTCTACTCGGCCACGAAGCACATGGACGGACAGGGACGCTGCCTGGGCGGAGCCGTTCTGTGCAGCGAAAAGTTCCTGAAGGATCACTTGGGCGTATTCCTGCGCCAGACGGGTCCGGCGATCTCGCCATTCAACGCCTGGATTATGCTGAAAAGCCTCGAGACCATGCCGCTTCGGGTCCGCGCCCAATGTGCGAGCGCCGCGACGATCGCCGACGCGATGGCCGGGCGCCCGGGATTGAAGAGCGTGCTCTATCCCCTGCGTCCGGATTTTGCGCAGGTTGAGTTGGCTCGAAAGCAGATGGCGGCGGGCGGACAGATCGTGACGATTACGCTCGAGGGCGGAAAACCGGCGGCGTTCGCCTTCATGAATGCCCTGCGACTGTTGAAGATCTCCAACAACCTGGGTGATGCCAAGAGCCTCATAACTCATCCCGCAACCACGACCCACCAGCGGCTGACGCCGGAAGCCCGTACCGAACTCGGTATCACCGACGGCATGCTTCGCCTGTCGATCGGGCTCGAGTCGACCGCCGACATCATCACGGATCTCGAGGCCGGATTGGCGGCCGCCGCGAAAGCACGCTAACGAACCCGACAAAAAAGCCCGCCAGTTCGTCTGGCGGGCGAGTTTGCTTATCGGTCGGAAGACCGAGAATTACTTCAGCGGCTCGAGGTTGCGCGGCCCGAACAGGTTGAAGCGGTAGCCGACAGCAGCCGTGAAGATCCACGGATCGATGTCGACGTTGGCGCGGATGCCCGTGCCGGTCCAGACTGCGTCGGTCTCGATGAAGGTCTTCTTCACGTCGGCGTTGAGATACCAGCCACGGCCGAGCTCATAGTCGACGCCAGCCTGCAGCGTGAAGCCGACGGCATCGTCGAGCTTGATCTTGCCGCCGAGCGTGGAGCTACGGCCCTCGTCGAAGAATGCGATGTACTGCAGACCAGCGCCGACGTAGGGCTTGAAGCCGTTGACCGGGTTGAAGTGGTACTGCAGCGTCAGAGCCGGCGGGAACACCCAGAAGTCGCCGAGCTTGGCATTGTTGATGGCGCCTTTGCCCTCGGCGTCGAACTGGGCGAAGCAGCAGAACAGCTCGACAGCGACGTTCTTGTTGAAGAAGTAGGTCAGCGTCAGCGACGGAATCACCTCGGTCGAAACCTCGGCGTCGGCACCCGCGATGCGCCCGGCCGGACCGAAGACATCAGCGCTGCTGTCAGGGTTCACGACGGTGATACCGGCGCGCACCAGGAAATTGCCATCGTAGTCGCCGGCGGCAGCCGGAGCGGCGAAGCCAGCCACGATCAGCGCGGCGGCAGCAAATTGACGAATATTGAACATCGGTCCCATCCCTGAAACGCTCACGCGCTGAGCGGTCGTGCGGAAGCAGATCAGAATCGCTTCGCGGGATAGGAAGCCTCGTTCGCCCCTGCGACGCCACAATATCGTGCGGGTCTGGACTGATTATAGTCAGAGCACAGCGTGCTGACAAAAGTATTGTTGCGACGCAGCCACAACCGTCCTGACCAATGTCGCTCGAGCGCCATGCCTGAGACAGTTTCTAGGCCATTTGGACGCAGATTGTGCCGGGTTGATCTCCATCAAGCGCTTGGGGCCAAGCGTGGTTGATCATTTTTTAAAAGCCGCCCATCGGCTCCAGAAGAAGGTGGCCTCGCCATGACTACCCGCGGATTGGAAAATGCGCACCAAGGGCGCGCTATGGTAGATATGCATCATACTGAGGCTCCGAAATTCACAAGTGTTCGGCTGACGCTGCAACCTGAGCAACGGTTGATCGTGACGGATGACCCGGATGGCCATCTGTTCATCGTGAACTCGGGCGTGCTCATGCTCGAAGCTAAGATAACGCCGGATCAACGTCGGGTTCTCGAGCTTCTGTTTGCTGGGGACGTTTTTCCGACCGCCGACGCGCCGCGCCTGCCGGGGACGCTGCTCGTGGCCGCGAACGCATGTGAGTTGATGAGATTCCGACCTTCGGTTGTCGAAGGCGCCTACCGGAGTGAGCCTGAGCTCAATGCCCGTATTCAGTCGGCGATCGCGCATAGAAACGCGCGGCGGACGCTTCACTTGGCGAGCCTCGCCGAGCCAAATGCCGAGGTCCGGCTGGCGGATTTCCTGGTCGAGATCGGCCTCTATCTCGGGGCACCGGCGGGCACCGGCAGGACGTTCGAACTGCCGTTCACGCGGGAGCACATCGCGTCGTATCTGGCGCTTAATCCGGACACGCTGAGCCGTCTATTCACCCGCTTCAAGCAAAAGGGGTTGATCTCGATCTCTCAGCGGCGTGTGCTGGTGCCGAATTGGCAGGCGCTGTGCGATGTGGCGCTGTTGCCCGCGGCGCAAAGCGAGCTGGCGGGACGTCGCCCGGTCTGGCCCGCGTCTCATTTCTGAGGCGATCCGAAACAAGTCCGAACAGACGACTTCGTTTGCATGCAACGGTAGCCGATAAGCGCCGCCGCGTTCGTGAAACCGTCTGCTATCCGCTGAAGGCGAGACGCCAAAAAAAAGGCCCAACCCCGGGGGGAGGGGGTTGGGCCGGTTGCGCTTCGCAAAGCGCAAGGCGTCGGGAGGGATGCCGACGCTGCGATAGACGCGGTTGGCGAGACGGGGAACTCAACCAACATTGTAAAGCGTCATCGCTAACCACAATATAGTATGGGTTCCCGCAAATTAAACAGGCCCCGCAAATCCGATCACGAAAATGTTACTAATTGTTTCGAGGTTATCCCCAGGCAGTGCTTGCTAGAGGCATCTTCGCAACGATTCGGTAAGAGTGTTTTCCGTGATGTAGGGCTGATTATTGGGGACTTGAACGGGAAAGTCCCATCGGCTGAATCTTGAACAGTCCGGCGTCGATCTGTTCCGTCTTGTTGAGCTCTGAAATCTCGATACGGGTCTCCAGGCCCTGCGCGTCCAGCGTCACCCACTCTTTGAGTTCGAACTCAGGCTTTGCGGAGAAGAAAAGGCGGATCCGGCCGGGAGTGTCGGGGCTCTTATCCTGCAGCGCAATCACGACAAGATCGTCCGCGCTCTGTATTTCGGTGATCTTCGCGTCGCGAACGAGATCGACGTCCTTGCGCAGCAGCAGCCGGAACGCAGTCTGGTCAAGCGAAACGCGGTCCTCGGTATTGATGTCATGGTCCTGCACGGCGAGATTCTCGCCATCGGAAATGATGATCTGTTTTGAGGGAAGCGCATAATCGAAGCGGAATCGGCCCGGCCGCTTGACGTAGAACTTGCCTTTCATCTTCTTTTTGTCGGCGCCCGTTTGCACGAACGAGCCTTTGAGGTTCTCGAGTGCGGCAAAGTAGGCCGTAACCTTGCCAACGACAGCTGTTTGCTTCTCGTCGAGCGCAATTCCGGTTGTTCCACCAGCGACTTCGGCGCTCCATCCGCCTGGTCCGGCCGGCGGCGTGCCGGCGGGCGTCGGTGTCGCGGCGCCTTGTGCCATGGCGGCGGCGGCAAGCAGGCAAGTAGCACAAAGGCCGATCAGTCCGCTGGTCAAGGTATTCCTATATGTCCGCATGACGCTCCGCATGTGCCCCGCTACCCCTCGTTGATGTGATCTGCCGTGTGCCCGCAGGTGGCTGTCGGCGAGCATAGCCGACCAGCGAGTAGTGCGAAGATTACGACGACTTCGCGGCAGGTTGCACACGCGGCGTGGCCAGATCAACATTTTCCGTTGCGGCGTGACCCATTCAGGTTCGCGGCGCGACGTTGCGCGGCGGTAACGTGGCAGCGGGCCGACCCGTAGCAGCGAGTACGTGGTATAATTCCATAATTGTGTAGGCATCCAACGATAGGAGAGACGCCATAAGCTTGATCGTTGATGTCATCATAGGTGGTAAATTTGTCCCTTTGTTTGTCTAGTTGCTCGAGAGTCGCGGCCCTCGTCGCTGTATCGCTGCTCCAGTTTGCGCACCTCTCCTCCAGGGTCGCGGCCCAGGACATGCTCGACCTTGTCGATCTGAAGTCGCAGGCATTCACGACCGCGGAAATGACCCGGGCCGACATCGAAACGGCAATCGCGAAGTTGGGGCCGGGCGAGTGGCTGGACCTGTCTGCCAGGAGCCTGAATGGCCTCGACCTTTCCGAGCTCGATCTGAGGCGCACCAAACTGCAATCGGCACGGCTCAACAAGGCCAGCCTGAAGCGGTCGGACCTGTCGGGCGTCGTCCTGGATCAGGCCTGGGCTCTAGGAGCCGACTTGACGGAAGCCAAGCTGAAAGGGGCGAGCCTATTTGGAACGCAGCTCGTCGGCGCCAAAGCCGACCGCGCCGATTTTTCGGGCGCGCGGATCGCTGGCGACTTCTCCCGCGCGAGCCTCGTCGGGGCGGTCTTCGATGGGGCGGATCTCTCCGCCGACATGAAAAACCAGTCGATGGGCCTCATGAGGGGCGTGTTCAAGAGTTCGAACCTCGATGGCGCGTCGTTCAATGGCGCTAACCTGTCCCGTGTACTGCTCGAGTTCGCGAGCCTCCGCGGGGCCCGTTTGACGGGAGCCCGCTTGAATGGGAGCGAGCTGGCTGGCGCCGACCTGACCGGCGCCGAGGTTGCCGGTACCGACTTTACCGACGCCGATGTGACGTCGTCGCGGCTGCAGTCCTTGAAGCACGCCGATCGAGCACTGAACCTCGACCGGCTCAAGAATGCCGACCGGGCCTATCGAGACTGACCCGCATTCAAATTTCCAGCATTTCAACAAATTGCAGTAACTCTCATATATTGCTTGCGAAAACGGTGCCAAAAAAGTTTGACGTGCCCCTTGAGCGCGACGCGATCTGATGGCATCGGATGATTTCGTGTTTTCTGGTGCAAGGGAGTTTGGGTGTGGCGTTGAGGCGGTTGGGTGCGGCTGGTGGGCTGGCGGTAGTCTGTCTTTCGATGGTGGCGGTCGTCGCTTCGGCCGGCTCGTCGTTGGCTCAGTCGGTGCAGTCGGGCGTCGACGCCACGATGGCCCCTCCTGCGACTGTCGCGCCTGCGCCGATCCCGGCGACGCCTCTTGCAGCAGCGATTGGTGAGGCCCTGTCGAAATCGGGCAGGCTGATCCCGTCTGAACCCAATTCACCCGCCCAGGCATCGGATCTCGAGGCGGCAAGGTCGTTTTACGCCAGCCGTGCCTTTGAGCCGCTCTGGACAGTGGGGACCAGGTTCACGTCTCGGGCCGAGGCCCTGATGGCCGAGCTTCGCAACGCCGACGACTGGGGCCTCCGGCCAGCCGATTTCCCGCTTCCGCAGTTGGACGCCATGGCGACGCTCGACACCGTCGCCAAGGCCGAGCTGGCACTGACCGGCGCCGCCCTGAAGTATGCGCGCCACGCGCGGGGTGGGCGAATTCCCGATCCGGAAACGCTCCTGAGCGGGTTCATCGACCGCAGGCCGACGCTTCTGCCCCCAGCTACCGTATTGACGGCCCTTGCCGGACCGGCTCCCGTGGACGCTACGCTCCGCGGTTTCAATCCCAAGCATCGTCAATTCGAATTGCTACGCCAGGCCTACCTCAAGACCCGCGGCGCCGCTCCGGCGCATGCGGCGGTCTTGGTCCCGGCCTCGGGTCCCGATCTCCTGCAGGGCAAAACTCATCCCGACGTCGCGATCCTGCGCCGGCGCCTATCTGTGGCTGTGGCAGACGGAGCTTCGCCCGAGCTGTTCGACGCCACTCTCGCGGCCGCCGTGAGAGCCTTCCAGGCAGGAGCCGGTCTGAGGGCTGACGCCGTGGTCGGCAATCGAACTCGCCGGGTCCTCAATGCTCCGGCGGTCCAGGCGGGTGCGGACCGCCTTCTCGCCAACATGGAACAGTGGCGCTGGATGCCGGCCGAACTCGGCGAAACTCGCATCGAGGTGAACATCCCCGAGCAGCAGGTGCGATTCATTAAGGACGGTCAGTTGGTCCACACCGAGCGCGTGATCGTCGGCAAAATGGATACCGCGACGCCGATCTTCTCCGATGAGATGGAGACCGTCGTCTTCCAGCCGAAATGGGGCGTGCCCGACAGCATCAAGGTCAACGAGCTGCTGCCCAGCCTTCAGGCCGGCTATGGATTGAAGCGCGGTCTCAAGATGAGCCTCAACGGCCGTGAGGTCGATCCCTGGAACATCGACTGGAGCAGGGCCGACATCACGAAGTACCTCGTGTATCAACCGTCGGGCGATGACAACGCCTTGGGTGTCGTCAAGTTCCTGTTTCCCAATAAGCACGCCGTATATCTACACGACACGCCCAACAAGCGCCTCTTCAGCAACGAAGGCCGCCTCTACAGTCACGGTTGCGTGCGCGTTCGCAATCCCGTCCGTCTCGCCGAGCTCATTCTCGACTCGGACAAGGGCTGGTCGAAGGAAACGGTGCGTGACTTGCTAGAGGATGGCCCGGAGGATAATCCGGTCAAGCTCCAGGCCAAAATCCCCGTTCATATCACCTACTTCACCGCCGTCGCGGATGAGAAACTCGACGTGAGGCTCGCATCCGACGTGTATGGGCACGAGAAGCGCATTTCGCTTGCCCTGCAGGGCCGCTTTGACCGCATCGTGAAGCTCGACCCAAAACCGGTCGAGGTGAAGCCCGTCCGTCAGTTCGAAATCGCGCGCCAGCAAAATCCGATCGGGGAGGACGGGGACGAGTTCGCGGACACTCCCCGCGTCCGTGTAAACGGCCGGTATCCGCCGCCCGCAGCGTTGGGCTATTACGCACCGGTCCCAGCCCCCGGCTGGCAGATCATCTCGCCGACACCGCAGAAGTCGGCGCCGAGCGCGGGGCGCTATGGCGGCAATACCACCAACGACATGATCATGCGCTCGCTCGGCGGCTTCTGATCGGGCATCGGCGGAAGGCGGTCATCGCATCACTGCTGCCGGGCAGTCCTCGCCGCCTCGCGCGCCCGCAGAACGTCGGCGCCAACACCGAACGTGCGCGGCTTTCCGTGGCTTCCCGGTGGACAGTTGATATGCAGCAGACCATGCCGCTCCCCGCCGCTCGGCCGTGGGGCGGCCTCCGACATGAGAACGAGCACGGCTGCAATCGTGACGCTCATTGCTCCGAGAAAGCCGGCGATCAAGGCAAGGCGCATCATGTTCGCGTCCGGCCCTTTGTGGTCCGGGTAGGCTTGGCTGAAAATGCATCCGCGGAAACGGCGAGCACCTCGCCTTCGCTGGTCTCGGTGTCGAGCCAAATCACTTCGAGGCCAGGATACTCGGCCTCGAAGAATTCCCTCCCCGTGCCGATCTCCAGGACCAGCACGCCACCAGGGTTCAGTCGGGCAGGCGCTGCCGCGATGATGCGCCGAACGACGTCGAGCCCGTCCTCGCCTCCTGCGTGCGCCAGCACGGGCTCCGCCCGATATTCGGCATCGAACGCAGCGACTTCGGCAGTGGCCACATAGGGAGGATTTGCCAGTATGACGTCATACCGGCGGTCGTCGGGCAGCCCGCCGAACAAGTCGCCGGTGAACAGGCAGACGCGATCGCGGAGGTCGTAGTCGCCGACGTTGCGATCGGCGACGTCCAGCGCGTCCTTGGAGATGTCAACCGCGTCGACCCGCGCCGATGGGAAGGCGAGTGCGGCGAGAATCGCAAGGCATCCCGAGCCGGTGCACATGTCGAGCACGGAATGCACTTCGTAGGGCTCGTCGACGATCGCGGAAAGCCGGTCGGCCAGCAATTCGCCAATGAACGAACGCGGAACGATCACCCTCTCGTCGACATAGAATCGGTGGCCTTGAATGAAGGCGGCGTTGACCAGATAGGGCGCGGGCTTTCGCGTCTCGATCCGCATCCGGAACAGTTCGGCTATGCGCGCGCGCTCGGCCTTCGTAAGGCGGCAATCAAGCCATGGTGCCAGTTCGTCGTGCGGCAGGTCGAGCGCAACGAGGATCATGAAGGCGGTTTCATCGAGCGCGGAAGCGGTCCCGTGCCCGAATACCAGCTTCGCCCGTGTGAACTCGGTCACACCGAAACGGAGAAAGTCGCGAATAGTGTGGAGTTCGTCCACCAAGGGGCTTGCCTCATTTTCATTCATGACAATGTCACGCGGGCTGATCACACGGTCGGCGGAGTAACGGCGGGAGCCGTTCACACCGCTCCTCCGCCGCTCCTCCAATGGGTGCCTGCGCCGTTCTGGCTCCGGGCGGTAGCGCGCGTCGGTCGACCGTGTGCCATCTGACACCGTGGGCCGCAAGGTTCACCGTCGGGAACGATTTGAACAGGCTGAGAGATATGCTGAATTATTTAACACCCTGGCGAATTGTCGCTATTCTTCTCGCTGCGGCAATGGGTTGGTTTGCCTGGACCTTCCGTGACCTTCCAGGCCACTGGTACGAGGCGCAGTTTGGCAGGCGCCCGTTATTGGCCGCCAAGAGTTGGTACTATCACCTCTCGAAAGTCGACGTCGACGTGATCGCCAAGGTCGACGCCGACCTGCTTGTCATCGACTACGCGAAAGGTGGTGACAAGAAGGGCGCCGACGGCTCGGAAAGCTCGCTCGTTCCGCTGACCAGGGAAGAGGTCGCGCGTCTCAAGACCGGGCCGAACGGCAAGAGCCGTCTCGTCGTGTCCTATTTCTCGATCGGCGAAGGCGAGCAGTACCGGTTTTATTGGAAACCGGAATACCACCAGAACCCCGCGCCGTGGGACATGGGCGAGAATTGCGCCTGGCCGAAGAACCATATGGTCCGGTACTGGAGCGACGAGTGGAAGGACATCATGATCCGCTCGCCAGAGAGCTATCTCCGGCAGATCGTCGCGGCGGGCTTCGATGGCGTCTATCTCGACCGCATCGACGTCTATGGTCACATGAAGGGCGAGCCGCGCGACTACGAGGCGGAAATGAAGGCCTTCGTCGCGGAGATCAAGAAGGTCGGGTCGGCGCTGAAACCAGGCTTCCTCGTAATCGCCCAGAACGCCGAGGATCTCCTCGAGGACCGGACATATCGCAACATAATCGACGGCCTCGGCAAGGAGGACCTTCTATATGGCTCGAAGGGCACTAATGTCCGTAACGCGCAGAAGGACATCGAGTGGTCCCTGGAGCGGCTCAAAAAATTGAGATGGGACTTCAAACCGGTATTTTCGGTGGAGTATCCCGAAACCAAGGAACTCGTCGCCAGCGCGATGGCCGAGCATAGGAAACTCGGCTTCGTCCCGACGGCCGCCCACCGGTCGCTCGATGGATCCGACCCCACCGCGCCGCGTCCGCCAAAGGACGCGGAAAATGCCTCCCCCACCGGAGTGTCCTCCAGCCCGGCCCCTGGCACGCCGGAGTACATCTCTACAGTCTGCAAGGACAAGAAGTGGTGGTAGCCGCAAGTCGGTGCACGGCGGTTCGTCGGAGGGCGGATCAACAGTCCACCTCCGATGCAAACAGTATCCCAATCGTAGATAACTCCATTTTCCGATCGGCAATTGCCGCGGCGCGGTCGCAGGGATAGGGTCCCCCACGGCGCCAGGCGTGCCTTGGACTGCCATCGCATTGCGAAGTTGCGTCGTGTTCGGAGTATTAGTCCATGCAAATAATGCGTCTTGCCGTCGTCGCGGCCGTTGCGATGTTGACGGCATCGTGCCCATCGGCCGCCGCCGACCGCGAAAATCCCTTTCTCAAAGCTAAGAACTGGGGCTACCAGCTCCGCAATCTCGAGCCTGAGCCACGCAAGGTGATCGCCAATTCGGTCTACGACCTCGTCGTAGTGGACTATGCGCGTGGCGAAGACCGGAAGGAAATCCCGCTGACGAAGGCCGAAGTGGCCGAAATGCAGAAGCGGCCAGATGGCGGAAAGCGGCTGGTCATCGCCTACTTCTCGATCGGCGAGAGCGAGGACTATCGCTACTACTGGAAGCCCGAGTGGGACACCAAGCGTCCGTCCTGGATGGGCAAGGAAAACAAGGACTGGAAGAAGAATTTCGTCGTCGAGTATTGGAACCCCGAGTGGCAGAAGATCCTTTACGGATCGCCCGACTCCTTCATTGACCGCATCATCGCGGCGGGCTTCGATGGCGTATATTTTGATCGCGCGGACGCCTACTATTTCTTTGGCGACAGCGATCTCGCTCGCGGGCGAATGGTGGAGTTGATTAATAAGCTCGCGGCCTATGCTCGCGAGAAGAATCCGAAGTTCGCCATCATGGTGCAGAACGCCGAAGAGCTGCTCGAGCGCAAGGAGTTCGTCGAGGTGATCGACGGCGTCGCCAAGGAAAGCCTTCTTTACGGCATCAAGGGCCTCGGTGTACCCAACCCCCGCAGCGACATCCAGGAAAGCACCGCGCTCCTGCAGAAGGCGAGCAAGTCGGGTAAGGCGATCTTTGTCGTCGAGTACGTGCGCGACAAGGCCTCGATTGCGACGGCCGCAAAGCGTGTAAACGATGAACTCGGATGGGCACTTTACATCGGGACCAAGGGCCTTGCGACACTCGCCAAGTCCCCACTGACGCCCGCCGATCCGGTGCCCGACGACGACGACGAGCGTATCGGCAGCGAAACGAAAAAAATCGTCAAGAAAAAGAACTGATGCTTCTAGCTCGTCCTGCGCTCAACGGCGCGGGGCGGGCTTCATTCGCTGTCGATGCCGATCAGTTGAGCCGCATCTCCTCGTGCGTGAGCATGGGCAGGCTATAGGTAACCGGCGGAAGCGGCCGCATGGCCCCCGCTCGAGACAGGGCCGCGTCAATAGTTCGGAGTTCCTGGGCCACGTCGGTCAACCGTCGCGCGAGATTGTTGGAAAGTATCAGCGCCACGACGGGATCCTCGTCCATGAGTTCGCGCAAGCCCTCGCGCGTGATCCTGATCGCCCTTGTCATGTTGCGCGCGACGACCGTTGAGGTGTGAACGGTCTCGATCAGCATCGCCAATTCACCCACCAGGGCACCATCGGGAACCGCCTCGCCGGGTGTCTGCGGCGTGGCCCCGAAAAATCGGACGGCGTCGCCCTTGACCAGAAGAACTGCGGCGTCGCCAGGCTCGCCTTCCGTGATAATGGGCTGACCCGGCCGGTAGACGATCCGATCCGCCTGTCGCGCGATTTCCGCAACCTGCCGCGGCTTTAGTCCGGTGAACAGTTCGACCCGCTGAAGACTTTGAACGACGATATCGAGCGCCATGCGTTCCCCCTGATACAGGGTGCAAATGGCGGCGATTCGGTGGCCACCGTAAAGCGACGCGGCGGCCACCTGTGGAAATGGTGGAAAGGCGGTAGAACTACCTGATTTCGATTGCCTGGATGCTGGAAGAAAATGTCTTTTCTCAATCGGTTGCAGTCGTGACACCCAGAGCGTGGCCCCCAGGTTCATATTTCAAGGCACGAGCCTGTAACCGCCGCTCTCGGTGACGAGCAGTTGAGCGTTAGACGGATCGTTCTCGATCTTTTGCCGGAGCCTGTAGATGTGCGTTTCGAGAGTATGGGTCGTCACTCCGGCGTTGTAGCCCCACACCTCGTGCAGCAGCGTCTCGCGCGAGACGACCTTGCCCCCGGACCGGAAAAGATACTTGAGGATGGACGTCTCTTTTTCAGTCAGCCGGATCTTTGCGTTTTTCTCGTCGACGAGAAGCTTGGACGCGGGCCTGAACGTGAAGGGTCCGATCGTGAAGACGGCGTCCTCGCTCTGCTCGTGCTGCCGAAGTTGAGCGCGGATTCGCGCCAAGAGCACGGCGAATTTAAACGGCTTGAGCACATAGTCGTTGGCGCCGGCGTCGAGCCCGAGTACCTGGTCGGCGTCCGACGTGTTGCCGGTCAGCATGATGATGGGGCTCTTGAAGCCGGACTTGCGAAGCAGCTTTACAGCCTCGCGCCCGTCCATGTCGGGCAGCGAAACGTCGAACAGTACGAGATCAGGATTGTTGGTCTTCGCGAAATCGACCCCCTTGCAGGCGGTGTCGACTTCGGAAACCTCGAATTCCTCGTGCAGTGCGAGTTGGTCGTGGAGCGCTGAGCGCAGGTCGTTGTCGTCGTCGACGAGAAGGATGCGGCGGGCTGTGCTCATGCGTGTCGCTCTCCGGTTGGCAACCAGCAGCCGGCGCCCTAGACTTCGGCCAGACCCCGCCAATGCGGCGGGGCTCTCTCGAAGCGGCGGCAGCAGGTTCCAACTCTGTCTCAAATCAGGTGAGGCACTATATGCGAACCGGCCCGATCGTGCACCACCTCGTATTACGCATTCTAAGCGCCGGTGCGCGGCAGGGCGTATTGGAGGCCGGGTGGTTGCGCCTACCTTGCGCCATAGGACGGTCGGGCATCTCCTTTCGCAAGCGCGAAGGCGACGGGGCGACCCCGGCCGGCCGGTGGCCGCTGCGCCAGGCATTCATGCGAGCGGACCGGGTTCGATCTGGAATACGCATCGCCCACCGACTGCGCACACTCTCCGGTCGGGCCCTCACCGTCGCCGACGGCTGGTGCGATGCCCCAGGTGATCGCAACTACAATCGCTTCGTGACGCACCCCTATCCGGCCAGTGCGGAGCGGCTTTGGCGTGATGATGGTCTGTACGATGTAATCGTGGTTCTGGCACACAACGAGTGCCCGCGTGTCCGTGGCAACGGCAGCGCCATTTTTCTCCACTGCGCGAGCCCAGACCTCCGCCCGACCGAGGGCTGCGTAGCTGTCCGCCGCTCCGACCTCCTCAAGCTGTTGCCGCGCCTCTCCTCCAAATCAAGACTCCTCGTGACCAGATAGCGTCGCCGGCACGCGCCGGCCAAATGAAAATGCCCGGCGCTGCAGGTGCAGGCCGGGCCAGGATGTCTCGGGAGGAGACGGAGGAAACGGACCGCATGGAGGTCCGGCAGAACGAAGAGCCGCAAGCGGCTCTCCGAAATGGTCTCAGTAGTTGTAGGCGCGCTCGCCGTGCTCCGAGATGTCGAGACCTTCGCGCTCCTTGTCCTCGGCGGGACGCAGGCCGACGACGAGTTTCACGACCATCAGGATCACGAAGGTTCCGACGCCCGACCAGACCAGCGTGGCGAGCACGGCTTTCGTCTGCGCCGTAAGCTGAGTGATGAGGTCGTAGGTGCCGGCGTTGCCGCCCGTGATGTTGGCATAGTCGGTGATGCCGACGCCACCAAGGGCTGGATTTACGAGGATGCCCGTCATGATGGCGCCGATGATGCCCGCCACGCAGTGGATGCCGAACACGTCGAGAGCGTCGTCATAGCCGAGCGCATGCTTGATCGTGGTGCAGAACAGCAGGCACACCGGACTGACGATCAGGCCGAGCACGATGGCGCCCATCGGGCCAGAGAACCCGCAGGCCGGGGTAATGGCGACGAGGCCGGCGATCGCACCCGAGACCATGCCGAGCAGCGACGGCTTGCCCTTGACGGCCCACTCGCACAGCATCCACGAGAGAGCGGCGGCGCAGGTGGCGACCATCGTGTTCACGGCGGCCAGGGCGGCGAGGCCCGTCGCTTCGAGGTTGGAACCGGCGTTGAAGCCGAACCAGCCGATCCAGAGCAGCGAGGCGCCGATCATGGTCATCGTGAGCGAGTGCGGAGGCATGGCTTCCTTGCCGTAGCCAGTGCGCTTGCCGAGAACGATCGCGGCGACGAGACCGGCGATACCGGCGTTGATGTGGACGACAGTGCCGCCGGCGAAGTCGATGGCGCCGGCCTGTGCGAGCCATCCGGCAGCGCCCGTGACCTCGGCGAGCTTGGCCTCCGCAGCGGCCTTCTTGGTGGCATCGGCCCCAGCCTCGGCGATGGCCTTGGCGGCGGCGGCGATATCATCTGGAGCCGCGATTGCCCAGACCCAGTGCGCGATCGGAATGTAGATGAAGGTCGACCACAGCAGGGTGAAGAGCAGAACGGCCGAGAACTTCATGCGCTCGGCGAACGCACCGATGATCAGTGCCGGCGTGATCATGAAGAAGGTCATCTGGAACAGCACGAAGGCGAGTTCAGGAATGACGACACCGTTCGAGAAAGTAGCCGCGACCGACGACGGCGTTACGCCTGCGAGCATCGCCTTGCCGAGACCGCCAATGTAAGGGTTGTTCGGACCGGACGTGTCGCCGAGGGCGAGCGAGTAGCCGTAGAGCACCCACATCACGCCGGTGAGAGACACGATCATGAATACCTGGGTCAGGATCGAGAGCATGTTCTTGGTGCGCACAAGGCCGCCGTAGAACAATGCCAGGCCAGGGATCGACATCATCAGCACGAGAACCGAACAGATGATCATGTAGGCCGTGTCGCCGTTGTTGGGCACCGGTGGCTTGGCGTCGGCTGCAAACGCGGCCCCCGTCAGCAGTGCCAGACCGACGGGCGCGAGCGCGCCTATGCCGGCCAGAAGTTTCAGGTTCATCGAAGGTACTCCCTCAGTTGTAGGTGGGGTGGTGCTGGAAAGGACGAGTTTCAAACGGCAGCCTGATCGGTTTCTCCCGTGCGGATGCGGACGGTGTGTTCGATGGGCGAGACGAAGATCTTTCCGTCACCGATCTGGCCGGTACGGGCGGCGCGCTGGATGGCGTCGATCGCCTTCGCGGACATGCCGCTGTCGACTACGACCTCGATCTTGATCTTGGGCAGGAAGCTGACGGCGTACTCGGCCCCGCGGTAGATTTCCGTGTGTCCCTTCTGGCGACCGTAGCCCTTCACCTCGGTGACGGTCATGCCCTGAAGGCCGAGGTCGGTCAGAGCGGATCGGACTTCCTCGAGTTTGAACGGCTTGATGATGGCTGTAATCAACTTCATGAGGCCCTCCCGAATTGCGCACTGAGCGCGTGCAACGAAATGCACGGGAGAGGATTACAAGTGGCGTGCCAAACCGAGGGCCCATTGCTAATCTAATGAAATAGATAGAGAAAGTCAGAATAGTCTAATTTGCGCGCATTTGGCGGCGCCTACTTTTTCATCATTCCTTACAAAGCCATCAAGGTTTGCATGAATTTTAAGCGCCAATCGGGCGCATCAATAGTTCCTGCGTAACCGACGCTACAATCCGTCCGTCTCGACTGAAGAACTCGCCGCGCGAGAAACCCCGCCCTCCGCTCGCATTTGGGCTGTCGAGGACGTAAAGCAACCAGTCGTCCATACGGAATGGCCGGTGGAACCACAGCGCGTGATCAAGGCTGGCGAGCTGCATGTCGCCGCCGAAGATGAGTTGCGAATGAGGTAGCAGCGCGGTCTCGACGAGTGAGAAATCGGATGCGTACGCGAGCAGCGCCCGATGCAGGGCGGGCTGCTCGGGCAGCATCGCGCATGCTTTGATCCAGATGCGCTGGCGGGGTGGGTGGCCGGGCTCCTGGAGAAAGCGTCCGATGTCGACAAAGCGAACGTCCATCGGCATTTCGCGGCCGTAGTAGACCCGCATTGGCTCAGGCATCACCACGTCGCTCCGCGCCAGCAGCTCAGCCATCGTTTGCACGTCTTCGGGCGGTGGCGTGTCGGGCATTGCGGCCTGATGCTCGTAGCCGGGTTCCTCGCCGTGGAACGATGCGATCATGTCGAAGAGCGGCGTGTCGCTCTGCAGCGCGGTGACGTGCCGTGTCGTGAAGCTGCCGCCGTCGCGCAGGCGGCGTATCGAATAGGTGACCGGCGCCGACGGCTTGCCGCCCACCAGGAAGTAAGCGTGCAGCGAGTGCATCGGCCGGGATGCGGGCACCGTTTGCGAGGCCGCCATGACCGCCTGACCTAGCACTTGACCGCCGTAAATTCGCTTCCGGCCGCTGTCCATGTTCCGGCCCTCGAACATGTCCTCGCGAGGGGACGAGAGGTCGAGCACGTCGAGCAGGCGGCGCAGGGCCTGCGCCGACGGGTCGTGAGTGGCTGGAGAACCGGTCGTGAGTGGCATGGCAGATGCGATCGCGGTAAGAATGCGTGTAAGTGCGCGACGTTCGATTGCGTCGCGTAGGCTATAAGATCGCGTGGTGTTATCTCTCACCCCATGACCTCGACAACACCCATAGCTGCAGTCGACGCTGGCGATGAACGCGCATCTCGCTTTGACGTGATTATTGGCGGATCAGGTTTCGCCGGGATGACGTTGGCGTTGGCGCTCGCCGAAGGATTGCCGCCGCGTAGCGCAACATCGGGCAGCACAAGTCGGGGTGGCGCAACGGGTGTGCATATCGCGCTCGTGGATCGCGACGGCGAGAAGCCGGCCGATGCTGAAAACGGTCCGCGCGATGGACGCGCTGTCGCCCTCGCGGCCTCGTCGGTGCGGCTCCTGACCGCACTCGGAGTCTGGCAGGACATCGAGCATGCGTCCGAACCCGTTTCTGGCATCGAAATTACGGATTCCGCCCTGAAGGCGGGCATCCGCCCCGTGCTGCTCTCCTACGATACGCATATCGGCGGCGACGAACTCGATCGCGGCGAGGCCTCGATGCAGATAGTGCCGCTGGCTGTGTTGGAGGCGGCGCTTTCCACCGCAATCGCCCGCCGCCCCGAGATTACCGTTTTGCGAGGCCGCACGATTGCATCGTTCGCCAGCGGTCCGGAGCGAGTGAGCGTCGTGCTCGACGACGGCCGCGCACTTGACGCCCCCCTGCTGGCCGCCTGCGACGGGCGCCGCTCGAAGTTGCGGGAGATGGCGGGCATCGGCACGGTAGGCTGGGACTATCACCAGCACGGGATAACAGTCGTCGTCGACCACGATGAGCCGCATCGTTCAAAAGCGGTGCAGCATTTTCTGCCCGGTGGCCCATTCGCGCTTTTGCCGTTGCCTGGGAATCGGACGTGCGTCACCTGGAGCGAAGGCTCTGAAGAGGCTGCTCGCATCATGGCGCTCGACGATGCGGCCTTCCTCGAGGAGCTCGATCGTCGTGTCGCGGGGCGGCTGGGAGCGCTGCGCATCGACGGAACCCGGCAATCGTGGCCGCTCGATGTCTTCCTCGCCCGTGACTACGTGAAACCGCGATTCGTACTCGTCGGCGATGCCGCACACGGCGTCCACCCGATCGCCGGTCAAGGATTGAATCTCGCCATGAAGGACGTGGCGGCCCTGGTGGAAGTCACCGTGGATCAAGCGCGGTTGGGGCTCGACCTCGGTGCGCCTGAGGCGTTGTCGCGCTACGAGCGCTGGCGCCGCTTCGACACCATGACTGCGGCGGCCGGTTTCGATGCACTCAACCGACTGTTTTCAAACGACATTGGATTGCTGCGTTCGCTCCGCTCGCTGGGGCTCGAGCTTGTGGACCGCGTCCCGTTGTTGAAGCGGCATCTGGTGGACGAGGCGGCCGGCATCACCGGCACCCTGCCGCGCCTGCTCAGGGGAAACCGCGTATAGTTGGCGACGCGCGGCTGCTATGCACGGCCTGAGATTTCAGAAATGGCGCTGCCAGCCTATCTGTTGACCGTAAGATCCATTTTTCCGATCTACGGTACAGGAGGCCCATCATGAAAATGACGATCCGGCGCGCCGAGGAGCGAGGCGCTGTCGACTTTGGATGGCTCGACAGCAGGCACAGCTTCTCGTTCGGGCATTATCACGATCCCCGCTTCATGGGGTTCGGCCCACTGAGGGTCATCAACGACGACCGCGTGGCAGGCGGCGGTGGATTTCCGCCCCATCCGCATAAGGACATGGAGATCATCACGTATGTGCTCGAAGGTGGCTTGAAGCACGAGGACAGCCTCGGCACCGGATCAATTATCCGGCCGGGCGATGTTCAGAGAATGTCGGCCGGAACGGGTGTGACGCACAGCGAATTCAATGCCTCGCCGACAGATCGGGTCCACTTCCTGCAGATCTGGATCATCCCCGAGAAACGCGGCATCGCGCCTGGATACGAGCAGAAAACGTTCCCAGACGCGGAAAAGCGCGATCGCCTCCGGTTGATCGCCAGCCACGACGGCCGCGACGGCTCGATCAGGATCCATCGCGACGTCGACCTTTTCGCGTCGCTGCCGGGTGCCGGTGCCGTGGTTTCGCATACGGTGCGCGACGGCCGCATGGCCTGGCTGCAGGTGGCCAGGGGCAATGTGTCTCTGAACGGCTCTAGGCTGAGCGCCGGTGACGGTGTGGCGGTCGCAGAGCCGGGAGAGCTGAAACTCTCGGGCGACACGGGCTCAGAGGTTCTGCTGTTCGATATGGCGAACTAGCCGGCACGGAAGAACCGGTGAGATGGGCTCAGTGGGGCGCGTCTTGCTGGTTCCGATCCTCGCCGCCTTTGCCGTCGCCATCAATATCGTCGCCCCCGCTGCCGGGTTCCGGCTCGCCGACCAGGACGGGCATGACGACGACGGCCCGGCCGCCCGCAATGTCGACCTCCGGCACGACGGCGTCGGTAAACGGCACGAATTCGGTCAAGGTAGACGGCAGCCGCCGGATTTCGAGCAGGTCGCCGGCTCCGAAGTTTGCCACCGCTACGACCGTGCCAATCGCTTCGCCCTTGGGCGAGACGGCTGAAAGTCCTATGAGATCAGCGTGATAATAGTCGCCAGCGTCCGGCGGCGGTAGCCTGTCGCGCGCGATCCACAGCTCCTTCCCTCGCAACTTCTCCACCGCTGTTCGATCGGAGATGCCCGCGAACCGGCAGATGACGCCCTTTGGCGTTACACGCACCACGGTCAGCGCCGGAAGTGGCGCGCCTGCCTCAGATTCGAGCGGGCCATAAGCTGCGATGTCGGCGGGATCGGCGGTGAAGCTTCGGATGACGACCTCGCCCCGAATGCCATGGGCGCCGCCAACCTCGCCGAGCAGAACGCGAGGATTCTTGCTCATCAGATGCCGTATCCAGTCGTTGAGTTACCGCTGCGTACCGCGGCGCCCGTCTGGCGGCAGCGGGACAGGGCCACGATATAGCAGTTCGAGCGAGATACGCTCGCCGAAAAGCTCGACCATGCCCGTCGCGTTGTAAGGCGCGCCCGAAAGATCGGCAACGAGTTCGATCGACTGTTTGGCGCAGGGTGCCGGTGCCCCCGTCACGAGTATTCCGTCACGGGGAACGTCGAGTTCGACGAGAAAGCGATGCCTGCGGCTCGGCCGGTCGAATTCGCAACGCCCGGTGACTAGGCCGCCCCAGCGATCCGCGCCGATGAGGCGCCCCTGCCTCATGACGAGCAGCAAGCTGTCGGCTCCCCGCCCACCGCCATCATCGCAACTGTAGAAAAGTTCGTAGACGCCATCCTTGATGTCAGGGTCGGCTTCTGCCGAGGCGTGTGATCTGCGCCGAGGTTCGTCTGCGTGGATGAAGGCCACGGTGGTCCTGTCCGGTCTGGTGCCGAGCCAATCTATCGACCGGCTCCGGCACAGGTTCTTGAACAGAGATAAGTTCCGCAAAACCAATGCCATACCGGAACGGGCCATTCGCCCCGGCTGGCCGCCGTCTCTAGGCGCGTATCAGGCAGCCATCGAAAGCGGGCGGCTGCAGAGCGCTCCGGCGATCATTTCTACGGCCCGCGACCAGTCGTTGTCGCCGATCCCGGTCGTGTCGAGGTTGAAGGCTCTCAGTGCATCTGCCGGTGAACCGCCGTCGCGGAAAACCCGCGCGCAGGACTGGCGGCTGTATCCGAGCGCCTGCTGCCACTGGACCGGATTGAAGTGATTCGATGCCATGTCACTGGTTCCTCGATGAGACCGGCACGGCCGAGCCAAGTGCCAGTGCTTTGCGCAAACAAACAGTCAAGAAACGCAGGACATACTCAAACTAGGAAGTTGGCAGGCACCGATCAGAACTGATTGTCGCACTACGCCGGACCTTGCTATGCGCGACGTTTGAAGGACATTTTCCCTTCGCTCTGGTCAGTGCCTGCCGTTCCGTTGTGTCACGCCGCCAAAAAGTTGCCGGCGCGCCCCAAATTTCAATGCAATCGTCCACTGGGGGACGCTGCTTCGTTGCCGTTCTGGCCGACCGAGCGTTGCCGCTCGACGCTTGCCATCAGTTCGGCCGTCAACACACTCAAACTGACCCAACCACTCACGCTTCACCTCGAAACCGTATGCATGAACAATGCTCCTGCCCCGGCCGCGGACGGCTCCCCAACTCAAACGCACACCAACGCGAGAGCCAACCGCAGACGTTTGCCACTATTTTCGAGTGGCTGATGGGAGGGAGTACGCGTGACGCAACGAATACCGACGCAAGACCAAAACGCGGACGCAACAGGTACTGAACGCAAGAACCTAACGTTGTGGCTTGGGGCTGGCACTACGCGCCATCTGATCCCCTGGCGAACCGACTGACTTGTTCGCCGCCGACAAGGGAGAATTAATCGTGACTTCAGGGCAACTCAAAGGCGCGATTTCGTCATTGGGGTGTTGTTCTCCTTGACCGGAGCTAAAAGAGCTCGCTTTCGGAGGGGCGGCCGTCCCACAGGAAGGGGGCAAGCAATTGATAAACAAATGAAATAATTGATGCCCGCAAAGGGAGGAAAATTATCCACAGCTTTGCGGCAAGATACTTGTTCGCAAAAAGTTCTACAAATGATCAATTGCCCTGGCGCGCGGCGAACGCCGCCTTGAGTGCGAGGACTGAGAGCACGAACGAAACGACCACGTTCCAGCCGGCGAACGACAGGCCAAACATGCGCCACGAGGCCTCGTCGCAGCGGATCACACGCGTCGTGTTGAGTTGGTCGAGTAGTCCGCCCGTGCCTCCAGAGCCGATGGCCTGCACCGTCCCGCAGCTTGCGGGGCCAGGCCAGAATTTCCACTCGGCGCCGGCCTGATAAACTCCAAGCCCCGCGTTCCCGAGGAAGGCCAGCGAAACGAGTAATAACAGCATGGCTCCGGCGACGGCCCGCCCGGACGAGACCAGCACCAGCGCGATGAAGGCAGTCGGGATGCCCGCATAGTAAGCCCAGCGTTGCTGCAGGCAAAGCGGGCAGGGCACGTATCCGCCGATATGCTCGAAGGCGAGCGCCGCGACGATGACGGCGATGGCGATCACCATGACGGACGCACCCAGCATGTAGGCCGAGCTGAGCCGTGCGGATGCCTGATGCCGTTCGGTGTTCGCCATGCGAAGTCTCCAGCAGATCGCGAGCCGGCACAGTCAGTGCGTCCGGCAGCCGAGGCAATTGACGCGCGGGGGCTCCGCGCCTCTCATATAGGCCTCCCGAGCGAAATCGGCCACTTTCCATTTCGACTTGCGAGGCCCTGTCGAGCCATCGCGATGGAACCCGGTGGGCTACCGAGGAAAGTTTCCGCCCGTTCAAGGGGCGTCGGTATTGCCATTGGGCCGGATGGCAAGAAACGCAAGGCCCGTCATGACCCCCGCGCAACCGGTTACGACAAGCGCCGCCGCGCCGCCGAGGTCGAGAATGAGGCTGACGGCCAGCGGCGCCGCGGCTTGTGCAACGCGCGCCGGGGCGCCAAGCAGGCCCAGGCGATACCCGTAGTTGGCCGGGCCGTAGATGGCGAGCGGAACGGTCCCGCGTGCGATCGTCAGGATTCCGTTCCCGCAACCGTGAAGCATCCCGAACAGCGGCGCGGCGACAGGCCCGAGCGCCACCAGCAGCAGCGCGGCGAGTGGGTGGCCCGCAGATGCGAGCCGCGCCGAAAGCAGAGGGTGGAAGCGAATGAGAAAGCGCGCCTCGAAGATCCGCGCGGCCACCTGTGCCGGCCCCATCAGCGCCGACGCCGCGATGGCGGCCGCCGGTGTCACGCCATTGGCGACGAGGACCGCCGGCATGTGAGCCGCCATCGCTCCCGCCACGAACCAGATCGCTGCGAACGCAAATGCCAAGAGCCACATGTTCCGGTCGAACGTCACGGTGGGAAGTTCCGCACGTGCATCCCCCTCCGCAACGGAGCGCGAAAGCGGTAGCGGCAAGCCGAACCGGTTCAGCGGGAGCCCGATCAATATGTGTGCGGCGGCCCAGCCAAAGCACGTATGGCGCCAGCCGATTGTCTCGACGCCGAGCGCGGTGATCGGCCACGCGATGGTACTGGCAAACCCCGCCATGAGCGCGATGCCGGTGATGGCAGGCCGCGCGTCCTTTCCGTGCAACCGGCCGAGCGTGGCGAACGCGGCGTCGTAGAGCCCTATGCCCATCCCGAGCCCGAGAAGCACGAACGCCGCCGCGATCCCCCAGACATTGCCGGCGATGCTAAGCAGAGCGAGGCCACTGGCGAGCACGAGGTTGGAAGCGGTGAGAACACCCCTGCCGCCGTGGCGGTCGATGCGCCGGCCGACCGCCGGCCCGACGAGCCCCGAAATAAGCAGCGCCATCGAGAACGCGCCGAATACGATGCTGGGCCCCAATCCGAGGTCGTCATGGACCGGCTTCGCAATGATCGCTGGCAGGTAGAAACTCGAGCCCCATGCAAGGGTCTGCGTTGTACCAAGTGCGAGGATTATGGGAAGCTTCACAGGCAGGTAGCGATCGGACAACGGAGCCCCCGGGGATGGTGCTGAGGACTATTTCAAGCGCCGCCCTGACGCATCGATCACAACCTCACCGTCGTCCTTCGTGAAGGGCCCGATGTTCGGATTTTCCAGCAGGTCGAGAACGGCCTCGGACGGGCGGCATAGGCGCGTGCCTTTCGCCGTCACGACAATCGGCCGGTTGATGAGGATAGGCTCGGCCAACATGGCTTCGATGATCTGGTCGTCGGTCAGGCTCGTGTCGTCTAGCCCAAAACGGGAATAGGGCTCGACATTCGTGCGCAGCACCGAGCGCGGCGTGATGCCCATGGCGGCAATCAGTTCCAACAGCCGCGCCCGCGACGGCGGCGTCTCGAGATAGAGGATCACCTCAGGCTCGACACCGCTCTGGCGGATCATCGCGAGTGCGTTGCGCGAGGTGCCGCAGGCGGGGTTGTGATAAATTGTAACGGTCAAGCGCGTGCGTCCCGGGTAGAGGTGCTGGTGAACAGGTAGCTCGAAATCATGACGGCGATTGCCGCCCCGGCAATCTGTGCCGCCATGAACGCCGGGGCGCTCGCCGGCGCAATTCCAGCGAATGTATCGGAGAAGCAGCGGGCGAACGTCACGGCGGGATTGGCGAAGCTCGTCGATGCCGTGAACCAGTAAGCCCCGGTGATGTAGAGCCCGACGAGCATGGGGATCTGCGCCGAAGCCTGAACGCGAAGCGCGCCAAGGATCGTGACGAGAAGCCCGAACGTCGCCACCGCTTCCGCAATCCACTGCCCAGGACTCGATCGTACTTTCGTCGAGACCTGCAGCAACGACAGATCGAACATGGCATGCGCAAGCAACACCCCCAGGACGCCACCGACCACCTGCGCGACCACATACTGACCGGCGAGCGCAACCCCAAGCTCACCGCGAGCCGCCATGACTCCGGTGACGGCCGGATTGAAATGTGCCCCGGAGACCGGTCCGAGTATCGTTATGAGCACAACCAGCATGGCGCCGGTCGGCAGGGTGTTGCCAAGCAGCGCGATGGCGACGTTTCCACCCGCGAGTTTCTCCGCCATGATGCCGGAGCCGACGACGGTCGCCAGCAACATCGCGGTGCCGATGAGTTCCGCCGCGAGTTTGCGCCCGCACGAAATGCCGTCCATGTGATCCCCCCACTTCCCCCGAAGTGAAACGTCAGACTTGTTCGATTGCCGGTTTTGACATCCGGCCAATGCGATCGAGTTCCCGCTGAAGCTTGAATCGGTCGAGTGACGACAGCGGTAGGTTGATGAAGATGTCGATGCGCTGGTGCAGCATCCGGTGCGTATCGGCGAAGGCGAACCGCTTCTCGGCCTCTGTGCCCGTGGCGACCGAAGGATCGGGCACGCCCCAGTGCGCAGTCATCGGCTGACCAGGCCAAACGGGGCAGACTTCATTTGCGGCGTCGTCGCAGACCGTGAACACGAAATCCATCTTCGGCGCGCCGGGTTCGGCAAACACCGACCATGACTTCGAGGAAAGCCCGGATACGTCGTAGTTGAGTTTGGAGAGCAGCTCGAGCGCATAGGGATTGATGGCGCCGCGCGGCATGCTACCGGCCGAATAGGCGCGGAACCGCCCCATGCCGAGCCGGTTCATGATGCACTCGGCAATCACCGAGCGGGCCGAATTGTGCGTGCAGAGAAAGAGAACGTTGCGGACTTCAGGATTTGAGCTTGCTGCTTCGCTGCCGTCTGTCACTGGAGTTCCTCCCGGATTTCTTGACTGCAATCGACGTCGGATTCGGCTTGAGCACCTCGGAGCAGGAAGCCGCGCAACATGGGGACGGGGAGCCGTCGCCGGCCTCGAAGCCATCGACGATGTTGACGAAAATTGACCCGCAGATCTCGGGCCGCCCGCGACAACAATCCTCGGTGAGGAACGTCAGGAGGCGCCGGACACCCTCGACATGGAGTGAATAGCGGATGTTGCGGCCCTGGCGCGTCGCGATGACGAGCCCCGCGCGATCGAGTTCCTTGAGGTGGAACGACGCGGCAGTCGCCCCCATGCCCACCTCACGAGCGATTTCGCCCGCAAGCGCCCCCGACGGCCCACGCACGACGAGCATCCTGAACACCGCCAAGCGGTGGCCATGAGCAAGTGCGGAGAGCGCGACGACGGCAGTGGTCTGGTCCATAAATTCCAATCTACAAGAAATGTTGAACTATGCAAGTAGCGCCGAGCTCGGATCATCGATGCCATTTGCGTGGCGAATTTCGATCCATGCCCCGAAAACCGGCCACCCTGAGGTGCCGGTTTCAAGTCGTCGATTGGATTGCGATCACGCGAGAATTGGCGCCGGGTCGGATTGGATTGCCGGTCCCGAAGCGGGGCGACTTCAGCCGCCCTTGCCGTCGAAGAAGTCCTTCATGCGGGCGAAGAACCCGGCGCTTTCCGGGCTGGTTTCTTTCTGCGAGAGCTTTTCGAATTCCTCAAGCAGCTCGCGCTGGCGACGCGTGAGGTTCTTCGGCGTCTCGACCTCGACCTGGATGTACATGTCGCCATACACCTGCGAGCGCAGATGGGGCATGCCCTTGGACTTGATGCGGAACTGCTTCCCGCTCTCTGTCCCCTCCGGCACCTTGACCCGGCTGACCGTGCCCTCGAGCGTCGGCACTTCGAGCGTGCCGCCAAGGGCGGCCGTCGTCATCGATATCGGCACTTTGCAGAAGATGTCGTTGCCGTCACGGTGGAAGAACTCGTGCGGCTTGACCGAGAGGAAAATATAGAGATCACCCGCCGGTCCGCCGCGCGACCCGGATTCGCCCTCGCCCGAAAGACGGATGCGCGTACCATCGTCGACGCCCTGAGGGATGTCGACCGACAGCGTCCGTTCCTTCATCACCCGGCCGGCGCCCTGGCAGTTGGTGCACGGATCGTCGATTGTCTCGCCTCGACCCTGGCAGGCCGGACAGGGCCGCTCGATGGTGAAGAAACCCTGCGTCGCACGTACTTTGCCGTGGCCGCCGCACGTCGCGCAGCTCTTGGCCTTGGTGCCGGACTTTGCCCCGCTGCCAGAGCACGATTCGCACTGAACACTCGTCGGCACACGGATCTGCGCCTTCTTGCCCGTGTAGGCCTCGGCGAGAGTGATCTCGAGGTTGTAGCGAAGGTCGGCACCGCGCTCGCGCCCGCCGCGGTTCCGCTGGCGACCCCCCATGAACTCGCCGAACAGATCGTCGAAAATGTTGGCCATGTTGGCGCCGAAGTCGGGCCCGAAGCCGCCCGGCCCCCCGCGCCCGCCGCCGCCGTTCTCGAATGCAGCATGCCCGAAGCGATCGTATGCCGCGCGCTTTTGAGGGTCCTTAAGGACCTCGTAGGCCTCGTTGACTTCCTTGAAACGGGCTTCGGCGGACTGATCGCCGGGATTGAAGTCGGGATGATAGGCCTTCGCCATTTTGCGATAGGCGCTTTTGAGGTCGTCTTCGCCTACGCCGGGCTTGACGCCTAGAATTTCATAATAATCTCGCTTGGCCATGTGGCAGCCTGAAATCCGTTTCGGCGAGTTACGGATCGCCAAGTCCGAGGAGGGATTGGTGCTGGACGATCACCCGCATTGGCGATCATTTGGCACGCTGCGACGCTAGAGTACCGATTAACATGCATCGCCTGGACACATGAGACGGCGGCCGCGACCAATAGGTCCCGCCGGCACAAGATGTGGCCGCAGATGTCCCGCGGCCACACCATAATGTGCTGGCAAGTGCCTCAGCCGGCCTTCTTCTTACCCTTGTCGTCCTTGACCTCTTCGAACTCTGCGTCGACGACGTTGTCGCTACCGCCGGGCTGATCGCCAGGCGCCGCGTCGCGCTGAACGGTCGAATAGACAGCCTCGCCGATCTTCATGGCAGCTTGCGTCAAGGCGTTGGTGGCCTCCTTGATCGCCTCCACGTCGTCGGTTCCGAGTGCGGTCTCGGCAGCCGCGATCGCTGCCTCGACGTCGGACTTGATGGTCTTCACCGCCGAGTTCGACTCATTTTCCGTGAGCTGCTTCTTCGTCGCGTCGATCAGCGTCTCGGCGTGGTTCTTAGCCTCGACCAGCTCACGACGTGCCTTGTCGGCAGCCGCATGCTGTTCGGCTTCCTTCAGCATCCGCTCGATCTCGGAATCTGCGAGGCCGCCGTTCGCCTGGATGCGAACCGACTGCTCCTTGCCGGTCGCCTTGTCGCGAGCCGACACATGCACGATGCCGTTGGCGTCGATATCGAACGTCACCTCGACCTGCGGCACGCCGCGCGGAGCCGGTGGGATGCCGACGAGATCGAACTGGCCGAGCAGCTTGTTGTCCGCGGCCATCTCGCGCTCACCCTGGCTGACGCGGATCGTAACCGCGGTCTGGCCATCCTCGGCGGTCGAGAACACCTGGCTCTTCTTGGTCGGGATCGTGGTGTTCCGGTCGATGAGGCGCGTGAACACGCCACCAAGGGTTTCGATGCCGAGCGACAGCGGCGTCACATCGAGCAACAGAACGTCCTTGACCTCGCCCTTGAGCACGCCGGCCTGGATGGCGGCGCCCACGGCGACGACCTCGTCCGGGTTGACGCCCTTGTGCGGCTCCTTACCGAACAGCTCTTTGACGAGCTGTTGCACCTTGGGCATGCGCGTCATGCCACCCACGAGAACGACTTCGTCGATCTCGGCCGCGCGCAGGCCCGCATCCTTGATGGCGCTTTCGCACGGTCCCTTGGTCTTGTTGATCAGGTCGTCGACGAGGCTCTCGAGCTTGGCGCGCGTGAGCTTCATCGTCAGGTGCTTTGGACCGGTCTGGTCGGCCGTGATGAATGGCAGGTTGATCTCGGTCTGCTGCGAGGACGACAACTCGATCTTAGCCTTCTCGGCGGCTTCCTTCAGTCGCTGGAGTGCGAGCTTGTCCTTTGATAGGTCGATCGCCTGCTCTTTGCGGAACTCGGCCACGAGATAGTCCACGACGCGCTGGTCGAAGTCTTCGCCGCCGAGGTGCGTGTCGCCGTTGGTCGACTTAACTTCGAACACGCCGTCGCCGATCTCGAGCACGGACACGTCGAACGTGCCGCCACCGAGGTCGTAAACCGCGATCGTCTTCGCCTCTTTCTTCTTGTCGAGGCCATACGCGAGGGCAGCGGCCGTCGGCTCGTTGATGATGCGCAGCACCTCGAGGCCGGCGATCTTGCCCGCATCCTTGGTCGCTTGACGCTGAGCGTCGTTGAAGTAGGCCGGAACGGTGATCACGGCCTGGGTGACGGGCTCGCCGAGCTTGGCTTCCGCGGTCTCTTTCATCTTCTGAAGGATGAAGGCCGAGATCTGCTGGGGAGAATACGTCTTGCCGTGGCTCTCGACCCAGGCGTCTCCGGTCGGACCCTTGACGATCTTATAGGGTGCGTTTTTCTTGTCCTTGTCGAGGATCGGGTCGTCGAAGCGGCGGCCGATCAGGCGCTTGATCGCGTAAAATGTATTGGTCGGGTTGGTCACGGCCTGACGCTTGGCGGGCAGGCCGATGAGGCGCTCGCCATCTTCCGTGAAGGCAACGATCGAAGGGGTCGTGTTGGCGCCTTCAGCGTTCTCGAGAACGCGCGGCTTCGAGCCTTCCATCACTGCAACGCAGGAGTTCGTCGTGCCGAGGTCGATGCCGATAACTTTGGCCATGTGCAATATCCTTATGTTGGCAGATCGCCGTCTCTGGACCCGCTTCGCGCGGCATCCCTGAGCGATCCGCACCGGGCTTTGAAACCCAGGTGCGAGGTGGACGTGCGATCCCCGGGGTGGTCGTCAGCTCCCGCGGTATATAGGTATGTGGCTCCAGTGCTGCAACGGTCGCGGGGTCGCTGTTCACGGCTTCCGCCTAAGCGCTATGGAATCACGGGTTTCAGGCAGGTGTGGCGAACAAGATACGCGGTTCGATAACGCGGTGCCAGTATGGCTCGAAGCCGCGGCGGCTGGTCGTGAACCGTAGTGGATGACCGGTCGCATCTGCAACGGAAAATCAGTTTTTCCACGGTGCAACGGGCTCGCGCGTTCTAACGCGACGAGTTCCGGTACGAGACGTGCACGTAGAGAATTTCCCTTTCCCGGGCCTTGTTGTTCACGAGTAGCCCTTGGTCCCGGCCCGATATTGTCGGGAGGCCCCGTGTTCCATCGGCTCCGATGCGACGAATACAATCGCACGACCGAACGGTTCGCTTCCCCTTGCCGGTGCTAGGCGATATGAGCCGGTTCCGGCCTGATCCGCATCGGCCCAATTCGAGAATGATGGCAACGTCAGCGAGATAATATGCTTCAAGGTCCTCGCCTGCTTTTCTTCGCCGGTTCGGCCCGTGCCGCATCGTTCAATAAGCGCCTCGCCCGAGCGGCCTTCAAGATGGCCGAAGCCAAGGGGATCGCGGCGGACTTCGCAGATCTCGCCGACTACCCGATGCCGCTCTACGACGGCGACCTCGAGGCAACGAGCGGCCCGCCGGACAATGCGCGCCAGTTGCTGGCGCTGATTTCGGGCTGCGACGGCATTTTCATCGCCAGCCCGGAATACAATGCTTCGATTTCCCCGCTGCTGAAGAACACGCTCGACTGGATGAGCCGCATCCGCGCCGAAGGCTCCGCCAAGTCCGGCATCGATATCGTTAAGTCGCGTGTCATCGCGCTTGGAGCGGCCTCGCCGGGGGGGACCGGCGGAATGCGAGGTTTGATCGCGCTACGCTATACGCTGGAGATGGGTTACGGGGCGCTGGTCCTCCCCGAACAGGTGCTCGTGCCGCGGGCCAACAGCGCCTTCACCGATGACGGCGCCCTGTCAGACAATGACGCCCGCGATCGCCTCGACGGTGTGGTGGCCAAGCTTGCCCGCACCGCCAGCCAGCTTTCGGCGACCGGCGCATGACGGCCCCAACAGTCCAGTCCTCCGATCGGCTGATCGTCGCCCTCGACGTACCAACCAGCGATGCCGCCCGCGCACTCGTCGAGCGACTGGGCGAAGCTGTCACGTTCTACAAGATTGGCCACGAGTTGTTGTTCGCCGGCGGTCTCGAACTCGCCCGGGATCTGAAGCGCATGGGAAAGCGCGTCTTTCTCGACATGAAACTGCTCGACATCGGTAACACGATGGAGCGTTCCGTGGCGAATGCGGCCCAGATGGGCGTCGACTTTCTGACGATCCACGGACATGACACGAAAACGGTCGCCGCCGCCGTGAAGGGGCGAGGGTCAAGCCCGCTGAAGATACTGGGGGTCACGGTGTTGACGAGCCTCGACGCCGACGATCTGGCCGAGCAGGGCATAGCCATGACGCCGGCCGAACTCGTTGTGCGGCGTGCCAGCCTTACGCGCGCCGCCGGCGCCGACGGCGTCATCGCGTCAGGTCGAGAGGCTGCCGCCATCCGCTCCACGGCAGGGCCGGGCTTCCTCATCGTCACGCCTGGTATCCGCCCGGCAGGCAGTGCCGTGGGCGACCAGTCCCGAGTGATGACCCCGGCAGACGCGATCGCCGCTGGCGCCGACCATATCGTTGTCGGTCGCCCGATAACGGCGTCCGCCGATCCCAAGGCGACAGCGATCGCCATTCTAAGAGAAATGTCCTGACGATAGAAACTGAACGGAGAGATTGATGGCCAAGGGCTACGTAATCGTTCGCGCCACCGTGACGGACGCGGATAAGTGGGCGCAGTACGGTGCGAAAACGAAGGCGCCGCTGGAGAAGTTCGGCGGCGTGCCGCTCGTGCGCGGCGGGCAGAGCGAGATCATCGAAGGCACGGGAGCTCCGCGCAACGTGGTTCTCGAGTTCCCGAGCTATGAGGCGGCCTTGGGATATGCGAAGTCGGCTGAGTATGCCGAGGCCCGTAAATTGCGCGAAGGCGCGGGCGTGCTCGACATGGTGGTGGTCGAGGGCGTCTGACCGATCGCTGTGATGCGGCGCGGGTCAGGTCGCCCGCGCCCGTCCAGTGAGACTATCCATGCACTGCCGTGGGCGATGACACGCCGCAAGGCCGGAGACCGATGCCTCACTTGCCCAAAAGCGACGGCCGTCCGCCGTTTCGCGTCACAGCCATTACGCTATTCCCCGAGCTGTTCCCCGGCCCGCTCGCCGCGTCGCTGACGGGCCAGGCACTGGCGGCGGGATTGTGGACGATGGAGACGGTTGACATTCGCAGTCACGGTCTGGGCCGCCACCGAACGGTGGACGATAGTCCCGCCGGCGGTGGACCGGGTATGGTGCTGCGCGCTGACGTGGCCGCGGCCTCGATCGACGAGGCGCGGCGAAAATCGCCTGACGCGCCGATCATATACCTGTCGCCTCGCGGCAATCCGTTCGCACAGCAGCAGGCTGCCGAATGGGCTCGAGGACCAGGCCTGACCTTGCTGTGCGGCCGGTTCGAAGGCATTGACGAACGCGCGATAGAGGGGCGCGGGTTGACCGAGATCTCGCTCGGTGACTTCGTGCTGTCGGGAGGGGAACTCGCCGCGTTTCCGGTCATCGATGCCTGCCTCAGGCTGTTGCCCGGCGTACTGGGCGCTCCGGACTCGCTTTCGGAGGAGAGCTTTTCGTCCGGGCTGCTCGAGTACCCCCAGTATACCCGCCCGCGCGAATGGGAGGGCCGCACCATCCCCGATGTTCTGCTGTCGGGTAACCATGCCGCGATCGCCACATGGCGCCGTTCCGAAGCGGAGCGATTGACCCGCGAACGACGCCCGGATCTGGTTAAACCACCGAAATTGGACAAGCGCCCTCACGACTGATCGTCCTTGCACGCCCCTTGCAATCTCCACCGACGAGCGCGGACGCGATTTTAAAGCGTCCCGAATTTGAACGTTCGGTCATTTCAGGGGAAGTGCATGTTCGAGCGCAACCGCATCGACAACACGGCGGCAAGCAACTCCAATGTAGTGGCCGTGCCGGCCGAGGTGGTCATGGGCGACGGCGAGGTGCTCCTCGGTCATTTCGTGGTTTCCGCCTCGCGCGCATTCGGCGAAGTCCTGAACGGCGAACTCCCCTTCATCGAGTTCGAACCGTTCCAGATGGAACGGCGCTATATCGCCAAATCGGCCATTCGCAGCGTCCGGCTGATGAACGCTCCGGCGGCCCGGTCCATGGAGACGCGCCGCCCTTTGACCGGCGAGTTCGATCCATATCAGACGCTCGGTATCCGCCGCGACGCGGACTGGGAAGACGTGCGCCAGGCCTACCTCCGCCTCGCCAAGACGTATCACGCGGATCGCTATGCGAGCGTCGAGTTGCCCGACGAGGTCAAAAGCTACCTGCGCGACATGTCTGCCCGCATCAACACAGCCTACTCGGCGCTCGAAGCTCCGCGCCTCCAGGCCCGCAAGTCGGTCATGCGGCCAGAGCCGGTCTACACCTCCCGCCCGCGTACCTGAACGTCAGTAATCTGAGGCTCAACCGTCTTTTCGGGTCGTCGTCACGGCGTTCGGCGGAGCCTCGATCGACACGGACTGTTGTGGTCTAGGCTCGGCCGTTACCCCGGCCGGCGGCGCCCCGTGCTCCTTGGCGTAGAGCCGACCGAGAAAAGCATCGATCTCCGGTGCCGGCGACACGCTCCTCGCCATCGCCTCGCGCTGGCGCCTTTGACGGGCATCGGCTCTCTCGGTCCGGCCACTGACCTTGAGGCGCCGCCCCCCCGAAATGAGCAGCGGATGGTCGGGGTCCTCGAGGTCGAGTTCTTCGAGGAAGGTTTCGCGCAGCGCAAAGAAGGCCTGCAGAACGCTGTCCTTGGCAAGCTTGCGCTCGGCGGCCGGGATGTTGCTCCGGTTGCGCGGGTCCATGGCTTCGACGACGCGGCGCATGTCGTGCAGTGGCGCATACGGATAGAGTCCGATCAGCGTGCGGGTCTCGCCCGCGTTGCGGTAGATGATCCGCATCGTGTCGATGGTCTCGGAGAGCTCCGCATAGGCTGACAACCAGTCGTCGGTCGAAGGATAGGGTTTCTCGAAGTAGGTGATGAGCCGGCCCTTCGCGCGGACGATGTCGCGCCACTGTCGCTCGAGGCTCGCGACGAATGTGGCCCGGCGCTGGAAGACGCTGGCGAGATAGGCCGCCGCAAGTGTAATGAAGACCAGCGCCATGTCCTTGAGGTAGTCGTAGACGTCACGGGCGATGGTCTCGACCGGTGTCCCCGCGATGAAGGGGACGTGGCCTGCAAGCTTGGCCGCCAGCGAGATGGCCAGCACGGCGCTCAGCATCAGGTACGTGCGGCGTAGTGTTCGGTTGAGACGGTGACGCGTCATTACTTTCCACGCTCCGTGGCGGACGTTTTCCCGGTCGGCTTAACGCCAGCGGCTGTCGGTGTTCTGAAAAGCGCTCCAGTTGAGCTCGGCCAGGAAGAAAGCCAGCAGCAGCATGAACAATGAGCCCGGCAGCGCCTGGATTGCGAACAGCCCGATCACGATGGCGATGATGATGCCAAGCGCACCGACGATCCGCCGCCCCCAGGTCTCGCCGAAAAGCCCACTGAACAGGGCGTCGAGCGCATGGCCGCCATCGAGAGGGAAAGCAGGCAGCAGGTTGAAGAGACACAGGAAGAAGTTGACCATCGCCAGCTGAACGAGGACGAACACGACCACGGGCTTCTGCGCTTCCGCGGCCATGTGGGCGAGTTCGGCCCCTCCCCAGTAGATGAGAAAATTGACCGCGGGCCCCGCAAGATAAATTGCCATGCGCGGAATGACGCCGGGCGGCAGCGAGCTGTCGAATTGGACGACGCCGCCGAGCCCCGTCAGCTCGATCTGCGCGATGCGGACCTTGAACAGCCATCCGACCAGCGCATGCCCGAGCTCGTGCAGCAATATCGAGGCGACGATGCCGGCGATGATGATGATGCCAGCCGACATTTGCTGGCTGTCGCCCGACGTGAAGTACCGGTGCGAGAAAAACATCAGCACAAGTATGAAGAACATGTCGAGGAAGATCGGAATGCCAGCAATCCGGCCGATCTCGAGCCGCGTGTTCATAGCTTGACGGTCCCCACCTGCTACTTCGACCTATTCGGCGTAGAGGTGCATGTCTGCAGCGGTTAAGGCAAGTCCAGTCTGAAAACCGGGCGCTGGCCCGGTCAGATACCGGTGGCAAGCGATACTCGCGCCACCGGACCGCGTCCCCTTCATGCATGTCACGCGAGTAAGCACTGCCCTCGCGCCGGATCGAGGCAACGCTGTCGCCGCTGTCCACCCGGTTGGGGTTCCATTTATACTGCTATGAGCGCTACCGTGCGGACTCTTGAGAGGGCGAAGCCCCTCCCGCGAAAAGCTTACCCCTTCCGGTCCCTGGCGCCGAGCGTCCGAAGCCGCAGTGCGTTGAGCTTGATGAAGCCGGCTGCGTCCTTCTGGTCATAGGCGCCGCGGTCGTCCTCGAAGGTAACGAGCGTGGGCGAGTAGAGCGACTTCGGGCTGGACCGGCCAGCGACGATGACGTTGCCTTTGTAGAGTTCGAGCGTGACTTCGCCCTCGACGTGCTCCTGGCTCTTGTCTATCGCGGCCTGCAGCATCTCGCGTTCCGGCGAGAACCAGAAGCCGTTGTAGATCAGCTCAGCATAGCGCGGCATCAGTTCGTCTTTGAGGTGGCCGGCGCCGCGATCGAGCGTGATGCTCTCCATGGCGCGGTGGGCCGCCAGCAGGATCGTGCCGCCTGGCGTTTCGTAAACCCCGCGCGACTTCATGCCGACGAACCGGTTCTCGACGAGGTCGATGCGGCCGATGCCGTTGTCGCGGCCGAGGTCGTTCAGCGCTTTGAGAAGAGTCGCCGGCGACATCGGCGCCCCGTCGATGGAAACGGCATCGCCCTTGTGGAAGCCGATCTTGATGGTCGTCACTTTGTCGGGCGCCGCCATCGGCGAAATCGTGCGCTGGTAGACGATCTCGGGTGCTTTGACCGCCGGGTCCTCGAGCACCTTTCCTTCCGACGACGAGTGGAGGAGGTTGGCATCGACCGAGAATGGGCTCTCGCCTTCCTTGTCCTTGGCGATCGGGATCTGGTGGTTCCTAGCGAACTCGAGCAGGTCCTCGCGTCCCTTGAAGTGCCATTCGCGCCAGGGCGCGACGATTTTGATCGATGGCTCGAGCGCGTAATAAGTCAGCTCAAAGCGGACCTGGTCGTTACCCTTGCCGGTGGCGCCGTGACAGACGGCGTCCGCGCCCGTCGCCCGTGCGATCTCGATCTGCTTTTTGCCGATGAGCGGCCGGGCGATGGACGTACCGAGAAGGTAGACGCCCTCGTAGACGGCGTTGGCGCGGAACATCGGGAACACGAAGTCGCGCACGAACTCCTCGCGCAGGTCCTCGATGAAGATGTTCTCGGGGCGGATGCCCATCATTTCGGCCTTGCGCCGCGCCGGGCCGAGTTCCTCGCCCTGGCCCAGGTCGGCGGTGAACGTCACGACCTCGCAGCCGTACGTCTCCTGCAGCCACTTCAAGATGATCGAGGTATCGAGTCCGCCGGAATAGGCGAGCACGACCTTCTTGATGCTCTTTGGCGCTGCCGATCCGGCCATCGTCGTCATCCTTTTCGAGTTCGTGAACACTGGTCCTGCGCCGCACTAAAGGATGGCGCGCGTCCCAACAAGCGCTCATGCGGGCGGCATCGGGGCACGGGGGCTGATCGAGGACGAAAATCCGAAAGTGGGGGCTGCTATCACCGCACGGCAAAACAGGTGATTCGCCGTCGCAGGTGACGCGGGGAGGGGGGAGATCCGCTCGGCCGCCGATTATCCACAGTTGCGAAACAGTCTCCTCCGCCGCCGTCGGGCCGAGGAAATGCTTCCGGCCCAACTGATGTCGGGTTACGCCCGGGCCGCCCGGCCGTGCGCTCGTGATCTCCCGGCAACAATCAAGAATGTGTCGTCGGATCAATCGCATGCGGAAGATCAAAGGCTCGGTGCCCAAATGGCGATCCGATCGATATTGGCATGCGGCGACCCAATGCCCGTGATCGCAGTTGGGGCTGGGCGTCCGCTGCAAGGCCCGGCGCGGACGCCTGCATTCACAGCTCGTTCATCACGTGGCCGTGTTTTTGGGCAAACCTTCAAGTAGAAGGACCAGTGGCATCAACTGATGGGAGATGAATGCCGTGATGAAACTTCATACGTTCGGACTGGGCGCCGTCGTCACCGCCGCGGCGTTCGGCCTTTTCACCTTGACCGCATCGGCCCAGCAGGCCCCGGCCGTGGCACCGGCTCCGGCTGCCAAGCCGATCACCCCGCCGCCCGCTGCGAAGCCAGCTGCCCCGGCCGCCGCCAAGGCGACGCCGGCAACTCCTGCCACGTCCGCGGCTGCGAAGAAGGCTGTTTCGGCCTGTAAGGGTCTCGACGAGACGGCCTGCAAGGCCAATCCGGAGTGCGACTTCGTCGTGCCGAAGGATGCCAACAACAAGACCGGCAAGGTCCAGAAGCCGTACTGCCGCAAGGTGGCTGGCGTTGCAAAGAAGGCGGCCGACAAAAAAGCGACGACCGCGCCCGTGAAGGCCACGCCTGCTACCCCGGCGACACCGGCAAAGCCCGCTGCTCCCAAGCAGTAAAACGTCGCTCGAGCGACCTCGAAATAGCAAAGCCCGCCGCGGTGAGAGCCGTAGCGGGCTTTTTTATCTCTGTTCGAAGCCCGCGGCCTGGACGCTGATTGAGCTTGAACCGTCAGCCAAAGGTGGGGCGGAACCCGAAAAATAGCGGCATGCAGCACATGACGAACGCCAAGCTTGGGTGAGGCATGGCTGAAGCCGCAAAGCCCACCGGGGACGGCAGCTTGCCGAATGCTTTCCGCATCGGCGCCACCGCCGCATCGGTTGCGTCGAGCGCGGCGGCGTTGGCTTCCGCGGCTGGCCACGCGATTGACCGCGGCACCCCCGCGTCGATCATCGACTTCGCAACGGGCCAAGCAGCGCTGCGCCCACGAAGAGGAGTGAGAGACGCAAATGCCGTGTATGCGTCGGCCGGATCGGCCGGAAACATGAGGCGTGACCAGATCTCGACACGCTGAGGATCAAGCCACGGCAACCCGCACCAGTCGTCCCGCGACAGGCCAAACGCCGGTTCCGGCGTTCGGGTCAGGCGCTCGGAAGCCCTAGCTGCATCGGCCGAATTAGGCTCGACGAAACCGGACAGCGCGGCGCACCACATGTCCAGCCCGAACGTCATCATCTCGGCATAGGCTGCCGTAGCGGCGTCCGCATATCCCGCCGACGCGGCCGCGAGACCTGCGTTGAAACGGTCGGTGTCCATGGAGTCGTTCATGTCCGGTCCTTCCAGCGACACGGGTACGTCTGGGAACCTGCAAATTGATAATTGAACATCATTAACACAATATTGCGTCGCAGCAAGCAATTTCGCAACGCAAAATGGTATCAGCAGCCGAGTTTAGGCCTTTGCCGCTGACCGGTCGGACGACTGGACCGATTCGCCCGTTGTCGAAATCTTCGGCCTTTGCCGCGCGATGGGTAACGGTTCTGCCTGAAATGGTCCCCCGCCCGCCCGCCATCCGGCAAAACGGCCCGCCAACAGCCAATAGACGAACCCGCCTACGGCGCCCTGCAAGGCAAAGGCCTGAGCGGCGAACGCGTTGAGTACCGTCCGGAAATCGTCCTCGGATTGAAATTGAAGCAGATACCCGGCCGCCGCCATCGAGAGGCCGATCACGAGATAGACAGGCAGGCTGCGCCACCGGTTGACCTCGGTCACGATCGCGAGGATCAACCCAAAGGGTATGGCAAACGTCGCAAGCTGTGTCGCTAGAAGCGCAAGAAGCTCCGCTGTCGGCGCAAGGCGCTCATAGAGAGCCTCGGTGGGCAGCGACGCGAGTTGGAGTGGCTTGACCACGTGTAACAGGAGTACGGCCGCGGCAGCGACGCAGGCAGCGAACAGTCCGAAAACGATGCGGATGACGCGCAGCATGACACCAGATCCCGACCCATGACAGCCTGGGACCGATGTAGGCTCAACTTGAAATGGGCTCAACCCAAAAAAAGCAGTCCCGGCGCGCTCAGCGGTTCCGCGCGGCGATCAGCCAATAAACCGCCCCGCCGAGGATGCCCGCCGTGGCGTAGACTTGCCACAGGATCATGCGATCGGCGGTAACTCCGGCCCGATCAAGCCCCATCGCGTAGGCCGCCGCAACCACCGCGAGCCCGCCGCCGGCCATGTAATAGAGCGCGAAGCGGAAACGCGTCACTTCGCCAACGAGAACGACAAATAGGGCCAGCAGCACAGACAGTCCGAACGCCGGATCGAGCCCCTTGTTGAACAGCGCGATCTGCGCATCGATCGCGCCTTTTCCGGCCCAGGCCGGGTCCTTCCACTTGTCGACGCCGACCCTGAGGCCAATGAAGAGCGCCGCCGCTATCGCAGCGCCGAATCCGCCCGCGATCAGTGGCAATCGCGCCGCGAGCACGGAAAAGTCCAGCGTGCCGCGGTCATCGGGCTTGCGCGCCGCCATGTCACGATCCTCCGTCGGTAAGTGCCGCACCGCGCTCGGAAGCCCGCAGCTTCTCGCTTTCGGACTTGAGCTGGCCGCACGCTGCCAGAATATCGCGCCCCCGAGGCGTTCGTACAGGGCTTGCATAGCCCGCTCGGTTCACGACGTCGGCGAAGCGTTCGATCTGGTCCCAGCTGGAACATGTGTAGCTGGAGCCCGGCCACGGATTGAAAGGTATCAGGTTGATCTTGGCCGGAATCCCTGCGAGCAGGCGAACGAGTTCCCGCGCATCGGCGAGACTGTCATTGATTCCCTCGAGCATCACGTACTCGAACGTGATCCGCCGCGCGTTGGTCAGCCCGGGATAGTTGCGGCACGCGTCGAGCAGTTCCTTGATCGGGTATTTGCGGTTGATCGGGACGAGCTCGTCGCGAAGCTCGTCTCGCACCGCATGCAGGCTGATGGCGAGCATCGTGCCTGCCTCCGCGCCCCACCGCCCGATTTCCGGCACGACGCCTGAAGTCGACAGTGTGATCCGCCGCTTCGACATCGACAGGCCGTCGCCATCGGCGGCGACCTCCATCGCGTCGCGGACATTCTCGAAATTGTAGAGCGGCTCACCCATGCCCATCAGGACGATGTTGGTGATCTTGCGATCGCCTTCGGGAAGGAGTCGGCTGTCCTCGGGCGGCGTGGCCCCGGGCCAATCCCCGATCCGGTCGCGGGCCATCAGAATCTGCCCGACGATCTCGTGCGGCTCGAGATTGCGCACGAGACGCTGGGTGCCCGTATGGCAGAATGAGCATGAGAGCGTGCAGCCAACCTGGCTCGAGATGCACAGCGTTCCGCGATCGCTCTCCGGGATGTAGACGGTCTCTATTTCGGGCGCCCGGCGGTCATGGCCGCGAATAGGCAGCCGCAGGAGCCATTTGCGCGTACCGTCGATTGAAACCTGCTCCGAGACGATTTCCGGCCGCTCCAGACTGAAGCGCTCGGCTAACCGGGAACGAAGATCTTTCGATACGTCGGTCATGTCATCGAACGACCGCACGCCGCGAACGTACATCCAACTCGAAAGCTGCCCCACGCGCATGCGCCGCTGCTTTTCGGGCACCCCGATCTGGCCGAGTGCATTAGCCAAGGCGGCTCGCGTCAGCCCCGCGAGCGTTGGCTGCGGCGCGGGTGGCAATTCGGTGGCGGGAGCGGAAACTGGCGTCGTCTGTAGCATCGCTGGGTCGGATAGAGCCCTGAACAGGTGCGGACTTCTATCCCCCTTTGTTCCCACAGGGTAGCGAATTCGCAAACGGCATTGTCGCGGCTGCGCGGAGGATAATGTGAAGGTGGCCAGCGGATCCGCCTCTGGCCGCGCTCCGGTTAGGCGGACAGCCCGGTATAGACGCCCGCGGGGCCGCGCACCTTCGAGCGCCTCCAGACGATCGGCTCGAGCCGCATCGGCTCCTCGGTCTCCGCACGCCAGATGTCGTGCTGGATCTGCACGCCGAGCCAGTAGCGCGGTCCGTAACCGACGACGGCGCCGAGGCGCTTTGCGATCTCGACCGTAACGGATTGACGCTCTGCGAGGAGATTGTTGAGGCGCTGAACGCTGATGCCGAGCCTTTTCGCAAATGCGGATTTAGAAAGGCCGAGCGAAGGGAGAATATCGTCGCGTAATATTTCTCCCGGATGGGGAGGGGCATGGTCGTACATTGATAGTCTTTCGGGTTCTTCTTTTTGTTTGACCGAGGGTCTGGACCGCGTCGCATCGGCGATCCGAGCGATCAGATTTCGTCAACCATACCAGCATGTTGGTGAATAAAGGTCAAACAATGACAGTTTTATGAAGCAACGATAAATGCAAATACCATCTTCATGTTTCGAAAACATCACGCGTGAAATGCGCGCAAATGGCCGAAAACCGGCACACTATGTGTTCGGCGTTGTCCGAAGCTGGAGTAAGATTGCGGCAGCAATTCGAGCGGGCGAAGAGACTTTTGTGACAGTCGGATCTCGAATGACGACTGTCGCCCGGGCTGCAGTTGCTTATCGCACCAGTGCCACGGCGCGTTTGAACGCCGGATTGTCGAACGCACGCACCCACTCGAAGATGACCATCTCCGTGGTGACGATCTCGGCTCCGTTGCGCTCGAGGCGTCTGAGTGCGGCATCCTTGTTGGCCGCCCGTCGAGAACCGATGGCATCCTCGACCACCAGAACCCGGCGGCCGTGGTCAAGCAGGCCCATCGCGGTCTGCAGCACGCAGATATGGCTCTCGCACCCTGTCACGACGACATCCGGCCGGTCTCCGATGGCGGATACGAACGCCTCGGAAGAGCATGCTCCGAATGCCAGCTTGGAGATCACCGGTATGCTGGCCGCACCGTGCTCGGCGGGGGCAAGCCCCAAGTCGGACACCGTGCCGCCAAGTCCGGCCGGATTCTGCTCCGTGACAACGACCGGCACCGACAACATCAGCGCCGCGTCCTTGAGCCGCCGGGCGTTCAGCAGAATTGCCGCGGCGTTCTCCATGGCGGGCATGAGCCGGACCTGAAAATCGATGAGCGCCAGCAGTGACCGCGACGGCTCCATCAAGCGCGGTGTCGAACGCAACATGGGAAATGGCTTTCTGGTGGTGGAATGGCACGGGCTCGCCGCGCAAGATGGATCATCGAGGCTCAGTGCCGCGTCTCGATGGCGAAGTCGTGTCCGTTGGCGCCGTCATGGCCCGGGCCGTGGTCGGTGATCAGGATGGAACTCCCCGTCCAAACCAGCTCGGAAAGACGGTCCAGAACCTCGCCTGGGATCTCGATCCGGTCGAGCGCGCCTGACGCCGTCTCAAGCCTGACAGCTCGTGCGACCGGCTCGTCCTCCCTTGCGGAGCCCCGCCTTTGCGACCGGGGCGGAGGACGATCCTCGACGGGCATGGAAATCGACTGCCACCGCAGTTCCTGCGCGCCGGCCACGGGCGCAATGGCGATGAATGCGTGGTTCCCGATCGGCTCGTCTGGCTCTCGGATGGTGATGGGAATGTCGAACACCGGCTTCAAAGCCTGCCGAACATAGAGCCGCTGATTTTTCCGGCTGATGAGGATTGATACGCTTTCCTGCCGGCGTCCCATCTCGACGATGCGCTGGCGAAGCCATTCAACGCGCTTTTCCGCGGCAACGAATTGGTCGCGAGCAATGACGGCTTCGGCGCGCGTGGTCTCCTCTGCGAGTATCGCGACCTCAAGCGCTTCGGTCGTCGCGCCCAGCTCAATGAGCGCGGAGGGAAATCCGGGATCGAGCTCCTGTCGCGGCTGTAGCGCCCCCGCAAGCCCGAGATCACTGACGAGACGGAGTGCCGCGGCAGCGCGTTTCTCGGCCGATCGCAAGGTCGCGAGTGCTGCCTTCGCGCGCTTTGCCGCCGCGTCCGACAATTTGTCGGCGTTGCTTTCGGCCGCTTCGGCCTCCTTCAACTCTTCTTTGGCCAGCGACCGCTCGAGCGCGGCATAGGCAACCGGATCGAGCAGGATCTGGCTTTGCGGCGAAGCTTCGAGTAGGCCCGTTCCGCCTGTCGCTCCAAGCCCTGCCGTGCGCACAGGACGAAGGTTCGAGGAGATTACGCCGGCCGGTTGTGTCCAATAGCGCGGTTGCGGCAGCAGAGAATGTCGGATGACGGTCGGATCGACGTCGTATGGCGCGATGACGACCCGGAATCCCGGACGTGTGAGCCCGAATAATTTGCTGGCGAAAGCTCCAGGCAGCCGAATGCAGCCGTGCGAGGCTGGATAGCCCGGCAGTCTGCCCTGGTGCAGGGCGATCCCGCCCCAGGTGAGACGCTGCATGAACGGCATTTCAGCGCCACTGTAGAGGTTGCTCTCGTGCCAGCGGTTCTTTTGTGTCACGCCGAATATGCCTGTGGGCGTCGGATTTCCGCGCGTGCCGCTGGAAATGTTGCTCCGTTCGATCAGCCCGGCTGCGCCGTAGAGTGAGAGGTGCTGGTCCTCGATCGAGATGACGGCAAAGAGCGGCTGTTTCGATGAAGGATCGCCCACGGCGACCGCGGGCACAGTCCGGCCGCTCGCGGATGGTGAACTCGCAACGGACGGTGACGGGGTATCCCGCGCCTCGTTGGACCGGCCGGGGGCCGTAGCGGCGGCGCGCCTGGGAGCGTAGAACCGAGCAGCGGGTGGAGGAGGTGCTGCCGCACGCCGTGAGCGGTTCGAGCGGAAAATATCCTCCCAGAACTGTGCCTCGGCATGTGCCGGCGCCGAAACCAGCGCTGATGCCGAAACCATCACAGCAACGGCCACCTTGAACGCACGCGGCCGGACAACGGCCCCAAAGACGACTATCGACCAACGCAACATTGCACGTCTCCGGCGGGTGGAGCTCGGCCCGACACTACATTTTGAAACTCTAGCCGAAGGTTTGGGTAACACAACCTGCGATAAGCACGTCTCGGCCCGTCTTTGGCCGACGGGCCGCGCCATGTGGCGGCTGCGACACGTCTCTCGCGGCCGTCATCCCGGTACGAAGTCAAAGCGACTCCGTCGGTCTCCACCCGGCCTGGCGCGCCTCGCTCTCGCTGCAGAACCACCGTTCGCCCTTGCTCGCTCGAACCTTGGTCCGGTCATAGTTGGGCGACCACGGCGCGACGTAGGTCTTCGCCTCACCCGATACGACCCCTTTGATCGGACACCCGTCCGGCGCGCTGCGTTTGGCTTCCTCCCAAACTTTCGCACGGTGCTCGGCCGGCCGGTCCGAGTTCGATTTCCATAACCCGAGCTTGCCGTTGCGGGCCTCACGCTCGGCGCTGGCATAAGTGGCGAACAAGCCCGTCGAGGAGAAAACGTGTCCCGCCCGCACCAGCTGCGCCGCGACATCGGCCCCATCGACGACGCAGGTCGCGCTCGCGATCCCGTCCTCGGCGCGGCCCGAGATAGAGCATGTTGCTCGCTTGCCCTGGACGAGCTTTTGGAGGGCCGACTTGGCTGCCGCGGCGCACGAGCGGTTCCCGCACGCCTGCGTCGCTTCGGGCGCCTCGATCCCGTAAAGCTGCACGTCGGTGCCGCCGACCCGCAGCCTGATACCCGACGAAGCGGCGGCTTTGCCCTCGACCGTACTCCCGCTGGGAACGAGGCCCCCGCCCGTGCGGACGGCCCCGGTGCGATCGGTTCCGGCCCGATCGGCGCGCGACGTGGTGCCGGGCAGGAGACCGGAGCCGAGCCAGGCGGTCAGCGCAATGGCCGCCGCAAGAATGAATGCAGGGACGATGGCGGGCAGGACGATGCTCGGCACTTTGAGCCAGGACGGGCGTTGCAGCCGGTCGAGGCCAAGACGCCGCGCGATGGCGCTTCCGGTGTCGCTAAGTTCGGGCCATCTCGAAACGATGAGCGCCAGGAATGCGGCTGCGGAGACGGTGCCGGCCAGTAGCGCCTGCCCGTCGTGTCCGAACTCGGACGCCCTTGCTGCAGCCGAAATCGCCGAGATCGCAGCGACCAGAGCGAAAAGAAGCGTAGTCGTCGGCTTCCGCAGCATTTCGATGGCGGGCGCCATGGCGGTTCCTGCCACCGCCGCGATCTCGGACAGCGCGTATCCGCCCCAGTCCACAATCCACAGCCACGTCGCCGTCAGTCCGACCGACAGGATGTCCCACAGCGCCAGAGCGCCGAGCCGAAGGCCAGTCCAAACGCCGCTCCCTGCAGCCTTGATCCCCGACACGCCGAGCTCCACGCCCTGGCGGCCGGCGCTCTTGACGCCCGAGACAGCGGCGTCTCGCAGATCCTCGATCTTCTGGCGGCGCTGGTCGCGCCGGACGAGGATCGTTGTGCGCACATAGTCGTGCCACACGAAGCCTTCGCTTTTCCGTCGCCATCCGAACATGGGCGCCCCACTGCAAATCCAATGGAATGCTTCAGACTAAAAATGGCGGTCGAAAGATGGCCGTGCCAGTGTCGGCCGTCGGTCGTCCCCGGCTTTCTCTACCCGCTGGAGAGCCGTTATTCGCATCCGGCTAGTCGGCTGCGGCGTCGCGCGCGGTCAGTACCTTCTGCAGCCGCGACGAGATCGTCGCTTCGCGTTCCGCGCTCGTGATCTTCTTGCCCATCAAGTCGGTCACATAGAACACGTCGACCGCCTTTTCACCGAACGTCGTGATGTGAGCCGATGCGATATCGAGGTTGAGATCGGACAGGGCGCTGGTCAATTCGTACAACAGGCCGGTGCGGTCGAGGCCGGCCACTTCGATGACCGTGAAACGATCCGATACCGTGTTGTTGATCGCAACCTCCGGCGCAACCTTGAAGGCGTCCGTTCTGGCACCGAGGCCGCGCCTGCGTTCGAGCAGCGCCGCCAGCCGCACCTTGCCCGACAGCACGTCGTCGATCGTCTGGCGGATGCGGACCGCCCGCCGCAACTCGTCCTCGTCGGTGTCGAACTCGCGCGACAGCAGGAAAGTATCGAGCGCAAACCCGTCGCGCGTCGTGGTGATCCGCGCACTGGTGATGCTCGCACCGGCCGCCGCGCAGGCGCCTGCGAAAAGCGAAAGCAGGCGCGCGTGGTTCGGCGCGTAGATCGTGAGTTCCGTGATGCTCCGGAACGCGTCAGTTTTCGCGGTTGTGACGATCTTCTGGTCGCTCTCGTCCGCCCTCCGCAGCAGCTCGGCATGCTCGACCTGTTGTGCGGTGTCTGTGCGAAGCCAGTAGTCCGGATAGTGCCGGTCGATGAAGGCGCTCTTGGCTTCCTCGTTCCATCCCGGCAGTGCAGCGCGCAAGGCGTCCGTCGCCCGCTCTACGCGGCGGCCGCGGTCGGTGACGGTGTGCCCGCCAGCCACGATCGGCTCGGTCTCGTAGTAGAGTGAGCGCAGCAGCTGACCCTTCCAGCCGTTCCACACGCCCGGCCCGACAGCGCGAATGTCGGCGCATGTCAAAATCAGCAGCATCTTGAGTCGCTCGGGACTCTGGACGATGTCGGCGAAGTCGCGGATCGTCTTGGGGTCGGCTATGTCGCGGCTCTGTGCGATGTTGCTCATCGTGAGATGCTGCTCGATGAGCCACGCGACGGTCTCCGTCTCCGCCGCGGCGAGGCCGAGCCGCGGACATAGTTCCCGAGCGACGCGTGCGCCGACGATCGAATGGTCCTCCGCCCGCCCCTTGCCGATGTCGTGCAGAAAAGCCGCCACATAGAGGACTGTACGGTTCGCGAGCCGGCCAATCAGCTCGGTCGTGACAGGCAGTTCCGCCTTCGCTCGCATCTGCTCGATTTCGGTGATCTGGCCGACGGTGCGGATCAGATGCTCGTCCACCGTGAAGTGGTGGTACATGTTGAACTGCATCATCGCCACGACGTTGCGGAACGCCGGAATGAAGCGCTCGAGCACGCCGGCTTCGTTCATGCGCCTGAGCGCCGACTCCGGGCTCACTCTTCCGGTCAGGATTTCAAGGAAGACACGGTTGGCGGAGCGGTCGGCACGCAGTCCGTCGTCGATGAGCCGCAGCGACTGCGAGAGCAGCCGCACCGCGTCGGGATGAAGCGCCGCGTCGGTCCGCTCGGCATGCGCGAAGAACCTGAGTATGTTGACCGGATCGCGCCGGAATACGTCGGGATCGGCGACGTTCAGGCGGTCGTTGTCGAGCCTGAAGTCCGTCCGCTTGCGGATGTCCCGCCGCATATGCCAGCCGATCGGATTCATCAGCGAGGACAGTCTCGGAGCGGCCTTGAGCTGGCGCATTTCGAGTCCAGTGCTCAGGATGTTCGTCAGGTTGCCGACGTCCTTGGCGACGAGGAAGTAGTGCCTCATGAACCGCTCGACCCCGCGCATCCCGCCCCGGTCGCGATAGCCGAGCGCCGCAGCTAGTTGCGGCTGGTTTTCGAACGTCAGTCTCTCTTCGGCGCGGCCGGTGACGAAGTGGAGGAAGCATCGCACGCTCCACAGAAAATCCTCGCATCGCCGGAACGTCTCCACCTCCTCGGTGGTGAAGAGACCTGCTTCGACAGCCCGCGGGCCGACATCGTCGCCGTAGATGTGTTTCACGAGCCAGTGGAGCGTATGCAGGTCTCTCAGCCCGCCCTTGCCGTCCTTGACGTTGGGCTCGACTTTATAGCGTGACTGTCCCGACTTGGTGTGCCGCCCGGCCCGCTCCTCCATCTTGGCCGTCACGAAGGCCTTGGAGCCGCCCTTGGTGATATCGGCGCGAAAACGTTCCTCGAATTCGCGAAAGAGCTCGCGGTCGCCGTGGATGAGACGCGCATCGAGAAGCGAGGTCCGTATCGTCATGTCGGACTGCGATAGCTTCACGCACTGTTCGACGGTGCGCGTCGCGTGCCCGACCTTGAAGCCGAGGTCCCAGAGCATGTAGAGCACGGCCTCGGCCACGCTCTCCGCCCACGGTGTTTTCTTGTATGGCAGCAGGAACAAGAGGTCGATGTCGGAGCCCGGCGCCAGCAGGCCTCGCCCGTAGCCTCCAGTGGCGACGATCGACATGCGCTCGGCGTCGGAGGGGTTGGTCGCGCGCCAGATATGGGTCGTCTTGTAGTCGAACACCAGCTTGACGAGTTCGTCCTGGAACTCGGAGAGGCCGGCCGCGCAGCGCCGTCCATTGCGATCGATATCGAGCTGAGCCCGCGCTGATGTCCGCGCCGTCTTGAGGAGCGACTTGAGGCACGCGATGACGTGTGGCTTTGCCGCCGCCGGGTCCTCGCCATTGGCGCGAAAAATCGCTGTCAATTCGGCCCTGAGCGCAACCGTATCGAAATAGGGTGGCGCGACCGGCGGGGTATCGGTGGCAGAGAGTGTATCCATCATGCCAAGATTAGGCCGGATATGGCGGAATGTCAGGTGCGACGATTGCAATGTCATTTTTGATCGGCGCCGCAGGCGCTCTACGCGACAGCTGGATGTCGATCTGGTCGCGCCCCTCGTCTGGGGCGCTGAACGCGGTCGCCGGCAAATTACCAGCCCTTGTCGTCACCGGTGGCTCGTCTGGTATCGGCTTGGCGATTGCCCGCCGGTTTGCGGACGCCGATCGCGAGCTTCGCGTCCTGCTCGTTGCGCGCGGCCGGGACAGGTTGGAGCACGCCGCAAGCGGCTTTGCTGACAACGCGGGACACCGCATCGCGACCCTCTCGCTCGACGTGACGAATAAAGACGCTGCGGACCGCATAGAGGCCGCCTTGGCGGAGCGCGGATGGTATCTCGACACTCTCGTGAATGCGGCGGGCATGGGCTTGTCCGGACCATTCACCTCGCAGCCCGCCGCAGAAATCGAGCGGCTCGCGGCGCTCAACGTTATCGCGCTGTCCATGCTCACGCGCCATGCCCTGCCGCCCATGATCGCCCGCAATCGAGGCGGCGTGATCAACATCGCGTCCCTTGGGGGATATGTTCCCGGCCCCTACCAGGCGGCCTACTACGCCAGCAAGGCATACGTCTGCTCGTTGTCGACGGCGCTTCATGACGAGCTGTCGGGAACCGCCGTCCGGCTGACTGCCGTCGCGCCGGGCCCGGTAGAGACGGGTTTCCATGCGGCCATGGGCGCGGAGGGCACACTGTACCGTCGGGTTCTGCCGGCGATGTCGCCCGAACGCGTCGCCGCCGCCGCCTGGGCAGGGTACCGGTTGGGCCGCACCGTCGTCGTTCCCGGCGTTTTGCCACGGATCCTGGCGGTCGCGGTTTCGATTTTGCCCCACTGGATGACAGTTCCGGTCGTCCGGCTGCTACTGTGGCGAAGATGAGGCGATTCGCGTCGTAACAATTCGTGATCGCTGAAAAAGAAGCACGTTTGCAGATTTGCAACAATTTGCGCGCAGTATCGCCTCGTGCTGCGATTTCAGGTTCAGCTTATTCGGGCACATGAGCGGCGATGTCCAAACGGACATCGCCGCATCTCTTTTTTGGGCGGCGCTGTTCTTGTGAGGCGCGCCAGGCGGCAAATTCCGCTGTTATCCAGCCTCGCCGCTGGCATCCAAAGGCAGCTCTAACATCGCTTGACCTGCGACCTCGCCGGCAACTCGTCCAACCAGAATGAGACAGGGCACGTCAGGCTCGAGCCGGGAGACAGCTGTCGGCACATCCACGACCCGGCACGTGTAGTGTTGCTCATTTGGCCGCGTAGCAGAACTAATCACGACAGCGGGCGTCTCATGATCGAGGCCCGCCGCGATGAGCTTCGGCAGCATGTCCTCGAAAGTCCGCCCGCCCATGTAAAAGACTGTCGTGGTCCACGGGTCCGCCAGCCGCGGCCAGTCATGATCGGGAGCATGCCCGCTTTCGGAGTGCCCCGTCACGAACTGCAGACGCCGCGCGAGCTTCCGGTCGGTCAGCGAGATGCCGAGCGAGGCCGCGGCACCCATCGCGGCGGAGACACCCGGCACGATCTCCACACGAACGCCCGCCGCCCGGCACGCGGCAATCTCCTCGTTGGCCCGGCCGAAGACCATCGGGTCCCCGCCCTTCAAGCGGATGACGCGTTTTCCCTCCCGCGCGAGCGCGACCATGGTGTCGTTGATGTCGGACTGCCGGCACGAACGGCCGCCGCCGGTCTTGCCGACGAGCACGCGGCGCGCTTCGCGCCGACCAAGCTCCAGAATCTCGGGACCGACGAGGCGGTCGTACATGATGACGTCGGCCGACTGCAGCGCGCGCAGCGCCTTGAGCGTGATGAGTTCCGGATCGCCGGGACCAGCACCGACCAGGACGACAGAGCCCTCGTGCTGCCCTTCTGTAGCCGTGCGTGTAAACAGGGCCTGAATCTCGACTTCGGTGGGCGGCGTGGTGGCCGCGACGGCCCTGTCTGCGAACCTCCGCCAAAGATCGCGCCGCTCTGCCCCCATGGGTAGCCGCGCCTTTACGGCCTCGCGCAGCGACTTGGCGCGTTCGAGCCACGCCCCGATCGAGGGATGCAGAATGGCCTCGATCCGCGAGCGCACGAGTTGACCGACCACCGGCGCCGCACCCTCCGTCGAGATACCGATTGTCAGCGGGGCGCGGTTGACGATCGTCCCGAAGTTGAAAGTGCCGAGACCGGGAGTATCGACGACGTTGACCGGCACACCGGCGGCGCGTCCGGCGTCCGCGAATGCATGCGCATCGTCCCCATCGGCAAGAGCGCCGATCGCCAACGCCGCGCCGGCGAAATCGGAATGCCTCCAGCCCCGGTTCACGATGAGCACACACCCCGCCGGCGGCGACGCCTGGAGATCAGCAAGCTCCGCTGGCACGTAGGGCGCGAAGACCTCGACGCACGCTCCGGCCGCCGCCAGCAGCTCCGCCTTCCAGACCATGCCATCTGTCTCGGGATGAGTGCCGCCATCGGCGACCGCGCCGGGCCCGGCGACGATGACGCGCTTGCCTTTGAGATCGAGAAAGACGGGCAGCACGGCGAGCGGTGACAAGCGCGCGGGACGGGTCACCCGTGGCGCTGCGGACTGAGGCCTTACTGTCTGCGGATGCCTGGGTTCGTGATCCAAGGGCGACATTTGCGATGGGTGCCTCGGGCAGCTGAAACATCAAGTATACCAGCAGATTGGACGAAGCGACAACCGCCCTCCGTTGCCGATTCCGCAGGGTTGCTGGGTGAGGCCATCGAAACCGAGCAGCCCCGGCGAGGGTCCTCAGTAGACGTCGGCCTGGTAGCGCCCCGCCGACTTGAGACCCGCGACAAAAGCCCGAGCGGCCTCTGGCGTCTTGCCTCCGTGCTGGACGGCTATGTCCGCGACCGCCGTCTCGACGTCCTTCGCCATGCGCTTGGCGTCGCCGCAGACATAAAAGTGTGCCCCGCGTTCGAGCCAGTTCCACAGTCCGGCGCCCGCTTCCCTCATGCGGTCCTGGACGTAAACTTTACGCTCTCCGTCGCGCGACCAGGCCGTCGACAGATAGGTCAGCGTTCCAGACGCCAGCAGCATCTCCATTTCGTCACGGTAAAAGAAGTCCGATTGCTCCCTCTGATGCCCGAAGAACAGCCATGCTTCGCCGACATCCCCGCCGGCAGCGCGTTGAGCTTCCCGGTGCCAGAGGAACGAGCGGAACGGTGCGATTCCGGTGCCTGGCCCGACCATGATGATCGGCGTCTTTGTATCGATCGGCAGCGCGAAACCATGGGCCTTCTGGATGTAGGCCTTGACCGTCGCTCCTCCACCCGCGCGTTCGGCGAGGAAGGTCGACGCAACGCCCAGCCGGTTGCGGCCCCCGATCTCGTATCGGACCGCATCGACGGTGAGGTGAAGTTCGCCCGGGCTCGCCAGCGGGGAGGACGAGATCGAATAAAGGCGCGGCTGTAGCGGCTCAAGACATTCGAGGAATGCTTCGGGATCTGGATGCATCGGCCCGAGCGCCTGTAGCGCATGCAGCACGTCGTATGTCGCAGCATCCCCGTCGGGGTCTCCACCCTTGGCGAGCGCCTTGGCCTTTCGGCGTCGGTCTCCACCCACGATGTAGGAGATGAATTCGAACAGAGCGTCGGGAGCCTGGGGCCCGAGCGCATAGTCGTGGATCAACGCCTCGCGCAGCGTTTTCACGCGATCGCCTTCCGCGGTGATGCCATCCGCGAGCTGCCCGCCACCGATGTGGATCGGGAAATCGGCAGGAGCTTTTATCGCCGCGAGCACAGCATCGACGAGTGCCGGATCGTTCGACGCCGTAAGGCCGAAGCTGTCGCCGGGCACATAGACGAGGCCGCTCTGAGTAAGGTCGAAAACGACGTGGCGGGTGTCCTTCTCCGAGCCTGGACCATTGAGCTTGTGCGCCGACAGGAAGGTAACGTCGACGGGGATGTCGCGGGAGTAGCCGGGCGCCGCTGCCGGTCTGGCCGCCGTGATCGCCGCGGAGGTGGTCTCGGTCGGTGTCGCTGCCGCGACCTCGGGTTCAGTCCCAGCGGCAATTTCTTCCATCAACCGCTTCAAGGCGCGCGATGTATCCTTGCCGCCGGGAACGCACAGGTTCTGCTTCTTCTCCCCTCCCGTCGCCAGGGCCTCGGCATAGGTCTCGCACATGTACCCGCACTGGCCGCAGTTCTGTTGCGCCATAGCCGCGAACAACTTGCGTCGCAGCGGCCGGCCCTCGGCCAGCGCCATCCGCTCGTCGATCGCCATGGCCGGATCGTGCCATGGCGCGTCGTCCTCGACCGGCGCTGTAGTGGCGTCCTGTGCCGCTCGGGGAAGACCGCCAACAGACGCCGCCCCGGGCTGCGCTTCGACCGACAGCATCCCGGCAAAGAAGCCGTTGAGCCAGGCCCGCTGGTCAGCCGAGAATGGCGCGGTCTCCGGCAGCACTGGAACCGGCGTTGCGGCGTCTGTCTTGATGTCGTGGATCGTCATGCCGCCTCCTCAGAGACCGGGCTCGCAACGGCCTCGATCATGCGCCGCAAGACCTCGGCCGGCAGTCGCCTTGTGAATTCCCCAAACGTCTCCTCGCTGCTGGTCCGGCTGGCGAGGTAGGCCGTGAGCATCTTTTCGACGAGCGACGGGCAATCCTCGGTGCGTACGTCCCGATAGAGTTCGCGCGCCATGCCACCGTCGCTGCCGAAGCCGCCCCCGACCAGTATGTGGAAGCCTTCAGCCGTGTCGTCGCTTCCAGGTATGGGCACCCGGCAGGCGATCATGCCGATGTCGCCGATGTAGTGCTGGGCGCAGGAATGGTGGCAGCCGGTAAGATGGATGTTGATGGGAAGGTCCAGTGCGAGCCGCCGGTCGACCCAGTCGGCGATGGCGAGCGCCGTGTCCTTCGTGTTCGAAGCCGCGAACTTGCAGCCCGTGTTGCCCGTGCAGGCAACGAGTCCGGCCCGAACCGCGCTGGCGCGGGACGTCAGCCCGATGGCCCGAAGACGTTCCTCGATCGCGGCCGCCCGCTCGGCCTTGATGCCGGATATCAATAGGTTCTGCCAAACCGTGAGGCGGATATCGCCGTCGCCGTCCGACTGGGCGATTGCGGCGATGCCACGCATCTGCGCGACGGTCAGCTTGCCGACCGGCAGCGAGACGCCGATCCAGACCAGTCCGGATTGCTTTTGTCCGTGCACGCCGACGTGCGCAGCGCGGTCCTGACGAGCCGATGCCTCGACGGCGCTTTCGGGGAAGCGCGCGAGGGGGCGGCCGAGCTTGGCCTCAACGAGGGAAAGGAAGCCATCGAACCCCATCCGGTCGAGAACGTACTTGAGCCGTGCCCTCTTGCGGTCGGTCCTGTCGCCGGTCTCGGAGAAAACACGCACGATGGCGTCGGCAACGGCGGTCGCCTCCTCCGGCCTCACATAGGCACCGGTCGGCCGCGCGAGATCCATATGTCCGGTAATGCCGCCGAGGCTGAGCCGGAACCAGACGGAAGCGGGACTATCCGCGCCGCCGTCGGCCACGCGCACGGCGGTGAAAGCAATGTCGTTCGTATCTTCGAGCGTCGGGATCTGCCCGCCGCCGTCGAACGAGACGTTGAACTTGCGCGGCAGGCCATACATGGCCCGCTCGTTCAGTATGTGGTGGTGCCATGCCTTCGCGAAGGGCCGGGTGTCGATCAGTTCCAGCGCGTCTATTCCCGCCGTCGCCGAACCCGTGACGTTGCGGATGTTGTCCGCCCCGGCCCCGCGCGACACAAGCCCAATGTCCATAAGGCCTTCGACGACCGCCGGACCGTTCTCCGGGCGGATCTCTCTAAGTTGGAGCCCGGCCCGCGTCGTTACGTGCGCATAGCCCCCCGCCCGAGTTTCGGCGAGGTCGGCAACCGCCCGCAACTGCCAGTGTGAAAGGATTCCGTTCGCGATTCGGATGCGGCACATGTAGCTGTCCTGCGCCGGCGCGACGTAGAATAGTCCGTGGTAGCGCCAACGGAAATTGTCGGCGGGCTTGGGGGCCTTGCCGGAGAGCGCGTCGCCCTTGAGCCGCGAATAGGCCTCGAACGGGTTTTCCTCCCGTTTCCACTTCTCCTGATCGACAAGCTTGCCCCCGGCAGCCTCCGTCGCTGCCATGGCCTTGAGATGGATGGCTTCCGGGCCAACCGGCTCTGTGTAAGTCCCACCCGGCAGCGCTCCGATCGGCCGCAACCCCGCGGCGACGCGCGTAGCCTGCACACCGGAAACGAAGCCTTCGAGATAGCGCTTCTGCTCGTCGCTGAAGTCTTGTCCGCTCATAACTGGCAGCTGTCGCCCCTCGTTCGATTCCAAAGGGCCAATTAACCCTGGAGCGGGAAGAGCAAACGCTGTGCCAGCAAGTGTGGGTAGGAAATGTCATTCCATAACAATGGCTTGCGGAAGAATCTGGCGTGGTGCTGATCTTGCGGCACTGGCTGAATTTTGTGCACCCCGCCACGCATTGCGGCAGCGCCGCCGTCCCAATTTCTGGCCGGGCATCATCGATGAGGAGCTATCCGGACGATAATATGAACGATAGTCATTAGCCCGTGGCAGGTGCATCTGGTGTTTACCTGCGACCGAAATGCATCATAACGTTTCTAGATGACTTGGATCAGCTTCGGTCCCGTCGCCGGATCGGGGCCCTCAGCGGAACGAGAGACCCGTGATGGAAATCGACGTCTCCTTGCTTGCCCGCATTCAGTTCGCCTTCACCGTCGCGTTCCACATCATCTTCCCGAGCTTCACCATCGGGCTCGCCGCCTACATCGCGACCCTGCTCGTCCGTTGGCGCTATACGGGCGAACCGCACATCTATTCACTGGCGAAATTCTGGACCAAGATTTTCGCGGTCAGTTTTGCGATGGGTGTCGTATCCGGCATCGTGCTCTCCTACCAGTTCGGCACCAACTGGAGTAAATTCTCCACGGTCGTAGGTCCGGTGATCGGCCCGCTGATCGGCTACGAGGTGCTGACGGCATTCTTCCTCGAAGCGACCTTCCTCGGCGTGTTGCTGTTCGGCTGGAACAGAGTGAACCCGAACCTGCACGTGCTTGCCGCGGTGCTGGTCGCGGTCGGAACGTCGATGTCGGCGTTCTGGATATTGTCGGCCAACAGCTGGATGCAGACGCCTTGTGAAATCGTGACCGACGCGGCCGGAAAGGTGGCCAGCCAGATTTGCGGCCATGAGATGAAGGACGGCAGGGCGGTGCCGACCGACTGGTGGCGGATCGTGTTCAATCCAAGTTTCCCCTACCGCTTCCTCCATATGTTCACGGCCGCCTACCTGACCACGTCGCTCGTCGTGTTGGCGGTCGGCGCCCGCTATCTCGTAGCCGGCCGCTTCGAGCGCGAGGCGCAGACCATGCTGCGCATGGGGCTGGGGATGGTTGCGCTGCTCGCCCCACTCCAGCTTTTGATTGGGCATGAGCACGGCCTCAACACGCTGAAATATCAGCCGGCCAAGATCGCGGCGATGGAGGCTCACTGGGATGGGAAGCATCCCGGCGCCCTGGTCCTGTTCGCCCTTCCCAATGTGAAGGAGGAGCGCAACGATTATGAGATCGCGGTGCCGGGATTGGCGAGCCTCGTGGTCGCCGGCAGCACGACGGCTCTTTTCCCCGGCCTGAAGGACTTCGCTCCCGCAGACAGGCCGCCGGTGTGGCCGGTATTCTTCGCGTTTCGCGTGATGGTTGGGCTCGGTATGCTGATGATCGCGGTCGGCGTTGTGGGCGCCTACCTGTGGGCGACCGGCAAACTGTTGCGCGCCCGCTGGTTTCTCTGGCCATCGCAATTCTTGTGGCCGGCCGGCTTCATCGCGATCCTTGCCGGTTGGTGGGTTACGGAGACGGGACGCCAGCCGTGGATCGCAACCGGAATTTTGAGGACCGCCGATGCTCTGAGCCCGGTCGCGTTCAACGCCGTGCTGACGACGCTCATCCTTTTCGTGCTCGTCTATTCGGCCGTGTTCTCGATGGGCATTCTCTACATCAACAAGCTCATCGCGAAGGGTCCCTCGGGGCCGTTGGTGGACATCGACGCTTCCGTTCCCTCGAGGCCGCTTTCTGCGGCGGCCAAGGCCGCCAGGGAAGCGCTGGCTTCGCCCAAGCATAACCCCGGAGAGTGACCGATGGGCTTAGATACTGTCATCGCCGGTCTGTCTTCGGGTGATCCGACCTTGTGGGTTCCCCTCGTGTGGGCCGCGCTGCTCGCAACCGCTGTCGCGCTGTATGTGATCTTGGACGGCTTCGATCTTGGCATCGGCATCCTCTTTCCGCTGATGCCGGCCGAAGACGATCGCGACGTCATGATGAATTCCGTGGCCCCGTTCTGGGACGGCAACGAGACCTGGCTGATCCTCGGCGGCGGCGGATTGTTCGTCGCCTTCCCGCTCGCCTACGGCATCATCATGCCGGCGGTCTATTTGCCGCTGATCGTCATGCTGTTGGCCCTGGTGTTCCGCGGCGTTGCGTTCGAGTTCCGCTGGGTAGCGAAACCGCACCACGCCTTTTGGGACCTCGCCTTCGCCTGGGGCTCGATCATTGCGGCCTTCTGCCAGGGTGTGATCCTCGGCCAGTTGCTGCAGGGCATCACCGTCAAGAACGGCGAGTTTGCAGGCGGCTCTCTCGAATGGGCAACCCCGTTCGCGTTGTTTACGGGGCTCGCCGTCGTCGCGGGATACGGTCTGCTCGGCGCGACGTGGCTGATCATGAAGACCGAAGGCGAGGTCGCCGCCGCCGCTCGACGCTACGCGATGCCGATGTTGGCCTGCGTGCTGTTCGCCATGGCCGTCGTCAGCATCTGGACACCGTTGACGATCCCCCGCATCGCGGAGCGCTGGTTCACGATGCCGAACCTGTTCTATCTCCTGCCGGTGCCTTTGCTTTCTGCGGCGGCCGCGTTCGTTTGCTGGCGCGGATTGTCGGGCAGGGCGGAGTCTAGCCCGTTCTTCGCCGCGATCGCGTTGTTCCTGCTTGGCTACCTCGGTCTCGTCATTTCCAACGCGCCCTATATGGTGCCGCCATCGGTTTCCGTCTGGCAGGCGGCCGCACCGCTCTCGTCGCAGATGTTCATGCTCGTCGGCACGGTCGTGCTGCTGCCGCTCATCCTCGGCTACACGGTGTTCGTCTACTACACCTTCCGCGGAAAGGTTCGACACGGAGAGGGATATCACTGACGCGACGACGCTAAGGCCGGACTTCCCTCGGGCGCCCGCCTTGCGTTAAACGCTTGCCGATGATCCACCTGTCTCCCCTCGCGACCGAGCCCTCCGACGCTCCGGGCACTGTTTCCTCGATCCATGGCCTCGCCCAGATGGCGAGCGGGGCCATAATCTCTCCGTTCACTCGCTTGCGCAGGCTGCTCGAGAGCGTGGCTCCAGGGCACGCGAAGCCGATCGATCTGACGCTCGGCGAGCCGCGCGAAACCATGCCGGGCTTTATCATCGACAAATTGCGCGAGGCGGAGGCGCTGTACGCAAAGTATCCCCCAATTCGCGGTTCCGAAGAGCTGCGTGGCGCAATTGCGGACTTCCTGGCTCGGCGCTATGCGCTCGCGTCCCCGGTTGATCCCGCGACCGAGATCATCGTGACCAACGGCTCGCGCGAAGGATTGTTCACGGCCTGCCTGCCGGCGCGGGGGCGCAAGAGTCTGGCGCCCGGCGTCCGCCCTGCGGTGCTCATATGCAACCCATATTACCAAGCTTATCTTGGCGCCGCGCTGACCGTCGATGCCGAGCCGGTGTACCTCAATGCCACCGCCGCGACCGGGCATCTACCTGACCTCAATGCGGTGGCAGGCGATGCTGCGCTGCTCGACCGGACAATCGCTCTTTATCTCTGTTCGCCCGCGAACCCGCAGGGCGCTGTCGCGTCGGCGGGCTATATCGAGCAAGCCCTGGAGCTCGCCCGCCGCCACGATTTTATTTTGTTCCTCGACGAGTGCTACTCGGAAATCTACTCGGCAGAGCCGCCTCCTGGCGGGCTGGAAGTGGCATCCCGCACGCCGCAGCGCTTCGCAAACATCGTGGTCTTCAACTCGCTCTCGAAGCGCTCGAACCTGCCCGGTCTTCGGTCTGGGTTCGTGGCGGGAGACGCAACATTCATCGAGAGCCTGGCCGAAATCCGCAACCTGATCGCGCCCCAGGTCCCCGGTCCGACGCAACATGCATCGGCGGCCGTCTGGGCCGAGGAGCAGCACGCGGCGGCCAATCGGCAAGCCTATCGAAAAAAATTCGATGTCTGCGACCGCGTACTGGATGGCGGGCGCTTCGGCTATGAACGCCCGGCCGGTGGGTTTTTCCTGTGGCTCGACATGAGCCAATTCGGTGGTGGCAGCAAGTCGGCGGTAACCTTGTGGCAACAAGCAGGTGTCAAGGTACTCCCTGGCGGCTTCCTTGCCCAACCCGGCGCCGATGGCGTGAACCCGGGTGACGCCTACGTACGCGTCGCCTTGGTGCATGAACCGGCTGTCATCGAGGAGGCCCTCCTACGCCTGACCGCGCTCTAGTACCCTCGAGCGCGACGGTCGCAGGTCCCTCGATTCGGTTGCGTTGTGTATGGCGTCTAGAAACAGACATGCAGGGCAGTTTGCTGCCGGTCAGGAGGATCGCCCGATCCTTCCGCCGTCGCTTGCGAACTCGCTTGCGGATACGGTGCTCACCGTATCGGGTCTCATACTACTCGCGATAATTGCCGCCGCCTGGGTCTCGATCCTCTCGTGGTCGATGCTCGACCCGAGCTTCACCCGCATCGCGACGGCGCCGCCGAAGAATTGGTTGGGCCTGCCCGGAGCATACCTCGCGGATGTGGGGCTTCAGACCCTGGGTTTCGGCGTCTTCACTGTCCTACTGGCGCCGATGTTCTGGGCGATTGCGCTTGCCCGGCGCGAGCGGCTGACGGGGCTCGCCCGACAGATCGTGTTCTATTCGGCGGGCGTTTTGCTGGTCTCCACTGCCGCCTCTGCTTGGGCCACGGTCCCGGGCTGGCCCCTGTCATACGGGCTCGGCGGTATCGCCGGTGACCGCCTGATGTCGCTCTCGGCCGGTCCCCTGGTGCCGCTGGCCGGAGAATTCGCCAAGCCTGCGATTGCGGCCGCATTTTCGCTCGCCGGATTGTTCGCGACGCTCTCGGCCTGCGGCGTTAACTTCAGGTCGAAGCGCAGCCACGGCACGGGCCGCAAGATCACGCTCGCCGAACCGGAGTTCGAACGTCCGAGCCGCATGCCGGTCCAGCGGGCCCACGGTTTTGGCGCACTCGACACCGATACCCGCCGCTGGGGTCCCGATCCTCTCGAGCCGGTCTCCCGCGACCGCATGGACCCGCCGCACCTCGATCGCTGGGGGACCGTTCAAGACGCGCCCGCAGGTTGGTCGGCGACGGACGGCGCGGCGCCCGTGTTCGCAAAATTCGACCAGCAAATCCCGTCGAACCGTGCCCTGCGCCAGTATGGCCCCTATGCCCACACGGCGCATGAACCGCAGAGCTTTTCCGACGCCGACCAGCTTGCCGACCCGGACTTCGATGCCTGGACCGACGCGTCGAGCAGCGGAATAGCGGCTCGTTTCGCACCCGTAGAGAATGCACCGCGTTCCATGCAGAACGCTCTGACCTCGGCGTTCGGTCAGGGCCCGGGTCCCCTTACGTCAGGCCGTTCTGTAGGGTGGGGTGCTCGGCGCTCCGACAGGGAGCGTGCCGCGGAGGCCTACCGTCGTCCCTCATTGAACCTGCTGGCCCGCCCCGTTCCGCCCCGCAGCCCGTCGGCGTATGCGCAGAGCCTGGTCCGCGGCAACTCGCGTCTGCTCGTCGACGCACTGGCTGAATTCGGTATCGAAGGCCACTTGCAGGACATCGAGCACGGTCCGGTCATCACCGCGTTCCTGTTCGAGATTGCCCGCGGCACCAAACTGTCGCGCGTGATCGCGCTGGCAGATGACATTGCCCGCCACTTGGGCGCTCCCGCCCTCCGTATCGTCGAGCGACCGGGTCGCGGCCTGATCGCGATTGAAATGCCCAATACCGACCGTGCGCCGGTCATGCTCCGCGATTGCCTCGAGAGTGATGCCTACCGCTCCGAAATGGACACACTGCCCATTGCATTGGGCCTAAGCTCGATCGGCGAGCCGGTGATCGCAAACCTTGCCCATATGCCCGCATTGTTGGTGACGGGCGGCGAGGGCACTGCCAAGGCCACCGGCCTCAACGCCATGATCCTCTCGTTGATTTATCGCCATGGGCCCGAGGACTGCCGGTTCCTGATGATCGATCCCCGCATGGTCGACTTGGCGGTCTACGATGGCATTCCCCATCTGCTGACGCCCGTGGTCGGCGACCCGCACAAGGCGATTACGGCCCTCGGCTGGTGCGTTCGCGAGATGGAAGAGCGGGTGAAGCGGATGGCGGCCCTCGGCGTCCGCAACATCGAGATGTTCAACAACCGCGTCCGCAATGCCAAAAAGCGCGGCGAGCCGCTCCAGCGGAGCGTTCAGACCGGATTTGACGACCGCACGGGCAAGGCGCGGTTCGAGACCGAGGTCATCAACATCGAGCCGATGCCCCATATCGTGATCGTGGTTGAGGAACTGGCTGACCTGATGGCCGTCGCCGGCCGGGACATTGAGGCGTCGGTCTCGCGGTTGGCCAAGGCCGCCCGCGCGGTCGGCATCCATCTGATCGTCGCGACCGAGCGCCCGACCTCCGACATAGTAACGGCAACGATCCGCGCAAGCCTGCCTGCGCGGCTTTCCTATAAAGCGTCGAACCGCGCCGAGAGCCGCTCGTCGCTCGGCCACGAGGGTGCCGAGGTCCTGCTCCCGGGCGGAGATTCGCTACTGGCTACCGGCCAGGGGCTGCCAGTTCGCGTTCATGGTCCATCCGTGTCCGCCGAGGAAGTGTCTAGTGTCGCCATGAGCCTCAAGGAGCGGGGGACGACACGCTACGTGGCCGATGTCGTCAGGGAAACCCCGCCGGCCGGCGCCACTGGCTCAAGCCCCTCGCTCGCGGAAGGGCCGTCCGCCGTGGCGCAATCGAGCCCGATGGACGATCTCTACGATCGGGCCGTGGCGATTGCCGTTCGCGACGGTGGCGCAAGTATCGGGCATTTGCAGGCGACCTTGAAGGTAAGCTCCGGCTGGGCCGCGAGCCTCCTCGCCCGGCTCGAGGCCGATGGCGTTATCGGACCGGCCGACCCGCGTGGCCGCCACGGTGTCCTTCCGCCGGGCCGTCGCTCGGTCGCTTGAAATAAACGTTCCCGGGAAGGCGAGCTCAGCAGCCGGGCATGGTCCTACGCGGCCAGCACACCAACGAGCTGATGTGGGCTCGACTCGGTGATCTCGACAGGTACGATCTGGCCGATCAGCGCGTCGGCGCCGTCCGCGTTGACAACCTGCAGGTACGGCGAGCGACCCATGACCTGCCCGCTGCGCCGGCCTGGCCGTTCGAACAGAACCGGCACGGTGCGGCCGATGAGACCCGCGTTGAACGCACTCGCCTGTGCGTTGAGCAAGCCCTGGAGACGAGTGAGACGCTCGGATGCGACCTCGTCCGGGATCTGTTCGCCGAGCTTGGCCGCCGGCGTACCGGGGCGCGGTGAGTACTTGAAGGAAAAGGCCATTGCAAACCCGGTCTCGGCGACGAGCTCAAGTGTTCGTTTGAACTCGTCCTCGGTCTCTCCGGGAAACCCGACGATGATGTCGGTCGAAAGGGCGATATCGGGCCGCGCATCGCGGATGCGGGCGACTAGCGCCCGGTAATCGTCAGCGGTATGCTTGCGGTTCATGGCGGCCAGGATGCGATCCGCCCCAGACTGCACGGGCAAATGCAGGAAGGGCATCAACTTTGGCTGATCGCGATGGGCCGCGATGAGATCGGCTCCCATGTCGCGCGGATGGCTGGTCGTGTAGCGCAGCCGTTGGAGGCCGTCGATGCTCGCCAGTCGGTCGATCAGTCCGGAAAGGGTGGCCGGCCGCCCGTCGGCCCCGGTGCCATGATAGGCATTCACATTCTGGCCGAGAAGCGTGATCTCCACCACGCCGCGCGCGACGAGCCCTTCGGCCTCCGCCACGATGTCCGAGACCGACCGCGAGTATTCGGCGCCGCGCGTGTACGGCACGACGCAGAACGTACAGAACTTGTCGCAGCCTTCCTGGACGGTCAGGAAGGCCGTTCGTGCAGGGTGGCGAGACGTCGGGCGCGGTGGGAGGCGGTCGAACTTCTCGTCCTCTGGGAACGACGTCTCGACGAACCGCGCATTCCCACCCCCGCGCCGGATTAGGTCGGGTAGCAAATGATAGCTCTGCGGCCCGACGACGAGGTCGACCGCAGGCTGGCGGCGGATGATTTCTTCGCCCTCCGCCTGCGCGACGCAGCCCGTCACAGCAATGATGGTCTGCTCGCCGCGGCTCGCCCGTTCCACCTTGATTTCGCGCATCCGCCCAAGATCGGAATAGACCTTCTCGGCAGCCTTCTCGCGAATGTGACACGTGTTGAGAATGATGACGTCCGCGTTGTCCGGCGCATCGACTTCTCGATAGCCGCCCGGCGACAGCGCAAGAGCTTCGCTCATGCGTTCGCTATCATAGACGTTCATCTGGCAGCCGAACGTTTTGACGAAGACCGTTTTAGTCGACATGCGGCCCAACTCCGGAAGTCAGCGAAGTAACGGACGGAAGGATTTGTGACAATCGCACGAACCGGTTCAGTCTGCGTTAGCAAGGTAGAATGATAACCGCACAATTCAAAAGTTGGTGCAACGCACCATTCGGGCGACACTGTTCATGGATTGACTGAGGAAATCAGCCGCGAAGCGCCGCGATCACCCCTGCACGGACTTCCGATTCAGCGTGCCGCGCCAGCGCTTTGCGGTCGGAAAAGTCCGACAGTGGCCGCGGCGGGCCGATGGTGATCGTCACTTCAATGGGTCCGCCGGTCAACAAGCCCCAAGCGCTTTCCCCGATCCCGACATCGCCGAGATAGCCCAAGGCGCGACGATCTGCCCAGGTCAACGGAATGCCGTTACGCCGCGTGTAGGCGAGCGACAGCGGCTGCACGACCGGCTCGGGGCCCTGGCCTTCCTCGTCCGGCCGGATAGGGCGCATGACGGAAAACAGCGATGAGCGGAATGGAAGGACGCGGTTGCCGTCGCTCGTCGTCCCTTCGGCGAACAGCACGATGGCATCGCCGGTGCGCAACCGGTCCGCGATCTCGTTCGCGGTAACGCCGACTGAGGTCCGCCGCTCGCGGTCGACGAACACGGTCCTCTGGAGGCGGGCAAGTGTCCCCGCGAAGGGCCACGAGCTGACCTCCTTCTTCGCGACGAAGGATACCGGCGCAACCGCCGACAGAACCGTGATGTCGAGCCAAGAGACGTGATTTGAGGCCAGCAGAACGGGCCGGTCCCGCGCCACCTGCCCCTGTATCCTCAGGCGAACGCCGATGATCCGGCAAACGGCGCGATGATACCAGTTGGGCAGTTTACGGGCGAGCCGCGGCGAGACGCGAAGCAGCGCCCACTGCACCGGCATCAGCGGCAGCGTCAGTCCGAGGAACGTCCCAATCAGCACGGCGGCACGAATGGGGCTACGCGGCGGTCTGGTGTCTTCGAGGTCCATGGGGCGACCTATGACGCTCGTTCCTCCGGACGACGGCCGTCCGGCAGCTGGCGCACTTAAATAGTAACGGAAGGCCGCTTTAGAAATCGAGTGCCAGTACGAGTGCGTCAACGGGCGCTTCGCCTCGGCGCTGGTAATACTTGGGCCGGATGCCGACGCGGCGGAAGTCGAGTTTCTCGTAAAGCTTCAGCGCGGCGGTGTTGTCGATCCCGACCTCCAGGAAAAGCCGGCGTGCTTCGGCGCGCTGGGCGGCGCGGATCAAGCCTTCGATCAACCGCTGCCCGAGGCCCCGTCTCTGAAACCGCATCGCGACACCGACCGACAGGATCTCCGCCTCGTCCCCGGCGAGCTGCGCCATGATGAAGCCAGCCGGTTCCCGCCGGAGTCCGGCCATCGCGATCAGCGCGGCGGCCGCGGGGTGCTCAAGAAGCTTGGTGACGGATTCCTGTGACCACGCGGGATTGAAAACTTCCGCATGCAATGCTGCAACATCAGCTGCGCGCTCCGGACTAGCCCACAACAGGCTTACCGGCTCGAGATCGCTGGAAAGTGGCTCGACCAGATCCAAAATGCCCCTCGACCGTCGAAATAACTATCCCCGCTTTCCGGACAGCCCCGCGCGTGGAAGATCAGCGCGCGGAGGTTTGGCGTCCGGCTGCCGGAGGTAAACCGGCAGACCAGATAACAGCTTCGCGCGGCACTGTGTCACTAAAACGACAAGTGTTTCCGCATTTGGCAGCTGAATGTTGACCGGGATTGCCACATTTTGAGGGAAATGCGGCCCGCGCGCCACCACTCGGGCGCCGAAATCGGCGGCGAATTGCTCGATCTGGCGGATACTTACGAGCTCCGGGGGCGTCCTCGCGACGACGCCCTCCGGATCGAATACCTGAGCGTAGATTTCCTCGCGGCCCATATCGACCGCAATGCACAGGTCGCCACCCCTAGGCTGGGCCAAGGCCACCTGTCTCGCGATGACATTGAGCGATGAGAGTGCGCCGAGGCGGGCGCCTGCGCCGACCGCCAGCCCCTTGGCCGCGGCAATGCCGATGCGGGTTCCCGTGAACGAGCCCGGTCCATGGGTGACGGCGACGAGATCGATGGCCCCCATGTCAACCTGGGCCTCATCGATCAACTCGGCGACCATCGGCATGATGCGCTCGGCCTGGCCAGTGGCCATCGGCTCGAAGCGGGCGACGATCCGCTCGCCGGGTCCGCCCATGTCGATGCCGACGGCCGCCGAGCACGACTCAAAGCACGTGTCGAGCGCCAGGACGTTTCGCGGTCGAGGAGTTTCGCCCGAATCTTCCATGTCGCCTCAGTCTATCCTGGCCATCTCGTCGAAGCTGAAGCGCGGCCCGCGAGGATAAAGCCCTGCGGGATCGCCATAGCCCAAGTTTACGAGAAAGTTCGACTTTACTTGTGTCCCGGCGAAGAATGCCGCGTCGACGCCGGCGTTGTCGAAGCCGGACATCGGCCCGCAGTCGAGGCCAAGCGAGCGGGCCGCAAGAATGAAATAACCGCCCTGCAGAGTGCCATTGCGGATGGCGCTGACGCGGGCAAATTCCTCGTTGCCGGTGAACCAGGATTTTGCGTCGTAGGCCGGGAAAAGCTTTGGAAGGTGGTAGTAGAACGCGAGGTCGTAGGCGACGATCGCCGTGACGGGCGCAGCCATCGTCTTCTCGGCGTTGCTTTCCATCAGCAGCGGCTTGAGCTTCGCCTTGGCCGCGGGGGACTTCACGAACACAATCCGCATCGGCGACATGTTGACCGATGTCGGCGCCCATCTCGTAAGCTCGACGAGCTCGTGGAGCAGAGCATCCTGCACCTCGCGCGGTTGCCACGCATTGTGCGTTCGGGCGTCGAAAAAGAGCTGATTGAGCGCTTCGGGGTTCAGTCGGGCCGCCATAGGTGTCATGCTCCGGAGCTGTTTCGCTGGTCCGCTTATGAAAAAGCGGCGGCGCTTGGATCAGCACCGCCGCGGAAAGAACTGAGGCTGCGGGCCGGTTCAGGCGGCCTGTACTTCCTGCACCTCGGGACAGAAGTGGCGCAGCAGATTCTCGATCCCATGCCGCAGGGTCGCCGTGGAGCTCGGACAGCCCGAGCATGCGCCGCGCATCCGGAGATAGACGACGCCGTCCTTGAAGCCTGCGAACGTGATGTCGCCGCCGTCCTGCGCCACCGCGGGCCGAACGCGCGTCTCGAGCAATTCTTTGATCGTAGCGACGACTTCCGCGTCGGCCGGATCGAAAGAACCTTCACCCGCATCGTTGGCGGCCCCATGAGCGGTCGCATCGCCCGCGCCCGATTGATAATGCTCCATGATCGCGCCGAGGATCATGGGCTTCAAATGCTGCCACTCGAACGACCCTTTCGTCACCGAAATGAAGTCGGACCCGAGGAAAACGCCCGTCACCCCTTCGATCGCGAACAGGCGCTGTGCGAGCGGCGATTTTCCAGCCTCGTCCGCACTGCGGAAATCGGCCGTGCCATCATTCAGAACGGCTCGCCCGGGAATGAATTTCAAGGTCGACGGGTTGGGCGTTGCTTCGGTCTGAATGAACATGGTCGCCTCGGTCGAGTTGGCTCGGCGCATCACAGCGAAAAATTACGCCGCCGCCGCGCCGGTTTAGAACAGTTCCAAAGATTTAGGTGACCTGCCGCGCGATGTCGAGCGCCCTTGGCCGCCGGTGACAGGAAAGTGACCTTCGCCGCACCGGCCAGATGCCCGCCGATGGTTCGCAGTCACGCGGCCTTCCGGCCCATCCCCTCGACTTCGGCGAGCCACTGGCCGCGCCTTTCGTCCGTAGCGTTGGCCACCAGGCCATAAATCGTGGTGCGGATCGGGCTTACGCCGACGAACCCCAGAATGTTCCTCGAAAGAATTTGCAGTGCATGCGGGCCGTAATACCAGCGGTAGATCAGCCCCGGCATGCCCATCGTCACGATGATGCGCGCCGACTTGCCCTTGAGAAACGTCACAAAGGCCTTTTGCTTGGCCTGTTCGACGAGGTCGGGCTGCAGCAACCGCTCCAGAAACCCCTTCAATATCGCCGGCATGTCGCCGAGCCAGAGCGGAAAGACGATGACGATGTGATCGGCGGAGAATATCGCGTCCCGCGCGGCGGCAAGATCGGGCTCGAGCGCTTGAACTCGCTCATATCCCTCCCTCAGGATCGGATCGAATGTCATCTTGGACAAGACGAACGTCTGCGCTTCGTGGCCACCCTCTCGGGCGCCATTGGCGTAGGCGTGGCCCAGAGCCTCGCAGAAGGTGTAGGGCCTCGAATGACCGACGATGACGGCGATGCGCGACATCCCTGCCTCCCATTATTGGTGACGCAGCCTGCATCGCCCGGGACGGCGCGACCTTGACGGTGGTCAACTGGGTTCAAGCGAGTGACTTGATGTCCTCGAGCGCCAGATAGCCGGGCACGATGGTGATCGGTATAGGGAACGAACCGGCCGATTTCCCCGCCGCCAGTGAGGCAACCAGCGGCCCGGGTCCTTTCGCATCCATGGAGGCTCCAAGCACCAGGATCGCGATATCCTCGTCGGCATCGATGGCCTGCAGGATCTGCTCGGATTTGCTGCCTTCGCGGATCATCTCTTCGACCTCGACCTCAGGGAAACCGGCCAGGGCGAGCTTGCGACGGAACAGGCGGAACAGAGCCGTCGCCTTGGCTGTTTCCTCCTCGATCTGCTTCTCCTTCACGCCCAGCCAGTGAGTCTGCGGCTGCGGCTCGATCACGTAGAGCAGTACGAGATTTCCAGACGATCGCTGCACGCGGCTCGCCGCGTAGTAGAGGGCGCTTTCGACCTCAGGGCTGTTGTCGGCGACGATCAGGAATTTGCGCTGGTGACCGGCCTCGAACGAACGACGAATCTTCATGCTACCGGTCTCGCAAATGTAGGACGTGCGAACGCTGCCATGCTTGCCGTGGTCCGGCAAGCGTGTCTGAGCAACGGCGCGGCCTGGGAAGATTGTGCGGCCCGGCCGCCGCACCGGAATTCAGGACTGTACGAACCCGATGATATCTTTCACCTCCCGCAGAACGGGATCGGCAATGGCGCGTGCCCGTGCGGCGCCGTCCGCCAGCACCCGATCGATCTCGGCCGGGTCAGAGGAAAGCCGCGCCGTTTCACTCGTGATCGGCGACAGCTTGGCAACCGCGAGCTCCGTCAGTGCCTTCTTGAACGTCGAGAACGACTGCCCGCCATACTGACCGAGCACGGCCTCGGCCGACGAGCCTTCGAGGGCCGCGAAGATGTTGACGAGGTTCTCAGCCTCGGCGCGGCCCTTGAAGCCCTCGGGCTCAGAAGGCAGCGGCTCCGGGTCGGTTTTGGCCTTCTGCAGCTTTTTGGCGATTTCGTCGGCGCTATCGGTCAGATTGAGGCGCGAGAGCTCGGAGGGATCTGATTTCGACATTTTCTTCGTGCCATCGCGCAGGCTCATCACCCGCGTCGCGGGCCCGGTGATGACGGGATCGGGCTGCGGGAAGAACAACCCGCCGTCGTATCCCTTGGCCTCGATCGCGGCCTTCCAGTCGTTGTTGAATTTGCCGGCGATGTCGCGGGCGAGCTCGAGGTGCTGCTTCTGGTCCTCGCCCACGGGGACGTGGGTTGCGCGGTAAAGCAGGATGTCGGCCGCCATGAGGTTTGGATAGGCGTAGAGACCGACGGACGCGTTTTCGCGGTCTTTTCCGGCCTTTTCCTTGAACTGGGTCATGCGGTTGAGCCAGCCGAGCCGGGCGACGCAATTGAAAATCCAGCCAAGCTCGGCATGGCCTGAAACCTGGCTCTGGTTGAACAGGATCGACCGTTTGGGATCGAGACCGGCCGCGATGTAGGCGGCAGTGACGCCACGAATGGAGCGGCGCAGCTCTTCCGGTTCCTGCGCGACGGTGATCGCGTGGAGGTCGACGACGCAATAGATGCAGTCGTGCGTTTCCTGCATTGCGATCCACTGAACCATGGCACCGAGATAGTTGCCGAGGTGCAGGCTGCCGGTCGGCTGCATGCCGGAGAAGACGCGAGGGACGAGCGGGATCGTGGCCATGGTGGTGGATCGCGGGGTCAGAGGAAAAGAGAGGCCCGCTTATGAACCGATGCGTCAAGCCGGTGCAAGGCCTCCGCTGACCGCTTCAGTCCCCGATCGGGCCGCCGGTGCTGTCTCCAGGCCCCCGCTTCGGCCTTTTCCGGCGCGCGATCGCCCGGACGTCCGACACCCGGTAGACCCCCGTCCCGAACACGAAGATCGCGTAGCTTGCGAGACCCGCCGTCACGAGCGCACCGAGCGCCGCCACCCGAACGAGCAGGGGCTGACCGCTGGCGAGGTGGGGGTGAAGCAGCCCCGCGACGCCCCACAGGATCGCCCCCATCAAGATGCTCGACAGTACGATCAGTGGCAGCGTGCGCGCCAGTTGCCGGTCCGCCACGAAATCCCCGCGGCGCCACAGCGTGAGCCACAGTTGCAGCGCATTGACCCATCCCGCGACTGTCGTTGCAATCGCAATTCCGACGTGCGGCATCAGCCCCAGCGCCTTGAATGCGAAGAACAACGCGAGCGACAGGGCGACGTTGAGCGCCATGTTGGTGATCGCGAACTTCATCGGCGTCTTGGTGTCTTCGCGGGCGAAGTAGACCGGCGACAGCACGCGGGCGAGCACGAACGACGGCAGGCCGGCGGCGAATGCGGCGAGCGCCCATGCCGTCGGTAGCGTATCCGCGGGAGTGAACGCGCCCCGCTCGAACAGCACGCCGATGATGGGACCCGGCACGACGGCCAGCGCGACCGCGGCCGGCAGCGTGACGAGCATCGCGAACTCGATGCCTCGATTCTGGCTTTCGGCAACTGCCGCGAGGTTCCCGGCCTGCAACTGCCGCGAAACGTCGGAGAGCAGCACGACACCGATGGCTATTCCGACGATGCCAAGCGGGAGTTGATAGAGCCGGTCGGCATAATAAAGATAGGAAACGGCCCCGGCCTGAAGCGAGGCGATGGCCGTGCCGACCACGATGTTGATCTGCGTGACGCCGCCCGCGATGAGCGCGGGAACGCCGAGCGCGACGAGGCGCTTCATGTCGGCCGTCAACCGCGGCCACCTCGGCCCGAGCACCATTCCCGACCTTGCCGCATCGAGGGCGATCATGCCGAGTTGCACGACGCCCGCGACAGTCACGGCGATCGACAGCACCAGTCCGGCTTCGGGCGAATTGGCGAGGCCCATCAGATAGGCGAGCCCGATGGCGAGGGTCAGCACGACGTTCAGCATGATCTGCGCCGCCGCCGCCGCCGCGTATTTTCCAAGCGAGGAAAGCACGCCGGCATAAAGCGCCATCAACGACATGCAGATCAGGTAGGGGAACGCGATCTGGCCGAACAACACGGACATATCGAATTTCTGCGGGTCCTGCATGTAGCCAGGAGCCAGCACCATCATGAGCCACGGCATTCCGCCCATGGCCACCGCGGAGAGTAGCAGCAGCACATAGGTCAGTCCGGCCAGCGCATCCTCCGCGAAGCGCTTGGCCGCCGGCCGTCCCTCGCCTTCTAGGGTCTTGGCGAACAATGGGACGAACGCGGAGTTGAATGCGCCTTCGGCAAACAGGCGGCGGAACAGGTTGGGCAGGCGAAACGCGACGAAGAATGCATCCGCGACCGCGCCGGTCCCCAGCACCGCGGCGATCAGGATATCGCGCGCAAAGCCTAGCATCCGGCTGACCAGCGTCAGGCCGCCGACGGTGAGAAAGGATTTGTACATGGCCATGCCGGCAGCGCTAGCGCGGCCCTCGCCGCCGGGCAAGTCCGAGACGTGGGTGTATTCCGTGGGCGGCGTTCAGTCTCAAAATATCATTTTCACCGGCAACAAATTGACACGATCTTAACCAAATACCGTAAACACAGCGCGGATGAAGGAAAAGTAGGCGACAAAGTGGCGGTGAGAGCAGCTGCGTCGGATATTTCGCTTTCCAGTCAAAGCCTGTGCGTTTTTGTCCATGACCTGGTACTGGCGAAGGCCGGATCGATCCACTAAGTGCACAATATTGTGGTATGCTGCAATGCAGCAAGAACCGCTGCGATTGACGAGAGTCTACCGCTGAGAGTTGCTTTCCGATTGATTTTCCTGGCTTTTTTGCGGAAAGTTCAAGGGAGGTTACGGATCGGTGTGGCGATTTAGAAACATTAAGTTGGGCGCGTAGCAACACCGGCGGTTGGTTCGTAGACAACGTCGATGGCATCTGCCGAAAGAGCTACGGCCAAAGTCGAGAGTGCCACGATGACACTTGAGTGACAAAGAGTGGCAATATAAGCGTCTAAGATCAAGCTGGCCCAACGAAATTCCATAACGTATCGGTGGCGTAATGTCTGAGCACGAATCTCTTCAAGCTGTGCCGAGCCAAGGCGATTGGACCGCCCCGGCCAATACTGACACGAGGCCCTCTCTGACCAGCGGTTTCAAGAACGCGGCCCTTAAGGTCGCGAAGTCGATCGACGATGTCGCCCGCTCGACCGTCGCTCATGTTCAGTCGCTTCCTGGCCGCCGGCGTCCGCCGCGTTTCCGCGACCATGCGCTCTACCAGTCGATGCAGAAGTACCGGCTTCTGGCCGATACGCTCGGGCTCGCCGATCCCTTCTTCCACCAGCATGACGCCCGCCTTGGCGCGACGACGCAGTCCGACGGCCGGACGATGATCAATTTCGGCGGCTATGACTATTGCGGCCTGAACCAGGCTCCGGAAGTCGCCGCCGCGGCGACCGCCGCCATCGCGCAGTACGGCACCTCCGTGTCGGCCAGCCGCGTGGTCGCTGGCGAACGCCCGCTCCATCGTGAGTTCGAGAAAGAGCTTGCCGATTTCTATGGCACCGAGGACGCGATTGCGTTCGTTTCAGGCCACGCCACCAACGTCTCGACGATCGCCACTCTGGTCGGCGAAGGCGACGTTATTTTCCACGACGAGTTGATGCACAATAGCGCCATCGTTGGTGCCAAGTTGTCGGGCGCGGAGGTCAAGTGCTTCCCCCACAACAATCTCGACGCTCTCCAGCGTCAGTTGATGGAGTTCCGCGGTCAGTATCGCAATGCGATCGTGATCGTCGAAGGCATGTACTCCATGGACGGCGACATGCCGGACCTGCCGCGCCTCGTCGAGCTTAAGAACCGCTTCGGCGCATGGTTGATGGTCGACGAGGCCCACTCGCTCGGGGTGCTGGGCGCCACCGGCCGTGGCGTCGCCGAGCACTATGGTGTCCCCTCCGAAGAGGTCGACATCTGGATGGGCACGCTCTCCAAGACGCTCGCCAGCTGCGGCGGATACATCTGCGGCTCGAAAGAGCTGATCATGATCCTGAAGTTCAAGGCTCCGGGCTTCGTCTACTCGGTCGGTATGCCGGCTCCGGCTACGGCGGCGGCTCTGGCGGCGCTGCGCGTTCTGAAGGCGCAGCCCGAGCGCGTGGCCCGCATTCGTGAAAACGGCAAGCTGTTCCTTGAGGAGGCGCGTCGCGCCGGCCTCGATACCGGGCTGAGCGAAGGCTACTGCGTCGTCCCCCTCATCATCGGCGACGGCATCAAGGCCGTGAAGCTCACCGAGCGACTGGCCGCACGCGGCGTCAATGCGCTGCCGATCGTCTACCCGGCGGTCCCGATGAAGGCCGCGCGCCTGCGCTTCTTCATTACGTCCGAGCACACCGCCGAGCAGATCATCGAAGCGGTGCGCATCACCAAGGAAGAGCTCAAGGTCGTGAATAGCCTCGGCGGCGTCCTGCGCCGCACGCCAGCCGCAAGCTGAGCCACTCGAGACACGCCGGGCGACAGGCTCGGCGGTGTTGTTTCCTCAGGCCGCGCATGAGCGGGCCGAGCGCTATAGCTTCCAGTTACAATTCGAACCAGTCGGGAAGGGCTGCGGGCGCATGATATGAGCCCCGCCCCGCCCCGCGCCATGCTTGGCTCGGCTTCTCCCCGCTACTGACAGCCGCCCGCCAGCGCCTGTAATCCTGCCGATACGCCGGCCAGCGAAAAGGTATCCGTGACCACGGTCCCACGCTCTGATGTGGCTTGAACCACGAGCCGCGTTCCCTTCTTCATCGCTTCGAGTAGTTTCAATTCCTGAGTCGCATCGGTGACGAACGCTCGGTCGTCCTTCACGAACATCCGAAACGATGGGGGCGCTGCATTGCCAGGCCCCGTGACGCCAGGCCCCGTGACGCTCACCGTCGGCTCGGTCGCCTTGCGCACAGGAAAGCCGAGCTTCACTGACACCTCCGAACGCACGCCCTCCTTGGGCCAGGCCGAAACGTAGAGCAGTGCGGGATCGCGCTTGAGACCTGCGGGTTGTGTCTCGGTCGGCGGGCTGGCGAGAAAGCAGATCTGCTGTTGAGCCGCTTCCGAATAGAGCGTCCAGCCGCTGAACGTCTTGACTACCGTCGCGGCATTCGCATCGATAGCGAAGAACATGAAAGCCGCGCCGGCCACGATGGGCGAAAGAATCTGCGGCAGGCGGCATCGGCCGAGCGGCTGCTCGTGAAACCCGGTTTCGATCATGGGCGCCCTCGGTGGTCTCGTGTTTCGGTCAATCTTTACGGCGCCCGGCCATGAACCGATGGATGGCGTCGTCGTCGGGTCCGCCTTCCCCGATCGGCCGGTCCGGAAACCGCGCCATCGAGCGTATTCGATCATACATCACGATAGCCCCGGCCATCGCTACGTTGACACAGAAAGAGGTCGGTATTTTCACGACATGATCGCACTTGGACAACAGTTCGGGCGAAAGCGATCCCTTTTCCGGGCCGAGCACATAGGCCGCTCTCAGCGGGTGCCGGAAGCTCGGCAGGTCATGTGCGGTGTCGAGCAGTTCGACCCCGACGAGCCGGCAGCCATCCGGCAGCGCCATCTCCTCGAGCGTCCGCCAGTTGTAGTGGGGCAGGTGCAACTGTCCCTTCGACGTGTCCGCATACGCCTCGTCGCCGATGTAGCGAGATCCGACCGTAAACGTGAAACTCGCGCCGAAACCGTGAGCAGATCGCATCAGGTTGCCGAGATTGAGAGATTTTGAGATCCGTTCCGCACCGATGGCGAAATAGCCGCGTCGCTGTGGCGTCGGACGGATTGGCGCTTGGCGCTCGGTCATGGTGTGACTGCTCTAGGTTTCAATTCGTATCGTGTTGAGCGCAAGAGAGGCAGCGAACGGACAATGAAGGCAGCCCTGTGTCGATCCCTCGATGGCCCCTCGGCCGTGGTCGTGGCCGATATCCCCGAGCCGCGCCCCTTGGCGGGCGAAGCGGTGGTAAGGGTCTCGTGCGCTGGTCTCAATCATGCCGACGTACTGAGAGCACGCGGAAAATATCAGGAAAAGCCCGAGTTGCCCTTCTCACCCTGCGGCGAGATCGCCGGTGTCGTTGAGGCCTCGCCGGCGGGCTCGGGGTTTATCGCTGAAAGCCGCGTGATGGCATACGTAGGACACGGCGGGGCCCGCGAGCGGACAACCATCGAGCCCTGGCGGCTGGTGCCGATCCCGGATGGCGTCTCTGACGTTGCAGCTTGCGGCATTCCGGTGACGTACGGCACCGCCCTGCACGCTCTGCGCGAGCGCGCCCGGCTACAGGCGGGCCAGACGGTCGCGGTGCTGGGAGCTGGGGGCGGCGCCGGCCTCGCGGCGGTCGAGATCGCGAAGCTCATGGGCGCCCGGGTCCTCGCGGTTGCTTCTATCGACAAGCATCGAGCCTGCCTGCGTCACGGCGCTGATGCGGTGATCGATCGCAATGTCCCCGATCTAAAAAGCGCGCTGCGCGAGCTGTCCGAGGCGGGCCCAGACGTCATCTATGACTGTGTCGGCGGCGCATTGAGCGAGCCCGCGTTTCGGTCGTTGCGATCCGGTGGCTCGTTTCTGGTGGTGGGCTTCGCCAGTCGCACGGTTCCCGTCCTTCCGCTCGACATCGCGCTGGTCAAATCGCTTTCGATCCTGGGCATCAATTGGCCCGCCGCGGTAGAATCCGACCGTGCCGGATATCGGGCGGATATGGCGCTGGCGCTCGAAGCGGTTGCCGAGGGGCGTCTGTCGCCCGCGATTCATGGTTCCTGGCCGATCGACGAAATCTGTTCTGCGCTGGCCGTGCTTGATCGCGGCGAGGCGACCGGCAAGATCGTAATAAAGGTCGATTGAGCTGGCGCACTTGGCTCGCATGCAACCTCATGCGGTGTGGCGTCAGGTTAACGAAAAGTTGAGCTCACGCATTCGCCGATGGATGGCCGGAGTGTTCGATGCTACATATCCATGATATGTTGCAATGCGAAGTAGTTACTCCGGTGTTGACCCGGAACATGGTCGTTTGATTCCGAGTTTTTGTGAGCATCCCTCGCGTTGCTTTAGCCGTTGTTTGGGGTGGCGGTCCAAAATGCGTACTGCGTCGAGAAATCGATCGGGCATAGCGCTCTACGTGGGCTGTTTTCTGCTCTCGATGTCTTTGAGTGCTTTCGCCTGTATTTCATTCGTGATGAGCGCCCGCGTAGTCGGGCCCGACCCGGCTCGGGCGGAGCCTCGTATTAAGCAGTCGCGCCCGTCTACAGCTGTTAGACCGGCGGTCAGGGCGGTGGCGACGGCTGACGCAAGCGCGGCGAGACGTGCCGCGAGTCCGACGATAATTTCCAGCCTGGATAGCGCATCGGCCGTAGCAGACGTCGCTGTATCTGGCTTGACGCCGGTCGCCGAGGGCCGCGACGCCGATGATGACGCCTCGTCGGAGCCGTGGGTGGCACCACAAGGAACATACCGGACGGTATGCGTTCGCCTTTGCGACGGTTCTTTCGTGCCGATGAGTTTTTCGACGACACGCGACCGCTTCAAGGCCGACGCAGTCCGCTGCGAGCGAAGCTGCGGTGCCCCGTCCCGGCTTTTCATCGGTCGGCCGGATGTGCCCATGGATGACTTCGTCGACATCAGGGGACGGCGCTACGCCGATCTGCCATCGGCCTTCCTGTTCCGCGTGACGTTCGACGCAGGCTGCTCGTGCCGCGGACCGCGCGTAGCTCCCGCCGAGAGTACGGCCAGTGCTCCCGAGGCAACCAAACCCGCGGGAGTGCCGTGGCGGCTCGAGACGGCCGCAATCGCCACGGCCCCGTCTGCCGTACCTTCGGTCCGGCGAGCGGCGCCGGCAAGACACGCTGGCGAGGACAGGTTCTCCGGTCTGCACGGCGGAAACCAGGGCCAGGCATCCGGCTCCGTGGCGGATGAGAGGCTTGGCAAGGCCACGCCCCAAGCCGTCGTCGATCCCAGTGTCGCAGGCCTGAAGCCCAGCAATGGGGCGCGCGCCGAGGGAGCGCCGGCTGCTCGACCTGGAACCAAGGCGCGGGGCAGGAAGGTGGCCGGCCTTTCCGGCGACCGTTCAAAGGCCGTCAAAGAAAAGGTCTTCGCGTCCCGGAACGACGCCTCGGCGGCGCAGCGGTCGTTTAGCTCCGGCGATTACTGGCGGGTGTCGTACTGGCATGCTCCGGACTGAAGCGGCGGTCGGGTCGCTTTGAACGCTCGGGCCCGGTTGACCTCAACCCTTTGTTTCCGAATGCCTGCCACTTTGACCGCCGAGGGTCGTCGAGGGGTGCGCCATTGCGCGCAGGAACTGTTTTGCGTGAAATTTTAAGACCAGTTGCGCTCGCGTTGGCATGCCTCGCGATGACCGGCACCCCGTCTCAAGCGCAGTCGATCCTGGAGTTCTTCGGGCTCGTGCCGAAGGGAGACGCCCGCCAGTTGCCGGCTCCGTCCCACCGGCTCGGCACCGATGGCGTCGGCATGTATCCGCCCGTGGCGGTGACGGGAGATAAGGCCGAACCGTCGGCGCGCCGCGCGGCGCGTGCCACAGACGCCGGCTCTAAGGTTCAGACGATGTGCGTCAGAACCTGCGACGGCTACTACTGGCCGATACGCTACCCCGCCTCACGCAGCGATGTTGCCCAGGACGAAGCCTCCTGCAGATCGAGTTGCGGTGCAGAGGTCAAACTCTACACCCGCTCCGACCCGGGCACGGATGTCGAGGAAATGCGCGACAGTGAGGGTCGCAGCTACGGAGCGTCCCCAACGGCCTATCTCTACCGAAAGCGCCTGATTGATGGCTGTTCATGCCGGCCCATGCCGTGGAGCGAAAGCGAAGTTGCCCGCCATGAGCGTTACGCCCTGAACGAAGCGGAAGCCAAGATCAGGCTGGCCGAAGCCGAGCGTCTTGCCGCCGAGCAGGCGGCGGCCGCAAAGTCGGCCGTTGCAGCGGTTGGCGAGCCGAAGGTGGTCGCGAACGCATCCGGTAAAGTCCCCGGTTCCTTGCCACAGTCCGATGCCGACGTCGGGGCCGAGCAGGCGAAAACCAGAAGCCGCGATGATGAGGTTGCCTCGAACCGGCCATCGGTCCCGGGTGCGACGAGATCCGCCAAGCCCCACTCTGAGCACAGGGTTGCGGAGAAGCCGCGGCCCCGCCAATCGCGAACCGCGGCGGCCGCCTCGAAACAGCAGACAGCGGGCCTGTTCGGACTGTCGGCGGCCCCGGCAAAATACCGCTACCCCGGCGACTGATCGCGAGCCCCCGGGCTACACCTGACGAAGGGCTGTCACCACGGGTTCCCATCCTCGTCGACACCGGCCCCAAGCCCGCCTCGCAGTGGGTAGAGCGCTTCGATGGCGTAGGGACCGCCGCCGGTTCGTGGGCGCGATGAATAAAGCGCGAACCTGTGCACGAAGAAAGGCTCAAGCGCGATCGTGGCGTTCTGAGAGAGAAATCTCGCCAGCCGCATCGGGTCGGCGTTATCGAGCCGCGCCAGCGTGACGTGCGGACGAAACGGATGCTTCTGCCGTGGGCAGCCGATGTTGATCGCGATCCGGTCGATGGCTCGGGCGAGGCTGGCGAGCTGCGGCGTCTCCTCGACTGCCGCGTAAAGCAGGTGGGGCTCGGAGCCGAAAGTTGCGAGGCCGGAGACCCGCATCCCGAATGCATCGGCATCGAGCGTGTCGAGCAGATCGAGAAGGTCGCGCTCTTGTGAGTCGGAAATGTCGCCGAAGAACCGCAGCGTAAGGTGGAGGTCGTCTTCCTCGACCCAGCTCACGCCAGGAATGGGCACCTCGAGTGCCGAAAGCTCGGAAGAAACGTCCTCGGGGATTTCGATGCCAGTGAACAAGCGGGGCATGACGACGGGATGGTGAAGTGACCGAATTCCAACTCCCGGCGGGAGCCGCAGTTCTTCACGCTTGCCATGCCCCGGCTTGGGGGTCTAGGGCCAAAGGTGGCGATGAGATAGCCGTCTGCTTCGCAGATGGTGCCCACGACCCTGATTGATGGGGGCGAGGGGCGGATCGCGCCCCCCGCGTCGGCGTTGGATGTCCTGTCAGGCCGCGAGATTGCGCAGCACGTAGTGCAGGATGCCACCATTGCGATAATACTCGATCTCGTCGAGCGTATCGATCCGGCAGATGATCGGCACGTTACGCGTGATGCCGTTGGTGCTTGTGATCTCGGCCACCATCGCCTGCTTCGGCGTAACGTTGGCAAGGCCGCGGATGGTGACGGTCTCAGAGCCGTCGAGGCCGAGCTTTGCCCAGCTCATCCCCTCCTCCGCGAACACGAACGGCACCACGCCCATGCCGACGAGGTTCGAGCGGTGGATACGCTCGAAGCTCTGCGCGATGACGGCCTTGACCCCGAGCAGGTTGGTGCCCTTGGCTGCCCAGTCGCGCGACGAGCCATTGCCGTACTCGACACCGGCGAACACCACCAGCGGAACGCCCTCGGCCTGGTAGCGAATGGCCGCGTCGTAGATGGCCAATAACTCGCCCGAAGGCTGATGGATGGTAACGCCGCCCTCGCGGACGTTGCCCGCCGCATCCTTCACCATGTGGTTCTTGATGCGGATGTTGGCGAAAGTGCCGCGCATCATCACTTCATGATTGCCGCGTCGCGTGCCGTACTGGTTGAAGTCGGCCGGTGTGACGTTGTGCTCGATGAGGTACCGGCCCGCCGGGCTGTCCTTCTTGATCGAGCCGGCGGGCGAGATGTGGTCGGTCGTGATCTTGTCGCCGAACAGGCCGAGCACGCGTGCCCCGACGATGTCGCCAATCGCGTCGGGAACCTTGTCCAGCTTGGCGAAATACGGCGGATTCTGCACATAGGTGGAGGAGTTGTCCCAGCCGTATGTGAGCCCCGTGCCCGTGAAGATGCCCTGCCAGTTCGCGTCGCCCTTGAACACGTCCGCGTAGCGCGACTTGAAGAGGTCGCGCGTGATGTTCTCGGCGATGAACCTCTGGATCTCCTGCGAGGAGGGCCAGAGATCCTTCAGCATCACGGGCTGGCCGTCGCTGCCGATGCCGATCGGCTCCTTTGAGAGATCCTTCTGCACCGTGCCGGCGAGCGCGTAGGCGACCACCAGCGGCGGCGAGGCGAGGTAGTTTGCCTGTACGTCGGGGCTGACGCGGCCCTCGAAGTTGCGATTGCCCGAGAGCACTGCAGCCGCGACGAGACCATTGTCATTGATGGCCTTCGAGATATCGCCATGAAGTGGACCGGAGTTTCCGATGCACGTGGTGCAGCCGAAGCCAACGAGATTGAAGCCGATCGCGTCGAGCGAAGCTTGCAGGCCGGACGAGCTGAGGTAGGCCGCGACCACCTGCGACCCTGGCGCCAGCGAGGTCTTGACCCACGGCTTGGGCTTCAGGCCCTTCGCCACGGCGTTGCGGGCGAGCAGGCCGGCCGCGATCAGCACCGAGGGGTTGGATGTGTTGGTGCAGCTCGTAATGGCGGCGATGACGACGTCGCCGTGTCCGAGGTCAAAGCCTTGGTTCTGCACAGGCACGCGGTTTGTCAGTTCGGCCGCCGGCTTTTTGTACTCGGCCTCGAAGGCTTTCGCGAAGCCCGTCGCGATGTCGGGCAGGGCGATCCGGCCCTCGGGGCGCTTCGGTCCGGCCATAGACGGCACGACCGCGCCAAGGTCGAGCGACAGCGTATCGGTGAACTCCGGGTCCGCACCGCCGGCGGTGCGGAACAGTCCCTGCGCTTTCGAATAGGCCTCGACGAGCGCGACGCGGTCCTCGTCGCGACCCGAGATCGATAGGAAGGCAAGCGTCTCGCCGTCTACCGGGAAGAAGCCGCAGGTCGCGCCATACTCGGGGGCCATGTTGGCGATGGTCGCGCGGTCGGCAAGTGTCATCGTGTCGAGGCCAGGCCCGAAAAATTCGACGAACTTGTTTACGACTCCCTTGGCGCGCAGCATCTGCGTGACCGTCAGCACGAGGTCGGTCGCTGTGACGCCCTCGGAGAGCTTGCCTGTGAGCTTGAAGCCGATCACCTCGGGGATGAGCATCGAGTAGGGCTGGCCGAGCATGGCGGCCTCGGCCTCGATGCCGCCGACGCCCCAACCGAGTACGGCGAGACCGTTGACCATCGTCGTGTGGCTGTCGGTACCGACGCAAGAATCGGGGTAGGCGATCACCTCACCCGAGGGCGTGCGCGCGGTCCAGACGGTTTGCGCCAGATACTCGAGGTTGACCTGGTGGCAGATGCCTGTGCCGGGCGGAACGACGCGGAAGTTCTGGAAAGCGCCCTGGCCCCACTTCAGGAAGTTATAGCGCTCGAGGTTGCGCTGATATTCGAGCGCGACGTTCTGGGACAAGGCTTTCGGCGTACCGAATTCGTCCACGATCACCGAGTGGTCGATGACGAGATCGACGGGCACAAGCGGGTTGATGACCGAAGGGCTGCCACCCAGCTTTGTCATGCCGTCGCGCATTGCGGCAAGGTCGACGACCGCGGGAACACCCGTGAAGTCCTGCATCAGGACGCGCGCCGGACGGAAGCCGATTTCCTTGTCGGCCTTGCCCCTGTTGACGAGCCATGCGGCCACAGCCTGGATGTCGGCCTTCGTCACCGATCGCCCGTCCTCATGGCGCAGCAGGTTCTCGAGCAGCACGCGCAGCGAGAATGGCAGGCGCGAGATTCCTTCGAGGCCGTTCTTCTCTGCGTCCGGCAGCGAATAATAGGTGTACGTTTTCGATCCGACCGTCAGCGTGCGTTTGCACTTGAACGTGTCGAGGGCGGGCGGGGTGGTCGAGACGGATTCGACGCTCATGGGAAATGCTCCGAGCCGTAAGTTGCTGAGCTTGATTGCGGTTTAGAGCCATACCGCGAGACTATCCCCGCGAAATCGCGAGAACGCAGTACTGCGATAGGCTCTACCCGCGCCGCCGGAGTGCCGGCGGAAGCCCGGCTGAGAAGCCGGACCGCTTTGCGCTGGCGTCAGAAATGACACGGGCGGTATATAGCGCCCGCCGCAAGAGTACCATACAGACTTCGGCTAACTCCGCCGCATCCCCAACAGAGCCCGATCCGCGCCTTGTCCCCTCCCTTGAAACTGAAGGTCGACGGTCTCGCGGTCGAGCGCGGGGGACGAACGGTCATTTCTGGTCTGTCGTTCGAGGTCGCCGCCGGCGAAGCGCTGCTTGTCACCGGTCCGAACGGTGCCGGAAAGACCACACTGCTGCGGACAATCTCAGGTTTCATCGGCCCCAGGGACGGATCCATCACGCTCGACGGAGGCGAAAGCGATGCTCCGGTGGCAGAGCAGAGCCACATCGTCGGACACCTGAACGGCATCAAGTTGGCGCTGACGGTAGCCGAGAACCTCGCGTTTATGGCGCGCTTCCTCGATGGTCAGGCGGGGGGCTGGGCGGCGCAGTCCGAGATCGACGCCAAGGTCGCCGCGGCCATGGGCCGTATGGGACTGTCGGGGCTGTCGGATATCCCCTCGGGCTTCCTGTCGGCCGGGCAGAAGCGCCGTCTGTGCCTCGCCAGGCTGCTGGTCGCCGACCGTCCTCTGTGGCTGCTCGACGAGCCGACCGTCTCCCTCGACACGGCATCGACGGCCCTCGTCGCCGGCCTGATTGACGCCCATGTCGCATCCGGTGGCATCGCGGTCATCGTCACCCATGTTCCGCTCGGGCTTCAAACCTCCCGAGAACTCGTGATCGTCCGCCCATCCGCGGAGGCTGCATGATGTTCTCGGCACTGTGGGCTCTCCTCCGCCGCGACGTCACCTTGAGCCTGCGCGACGGCGCCGGGCTTGGCACGGCGCTGGGCTTCTATCTGATCGTGGTGACCATGTTGCCGCTTGGCCTCGGCCCGGATCTGAAGCTGTTATCCCGTATCGCACCCGGCATGTTGTGGATTGCACTGCTGCTGGCGGCACTATTGTCGATGGCCCGGTTGTTCGCGGCGGACCAAGAGGATGGCTCGCTCGAGTTACTGGCGACCGGCCCCGTTCCGCTCGAAGCGGCGGTGGCCGCGAAGGCATTGGCCCACTGGCTGACGACGGCGGTCCCGCTCGCCCTTGTGACGCCTGTCCTGGGCCTGCTCCTCAATCTCGACCTCGAGGCAAATGGTCCGCTGGTGCTAACGATGCTGGCGGGTACTCCGGCAATCAGCTTCCTGGGGAGCGTTGGCGCGGCGCTGACGTTAAAGGCGCGGCGCGGCGGACTGCTGGTCGCCCTGCTGGTGCTGCCGCTCTACATCCCGACGCTGATTTTCGGCATCTCGGCCATCAGCGCGATATTGCTCCACACGGACGCATTCGGGCCGTCTCTGCTTATCCTCGCAGCGATTTCACTGGCCTCGCTCGTTTTGGCCCCCATAGCCGCCGCCGCCGCACTCCGGATGCAGATGGGGTAGGGCTGTGTCGGCCTTGCCGGGCGCGCGAGCATCATCAGATGACCAGAGAAAATCACGGCGCGGAACGATCGCGTCAGGGCGATGGCGGGGCGTGCGGCGCGAGCCGTCGTACGAACGCAAAGCGACCCGATTGGGCGCCGGCGTCGACGGCGCGGGGAAGCTCCCCGGCCACCTGGCCGCCTTGACACTCTCTCACGCCCGGCGCCTTTTGCGGGCATGACCCAGCAAACGACGCCCGACGCCCGCCAGCCACACCACCCTTCGTCCACCCTCGACCCAAGGGAGGTAGCGGCCTTCGACGCACTTGCCAGCGAGTGGTGGGACCCCGCTGGAAAGATGAAGCCGCTGCACAAGCTCGGGCCGGCGCGGATGTCATATCTTCGCGACACGATCGCCACGCACTTCGGGCGGATGCCGGGCGGCTCTACGCCGGCGCCGCTGGCAGGTTTGAAGATCCTCGACGTCGGCTGCGGAGGCGGCTTGGTGGCCGAGCCACTTGCACGTATGGGCGGCACAGTGACCGGTATCGACCCAGGCGCCGAGACGATCGCTGCTGCCCGCGTCCACGCCCGTTCGGGAGGCATGACAATCGACTATCGCGTCGCGCGCATCGAGGACATTGCGGCGTCCGACGAGCGCTTCGACGTCGTGACCTGCCTTGAAGTCGTGGAGCACATCCCGGATGTGCCGAGTTTTCTGCGTTCCGCCGCTGATGCCGTGCGGCCCGGTGGGCTGCTCATCGTCTCCACAATCAACAGGACCCTTAAATCCTACGCCCTGGCGATTGTGGCGGCGGAATATGTGCTGGGCTGGCTGCCACGCGGCACCCACGACTGGAACCGCTTTGTAAAGCCCGAGGAGCTTTCCTCCTACATTCGTCAGGCCGGCCTCGAGGCGCCACGCTTTCGCGGTCTGGTGCTCGATCCGATTTCCGATAGCTGGCAGCTCTCGTCCGACGACGGGGTGAACTACTTCGCGGCCGCGGCCAAACCCGGCTGACGGGGCAGATCGCGCTACGGCGAAAGGCGGGTCACGATGGTGTGGCTCCGCCGGTTACTTCGACTGCATCATGACGGGCGGTCGCCGTATCAACTCGTCGATGCGCGCCTTTTCCTTGAAGTACTCCGCCAGTTGCTTGCCAGTGAGCTGCAACTCGCGCGGCACCTGGATCGAAAGCGGGTCGACGAACCGGCTGTTCACCAGGATCTCGAAGTGCAGGTGTGGACCGGTCGAATATCCGGTGTTGCCGAGAAAGCCGATGATCTGTCCCTGCCGCACCTTGGTGCCAGGATCGATGCCACGGGCGAAGCCGCTCATGTGACTGTAGGTCGTCTGGTAGCCGTTGGCGTGGCGAATGCGGATATACTTTCCATGTCCGCCTTTGTAGAGCGCCTCCTCCACGACCCCGCTGCCGGCCGCCACGATCGGCGTTCCGATCGGCCCGGCCCAGTCGATGCCGGCATGTAGCCGGCGGTCATTGAACAGCGGATGGAAGCGCATGCCGAAACCGGATGTCAGGCGCACGTCGTCGCTGCGCAGCGGTTTGCGCAGAAGGAAGCGCTTGGCGTTGTTCCCGTTTTCGTCGAAATAGTCGAACGAGCCATCGGGCAGACGGAACCTCCAGAACTTCCCACCCGTCCCGCCGACGGAGATCGCGGTATAGAGAAGCTCGCCCGGCGAGTGTTCGGTAGCGCCTTCGTCGCGGGAATCGAAAAACATCTCGATCGTGTCGCCGGGCCTTACGCGGCGTCGGAAGTCGGTCTCGTAGGCGTGCACCCGCAGCATTTGCTGGATGGTCTCAGGCGGCACGTTCTGCATCAGTGCGGCAGCGTAGAAGCTCGCATAAAGGCTCGAGAGCTGGGCGGTTTCCCCTTCTGTGATTTCGACTGCCGATTTCCCGTCGAATGCCGTCGCACTGGCGACGAAATCTCCCGCCCCGTTCCGCGAGACGGTTACCTTGTGATCGTGGCCGTCCGTAAAGACCGAAACGCGTGCCGGCTCCGAACGTCCTGGAACCGTCAGCGACGGAACCATGGTGATACGGACCTCCTGCCCGGCCGTCAGTGTAGCGTCCGGCAGCACCTGTTTGGCCGCCTCCGCCATGGCCTTGGCCGTCCAGATGTCGGCGCCGGCCTGTTGCAGGACCTTTTGAAGTGTGTCCGTCCGGCCGACCTTGACCACCCGCGCCTGCTGGGCCTCGAGATCGCCCGTAACAGCGTTCTCGGACTCGAACTTGTTCTTGGCGATCGTGGAGGTGTTGACCGGCGCAGGTTCCTCGGCGAGCCTTCGCTTCTGTCCGTCTTCTTTGAGGCCGGTCAGCCCGCCGGAGGTCGCTCCGGCCTGGAGATCGGCTGTCGGCGTATCCGCGCCTATCGTCTCGACGCTCTGGCCGACGAGTTCCGTGACCTCCTGGGCGTCGAGTTCCTGCCCGTCCTCGCCCGGCAGTATCCCTCCTAGAAGTTCGACGACCTTTATGGCGACCTCGTTTCCGGCCCCATCACCGGCTTGGTCGGTCGGACCTGCCTGGCGTTCCGTCGCGTAGAGTTTGAATGGGTTGAACGGGGGAACGACGTCCGCATACTCGCTCGGAACCGGCGCTAGCCGGCTGACGACACGAATGTACGGCTTCGCGTAGATGTATTCTCGGTTGGCCTTTCGAACCTTCTGGGTATCGTGGATCGTAAACCGAGTGGTCTGTGCGCCGGTAACATTCTGAAGTTTATCGGCCTTCGGTACCGACCATTTGAGCCCGTCCGTGCGCCGGGCAACGAGTAGCCCATCGGTCTTGCCGTCCCGCATACGCTTAATGGCAGGCAAAAGGCCGCCCTGCTCACTCCGATCCGTCGAGCCAAAAATCACCACGAAGATCGCGATTGCGCCGACCCCACCCGCCAGGCACGTGCTGACGAGCCACCGGAACCGCCCTCCGGAAGGTCCGGTGGCGCGATCGAATTCCAGCGCTCCCCTGCGTCCTACTTTGGAACCGCCTCTATAGACATGCGGCAAGCCCCGCGGCCGCTCGGATACCGGCAGCGCCCGGCGTCGCGCCTTTACGGGAAATGTTCGCCGCTCAACCAAGCGTCTACCCTCGAGACCCGATCCCCAGTCGTCGCAGCCAAGTTCGGGGTTTCAAGGAAAACCCAGCGGCCAACAGCCGGCGCCGCGACGTCCTTCGTATCAAGCCACAAGGATCGCGGCCTAAGCAAGGCGCTATGCGGGACGGACGTACTCGAACTCGGCTGTCGAAGAAGGCACCGAGCCCTCATAGCCGACCATGGCGAGGCGAAAAAAGCACCGCTTCTGCTATAAACTGCACGCAAGGTGAGAGCTAACCCACAGCGACACGCCAAAAGTTACACAGTCATCTCATATAGTTAGTACGATTCGACGATGCTTTCGTAACTTTTTTTGACAGAGGTGTTGACACCGGGGGCTGGTTGCTGTTTATTCCACTCATCGACGCGGCGCTCGGCGCTGTGCGGCGCTCCAAGAGAGCTTTTCAATCTGAACACTCCGGGTTCAAGGCCGGTTAAGCCGGTCGAGAACCTGTTGTTTTTAGTCTGAATGTAGTCCTTGGGTCTTGCTCTTTGACAAGTGAAAATTGAGGAAGGGAAACGCAGGCGGCGGGGTCCTGGCGGACCGACATCGCAAGGTGTCGTTCACGAAAGAACTCTGGCACTGCGTTTCAACCATCACCGGATCGTTCGCGAGCCTCGAAAGAGGTTTAGCTGAGCGATCGGTGTCGGTGCCCGTTACGCAGTACTTGAAGATAATCTTCAAGCCGAATAGTCCAGAATCAGCTTTCAAATTGAGAGTTTGATCCTGGCTCAGAACGAACGCTGGCGGCAGGCCTAACACATGCAAGTCGAACGCCCCGCAAGGGGAGTGGCAGACGGGTGAGTAACGCGTGGGAACCTTCCCTTTGGTACGGAATAATTCACCGAAAGGTGGACTAATACCGCATACGCCCGAAAGGGGAAAGATTTATCGCCAAAGGATGGGCCCGCGTAGGATTAGCTAGTTGGTGAGGTAATGGCTCACCAAGGCGACGATCCTTAGCTGGTCTGAGAGGATGATCAGCCACACTGGGACTGAGACACG
>OFDC01000068.1_pt1 | contig 129212 bp, 115 predicted proteins | sample 1520941 | NCBI WGS metagenome assembly OFDC01 (sample SAMEA94258168, study PRJEB24077) | hot springs metagenome | biome: Aquatic biome; feature: Water | place: India | collected 2012-12-06 | depth 5 m
CAGTGACAGACAATGCTGGTAACACAGCCAGCCAGTCCACGCAGCTGACTTACAGCCTGGACCTGACCCCACCGAAAGCGGAAATTGCTTTGGATGCTAACTTTGGTGGCGATGGCATCATCAACATCGCTGAATCACAGCCAGGCGTAAATCAACCTGTGACTGGCACTGTGGGTGGTGACGCGAAATTGGGTGATCCAGTGGTGGTGACAATCAACGGTAAAGATTACAACACTGTGGTTATCACCCGTACAGATGGCAAATTAGGCTTCAGTGTCAGTGTTCCTGGATCTGAGCTAGTAGCCGATGCAGACAAGACGATAGATGCACGTGTGACGGTGACAGACAATGCTGGTAACACAGCGAGCCAGTCCACTCAACTCACTTACACCATAGATTTAACTCCGCCAATTGCAACGATTGCCTTAGATGCTAACTTTGGTGGTGATGGCATCATCAACATCGCTGAATCACAGCCAGGTGTAAATCAGCCTGTAACTGGTACTGTTGGTGGTGAGGCCAAGCTAGGTGACCCAGTGGTGGTGACCATCAATGGTAAAGAATACAACACAGTGGTTATTACGCGTGCAGATGGCAAACTTGGGTTTACTGTCAGTGTGCCAGGTTCTGAACTGGTTGCTGATGCTGATAAAACAATCGATGCAAAAGTATCTACAACAGACATCGCAGGCAATGTTGGTGTGGCTACAACCCAATTAACTTACACGGTTGATGTGGTTGCTCCTAACAAACCGACAATCGATAATATCTTTGACGATTTTGGTGCAGTTACTGGTAATGTTGGCAATGGTGGCGTGGCGGATGATGCTACTCCAACACTAACTGGTAAAGCTGAAGCAGGCAGTACAGTTACTCTTTATGATGGCTCTACTAAAATTGGTACAACAGTCGCTGATAAAGATGGTAAATGGACATTTACGCCAACAAGCGATATTGCTAAAGGCCTGCATAACTACACTGTAACGGCAACAGACAACGCTGGTAATACGAGCGTGCCTAGTGATAATTATGCATATACATTGAATCAGTCACCTGTGTTTGTAACCCTAAATGCAACAGCTAGCGTTTCTGAGGATGGCTTACCAAATGGTCTAATTGATGCTGGTGACCAAAATGTGATTGCAAGTGGATCAATGGGCATTACGGACCCTAATGGTGATTTGCAATCTGTGACATTAACAGCACCAACTACAAACTACACCTCTGGTGGCGTTACCATTACTTGGTCTGGTAACAACACAGGCACATTGATTGGTTCCGCCAATGGCCAGGAAGTGATTCGTGTCACCATTGATAACAAAGGTGACTATGCAGTGCGCTTGTCAGGTCCGATTGATCATCCGGCGCAAGGTGAAGATTCATTGGCACTGAAGTTTGGTGTTAACGCAAAAGATGCAGATACTACAACTACCGGTTCTATTACGGTGAATGTATCTGATGACGCACCGATTGCTAACAGCCAGACGATTACGGCCAATAATACCGCAAACACCAATCTCATGATTACGCTGGATATTTCCGGCAGTATGGCGACTAGGGATGGTGTGAATGGTCAAACTCGTTTGCAAAGTGCTGTCCAATCAGTGAAAAACCTGTTGGATAGTTATGACGGAATGGGCGATGTTAAGGTCGCATTGGTGGTATTTGCTGGTTTAGGCCAGACACAGCAATTAGGCTCTACCTGGCTGACAGTAGAGCAGGCTAAAGCTTATCTCAATAACTTATCAGCCAATGGCAACACCAATTATGACTCTGCTTTAAATACTGCGATGACGGCTTACAACTCATCCGGTAAATTGGACAATGCACAAACAGTGTCTTACTTCTTTACCGATGGTCAGCCAAACCGAGGTGTTGGGGGTAATGACCAGCTTACTGGTACTGAGAACTCTAATAGTTCTGATGCTGGTATTCAGGCTGCTGAAGAAGCTAAATGGGTTGCGTTCCTCAATCAATACCAAATTAAATCGTACGCAATCGGAATTGGCTCTGGCGTGACTTCTAATACCGAGTTGAACCCAATTGCTTATGATGGACAAACTGGTACGAACACTAATGGTGTAAGAGTGACCTCGTTTAGTCAATTGGACTCTGTTTTGAGTGAAACAGTTAGCAGCCCGGTTTCCGGCAGTTTGTTGACTAACGGTGGCTTTGGCGCGGATGGTGGTTATGTGAAATCAATCTCGGTCGATGGCTCTACTTATACCTTTAATTCAGCTAATGGCACTGTCAGTGTCACAGGTACAAACAACAGTACATATGACACAAGCACCCATAAATTACTGATCACTACCGCTAAAGGTACATTGCTGGTAGATATGGATGACGGTACTTTCACCTTTACACCGAAAAACACGAATGTGACAGGTGTCAGCGCGTTTGACTACACTTTAAGCGACAGGGACGGTGATACAAGTTCGGCAACATTGACTGTTAATGTGGTTAAAACAGGAAGTTCGTTACCTGCAGTTGCACCAGAAGTATCAACAGGTATTGGCGCTGCTGGTTTAATCACCCTCCCAGGCTTGTTGAATGTGGACCTGCTCAACTTCTCCAGCCGTCAAGCGTTTACGGCAAGCGATGTCAACAACAACATTACCAATGTCACTATTACTTACAGTGCATTGCTTGCGTTGAGCGTGAACTTCCTTACCTATTCATCTGCTGTTGCGAGTGAGTTAGGCTTGAAGGTAACGTATAGCCAGGATAATGGCCTACTTGGTTTATTTGCAAACGGTAAGCTGGAAGTAACGTCGTTGGATGGCGGTACGATCGATAACCTGAAGTTGAATGAGTTCTTGTCCACTATTAGAACGGATAGCACGCTTGGTGTAAATGTGCTTGATAGTTTCAAAATCACTGCAACGGATAGTACCAATCTAAGCGACAGCGCATCCTCTACAAATCTGATCAATATTGACTTGTTGAGCAGCAGCAATGGTACTGTGATTAGCCCAACTACAAATGCAAATGGTGATAATACGGTTAACGGTACTTCCGGTGACGATATTATTTACGGCTATGCTGGTAACGATACGCTGAATGGCGCTGCTGGTAATGACATCTTGCGCGGTGGAGCAGGTAACGATACATTGAATGGTGGTGACGGCAATGACATCCTGATCGGGGGTAAAGGTAACGATACTCTTACTGGTGGTGCTGGAGTCGATGTATTCAAGTGGGATCGGGGTGATGATGGCGTGACTGGCAGCCCAGCACGTGACACCATTACAGATTTCAACAAGAATGCAGTTGCCCAGGGCGGTGATATCCTGGATGTCCGTGACTTGCTGCAAGGCGAGAATACAGGCAATTTAGTGAATTATCTACACTTTGAGAAATCTGGTAGTGATACCATCATCCACATCAGCTCAAACGGTGGTTTTGCCAGCGATGCACACAATGTGTCCGGCAGCTTCAGCAGTGGCAATACAACACAGCAGATCGTGCTCAGTGGTGTAGACCTGACCAGTGGCCAGACTTCTGATGCAGCAATCATTGCTAACCTGATGTCTCAGCAGAAACTGATTACTGATTAAGCGTTCGTGTCTGTAAAAAAAGTGGCCTTACGGTCGCTTTTTTTTATTGGCAAATATGTAGTAATAAAAAAGGACACTGGGGAGTGTCCTTTTCACATAAAGGTTAAACTCAAACCACTAACATATCCACAAACTGGTTAACCGCAGTTGCTTCAAGTTTTGCCTGATCCTGGCACAGAGCTAAAATCTCGGCCTGCTTGGCTGTATCAAAACGGCGTGCCAGATTGATTTTGAACTTTTTGACCAGCTCAGGAATGCCTTCGCCACGGCGGCGGCGATGGCCAATTGGGTATTCCACAGCAATATTGCTGGATTGGCTGCCATCTTTAAAGAAGATCTGAATGGCGTTGGCGATTGAACGCTTTTCCGGATCCAGGTAATCACGGGTGTATTCTGCTTTTTCAACGCAAGTCATTTTATCGCGCAAGGCATCAATACGTGGATCAGCGGCAGCTTCATCTTCATAATCCAAAGCAGTCAGACTGCCTTTGAGCAAGCCAACAGCTGCCATATATTGAATACAGTGATCGCGGTCAGCCGGGTTATTCATTGGACCGGTTTTATCAATAATGCGGATCGCTGATTCGTGAGTAGTGATGACAATCTTCTCAATATTAGCGATGTCGTCGAGTGATTGCAGACGGTTGCCAACCTCTTTATTCAGCTGGAATGCACATTCCACAGCAGTTTGGGCATGGAACTCAGCAGGGAAGGAGATTTTAAACAACACCTGTTCCATCACATAGCTGCCGTAAGGGCGCTGGAACTTGAAAGCATTGCCCTTAAACAAGACATCATAAAAACCCCAGGTTTTAGCAGTCAGTGCGCTTGGGTAGCCCATTTCACCTTGCAAGGTCATCCATGCCAGGCGCACTGCACGTGAGGTCGCGTCACCAGCAGCCCATGATTTACGTGAACCTGTATTGGGGCTGTGGCGATATGTGCGCAGACTCTGGCCATCGACAAATGCGTTGGACACGGCGTTGATAATATCTTGCTTATTGCCGCCTAATAATTTGGTGACGACTGCAGTTGAGGCGATCTTCACCAGAATCACGTGGTCCAGGCCTACACGGTTAAAGCTGTTTTCCAGCGCAAGCACGCCCTGAATTTCATGTGCCTTGATCATCGCGGTCAGCACATCTTTCATGGTCAGCGGGGCCTTGCCTTCAGCCACATTTTTACGCGAAATATAGTCGGCCGAGGCCAGGATGCCACCGAGGTTGTCAGAAGGGTGTCCCCATTCTGCTGCCAGCCAGGTGTCGTTAAAGTCCAGCCAGCGTATCATGGCGCCGATGTTAAAGGCCGCGAGAATTGGGTCCAGCTGGTAAGAGGTGCCAGGTACTTTGGCGCCATTGGGCACGATGGTACCGGCAATGACTGGCCCCAGTAATTTGGTGCAGGCTGGATAATCCAGGGCCTCGAAACCACAGCCCAAGGTATCCATCAGGCAGTTGCGGGCCGTGTCATAAGCCTCATCGGACTTGATTTCAAAATCTGCTACGTAATTGGCAATATCCACAATCACCTGATCGGGATCAGGGCGGACGTTAGAAATATGGGCTGACATGGTTGTTACCTTTATCAATAGGTTAAAAAGTAATTACTGTGTTTTCAAAACTCATTCATTGCTGAATTTAGGCGCACCTTGCTCTTGATGTTTGCCATTGCAAAGCATGGTTGAGCAAGTGTGGTGCGATTAAATTCAGTAGGTTAGCGCTGAGTGATGGGCACAAACGCTCTGTTGTCCGGGCCGTTATATTCTGCGTTAGGCCGGATGATCTTGTTGTCTATACGCTGCTCAATGGCATGCGCGACCCAGCCGGTGGTGCGTGAAATCACAAAAATTGGTGTGAACATGCCGGTAGGGATGCCCATCATGTGATAGCTTGATGCGCTGTACCAATCCAGATTGGGAAACATTTTTTTCTCGTTCCACATGATTTCTTCAATGCGGGCTGAGATATCAAACAGTTTCATATTGCCGGCATCTTCACACAGTGACTTGCTGACAGCTTTAATCGATTCATTACGCGGGTCGGCAATCGTGTAGACCGGATGACCAAAACCAATAATGATTTCCTTGCGTGCCATGCGGGCCTTGATATCGGCTTCAGCTTCATCCGGATTCTGGTAGCGTTCGATAATTTCCATCGCCGCTTCATTGGCGCCACCGTGTTTGGGGCCACGCAAGGCACCAATCGCGCCGGTGATGCAGGAATACAGGTCCGACAAGGTGCCCGCAATCACGCGTGAGGTGAAGGTCGAGGCATTAAACTCATGCTCGGCATATAAAACTAGCGAGGTGTTCATAGCCTTGATATGCAATTCTGAAGGCTTTTTGCCATGCAGAATATGCAGGAAGTGCGCCGCAATCGAGTCGTCATCTGTTTCGACTTCAATGCGTACACCACGGTGGCTAAAGTGGTACCAGTAAATGAGGATGGACCCAAAGCAGGCAATCAGGCGATCACCCAATGCCTGTGCGCCCGCGGTATTACGGTCAACGGCTTCTGGTTCCAGCGTCCCCAACATTGAACAGCCCGTGCGCATCACATCCATGGGATGCGCATTGGCAGGAATCTGTTCCAGTACGGCTTTAAGTGCACTGGGCAGGCCGCGCAGCTTTTTGAGCTTTTGATGATAAGCGGTGAGTTGCGGTTGGGTGGGCAACTCGCCATGTATCAGCAAATAAGCGACTTCTTCGAATGTGGCATGTTTAGCCAGCTCGATGATATCGTAACCACGGTAATGCAGGTCATTACCGCTATGGCCCACGGTACAGATGGCCGTGGTGCCGGCAGCTACGCCCGCCAGCGCCACGCCTTTTTTGCGTTTAGGGGCGTCGGTGGCAGGGATAGTGGGATCAGTGGTGGTATTCATAAAAACCTCCTTAAATCACTCAATCTTGTAGTACGAATCTATTTCTTATAAAGCGCGTCTAGTTTCTGTTCAAAAGCGTGATAGCCCAGGTGCTCATACAAATCGGCACGTGTCTGCATCAGGTCTAATACATTCTTCTGGGTGCCATCCTTGCGCACCCCCCGATAGACCTTGAGTGCGGCCTGGTTCATGGCACGGAATGCAGACAATGGATACAGCACCATGCCTACGCCAGCGGTGGCGAGTTCGTCTACCGTGAATAAAGGCGTGGAGCCGAACTCTGTGATATTGGCCAGTACGGGGACTTTGACTGCATCCACAAACTGCTGATACATGCCCAACTCCGTCATCGCTTCCGGGAAAATCATGTCGGCACCCGCTTCCACACAGGCACAGGCGCGGTCGATGGCGGATTGCAAACCTTCTACCGCCAGTGCATCGGTACGAGCCATCACGACAAAATCATCATAAGGTTTGGCATCCACCGCCGCTTTGACGCGGTCTACCATTTCGTCCAGGCTGACAATTGCCTTGTTGGGGCGGTGGCCACAGCGTTTGGCGCTAACCTGGTCTTCAATATGTACGGCCGCTGCACCTGCCTTGGCGACACTTTTAATCGTGCGCGCAATGTTGAATGCGCCGCCAAAACCGGTATCAATATCGACCAGCAATGGGGTATCCACGGCATCAGTAATGCGGCGGACGTCTACCAGCACATCTTCCAGCCCAGAAATGCCGAGGTCAGGCAGGCCTAAGGAGCCCGCAGCCACACCGCCACCAGACAGGTAGATAGCTTTAAACCCGGATTGAGCGGCCAGCATGGCATGGTAAGCATTGATGGCACCTATGATTTGTAGCGGCTTTTCGGCTGCCAGCGCAGCGCGGAAACGTCCGCCAGGGGTATTGGATTGCTGCATGATGAACCTTTGTAAAATTAAATTCTATTTAACCGCCGATAAAGCAGGTGCACGCCGATAGCTTTAACGTGCAACTGACCAATCTCTAAGTGTTCGTCTGGATGTCGGCGTTAATCTTCGTATATCTGCGGTCATTAAATAACCTCAAAAGAAAGCGTGTTCCGCATCTTCTGGCATGGTGACACCCGTTTGCTTGGCTTTTTGCAACACTTCCCAGAAGTAACGATAGGTAGCACGGTCATGTAGCTCGCCCGCATACTGAATCGGGCCCCAATCGGCTGTTTGGGCTGCCAGCAGGATATTGGCGGCGTCCGTTACTTCGTCATAGTTTGGTTTCATGGCATCGACGATGGCCTGAATCTGGGTTGGATAGATACTCCACATGCGCATAAAACCAAACTCATTGCGTGCGCGTGAGGCATCACTGTAGGTCACTTCCACGTTTTTCAGGTCCAGGGTGACGTTGTGGGCGGGGACTACGCCATTGGCCAGCGCAGCAGAGACAACCTCGGTTTTGGCGCGTGCCAGCAAGCGGTGGTCAAACTGCCCAGGGCTACGCATGGCGGTAGCCGGGATGGCGCCATGGTGGGCACTGACAAAGTCCATCAGGCCAAAATCGAGCACTTGTAACCAGGGCAGTTGTGCGATTTCGTGCACTTGTCTTAGTGCACCATGGGTTTCAATCAGGATATGCACCGGAATTTCGCGGCTGATACCATGTTGTTTGGCGACTTGCTGAATATAGGTAATCATCTCGCGCGCTTGCGCGATATCGGTACATTTGGGAATAGTGAGATAGCTCAACACCTCGCCAGCGCCACCGACCAGAATATCAATATCCTTTTTCCAGTGTGGGTGGGTATAGTCGTGAATACGTGCTCCGGCCATCCGGTATTTGTTGGCTTCAGAATTCAGCACCCGCACAATCATTTCGGCATGCGCCTGTTCCTGGCCGCTGGCCGCACCGTCTTCGCAATCACAGGTAATATCGAATACCGGGCCTACACCATTAGGTGTGGCCGGGTCTTGCAGGGACAGGGCTTTCAGGATCAGCTTTTCGCTCCCGGCAAAATGCTCGCATGCCGGAATCACCGGAAACGGTTTTTCTCCGCCAAAAAGGGCCTGATTTGGATGAACAGCCATGTTTAGTTTCCTTTGCGTGGAATAAGAACGGTATAGTCGAGATCAAGCACCACATGCGGGTGATAGCCCTGCGTGGTTTTGATGTTTTCAAGGGTGGCAGGCGGCATATTCTTGACACCCACCATACGTAAACGTAGTGCGCCCAGCTCTGGGTGAGGCAGGGACCATTTGTCCAGTACCTTGGTCATGCAATAAATAGTGTCACCTGAGTAACTCGGGTTGGCATGGGTGCCACCATTAATGGCCACAATCGCAATCGCATTTTCCAGGCCTTCATAGCTCAGCGCACGGCAGGCCGAGATGACTACGCCGCCGTATACTAAGCATTGACCTTGGGGTGTACTTTGCATCAGATGGGCATCAAAATGCAGGCGCGCATTATTCTGGTATAAATGTGTGGCCATGGTGTGGTCACTCTCATTAATCGTCAGGCCAGAAGGATGACGCATACATTCGCCCACTTCGTAGTCCTCCCACCAGTATTGGCCACCTGTGGCCTTAGCCAGGCTGCTATTCAGCCTGAAGTGGGGAGGGATGGCTAATGATTCAGTGCTCACAAATTCGGGTAACTCGGGAATGACAGTTTCTGGGGCTGGTGTATCCAGATTTTTCTTGTGCACCATGACCCAGCGAACCCAGCTGAGCACAGGTTGCTGTTGCTGGTTGACCGTGGTTGAGCGTACCCAGACGACGCCGCTTTTGCCGCTAGAGTTCTGTTTAAGGCCAATGACCTCGCTAGAAGTGGTGAGCGTATCGCCCACGTATACGGGCTGGATAAACCGAACATCTGCATAACCCAGGTTGGCCACCGCATTGACCGAAATATCTGGCACGGTTTTGCCAAAGGCAATATGAAACGCCAGCAGGTCATCCACCGGGGTTGTGCGATAGCCTAAGGCCTGCGCCAGTGGCTCGCTACAGTGCAACGGATTACGTGCGCCAGTCAATGCGATATAGAGCGAACAATCGCCCACGGTGATTGTTCGCGGCGTGGCATGCTGGATCACTTCGTGTAGTTTGAAGTCCTCGAAGAAACGTCCTGCATGAATCTTAGTCTGCATGGTGTCCTCCTGTATGGCGTCTCAATAGTGTCATGATGGTTTATATAAATTCTTCTTCCAGTTCGCTGATGGCTTCTGCCAGCTGTATCAGCCGTTGAGCGGCTTTGATGTGGTGATGCTCTACCAGCTTGTCATTGACAACGACCGTGCCACGCCCGGCCTCGTTTGCCTCTTTCAGGGCCTTGATGATCAACCTGGCATGCTCAACCTCAGCACGTTGAGGCGTGTAGGCATCATTGCAATAGGCAATTTGAGCCGGATGCACCAGTGATTTGCCATCCATGCCAATATCACGCCCTAGGCGGCAGGCATATTCAAACGAATGCATATTCTTGAAGTCCGAAGTGATGCCATCAATCACACCTTTGCCATAAGCGCGTGCCGCCAGGATTACCAGTGATAAAGAAGTCAGGATGGCAGAACGCTCATGTGTCACGCGGGCATGCAATTGCGAAATCAGGTCAGAGGTCGCCATCACCATACAGATGACGCGCTCGGATGCGGCGGCAATTTCCTTGGCATTTAATACCGCGAGCGGACTTTCTATCATGACCATCATGGGGACATTTTTGCCACCGGCCTCATCCAGTAACTGTTGTGCCTGCAACACATCTTCGCGCGATTCTATATTAGGGAACAGAATGGCATCTGCACCAATGTTCGCCACGGCCTGAATATCGTCATGGCCCCAGATGGAGTGCAGGTCATTCACACGTACGACCACTTCTCTTTTGCCGTAACCACCTTGTTTTACTGCATTGACTACATTGTGGCGTGACTGAATCTTGGCGTCGACCAAAATAGGGTCGCCCAGGTCAAGGATGACGGAGTCCGCTGCGAGTGTGCGTGCGCGTTCCAGGTAGTGCTGATTGCAACCGGGAACATATAGCATCGAGCGCCTTGGTCTGAGTGCATATGACATAGGGTTTCCTTTGTTACGGCAAGAAATTAGATTCATTATTCATGAATAAAAAAACTCTGTCAACAAATATCTTATGTCTTATATAAGATATAAAATAGTGGACAACAAAAAAACGCTGTGATATAAATTAAAAAACTTACTCAGATGCGAAATAAATGGTGTCAATCATGAACGGAGTCGAATCAATGGATAAACAGTTAGGATCACCGAGTTACCGGCCGCTGTATGACCAGATTAAAGTGCTGATTACGCAAAGCCTGATCGGTGGGGAGTGGCGTCCCGGAGACATGATTCCGAGTGAGATTGATCTTGCGCAAAGATATAAGGTCAGCCAGGGCACGGTGCGCAAGGCGATTGATAGCCTTGCCACGGAAAATATCCTGATCCGCCGCCAGGGCAAGGGTACTTTTGTTGCGACGCACAACCAGGACGATGTCAAGCTGCGCTTTTTGCGCCTGACCGCAGAAAATGGCCAGAAAGAAATGTTGCAGAACGAATTTCTTTCCTGCGTAAAAAGCAAGGCCAGTGTGCATATTGGCAAGGTACTGGAAATGAAAGCGGGTGCGACGACGATAGACGTAAAGCGCTTGCTAACTTTTTCCGGCCGTCCCCTGATTTATGATCATATCATCGTGCCGGCTGCTCCCTTTAAGGGTTTGAATAGAGCCAAGGTGGAGGAGAGCAATGGCTCCATGTACAGCATGTATGAGTCACAGTTTGGTATCCGCATGATACGCGCGGAAGAACGTATCAAGGCGGTGGCTGCCGACGCTGAAGTTGCCAAGGCGCTGGGTTTGAAAGAAGGCTACCCGCTGCTGAGCATAGAGCGTGTGTCGTTTACTTATGGCGATAAGCCCATGGAGTGGCGTTTGGGCTTGTGTCTTACGGACGATCACCACTACATGAGCGAATTGGAATGATCGAAAACGCTTCATCAGCAGCGTTGGGCTTCGCTTGCCGTGCCATCTGCACTGTCTGCGCTTGTCCGCCTTGCTGCTGAAGTTTTTGAATTATTCAAAAAAATAGAAAACCCAAGGAGAAGTCATGGACGATTTAAAGCAACGCGCGCTGGATTACCACCAGTTTCCCAAGCCGGGCAAACTGAGCGTGGAGTCGTCCAAGCCTTGTGCGACACAGCAGGATTTATCGCTGGCCTATACGCCTGGCGTAGCGGAGCCGGTGCGTGAAATTGAGGCCGACCCGGCAAATGCCTATAAATACACCAACAAGGGCAATCTTGTTGCCGTGATTACAGATGGCACCGCCGTACTGGGTCTGGGGAATGTAGGGGCCTTGGCAGGCAAACCCGTCATGGAGGGCAAGGGCGTATTGTTTAAACGCTTTGCTGATATTGATGTGTTTGATATTGAGGTCAATGCGGCCACGCCGGATGAGTTTATCCAGACCGTAGTGAACATAGCGCCGACATTTGGCGGCATTAACCTGGAAGACATTGCTGCGCCGCACTGTTTTTATATTGAAAGCGAACTTAAAAAGCGCCTGGATATCCCGGTGTTCCATGACGACCAGCATGGCACGGCTGTGATTGTGGCGGCTGCGTTGTTGAATGCGCTTGAGCTCCAGGGCAAAACATTGCCTCGTGCAAAAATCGTCTTTTTAGGCGCGGGAGCGGCAGGTTGCTCTTGTGCCAAGCTGCTTAAATTAATGGGTGCAACCGATATCACCATGGTTGATCGTAAAGGCGTGGTCGATACGAGCCGTGATGATTTACATGACAACAACCGTGAGCTTGCCATTGTGCCTGGCAAAGTCAGCACACTCGCGGAGGCCATGCAGGGTGCCGATGTATTTATCGGAGTGTCTGCAAAAAATGGCCTGGCGCCAGAACTGGTGACCAGAATGGCAGCCAGGCCAGTGATTTTTGCCCTGGCCAATCCTGATCCTGAAATTTTGCCCGACCAGGTGTTTGCCTTGCGTGATGATGTGATCATGGCAACCGGCCGTAGTGACTTCCCTAACCAGGTGAATAATGCCTTGTGTTTCCCTTATTTGTTCCGTGGTGCATTGGATGCCCAGGCCAAACAGATTACCGAGCAGATGAAAGTGGCTGCAGCCAAGGCCCTGAGCCAACTGGCGCGCGAGCCTGTGCCGCCGCAAGTCCTAGAGGCTTATCAGTTACCGTCTTTGTCGTTTGGTAAAAACTACATTATTCCCAAGCCATTTGATCCACGTTTGATGGAGTACGTGGCAGGTGCAGTGGCAGGTGCGGCCAGAGCTGGTGAGTAAGAGCATTTAGCATGATTGTAAAAAAACAAAAAAAGCAGCGCCCAAAAAACCTGAATTTGTTCACGATCAGGTTGCCGGTCAACGCTGTGGTGTCGATCATGCACCGTGCCAGCGGCGTCGTGCTATTCCTCATCCAGCCCGTATTGCTTTGGGTATTGTACCTGTCGCTGTCGGGTGAGCAAGGTTATACAACCGTTGCCACCATGGTTGATCAATGGCCTGCCAAATTGCTCATTAGCGGCCTGGCTGCAGCATTTTTGCATCATTTTTACGCCGGAATACGTCATTTGGCCATGGATGTGCACTGGATGACCACCTTGCAGAAAGCACGCTTCTCCAGCCGGGTAGTGTTGTGGCTGGTCGCGGTCACCATGCTGTTTGTGATCCGGGTGATTTGGTAGAAAGGCCATTATGTTGCTTGAGTTACTCACGGCCAAATATCCTGGAATGCGTCGCTGGTTGACGCAGCGCCTGTGCGCTGTGTCCATGGCTTTGGTGTTGGTGCTGTTTTGGATCAGGGTGGTTTGGCTGTCACCGCAGGGATATAACGATTGGCTGGCAGTGTTTGCACCACTCTGGTGGCGCCTGCTCATGGTGTGGTTTTTTGGGTGCATGCTGCTGCATGCCTGGTTGGGAGTGCGCGATGTGCTGCGTGATTACGTACCGCAGCTGGGTGTGAGGGCAGGGCTGCAATGGCTGGTGAATCTTGCCGTATGGGGGAATGCATTGGCTGTGGTCTGGATTTTATTTGGAATGGATTTTTAAGGTGAGTGGCATGGCTGATTCTCAAATGACAGGTGCAACCAATATTCAGCATCATCAGGTAGATGCCGTCATCGTCGGTGGCGGCGGCGCAGGTTTGCGTGCGGCGCTGCAACTGGCTGAATCCGGTGCAGATGTGGCTGTGCTGTCCAAGGTGTTTCCAACCCGCTCACATACCGTCGCGGCACAAGGTGGTATCGCCGCAGCGCTGGGGAATGTGTCGGATGACAACTGGTTATGGCATATGTATGACACCATTAAAGGCTCGGACTACCTGGGTGACCAGGATGCCATTGAGTTTATGTGCCGCAATGCCGCCAAGGCGATTATCGAGCTGGAGCATTTTGGCATGCCGTTTGACCGCCTGGAAAATGGCCGTATTTTCCAGCGCCCCTTTGGCGGCATGACACGCAATTTCGGTGAAACCCCGATCTCCCGTACCTGTGCCGTGGCCGACCGTACCGGTCATGCCATGTTGCATACGCTTTACCAGCGCAATGTTAAAGCCAATACCCAGTTTCTGATTGAATGGTTCGCACTCGATTTGATTCGTGATGCTGATGGCGATATTTTGGGCGTGATTGCCCTGGAAATTGAAACTGGTGAGATTCATGTCATCCATGCCAAAGCCACCATGCTGGCGACTGGCGGTGGTGGCCGTATTTTTCAGGCCAGTACCAATGCCTATATCAATACCGGTGATGGCCTGGGCATGGCAGCACGCGCGGGCTTGCCTTTGCAAGACATGGAGTTCTGGCAGTTTCACCCGACTGGTGTATTGAATGCCGGGGTGTTGATTACCGAAGGCGTGCGTGGTGAAGGCGGGTATCTCGTCAACAGCGATGGTGAGCGTTTTATGGAACGCTATGCCCCGAGCGCAAAAGATTTAGCCAGCCGCGATGTGGTCTCGCGTGCGATGGCGACTGAAATTAAAGAAGGCCGAGGCATAGGCAAACACAAAGACGCGGTCTACCTCAAGCTGGACCATTTGGGCGAAGACATTATCAGCAAGCGATTACCTGGCATCCGTGAAATCGCCAAAACGTTTGCCGGTGTTGACCCGATTAATGACCCGATTCCTGTCGTGCCAACTGCGCATTATATGATGGGTGGCATCCCTACTAACCTCGATGGCCAGGTGGTGGTGCATGATGGCCAGTCTGAACGGGTCGTGAATGGGTTGTATGCGGTAGGTGAGTGCGCCTGTGTTTCCGTACACGGGGCCAATCGCCTGGGCTCTAACTCATTGCTGGACCTGGTGGTGTTTGGCAAAGCAGCCGGTGATAAGATGGCGGCCGATATTTCAGCCAGCAAGGCACATAAACCTTTGCCAGCCAATGTGGCGGATGCCACGCTGGCACGCGTTAACCGCCTTGAAAGTGGTGGTCATGGCGAAAAAGTGGCTGAGGTGGGCCTGGCCATGCGCCAAACCATGCAAAAGCATTGTGGCGTGTTCCGCTTCCCTGACTTGCTCGAAGGTGGCGTAGATGCCATCAAACAAGTCGCCCAGCGCGCCCAGCACTTAAGAATTACCGATAAAAGCAAAGTGTTTAATACCGCCCGCGTGGAAGCGCTGGAGCTAGATAACCTCATGCAAGTCGCGCTGGCGACCATGCAGGCAGCACATGCCCGCCAGGAGAGCCGCGGCGCACATGCCCGTGAAGATTACCCCGAGCGCGACGATGCCCAATGGCTCAGTCATTCGCTGTACTTTGCTAATGGGCAAACACTGGCTTACAAGCCGGTGCGCCTCAAACCGTTAACCGTAGAACCATTTGAGCTGAAGAAAAGGGTGTATTGATATGCGTTTCTCCATTTACCGGTTCAACCCTGACGTAGACAAAAAGCCCTATATGCAGGACTACGATGTCCAGCTGGAAGACAGCGACCAGATGTTGCTGGATGCGCTAATGCGCATTAAAGAGCTCGACGAAACGCTGAGTATGCGTAAATCCTGCCGTGAGGGAGTATGTGGCAGTGACGCCATGAATATCAATGGCAAGAATGGCCTTGCCTGCATTACTAAACTCAGTGATTTGCAAGAGCCGGTAGTATTGCGGCCCATGCCCGGTTTGCCGGTGATCCGCGACCTGGTGGTGGATATGACGCAGTTTTTTGATAACTACCATTCGGTGATGCCTTATTTGCAAAACCACGATGCGCCACCCGAAACCGAGCGCCTGCAAAGTCCAGAAGACCGGGCTAAGCTTGATGGCTTGTATGAATGCATCTTGTGCGGCGCCTGTACCACCTCCTGTCCCAGTTTCTGGTGGAACCCGGACAAGTTTGTCGGCCCGGCCGGCCTTATGCAGGCGTACCGCTTTATTGCTGATAGCCGTGACCAGGAGCAGGACGCACGGCTCGAAAACCTGGAAGACCCATACCGCTTGTACCGCTGCCACAACATCATGAATTGTACCGATGTGTGCCCTAAAAAACTCAATCCAAACGCGGCCATTGCGGCGATTAAAGACCTCAAGATTGAAAAAGCCAAGGCCCATCAAGATAGCAAGCCTGGCAAAAAAATATTTGGCATCAAAGTGTTATAGGAGCGGTGTATGTTGAATGCTGAAATTTTACGTGAAGCAGAACAGCGGCGCCTGGCATGGCGTTGTCGCCGGGGCATGCTGGAACTGGACATTGTGCTGCAACGTTTTGTGAACGAGCACTTCAGTGGCCTGACCTTGGCCGAAATGGAGCAGCTCGATGCCTTGCTCGAGTTACCGGACAACGTGTTCTGGGATTTGATTCAGGGAGTGGATCCACAAGCTGAGATGGCACGGTCTGGTGTCATCCTTGAAAAATTAAGAGCAAGCCGACCCACGGCAGAACAGGAAACCGCATGAGTCAGCATATGGGAGAAGAACCGATTGCACTGGATGCCAGGGCATTGAGCGATTACTGGCCGGGGATACAACTGTATTACCCCCCTGTGAAATATGCGCCCAGCCTGGGCATTTATGAGGACATGGAGCAGGCGGCCAACCGCATGGTCAAGCATGCGCATTTTACCAATGCTCATACGCTGATTTTTGACCTGGAAGACGGTTGCCGGCAAAAAGAAATGAGCCGTACCTTGCTGCGTCAGGAGTTACCCAAACTGCGCAAGGTCAATGAACGCGTCACCATTGCCATTCGGGCCAATTCTTTCCGTACCGATGAGTACGAAGAAGACATGAAACTGGTGCGTGACATGGGTGAATATATCGACGTGGTCATGCTGGCCAAGGCGGGCGAATCGTACGGTGCCGCTGAAGTGCGCGATTTATCCAGCTTTTTGCTCAGTATCAACCCGCATATCACCATACAGCCGATCATTGAGCATCCGAAGTCGCTCAAAATTGCGCCGGATTTAATGCAATACGACACCGTGAAGCATGTGGTGTTTGGTATCCACGATTTTTCCAAAGCGCTGGGTATCCATATTACGCCAGAGCACTGGATTGAAGAGTTGTTCTACTTTATCAACCAGCTGATTTTTGAGGCGAGGATTGCCGGTAAAGGCGTGATCGGCGGCGTGGAAACGCTGATAGGCAGCAATATCATGCCAGATAAATTTGTTGAGCCGCACGATGTACGCCGCTGGCTGGATTTGCATGGCGATAACGAGTCGCGTGTGGTGTACAAGCACGCTTGCCAGGAAGCGGCCATGGGCCTGACTGGCAAGCAGGTGATTCACCCTGGTCATATTCACCTGTGCAAAACCGCTTATACACCGTCACCCACTGAAATCAACCAGAAAGTGGCAATCCTGAAAGCAGCGATTGAAGCGGATGCCTTGCTAGGCGGGGCGATCAAGTTTGAGGGCGAGATGCTGGATCCGCCCATGTTTGGTAAAGCGTTGCAGACTTTGTTGCGGGCACACGCATTACGCGCACTCAAAGTGAGCGACATGGAGTTTGCATTGCATGTATTGCAGTTGATGCCGGCGCAGGTAGTTCGCCAAAACTGGCCCTACGGCATTCTGCTTTAAATCAATGGCTGCGCGGGCGAATCACGGCGTTGCGCGGTACTCGAAATCCTCATGTACTTTTAGTACATTCCGGTTTCTGCGTTCCGTGCGCCTTGTGCTTCATCCCGCTCGCTCATTGATGAGCGTTTAAGCGTCATTGAAGATTTAAAAAGCATTTTCAAAAGAAATGCATATAACAGCATCGCACCAACCATGCGTGCATAGAGTGATTGGAAAGGTTTGAACATGACACAGTTAGCCCCTTATCCACAATGGCAATGGGACATCCCTGAGTTTTTCAATATCGGGGTGGCGTGCAGTGACCGTCATTTGGGCACGCAAAAAGCCGACGAAATTGCCATGATTGTGGAGGATGATACGTTTGGCACCAGTACCATCACCTTTGCCGAGCTGGCGGAGAGAACCGACAAGTTTGCCCAGGTTTTGCGCGACTTGGGGGTGAAGCCTGGTGACCGTGTCCTGATCCGATTGCCTAACAGCCTGGATTACCCGACTGCCTTTTTAGGCACCATGAAAACCGGTGCGATTTCTGTGCCGACTTCCACGTTGCTGACCGCAGAAGAAGTCGCTTACCTGGCAAAAGATTCGGGTGCCGTGGTGCTTGTGACTGATGCTGCCGCCTGGACTGGGATGTCTGCCAAAATGCAGCAAAATATTAGCCAGACGCCTAACCTCAAACACATTCTACTCACGCAGTTAACGGGTGAAATTGAGCCTGTCGATGGATTCAACATATTGTCGCTCGAGGCCGCATTGACTTCTGTACAACACGTGGCAACAGCTTACGCGACGCGTGGTGATGATCCGGCATACCTGGTCTATACCTCAGGCACTACGGGTTATCCCAAAGGCGTGTTACATGCGCACCGTGCCTTGCTGGGTCGGCAGCCAGCTGCGCAATACTGGTTTAATTATAGTGAGACTGTACAAGACCGTATCATGCACTCCGGCAAGTTTAACTGGACCTATGTTCTAGGTACTGGCCTCATGGATCCGCTTTACCTGGGTAAAACAGTGATTGTGCATGAGGGTAAAAATGACGCACAAAAATGGCTGGAGCTGATCGCCAAACATAGTGCAACCATTTTCATTGGTGTGCCTACGATTTACCGCCAGTTGCTGCAAAAAACCGCTGCCACACAGGCAGATATTCCCAGTGTGCGCCATTTTATGAGTGCGGGCGAGCATTTGTCAGACGAAGTGCTGACGCAATGGCGTGAACGTTTTGGACTAGATATCTATGAAGCGGTGGGAATGAGCGAGTTCTCTTATTACCTGTCGCAAAGTATTTTCCGGCCGATCCGTGCTGGCTCGGCGGGATTCCCGCAGCCTGGTCATGCGATTGTCTTGCTGAGTCCCGAGACGCGTGAGCCCGTGGCCGAAGGTGAGGAGGGGATGATTTGCGTGCCAGATAATGACCCAGGCTTGTTCCTGAGTTACTGGAACCTGCCCGAAGAAACCGCCAAATATAAACACGATGGCTATTTCTTTACCGGGGATTATGCCAAATACGACGCTGATGGTTATCTGTGGTTCCTGGGACGCAAGGATGACATTATAAAGAGCTTCGGCTACCGCGTATCGCCCTATGAAATTGAGCGTGTATACAAAGGCCATCCTGCCGTGGCTGATTGTGCAGCGGTGGGCGAAGAGATCGAAAAAGACAAGTTGCTGGTGGTGATTTATGTGATCCCTAAACCTGATACTGAAATCGCACCAGAGGAGCTGATGTCCTTTGGCAAACAGCACCTGGCAGCGTATAAAGCCCCTAAAACGGTTTACCTGGCCAAGGAGTTTCCTCGGACCAAAAATGGTAAAATCTTGCGTAAAGATGTGAGTCCTGCCATTGCCTATCAGAAAAGCAATGCCCGTTGAAATGCCCGTCTGAAAGACACAGAAAATGGCCCTGATTAAAACCCAAGATTTTATCGAGAGTGTTGCCGATGCCTTGCAATACATCTCTTATTACCACCCGGAAGACTATATTCGGGCGTTGGCAGCGGCGTATGAAAAAGAGGCCTCACCTGCCGCCAGGGACGCCATTGCGCAGATTTTGACCAATTCCCGTATGTGCGCCGAAGGCAAACGCCCCTTGTGCCAGGATACCGGCATTGTGGTGGCGTTTGTCAAAATAGGCATGCAGGCGCAATTTGAGGGTGACATGACCATCGAACAAATGGTTAACGAAGGTGTACGCCGTGCTTACCTGCATCCCGACAATACGCTGCGTGCGTCTATCGTGAATGACCCCGCCGGGGCACGTAAAAACACGAAAGACAATACGCCCGCGATTACGCATATTGAAATGGTGGCGGGGGATAAAGTCGAAGTCCAGGTGGCTGCCAAAGGCGGCGGCTCGGAAAATAAATCCAAACTGGTCATGCTCAACCCTAACGAAAGCATTGTCGACTGGGTGCTAGAAGTGGTGCCAAAGATGGGCGCAGGCTGGTGCCCGCCAGGTATGCTGGGCATAGGCATAGGCGGCAGTGCTGAAAAAGCCATGCTGCTGGCCAAGGAGTCATTGATGGCGCCGATTGATATCCAGGAGTTGCAGGCACGTGGTGCGCAAAATCGCATTGAAGAATTGCGCTTGGAGTTGTATGAAAAGGTTAATCAGCTAGGGATAGGCGCACAAGGCCTGGGTGGCCTGACCACGGTATTGGATGTGAAAATCCTGGATTATCCAACCCATGCAGCCAGTTTGCCCGTGGCCATTATTCCTAATTGCGCAGCGACCCGCCATGTGCACTTTACGCTGGATGGATCCGGTGTGGCTGAGTTAACCCCACCGAGTGCAGATGTTTACCCGGATGTGCATTGGGCACCCAGCCCACAAGCCAAACGCGTGAACCTGGAAACGGTGACACGTGAGGAAACGCAAACCTGGAAAACCGGGGATACCTTGTTGCTCACTGGTAAAATCCTGACGGGGCGCGATGCTGCGCATAAACGCATCCAGACCATGCTGGCCAAGGGTGAGCCTTTACCTGTGGATTTCACCAATAAGTTTATTTATTACGTCGGTCCAGTCGATGCCGTGCGTGACGAAGCCGTGGGACCCGCAGGCCCGACCACGGCGACGCGCATGGATAGCTATACCGATATGATGCTGAATACCGGATTACTGGGTTCCATTGGCAAAGCCGAACGTGGCCAAGAGGCCTTGGCAGAGATTGCCAAACACAAGTCGGTGTACTTGATGGCGGTGGGTGGTGCCGCTTATCTGGTTAGCAAGGCGATTAAAAAATCCCGCGTGTTGGCCTTTGAAGACCTGGGTATGGAAGCCATCTATGAATTTGAAGTGGTGGATATGCCAGTGACGGTGGCAGTGAGTGCGGATGGTGAGTCCGTACACCAGACCGGCCCGGCACAATGGAAAAAAACTATCGCGTTGCAAGCGGTATAAGTTGCTACCGATAATGTGAGTGCAATCACAGAGACCAGGCACGAATTGGTGAAAGATACGTCATACTACTAAGCGTCATCATGGAGTGAGTATGATAAAAATGAATACTGGGGTAATTGGATTTGCAGTTGGCTTGGCCATAGGGTTGAGTTTGCCTGTGCATGCCGAATCTGCGCTGGAATACTTCACCGATAGTACAGGCCGTTACAGTGGCCCTAGCCTTGAAGATCAGGTGGCCATGATGGACACTGATCACAACGGTTTTGCCGATGTGTTTGAGGTGCGTGCCTATCTTGAGAAACAGCATGGCAAAGGCTATCAAAAAGAATTGCTGGATAAATGGGAATCTTCCGCCTATGGCAAAAGCTGTAGTACCCCATTTGCCAAAGAGTTATATGGAGACAGTACCCGCTGACTGTAGTGTTGTTTTGTTGCTGTCGGCGGCTGTCATTTGCATCAATTGCCGGAATGTTACAAGCAGTTAACATTCTGGCCTATGGACTGGATTATAATCAAGCAAGAAGAAATCCTCGCGGTCAGCCTCTGGTCATGTCGTTACAGATAAGCGCTGGCCCATCCCCCGACTTTGTTTTATTGATAGAGCCTACATCATGTTACAAGCATACGAAACCCACGTTAAAGAACGCGCCTCGCAAAATCTACCTCCTTTACCACTCAATGCGGAACAAGTCGCTGCATTGGTCGAGTTATTAAAATCTCCTCCCGCCGGGCAGGAGGCCTTGCTGTTAAATCTGCTGGAAAACCGTATTCCTGCAGGTGTTGACCAGGCGGCCTATGTGAAAGCTGCTTTTCTGGCAGATGTTGCAAATGGCACTGCGATTTCACCTTTAGTCAGTGCAGAAAGAGCCGTACAGCTGTTAGGTACCATGCTGGGGGGCTATAACGTCCAGGCACTGGTGGCTTTGCTGGATACCCCAATGGCCGCGAGTGCTGTCAAGGCCTTGTCTACAACCATCCTCATGTTTGACGCTTTCCATGATGTTGACGCCAAAATGAAGGCAGGTAACCCGCATGCCAAGGCTTTGATGACGGCTTGGGCCAATGCCGAATGGTTTACCAGCAAGCCTGCTTTGGCTGAAGAAATCAAACTGGTGGTGTTCAAGCTGGATGGTGAAACCAATACCGATGACCTGAGCCCGGCGCAAGATGCATGGAGCCGTCCGGATATCCCTCTGCATGCCAAGGCCATGTTGGTTAACCGCATGGCGGATGGTCTGACGACTATCGAAGCGCTGAAGCAAAAAGGCTTGCCGCTGGCTTATGTTGGCGACGTGGTCGGGACAGGTTCTTCCCGTAAATCTGCCATCAACTCCGTACAATGGTGGATGGGTGACGATATTCCCTATATCCCCAACAAGCGCACAGGTGGGGTGGTGATTGGTAGCAAGATTGCACCGATTTTCTTTAACACGGCAGAAGACTCAGGCGCTTTGCCTATCCAGTGTGATGTTTCTAAACTGAACACTGGTGACGTGATTGTGATCAAGCCATTTGAAGGCAAAGTATTGTCTGAGGCAGGTGAAGTATTAGCCACATTTGAAATGAACCCAATCACCTTGCCGGATGAAGTGCGTGCAGGTGGCCGTATTCCATTGATTATTGGCCGTGGCCTGACTGCCAATGCACGTAAAGCACTGGGCTTGGGTGACACGGATACCTTTATTAAATCCATCCCTGCCAAAGATACTGGTAAAGGCTACACCTTGGCGCAAAAAATGGTGGGTCGTGCCTGTGGTTTGCCAGAAGGTATGGGCGTGCGTCCAGGCACCTATTGCGAACCTAAAGCAACCACTGTGGGTTCACAAGACACCACGGGTGGTATGACACGTGATGAGCTGAAGGAGTTGGCTTGCCTGGGTTTTAGTGCCGACCTGGTCATGCAGAGTTTCTGCCATACTGCGGCTTACCCGAAACCAGTCGATATCAAATTGCAGCATGAGCTGCCAGAATTTATGTCCAGCCGTGGCGGCGTAAGCTTGCGCGCGGGTGATGGCGTGATCCACTCCTGGTTGAACCGCTTGATCCTGCCGGATACCGTGGGTACTGGCGGTGACTCGCATACCCGGTTCCCGATTGGCATCAGCTTCCCGGCTGGTTCTGGTTTGGTCGCTTTTGCGGCGGCCACAGGCGCCATGCCGCTGGATATGCCTGAGTCAGTGCTGGTACGCTTTAAAGGCGAAATGCAGCCAGGCATCACCTTGCGTGACTTGGTGAATGCGATTCCTTACGCAGCCATTCAGGAAGGCACATTGACCGTTGGCAAGCAGGGCAAGAAAAACGTATTCAACGGCCGCGTGCTGGAAATCGAAGGATTGCCCGACCTGAAGGTGGAGCAAGCGTTTGAGCTGGCTGATGCTTCGGCTGAGCGTTCAGCCAATGGTTGTACCGTATTACTGAACAAAGAGCCGGTGATTGAATTCCTCAATTCCAATATCGTGCTCATGCAGAACATGATAGAAAATGGCTACCAGGATGCACGCACGCTGGAGCGCCGCATTGCCAGCATGAAAGCATGGCTGGAAAAACCGGAACTGCTGCAACCAGATGCTGATGCCGAATATGCACATGTGATTGAAATTGACCTCAGTGAGATTAAAGAACCGCTAGTGGCTTGCCCGAATGATCCTGACGATATCAAGCCCTTGTCTGCAGTTGTTGGTGACAAGATTGACGAAGTGTTTATTGGCAGCTGCATGACCAATATTGGTCACTACCGCGCGGCCGGGAAAGTGCTGGAAGGCGCGGGCGGTATCCCGACCCGCTTGTGGATTGCACCGCCGACCCGTATGGATGAAGCACAATTGCGGGCCGAAGGCGTGTATTCAACTTTTGGCGTCGCTGGCGCGCGTACTGAAGTGCCAGGCTGCTCGCTGTGTATGGGTAACCAGGCGCGTGTGGCTGACAAGGCGACCGTGTTCTCGACCTCTACCCGTAACTTTGATAACCGTATGGGTAAAGATGCCCGCGTTTACCTGGGCTCTGCTGAACTGGCAGCGGTTTGTGCCAAACTGGGTCGTATCCCAACCATGCAAGAGTACCTGGATACCTTGGGCAGCAAGCTGACCAACACGGCAGAGATTTACAAATACCTCAACTTTAACCAGATGACCCAATATGCGGGCTCGCTAGAAAATGTGAAGAAAATCATTCCAATTAGAGAAACGGCTTAGCTGTTTGTATTGAAGGCATGATTAAAGGGAGCGTGAGCTCCCTTTGTTGTTTTTACGGCGGGACAAATCCTTGCAACTGTAAATCCTGAGAACTCTCCTGACGGCACAGTTCTGTTTTGATTATGATGTATTGGCTGACGTCTATGATGCATATACGTCAATACCTCTGATGAAACTCAACATATTGTCAATGCCCAAGGAGAAACTCATGAAACCGTTCGAACAAGGCCTGGTTAATTATCAACAACGTTTACAGTCCCATGATTACGGTCAGGTCTTTTGCCGTTTTGATGCTGAACGCCAAGCACTGTGGAGTTATTTGCATCAACCTCAGCGTATTCCCTGCATTAATCATGATTTATTGATGAATCTGCATGAGCACCATGCCGATATCCAGCGCAGCGGCGGCTATGTGCAGACGGATGCGGAGACGATATTGCCAATCCGCTATTCTGTTTTTGCATCGGCGACCCCAGGCTATTTCAATATGGGCGGCGATTTGCAAAAAATGGCTGCGGCTATCCGCCAGCAAGACAGGGCGCAATTACAGGCCTATGCCAAACTCAGTATTGATGTGGTGGCACAACGCGCATTTCGTTTCCAGCTGGATCATGTGACAAAAATCTCCCTGCTGCAAGGCGAAGTCTTAGGCGCTGGCATAGAAGCAGCCCTCACCAGTGACGTGCTGATTGCCGAAAAACAAGCGGTATTTTGCTTTCCTGAGTTGTTCTTTAACATGATTCCGGGTATGGGGGCATATAGCTTTATTGCACGCAAGGCTGGTATGGCTGTCGCAGACAAGATGATTCTGGGATGCGAGCGCTATACTGCAGAAGAGTGCCTAGAGATGGGGTTGATTGATATCGTTGTCGAGGATGGTGAGGGCGAGCAGGCTGTGCATGAGTTTATCCATAAGAATAACAAGCGCGCAGAAGGCTTTTTATCTGCGCAAAAAGCCAAGGCCAGGATCAATCCATTAAGCTATGACGAACTCAAGGATATCGTGGAGGTGTGGGTTGAGAATGCCTTGCGGTTGACCGAGCGCGATCTGAAGGTGATGGACAGGTTCTACCGCGCCCAGTCACGTCTTTTCCCCGACAATCAAGAAAGTACAATTGCTAGTACCAGTGAAGCTGAGCCCATCCCAAATGCGCCGCAGCCCCAGGTAGTGAATCAATAGTGAGTGAAAATGGTGAAGGTGTCCGGCTTATTTGTTGGAGCGTTTGGGTGAGAGCTTGCTACGATGTAGTTGCAACTGTACGCGTGTCTCATCATAACAATCTGCCACGGCTTGATATAGACCGGAAATGGTCTGGGCATCTTCCATGCTCAACCCCAGCAGACGACGACTGTGTTTACTCAAAGGAATCAGGCCCATATTGGCAGATTCGCCTGCCAATATGTGTGCCAGCTTATGCACTTGTTCAAAGTTAAGGTCCATGCAATGCGTGCCCAGTGAACGCATCAATTCATCGGTAGTCTCTAAAAACTCTGTAATCAATTTGTGGAGAAAAGCTTCACTGCCACCCAGCTTGAGCAAATGAGCCATGCGCTCATCGTCCAGCAACGCTTCAACAGTGGGAGTAAGGCTGGCAATGAGGGGGGCAGATTTGGGCTTTAAAGACCTCATGGGTGAGTCAGGAGACCTGGCGTCCACAAAGTTTTGATCTGCGATAGCGGACGCAGCCCGCGTTTCTGCCGGTTTGGATTTTTTGCGGCGGACGGGCGTGGTTTGTGCGGATTGCTCAGTGTCTATCGTGCTGGCAATCGCTTCAATCAAGGTCTGGATTTGCCTCGAGACGACTGGCTTGGTCAGCACCTGGTATACGCCAGCACGCAAACAGCGCTCTTGCGTCGTTTTTGTGGCGTCTGCGGTGAGAATCACTGTTCTCAATGGTTTGCTGCCCGGTAGCGCATGGTAAATGTTAAACACTTCCAGGCCGTTCATTTCCGGCATGTTGTAATCGAGTATCATCAGGTCAAACTGGTGATGCTCCAACGCATCCAGGGCATCATCGCCATTCTCAACGGCCTTGACGATACAGTGCATTTTTTGCAAGGTTTCATTCAGGATCAACCGGTTGACCACGTTGTCATCCGCAATCAGTACGCGAATTTTCTTGCGAAACTTGTTATGGCTACTCAGCGGCACTACATTTGACTGGCTATCCAGATTGATTTCGTCTTTGACAGGCTGTGCCGGTGCTGCTGCGTGCATGAGCGGCAAACTGACCACAAAAGTGGTCCCCACATTGACCTGGCTGGAAACCTCGATATTGCCACCCATCACCTCAACCAGCTGTTTGGCAATCGAAGTGCCTAAACCAGTCCCACCGTAACGTCGGGTGATGCTGCTATCTGCCTGGGTGAAGCTGTCAAAGATCATCGGCAATACTTCTGCTTTAATGCCTATGCCAGTATCACGAATACGGAAAGTCAGCTGGTTGGTATCACTGACCGTCACATCAATACCGCCATGCTGTGTAAACTTGATGGCATTGGCAATCAGGTTGACCAGTACTTGCTCGATATGGTGCAGGCTACCTACATAGTGGCGTTCTGTTTCGGGGCCAAGATCAAATCTTAGCCATAACTGTTTTCGCTCCACCTCAAGCTGGAACATCAGCTGTAATCGCTGAACCAGGTCTGGCAGAAAGAAAGTGATGTCTTCCAGCTCTACCTTGCCTTTTTCAATCTTGCTGATATCAAGTACATCGTTAATCAGCTTTTTGAGGCTGGAGGCTGAGGTGCCTACCATTTTTAACAGTTCGGATTGCTTGCCATCCAGTTTGGTTTGCGCCAGTAACTCGCTGGCACCAATAATCCCGTTTAGCGGGGTGCGCATTTCATGGCTGATGTTGGAAACGAAGTTGGTCTTGGCTTCGTTAGCCTGGCCAGCTTCCTTGGTAGCTTTTTCCAGGCTGATTTGCAGACGCAAGGTATGTGGTGGGATCAGCAGCAGGGTGAGGAAGAAGCCATACGCCAAATGCTGGTGCTCCACCCAATAAGGGTTGAGGTAAAGTGTAACGCCAAAACCAATCAGGCTAAACAAATAGCAGCCTTTAAAAAACTTGGTGCCATAGCGCAAGCCATAACCAATAATCAGCCACAGGTAAACGCCGATAAACACGCCGGCCATGGCGCCTGAAATCATTTGTTCCAATGACGTGGCCGTGATATCCATAATCATGGCTGTCCATTGGCGCTTTTCATTTTTCTGCGGATCCTTCAAGATGTTGTATAACATCAGGAAACCAAAGCATAAATAAATCAGGCACAGCAATATCGGTTCATAACTGCTGTGATTGAAGAAAAGGTAGAGCGTGATAAAACTGACGAAAACAACACGGATTAAAGCCTGTTCAGTTTCATTACTGACAGACTTTATCTCTGTGACTTTCTGTTTTAACTGTCTGATTAAATCTCGCATGCTTGATAATCGATGAGGGGTTGCCGCTAGCTAGCCTTTCGCAAAGCGAAATCTAACCTATATTGATAGTTAACGGACTTTTCTTAAGATAATTTAAAGTTTAACAGGCTAAATTTGATTATCAAAGAAAGTTTACTTTTTAGGGTGCAAAATACTGTTGTAGTTGGCGTTATCTATGATAAAAATGCCGACGTCCTGTATTCCATAGCGATTTATCTGCATGACTATTTCTGATAATTCATCCCCAGACAGGCTGTCACGTTTGCTGGCGCGTAGCCGGATGATATTGCCCATCTCATTTTTTGTGGGTGGCTTTGTCTGGGATGCCATTACCATCGGCAAAAAGGTAGCCATGTCTGATATGGTGATATTTGCCTTGTATTTGTTGGTGGCTGCACTGCTCATGCACCAGCTGGCTGAACCCTATTCTTCGGTCAGGCGGTTGGGGGAGCGGCTATTAAACTGGCAGTGGCTGCAAAACCGTGTTTCCAACTGGCCAGTCCAGGATTGGCCATACTGGATATTACAGTTTTTGTTTGGCAGCCTGTTAAGCGCCTTGTTTATTCTTTATTTCAAGAGTTCAAGTTATGGCCTGGCCTGGGTCGTTACATTGGTATTAGGGGTATTGCTGGTTGCCAATGAATTCATGGAAGGCGAATACCGCCGGTTCAGCCTGTGCTGGAGCATGTTTGGTCTGTGCTCAATCCTTTGGTGCAATTTTGCCTTTCCGTTTGTATTTGGCAGCGTACATGCCATCTGGTTTTATTTGAGTACCTTGCTCGGCGCGACGGTCACCTATGTGTTATACCAGCGTGCACCGCGTCATGTCGGGCGTATCTGGCCAGTATGGCTGATCGCAGGGTTGCTCATGCTTGCTTATCGTGCTGACATGATCCCCCCCGTGCCGCTGGTGAAACAGGCGGTGGTCATTGCTTATGAGCTGGAAAAAACACCGGAAGGCTACTGGATGACGGTTGAAAAATCTCCCTGGTGGCAATTCTGGCGCGTCGATAGCGATCATTTTTATCTGCAACCAGGCCAAAAGCTGGTGTGCTTCTCGGCGGTGTTTGCTCCACAGGGCTTGCAGACGAAATTGTTACATGACTGGCAGAAGAAAATCGGCGAGGAGTGGGTTAGTGTTTCTACGCCAGGGTTTTCATTGACAGGCGGGCGGGATAGCGGCTACAGAGGATACACCTATAAGAGCAACGTGACAGCTGGAGAGTGGCGCGTGCGTATACAAACTTCGACCCGGCAAACCATCGCCGTCCACGCCTTCACGGTCTCTTTAGGCACTGAGCTGGATTTGCAGCATAGGGCAAGAATCCGCTATTAACGCTGGCGACCCTCGCAATGTGCACGAGCTGTTGCATCTTGCGCAAGGGTTTTGGCCAGCCAGTCCAGATGCGGTTCTATGGATTGACGCAGTGTCCATGGCGGGTTGATTATCCACATGCCGCTGCCGTGCATGCCAAAACCATCGGCGGCGGGTTTCTGCACATCCAGCGTGACATGCAAGTAATCGGTATCCAGACTGCGCAGTCTGTCTATCATTTGTTGCGGCTCAGGCCTTTGCAGGCGAGGGTACCATATCAGGTAAGTCCCGGTAGCAAAGCGCTTCAGGCTGTCCTTAATACAGTTGACCACGCGTGAGTAATCGTCTTTGACCTCATATGGCGGGTCAATCAATACAATACCGCGTTTAGTCGGCGGTGGTAAGCAGGCTTTGATGCCCTCAAAGCCATCTTTCTGCTGAATAGCGATTTGCCGCTTTTGCGCTGCAAATTGCTGTTCCAGCAAAGCCGCATCGGCCGGATGCAACTCAAATAAGCGTAATTTATCCACCGGGTTAATCAAATGACTGGCCAGCCATGGTGAGCCTGGGTACAGCATCTGCTGATCTTTATTTGCAGCGGCAACAGCCTCCACATAGACCTGAAACGGCTCAGGCGCCTGGCTTTGCTGCAAACGCAAAATGCCATCCACGTATTCCGCCGTTTTATTCGCCACGCTGCTATCCAGGCGATACAGCCCGGCCCCCGCATGGGTATCAACCACCCAATAAGGCTTATCCTTCTGGTTAAAATAATCCAGCACCAGGCTGAACATCCAGTGTTTTAAAACGTCGGCATGATTGCCCGCATGAAAGGCGTGTCTGTAACTTAACATGGTGATTTTCTCTACAAGCCAGCATTATCCCAGATTTTTAACCCAGACTTTCAATTAGGACTTGAAATGACAACGCTGAACATTTTGATGGATTTTTTGTGGAAATTTGAGGGCAATAGTTATTCTATTGACCGAAAAATTTGCGCAGAAAAGACGCAAAATGGGCAAGTTGACGTTCAAGTAGATTGAAAATCGCCTAATGGAAAATCTGGGTTTAATGAGAGACTGTTTTATGTCAGAAAGTCGATAGGGTGCTTTTATAAAATCAAGTTATTAAGCTAGACAAGGCCCGATTAAAAAAAATCTGACGCAGCATATAAGTAATATCTAAGGAAGAGTTTTTGCGAGTATTCGTTTTGCAAATTGCCTGCTTAACCCACTATATGAGCAACGCCGTATCGCGACGTAAATTGAATTTATAGAAGTGCCCTATTGTGAAAAGCAGCTAATTTGCATTAGCATGCCATCATGAAACCTAGCCATACACCTCACGAACATTCTCACTCTACTGGTCGCTGCCCTTATGGTCACGATCACGCAGATCATCACGGGCATGATCATAGCAATGAACATGCGCATCGCCATGACGATCACCAACACGGCAATCCGTTCTCGCTACCATTTCTCGCGATTTCCATCTTTACAGTGGTCGAGTTTGTCGGCGGCTGGTGGACGCAATCGCTAGCCTTGCTCAGTGACGCCTGGCATATGCTGTTTGATGTGCTGGCCCTTGGCCTCGCCATGTGGGCGGCCCACCAGGCGCGCAACGGGCACCCGGCCTCAAAAATCGCCGAGCGTCGCGTTTCCATGATCAACGCCGTCTCCATGCTGCTAGTCACCGGCTGGATTGTGTATGAAGCCATCGAGCGCCTGCAAAATCCGCGGCCAGTCGCAGGCGGCTATGTCAGCATCATTGCCCTGGTCGGCTTATTGGTTAACCTTGTTGTTGCAAAACACATGCATCATCAACATGAACATCATGGTGGCGATGCAAACTTAAATCACCGAGCCGCTTTTCTGCATGTACTAGGCGACTTGCTCGGCTCGGTTACCGCCGTGGTCGCCGGTGTAGTCATCTACTTTACCGGCTGGATGAGCATAGACCCCATATTGTCTATCCTCATTTCAATACTGTTACTTGTGGTCACGCTCAACCTTATCCGCGATATTCTCCGCGGCGGCGCAGGTCATCACCACTAGTTTAAAGATCATTTAACCACCCACAGAAGGAGCGTCAATATGCCTTATGTCAATGTGAAACTAGCAGGCTCAGTCACCAAAGAGCAGAAAAAACAAATCGCCAAAGAGATTACCGAAACTTTGCAAAAGCACGCGCATAAACCCGCTAATTACACCTATATCGTGTTTGAAGAGGTGGAATATGAGGATTGGGCGATAGGTGGGGAACTTTTAGGGTAGCTAGTGTTAGAGATCAGGTGTGTTTTGTTATTGATCTAATAAAAAGGTTTTTACTTGTGATTATTAAATTGATTAATATAAACAAAGGGTTATTTAAAATAATGGTTGATTTTATCAATAGCTCTGCCTCAGGATATACACCGATTTCGGTGTCTACATTACGTTAGAACTTTTTTCATAGGATGCACCAGCATGTCGGATGAAACCCTAGATCTACCTGATATAGAGCCACAAGAAGTACTGGATGGGGCAACTCCAGCAGTCCCAAAAGGAACTTCGGGTAGGAAGTCATTTGCAAAATTGCGAAGAGAATTAAGCGATGAAGAGCTTTCCTCCCCAGCGGTTCAGAGAATGTTAATTGATGAGATTGAACGCTTGGATACAGAGCGAAATGATTTAGCCTCGTTCCGGAGTAAATTCCATGACTCAGATAAACGTGCTGCAATTCTAGAAGAAAGGTTTAAAGGCAAAATTTCCATTGAAATAATTCATGTGGCCTGCATTACAGTTGGTGCAGCCGCACTTGGCTACGCGCCTTCGATTTGGCAAAATCAACCAACAGCTTGGATGGCTGCTATATTTGGTGTCGTGTTAATTATTGCAGGCTTAGCGGCAAAGGCGGTTAAGCCATGAAGCTGAAAATTACGAAAATCAATGACATAGGAATCATTGAAAAAGAACGTATCGTCATGAAAGTTGAGTCCTCTGGAAACGTGGGCGAGTTTCTTGTCCTTCAGTCAGGCTATTTTAACAATTCTGTTACAAGCCGCGTTTTTGCGACTTTTTGGTTCCCTGACAAAGAAGTTAGTGTTGGAGACTATGTTGTTCTTTATACAAAGAAGGGAAATGATAACGAAAAACCCTTCAAAGAGGTTAAGTCACACTTCTTCTACTGGGGTAAAAGCGAAGCCATATGGTCTGAAAACAATCGCTCGGCAGTTCTAATGCATGCTCCAACATGGGAAAGCTTCAAGCCAGAATAGTTCTAACAACTCGTTCCAGCGGATGGCCAAAAGCTGCGCTTTTGTCGACCGCTGAACTCAAACGTTAGCCATTTCCAGCACGCATATGCGCAGATTCCATACGCTCTCGCATCCCGAGTCCATCACATTGGGATGTATGAATTCTTCGGATAACGAAGTTCCAATTTGGATCGGTTCGCCGTTTCTTGGGCTTCCGTCCACCGAGGTGGATTGTTTCCTCCCTGTTTCGCCGCTCAATCACCTGCTATTGCTCGACGTGAATATTCTTGGTGCCATCCGAGAAAGAAAGAACATAGAAAACGTTCGAGGCTTGTTTGCGTGGGCGGCGAGCCAAGGGCTAGAGGTAACACCGATCTTGGCCGTTGCCGAGCAACATCGGACGCATGGCGCTCCAGACAGGGCATTTCGGCACTATGTTGACGCTCTCCGAGAGGACTATTTGTATGACCTACCACCCCAGGAGGTCGAAAGGCTTCTGAGTGTGTTCTTCGAGCACTCGCCGGTAGTAGCCCAGAACGTCAACTTTCTCGCGCACTATTACGTCCTGATTAAGCACTTCTACAACAAGCCGTGGTCTGCGGAGAGAAAGGTCAAGGAATTTGCCGAGCTAATACATGAGCGAAACGTGCCGGTCTTGGCCTTCGCCTTTCTACTCGGTTGCGTATTCTTCTCCGTCCGCGAGAATCCACAACAGTTTTCTTCCCCCGTAGTCAGTAAGGTGCAAAGTGACATGTGCATTCAAGCGAATAAGGAAAAGGAACGGTCTCATCTGAGGAATCTAGCTTCTGACCTAATGTTGTTCATGGCGCCTGCTGAGATATTTTTCAACCATGAAACGTCGGAGTTCAATTTTTGCTACGTAGCGTCTGGCGACATAAGCATCGGTCTAGCTCTATCCGAAATTGCCTATGGACAGATCGTTGTGAATGACGGCCGATGTTTCGGACATCCTGGGTTTAGACCGTCCGGCGCCACATCCAACGCCTTGGGAGCGACCGTAGCCCAGTGCCTGCGCCAAAGTCCTCAACAAAGCTATTCCTTCAAAGGGCGTAGTGACGGCCGCTTCGATAACTTAGAACGCCTTGCCGAGGAAATGATAAATGGCTAACCCTTCGTTGCAGGGGACGCTCCGCCTATCGGCGGCGCGTCCCTGAACTCAAACTGGGCTTCCACCAATAAAAGCAAAAGAGTTGTATTCAAAGGCGGCGCAACTTAGGCATTAGAGTGTTTTAAATTTATCTGCTCAGATATTTTCAGCATGATTTGCTTATCATCCACATGACTGTCAAGTGCTAAAATGCCATCATGTTCGACCCCAAGCCTATCCTGAAAAACCTTCCAAACCTGCCAGGCGTTTACCGCATGCTCAATGCGGAAAATACCGTGATCTATGTAGGCAAAGCCAAAGATTTAAAAAAACGGGTTTCCAGTTACTTTAATAAAAATCTTGCCAGTCCGCGTACCAAAATGATGGTGTCGCAGATTACCAATATCGAGACCACGGTGACACGCTCTGAGGCTGAGGCGTTATTGCTTGAGAATAACCTTATCAAGAGCATCATGCCGCGTTATAACGTGTTGTTTCGCGACGATAAGTCTTATCCCTATATTAGCCTCACAAGCGATGCGTTTCCGCGACTGGCGTTTCACCGCGGCACGCAGCGCAAGGGGCATCAGTATTTTGGGCCTTTCCCCAGTTCGCCAGCGGTGCGCGAGAGCATACAGTTGCTACAAAAGGTGTTTAAGCTTCGCACCTGTGAAAACACCGTGTTTGCCAACCGATCACGACCTTGTTTGCAATATCAGATTGCGCGGTGTACGGCGCCATGCGTGAATCTGATTTCCCAAGAAGATTATGCGAGTGATGTGCGCCACGCGGCGCTATTTTTGCTAGGCAAAACCAGTGAAGTGATGGATTCTTTGGCTGATGGGATGAATGCCGCAGCTGAGGCCATGGAGTATGAGCAGGCGGCGGTGTTGCGTGACCGTATTCAAGCCTTGCGTCAGGTGCAGGCCAAGCAGTTTGTGAGTGACTTTAGCGTGAGTGATGCGGATGTGATTGCCTGCGCCGAGATTGAAGGTCAGCACTGCATTAATTTGGTGATGATCCGTGGTGGGCGCCATTTAGGGGATAAGAGCTTTTTCCCCAAGAACGCGCAGGATGCCGAGCTGGTAGAAACGGTAGAGGCGTTTATTACCCAGTATTATGTGGCGCAAAACACGCCGCCTTTGCTGGTGTGTGGGGCGGAGATCGACAAAACCGAGTTCGAAACCATGCTTAGCGAGCAGGCAGAACGCAAAATCCGCGTGCTGACCAATGCGATTGGCGATAAAAAAGTCTGGCTCAAAATGGCGCAGACGAATGCCGAGTTGGCGCTACAACAACGGCTGGCGACTTCGGCCAACCAGCAGGCGCGTTTGCTCTCTTTGCGTGAGGCGCTTAACCTTGCTGAGAACACCGAGCGCATTGAATGCTTTGATATCAGCCATACCATGGGCGAGGCCACGGTGGGCAGTTGCGTGGTGTTTGATCGTGGTGATATGCAAAACAGTGAATACCGTCGCTATAACGTCACCGGCATCACCCCAGGCGATGATTATGCGGCCATGCGCGATGTGCTGACGCGGCGTTATAAAAAAGTCGCGGCAGGTGAGGGCAAGCGCCCGGACCTGATTTTTATTGATGGCGGCAAAGGCCAGTTGGGTGTGGCGATTGAGGTCATGCAGGAAGTTGGTCTTGACGATATTTTGCTGATTGGCATTGCAAAGGGCGAAGAGCGCAAGCCTGGCCTGGAAACCATGATTTTCTCGGATACCGGCGAAATGCTGAATTTACCCGTGGATAATCCCGGCTTGCACCTGCTGCAACAAATCCGCGACGAAGCGCATCGGTTTGCGATTACCGGCCACCGGGCCAAGCGCGCCAAAGCCCGGATCACCTCCAGCCTGGAAGAGATTGAAGGGGTAGGGGCCAAGCGCCGCAAAGCTTTGTTGACGCGATTTGGTGGCCTGGATGCAATAAAAAGTGCTAGCATAGACGAGATTGCACAGGTCGAAGGCATTAGCCTGGCCCTGGCACAAACCATTTACGAGCGATTGCATTAAGTCCTTAGTATTCAGCCATCAAAAATAACATGTGGAATATCCCGAATATACTTACCCTGTTGCGCATTGCCATGATTCCGGTGTTTGTTGGCATCTTTTACCTGCCAGCGAATGCTGTGACGCCTGATGCAATGCCCGCACATTGGGTGAATTTAACTGCTGCCAGCGTGTTTATCCTGGCGGCACTGACTGACTGGCTGGACGGATACTGGGCACGCAAATATCACCAGATGTCCAAGTTTGGCGCCTTTCTTGACCCGGTCGCAGACAAACTGATGGTGGCCGCCGCCCTGATTGTGCTGGTTGAATTGCATCGGGTGGGTGCCGTGGTGGCGCTGATTATTATTGGCCGTGAAATTGCCATCAGTGCCTTGCGCGAATGGATGGCTAGCATAGGTAAAAGTGCCAATGTCGCCGTGGCTATGGTCGGTAAAATCAAAACTGCCGCACAGATGGTCGCCATTATTTTACTGCTCTGGTACGACCCGCTGTTTGGGGTGAATATACAATGGCTGGGCGAATGGTTGATCGTGATTGCCGCTTTGCTTACCCTGGTTTCTATGGGGTATTACCTGCGTGCAGCGTGGCCGGCAATACGCGAAACCATCTAAACAGCACTTCTATCAATTCAATTTTTGCCGCAATACGGCGTTGCCCATATCATGGGGTAAGCAGGCAATGCCTGTATCCCGTGCTCGCAAAATTTTTTAATCGCGCCTTGCCTGGCACACGAGTAAAAAATATGGGCAACTTGAATTGTTAGAAGCGCTTAAAAAGCAAGTATAAAAAGAAACATTATTTTCAAAATCTTCCTTGACACCGGTCTTAAAATCATTAAAATGCCAGCTTCCTTACGACGCATGACGCAAGGAAATACGCGGGAATAGCTCAGTTGGTAGAGCGCAACCTTGCCAAGGTTGAGGTCGCGAGTTCGAGACTCGTTTCCCGCTCCAAATTCTGGGGAAAGCGCAGCTTTCCCTTTTTAACATAAGTTGTTTTTATGTTGTTGGTTCTGGCGCGATAGCAAAGCGGTTATGCCGCGGCCTGCAAAGCCGTTTAGGCCGGTTCGACTCCGGCTCGCGCCTCCAGATATGCGGGAATAGCTCAGTTGGTAGAGCGCAACCTTGCCAAGGTTGAGGTCGCGAGTTCGAGACTCGTTTCCCGCTCCATATTCCTCTTTAAACACCAATGCTATGCAAAGCTGATCAGGTGTTAGAATACAAAACTTGTCAGACTTCGCCCGGATGGTGAAACTGGTAGACACAAGGGACTTAAAATCCCTCGGCTTAACGGCTGTGCCGGTTCGATTCCGGCTCCGGGCACCAGTATCAAAAAGGACTTAGAGTTTTTCTAAGTCCTTTTTTCATTTCCCATCCTGGCAGCTTAAAAAATTAGACCTCTCGTCAGCCCTTTCTGACATGTCAGCGCGGTATGAACTGATGCACATCATCCTCAGAATTTACTATCCTTGAGCCATTTGCAAAGCATTAGCCACTCAAGATGGACAAGGTAATGAAAAACGTTTCTGGCATGTCGATTAAACAAATCTGGCTTCTTTTTAAAACGGCTTTTAGTGCATGGCGTGACGATTACGCGCAAAGCATGGGTGCTGCGCTGGCTTATTACACGCTATTTTCCATTGCGCCGCTGTTATTGATTGTGATTTCAATTGCAGGCCTGGTGTTTGGCCAGGACGCGGCACGCGGCGAGATTATCGGCCAATTGCATAGCTTGATGGGGCAACGCGGTGCGATGGCGATACAAACCCTGCTAGAGAGCGTGAGTCATCCCACCGAAGGCATCGCTGCAACGGTGATTGGTGTGGTCTTGTTACTGGTAGGGGCAACTTCTGTATTTGGCGAATTGCAGGATTCTCTGGACCGTATCTGGAAAGCGCCTGTGCGCGAAGGGAGTGGCTTATGGCACTTATTGCGTGCGCGACTGCTATCGTTTGGCATGATTCTGGGGATAGGGTTTTTACTAATGGTGTCATTGGTATTTAGTGCCGGGCTGGCCGCCATTAGCAAATGGTGGTCGCCGCTGTTTACAGGCTGGATGTTGATTGCGGGCGTGCTAAATACCTTATTCAGTTTTGCGTTGACCACCGGCATGTTTGCCATGATTTACAAAACCATGCCACGCGCCCACATTGCATGGGAAGAAGTGTGGATAGGCGCTGTGATGACGGCGGTCTTGTTTACCATCGGCAAGTGGCTGATCGGCATCTACATCGGCAACAGTGCCTTCTCTAGTGCTTACGGTGCAGCCGGATCTATTTTAGTGCTATTGATTTGGGTCTATTACTCAGCGCAGATATTCTTGATGGGCGCGGAACTGACGCGTGCCTATTCGCAAGTATTGGGTACGGGCAAACGTTAACTTTAGCCTTTAAAAATGCATCCGCATTAAAGCGTGTAAAGGATTCACGGAATAAGTCGTTGAGCGAGATGAAGTGCAAGGCGCACGGAACGCAGAAACCGAGATAGTATGTGATATACAGCGAGGTTGCGACAACTAACGAAGTGTTGCGGTGTAGGCTAACCTTTAGGTGATGCCGAAACCAAAAAACCGCGCAACGAAGCAATTTGCTCGCGCAGACACTTATTCCGGGAATCCTAAAGTCATTCTCTATAGGATGAACCAAATCAGTGGACATGCGTCATTTCACTCATCACCAACACTTTATAAAATTGTATAATGTTGGTCGTCCTCAAGTCATTGCGTTTTTGAGGAGGGATTGATATTGGTCAATCTCCAGCATCTATGCGTCAGCTAAACTTTACCCAAGTTTAGCAAAGCGGTAGTAAAACGCTAACAATCAAAAGTTGTCAGGAAGTTGTGTGATTTACGTAGAGTTAAAGACTGTTATTTTAAAAAAACAATTGGAGTGGGGGAGAACCATCACCATTACCGAAATTGCAGATGCCAGCGGGATCAGCCGCATGACATTGCACCGCATGTTAAAAGACCAGACCTACAATGCCAGCACCGACCATTTGAATAAGCTGTGTGCTTATTTGCAATGTGATCTGTATACATTGGTGCGCTGGGAGCCTGATATTCCGGTGCCGCAAGAGCAGGTTGCCTAGGGCCTAGAAAACCTCCGATGTCTTCGGAGGTTTTTTTATGCTGGCTAATATTTACGGTGGATTCCATCTTTTCTTGAATAATCTTTTTTTGTATCAATCACAGCCTAACTTCCTTTTTTCCCACGAGGCCACTATCCATGCGGCTTAGCGGGCAATACCACTCAAGTGCGCATCACGCGAACAGTGAAGATAACTGGTTTTTTCCGCTTTTTTTAAGCGATGCATCTGCCTCATAGTTTTGAATAATAAGAGAAAATTTTTGGAATTCTCTTTATATGAAACACTCGCCAGGCTATTTGCAATCCGCCGCTGCTGCAAATGCGCAGGATTGCAGCCATTGGATGCAAGCGCTGATGCAAGCCTGGAAAGAGGGCGAGTGGGTGCAGTGCCTGACGCTGGCGCAAAAGATTACGCGTGAGTTTCCTGAAGAAGGCCTGGCCTGGAAGTTACTGGGCAGCCTGTATCAACAACAAGATCATTTAACGGCCGCCGCTGAGGCTTTTTTGCAGGCAAGCAAGTACCTGAAAAAGGATGCCGAAGTCCTTTATAACTTGGCCAATGTCTATGCACAACTGCAAGACGATGCACAAGCCATCAAATATTATCGCCAGACACTCAAGTTAAACCCCGCTTTCAGCCAGGCCTATGCTAACTGGGCTAGCGTGCTGAAACAGACAGGGAAGTTGAAAGAGGCAGAAAAAGTGTTGCGCCGCGGCCTGAATATTCATCAGCAGGATGGCCGTGTCAATTTTGAACTGGCGACCTTGCTGCATGAAGCAGAAAAGCCATTGGAAGCAATTCAATATTATCGTGAAGCGGTGGAGATTGAACCCGATAATGCCGTCATCTTTTTCAATATGGCGGTGGCCCTAGAGCAATTGGGCAATACTAGAGAAGCGATTGATGCTTTTCAGCAGACAATAGCTCTCCAACGCGACTATGTACAGGCTTATAGCCATCTGGGTGCGCTGTATTTGCAACATGGTGATACAGAAGAAGCTGAACAGTGGTTATTGGCTGGCCTGGCATTGGATCCTGCCGAGTTATCATTATTGAAAAACCTGGCCAAACTTTATCGTGCAACCCACCGCATGCGGGAATACCAGGCTTATATTGACCAGATCATGCTGAAACAGGATTTCAGCGCAGAAGCACTCAATAACCTGGCCACTGAAATGTTCAACCAGCATTTATATGCTGAGGCTGAAGCTTATTGCCACAAAGCGTTGCAAGCTGATCCAGATAACCCTTATGTAGAAGCTAACCTGGGCCTGATTGAGAATGCCAGGAATGCCTTCGACAAAGCTTGCCAGTACTTTGAAAAAGCCCTGGAGCAGTTGCCGGACTCTGAGAGTGTATTGAGTAATTATGGCATCAGCCTGCGTATGCTGGGCCGCTACACAGAAGCGATTGCTAAACTAGAACAAGCCTTGCAGATTCATCCTGAATTTATGGCGGGTTACATCAACCTGGCCAATGTTTACCTGGATATGGGGCAGATTGAGACCACCATCCGTACCCTGCAAAAAGCACTCCTCATCGAACCTGGCCATATGATGGCACTTAGAAACCTGCTGTTTGCCAACAGTTACAGCAATACCTTGCCGCTCAATGAGAGCCTGGATTACGCCCATAGACTGGGCGCGGCCATGATGAAGGAAGTGACGCCTTATGATAGCTGGCACGTCCATGCCCAGGAGCAACGCATCCGTATTGGCCTGGTTTCTGCCGATTTACGTAAACACCCCGTTGGCTATTTCCTGCACCAGTGGTTGCAGACATTTGATGCCAGCCGACTGGAGATTTATGGGTATTCCACTGATGGTCGTGAAGATGCGTTCTCGCACGAACTCAAAGACTTATGTAACCAGTGGCGTTCGCTGGCTGGCCTGACCGATGCCCAGGCAGCCAAGCACATCCGTGATGACGGCATCCATATCCTGCTGGATTTGTCAGGATTGTCTGGCGGTACACGGTTGCCTATTTTTGCCTATAAACCTGCCCCGGTACAGGCGACATGGCTGGGATACTGGGGGACAACTGGTTTGCCGGTCATGGACTATGTGATTGCCGATCCAGTCAGTATCAATGCCGACGTAGCCAAACAATTTACCGAGCAGGTGGTGCACCTGCCGCACACCCGCATGTGTTTCACTGCGCCGCCGTTTGAGATTGAAGTGAATCCCTTACCAGCACTGAGTACCGGTGCGGTCACCTTTGGTTGTTTCCAGAATTACAGCAAAGTCAGCGATGAGGTATTGGCCTGCTGGGGCGAAATCCTGCAAGCACTGCCCAACGCCCGGTTGTTTTGGCAAACCAAGGCTTTCAGCGATCAATTGATCTGCGAACAGGCCCTGGCAAGATTGGCAAAATATGGCATTGCAGACACACGCTGCACCTTGTACGGGATGGTGGCAAGGGAAGAATACCTGCGTAATCATCACCAGATTGATGTGATCCTGGATACATTCCCGTTTACGGGCGGTACGACGACCTGCGAAGCGTTGTGGATGGGTGTGCCTACCGTGACTTTGTCAGGTGATACCTTGATTGCCCGCCAAGGCGCCAGTTTCATGCATTGTGCCGGTTTGCCGGATTGGATTGCCAACACACGTGAAGAATATGTGCACAAGGCGATTACTTTCGCCAGTGATCTGGATGCCTTGTCCTTACTAAGGGCACAGTTGCGCGCACAGGTGTTGGCTTCGCCATTAATGAATGCACAACAGTTTGCGCAGGATTTTGAGCAATTACTGTTTGGCCTGTGGCAACAGGTGCTGCCTACCTTAAAGCCACAGCAATTGTTGGCAAAGGCACCAGTGCAAGAAGCTTTTTCCGGCAGTGAGCCCGTCTGGGTGGTTAGTGCCACACGCATGACAGAAGCCGATTTCTGGTGTGATTCTGCCTTGGGCCGTTCACTCAAGCGCCATATGCAGCAGGATAAGCGCCTGGTGCCAGTGGTTGCCTATGAAAATACCCGCGGCTTATCCGAAGTGTTTAATGAAGCCATCGCAGCTGCGCCAGAGAATGCACTGCTGGTCTTGATCCACGACGATGTCTGGCTCGATGAAAATACTTTTGTACAAACCATACAACGTGGGCTCACACACTATGATGTGATCGGCGTGGCTGGTAACGCACGCATACAACCTGGCCAGCCTGGCTGGTGCTTTATTGATTTGCAGTTTACCTGGGACGATGCCAAATACCTGCGCGGTGCAGTCAGCCATGGCATGCATGCGTTTGGGCCGTCTTCCAGTTATGGCGATGCTGCTGGTGATTGCCAGCTTATGGATGGTGTGTTCCTTACGACGCACAAGAAAACGCTATTAGAAAGTGGCGTTCGGTTTGATCCCCAATTCGAATTTCATTTCTATGATCTTGACTTCTGCCGTACTGCTACGCAGGCTGGCCTGAAGCTAGGCGTATGGCCTGTGCGTATGACCCACCAAAGCGGCGGCGCGTTTGGTAGCGCACGCTGGCATGAAACTTACCTGAGCTATCGCCAGAAATGGGAGCCTGTACAGGTTGAGCAAACGGCTTCTAGCGCCTTGCAAGACTCCATGGCAGAAGTGTTCGACTTGGCCTCAGCCGCACAGCAACAGGGGGATTTAAATACAGCCAAACAGCTTTACCAGGAAATTCTGGCGGTGGATGCCCAGCATGCGCTAGCGATGCATAACCTGGGTCTGATTGAATGGCACACAGGCCAGCAGACACAAGCTATTGCACACTTTGCCCAAGCGTACGCCCTGGCCCCTGCGCAATGGCAGTTATTAAGCAGCTATCTCACAGCCTTACACGCTAACCATAAACAGCCCGCGCTGCAGCAAGTCGTGGTACAAGCCATGCGGAATGGCCAGCATGTGCAAGCATTGCAAGCCCTGATGCAGGAGTGGCAGATCGCTTTGCCGGAAGCTGCAACAAACACACAACCTTCAAACCAGCAACAAGAGGCGGTGCTCAAGCTGTTTGAACAACAGGATTACGCACAGATGGAGCAAGTCTTGCAGGCTTTGCTGCAAGAGTATCCTGCATGGCTTGGTGGCTGGAAAATGCTGGCTGATGTGCTGATGATCCAGAAAAAGGATGCGCGTGACGCCGCGGCACAAGCACTGTTGCTGAATGCCGGGGATGCAGAGGAGCATTGCTATTATGGCCTGGTGCTCAAGGCGCAGAATGATCTGGTGACAGCGGCTGAAGCTTTCAGAAATGCCATCCAGCTTAAACCTGACTATGCGGCGGCCTATAACAATTTGGGTATTGTGCTCAAAGATCTTGGTGAGGTCGAACAAGCGATTCAGCAATTCAAGCAGGCTTTGTTGATCAAGCCTGAGTATGCGGATTGTTTCAGTAACCTGCTGTTTTGCATGACCCATGCTGAAAGCGTAGATACTGCCGCCTTACAGCAAGCCCATGCTGCCTATGCCGAGTTATACGAAGCCCCTTTGAAAGCACATTGGCAACCACACGCCAATTCGCGGGATGCGCAACGTCCATTGCGTGTAGGGTTTGTCTCTGCAGATTTACGGGCACACTCAGTGGCGCATTTCCTGCTGCCTTTACTGCCGACACTGGCACAAGATAACACTCTGGTATTGTTTGCTTACGCCAATTACACACTCGAAGATGAAGTCACAGCCGAGATGCGGCCATATTTTAAACAGTGGCGCGTCGTTGCAGATTTATCTGATGAAGCCCTGGCAGACTGCATCCGTGCGGATGGCATTGATATCCTGATTGATCTCTCTGGTCATACCTCAGGCAACCGTTTGTTGACCTTTGCCCGCAAGCCCGCCCCTGTGCAAGCAAGCTGGCTGGGTTACCTGAACAGTACAGGCTTGACTGCCATGGATTATTACCTGGCCGATAGCGCCTTGTTGCCGCCTGGTCAGTTTGATCAGCAGTTCAGCGAGAAACTGGTACAGCTGCCAGTGAATGCGCCCTTTGAGCCGCATCCGCAAGCACCGGCAGTGAATGACTTGCCTGCATTAACTAATGGTTATTTAACCTTTGGTTGCTTTAACCGCCCGAACAAGATCACGCGGACGGCCGTCCAGCAATGGGCTGCATTGATGCAGGCTTATCCAGGCAGCCGCATGGTGCTGGGTGGCATGGGTGAGGCTGGGAGTTATGCCCACCTGCAAGACTGGTTTACTGAAGCAGGCATGACGGCTGACCGCTTACTGTTCCTCCCTCGCACTGAGATGACAGGTTATTTGCAACAGTATCACCTGGTAGATGTTTGTCTGGATACATTCCCTTCCAATGGCGTGACCACAACGGCGCATGCCTTATGGATGGGCGTACCAACCCTGTGCGTGGCGGGTGACCGTCTGGCCAGCCGGGGTGCCATGGCCCTGATGCAGCATCTGGGTTTACAGGACTGGGTGGCTGACCAGCCGCAGCAACTCCTGCAACAAGCACACAATATACTTTCTGATGTACAGACACTGGCAGCCCTGCGTGCAGAGCTACGCACACGCTTTGCCGATTCGGCGCTGGCAAAACCTGCCCCGTTGGCGCAAGCATTATCTCAAGCGCTACGCCAGATGTGGCAGCGATGGTGTGCAAGCTTGAGTCCTCTTGCATTTCAGACTTACTGGACTGAAACACATCTCAGTCATCCTAAATTACACGTGGAGCCAACCATGCTCGTAGAAGAAGCTAAAACGATTGATGCTGTTAATCAGCCTGATCTTGCAACGTCAGTGGTTGAATTATTAGCCACCGCAAATGCATTGCAGGAAAACGGCGATGTTGAGCAGGCCTACAACATTTATCTGCAAATACTTCACATCGATCCGCTGCATGCTGAGGCTAATTTTCGGCTTGGTTGGATAGAAACGCATACGAGGGGTGTGGATGATGCGCTTCCAAGATTAGAAAATGCAGTCATTCAGAACCCTCAGATTGAGCAATACTGGGTGACGTATATTGATGCTTTGATGATGCAAGGTAACCACAGTGCTGCCATGCTGGCCATCGGTCAAGGGCGACAATATGGTTTGACAGAGAATGTTGCGATGTTGCTATTGAACGAAGGCCTGGAAAGCGCAAGCCAGCAGTTTGCAGATCAACAAGACCTTTATCCGGTGACACATTTGCAACAAGCCTTATTGGATGATGCTTCTGCAGGGGCTGAAGTAGAAGCAGAGCGTACCCTAGTACCACCACTTGTTGTACAGGAAATGGCGGCTCAGCCAGTTCAGTGGGTAGACAGGAAACAAACGCCTGCCAACTTGCCCGAGTTCCCTGAGCAATGGCTGCAAGCATATCCTCAGAGTCTGATGATCGAATACACCTCGCGGTGTAATTTGCGCTGTAAGTATTGTTCCAAGAGTAATCCGGGCGATGACCAGATCCCTGGACGAAATATGGATATGACGCCACAAACTGTGGATGCGGTCATCGAATTGATTCAAGCATCCAGCTACACCGAGTTATTACTTGCTGGCACCGGGGAGTCAACGTTCCATCCGCATTGGCGTGAAGACTTTCCGCGTCTGATACAGGCTGGCAAGTCAGGCAATCGCTCTTGTTATGTACATGTGAATACTAATTTTGCCGCCAAGTATGAAGATGAGGATTGGGCGGTATTCGCACAATTGGATGGTATTGTCATCTCGATCGATACGGCAGATCGTCAGTTAACACGGGAAGTTCGAGCCAAGTCTGATCTCGGCCTGATTATTTATAACATCACCCGTTTACAAACCTATTGCCAGTTTCATGGACTGAAACTGCCTGTCTTGACCATCAATGTCACGCTTTATCACGAGGCAGCCGCTGGATTGCCAGAACTGATGGCATTGCTTTCAAACTTGCCGATTCAAGCAGTTTCAATTTCAGATTTGTTTGAGCGCGAAGCAACAGACAAGAATGCCATTCGTCCATTACATAATGATGACCCAGAGTCGTTTGCACAGGCGGTGAAGCATTTGCAACATGCCATGGAAATTGCCGGCAGGCAGGATCATTTTCAGGTAAGCATTCAGCCACATTTACTGGATAGAATTGAAGCCATGGCTTCTCAAACAGCTCAGGCCATTCAACCGGAAGTCGAGACACCTGCTGAGCAAGCGTCTGTGACCAAACTTTGTTTACAGCCATGGACCAGGTTCACCTTGGCCGCGGACGCAGCCATTTTTCCTTGTTGCATGACCGAAATGGATCCTGTGGGCAATATTGGTACCGGTAAAGAAGAAGACGGTGTGAATGGTCAAGGAATACGCGATTTCCGTCATGCTTTGTTGCGCGGCGATATGCCACAGGCTTGCCGTCATTGTACAAATGCACCAGATGTCGCGCCACAAGTATTACAGGCCGCGGTCAATGATCTTTCCAGAAAGGCAAATGCATGAGCCAGACCTTGTTAAATGTTCCAAATCATCTGAATGAGTTGATGGCAGCTGCTTTCGCGCTGGAGGACCAGCCCGACCAGGCAACTGCTTATTATGAGCAGATTTTGCAACAATATCCGCATCATGCGACTGCCTATTATCGCTTGGGATTACTGTTATTTTCTCAATCACATCCCGAAGCAGTGAGACGATTGGAACAGGCCATTAAACTTTCTGCAACTGAAGAGCAATATTGGGTCAGTTATGTGGATGCCTTGATGTTGACCGGGCAATTGCAGAAAGCCTCAGCCGCCATTCAATTAGGTCAACAGTATGGCCTGAGTCAGCCGTTTGCGATTGAACTGGCACGCGAGTGCGTTGAGCGCATGACGCAAGAGCGTTCATCCTCTATTGAGGCGTCCACGAGTACGATGCCCCCTCAAGGCTCATTGGATCAGTTATGGCAGCAAGCCTGCCTCCTGCAAAATGAAAATCAGTATCAAGAGGCGATAGGGGTGTTAGCGCACATAGTGGAAATTGCCCCTGACCATGGTGAAGCACAGCATGCATTGGGCCGGTTGCTGGCTGAAACCCAAAGCCTGGAGGATGCACTTCCTCACCTTGAAGCTGCGCTCTCCAGTGCGCCCGAGATTGAGCAACACTGGGTAACTTATATAGATGCCATGCTACAGCTCAATGCCTTCAAAACAGCGTTTGATGCCATGCAGGCCGGTCGACAGTATGGATTGTCTGAGAGCATGCAGGCTGTGTTGTTTAGCGATACCATCAATATGATTCTGCAAATGCTGGATAGTGAGACTGCGGATCAAGATTTGCTGTGGACTGCATTGATTAACGATAGTGGCCTGTACAACCAAATAGTTCAGGATAATTTAACAGCGATGGAACAGATAAGGCAAAGCGGAAAGCTGGTTGATGGCTGCATGCAACTGGACGCATGTATGTCTTTTCTGCATCAGTTTCCGATCTTGCTGGAACCTCAGCGGTTAATGGGATTCATCCGCATGATGGTGGTAAAACTGATGTGGGTGCCAGAGTTGATTGGTCACAAGATTTTTGCACCTGATTTTGATCAGCTGTTAAGCCAAATTACACTGCAAATGACTGCAGTTGTCCCTCGCCACGAAAAACGGGCGAATTTTGTGATTGCGACTGAGGTTTACGATTTTGGCGGGCACACCAAAGATGTACTCGCCATTTTAAACACCATAGAAAACCCGGTGTTGGTGATTACTGACTTGTATGGCCGTTTTTCAAATCAGGCAGCTTTCAAGAAAATTGCCAGTGCCTTGCCGCCAACCTGCCCCGTGATCGTGCTGCCGAATGAGCCGTATCTGCAGAAAAGTACCCGCTTGGCAGCGCTGGTCAATCAGCAGGCACGCAATGTATTCTTGCTTACACATCACGATGACGTTGTTGCAGCAGTTGCCTGCCAGGCTACGCTGGATACGCATTATTATTTTATCCACCATGCCGACCATAATCTCGCTATCGGCAATGCGATACCACATCTCAAACATATTGATTTGTTCGGGGGACGTGCCATCCATTGTCATGAGGATTTAGGGCTTGAAACACAATGTTTGCCAACAACCTCGCATGACCTGGGTGCAAAAGTATTTGCCACAGATATTCAGCAGTTTGCGACAGTGACTGCTGGCTCGTTTGGCAAATTCAAGAATGATGGGCCATTGGCACTGGCTACGATTGTTGCCGAAAGTTTGCATACCACGGGTGGCAAACATTATCACTTTGGTGAAATGCCGCAGCAAGCCTTGGAAGGGGTACGACAAACGCTTTCTCAACAAGGACTGGATCCGGATAACTTTGTGTATATGGGCAACGTGCCTTCTTTATGGAAGGCATTGCAAGACATTGATGGCCATATTTTTGTTGGATCTGCGCCTATCATGGGTGCCAAATCTGATATTGAAGCGCAAGGTGCAGGCTATCCGCTGCTGGCATACAGGGCCGTGGATTGTCCAAGGCACATGAACGTAGGCAGTCATGCACCAGAGACTCACTATTGGCATGACATGGTGTCATTCAAGGCCGCTTTGCAGGATATCATGGCTAATCATGCCGGCTTATCAGCGTCGGCGAGAGCATATTATGAGGCTGCATGTTCCATGCAAACTTATCAACAGATGCTGATGGATATGAGTCATTAATATGATGATTACACCTTACACAGGACAAACCACTGAGTGGAACCAGTTTCTCGATCAAAGTCGAAATGGCACTTTTTTGTTTAAACGGGCCTACATGGATTACCATGCTGACCGCTTTGTCGACGCTTCTTTGCTGGTGAAAGAGGAGGATCAGCTCATCGCGATGCTACCCGCAAACAGACAGGGTGATACAGTGGTCAGTCACGGTGGCCTGACGTTTGGTGGCTTGGTGCTGGGCAACAAAACTGGTGTAGCCAATGTCATGGAAATCTTTGATCAACTGCGTGATTACTGGGCTGCTCAGGGGGTGAAAAAACTCATATATAAACCCGTGCCACATATCTATCATGTTGTGCCAAGTGAAGAAGACTTATACGCACTGCATCGACTGCAGGCAAAGACTGTACGTGTGGATGTATCCACCACCATAGATCAGTCACACCGCCTATCACTGTCTAAAGGGCGCAAACATGCTTTGGGAAAAGCCCGCAAAGCTGGAGTCACCATTCGTCAAAGTCAGGATTACGAGGCTTGCTGGAAAATGTTGACACAAAATCTCTCTGATCGTCATGGCGTTAAACCAACACACACGGTTGAGGAAATGATGTTGCTTGCTAGTCGCTGTCCGGAGATTGCTTTGTATATGGCCTATCTTGGGGAAGAGCCTATTGCAGGCGTCGTTATGTATGGGTACGGACAAGTCGCCCATACTCAGTATATTGCCCTCACAGAAGCAGCAAGGGAAACAGGTGCGCTGGATCTGTTACTTGAAACCCTGATTAGTCAAGTCTACGCAGATAAACCCTATTTTAATTTTGGGATATCCACTTGCAATAATGGTATGTATTTCAATGAGGGTTTATGTGCACAAAAAGAAATGTTCGGTGGACGCACCACGATCATGCAGTGGCTGGAAATGGAGTGTGTATGAGTGATACGAGTCGTAAACAGGCGATTGCTGCATACGAGCAGGCATATAGCGCCAGTGATTTTGAGGTCATACAGGCCCGTTATCGTAAAAAGCTGCTTTTATCACTGTTGGACAAGATGCAGCCAAAACGTCTGCTGGAAATTGGGTGCGGCTGGGAAACCATTGCGAATCATTGGCCAGCTTATGAGCAGTTGACGATTGTAGAGCCCGGAGCCAACTTTGCAGACAAAGCGCGTGCAGACACTGCATCCAGACAAGGGGTTACCGTCATTGAGCATTTTCTTGAGGAGGCGGTTGATCAACTCAAACAGCAATCTTATGATCTGATATTAGTCAGCAGCTTATTGCATGAGGTGCCCGACCCTGCAGCAATTTTGCAAGGCGTTAAACGGCTGTGCCACGCCGAGACACTGGTTCATGTCAATGTTCCCAATGCCCGTTCCATGCATCGATTGCTGGCTGTCGAAATGGGGCTAATATCAGAGGTCTATACCCCTTCAGAATTACAGCAAACTTTTAATCAGCCACGCATTTTTGACTTAACGCAATTGCAAGCGCTTGCAGAAGGAGTAGGCTTCAAAGTGGCAGAGTCAGGCTCTTTTTTTATGAAGCCATTCACGCATGGACAAATGATGTCTTTGGTCGAGAGTGGTTTTATGAGCGAGAAAATGCTGGATGGTTTGTGGCGCTTGACGAAATACTTTCCGGATGCAGGCTCTGAAATCTATGTCAATCTCTATTGTGGAGACAAAAAATGAAACCTGAAACAACTGTGATTGTTGGTAATGCATTGGCTGGGATGGTCTCCGCCCTTGAGTTGGCCAAAGCAGGCACAAAAGTGACTTTGGTGAACCCGGGTGGCCCACTGGGTGGCTATTTTGCAGGGCTGGAAATCGACGGGGTGATGTTTGACGCTGGCTTGGTAAAATTCGAGTTGGATGGCTATCTTTCTCAGCAAAGCAAACTGTCCACTTATGATCCCAAACTGCGTAATGATGTGGGCCGATTCATGAATATTGTGCATGCATGGGCATTGCAATACGCAACATTACATCAGTTTGACATGCCGAAAATGTGGCTGCAGAACAAAGCCTATGATGATGTTGTGCTGAGTAATGCCTATCATACCTTCAGTCAGCTCCCCTTTGCTCAAGCAAGCATACAGGAACTTCAGGTGCAACCTGCTGCTGAAATCCATGCACGCGAAAAATCACATGGCGAGCGTTATCATACACTGGATTATTTAACAGCCTCACTCGCCAATCATGGCAAGAGCATGCACGACAATATCATCGCGCCTTATTTGATGAAAGCCCAGGGAGTCACCGCTGACAAAATGCTTGCCCGCTATCATCGAGTGGCATGGTTGCCGCTTTTTTATCCTAACACCTTGCTTGACAGTTTCATGGGCAAGCCTGTGGCATTGAATCCCACGGTTTTCCACTATCCGAAACAAGGTGCCATTGGCGGTATTTGCCAACAGGTGAAACAACAGGTACTCAATCATCCGAATATTACTTATGTTCAGCAGCCGGTGCGTAGTGTTGAAAAAACGGACAAGGGCTGGTGGGTGCAATTGAATGAAGGCAGCGTAGAAGGGGGACATTTGGTCTGGACAGGTGCGCCAGCTGCATTGCTCAAGGCACTGGGCAAAACGCCAGCTGTCGCGCAGGAGATCAAGTCGCCGATTGCAGTCCTTTTTTTACGGATCAAAAAGGCCGATATCCAGAATGTTTATACGATCTTGCATGTGCTGGACATGGATAAATGCGCTTATCGTATTACTAACCAGACGGCCTGTGCAGATAATCATAGCGACGATATGAACATTGTCGTCGAATTTAATCAGGATTACTTTAAAAAGCTCTATGGTGAACCAGCAACGGACGAGGTCATTGTTGAGAAGTTAATTGCTGAGTTGGCCACCATGGGGATGGTCTCTGCAAATACTCAGCCATTAATCGCAGCGGTGAAACGTATTCCGGGCGGGTTCTTGGTTCCTGATGCTGCCGCGCGAGATGCCTGGGAGGCGGACCAGCAAGCAGTTGCACAATTGTATCCAGATATTGCCTTGCTTGCTATGTCCAGTGGTTTCTTCGCAACATCATTGAATGATCAGGTGGTTCAAGGTTTGTATTATGCTGAAACTCGTCAGGCTGCCAATCAGCTACATTCAGCTGCGTTTGAGACAGTCTAAGCATTGATTTGGACATGCTGACTGTTTGGGCCAGCATGTCGATCAGCCTTCCTCATTCGTCAATTGAAAATACAGGGCTTTCACTGCTTTATTGAAACAATCAAAAAAGCTGCAGCTACCTTATAGTAGATGCAACCTTTTAATTGTTTGGATAGGGTAGTGATATGCCTTTAGAAGACTGCAGAATTATTGAGTTACCTAAAATTCATGACCCACACGGAAATTTGACTTTTGTTGAAAGCGATAACCAGATCCCTTTCAAAATTCAACGTGTTTACCATGTTTATGATGTGCCGGGTGGCGCTGAGCGTGGTGGTCATGCGCATAAAAACCTGCACCAGTTTATCGTAGCTATGTCAGGCAGCTTTGATATCACATTGGATGATGGTAAGGATAAAAAGAAATTTCATTTAGCCAGATCTTATTACGGCCTTTATGTCTGCCCAATGATTTGGCGTGAAATTGATAATTTCTCATCCGGCTCGGTATTGATGTGTCTAGCCTCAGAAAAATACGATGAAAGTGATTATTTCCGACGCTATGATGATTTTATGCGCGCACGCTGGGCTGCTTAAGGTAATTGCATTTCACCATGGGCTGCGGCAGATGTCTGCTGTAGCCCATTATCATTTGTATTCACATGAAAAGCCCTAAAAACTGACAGGTAAATGATGGCCTGTTCAGCAATATCACACACTCATTGATCTACTACACTATTGGTTGTAATGACAGTAAAAGCTACGTTGTAACTATGTCGCAGTAAGTTTGGTTGCGATGTAATAAATGAAAAGAAACCTCTCTCAAACCGGATAGAACGAATGATTCCTTTTCTTGACCTGAAAGCTGCCTATGATGAGCTATCTCCAGCACTGGAGAGCGCAATTTTGCGTGCGACCCGTTCTGGCTGGTATATCGGAGGAGGCGAAGTCGAAACGTTTGAACAACAGTTTGCAACTTATGTGGGTGCCAATTATTGTGTTGGCCTTGGAAATGGACTGGATGCATTGACGTTGAGTTTGCGGGCGCTAGATGTTGGCCCTGGCGATGAAGTCATTGTTCCCTCAAACACCTATATTGCAACCTGGCTGGCGGTAAGTGCAGTGGGGGCAACCGTGGTACCAGTAGAGCCGGCAGTAGGTCAGTACAATATTGACGCTCACGGTATCAGGCAAAAACTCACAGGCAAAACCAAAGTGATTCTGCCAGTGCATTTATATGGCATTCCGGCAAATATGGATGAAGTCTGCGCACTCGCTAAAGAAAAGGGCTTGTACGTTTTGGAAGATGCCGCCCAGGCGCATGGCGCAGCAATCAATCACAGACGCATAGGTGCTCACGGCGATGTGGTTGCATGGAGCTTCTATCCGGGAAAAAATCTGGGTGCGCTTGGTGATGGCGGTGCAGTGACAACAAATCGTCCCGAACTGGCTAATCGAATTCGCATGCTGGGAAATTACGGCTCGGCAGTGAAGTATTTCAATGAGGAGATGGGTGTCAACAGTCGCCTTGATCCAGTGCAGGCGGCCGTTTTATCCATCAAGCTGAATAGTCTTGATGAATGGAATATGCGTCGCACCAGAATTGCTGAACGTTATATAGAAGGTTTGGCTGGTTTGCCATTGCAATTGCCTCAGATATTAGAAGGCGCCGATGCAGTATGGCATTTATTCGTCGTGGCGACTCCGAAGCGTGATGCATTACAAAAGTATTTGCATACGCAGGAAATACAAACTCTGATTCATTATCCAGTACCGCCGCATTTGCAAAATGCTTACCGTCACTTGCAGTTAACGGTTGGCAACTTACCGCTTGCCGAGGCATATGCAGCGCAGGTTTTAAGTTTACCGATGGGGCCGCAATTAAGCATGACCGATGTCAATGTGGTCATTCAAGCGATACGTACATTTTTTGCCCGTGCCGGTAAGGCATGAGTTTATTTAACTAAACATTAAAGTTTCTTCTAGGAGGGTCGTAAATAGTTTCAAGTGCATGATTGATCGAAAAAGAAATTTGCAACAAGCATTAAAGAAATTTCGCAAGCGGTCGATAACACAACTAACAACGCTAGATAGCAAACATTAAGTGGTAAATAGCGATCAACGTTGAAAGTAACATGACGATTTGACACTTAACTGGATATACGACTCTAAAGGAGATTTAACATGGCTTCAGTAATTAACACCAACCTGGCTTCATTGAACGCACAACGTAACCTGACTGCTAACCAGTCAAGCCTGAATACTTCTATTCAACGCTTGTCTTCTGGTCTGCGTATTAACAGCGCAAAAGATGACGCGGCAGGTATGGCGATTTCTACCCGTATGGACTCACAAGTTCGCGGTATGGAAGTTGCAACACGTAATGCAAACGACGCGGTTTCCTTCCTGCAAACAGCAGAAGGTGGTTTGGCAAGTGCAACCGACGCACTACAACGTATGCGTGAACTGGCTGTTCAGGCTGCCAACGGTTCTTACAGTTCTGGTGACCGTGCAAACCTGGATACAGAATTTACTCAACTTAAGGATGAACTCACTCGTTTGGGGACTGCAACGAAATTTAACGGCCAGGCAGCCTTCGGTACAGGTTATAGCTTCCAGATTGGTGCTGATAGTGGCGATACCATCAGTGTGGCTTCAGTTGCAGCGGCTTCCATCAGCGGTTCTTTGTCTTCAGCATCAGACGCCTCAGCTGCGATTTCAGCAATTGATGCACAGTTGACCACTGTAAATACCAACCGTGCGACCTTGGGTGCTTACCAGAACCGTTTCGCTTCCGTAGTGAACAACCTGGGTGTGGCTTCTGAGAACATGGCAGCTGCCAAGTCCCGTATCACTGACGCTGACTTTGCTGCAGAAACCGCCAAGATGACACGTGCACAGATTCTGCAACAAGCTGGTACCGCGATGTTGGCACAAGCGAACCAGTTACCTAACAACGTGATGTCATTACTGAGAGGTTAATTCATCCGATGGTAATGCCAAATCCACAGGCCTAGCTCCTGTGGATTTGGCCTAGGTAAAAGGAGCAGCATCATGAGTGATTCAACAGTCAGTGGTGTAGGTGGTGGATTGCAGGGAATCCGGGCAGCCAGCAGTTTGAAGCTGGTTAAATATGCTGAGGCTTCCTCTGAAGGCGCTGCCGTAGATGTGAATGATAAAGCTGCACTGAGTGGTGCAGTGAAGAAGTTAAATGAGTATGTAGCCCCGGCGTTACAAACGATAGAGTTTTCTATCGATGAGGATACCGACCGTATCATTGTGAAAGTGGTGGATACCGAAACACAACAGGTATTGCGCCAGATTCCCAATGAAGAAGTGTTGGCCATCAGTAAAACGCTGGATAAATTACGTGGGCTGGTGGTAAGACAAACAGTCTGATATTGCGTTTTAATTAAAAGGTTGGGAGATTAAAAATGGCATCAATTGTATCCTCTACAGGCGCATCTGGCCTGCCGATTGATTCGTTGGTCACTGCTCAAATGCAGATTGAGCAGCAGCCTCTCACCGCTATTAAAACCAAGATATCCTCTTACAACACCAAACTCTCCGCTTACAGTACGCTTAAAAGCGGATTAAGTACTTTTCAGACTGCGGTAGATAAACTGGCGACGGCTGCCAAGTTTAATGCACAATCCGTCACGGCCTCTGACAGTACATCCATCACTGCGACTGCGGATGGTACGGCCGTCAACGGCAATTACAATGTGAGCGTCACGCAGTTGGCGACCTCGCAGAAGCTTGCATCTGCTGCTTACAGTAGCACCACAGACATTATCGGTACAGGAAAGCTAACGATCTCTTTTGGCACCTACACCGCCGCAGACGGCGGTACGCCAGCCTCATTCACAGCCAATGGCAGCAAGTCCGATATCGAGATTGACATCACTTCCAGCAACAATACATTGGCTGGCATACGTGATGCGATTAATGCCAAAAACGCCTCTGTCACCGCTTCCATCGTCAATGATGGCAGTGGCAACCGCCTGGTAATTACCTCCAAGGATACCGGGGAGGTGAATAGCCTGAAGATTTCTGTCGCGGATGATGATGGTAATAATACCGATAGCAGCGGCCTGTCTGCTTTGGCATATGATCCTCTTGCGACCAGCAATAGCATGACCCAACTGGTCGCGGCCAAGAATGCTCTACTTACTGTAGACGGTTTGAGTATAAGCAAGTCAAGCAATACCGTTTCTGATGTCATCCAGGGCGTGACCCTGACCCTGAAAGGGGTGACGTCCACCAGCAATTCGCTGAGTGTGGGTACGGACACCGACACGATACAAAGTTCGGTGCAAAGTTTTGTCGATGCCTATAATTCGCTGAATACCAGTATGCGTAACCTGACCAAGTTTGTGTCGGCAGGTTCGAGTTCTAACGGGGTATTGCTGGGTGACTCTACCGTACGCAATATGATGGTGAAGCTCAAGTCCATGCTCTCTGCCTCTTCGCCCACCGCAACGACGTACAAGACCCTTTCGGATATTGGCGTGAGCATGGGTTCTGATGGTTCATTATCGCTGGACAGTACCAAGTTGAAAACAGCTATCACCAATAATGTGAGTGACGTGGCCAAGCTGTTTTCACCGTCTGCCACGACGACTGACCCGCAGGTCAACTTTGTCAGCAGTAAGGCTGATACCCAGTCAGGTACCTACGCGGTCGACATCACACAGTTGGGTGGAAATGGTGTTGATGCGATCGGTACTATTAATGGCGTGGCGGCGAATACCACCGGTTCGGTACTAACAGGTGCGGGCGGAAATGCCAGCTATGGCCTACAGATCAACGTCACCGGTACAGCTACCGGCAGCCGCGGTACGATCACATTCAGCAAAGGCCTGGCAGGTGAGCTCAGCAGCCTGTTGGATGAATGGCTGGATACAGATGGTGCGTTGACCACAAAAACAGACGGATTGAACTCTTCGATTAAAGATTTGAATAAAAAGGCCGATGATATTAATGCCAAGCTGCCTTCTATTGAAGCACGTTACCGCGCCCAGTATGCAAAGCTGGATGCTCTGCTCAGTAGTTTGCAAACAACAAGTACTAACCTGACTTCACAACTGGCTGCCATCACCGCCAACAGTTAGTCAAAGCGGTAGTTGTCTGCAGGGAGCGATTGGCAATTGATATTAACCATGCGCTTTTAAGCAGAATACGGAGTAAAAAATGTTCGGGATGAAAAAATCAGGTGTCAATGCTTATGCCAGCGTAGGGTTGGAAACCGGTGTGGTGGATGCCAGCCCATTGAAGTTGATTGTGATGTTATATGATGGCGCCATTACTGCCTGCATTCATGCTCAACAAGCCATGGCGCAGCATGATATTGCGAAAAAAGGCCAATACCTGACCCAGGCGGTGACCATTGTAGACAGCGGTTTACGTGCCTGCCTGGACAAGCGTGCAGGCGGTGATATTGCTCAAAAACTGGATGAGCTTTACCAATACATGACACGTAGCCTGATGGAAGCCAGCGTGCGCCAGGACCTGAAAAAAGTACAGGAAATCCAGCAGTTGCTGATGGAATTAAAAGGGGCCTGGGAGGCGCTGGAGAAAACAGCAATTGCCAGACCAGCCCAGGCAGACATGGCGTTAAGCCAGATGGTTGCCCAGAAAACACACGAATTAAAACATATGGGGCAAGCCAGCCGTCTGGCCACTGCCGGAGCTTAAGATGTCACAGGCACTGATTAATACGTATGAATCCGCTGCGAAACTGATGGAGCAGATGCTCATTGCGGCCAGGCAGAATGCCTGGGAGAAGGTGACTGAACTGGAACAATCTTACATGCTTAAGATTGAGGTAGTGAAGACACTGGAGCAGAACATGCGTCTGGCATCTGAAAGTCTTGCGCCGGAATATCATGCCCGTAAGCAAGTGCTGGTACAGAAGATCCTGGCGGATGATGCAGAAATCCGCAATCTACTGTATCCAGTGATGCACCGGATTACCGATATGATTTTTGACGCGCAGTTGCATGCGCGTATCCCACCGGATGTGACCTAGATGCTACCCATCCCGCAAGTGATCACTCAACGTTTCATTACCAATGAAGCAGAGAACTTGCGTGCTGTTTCTTCGATTCTGCCGGTAGAAGGTACCCAATCAGAAGCGCCTTTGTGGGAGCGCATGCGCCCCGGCATGCAATTTACCGGACTGATCGTACAAAAAGAGGCCGGTGCAGGCAAGGCCGCTGAATTGGCACAATTCAAGGTTCAAATCCAGCTTCCCAATCAACCGCCTGCGCTGGTGCAAATGCAGTTGCCTGCACATCTGGTACAACAGCAGACCTTGCAAATGCAGTTTCTGGGCCTGGCACAGCAAAACGCAGGTAAAGAGGCATTACCGCAGGTGAAGTGGGGGTTGCAGCCTAATCATCCCCACAGCGGCCCAGTAAACCTGGGTCAAACAGCGCTGTTAACTGATATGTCGCAGGCCGATCATGGCGAGCATTTGCAAGACCTGGTAAAAACCGCTGCCGGGCAAGCCAGTCTGGTGGAGCTGAGCAGTCCGGCCAAGTATTTACAGCGCTGGCTAAATTCGTCGGCGTTTGATCATCAAACCTCAGCGCTGCAAGCACAAACCGTGGTCAGTCATAGTCCGCAGAAGCCACAGGTGCTGGCACAGGATCTCAAGCACGCCATCGATCATTCTGGCCTGTTTTATGAGTCCCATTTAAAAGAAGCGACTTTAGGTAGCCGCCCCTGGCACCAGTTGCTGCAAGAGCCACAAAACAAACCGCATTTCGCCCCACCGGAAATGGTGGCGCAGCAACTGCAAGTCCTTGAGCAGCAACGCGTGATCTGGCATGGAGAGGTGTGGCCTGGCCAAACCATGAAATGGCAGGTCAACGAGCAGGAAAGTTCTCCGCAATCTTCAGATGAGCCTGTATTGAATAGCCTGCAAAGCGACCTGACCTTGCATTTGCCCAACCTGGGAGAAGTGACTGTTAATATTGCCATGGTCAACGGACGTTTCAATATACGTGTGCAGCCTAGTGATTCGCAGGCACTCGGCACCATGCAGGCCAGTCGCAGCCAGTTAGCCATGAATTTACAGTCTGCCGGTTTAAAACTGGAGGCATTGCAGATTCTTGGGGATGAGACAAAAGCACAAAGGCGGCGATATGCAGCGGGATAAAGCCTATACCCAGTCTGCAGTGGCCCTGGCTTATGAAGCTGGTGACCTGGCGCCACGTGTGGTGGCAAAAGGGAACGGTTTACTGGCTGAACGCATTATTGCCATTGCCAAGGAGCATGAGGTTTATGTGCATGAGTCGCAAGCCTTGTTAAGCCTGTTGATGCAGGTGGAACTGGATACCCATATCCCGCCACAGTTATACCAGGCAATCGCTGAAATACTGGCCTGGTTGTATCAACTGGAACAAGGGGAAATGCGGGAGCCACCTGCGGTTTGAGTGAGCCAGATTGATATGGGCACTTCTATAAATTCAACTTCCGTTGCCATACTGTGTTGCTCATAAAAATTTTGTCCTTACATATCAACTATATGCGGCGTCTAAAATTTTTAATCGCGCCTTGTCTGGCTTAGCAATTTGAATTTATAGAAGTACCCATCAGGATAAAATTGGAGAGGTGAAGGTAGGTTTACACCTGCATATTCATCATGTCTTGATAGGCTGAGACCAGTTTATTACGCACCTGGACGGTTGCCTGAAAAGCAATGTTGGCTTTCTGGCCTGAAATCATGACATCAGACAGGCTGACGCTGTCATCGCCCATGGCAAAATCTTTGCCCAGTTTTTCGGACTGCAGTTGCATATTGTTGACCTGGTCCAGTGATGCCTTGAGGGCATCACTGAAGCTGACCTGGCTGGTCGGGCTAGCTGCATTGGTTTTCTGGACAGGGGTGGCAATTGCGCTGTTACCCAGGCCTTCAGGTTTTTGTGCTGCTGCACGTAATTGTGCCAGCATGGACGTGATGCGTTGTGCATCAATACCGCCTGCGTTCATGGTGGTCTCCTTTCATTATCAGGCCAGACATGGCCCTTAATCGTCATGGTAGACACTTTAGCATTCCACTATCGGGACTGCTCTGAAAAATAGGCAACATTAATCCGTCTTATTTGGCAATTTGAAAATAGTGAGTCAGCGCATAATGTGATCCATGTGAGTTGTCCTTAACAGGTGCTCAAGTTCCGGAAAGTGTTTCTGGCCTGGCAATCCCGCAGTGGATGACGGCCAGAATACCAATAGTAGTAAACATGGAGGTTTAGATGGCTGCTGATGCTGCCTTACTTACGACAAATGATGAGTCCAACAGTACACCGAATATGTTCGGTCAACTGGGGCAGAAGCTATTGCTGGTCGCAGGGATTGCTGCGATTGTGGCTGTCATGGTCGTCTTCTGGTTGTGGAGCCAGAAACCGGATTACCGCGTGTTGTTTTCGAATTTTGCCGATAAAGATGGTGGAGCCATTGTCGCTGAACTCGAGAAGCTGAATATTCCCTACCAGTTTGCTGAAGGTGGCAACGCCATTCTGGTCCCTGCCGACCAAGTACACCAGGCACGCCTGAAGTTGGCTGCTCAAGGGTTGCCCAAAGGCGGCAATATCGGTTTTGAATTGCTTGAGAACCAAAAGTTTGGGGTCTCGCAGTTTGTCGAGCAGGTGAACTTCCAGCGTGGCCTTGAAGGTGAGCTGGAACGCAGTATCCAGTCTATTTCGGCTGTGCAGGCTGCACGCATCCACCTGGCGATTCCCAAGCCTAGTGTATTTGTCCGTGAACAACAATACCCAACTGCATCCGTTTTGCTTAACTTGCATAATGCCCGCCGCCTGGATGCACAGCAAGTCGCCGCCGTGGTACACCTGGTTGCCAGCAGTGTGCCTAATCTGTCTGCCGATCATGTCACCGTGGTAGACCAGAACGGCAATCTACTGTCTGACAATGCCAATAAAATCAAGCAGAACGGTTTGGACCCAGAGCAGATGGCGTATGTGGAAAGCATGCAAAACAGCATTGCCCGCCGCGTTGAGGCCATCATCACACCTATCGTAGGTGCCAGAAATGTGCATGCGGAAACCAGTGCGGAAATAGATTTTTCCATGACCGAGCAGGCCAACGAGTCTTATAAACCCAACACCAAGCCTGATGACATGGCGATCCGTAGTGCGCAAAGCCGTGAGTCTCAAAGCGTCAGTGGCAACAACGGTGCTGTGCCAGGTGCGCTCTCTAACCAGCCCCCCGGTGAGTCTACAGCACCGATTAATGCCCCGGGCGCCCAGGCGCCGGGCGAAGAGGGTGCTGCGCCAACTGCACCACCGGCACCGCCACAAAACACACAAAAAGACACGACAACCAACTATGAGCTGGATAAGACTGTCAGCTATGTCCAGCAGCCCAAGGGCGGTATCAAGCGCTTGCATGTGGCTGTGGTGGTCAACCATATTCCGGTCGTGGACAGCACAGGCAAAACCACTTATCGCGCCTTGAATGCTGCCGAGAAGCAGCAGGTCAGCGACCTGGCAATGCAGGCAATGGGGTTCAATAAAGAACGTGGCGACAGCATTTCTGTGGTCAACACGCCCTTTATTGCCGAAGCCCAGGAAAAATTGGCAGAGCCTCCATTGTGGAAAGATCCACTCGCCATCGAATATGGCAAAGATGCCTTGCGCTTTATCGCCGGCCTGATTGTGCTGATGATGATTTACAAAAAGTTGCTTAAGCCCATGGCGAATAAGTTGACAGGCGCAGACAAGAAACAGCTGGCATTAGCAGGCACTACTGCATTGGGTGGCCCTGATGGTGCAGCCGCTGCGGGCGCCGGGGCTGATGGCGAGGATGCCTTGGTCACCTTGAGTGGGGATGCCACTGCTTTGCCTAGCAGCCTTGACCAAACGCTAGAAGCCGCCAAGCAGGTGGCTAAAGAAAATCCACGCATGGTAGCCCAAGTGGTTTCCAGCTGGACTTCGGCGGAGAAATAGCGCATGAGCGACCAGGGATTAACCAGAAGTGCAATTTTAATGCTGGCGCTCGGTGAAGATGAAGCCGCCGAGGTCATGAAACATTTGACGCCTAAAGAGGTACAACGCTTAGGCATCGTCATGGCCTCCATGAAGCCTGTACCTCGCGAAGAGGTGGAACAGGTGCTGGAGAAATTCATGCTGGACTTTGCCAGCAGCAGCGATTTTGGCCTGGATTCAGACAGCTATATCCGCTCGGTACTGATTAAAGCCTTTGGCGATGATAAAGCTTCTAACTTGTTGAACCGTATTCCACAATCGCAGGATGCAGCCGGTATTGAAAGCCTGAAGTGGATGGATGCGTTTAGTGTGGCGGACTTTATCAAAAATGAGCATCCGCAGATTATCGCGACCATCCTGTCGCACCTGGAACCTGAACAGTCTGCAGAAATTCTGGGGCATTTTACCGAGCGTCTGCGCCAGGATGTGATTTTACGTATCGCCACCTTGGATAGCATCAAGCCGACAGCCCTGCGCGAGCTCAATGAAGGCATGCTCAAAATGCTGGCGGGGAATGATAATATCAAGCGCCAGGCCATTGGTGGCGTGAAAACAGCGGCCGAGATCATGAACTTCATCAGCGGCGAACATGAAGCCAAGTTGATGGATGGCCTCAAAAGCTACGATGATGGCATGGCCCAGCAAATCATGGACCAGATGTTTGTGTTTGACAACATTATGGAAATTGATGACAGAGGCATACAGGTGCTGTTGCGTGAAGTACAGTCCGACATGTTGATTGTGGCTTTGAAAGGCACATCAGACGAGATGAAGGAAAAATTCTTCCGCAATATGTCTTCCCGTGCGGCTGACATGATGCGTGAAGACCTCGAAAGCCGTGGCCCGGTCAAGCTGTCAGAAGTCGAAGGCCAGCAAAAACAGATTCTGCAAATTGTACGTCGCCTCGCTGATGAAGGCCAGATCATGCTGGCAGGCAAAGGTGACAGCGAGCAATATGTTTAAAACATTCAGTCAGGAAAGTGTCATATGGTAGCTTCTGCAATTCCAAAAGAGCAAATGAGTGCTTACCAGCGCTGGGAGATGGCCAGCTTTGATGACTCTGATTCCAGTGAACGTGTTAAACGCGATCGTGCACAGGCAGAGGAAAATGCGCGCACAGTCAGTCAGATTCTCAAGCAAGTCCGTCAGGAAGCTTATGAAGAAGGCTTTAAAACCGGTTATGTCGATGGCATGGGGCGCGCTGAGCAGCAATTAGACGCAGAGCGGACACAGCTGTTGCAAATGTCTGCCAATTTCCAGCAGGCCCTGGCCATGCAGGATGTGAATATTGCTGAATCTGTCTTAAGCCTGGCCTTGGATCTGGCCAAGGCCATGATGAAAACCAAACTGCAGGCAGATCCGCAAGCTGTCATTCCTGTCGTACTGGATGCCATGCATTACCTGCCACAGGTAAAACAGCCTGCCAGAATTATTGTGAATCACGAAGATGCCAAAGTATTGCGCAGCCATATCGGCGAAGAGTTGCGGGAGCAAGGCTGGCAATTGGTGGAAGATGCCCAGATTGAACGTGGTGGCTGTCTGGTAGAAACCGCAGAGAACCAGATTGATGCGACGAATGAGATGCGATGGAAACGTCTGGTGCAAGGCTTATCGCGTTTTGACGACTGGCACAAACCATTGAATAGCACTGAGTAGTCGATGATCACCCAGAATCACGCCAGAGAGTCAGAATAGCGATTGATCCAAGTTATGACATCCACTACCGAACAAGATATCAGTAATACCCTCAACCAAGCACGCGGTGACGATGTCACGCCATTGGTTGACGATGAGCCACAGCCAACGACAGAAACCGTGATAGATTTAGCTCAGGCGCAGATGGCCGAGGCTAAGCGCGTTGCGCAGGACAATATACATAACCAGCGTTGGCAAAGTTACCTTAAAGACTGTACCGAGCTGATTAACCTGGTGGAACCCCTGGAAGTGGCCGGACGTATCGTCAAAGTCACTGGCCTGGTGATGGTGGCAACCGGCATTAAGATGCCGATTGGCGGAGCTTGTTATATTCCTTTGCAAGATGGTGGACGTGTAGAAGCCGAGGTGGTTGGTTTTGACGGTGAAAACTTGTTGCTCATGCCACAAACGGCCGTCGATGGCGTGGTGCCAGGTGCCAAAGTATTCAGCATGGAAGTCACCGAAACCTTGCCCAAACCCCAGTTTGGTCGTCCGCCACGTCGACGAGCCCAAGACCGTGCCCGCCATTTTCCGGTAGGAGATGGTTTACTTGGCCGTGTGGTAGACGCTGCTGGTAATCCGCTTGATAGCCTGGGCCCGATTTCAACGGAAGTGACCGCGCCATTGAATGGCCGCGTGATTAATCCGCTTATGCGCGCCCCAATCGAAGATACTTTAGATGTGGGCGTGCGTGCGATCAATGCCATGCTCACCGTTGGCCGTGGTCAGCGTCTGGGACTGTTTGCCGGTTCCGGTGTAGGTAAGAGCGTATTGCTGGGCATGATGGCCCGCTATACGACGGCGGATGTGATTGTGGTGGGCCTGATTGGTGAACGGGGCCGTGAAGTCCAGGAGTTTATTGAACAGATTTTGGGCCCTGAAGGCCTGGCTAGATCCGTCGTGGTTGCCGCACCGGCAGATGTGTCTGCATTGATGCGTTTGCAGGGGGCTAATTACGCGACGGCGATTGCTGAACGTTTCCGCCAGCAGGGTAAAAACGTATTGCTGATTATGGATTCTTTAACCCGTTATGCCATGGCACAACGTGAAATTGCCCTGGCTATTGGCGAGCCGCCAGCAACCAAAGGTTATCCTCCATCAGTCTTTGCCAAATTGCCTGCACTGGTTGAACGTACCGGGAACGGCGCCAGGGGCGAGGGATCTATTACCGCTTTTTATACCGTGCTGACCGAAGGCGATGACCAGCAGGATCCGATTGCCGATTCGGCGCGTGCGATCCTGGATGGTCATATTGTACTGAATCGTAACCTGGCAGAAAGTGGACATTATCCCGCGATTGATATTGAGCAATCGATCAGCCGCGCCATGCACAATATCACCAGTAAAGAGCACCAGCAGGCGGCACGCTTGCTCAAACAGCTTTATTCACGCTATTTACGCAACCAGGATTTAATTGCTGTCGGGGCTTACCAGCCTGGGTCTGATCCGATGCTGGATATCGCCATTAACAAGCGCGACCAGATCAATGCGTTTTTACAGCAAGATATTGATGAGTGTGCCTATATGCAAGAGAGCTTGCAGCAACTGGCTAACACAATTGCCTAGCGTGACCTGAGTATTTTATGGCAAAACAGTCTACCCAAACGCTGGCTTTGCTTAACCAGCTGGCTGCAGATGAAGTGGAAACGGCCATGCAAATATTGGCACATGCCATGCAGCAGCTGGAACAGGCTGAGCGGCAGCGTACCATGCTGGAACAATATCAGCAGGAATACCAGCAACAATGGCAGCTGGCCGCGCAAAAAGGACTCAAAGCAGATTTATACCGTAATTTTCAGGGCTTTTTCTCGCAATTGGAATTGGCGGTAAGGAGTCAAAATGCTCAAATCGAACAGTGCCAGGCGAATGTGCAGCACAAACGACAGCTATTGCAGGAAAAACAGCGCAAGCAAAAATCTTTTGAAGTACTGATCACGCGTGCAAAAACCTTGCAGGCGAAAGCAGAAAACAAGCGTGACCAGAAAATGATGGATGAGTTTGCCAGTCGTGCCAAACGGTCACGTCTGTAAACAGAGAGAGTCCGGGAGAGTCATATGGCGTTTTTAAATTCAGCCGCTTTAATGAATACAGGGGCAGATGCCGTCAAAAGCGCATCTGCCAGCCAGGCATTACAGGAACCACAAAATAGTGGCTCCGATGAATTTGCACAGGCGTTACGCAAGCAGATGCAGCAAACCAGCAAGCCAGCCATCCCGGTTTCTAGCAAAGCGGAGACTCCCAAAGCGACTGCAGCAGACAAAACGCCACCATCCTCCCAGCCATCCAACAATAGTAATACTGTCAAGAACGACGCTGATACCCCAAAAGCATCCTCTAGTAAACAGGACGAGCAAAAGCCTGCTGAAACAGCAGCCACGACCGAGAGTGTTCCGGCACAGACAGAAACCGAGGTATTGAAAGATACCGCGGCCGTGACTGAAACACCGCAGGAACGCAAGAAACGCTTGCTGGCAGAGCTGGCTGCTAATGACCAGCCCCCAGCCGGCATTTCGCCGTGGATGCAAACCATGATTGCCATGCGTCCATCTGCGCCAGCGGAGACACAACCAAAGGTAGCATTGGTAGATGATGCCGCAGCAGAAGTTGCTAGTGTGGCTACGATTGACAAGCAACTGCTCCCTGAGACGGTCACCACCAATCCTTTGCCACAGACTGCTGAGTCTATGGAAAAAGCATCCACAACCCCTCTGCCTGCCGGATCTGCCGTGCCCACCACAGCAGAGGATAAAGGGATGGACTTCAAGCAGGTGTTGACTGATAAGCCACAGGCTTCTGCAGGAAAAGACGCTGTTTTGCCAGAAACCTTGGTGAATGCCAAGTTGATGGCTGACACTAGCCGGGAAACCGGCGCTGCGGCCTTTGCAATCAAAGAGGGACGTGGCACAGAGGTGTCGGCAGACCTTTTGAATCTGGCATCACAACCAGTAGCGCAAGCGTTACCTAACAGTCCATGGTTGAATGCGGCGGGTATTGCCCAAACCACGCAGGTAGCCATGTCGCAAATGGCCGTTCCATTTGGCAATGAGCGTTGGCAAACGGCCATGAATCAGCATGTCATGAATATGGTAGGTAGTGGCGATGATATGGCCAGCCTGACCTTGTCTCCCCCTGACCTGGGACCTATCCAGGTCGTGCTTAAAGTGGATAACCAGTCCGTTAACACCAGTTTTATTACTGATAACCCATTAGTGCGTCAGGCGCTTCAAGATGGCATGCAGGATTTACGTGACCGCATGCAGTCACAAGGCTTGCAGTTAGGCCAAACCTTTGTCGGTGATGGTCAACAGGCACAGCAGCATTTTGAGCAGCAAACCACACGCCAGGGCGGCCCGTCGTCTTTAGGCGCCACGGCTGAGTCTGACAGTGCAGCCCCTCAAGCAGCTGTGAAAACGACGGTTGCACGTGGCCTGGTTGATACTTTCGTCTAACGCACCCCATCAAATACCCAGGGTCGGCAAGCGTATCGCAGGCCGGCCTGCCGTAAATCCAGATTAAGCGCCGATTTAACCCTTTTATCTGGCAATCTCCACACCGCAGTTTTGCGCATAATGTCATCATAAACACTTAAAGTTTTACGTAAGAAAGGTTTGTGTCATGGCTCAAGAACCAGCAAAAGCAGAAGGCGCAGCAGAGGCGGCGCCCAAATCCAAGAAGAAATTGATTGTGATATTGGCCGTTGTACTGGCGTTGGCTGCTGGTGGCGGTGCTGCTGCTTATTTCCTGATGAAAAAACCGGAAGCACATCAAGCCAAGGATAAACATGGCGATAAGGCCGAAAAAGCCGAAGGCGCAGAAGACGAAGCGATTAGTGAAGAAGAGGAACCTGAAGAGTCTGGCGGTCATGCTGACCCTAAAACGGCGCCGACTTATGTGCAGTTTGAAACATTTACCGTGAACCTGTTACCTGACCCGGATGACAAGTTCTTGCAGATGGATTTGACTATAGAAGTCAAAGGTGCAGAGCTGGCTGAAAAAATGAAAGCCCAGATGCCAGCGTTGCGTAACCGTGTGTTGTTACTGTTAACCAGTAAAAAAGCCTCCGATATTTCTACCCCAGAAGGTAAGACTCAACTGAGTGAAGAGTTGCTGGCCGAACTCAAAAAGCCGCTCGCCGCACATGGCAAACCGGTCAAAGTGACCCAGGTATTGTTTACCTCATTCGTGATCCAGTAATGGTATAAGCCTGTTGTTTAAAGTGAATCATTATGTCAGCTGACAAGTTCCTATCTCAAGACGAAATTGATGCCCTGCTCAAAGGTGTTGAGGGTGAGGACGAAAGTGATTCGTCTGGCAAGGACGAGTCCGGTGTACGTACTTATAACCTGGCGACCCAAGAGCGGATTGTGCGCGGCCGTATGGCCACGCTGGAAATGATCAATGAGCGATATGCAAGGTTATTGCGCGTAGAGCTGTTCAATTTTTTGCGCCGGACGGTAGAGGTGTCGGTCGGCCCGGTACGGATTATCAAATATACGGATTTCATCCGTAACCTGGTAGTGCCTACCAACCTGAACCTCATTCATATGAACCCTTTGCGGGGAACAGGTGTTCTGGTACTCGATCCAACGCTGGTGTTTCTGGTCGTAGATAACATGTTTGGGGGCGATGGCCGCTTTCATACCCGTGTCGAAGGGCGTGATTTTACGGCCACTGAGCAGCGCATTATTCAGCGTATCCTGAATATCATGTTCGAATCGTATGAAAAAGCCTGGTCACCGGTCTATCCAGTCAAGTTCGAATACCTGCGTTCTGAAATGAATACGCAATTTGCCAATATTGCCACGCCTAACGAAGTGGTCGTCGCGATTACCTTCAATATTGAGTTGGGACCTAATAGCGGTGAAATGCATTTCTGCGTGCCTTATTCCATGGTCGAGCCGATCAAGGACCTGCTGACATCACCGCTGCAAGGTGAAAACCTGGGCGGCGACAAGCGCTGGGTCAAGCTAATGACGCAACAGATCCAGGCAGCAGAAGTGGAAATTGTGGCAAACCTGGCGAAACGCAAGATGACCGTGGCAGATTTGCTGGAGCTGAAAGAAGGCGATGTGTTACCGATTAATATCAGTGACACGATAGAAGGACAGATTGACAACATTCCGGTCATGGAATGTCGTTATGGAGTGTTTAACGGGCAATATGCCCTCAAGGTTGAAAAGTTAATTCGCGCTGACGGTAGTCAGGAGCAATTGCAAGGAGAGTCATAATGGCTATGGATCCCGCCACGAATAGTGCAGATGAGGATATGGATGCAGCGATGGCTGCCATGGGAGTATCTGATCCCGGTGATGTACAGACGATTGCAGAAGATGACTGGGGGGCGGCATTAGCTGAGCAGACCCAGGCTGAGTCTTCAGCACTACAGGAACAAACAAGCAAGACCGCGGTATTTAACGAGTTTAGCGCCAATAATAAACTGGAAGGGACGCAGAATGATATTGATTTCATCCTGGATATCCCGGTACAGTTGACGGTGGAGCTGGGTCGTACCAAGATCTCGATCAAGAACCTGTTGCAACTGGCACAGGGTTCGGTGGTTGAGCTGGACGGCATGGCGGGCGAGCCGATGGATGTACTCGTGAACGGCTGCCTGATCGCCCAAGGTGAAGTGGTCGTGGTGAATGACAAGTTTGGTATCCGCTTGACCGATATTATTACGCCGGCCGAACGTATCCGCAAACTGAACCGTTAACTGGATGTCTGATAAGAGTGCCATGAAGTATTGCAGCAAGCTGTTACTCGCCTGCTTGGGCAGCATGACCACTGGACTGGCATACGCAGCTGTGCCTGCAACGACGGCATCTGCCGTCCCTAGTACCGGTGATAGCCTGGGGCGCATGGTATTTGGCACCGTGATCGTCTTGTTGGTGATTGCCGCCATCGCCTGGCTGTTAAGACGCGTCATGCCAGGACAAAACATGGCCCATCGTGGTGTGATCAAACAGGTCGGTGGCTTGCAGTTAGGCCCAAGGGAACGTGTTGTTGTCCTGGAAGTGGCAGGTCGCTGGCTGGTAGTTGGCATCAATGCCGGGCAAATGACGGCCCTGGGCGAGGTGGACCCAGTGATCACTGAAACTCCAGCAGAGGAGGGCGCGAACGCAACATCCTCTCATGGGGTAGATCCGAATGCTTCTTTTGCTGTACGTTTACAACAGGCCATGCAGGCCACGGTACAACAAACCGTCAAATCCCTCAAAAACAAGCCTTGAGTCGTTCATTTCCGACCTTTGATTTTACCAGCGCTGGCGTACTATAACCCTACTTATTGATGGACTTGTGCCAGGCATTACACGCCAGGGACAAGCAAGTTTCGGGTGCCATGTACATGCGGGTATTTTCAGTTCTAAAGTCTATTTTTTCTCTGTTGCTGCCAGTGGGGCTATTGTGGGCTCTGCCAGGATTATCCTGGGCGGCAGAGGGGTTGCCTATTGGCACAGTGACCCCTGCACCTGGTGGAGGTCAGGACTATACACTGAGCCTGCAAACACTGATCCTCCTCACTTCGCTCACCTTCATCCCGGCAGCCATGCTCATGATGACGGGGTTTACCAGGATCGTCATTGTGCTGTCCTTGTTGCGCCAAGCTTTGGGGACACAGTCTGCGCCATCCAACCAGGTATTGATTGGTTTGGCGCTGTTCATTACTTTTTTTGTCATGGGGCCGGTCTTCGACAGGATTTATACCGACGCCTACCAGCCATTGTCAGAAAGCAAAATCACCATGCAGGAAGCCTTGCAGCGCGGAGTACTGCCTTTAAAAGGCTTTATGCTCAAGCAAACACGTGAGAGTGACCTGGCCATGTTTGCCAATATGGCGCATACAGAAACTATCCAGACGCCAGAAGACGTACCGCTCAGGATACTGGTGCCGGCATTTATGACCAGTGAGCTGAAAACGGCCTTTCAGATTGGTTTTGCCATTTACATCCCATTCTTGATTATCGATATGGTGGTGGCCAGTATCCTGATGGCCATGGGCATGATGATGATGTCACCGTCTATTGTGTCTCTGCCATTCAAACTCATGTTGTTTGTACTGGTAGATGGCTGGCAACTGATACTGGGTTCGCTGGCGCAAAGTTTTGTGATTTAACCTTTTTATTTTGAATCCTAGGAGTAGGTCATGAGTCCTGAGCAAGTTGTTTCATTGGGCAGTGAAGCTATGCAAACCACATTGCTGGTAGCGGCGCCTGTGCTGGGCACGGCGCTGATGATAGGCCTGATCGTCAGTATCTTTCAGGCCGCCACGCAGATCAATGAACAGACACTGTCTTTTATTCCGAAACTGGTCGGCGTAATGGCCGTGTTACTATTGGCGGGCCATTGGATGTTGATGACTATGGTGGATTATATGCATCATATTTTCACCATGATCCCACAAATGGTTAATTAAACAGACGCTTACACGGTATGCTGAATATCCATGCGTCAGATCTGCAATTGTGGATTGTCCAGCTATTCTGGCCACTGACCCGTATCCTGGGCTGCCTGGCCGTCGTTCCGCTATTTAGCCATCCTGCCATTCCCAAGCGGATCAAGCTTGCCGTTGGTTTCGTCATCACCCTTGCTATTGTCCCCTCTATTCAGGTCCCCGCCATTGAAGTGTTTTCCTGGCAGGGTCTACTTTCTTTGCTGGCACAGTTTCTCATAGGTATCAGCATGGGCTTTGTCATGCGCCTGCTATTTACCGCCGTGGAAATGGCCGGTTTCATGATGGGCATGAGCATGGGCTTGGGCTTTGCCAGCTTTTATGATCCACAGGCCCAGGGGCAAACCATTGCCGTTGGCCAGTTTCTGACCATGCTGACGCTATTGGTGTTTATGAGCCTGGATGGCCACCTGATTGTGGTGGCGGTGATGTTACAGAGCTTTGAAACCATGCCCATCGGACTCGAAAACTGGCAACTCAATAGCCAGATCATCGCCACACTGGGTGGGCATATATTTTCGCAAGGCTTGATGTTGTCACTGCCCGTGGTGGCCAGTCTGCTGATTACCAATATGGCGCTGGGGATACTCACCAAAGCGGCACCGCAGTTCAATATTTTTGGTATCGGCTTCCCGATTACTATTTCAGTGGGTTTCCTGATGACGCTGCTGAGCCTGCCTGCCTTAGTGAATCCGGTCAATCGCTGGCTGATAGATGGGCAGCAACTGATGTTACAGGTGTTGCGTTAACCAGCCCAGGTATTCAGAATCAAATCAGGCTGAACAGAGAGATATTTGAGGTGGCGACAAATGCTTTTTGTGCTGCCTGCAAGATGCTTGTTTTCTTGGAGATATCTGACAAGGCCTGCGCGTAATCCAGATCCTGCAGTTCAGAAATCGATGCATCATACTGATAGTTCAAGCTATCGCCTGTGGTGTTCATGGTCTCAATAAAATTAAGGTTGCTACCAATTTCTGAGCGAGCATCCAATACGTTATTCAACCAGCCCTGCATTTGATCAATCGTCGATGCGAGGCCAGCAGAATAAGTTGCTTGTGTTGTGCTGTCCGTAATAGGGGTCTGCAATAGAGTGATCATGTCTTGCAGGCTTTTGAATACATTGGCGCCATCTGGACCAAAAATCTGATCCCCCGTATAGGTCACAGTCATTTTACTTTGTATGTCTACCTGTAACTCAGTGCGTGTTGAGTTGGCTTTATACTCATACTGACCACTGACAGTATTCAGTTCAAAAGGCACTGTTTGTGTCGCATAGCCTGCATACATGTAATTACCCTGTGAATCTTTACTATTGGCCAGGTTTAATAAAGTATCCAGGTAACCTTTTAACTCGTTGCCGAGTTTCGCGCGTTCCGAGTCTGTGTATGACCCATTCCCTGCGGAAATGACCGTTGACTGGATCGCCTGAATGGTATTAGTCACATTAGTGAGACTGGTCTCGTAGGTTTCCAGCAATGTTTCTGCCGTTTGCCGCGCGCTGGCAAAGTTCGCATTTAAATCTTTTGCGGTATTCAGCTCTAATAATCTGGCCGCAGCCACAGGATCATCGGCAGGGGAGTTTACCCTTTTACCAGTGGCAGTCTGAATACTCAACTTGTTCAAGTCTGTTTGCAGACCCATTAACCGGTTCGTGCCAGATTGAAAAATAGTATTGGTACTGATTCTCATGATCGCCTATCCTTGAAAAGCTTATTGACCCATTTGCAGTAATACTTCAAATAGCTGGCTTGCAATTTGCATCATTTTCCCGGCTGCCTGATAGGCCTGCTGGTAGCGCAGCAAATCCGTCGCTTCTTCGTCTAAATTGACCCCTGATTCCGATTGCATTGCATTGGTCGCATTTTCAAGTGCAGTCGCGTCTGCCAGGCTGGTGATGCTCAGCTCATTGGTTTTTGTGCCAACGGCACTCACCATTTGAGAGAAGGATCTCGAATAAGTACCATATACCGGATTGGCATCGCTGCCTCCCAGCCGCACTGTGCCTTGGGTAAGGGTGTTGCCGCCGTCTACGAAATAACCTGTCTGCAGCTTTGCCAAAAGCAGGCCATTGACGTTGTTCCCTGGACCGCCAGTGGCATCGGCGAGTGCGAGTTTACTCACATCAGTGAAATTTAAAGAAAGATTACTAGCAGCGCCCCGGGTAGGCTGTACCAGATAATAGTCGCCTTCCGCCGGAGTGCCTGCACCAACATCAATCGTGATCCCATTGAATGTTTGCGGCAGGGTCACTCCGCCTGTATTGCCTTCTGGCATCAAGGTATTATCACTGAGCCGTGTGATCACATAGTTACCGGAGGTGTATCTCACGCTGTAATCACTGCTTGTCACCAGGCTGGTTTTGTCAAATGACGCTGTAATTTGCGGCGAGGTGCTTGGATTGTTGCTACTTGGTGACACTTGCGGTTGGATGGTATTAAATAGATTGGTGCCAGCAATGCCGTTGAGATCCAGCCCCTGCGTTTGTTGCGCATTAAATTGACTGGTTAACGTCAAGGCAAGTTGTCCAATCTGGTTTTGCACAACATCCAGCGTGTCAGTTCTGAATTTAAGTACACCGCCAAGTGTCCCGCCGGTCAGCGTTTCGTTACTCAGGATTTTTGGACTCGCAGGGTTACCATAGGCAACTTCGAGTCGACCAAGATCGGTGTCGCTGGCCCGTGTATACAAAGAATATTGCGTCGTGCCGACCACAAGAGGCATGCCGCTCCCGGCAAATACGTTGTAAGAACCATCATCTTGCTTAATGATCGTTGTCTGGATTTGTTCACTGATTTTGGCAACTAGCTGATCGCGTTGATCCATCAGGTCGTTTGGTGGGTTACCTGTAGAGTTCAGCGCCTTGTTAATCGTGTCGTTCAGGATGGAGATTTGTGAAGCATAGCTGTTGATCGTATCTACGCTCGCTGTGATCTGCGTGTTAATGCTGTTGCGCATATCCTGAAGCTGGTTATTGACCGAGTTGAAGCGGTTGATCATGGATTGTGCCGAAGACATAAATGTCTGGCGTGTGGCTGTATCACTTGGGTTTGCAGCGGCGGCACTCACCGCGCTGAAGAAACTCGTGATCACAGGGTTCAAACCGGCTGTGCTGTCTGACAGCAGGTTGTTAATCTGGCTGATATTGCTGTAATAGGCACTGCTGGCTTTGGCCGTTGCCGTGGCATTAATCACCTGTTTGGCCAAAGTCTCATTATAAACACGCTGTATACCGACGACATTGGCGCCCTGGCCGACAAAGCCATAACCAAAGTTTTGTGCTTGCGCCGCGGCCTGTACCACCACTTGGCGGCTATATCCCGGTGTGGAGGCGTTAGCAATGTTATGGCCAACGGTGGCAATGCCTACTTGCGCGGCGTTGAGTGCGCTCTTACCAATGGTGAGTACATTTGACATGTTTTATCCTCATGTACCAGCCCCCTGCAGAGAGTCCGGCACGACTTTAAAGTGATCGTTAATATGCCTATCGGCAATTATTTTTGTTTCTTTAGGGCAGTTTCTTTTTTTAACCTTGTAAATGCTTGATGACTTGCGTCAGTTTCTTGCCATATTGCGGGTCGGTGGCATAACCTGCACGCTGCAAGGCATGGGCATACGCGCTGGCATCATGCGTGTTATTCATGGCTTGCTGGTAACGCGGATTTTGTGAAATCAGTTTTGCATAATCCTTGAATGCATCGCTATAGCTGTCATACGCACGGAATTTTTCAACACGGGTCTGTTTCACACCATTGATATATTCAGTAGTGGTGCTGTTAACCACTTTGCCTTTCCAGCTGGCATCCGCTTTGATGCCAAACAGGTTGTGGCTGCTGGTGCCGTTGCCGGTTTTGATTTCGTGTTTGCCCCAGCCGCTTTCCAATGCTGCCTGGCCGATCATGAATTTGGCTGGAATGCCCGATACGCTGCTGGCTGCCTGGGCGTGTGGCAACATGCTCTGAATAAATTGTTGGGTTTTACCAGCCACTTCGCGCATGGCCGTGGCTAAAGGTGCCTGGGGCAGGGTGAAGCTCTGGATATTTTCCTGTGTGTCAGCGACCAGAGGTGGTAGTTCCGGAATGCCTTGTGCCCAGTCGTCCCGGTTGTTATTCACGGCATCGCTGTCTGTGGCTTCCCATTGCTGATAGGCCTCACGTATTTTCTGGGCCGCTTGTGCTAATACTGTCTTGGCACCCGCATGGCTACTGTGTGTGAGTGGGGCAGTGGAGTCTAGCTTGCCTGAGGATTTGGCGTCTTTGCCAGCCTCTGTTGCGTCACTTGGTTTTTGGCTGAATTTACTGAGTTGCCTGACCAGCACATCTGTCAGGCCAAGACCTTTTTGGCTCAAGTGTGTACTCAACTGCTGATCCAGCATGCTGGTAAACATTTTGCCTTGTTCACTGTCGGTGATACCGTCTTGCGGCACCGTGTCACGCATGCTTTTCAGCATCATGTTCATCAGTACCGCTTCAAACTGGCGTGCAACCGCTCTGATCGCCTCTGGCGAGTCATTGTTGGCACGTTTGAGGCCATTCAGTGAATTGCCGTCTATGGCCAAGCTTTGAGTAGTAGGGTCTATACGTGGTTGCATCACTGCCTCCCGCTAGATAACCTCAAGCTCGGCGTTGAGGGCGCCTGCTGCTTTCATGGCCTGCAAAATGGCCAGCAAGTCCTGCGGAGTGGTGCCAATCGCATTCAAGGCTTTCACCACATCAGACAGGTTTGCGCCGTTATTCAGCTTGAGTACCTTGCCAGGTTCTTTGTTGATATTGATTTCTGAGACTGCCGTCGACACTGTCTGGCCATTGGAGAATGGGCCAGGCTGGCTGATGACAGGCGAAGTGTTAATCACCACAGACAGGTTGCCGTGGGAAACCGCGCAACTATCCAGCGTCACCGCCTTGTTCATGACCACGGAACCGGTACGTGCATTGAGGATAATCTTGGCGGGTGTCGCAGCCAGGGCCACGTTAATCGTTTCCAGGTTGGCCAGGAAAGACACGCGGCTCATGCTTTCAGGCGGACGCACCTGGATCACCCGGCCGCTTTCAGCCTGCGCAGTCATGGGGCCAAACTTCTTGTTGATGGCTTCAACCACATTGTTGGCGGTGGAAAAGTCGCTTTCTTTCAATTCGAGTTTGACAATATCCTGATGCAACAAGGTATTGGGTAAGGCGCGTTCAACGGTGGCACCTTCTGAGATACGGCCTACACTTAAATGGTTGATCTGGGTCTGGCTACCATTCGCCGCTGCACCTACGCCGCCAACCACCAGATTGCCTTGGGCCATGGCATAAATCTGGCCATCTGCGCCTTTTAAAGGGGTCATCAACAAGGTACCACCACGCAGGCTTTTGGCATTCCCCATGGAGGAGACAGTGACATCCAGGGTCTGACCGGGCTGGGCAAACGCTGGTAGAGAACTGGTGACCATCACTGCTGCAATATTTTTTAGCATCAGGTTGGTGCCAGGTGGAACGGTGACGCCCATCTGATTGAGCATGCTGATGATGCTTTGTACTGTAAACGGTGTTTGTACGGTCATGTCACCGGTGCCATCCAGGCCCACCACCAACCCGTAACCGATGAGCTGGTTACTACGGACGCCCTGAATATTACTGATGTCCTTGATGCGCTCTGCCTGGGCAAACGGGCTGATGGCCAGCAGACTGAATGCCAGTATCAGATTTGCCAGCCCAGTGAGTAAACGGTATTTAAGTGTCTGCATGCGTCTCTCCTACAACGGAATCATGCTGAGGAAGAAGCGGGAGAACATGGAGAGTACTTCCGCAGCATCCATTTTTGTATTGCTTCGATATTCGATACGTGCGTCAGCCACTTTTGTAGACATGACTTCATTACCCACGGTAATCAGGTCAGGGTTGACGACCCCGGAGAAGCGGACAAACTCAGTGCCCTTGTCAAAGCCAATCTGTTTTTCACCGCTGATGACCAGATAACCGTTTGGCAGCACATCAACCACGGTGGCTGTGACAGAACCATTGAAGGCATTGCTCGCATTGGCACTGGCCTTGTCTTCAAAAGAGAGCGCGGAGGCGGCATTGAATGATGCTTTGGGCACGTTGTGACCAAACAGCCCGGTGATCGCACCTGTGACTGAACCATCCTTGGTTTGCTCGTTATCGGAGCCTTTGTTGGCCGAGGTATTCTCGGTAATGCGTACAGTCAGAATATCACCGACATAACGCGGTCTGCGGTCTTCAAATAAAGGTCTGTAAGCGGCACTGTTGAAAATAGCTCCCTCTGTTCGGGCGTCCGGGCGTGCCATCGCCATGCGCGGCGTTTCCGGTTTTTGTACAATCGTCGAGGGCGTGATTGAACAGCCGTTTAACAGCTGGGATAGCGCAAGGCAGAGTAACAGGCTCATAAAGGCATTTTTCAACATTCGTATTGATCTCAGATAAACATTACATTTGAGACAGCTTTTGCAACATTTGGTCAGATGTTGTGATGGCCTTGCTGTTAATTTCGTAAGCGCGCTGTGTTTGAATCATGCTAACCAGCTCTTCCACCACATTCACGTTAGAAGTTTCCACGTAGCCTTGTGTCAACAGGCCGGCGCCATTAGTCCCCGGCGTGTTGATGTTGGCATTGCCTGACGCCGTGGTCTCCACAAACATATTTTCACCTTTTGCCTGCAAGCCGGCCGGATTAATGAAAGTAGCTAACTGAAGCTGGCCTATCTGGGTGGTGGCCGTGGAGTTTGGCGTGGTAATGGAGACCACACCATCGCGACCAACCGTAATGCTTTGTGCATTCAGTGGAACATTAATCGCCGGTTGAACCGGAAAGCCACTGGCTGTCACCAGTTGCCCCTGACTGTCGACTTGAAATGAACCATCACGCGTGTAGGCAGTCGTGCCATCTGGCAGCAAAATCTGGAAAAAGCCTTGGCCTTGAATGGCCACATCTTTGTCATTGCCAGTTTGCTGCAGGTTGCCCTGGGTGAAAATGCGTTCTGTCGCTACTGGCTTGACGCCTGTGCCCAATTGCAGGCCGCTAGGCAACTGACTTTGTTGTGAACTTTGGGCGCCGGCCTGGCGCAAATTCTGGTAAAGCAGATCCTCAAACACGGCACGTGATTTCTTAAAACCACTGGTACTGACGTTTGCCAGGTTGTTTGAAATCACGTCCATTTGCATTTGTTGTGCATCCAGACCTGTCTTGGAAATCCATAATGAGCGTATCATCGTTCACTCCTAGTGCTTAAAGCCATGTTCATACTGCAATATTAGTCCAAGCATTAGCCATTCATACTGAAGAGCTGGTCTGCTTTTCCTGCGTTGTTTTGCGCGTTCTCCAGCATTTTCATTTGCATTTCGAATTGCCGCGCGAGACTGATCATATTGACCATGGTTTCTACCACATTCACATTACTGCTTTCGAGCGCGCCATTGGTCACTTTGACGTTCACGTCCATAGGGGCTGCTTGACCATTGCTGGTCACAAACAAGCCGTCTTCGGCACGCTTGAGCGAGGCTTCAGGCGGGTTGGTCAGCTTGATCCTGCCCAGGATGTTGGTGGCACCCGGTGCTGTTAAATCATTGACGGCGGAAATCGTGCCATCACCACCGATGCTGATAATCACATTAGGCGGGATGCTGATCGGGCCGCCATCCCCCATCACATTCATGCCGGATTCGGTTTGTAGCTGGCCATTCTCATTAATCTTGAGAGAACCATTGCGGGTATAACCTTCTGAGCCATCTGCCCGTTGCACGGCGATCCAGCCAGGGCCTTCAATAGCGACATCCAGGTCGCGACCTGTCTGCTGTATGCTGCCAGCCTTGTAATCGGTGCCTACTGTGGCATCGACCACAAACGCACGTGTAGGCAGGCCATCGCCCAGAACAGGCACGGCGCGAAAACTGTCCACCTGGGCTTTAAAGCCGGTGGTGGTTGCGTTTGCCAGGTTGTGGGCAGTGGTCGCCTGTTGCTCAAGAATATGCTTGGCACCAGTCATTGCGGTGTAAATCAGACGGTCCATAATGCAGCCTCTATCAGAAGGTTAATCGTTAACAGTCACTATCTCATGTTGACCAGTGTTTGCATGACCTGGTCTTGCGTTTTGATCGTTTGCGCATTGGCCTGGTAGATACGTTGTGCTGTGATCATGTTCACCAGTTCTGCGGTCAGGTCAACGTTAGAGTCTTCAACAGCAGAGGATTGCAATAAGCCTAACGTGCTGCTGCCTGGTGCGCCGATCAGCTCGTCGCCGGACTCGTAACTGGCCATCCACTGGTTACCACCCAGGGATTGCAATCCGTTCGGATTGACAAAGTTAGCCAGGATGACGCGGCCGAGATCCTTGGATTGACCGTTGGTGTAGCGCCCTTGAATAATGCCGTCATCGCCGATGGTGAAACTGGCAATACGGCCTGAATTGTAACCATCCTGGCTCAGCTTGTTCACGCTGAAAGAAGAACCATATTGTGTGCTTTTGGAATAATCAAAACTGATATTCATGGTGGCGCCACCGGTGGTAGGTGTAAAGCTGATTGGCGTGATGCTGGAGTTGGTTGAATCATAGGCCCCCGCATTAAATACCATGGATGGGGTAGGCACAGGCGTGACATTGGTGCCATCCACTGTGGTATACACACTCCAGGTGTTGGCCGCGGTTTTCACATAGTAGTTTTGAACATTATGTGAGTTACCCAGGTTGTCATAGACCGTGATCGCGGTGGAGTTGGTGTAGCTGGTGGGGTCAGTGGAGCTGAATGGTGTCACTGCCTGGTTGATATTGGCACTGGCTGAGTTCAGGTTCAATGTACCGGTGATTCTGGTACTGGCCACAGGTTGCAAGTCGCTAGTATCGATTTGAATCTCTACCGGGCTGGAACCATTCAGGTTATCTGCACTGTTGCCCATCAGGCGTTTGCCATCACTGGTTACAATATAGCCGTTCTTATCCATTTGGAACTGGCCATTACGCGTATAGGTAATCGCACCGTTGTTGCTCAAGCGGAAAAAACCTGCGCCGTTAATCGCGACATCCAGTGTGTTGTTGGTGGCAGTAATGTTACCCTGGGTAAACTGCTGGGCGACATCTGAAATTTTGGTACCAATACCGATCTGCGTTGCGCCTGCGCCACTCAGTGAGGCTGCGAACACATCAGCGAATTCTGCACGAGACTGTTTAAAACCAACCGTGTTGGCGTTAGAGACGTTGTTACCAATTACTTCAAGTGCTTTGGATGCTGCGTTTAAACCACTCAAGCCTTGTGAAAAAGCCATGTTATCTCTCCTAGGTAAGGACTCAAAATATTAAGAATTAGAAAATCTCTGAGATTTCTGATGCAGACACTGTCGTGTTATTGCTTAAATTTAATTTGGCACCACTGGTGCTGGTGGTGACGCTTTGTACCTGTGCCAGGCTTAGCGCGGTACTGCTGACGGTTTTGTCAGCGGTTTTTGCCGTAATTTCATAGGAGTATTCGCCACTTGGTGCAACCGTGCCATCGTCCATTTTTCCGTCCCAGCTTAATGCGTTCACACCAACATCCTGTTTGCCAAAGGTCAGCGTACGGATAGTAGCTCCAGCCCCATTTTTAATTGCGACGGACAGGCTATCTGCGCCATTAGGCACATTGACGCCAAAATAGCCGCCAGTTTCTGTATGGGTCAGCGTTTTACCTGCCACCAGAACATTGCGGCCTATCATGCTGGTTGCCTGATAGGCTTGGCCCAGTTGTACACTGCCGATCAGGCTGCTCATGGTTTCATTGAGCTTGTTGATCCCGGTCACAGTATTCAACTGCGCCATCTGGCTAGTCACCTGCGCGTTATCCATCGGGTTCAGCGGATCCTGGTTTTTCATTTGCGTGATCAGCAGGGTCATGAAACGATCCTGTGTTTCATCTGTAGTGCTGGTCTTACTGCGGGTATTCACTGAGTTCAGTAAATCCTGTGAAACCTGGTTGTTACTATTTACGGTGGTCATGCTAGTGCCCTTTCTAAAGGTTATTGACCAATATTCAATGTTTTAAGCAACATGGTTTTTGCCGCATTCATGGTTTCCACGTTGTTTTGATAGGCGCGTGAGGCTGAAATCATGTTCACCATTTCTTCAGTCACGTTGACATTAGGCATGGTGATATAACCGTCGGCATTGGCCATCGGATGTTTGGGGTCGTAGACCATTTTGCCTGGCTTGGTATCTTCAATCACACGATCGACCTCAACCGTACTGCTTTTGTTAGCAGCATCCTGTACCGCCTTGAACACGACTTGTTTGGACTGGTAAGGCTTGCCATCAGAACTCACCACGCTGTCGGCGTTAGCCAGGTTACTGGCCACGGTGTTCAGGCGCATGGACTGCGCACTCATGGCCGAGCCGGAAATTTTGAATACGTTAAACAGAGACATGACAGACCTCCTTTAATTATTGCTGGCCATTAATGGCAGACAGCATTTTTTTAATCTGGCCACTGATCATGGTCAGGCTGGCTTCGTAGCGGATACCGTTATCCACATAGGCATTACGCTCTACGTCCATATCTACCGTGTTACCATCGACAGAACCTTGAACCACGGAGCGGAACAGCGGGTCGCTGGCACTCCCCACATACCCATTGCTGCCCTGACCATTCATATGGTTGGTATTGGTTTGTTGCATCGCGCCAGCACTGGCTGCGGGTTTGCCCGCAGTGCTCTGCTGCAGAGCAGACTCCATGGCAGACTTGAAGTCGATATCACGCGCCTTGTATTGTGGTGTATCCGCGTTGGCAATATTAGAAGCCAACAGCTCCTGACGCTGATTGCGCACGCGCAATGCCGTCTGATGAAAATTCAGTGCGGCGTCCAGTTTGTTCATCATCGTCTTGTCCTTTCCAGGCTGTACTCTCAAGCCTTGTTCGAATATTTTTTCGAACCTCTAAAGTTCTTGTCATTTGCGGTCGTTAACCAGTTAAGCGGGTTTGGTTCACGCATATGACTTTTACTAGCTATGCCTAGTGTACGCCGTCGCCTATACAATGATTCTTGAATTAAACGCAGGAAATCCTCTCTATTTCCGTAATTAAGTTTGCCCCGGATGCGTAGAATGGGGCACATGAAACAACGCCCAGTCCAACTTCTGATGTCAGTCATCTTCAGCCTGTTATGGTTGATGAGCTCACCTGTGCAATCCGCCGACCGCGCTGTCATTGCCAATCAGCGCGCAGTGGCTCCTGCGAGTGACATGCACAGCCGCGTATATCAAACTGTATTGCAGTACGTAGAGGGCCAGACACAAGGGTATCCGGGCAAGGTGAATATTGAGATCCAGCCATTAGACAGCCGTATCCGTATCGCTGAATGCGGCTTGATGGAAGGATTTACTGTGCAAGGTGCCCGTCTGTGGGGTAAAACCCACATTGGTGTCCGTTGCCTGCAGTCTGAAACCAAACCCTGGACACTCTATGTACAGGCTGATGTCCAGGTATGGGGTGAATATGCCGTGACAGGTTTGCCAGTGAGCCAGGGTTCACCAGTGCAGACAACGGATGTGGTGATGCAGTCTGGTGATTTGAGCAAGTTACCTGCAGGAATTATTACTGATGTATCTATGCTTGATGGCAAACAGGCCGCACTCAATTTGCCACTGGGTACAGTATTAAGACCAGAGCTACTGAAGGCGATCCCGGTGATTAGACAGGGGCAAACAGTACAGCTGAATAGCCGTGGCGACGGGTTTGTCATCACTGCAGATGGTACTGCCATGCAAACCGCGAATGTCGGCCAGGTCGTGGATGTCAAAGTTAGCAGTGGCCAGATTATCAAAGGCGTTGCACAGTCTTCTGGTAAGGTAGACGTGCGTTTTTAACCAGATGGGCAACGTTTTTTTAATTGAAAATGTCTGAAATTTACAAACATGCGATAAAAACTATATTAAGCACTAAAGTTCGCTTAAACTATGCCGATAGTACTGTTAACGAATGAGGGTGATGGATGTGATAAGCCCTGAACATATTCAAAATCAGAAGAGGTACGGCATGAACATTTCAGATTCTATTAAAAAACTGGGTGTTGGCGTAGACAAGCCAACATTGGATAAAAGTGCTGCCAATAAAGGCAGCGACAAAGCAGCAGGTGCATCCACAACTGCTGCCTCAACAGATAACGTGACCTTGTCTTCTGCATCTGTGCAGTTGCAATCGCTGGAAAGCGGGTTGGCAGCTGGCGAAGTGTTTGATGCCAACAAGGTTGAAGAAATTAAAGCTGCAATTGCTCGTGGTGACTTTTCGGTAGATACCGCTAAAGTGGCAGATGGCCTGTTGCAGAGCGTCAAAGATTTGATACAACCAAACAATAAAGGGTGACCCTCATGACTTCTGCAAATCATTTATCTTCTCAAGTCAGTTTTGAGAAAGACGCAGCGCTGGTTTCACAGCTTTTGAATGATTTGCAGTCTGAGCAGTCCGCCCTTGTGTCTGCCGATCTGGATGCCATAGAGCAGATGGTCGACAAGCGCGTTGAACTGCTGCAAGCGCTGGGCGCAGCTGCCAACGCCCGCTATGATGCGCTTGCCGCCGCGGGTTTTGAGCCTAATGAGCAGGGCATGTCTGCCTGGTTGAAAAAACAATCCAGCACTGTGCTAGAGCAGGCATGGGTCAGCTTTCAACAAAAGCTGGTCCAGGCTAAAGAGCTCAATCGCCTCAATGGCATTTTGATCAACAAAAACTTTCAGCGTAACCAGGAAAAACTGGATGCGTTGAACGGCAAGAGCGCTGCACCACAGTTTTACGGTAAAAATGGCCAAACACATCGTGCCGATACCGCACGTGGCAGTTACTCCGTTTAGTCCCCGATAAATAAAACAGCCGAAGTGATCCTTCGGCTGTTTTATTTTTAAGTCCCCGCAGGTAGTCTCTAACTCAAGCTCTCCAATGTTTCCCAGCGCGTGAGTTTTTCCAGCACCAGTGCTTCTATTTTATCCAGCCTTTCCTGTAGCTGTTTGACCTTATCTGGCGCCTGTTTGTAAATATCACCTTGCGCAAATTGTGCCTGAATCTCTGCTTGCTCTTGTTCCAGCTGTTCAATTTCAGCGGGTAAAGTTTCCAGTTCCCGCTGCTCTTTGAAGCTCAGTTTCTTGCGAGCGTTAGCAGGAGGCGCCGTGCTGGACTTGGGACTGTCATTTGCCGTAGCCGTTTGTTTGATAGCCGGTTTACTTGCATCTTGTTGCTGCTGGCTGAAGCGTAACCAGTCATCATAACCACCGCTAAATTCTGTCAGATTTCCCTGGCCTTCAAAAGCGATCACCTGCGTGACGGTATTTTCCAGAAAAGCGCGGTCATGGCTGACCAGGAATAGCGTACCGGGATAATCTTGTAATAGATTTTCCAGCAACTCCAGTGTATCAATATCCAGATCATTCGTCGGTTCATCCAGCACCAGGACATTGGCTGGCCGTGCAAACAGGCGCGCAAGCAACAAACGGTTACGCTCGCCGCCTGAAAGTGATTTGACTGGTGAGCGTGCGCGTTGCGGCGCAAACAGGAAATCCTCAAGGTAACCAATCACGTGCGTGCGTGTTTCCCCGATCTGCACGAAGTCTGAACCCGGACTAATGGTATCTGCAAGCGTGGCTTCCGGATCAAGCTGCTCACGCATCTGGTCAAAATAGGCAACCTGGATATTGGTACCTAGCTGGATTTTTCCTGCAGTTGGCTGTAGCTCACCCAGGATCAATTTAAGCAGGGTGGATTTACCGGCGCCATTTGGCCCTAGCAAGCCAATGCGGTCTCCCCGTATGATTCGTGTGCTAAAACGCTTTATGAGCACCTTGTCGCCAAAGGCCATCTGCACGTTTTCCAGCTCGGCAATCAGTTTGCCCGAACGCTCACCGGCGTCCAACTGTAACTGGACCTGTCCCTGGCGGTCACGTCGGGCCGCTCTGTCCAGGCGTAGCTGCTCCAGCCTGCGCACGCGGCCTTCATTACGTGTCCGTCTCGCTTCAATCCCTTTCCGAATCCAGACTTCTTCCTGCGCCAGAAATTTGTCAAATTTGGCCTGATGCTGAGCCTCGACGGCCAGTAATTCCGCCTTTTTGATCTGGTACTGGCTATAGTTGCCGCTAAACTCGGTCAGGTGGCCGCGATCCAGTTCGACAATCCGTGTCGACAGGCGGTCAAGAAAACGACGGTCATGCGTAATCAGCATGACACTCCCTTGAAAACCCAGCAGCAGTTCTTCCAGCCAGAGAATAGCCTCAAGATCCAGGTGGTTGGTGGGCTCGTCAAGCAACAGGACTTCCGGCGCCTGCACCAGGACTTGTGCCAGGGCCACACGTTTACGCCAGCCGCCAGAAAGCGTGGCAATCGGTGTGTTCAGGCTTAATCCCAGCCTGGATAGCACAGATTCAATCCGTGATTGCAAGGCCCAGGCGTTCTCTGCTTCCAGCGCATGTTGTAGTTGTTGCAAGCGATCTAAAAGATTTTCCGCATCCTGTGTGTGGGAAAGTTGCTGCGAGATATCATGATATTCGCGCAATTGCGCTACCACCTGGCCCAAGCCCTGGGCGACAGCAGTAAATACATCATGCGATGGATCCAGTTCAGGCTCCTGCGGCACATAAGCAATTTTACTGTTCGGATCGCGCCAGCATTCGCCATCATCCAGCTTGATCTGTCCGGCAGCCACTTTAAGCAGGCTGGATTTGCCGGTCCCGTTGCGCCCGATAATGCCTACACATTCTTTATTATCAAGTTGGAAGTCGACATGGTCGAGCAAAGGCACATGACCAAAAGCCAGGCTGGCCTGTTTCAGGGTAAGTAAGGGCATGATGTGTTGTGAGTCACTTGAGAAAGTGCCAGTGTTAATAACCTTGAAACAGGAAATCTAACGCGGCGGTAATTTGATCGTGTGATGCAGCCAGGGAAATGACAGGTAACTTAAGAATGCGTTGCGGCACTGCGCCCATTTTTGGGGTTTCCATCAGACAATCTACACCTTCAATATTGAAAACCGGCATCAACTGGAAGGGCAGTTTCACCTTGGGAAATTGTGCAAGATGTCGCAGTGGAACGACCATTCGGCTATCCAGACCAGCCAGCAGATCACTTTGAACATCTAGCAGATAGGGGGTGGTGGAGGCGTGGCTGCCTGTATTCACATAAACGTCAAATCTTGCCATCAGAAGCTTTTCCACTCGTCAAGAGGTAAGCCTTCAGCCTCAATAATCTGGTTGTATGCTGCAATAAACTCAGCATGTTCTTCTTGCCATTTTCTGGCTTGCGCAAGTCTAACCACTTCGCGCAGATGGTTATCGCATACTTGAGAAATATTAATGTCCAGTCGCTTTGCGTTTTCGAGGACATCCACGCTTAAGCTCAGGTTGATTGCTCGCTTTCCACTTGTGCTGCTCTTTTGACTTGGTGTTGCTGCTGTCGTTGATTGCATTGATATATTCCATGCGCATATTTTTATGCGCATATTTTAACGCGCATACAAATTAAAGTCCATGCACTAGGCTAATGGGATGAGACATTAGTGTAATTGTTGCGATGGGGAGGGGGCGTGTATGCTCTCAGCCGATATTTCTTTACCACGTAATGAAATCGCAGGAGCAGGGCGTTTATCCAGCGTGTATTCCTCCACCCAGCGCTGCAAATCTTGCTTGATTTGAGTTTCTTGCAAATTTGGAATGTTAGTCAACCATTCCAGCAGATTGGTTAACCAATCTGCATCTGCGCTGCGTGCTTGCGCAATACGCAACTTCTCATGGCTGGTCGGCAAGGTGTTTTCGTCATCAGCCAGCAACTCTTCGTAGAGCTTCTCACCAGGACGTAAGCCGGTGAACTCAATTTGGATATCTTGCTCTTGCAGGCCGGATAACTTGATCATGTCCCGTGCAAGGTCAACAATCTTGACCGGCGTGCCCATATCCAGCACAAACACTTCACCACCATTACCCATGGTCGCGGCCTGCAAAACCAGTTGGGCAGCTTCAGGAATAGACATGAAATAACGCGTAATTTCAGGATGAGTAATGGTGATGGGCCCGCCATGTGCGATCTGCTCACGGAATTTGGGAATCACACTGCCGCTGCTACCCAGCACATTGCCAAAACGGACCGTAATAAAACGCGTATGCGAATTTTTTTTGTGCTGTAACCCCTGGCAAATGAGTTCGGCCAACCGCTTGCTGGCACCCATAACATTGGTTGGATTCACTGCTTTGTCGGTCGAAACCAGTACAAATGTCGGTACACCTGCTGCCTGACATGCAGACGCAATCTGGTAGGTGCCATGTGCGTTGTTTTGCAAGGCTTCTACCACATTAAAATGTTCCATCATCGGTACGTGTTTGTATGCTCCGGCATGTAACACTACGTCCGGTTGATGGCTTTGTAAAATACGCTGGATGCGTGTCTGGTTTTTCACATCCGCCACAAGGTAGACCAGCTCAGTGTCCGTTCCCCACTGATTAAACTCCTGCTGTAAGGTATAAAGTGCGTATTCTGAAATATCCAAACAAATAAGCTGGGTCGGGTGAAAACTCAAGATTTGGCGGCAGAGTTCTGAACCAATCGAACCTGCTGCGCCTGAAACCAGGACAACTTTATTTGCCAGCATTGCGCTTAAACCATGCGTGTCTAGCTGCACAACATCCCGTCCGAGCAAGTCTTCCACATCAATCTTGCGGATCTGCGACAGGCTGACTCGGCCACTAATTAAATCAGACATCGCTGGCAAGGTTAATACCTCCATGCCTTCAACTTCGTTGGCTGCTTCTACTGCCAGCCGGCGTTTTTCATGCCGACTGCTCGGCATGGCAATCATGCAATGATGGCAGCCATGTCTCGCCGCGATATGTTCAATGTCTTCCAGATTGCCTTCAATCTTGGTATGCATGATTTCACGGCCGACCAGTTTATTACTGGGATCTATCATCGCCACCACACGCCACTCGGGGCTTTTGCTGAGTTCTTTGATCAGGTTAAAAGAGGCATCTTCTACACCGATGACGATCACTGGTTTGCCTTGCGCAGCCGTGACGTTAAATAGGCGGCGCTCTTTCCATGCTCGATAGGCAAACCGGCTGCCTCCCATAAATAAGATAAGAAGCAGGGGATTCATGACCAGCACCGAGCGTGGAATGATTAATTCCGGCTGCAAGGAAAATGCACCCAAACTCAATAACACCGATGAAATGGCCACGGCCTTGATAATGCGCTTCAAGTCAGGGATGCTGGCAAAGCGCCAAATGCCACGATAGAGCCCGACATAATAAAATGTAGATATCTCAATCAGCACCACTACAGGCAACATCATGAGTACTGACTGGTAAAATTGATCTGGAATAGAAAAGTTGAAGCGTAAAGCATATGCTGTAATCCATACCAGGCAAGCCGCTACCAGATCATGCAAGATAGCCAAAGGAATGAGCAATCGACGGAGACTATTTTTCATGGTGGCTAACCCTGGTATTTGGCCAATAGGGTATTGATTAATTTGACTGCCTGATCAACCTGGTCATCGGTAATGGTAGGATGCGCTAGCAAACAAAATGCACGCTCAGCGTAATATTTTGCATTTCTCATTCTTTGGCCATCATAGTAAGATTCAAACGCCTTTTCCAGATATATTTCGCTGCAAGACCCTGAAAAACAGGGTAATCCCATCTCAGAGAGACTTGCAACGAATTCATTGCGGAACGAGTGGTTTTCAGCGTCAGACTGGTTCTTCAGCTCAATCAACCCATACACCCTGTAATAAGCATGTGTGACATCAGAATGTGACACAGAGGGAACCCTGATAAATGAGGCTTGCGATAATGCAGCGACCAGTTTTTGCGCAATGATATTTCTGCGACTAATCCATGCATCAAGCTTTGCTAATTGCTTGAGGCCTATGGCAGCCTGCACTTCGGTCAGGCGGAAGTTGGAACCGGCGGTATGGGTATACCAGCGGAATCCAGGAGGATGTTGCTGGTGAAAAACGGCATTAAAGTCTCTGCCGATATCCTTGTAGGCCCAGGCTGCCTTGTAAGCCTGTTCATCATCAAGTACCAGCATGCCACCTTCGCCGCCGGTGGAGATGATTTTGTCCTGGCAGAAGCTGAAAATGGCGGCATGGCCCCACCCCCCCACTTTGACATTGGCGATCGAGGCGCCATGTGCCTGTGCGCAGTCCTCGATGACTTTGATATTGTGTTGATGCGCCAGCTGCATAATGCCTGGCATATCGCAGGGCAATCCTCCGATATGCACCGGGATCACCGCTTTTGTTTTTTTAGTAATGTGGGGCGCAATGGTTTCAGCGCTCAGGTTACCGCTGGCAATATCCACATCTGCAAAAACCGGGGTTGCGCCTACAATTAATACGCAACTGGCACTGGCAACATAACTGCGGCAGGCGACGATCACTTCATCACCCGGGCCTATATTGAATGCCCGTAATGCAAGCTCTAGCGCCACAGTACCATTGGATAAGGCGATGCCAAAGCGTTTATCTACAGAAAGGGCGTACTCTTGCTCAAACCGTTTTCCGATTTCACCGGTCCAGTAATTCACCTTCCCGGATAGCAAAACAGCTGTGGCATCTTCTATTTCATCTTGCTCGTAATAGGGCCAGGGGGAAAGTAAAGGGTGATTTAGCATTTATTAATCAGTCATTCAGCCTATGGTTTTTGCGGGAGTGCCAATATATGTACCAGCATTCAAAATGTCTTTGGTCACTACCGCACCGGCGCCGATTGTAACATGGTCAGCAATTTGCAGCCCCGGTAACACTACCGCACCAGCACCAATCAGCACATGATTGCCTACGCTCACGCCGCCTCCCAACACTGCATTCGGCGCGATGTGGCAAAAATTCCCCACGTTGCAATCATGATCGACAATGGCACCGTGGTTAATAATGGTGTGTAAGCCTAGCTGTGCCTCTGGGCCGATAATCGCGTAAGCCGCCAGGAAAGATCCGCCTTCATTTACCCTCGCGGAACTCGCAATACTAGCCATCGGGTGGATGACGTTAAAGAAATGGTGATTCTTAAATGCCAGCGAAAGCTTTTCTCGTACCATGCTGTTTCCTATGGCTAGGTGCAATATCGCATCTGAGGAAAGGGAAGCCGGGCTAAAAACGGGTAGCCTTGCCCATTCCTGCAGCGATTTGTCATCGACAAAGCCTACACAGGCGTTTCCTGATTTTTGCCAGGCATCCAATACCACCTTCCCATGCCCACCAGCCCCATACAAATAGTGGCTCATCAGTCGTTCCCAGTAAATTTAGGCATGGTGACTTCTCCTTTGGCGCTAATGCCTTCGCGCACAAATATTTTTTTAATAGTAAGCAAGATAATCTTGATATCCAGCCATAGACTTTGGTGGTCAACATACCAGCTGTCAAGCATGAATTTATCCTGCCAGCTAATCGCATTTCGCCCGTTGATTTGCGCCCATCCTGTCAGCCCCGGTTTTACCAGATGCCTTCGTGCCTGCTGGGCATTGTACAAAGGCAAATACTCCATCAAAAGAGGGCGTGGACCAACCAGACTCATATCTCCCTTAAGAATGGCCCACAAATTTGGCAACTCATCCAAACTGGTAGATCGCAGAAAGTTTCCAAATTTTGTCAACCGCATGGCATCCGGTAATGGGGATCCATTGGCATCCAGGGCATCTGTCATACTTCTGAATTTGTAAATTCTAAATGGTTTGCAAAGGTAACCTGGACGCATCTGGCTAAAAATCACCGGTTTACCTAACCGCCAGCGTACCAGTAACGCAATGACCAGCATGATAGGCCATAGCAACAACAATGCCATCACAACCAGCAGGATATCCATCAAACGCTTAATCATGCAAAAACTTTTCCATAAAAGTCACACCATGCTTGCGTGATGACTTGACTATCAAAGTGCTGGATGGCGCGCTTTTGCGCCGCGTTGGCCAGTGATTGGTACAATGGTTTGTCAGCATAAATCTGTTGCATTTTTAAGCAAATGTCATCTACGTCGCCAGCGACATGCAGCAATCCTGTCTGGTTCTCAGCGACGGCGTCTGTAATGCCATAAATTCGTGAAGCGATGGCAGGGATGCCGCAACTCGCTGCCTCGATGATCACCGTGCCGAATCCCTCCCGGTAACTTGGCAGGCATAATACATCAGCCGCGGCCATAAATTGTTCCGGAGTGTTGGTGTAGTCAATAAAGCGGATATTCGAGCGTAGGAAGTCAGGGAGTTGGCTAATTTTTTTTTGCATATCCTGTTCATCTGGACCCACAAACAGCAGGCCACTGTTAGGCAAATTTGCTAGTATATATGCTTGAGCGAGCTCCAGAATCCCTTTGTCGTGGTTAAGTCGACCTAAAAACAAAAACAGGAAAGTCTCTTCGGTAAAATTAAGCGCTGACCTGACCTGTTGCCTGGCAATACTGTCTGGTTTAAATTTTTGGCTATCAACGCCTGCAATCGAACCAATGCCGAATACAAGAGCCTTTTGCCTGGAGATGACTCGCTCTTTGCACAAGAAATCGCGCTGTGACGGGCTGTCAACAATTATGTGCGTGGAAAAAGCGGATAGGCATTTATCCATACACTTGAGCAATAATCTAGGCAGACCGCGTTTATTTGCCCACACCTGACCTGTAAAAGTATGCGTACGTACGGGTACACCACTCAAGAAGCCGGCTAGCATGGCAAGCAGTCCAGCTTTGGGTGTGACACTGTGCACGGCGTCGAACTGATTTTTTCTTAAGTGCCATACCAACTCAAACAAAGATTTAATATCATTCAGAGGATGTATTTTTCGGGCAATCGGTATGGGAATGACTCGGGCTGAGATCCCGAGCTCGGCGAGAAAGGAAGGATGATCAGTGCCTACAATCACGCTGACTTCATACTGACGAGTAAGTGCGTGCAGATGCTTGAGCAAGAAAGCTTTTACAGCGATATCTGTGGTTAACACAAAGCAGATTTTTTTCATGATTGCCGCCAAGTTTAAACTAAAATTATCATGAAAATGAACATTCGGGATGCCGGATGTATCTGGGTTGACTTCTGTCAGTCAATTCAAAACAGCTGGCAATCGCTATTTTTTGTCACAGTCGGCTTGTGTTAAAATAGTTTGTTTACTAGAAAATGAGAGTTAAATCTCATCCATTTTAATGCTCCTGCTACTGTATTTTTTTGACCGCGTAACAGGGCAAGGTGCGCAATCCGAATGTCTTCCCAACTTCCTGCTAATGGTTATTTAAGTTTGTTGCATGACCTCTGGGGTCACGTCAGTAAATTGCGGCGACTTCAGTTTATTCTGGTGTTAATACTGACCGTTATCAGTTCGTTGTCAGAAATGCTGACAATAGGTGCAGTGTTTCCATTTATCATGGCCCTGACTTCACCTGAAAAAGTATTGGATTTTCCCTTATTAAAGCCTTTTATCAATTTTTTGAATCTCAAAACCACAGAGGATGTGGTTCTTTTTTTAACGATTGGTTTTTGTACGTTGGCCATGTTGTCAGGCCTCATGCGTGTGACACTGCTTTGGGCCAGTAACCAGCTTTCCTGTAGAACAGGTTCTGATATCAGTATTGATATCTATCGTCGAACTCTTTATCAGCCATACGCCGTTCACGTTAGCAGAAATAGTAGCACTTTGATCAGTGGCTTAACTGTTAAATCAAATGCAGTTGTGAGCGGTGTCATTAATCCTGTACTCGCTTTAATCAGCAGCTTGATGATGCTGTTCGCCATTTTAGTGTCTCTGATGTTTATCGATTATCAGGTGGCGTTACTTACGCTGGGTATTTTTTCTGTGATCTATTTGGTGATCATCAGGTATACCCGCCATAAATTGAAAGCAAACAGCGCAGCTGTGACGTCTGAGTTGACCTTTGCCGTTAAAGCCTTGCAGGAGGGGTTGGGTGGCATTAGAGATGTGTTAATAGATGGCGCCCAGGAAACCTATTGCAAGACCTATCAGGCTGCAGATTATAAAATGCGCAGGGCACAAGCCAATACCCTGTTTATTGGTCAATGCCCGCGGTATCTGATTGAGGCAATGGGTACGACGTTGATTGCGTTGATCGCCTGTCAGCTCATGCTTGGTGAGGGTGGTCTGGATAATGCATTGCCGGTTTTGGGAGCGCTGGCACTGGGAGCGCAAAGGATGCTGCCAATTGTGCAGCAGGCTTACGCCTCATGGACCAGTATTCTTGGTAATCAGGGTAATCTCAAAGACACGCTTGCTTTATTGAAACAACCATTTCCAGAAGCTTATGCAAAACCCGTGGCGAGTCCACTAGTTTTCAATCAGTCGATCAAACTGAGTGAAATAAGCTTTAAATATCACGAAGCAGCTTCACTCGTGCTTGACCGCGTTAACTTGGAAATTATAAAAGGAAGCAAAGTCGGCTTTATTGGTGAAACCGGGAGTGGTAAAAGCACCTTGATTGACATCATCATGGGGTTGCTTGAGCCTACTTCAGGCAGCATGCAGGTGGATGGTGCCGAGGTGAACTCGCGTAATTACCGTGCCTGGCAAGCTTTGATCGCCCACGTTCCCCAGGCGATTTTTCTCACAGATGCAACAGTGGCTGAAAATATTGCTTTTGGCGTACCTAAAAATCAAATCGATATGTCCAGGGTAATGCAGGCCGCCAATTTAGCGCAGATTTCAGAGGTGATCGAAGCATGGCCTGATACTTATCAGACCATTGTCGGTGAACGTGGCATCAAGCTGTCAGGTGGACAGCGCCAGAGAATAGGAATTGCAAGAGCGCTATACAAAAAAGCTGAAGTTATCGTGTTTGATGAAGCGACGAGTGCACTGGATACCAATACGGAGCAGGCGGTCATGCAGTCAATTGCACAATTAGGCGATAATATAACCGTTTTGATCGTTGCGCATCGCTTAACCACATTGAAAATGTGTGACCGGATTGTGGAGTTGAAAAATGGAACCGTTCATCGAACGGGTTCTTACAGCCATATCATTGATGGTCATTCTTAATGGTTCAAGCGTAAAAGTTACGAGCTTACCTAAAGTGTTAAAAGAAAAGTCCCTAATTTAATAACAGAATGTTGAACATCCTCATTACCGGCGGCAGTGGTTTGTTGGCTCTAAACCTTGCCAGCTATTTCAGGCAATCCCATCAGGTGACCTTGGGCTTACACCACACCCGGGTAGCGCTCAACCAGGTGAAATCTCTGCCATTGCCCACATCCCCAGATGAGTTGTGCGCTTTGATCCAGCAGCATGGATTTAACCTGGTGGTCCATGCCGCAGGCATGACAGATGTCGATGCCTGTGAGAAAAATCCAGAAGAAGCGCAGAAGATAAATGCATATTTAAGCCGTGATGTTGCCACAGCCTGCTGCGCAGCAGGTGCCAAACTAGTCCATATTTCTACTGACCACCTTTTCAACGGCCTTGAGCCAAAAAGGGATGAGCTGGCATTGACAAGTCCGCTGAATGAATATGCACGTAGCAAGCTTCTCGCTGAGCAACTGGTGATGGAAGCCTGCCCTGACGCGCTGGTCATCCGTACCAATTTCTTTGGCTGGGGCCACCCCAAAAGACGTTCATTTTCCGACTGGATTATTGATTCCATGCAGCAGGAGAAGTCGATCAATTTGTTTAAGGATGTTTATTTCAGCCCTATCCTTATTTCGGCTTTAGCAGAACAATTGGCAAGGTTGCTCCAAATGAATGCCAGCGGGATATTCAACGTGGTTTCCGATGAGCGGCTTTCCAAAAGCGAATTTGGCTTAAAGTTATGCAGTGCGTTTGGTTTTAATCCGGCACTCATTCATGAAGTGAGTGTTGATAGTGTGGCTTTGTCCGCCATCAGGCCTAAAGACATGTCTTTGGATAATACTAAATTAAAAAGGGCAACATCATCTACAATACCGTCCCTGGATGTGCAGTTAATGATGTTGAAAGACCAACTTGATTCAGGTTGGGCAGATGAAATTAGAAATTCTTTGATGGAGAGTTAAATGTCTATTCTGGACGGCAAATCGGTATTGGTCACGGGTGCAACAGGCTCCTTTGGCAAAAGGTTTATCAAAACTGTATTGGAAACCACAGACGTCAAGCGCCTGGTCATTTTTAGTCGCGACGAGCTGAAACAGTTTGAAATGCAGCAATATCTCACATCGGATAGATTGCGTTATTTTTTGGGGGATGTCAGAGATAAAGAACGTTTGAACCGTGCTTTGGATGGCGTGGATATCGTCATTCACGCCGCTGCGATGAAGCAAGTTCCAGCGTCGGAATACAATCCGATGGAGGCCATAAAAACCAATATTATTGGTGCTGAAAACATTGTGAACTGCTGTATCGACCAGGGCGTTGAGCGTGTGATTGCGCTGAGCACTGACAAAGCAGCCAACCCCGCCAATTTGTATGGTGCGACCAAGTTGTGTTCAGATAAATTGTTCGTGGCCGGCAATGCACTCTCCGGGCGTCACAGAACACGTTTTTCGGTGGTCAGGTACGGCAACGTGATCGGTTCTAGAGGAAGCGTGATACCGTTCTTTATGAAAAAACGTGCAGAAGGCGTGTTGCCTATTACCGATGAGCGCATGACGCGCTTCTGGATTACTCTGGATCAAGGCGTGAAATTTGTACTGGATTCACTGGAAAGAATGGAAGGCGGGGAGATTTTTATTCCCAAAATTCCAAGCATGGGCATCATGGATGTAGCTCAGGTTGTGGCGCCAGAGTGCAGTACTAAAATCATTGGTATCCGCCCAGGCGAAAAACTTCATGAAATCATGATTACCGAAGATGATGCCATCAACACAGCAGAGTTTAATGATCATTATGTGATTCAACCTGCCTCTGACTGGTGGGATGCAAAAGCTTACCTGGAAAGAAAAGGTGGCAAAAAAGTACCCGAGCAGTTTTCATACAGCAGTGATAACAACACGGTTTGGATGTCTCAACAAGACCTGATCGACCTGTTAGGCAAAGAGAAAATCGAGATTTAACCATGCAAAAAATTTTCTACGGAAAACATTTTCTGGATGAAGATGATATCGCTTCTGTGCTTGATGTACTCCGAAATGGCGCCCTGACACAAGGACACAAGGTCGAGGAATTTGAAGCCAAAGTTGCTCAGTATGTGGGTGCAAAGTATGCCGTGGCGGTATCTAGTGGGACTGCTGCCTTGCATATTGCCTGTTTGGCTGCAAATTTAAACGAAGAAAGTATGGTGGTCACTTCTCCCATCACTTTCGTGGCTTCTGCCAATTGCGCTCAGTATGTGGGGGCAGAAACCCAGTTTGCAGACATAGATCCCGAAACCCTGAACATGTCACCAGAGGCCTTGCGGGAAACTTGCCATAAACTAAAAAAGGTCTCTGCGATTATCCCGGTGCATTTTGGCGGCTTGCCCTGTGATATGCCTGCCATCAGCCAGATTGCGCAAGAAAATGATGCCGTTGTGATTGAAGATGCTTCGCATGCTTTAGGAGGTTTGTATGCGGATGGCAGCCGCGTAGGTAATTGCAAGTATTCAGCAATGACTGTGTTTTCCTTCCACCCTGTCAAAATAATTGCGGCGGGTGAGGGCGGCATGATTACCACCAATGATGAAAAGTTGTATAAAAAGCTACTCAGGTTGCGTAGCCATGGGATTAACAAGCTGGATGACCAGTTCCAGCTGGGGTACTTGGCCGCCACTGATGGTAAAACCAATCCCTGGTATTACGAAATGCAGGAGTTGGGCTTTAACTACCGCATTACCGATATTCAGTCCGCGCTGGGTGTATCCCAGATGAACAAAATTGACCGCTTCCTGGCAAGGCGCAAAGAAATCGCAAAACGCTACGACCAGGCGTTTGCCGGGCATGCTCAAATCAAACCCTGCCAATCCGCATGGCGCGATCAAAGTGCACTGCACTTATACGTAGTGAGAATTTCCTTTTCGGAGCGCCTGAGCAGGCAGTTTGTGATGACAAAACTCTCAGAAGCGGGTATCAACTGTCAGGTACATTACATACCAGTACATTTACAACCTTACTATCGCAATAAGGGATTCAATGCCGGCGATTATCCTGCATCAGAGCAATATTATGCGCAAGCTCTCAGCCTCCCAGAATATTATGGCCTGGAAGACCAGCAACAAGAATACGTGATTAACGTATTGAATAAGGTCCTGATGTGAAAATTGGATTAGGTACGGTTCAGTTCGGCCTCGATTATGGAATTTCGAACGTTACCGGCAAGCCTCCGGCAGAAGAGGTTCACGAGATTCTGCGTTTTGCCAAAAGTGCTTCTATAGATCTACTCGATACCGCATTCCATTATGGCGACAGCGAGGCTGTGATTGGAGCAACTGGCCTTCAGATAGATTTCAAGGTGGTCACGAAGACACCACAGTTGAATAAAGCTGCAGTGTCTGCCGTGGATGGTGCTTTTATCGAGAAATCTTTTAATGAATCTTTAGGGCGGCTTGATCAAACCTCGGTATATGGATTGTTGGTGCACCAAATCAACGATGTGCTGGCTCCCGGCGGTGAAAAAGTACTCGAAAGCCTCTACCGTTTGCGGCAGCAGGGGCAGGTAGAAAAAATTGGTATTTCAGTCTATACCGAGCAGCAGATTGAGAAACTCTTCTGTATTCGCGATATAGACATAGATATTATCCAGTTACCTATTAATGTATTTGACCAACATCTGTATAAATGTGGCAGCCTGCATTTTCTCAAGGCACGCAATATCGAGATTCATGCCAGGTCAGTTTTTTTGCAAGGATTGTTGATTAGCGAATCGGATAAGATCAAATCATATTTTGATGAATTCAAGCCTTTTTTTTCTGAATATCATCAATTTTTAAAAGCAAAACAAATGAACTTGTTGCAAGGTGCGCTTGGATATATAAAATCATTGCAATGTGTTGATTATGCTCTGGTAGGCGTGAATTCAATACAGGAACTGAAAGAGATCGCAGAGGCTGTAGCCACTTTGCCTGCCACTTTGCCTGATTTTTCTGCGTTTCATTCCGAGAACCAAAAATTGATTAACCCACTGGTCTGGCTTGCCGATGGCGCAAGAGAAAAACCTTAACCCGATAAACATGGAAAAAAATAGACGATTAGTGGCTGTTCTGGCCTGTAGGAATAATGGCACCCGTTTATACGGTAAACCCATGCAGCTTTTGTATGATGAGAAATCCATACTGGATCAGCTTATTGAAAGCCTGCAACGCTTTGATATTATTGATGAAGTTGCACTAGCAATTGCTGAAGGCAAAGCCAATTCCGTATTTACGGATGTAGCCGAGAAACACGGTATTCCCTACATTGTGGGTGACCATGACGATGTATTGTTGCGTTTAATCACTGCTGCAGAACATGCAGGCGCCACAGATGTTTTTAGAATCACGACAGAATGTCCTTGGATAGACTATTCACTAATTGAACCGGCGTGGAAAAGTCATCTGCAAAGTCAAAATGACATGACTGTGACCGACCAATTGCCAGAAGGGCTGGCTTTTGAGATATATACGCTGGCATCGCTTAAAAGCTTCCACGAGAAGGGCAATGCGAAGGATCGTTCAGAATACTGTTCAAATTATCCGCGTACGCATCCTGATGAGTTCAAGATTGAGGTGATCTTGCCTGCAGAAAACCTAAGGAGATTGGATCTAAGAGTCACGGTCGATAATCCTGAAGATCTCATTCTTTGCCGGGCAATTGCCCAAGGGTTGAAAGAAAAAATGCCGCTACCATCTGTGCAGGAAATCATAGATTTCCTGGATTCCAGAGAGGATTTAAAGGCACTAGTGGCAAGTTATGTCGTGCCTGTGCCATTATGGGATTTTAAGAAAGTTGAAGAGTAATGTATGAATAAAAGCCAGCGTTTTGAGTTGTCCAAACAGTTTTCCAGGGAAATTCACGATCTTATCCCTGGAGGCTCACACACTTATTCAAAAGGTGATGACCAATTTCCAGAACAAGCGCCTGCAGCCATCAGCTATGGTAAAGGGGCGTATGTCTGGGATCTTGATGGCAATATGTTCCTGGATTGCAGTATGGGCCTTACTTCGGTAAGTATCGGCCATGGTTATGAACCTGTGGCACAGGCAGTGGCCGATGCTGCATTTCAGGGAACCAATTTCCAGCGTCCCGCAGCAATTGAGCTTGAATCAGCCAAACTCTTTCTTGAAACGGTAGACTCAGGCGATATGGTTAAATTTGCCAAGAATGGATCCACAGTGACTACTGCGGCCGTTAAACTGGCAAGGGCTTTTACTGGCAAAAACAAGGTAGCCATCTGTCGCGAACATAATTTTTTCAGTTTTGATGACTGGTTTATTGTCACAACCCCTTGCGATACCGGTATCCCGCAAAAGACCCGGGAATTTACCGCATTGTTCAGCTACAATAATTATGAGTCTGTTGAGGCTTTGCTGGCTCCAAATGATCATGATATTGCCTGTCTGATTCTGGAACCGGTGAAGTTTGATCCGCCCAAAGATGATTTCCTGCAAAAAGTGGCTGCACTATGCAAAGAGCGGGGCGTATTACTAATATTCGATGAAATGGTGTCAGGCTTCAAATGGAGCTTACAGGGCGCACATAATTACTTTGGCGTGAAGGCTGACCTCACCACCTGGGGCAAAGGCATTGCGAATGGGTTTTCGGCATGTGCCCTTACTGGCCGGGCAGATGTCATGGAACTGGGTGGTATTCGTAATACAGGCAGCGACAAGCTTTTTCTGATCTCAACCACTCATGGTGCTGAAACTGTAGGCTTGGCAGCTATGAATGCCACAATTCATGCATTCAAACAGAACAACATGATATGTAACAACTGGCAAAACGGAACTTCATTAAAGTTGCGTTTAGAGCAAGTGATTAAGACACATGCACTCGAAAATGTTCTTCAGTGGATTGGTTATCCATGCCTGCTAGCCTTAATTTGTAAAAACACAGATGGTACGCCTGACGATGCGTTTAGAACTTTGATGATGCAGGAGATGATTGCTCGAGGAGTTCTTTTTCAAGGGTTATTCTACACAACCTGGTCTCACCAAAAGGTGGAGCTAGATCTTTTTGTGAGAGCCTTTGATGAGTCATGCAATGTTTACAAGCATGCGATTGTAGCCGGCAGCACCAAAGACCTCTTAATTGGCGCGCCTGCAAAACCTGTTTTCCGTAAAAAAATATAATTCATTTGTCAGGCTTCACTTGAAAATTGCACTTGTTTCACTAGACCAGAAATGGGAAGACAAAGCTTGGAATCTGGAGCGTTGCCAGTTTTTTGTAAAAACGGCAGCCGAACAAAACGCTGATCTGGTTGTTTTTCCCGAAATGACACTGACGGGTTTCAGCTTCAACACATCAGAGATTGCTGAGTCAGCTTCAAGTTCTGAAACTGTTCAGGCATTTGGAGCGCTGTCCAGAGAACACAATGTAGGCATTGTTGCCGGTGTAGTGCTCACGGCTGCGAGCGGAAAATGCTTAAATACGTTAGTTGCTTTTTCAAAAGATGGTCAAGAAGAGGCACGCTACCACAAAATCCATCCTTTTTCTTTTGCTGGAGAAAATGCATATTTTGATTCAGGTAGTCACTTGTCAAGCATGGACTTCTGCGGCTTCAAGCTAGGGTTCACAATCTGTTATGACTTAAGGTTTCCAGAGCTTTACAGTGCATTATCAAAAGAGTGCAATGTGCTGGTTAACATCGCCAACTGGCCACAAAAGCGTATTCAGCACTGGGGTACGCTATTACAAGCGCGGGCTATTGAGAATCAGGTGTTTATGATCGGTGTTAATAGAATAGGTGAAGATGGAAACGGCTTAAATTATGTGCCAAGCTCCAAAGTAATCGCTCCAGGAGGAGAGGTCATAGAACATAAGTGCTTCACAGAAGAGCTATCGTTTGTAGATGTTGACTTAGAGATATGGCATGGATACAAACAAACTTTCAAAACCAGTCCTGATCGTAGGGTTGAGTTTTATAAAACCATACTTTAGCCAGTGATCAATGAACATAGTCATTAGGGTAGATGCTTCGACTAACATCGGTAGTGGGCATTTAATGCGATGTGTTGCGCTTGCCACTAAACTGCGGCATAAAGGGGCAACGGTTAAGTTTATATCTGCTGTTTTGCCAGGGGATATGTTCCAAATATTGGAAAGTCACGGTTTTGAATATGCTCAACTCGAAAGTAATGTTTCTGAAAGTCAGGAAGCTGATGCTACCTACACCCAACAAACTATTTCTTCATTGTTTAAAAATAGCCCTGACTGGCTGATTGTTGACCATTATGCTCTCGATGCAAAATGGGAGAAAGTACTACAACCACAAGTAAAAAAACTCATGGTCATTGATGATCTCGCTAATCGCGCACATGCCTGTGATATGTTACTTGACCAGAACTATTACAGCGATGCAGCACATAGGTATCAGCATTTGTTGCCTGCACAATGCAGGACTTTTTTAGGGCCTGCATATTTACTGTTACGGGATGAGTTTTACGAAGCAAGGAAGTATGCGAAAGTGAGGTCTGGTAACGTTAAGCGCATTTTAGTTTTCTTTGGTTCGAGTGATACGACAAATCAGACACAAACAGTGATTGAGAGCATCATGCAGCTTAACAGGCCAGATATCATTTTCGATATTGTGGTGGGCAATTCCAATCCCAATAGACATAAGATCGCTGAACAATGTCAGCTCGGCATAAATATGAATTTTCATTGCCAAATCAATTATATTGCTGAATTGATGCTTAATGCCGACTTAGCCATTGGCGCAGGAGGTTCCGCCATGTGGGAGCGCTGTTTTCTAGGTCTGCCATCTATTACAGTTATTTTTGCGAGTAACCAGGAGCGTACCACCAAAGATTTTTCTGATGCAGGCGGCATTCATTTTCTGGGATGGGCGACTAGTATGTCGTCAGCGAGTTACTTGCAAGTGATAAAAGATTTTCTTGACCAACCTCATCTTGTTCGGGAATTAAGTCAAAAGTGCTTGAACTTCATTCATCCATCACCCGATGCTGTTGTAGAGTCGATACTGTCGATAGATTCATAGCATATTTCTAAAAAGAGTTTAACGCGTGCATCCAGAGTTAAAGAAAAATCCTCTTGGTTTTTGGGAGGTAATCAACAAACCTTCTTCAGAAGCGCTGAAGGAGTATTATGCAAAAAAATATTATCAGCAGAGCCTGGGAAGTTATGAGGCCTCTTATACTGAAGATGAGCTGACCTATTTTGAAACCAAGCTAGCACAAAAGTTTTACGTCATTAATCAGCTGTTTGCTGAAGATGTCTCGCATGTAAAGACATTGCTAGATGTTGGCTGTGGTGAAGGTTATGCCTTAAGTTTTTTCAAAAAACATGGCTGGAATGTAAAAGGAATTGATTTCAGTGCGGCAGGGGTCACGTCTAAAAATCCAGATTGCATGGAAAACCTGGTCACGGGCGATGTGTTTGAGTTGCTCCATCAGGAAATTCTTAGTGGCCATACCTATCAACTGGTATGGTTGCAAAATGTATTAGAACATGTGGTAGATCCGCTTGATTTGTTAGCATCGTTGAAAAAAGTACTTAGACCGGACGGTATTGCAGTTGTGACTGTTCCAAATGACTTTTCAGTGACGCAGCTAACTGCCTTGCAAAAGACTCACATACAACAGCCATTCTGGGTAGCGCTTCCAGACCATTTGAATTACTACGACTATGACAGTTTGAAAACAACAGTCACGAGCACTGGTTGGGATCCACTTGAAATCATCGCAGACTTTCCTGTTGACTGGTTTTTGTTCAATCCTGCTTCTAATTACGTGACAAACCCCGCTGTGGGGAAAAGTGCCCACATAGCCAGAGTTCAAATTGAGAATTATATTCAGCTGCAGCCTGCAGAAGATGTGATTGCCTTTTGGTCTGCGATGGCTAAAGTGGGTGTTGGTCGTGACTTGACCATCTTTTTACGTGCGAGGCCTTTAAGTGAAGCATGAAAAACATGTATTAATCACAGGCGCAAACGGGTTTATTGGCAAACAAGTCTCAGCGGTATTTAAAAGCCATGGCTGGAAAGTGACAAAGGCTGTCAGAAAGCCCGTGCAAGTGGATGAGGTTTTTTTTGACCTTGAAGATGTGAGTAGAGCTGAACTTAGCGGTTTGCCTAAAATGGATGCGATTATTCATTTAGCAGCTAAAGTTGATTTAGGTATCGTTAATCTGAATACATTACTTACTGCTAATGTAGCGGCAACTCGCGAGCTGGCTAAGGTATCAAAAGAGCATGATGCGTTTTTCTTGTTCTCGTCAACTGCCTTAATCGATTGTTATGACTTTTCTTCTGACGAATATTCAAAATCGGGTTCTGGTTTTGCATATGGAAGAAGTAAGTTTCTAGCTGAGCAAGCCTTGCTCAACTTGGATGAATCTGCTGCAATCTTAAGAATTTGTGGCGTCTACGGTGCGCATGGTCCAGAGCATTTAGGTATCAATAAGGCAATTCATGCCCTGGCTCATGGAGGCAGGCCTCAACAGGTAGCTACTGGACGGGCAAAGCGTAACTATTTATACGTTAAAGATCTGGCGCAGATGATCTATTTTGCGACTACGAGAAGATTCACAGGTATACACTCTGTAGCATCTTCAGAAGTGCTCACCATCTCGGACATGCTTAATATCTTGTGCTTGCGCTTTTCACCGGATAGCACAGTGGAAGTTCTTGAGGGCCAAGAGGCACAAGATCAGATTATTCACCCATCTCCTCTGTTGCCTTCGCACTATACTTTTAAAGAGGCGGTTGACGATATCTATACGGATCTATTTGCATGAGACTGGGTTTGATGGGGGACATTCATGCCAATGACCATGCACTACAGGTTGTCCTCGACGCTGCAAAATCAAATTCTGTTTCTCATTTGCTCATCACCGGCGACCTAGTAGGTTACTACTATCATTCTGCTGAGGTTTTGGCACTTCTTCAAGGCTGGAAAAATAAGTATATCGTCCTGGGTAATCATGAAGTCATGCTCAAACAGGCGCGAGGAGATAGGAGTTATCTGCAGAGAATAACCCAACGTTATGGACATGGTATCCAAGTAGCACTTGAAACATTAACTTCGCAACAGTTAGATGGCTTATGTAGTTTGCCTCATCCCCAGCGAGTGAATGTCTCTGGGCGAAACATCCTGTTATGTCATGGCTCTCCATGGGATAATGATTTTTACATCTATCCAGATACAGACTTGCAGATATTTGATGGCTTTAAAGTGGACGATTTTGATTTGATTGTGTTGGGGCATACACATTACCCCATGTTTAAAATGATAGGTTATACATTGGTGGTGAATCCTGGCTCGGTTGGCCAGCCCAGAAACCGCCAGCCAGGTGCACAATGGGCGATATACGACACCGACACCAATACAGTGGAGTTTAGATGCGAAGTATACGACCCCGCCCATATTATCCAGCAGTGTATGAAAAATGATCCTGAACTGCCTTATTTACACGAAGTACTAACAAGAACATGATAAAAAAAATACTGATTACCGGTATAGGTGGGGACATTGCTCAATGTGTTGCCACGATTCTCAAAAAAGAGCGCTCAGGAATATATCTGGTTGGTGTGGATATCCATACCCAGCACGGTGGCACATTATTCGTTGATGAGTTTTTGACTATCCCACGTGCCGATGATGCCAGCTACCTCCCCAACATCAGAAGAATTATTACCGAACATGAGATTGATGCGGTGATTCCGATGACTGAGCCCGAGCTTGGGGTATTGCTGCCTTTAATTAAAGATGACCGAAGTGTAAAGTGGATAAGCGCCGGATACCAAGTAATAGCAGCTGGACTGGATAAACTGGAGACGATTAATGCCTTGCAGCGGTTTGACATTCCAGCACCCTGGACGCGCCCCGTAGTGCATGGTGCATTGCAATTTCCATGTATGATCAAAAGCAGATTTGGCTCTGGTTCGAGAGGCGTGTTTAAAGTCAATTCGCGAGAGGATGCCGATTACTTCAGCTCAAAATATCCGGAGGCCATTTTCCAGGAGTATCTGGAGCCGGAAGATGCTGAAGTCACCTGTGCGGTTTACAGGACGAAACAGAACGAAGTACACACACTGTTGTTGTTAAGAAGGTTGACGGGTGGTTTTACCGGATGGGCTAGGGTGATTGAACATGAAGAGACGACCGCGATGTGCACAGCGATTGCAACAAATCTCGACCTGCACGGTAGTATGAATATTCAGTTGCGTATTACGGCGCAAGGCCCCAGAGTATTTGAAATTAACCCCAGGTTTTCCTCGACCGTCATGATGCGCCATCAGATAGGCTTTGATGATGTGTTGTGGGCGCTGGATGAGGCTGAAGGTAAAGCAGTTAGTTTTCCGCAGATTCCGTATGGGGCCACTATTGTAAGAACGCAAGGTGCGGTTCTTGTATAAAGATAAAGGAATAAAATGAAAGACTTTTTGATTGATAATCGGGTAGTGGGCAAAAGTGTCCCTCCTTACATCATTGCTGAAATGTCAGCCAATCATAATGGATCCCTGCAACGCGCATTGGATATTATCAAGGCTGCCAAAGAGGCTGGTGCAGATGCTGTTAAACTGCAGACGTATACTGCTGATTCAATGACTTTAAATGTGGATCATCCGCGTTTTAGGGTTAAAGGCAGCAATCCATGGGATGGCGAACATTTGTATGACCTGTATGCAAAGGCCTCTACTCCGTGGGAGTGGCATGCACAATTATTTGCTTATGGTCGTGAGCTGGGGATTACGGTATTCAGTTCACCATTTGATGCCGAGGCCGTCAAACTACTGGTGTCCCTTGATGCGCCCGCTTACAAAATCGCCTCTTTTGAGCTGGTTGATCATGAATTGATCGCTCTGTGTGCGGCGACAGGAAAACCGTTGATTATGTCTACCGGTATGGCATCCATCGCTGAAATATCCGAAGCGGTACAAGTGGCCCGCAATCATGGAGCCAAAGATATTGTGTTATTAAAGTGCACCAGCGCTTACCCGGCACCACCCAGTGAAATTAACCTGCTTACTATTCCTCATCTGTCTCAAGCATTTGATGTGCACGTTGGTTTATCTGACCATACCATGGATGTCGGCGTTTCAGTAGCCGCCACCGCGCTAGGCGCAACCGTCATCGAGAAACACTTTACCCTGGCCAGAAGTGATGGCGGGATAGATTCGAGCTTTTCACTGGAACCTAGAGAGCTGGCGCAGTTAGTGTCTGAAACTAAAAATGCGCATGCCGCTTTGGGCAAGGTTTCATATGTGCAGGGCGACCTGGAAACGAGTTTCAAAAAGTATCGTCGTTCCTTGTTTTTCGTGAGGGATGTTTCCGTCGGACAGGAGGTCACTCCTGACGATGTCCAGGCGCTGCGGCCTGGAGATGGGTTAATGCCAAAATTCAAATCTAATGTGATAGGACGAACACTGAAGGTAGCTGTCACTAAAGGCACTCCTGTCAGTTGGGATGTATTGGCATGACTCCAGAAGATATCATTCGGTTCGATGATGGCTATTTGAAAGCCTTGACCGAGAGCGATATTCATATGGGTTATATCAACGGCCTGAATGACCCGGAAATTAACAGGTATCTGGATGCCGTCAAACAGTCATCGCAGACAATGCAATCTGTGCAGCAGTTTGTTGGATACAACAACCAGTCTGCAAATGCTGTTTTATTTGGTATCTGGCTGGATAACTTGTCGACCCATGTAGGCACTGTCCGCTTACACTCCATAGACAATTACCACCACATTGCCAACATAGGTATTTGCATTTTTGATAAAAAGTGCTGGGGTTTAGGCTTGGGATATAAAGCGATTTCAGCCTGCTCGACATGGGCTCGAGATACATTTCATCTCAGGTGGATAGAAGCTGCCGCCTATGAAAGTAATATCGCATCGCAAAAGGCTTTCTTAAAAGCCGGCTACCAATGGGCCTGGGATGTTAAAGGCAAATACCTGCTGGATGGCAAGGCGGAAACGGTAAAAGTGTTTGCTTTTACCAATTAATCTCTGCATTAAGAGTTCGAATGAAACCCCTGACCACAACTGCCAAGTCCTATCGGCTTTTTAATCATTTAAGCAGCGGGCTACAAACAGCACTTGCAAAAAAGATGAAATATGCCTTTGGCTTCAGTGTCAGTCAATTGGCAAACAGGCTGACGCAGCGCGCCATTGCCCTGGCGTTGCCTACCTTTATGCAATTAAATGCAACAGGAAAATTCCAGCATGCAGATGACCTTTCACGCAGTGAAGATATCCTGACGACGGATGCACTGACCATCAGTGCTGGCTCAAAAGGGTGGCATTTACAGGTACGCCCTGGATTCTTTTTTAAGAATCTGGCTGATTACTATGTGCATACTTTCTGCAATGTCTATGTGTTGGCATATGCATTGACTTTCGCAAAACTAAAGCCTGCAGCTTCCCCTGCAACACTGGTATTCGGATTAAGTGCTGACAGTATGGATGCCAGCAATCAATATTATGCATTTATCGATTTTTGTAAAAAATCAGATATTACGGTACTCAATCAAGCGACTCGGCTATTCATCCATACAGCGAAAACACGTTTACCCTCTGAGGGTGGCTATTTACACTTTTACCGCTTCCCGATATATGCGCTCATGATGGGCACACCCCTGAGTCTGGTCGCCTTTATGCAAGGCTTATGGCAACAAGCAAAGAACGTAGCTGAGTTTCATCTACATTTAATCAAACGGCCTGAAATAGTCATGCTGGCAAGAGAAATTGCCACTTTGCCAATCGTTGCAACATTGAACAAAAAACAGGCAATCGAAAATATTGTACTCACCAATTCCTTGTACGATGCCCAGCCGTTGTGGTCACGAGCATGTAAGGGACGCAATTTTCAGACCCATATGATTTTTTATTCGCAAAATGTAGTGCCATTTGTTTACAAGGACGACCCAGCGCCTGCGCCGCTACCCAACAACCTGTTTCTTTGTGCTGATCATTATTGGGTATGGAACGACGCTTTCAGCGGATATTTGCAAAATGATTTATCGCTGCCTGGCTGTTTTCATGTTGTCGGTCCTGTGGTTTGGTACCTGAATCGTCAGACTAAGAAACAACGCGCACTGCAGCATTCATCATTTAAGGTCACTATCTTTGATGTCACCCCGGTGAGCAAGGTATATTCCGAGAAGATAGGCTTGATTGATAACTATTATTCCAGTGCAAATTGCATTGCATTTATTGAGCATATCTTAGAAGTGGTTGACAGGCTGAAGTCTGAGTATGGAAAAAATGTGCAAGTGAGTATCAAGCATAAAAGAGGGCATCGCGACATTCATGACGCAGCATATGTCCAGTTTATAGATCGGCTTGTGCATGATGGCCGCATTGTTAACGTTCCGCATACCGCTGATCTATTTGAACTTGTGAACGCTAGCGACTATGTCGTCGTGATGCCTTACTCATCGCCCAGTATTATTGCAGACTCTCTGAATATTCCATCCGTATACTATGATCCTTCAAATAGTCTGGTCGATGTGCTCGAGCGAAGTGCTGAGTGCAGACTCATTTGCAACAAAGAAGATTTGTTCCAAAACATGGCTGGCGTAGTTAAGCCAATATTGCATTAGAAAGTTGAAAATGACCATTTTGAGGGATATAGAGCGAGAGCGAGAGGCGAGATTACATTTGTTTAGAAACCAGGATCTGGTACTGGACATGGATAGTGAATTTAATCGCCGGATGGGCGCATGCGAGCATTACGAGATTGCAAAACGTGCCTGGGATTTTGCAAATCAGCTGGAGTATCACCACCCAGGGCTTAACAAAAGTATTTATCTTATGCACCCGTTGCGCGTAGCAGAGATGTATGTGTCTTTGTCGGGTACCCCCGTTGCTGACGGCACGGTAACGGCACTGTTGCATAATGTGATTGAAGTCTCAGGCGGAAATGCAAATGATATCTCCATCGAAGCGGGGGAGCAGGTGGCAAAAGCCGTTACTTTACTTACCGTGGACCGGGCGCTGCAATGGGATGAGGCTTACAAGGACGCTTACTACCAGCATATCTATGCGTCGGAAGTCTACGTCAGGCAAGTCAAGGCGCTTGATAAGCTCGATAATCTGTATCTTTTATGCTTGAATCCGTCTGAACAGGTCAGGAGGGATTATTTACGGGAGATTGAAAAGTGGGTCATCCCCATGGTTGAAAAAGATTTACCGGAAATCAGGACGTATTTTTACGCTGTCTATGAAAATGCGGTCAGCATGGGTTTTTTAAAAGTTGAGAATTGATGAGAGGTGTGTTTTGAGCGTTGAAAACAAAGTAGCATTGGTCACAGGTGCCAGCAAGGGGATCGGAAAGGCGATTGCACTTCACTTCGCCTCGAAACACATGAAATTATGCCTTTTATCAAGAAGCCAGGCCCATCTGGATACGCTTGTTCGTGAAATACAAGATAAGTATCACTATACCCCCATGACGCTGGCCTTGGACGTTGGTGCAGAAGGCGCAGCTCAACAGGCGATTTCGCAGGTGCATACTGCTTTCGGAAGCGTGGATATTTTAATCAATAATGCCGGTGGCCCGCCTCCAGGCAGTTTTCTTGCTGTGGATAATGCCGCTTGGCATGAGGCAATAGAGAAAACGCTGCTGGCGCCTGTACACTTTGCTACAGCAGCAGCACCTTTCATGAAAGAGCAGGGTTGGGGGCGGATTATCAATATCACCTCTTTGCAAGCCAAGGAGCCCAGTCCTGAAATGGTGTTATCGGCGACTTTACGTGCCGGTGTTTCTGCTTTTTCCAAGGCTATTTCGATAGAACTGGCACCTTTAGGGATCACCGTCAATACGGTGTGTCCCAGTGCCGTCCTGACTGACCGGATGGTTGACCTGACCCAGCGAATTGCTGAGCGCGATGCCAAGACTTATGATGAAGTTTTGGATGCGGCCAAGGCAAGAATTCCCATGGCCAGGTTCTCAACCCCTGATGAAATAGCCAATTTGGTTGCATTTCTTGTTTCTGACGAGGCAGGCTATATTACTGGGCAAAGCTTGAGTATCGACGGTGGCTTATCCAAAGCGACATTCTAATGAATGACATTTTTAAACCAGATATTTTTTCGGTTTCCCATCAAGTGACTTCGCTAGTCAATGCTGAAAAGCATCTTGAGATAAGTGCGCTCCTAAGTAAGTATTTCCAACGATATACCAACGCGCATATAAATGTTAGCCAGTTTGGCGGCCTAGAGATCAACTCAAATAACTTTTTGATCCGGGATGGGAATGTTGCGTGCGTGCTCAAAAAATTCGGCCTTTTGTCAGAAAAGGCGCGGCAACTTGTCGCACACCAACTCAAGCTGAGCATGCAACTCAGAGAGGCCGGTTTGCCCTTGCCGGCTTTTTTGAAACCGGATAACGCAGATGCATTTCTTTTCTCTGATCAAGGAGCCGATTGGGTGTTGATGGCTTTTGTCGACGGTGATTTCTTTACAGGAGAGCCCGTCGAGCATACCCATGCGATTAAGATAATCCTGGATTTATGGGATACCTTGTCAGCTATTCATCCATCGCCAGAATTGCCTATGATTCAACCTATAGGTAATGATGAGGCAGAATTACTCAGCAGTGTGCGCAGCATAGATAATTTCTCTGCAGGTTTCCCTGGTTTGTCAGCCTCGGATTTACGCAACATCTTCGACCAGATTGAGCACGAACTGATTGCAGTGCTCGCCGTCAGGGGCGATTTAATGGCGTCCTGCTCTGTTTGTCATATTGACCTGCATCCACACAATCTGCTTATGAAAAACAGAGATGTGGCTGCTATTCTGGATGTCGAGTCTTTCCAGATCGCACCAACGTATGCGGCGCTGGCGTTCAATCTGTTTAAACTTTCCAGGCAAGCGATTGTATTTCAGAAAATGAATGCATTAAAAATCAATGATTTGAAGACCTGGGTTCACCAGTTAGTAGAACAGAGGCAGATTGTGCCTGAGATTTCCAAATTGAAGATTTATGCCAAGGCAGAAATTTTACGGCGCATTTTTATTATTCTTCGTTTAAACTTGCAAGGCAATTTTAGTTGGAACCACGTACTACCTATACAAATAAATGCTTTGAAAGAAGCTGATTTTACTATTTAGAAAAAATGAATTTAAAGAAAAATTTTTGCAAACGCCTCATTAATAAACTGGGAAGAGTGTTTTTAGGAGTGATCAAAGGGACCTATTTCACAAGAGGGTTTACAAACTACCTTGTGAATAAGCAGGTGCTTGTGCAGCATAATGAGATAGAACTGGTATTTTCTGCGCCAAATGAGTTGTGTCTTTATCGCGCTGAGACCTTTTCTACGAAAGAACCCGATACCCTCATTTGGCTTGAAACTATCTCAGAGACGGGTGTTTTTTGGGATGTGGGTGCGAATGTTGGCCTATATTCCATTTATGCTGCAAAGAAACGCACTGCACATGTATATGCCTTCGAGCCATCGGTGTTTAATCTGGAGTTCCTGGCCAGAAATATCTATCTGAACAGACTTCAAAATCGCATTACTATTGTCCCTATTGCATTGAGCGATGCTACTGGTAAAAGCCTGTTTAAAATGACTAACACTTCCTGGGGAGGCGCCTTGTCTACCTTTGGCCAGGATTTTGACCAGCATGGTGATAGTCTGCACAGTGTCTTTGAATATCAGACACTAGGTTTAAGAATGATCGATGTGGTGGAGAAGCTGGGTGTACCCTTGCCCACACATATCAAAATTGACGTGGATGGCATAGAGCATTTCATCCTAAGAGGCGGAGCAGAGGTGTTAAGTAAGGTTCAAAGTGTTTTAATTGAGTTGGACGATAATTTTACAGAGCAAGCCATTGAATCCGTCAAACATCTTGAAGCGGCTGGATTATCCTTGTATCGCAAATTTAGTCTCAATGCGAGCGGTCAGTTCAATCAATGGTGGGTGAGGAAGGATTGATAAAAGATGCCTTTCTACCCGATTTTAAGTGCGCCTGGGTGCCTGGGTGTAACCACCCTCAGTAATTTTAGCCCTAACAATTGGGAGTTTCGTGATGAATCTCCGCGTTTTATTAATCTCACCTGGTCTGAAAATAATACATGGTGCTCCGAAGTTGTCGGTCAACTTCGATATGGCGAAATGCGGTCGATCTCGATGTCGGATGTTTATGCTAAGGTAAGGGTGGGATCATTACCGCTGTTAAGCTTGGATAACGAACCAAGGCCGCTGCGTTCAGCTACTCTCGAAAACGCGCCTTCTGTGACCAATACTCCTGAATGGCGAGCTACGCTTGGGATTGAGTCAACAGATGGGTTTACTTCTTATCAGGGGGAAATAGCGCCTTTTCCGGCGCAGGCATCATTGCTCAGTTTTTTTCCTTTCATGCAATATGGCGCCATGCTTGAGAATTTCCTCCTATTTTTGAATGTCGAAAAAAGTGCGGAAGACAGATATTCCATGATGGAAATCTATATTGCTGACAAACCTGATCAACTGGTCAAATCCTTTACTATCAAAAACAATCAACTCAATGTGATTCCGCTGGATGATTTGAATATTCCCCAGGAAGCTTTACCTGTTGTGGTATGTCGGAATATGTCAGGAATTCCCTTATATTTTACTAAAAGTGCAGATGGCAAATATATGAGCCTGGAACATACCCATCCGCCAGCATCCAGCGTGATTCATGGTCAGCGCTGGGAAGCACAAAAGTGGCTTAAGTCTGCCTGGTTTTCAGAATTTGGCCAAAAAAAAGTCTGACCTTATGATGAAAATCACAAAACAAAGAATTTCTCGTGCAATTTGGACGTTTAAGCAGCCACTGACGAAGCGGCCTTCGATCGCAGGCTCACCTGTTAGTGATCTGTTTTTATGGCGATGCAATCGGGATTGGGAAACTTTTTTTGAGCTGATTGATATTTCCGCAATGTTTGGGGCTCGCCAACCAGTGCCGAATGTTGCAAAAATAATGTTCTTTGATGCCGGGGGTATTATGTTAAGGATCAAAGAGATTGAACTGATACCCAACCAGCGAAAAACCCTGAAACTTTCTGATTTCTTGAGTGAAAATGATGGGGAGGTTGGAACATTTTGTGTTTTTCATATGGTGACCCCTGACGTGATCAGTCATCTGGGCTCTTTCCTTGCAGAACGCGGTTATGTCAGTTATCAATATCGAGATGCTCCGCTGAGATCCTATGTGCACGGAAATCTCGATGCAGTCTCACTCAATGGCTCCAGGCTTGCAATGCTTGGCGGCTGTAGTTGGCTTAAAAGGCGATATGCATTGCAATATCAATTCATTCCGAACAACGATTATGAGCTCGCTATTGCTAATCCTACTGATAAGAAGCAGCACATAAAGCTAACGCTATCTGATATGGATAATAAACAGGTATTTGTTGATGATGCGCACATACCCCCTGGAGGCGTTCATTTAACAACGTTTGATACACTCCAGTCTTCGCCAGCGCAGCTTAGCGTGGAAAGTAAAATGATCATGGCCAGACCCACAATCTTCAAAATTAGAAACGATGTACTTGATGTGTTTCATGGTTAGGCTCAGCCTCACTTTTTTCTGATTAAGATAAGCGAAGATGCATTTCAAGCGGCAACTGGCTAGATAAGTATCAAGACTTTGGCCGCTTTCTTTGCTGATATTAATAATCGAAGGTATACTTTGACGGTTTTATAAAAGGGCCAGGTAGCATGAATTCCAAGTCTGTCATTATTCCAATTCACAGCGAAGACAAATACGGCACCCGGAGTTTGCTGAATGACGGTAGTGTTGACTTGCCGGGTAAAAATGCAGAAGGTTTCGTTAAAACAATTCCTTTTGATGCGCCGATTACTGAATTGTTACATCCTGAAGTTCGGTATGAAGTGACGGATCATTGTAATGCTTCCTGCATCATGTGTCCCCGGGATAAGCATGAACATGCCAGGGAGCATGGCATTATGGACCAGACCCTGTATGAAAAAAGCATTGATGAGGTTGTGGCGCTGGGTGCGAAGAAAATCGTTTTGACTGGCTTTGGTGAGCCTATGCTGGATAAGCGCCTTGAGCTGAAAATCAAATACGCCAAATCAAAAGGTTTATCCACATACATCATTTCTAATGGTTCTATTCTAAACAGCAAACGGGCAAGGACAATTCTTGAAGCTGGCCTGGATGAAATTCGTATCAGCTTTTATGGCATGACCCCAGAAACCTACAATGCGGTGATGCAGGGTCTGGATTTTAATAAAACCATGACTGGCATGATGGAGTTTTTGAGGTTGCGCGACGAGTTGGGAGCCAAAACTAAGATTCAGGTTTCCTACCTGGAAATGGAAGAAAACAAGGCAGATACCGGTAAGTTCCGCGAGTTTTGGGAATCAATAGTGGACGCGATTGAGATCTGGCGCCCACACAACTTTGGTGATGGCAGGGACTACCGCGACCGTGTCGAGGAAATTGAAATTAAAAATACCTGTGGTCGCCCTGAGAACGGACCATTACAGATACAGTGGAATGGGGAAGTGATTCCTTGTTGTTACGATTACAATAACCAGATTATTCTTGGCAATGCTTTTACTACGCCGGTGCTGGAAATTTTGAATGGGCCTAAGTATCGTTTGTTACGCTATGCGCACAGGCAAAAACAATTTGAGATGTTCCCTTATTGCAACCAGTGTGACCAATTGCTTCCACACGCAGATGCTTTGGTATACACCAATCGGCATAACCTGCCAGCGGAAGAAGCTGTAAAGCTCTCCAATACGGATCTTTTCAATTTGGCTGATGCCAAGGAAATTGATGAAGAAGTACTGAACGAGCGTTATAAACAGAAAGCCTGATTTGGTTTTTTGCAATATCCTATTTTCGTAGCCCTCTGCTATGAATGAAAAACAATTCAAGACTTTGACTGAGGAGTGTGATGCCCTTTTGACTGAGGCCTCACACTCGTTATGCCGCGTTTCAATTGCATGGCTTCATGTCATTCGCGAGCATCCGATTTTCTTAAAACACTACGAAAAAATATTCGATGCGCCGGCTATTGGCACTAGATATCAGTGGCTAGGGATAAAGAGAAGCCTAGTTGAATTTGTCAGAACTTTGCGTCAGTTAGCCCGTGGAGTAAAAGCAACTTTTATCAGTTGCTTTAAGGGGCGTTATCAAACAACACAGGCTGATATCATTATTGTTTCTCATTTGTTGAATACTCAGCAAAAGACCATTGATTCAGATATTTATTTTGGAGATTTGCCGGAAATTCTGATAAACCATGGATATAAAGTGACTCAGATTCTGATTGATCAGACAAATCACTCAAGCAACGCTACTTACCAGCTGCTTCAGTCCAACGTTGGCTTGAAGCGAGTGGTGCTGCCGAATAGTCTTGGCTTTTGGGCAGAACTAAAGATGTTATTCGGCTTGTTTAGAGAGTCATCCATGTTGCTGCCAACAGTCCGTGACGACTCCTTCAAGTCACGCATAAGGACAGCTGCCGCAGCCGAGGCTTTATCCTCAGCTTCTTCTAATGCCATGCGTATTGGATTACAAGTGAGCCATATTGCCAAAAAGTCTAAGGCGCAACTCGTCATGACAACCTTTGAGGGGCACGCCTGGGAAAGGGCTGTTTTTTTACAAACGCGAAAACATTCGCCCGAGACACGCCGCGCTGGCTATCAACATAGCACACTCTTCAAATTGCAGCATGGCTTAAGGCGTTTTGTGAGTAGCGCTTGTGATCCTGATATTGTCTTTACTTCTGGAGAGTTAGCACTCCAGGCCCTTTCAATCTCATTAAAGGGTACAAATCAGGTTATCACCAATCTCGGGTCCATAAGAGCTGGGAACCGGTTGACTTTATCAGCGGAAGAGACCGCAGCGAAAGAACAAAAGCCAAGTTGTTTAGTGATTCCTGAAGGACTAGATTACGAGACGGCCTTCATGTTTAAGTTTTCTATCAATTGTGCACTCAGGCTGCCGCATATACGATTTATATGGCGTTTGCATCCGGTACTGCCATTTAGCTCGCTATTGAAAAAATATGAATTTTTGGCAACGTTGCCACCAAACATTACTTTGTCTTCCTCTAGCTTGGAGGAGGATGCAAAGCAGGCCAAGTGGGTGCTATACCGTGGGAGCTCTGCTGTTATATCTTCGGTGATGGCGGGGGCAGGGCCGATATATCTCTCTTTGAACGGTGAAATGACACTGGATCCACTGTTTAGTGATCTACAACACCCGGTTATTCGTACCGAGGAGCAATTCATTCATCTGGTACAAGATACTGACTACCCTTCTAAAGCCCAGTTACAAAGCATCATCGAATATTGTAATGGGGTCTTTTCAACTTTAAGGCCAGAGGTATTGTTAAAGTGTTTGTCTGAAATGAAAAATGGAAACAGATGTGAATAACAGCGGTAAGGTGCTTCCTGTTTCAGTCGTTATCGCGACCTTGGCAGGAAAAGAACTGGAACAAACCATTCAGTACTTGCGAAATGGTTTGAGTGTTCCTGCTGAAATATTGGTTTGCATTCCTGAGGATGTTACCCCTCAAGCAAATATTGTTGAAGATGAATGTGTCAGGGTGGTTTGGACGCCTTGTCGTGGTCAGGTGGCGCAAAGAGCATTCGGGCTCGCCCAGGCTAAGCATTATTATGTGCTGCAGATGGATGATGATGTTGTATTGTCTGAGACAAGCATAGGCTCACTGTATGATGCTCTCGTTAAACTCGGTCCTGGGAATGCGGTATCGCCGCTTTTTAAAAATGCTGATACTCAGGAGTATTTGACCCGGTACGAGAAAAGTATCAAAGGTTTTATCAAAAATCTGATGGCGAGCTTGATTGGTGGTGCGCCCTGGGGCCATCGTCGCATGGGTAAAATTGATAAGGCGGGTATTCCTTATGCAGTGGACCGTAGATTTATGTCAGCTAACGCATTGGTTGAAACTGAGTGGGTGCCTGGCGGGTGTGTGATATGCCACAGAGATGATCTTGTACTGGAAAACTACTATCCATTTGCGGGGAAAGCTTACAGTGAAGATGTGATTCATTCATTATTGTGGCGAAAGAAGGGGGTGCGTTTGTGGGTGGCAACCGATATCAGCTTAGCGACGCATTTAGCGCCTATGCCTACGACGTTTAATTCAATCTCGGCTGATTATCAGGCCAGGGCGTATGTGGTTGCGTTGAGTGACGGCAAGCTATGGCGAAGTCAACTCTGGTTTGTATTGTCTTTGATGCGTGTAAGCCTGCGTAATCTGTTCAGGAAGTAGAATGATCGTTAGTCAATCCAGCCTGCCAATATCTCTGGTCATCCCGGTCAGGAATGAGGCATCGACGATATCCGAGACGCTGGATGGTATCTTGGCACTGTCTACATTACCCTCCGAAATCATTTTTGTAGATACAGGATCTACTGACCAAAGTGTCACAATGATTGAATCTTGGTCGAGTCGGGCAGCGCAGCTTGGGATTCATTTGAAATTAATCCATCATCCGGGTGGTTATCCTGGGGCGGCAAGAAATAGTGGCGTTAAACAAGCGTCTTTTGATTGGATTGCATTTCTGGATGTAGGGATTAAGCCTGAGACTGACTGGTTGGATAAACTTTGGGTTTGTATGCAAGACAATCAAGCCCAGGCAGTCTATGGCATGTGCCAGTTTTCTGATGAGCATTCTTTTGGACGGCTGATATGCGCAGTGTCTTATGGGCAGGGTAACCGTGCACCTGTATTGCCAGCCTCTCTTTTTCACAAGGATGTGTTTCTAAAAGCCGGGTACTTTGAAGAGCATTTGCGTTCTGGTGAAGACTTGTTGTGGAACAAGCGTATTTTTGCAGAAAATATTCCAGCGGTCACTTGCAGGGAGACAGCTGTCCACTATCAACACTTTCCTACCAGCTTATGGGCAGCAGTTAAAAAGTGGTTCATCTATGAACAGAGTACAACCGTTGCAGGCTTAAGTAACATATCCAAGAGTCTAATGCTATTTGCCGTGTCGCTGGTATACGTGTGTTTAGCCTTGGGCTATTCACCTGCAGCATTAGGTTTTTTGCCTTATTTGTTCGTCAGAGGCGTGCTGGACCCTTTCCGTAGGGCCGGGCACAAAATATGGTGGCAGCAATGGTGGCAGCCAGTTGCGATTATTCCTGTGGTAATGTTATTGGATGTAGCTGCGATTTTAGGGCGTTTGACTGCTTGGATGGGGCTAAGCAAATTCAGGTTGCAAGAGCCATTTATTCAAAAGCCAATAGAACCATCCGCAAACAGTCTGACAGCAACGCGAGTTGGTTTGTTTCTTGGCTTCGCTTACTTTTCATTTGCCATAATCACGGCCATCCTATTCCAGAAAGTGTTATTGCCATGGCAATCACAATTGCATGCAGGCCATGGCTTGTTGATCGGGGATTCAGAGTTTTTTCATGTGACAGCCCAGCAGCTTGCAGAGAAAATTAGTTTGTATGGCTGGGGTGCATGGAAGTTGTTTCCAGTAGCCAATGCATATGGCAATGTTGGAGTCAATGGCGCTATTTATGCGCTTTTCGGGGTTGATCCGGCATTTGTAATCCCACTTAATGCGAGTGTGCATGCGTTATCAGGCGTCATGCTCTACCGAATTATCAGTATGGTAGGTGGTGAGGGACGCGATGCGCATTGGGCAGGGGTGTTGAGTAGTAGTTTATTTGTACTTTTCCCTACCTCACTGAATTGGTATGGGCAATTGCATAAAGATGGCTATGCCATCTTGGGATTACTTCTGCTAGTATGGTCATGGCTAACGCTGTATTTACGCTCAGCAGACCTCAAACGTGGCATGAAGGTTATAGTGATTTATGGGGTGGGGATATTCCTGGTTGGTCTGGCAAGGCCCTATGTTCTCAAACTACTCATTCCAATCACAATTCTGGCCAGCGTTTTGATTTTGGTGTCTGCTTACGCTATAAAAAGCCAGACTCGGACTCATCAGCGATTGTATAAGTCCTTGGTCATTATTTGTTACCTTGCACTCAATGTATTGGCTATATTCTATTTTGCACATTTGATCTCCGCCTGGGCATCTCTTGAGGTGCAATCAGGGGGAGAGAATTATGCAGGCTGGGTAAGCCAGCATGGATGGATATGGCAGCAGACTCCCTGGATGCCTAAAGCATTAGATAGCTATTTCCAGACGTTGGCAAACACTCGAACTGCGTTAATTGAATATGGTATCGATGTCGGTGCAAGGTCAATGATAGATATAGACCGTGTGCCCTCAGATATTTATGGCCTGATTGCATATATACCACGCGCCTTGCAGATTGCGTTATTTGCACCATTTCCTACAACCTGGTTAAAACCTTCCGGTTTGGTGCATTTAATTTCCACTATGGAGATGGTGGTGACTTACATTGGACTGGCAGGGATGCTGTTCCTTGAGTGGCGAAAGCGCTGGCCTCAGATCGGCTTATTGCTCTTGTTTTCGGGGTCTTTACTCATCATATATGGCATCACGACCGCAAATCTGGGCACATTGTACAGATTACGTTACTTTCCCATCATGCTGCTCATTGGTCTGGGTACGTTAGGCTGGCTCTCATTAATTAACAAATATCGCAAGCCTCGCATGCAGGCGATGAATACAACGCCTAAGCTAGCACAGTCGGAAGAGAAGTCTGCATATGCCAAAGAACGCAAGGCCGTGATAAGTAGCGGAGTTGTGGTATTGCTGATGACCTTTGTCGGTTTTGTGGGATTTTTCTTCCGTGATCTCCTGATGGCAAGCCGTTATGGACTCAATGCGGATATGGATGTTTTTTATCTTGCGTTGTTATTACCCATGTTTGCGGTTTCGGTCTTGTCCATTCCTGCTGGGAGTGCGTTCACACCGGTGTATTTGAATTTAATCTCACAGAAATCTTATGTGAAAGCCAGCCACTTTGCTTGGGACACATTCAAACGCCTGAGCTTTTTGCTGGCAATCGCGTGTATTGTGCTGGCGATTCTTACTCCCTCAATTCTCCCGCTCTTTCATTTGACTAAGGGATTGTCCGATGCATTTTTACTGGGCCCCATGCATTTCCTGGCCTTAATGATTTTATTGCTGAGTGGTGTCATCGTAATTGGTAACGCGATTCTGAATGCGCACGGATTTTACAATATCAGTACAGGTGCTCAATTGATTGTGCCTGCCACTTCATTTTTGTTTATCTATTTTTTCAGTGATTATGGTGTGATCGTTGCCATGCTGGGGATGCTAGCTGGGCAAGTGTTCAATCTTGGGATTGTATTTTTTTGTCTTTGCAAGAAAGGTTTTTTGCAAAATAAACAATCAAGCATCAAGATGTTAGCCAATGACAGGCAAGCGCTGATAGCGAGTTATTTACCTATTATCGCTTCTGCTTTATTCGTGAGCATGACCATTCCTTTCTCAAGTCTATTGGCCATTCAATTACCGGAAGGCAGTGTCTCTGCGCTTAATCTTGGCACCAAAATCGTCATGTTTATCACCGGTCTGATAGGTTCAGTGCTGAATATCGTGATGTTGCCCTATTTTTCCTCTTTAGTGGCTCGGGAACGGGTTGCGTCTGCGCGGGAAGAATTGTCATTTTATATCTGGCTATCGGTGTTAATCTCCTTACCGTTAAGCGCTTTTATTTTCATGTATGCAAAGCCTTTATGCGGCTATTTATTCAATGTCAGCCATTTGCAGGCCAAAGACCTGGCAAATATCAGTCAAGTGATGCAATATGGTATCCTTCAGGTACCATTCTTTATTTGCAGTGGCTTGATGTTAAAGTTCGTGATTGCGACCCGCTATGCCAAACTCATCTGGTGCTCAGCCATCGCAGGAATGGTTGTTCACTTATTGCTCAGCATGTTGCTTGCACACTATATGGGGGTGGCAGGGATTGTATTGGGGGCTAGTATCGCAACCATATTTTCTACCATGCTCTTGCTCATATTTTTATACATAAAAGGGCATGTTTCAAAAACTAATGTATTAGGCCTGACCGTGACCTGGCTGGTTTATTTAATACTTATTCTCTGTTTAAGTTTTAAAAACCCGTTGGGAATCTTGTTTAGCATTCTTGGCCTGCTGGTGTTGTTTTTCGATTTTAAGCAACAACATGAACATGCCAAAAAGCTTCAATTTCTTGCATAAATAATATCCTGTTTATCTAACCGTAACGAGGGTGAACTCATGGTTTGCTGTTACGGTTCGCTATTCCTTCTTTCTGCATACCTGTTTTACATATACAAGCCAGCAGGCCAGTGCCTGCTGGCTTGCTACCACCGTTGTGCACATAACAGCTTTTAGCACTAGTTTGTATGACTGTATGAGTCATGCCTGCAGTGATTAGGGTAATCCATCCTATGCGATGGTTGCTAACCACATCATGTGTCAGTCAATGTGTGGGGAAAGTCTGTTTATCCACTAAGGAAAATCACTTTATAAAAGCCATAGGTTTGTGTATTATTGTTAATATTATTTATATAAATATAATTTTTTAATTTAAATCATATTAACCGGGAGAGGTTATGCGTCGAGAGATGAATGAAAATATTGGTAACAGGTGGTACAGGTTTTATTGGTGCTCTCTTAGTGAAACAGCTGGTTGAGCAAGGGCATGTGGTTCGAGTGCTTACACGTAGGTACAATGTGGCAGGGATAGCGGGCGTGGAATATGTACAATGTGATTTATCGCACCCTGAGTCAGTATTCACCAATATGGTGTCTGGTTGCGAGGTTGCCATCAATTGTGCGGGCGAAATCAGGGATGCGACTAAAATGCATGCTCTGCATGTGACTGGTACCGAACGACTGTTAAAGGCATTCAAAAACAGTGCAAGAGAAGAAGGCAAAGTCAAGCATTGGATACAATTAAGCAGCGTTGGTGCGTATGGTCCCCCGAGTAAACCGGGCGAAGCAAGAGTGGTGACTGAAGATAGCCTTTTAAATCCCAAGGGTGAATATGAAGTCACTAAAACCCTGGCAGACCAACTGATCATGCGTCATCCAGAAACATCATTTACCTATAGTATTTTAAGACCCTCTAATGTGATTGGTTCTGCTATGCCTAACCGATCTTTTGCAGGACTAATTAGTTTAATCAAAAAAGGGATGTTTTTTTATATAGGATCAAGGGAGGCAATCTCAACCTATGTTCATGTAGATGATGTTGTAGCCGCGTTGATGTTGTGTTTAAGGCACCCGGATGCGGTGAATCAGGTCTTTAATCTCTCCAATGATTGCAAGTTGTCAGAAATTGCCATGCAAGTTGCCTTAAGCGAGAACAAGAATGCATATTTTGTGTGTGTGCCTGAATGGTTGGTACGGGGCGTCTCAAAGGTCATGAGTACCATGGTGAAATGGCCTCTCACTGATAGTAGAATTGATGCCCTAATGTCTCAAACAAGCTATCCAACCAGTAAAATAGAAACACTTGGTTTTAAGCCCGTCGTATCTATTCCCAGTTTCGCCGTAGAATATAGTCACACGGTTGAATAGGAAGATATGGCAGATCCTTACTATTTATTAGATAGCATTGCCTTAATATTAGCCATTTTGCTTTTCCCATAATCTTTGTTCACCGTCTGGTCGGGCCCATTGAAAGGGTTGCCAAAGTGCTTGACATCATCTTTAGGCAATTCAGCTATAAATCGACTGGGTTCACACGCTTGCATTTCCCCCGCGCGTTTGCGTTTTTTGCACCAGGTGATGTTGAGGGACTTTTGGGCACGGGTAATGCCTACATACATGAGGCGACGCTCTTCTTCAATTTGGTCGGCGTCTATGGAGTTGGTATGCGGCAAGATCCCTTCTTCGCAGCCGATTAAAAAGACATGGCCGTACTCCAGGCCTTTGGAGGCGTGGAGGGTGGAGAGTTTGACCGCGTCTGGTTCGCTGTCTTCACGACCTTCTAACATCGTAATTAGGGAGACGAGCTGAGTGAGCTCGAGCAGGTTTTTGCCATCGGATTCATTGCCATATTCAGTAGAGGCTTCGCCTTTTTTGCTGAGCCAAGCGACGAATTCTTGCACGTTGCCCCAGCGTGTTTCTGCTGCGCGTGCTTCTTCGCCATCATATAAGTAAGTTTCGTACTGAATGGCAGTCAGCAAGTCATTGAGCACTTCGTTGGCCGGATCTTTGACGGCGCGGCCTTGTAGTGTCTGGATATAGCGGCAGAAAGTCAGCAGGTCATCAAGTTGCTTGGCGCCGATGTCGTGCTGGAAATCACCTTCAAATGCCGCAGCAAACAATGACATTTTATGCGCACTTGCGTATTCGCCCAGTCGTTCAAGTGTAGTGTTGCCTATGCCTTTTTTCGGCGTGGTGGCGGCGCGGATAAAGGCCGGATCATCGTCTTCGTTGGCGATAAGGCGCAAATAGCTGGTAATGTCTTTAATTTCTGCTTTATCGAAAAAAGATTGCCCGCCGGAAATAGTGTAGGGAATTTTGTGGTTGCGTAAGAACTGCTCGATGATGCGTGCCTGGTGATTGCTGCGGTAGAGGATCGCATAGTCTTTATACGTTGTACGATGCTCGAATTTGTGCGCCTGCAGTTTCATGACCACGGTTTCGGCTTCGTGTTCTTCACTTTGCGTCGCGGTCACATGAATCAGATCACCTGTGCCGTGCTCGCTCCACAGTTTTTTCTCAAACAGTTTTGGGTTGTTGGCGATCACGTGGTTGGCAGCACGCAGAATACGCACCGTTGACCGGTAGTTTTGCTCCAGTTTGATCACTTTAAGCTTGGAAAAGTCCACAGTTAATTGACGCAGGTTTTCCACGTCGGCACCGCGCCAGCCATAAATAGCCTGGTCGTCGTCACCTACAGCCGTAAATTGACCCCGCAGGCCGGTGAGTTGCTTGATCAGCCTGTACTGGCAGGCGTTGGTATCTTGGTACTCATCAATCAGCAGGTAATGCAGTTTGCGCTGCCATCTATCCAACATATCACTGTGCTGGTCAAACAGTTCTACCGGGACTTTGATCAGGTCGTCAAAATCCACCGCCTGGTAGGCACGCAGAGTTTGCTGGTATAGCTGGTACACACGGGCAGCTGCATGAGTGAGTTCTTCATCCGCCTGCGATTTGGCCTGGTCCGGGTTCACAAACGCATTTTTCCAGCTGGAGATTTGCCATTGCGTTTTGCGCAACAGTTGTTTGTCTGTGGTGGCCAGGATATCGCTGAGGATTTTAAAGCTGTCCGAGGCATCAAGAATAGAGAACTGAGGTTTGTAACCGAGCAGGGCGGCTTCCTGGCGCAGGATTTGCAGGCCTAGGGAGTGAAAGGTAGTCACTGTCAGGCCTTTGCCACTTTTACCCTCAAGCAACGGTGTCACACGTTCCTGCATTTCACGGGCGGCTTTATTGGTAAAGGTAATCGCCGCAATTTGGCTGGCTTTATAACCGGCCTGGTTAATCAGGTAGGCAATTTTTTGTGTAATCACCCGCGTTTTACCACTACCGGCGCCAGCCAATACGAGTAATGGTCCATCTAGGTAATGGATTGCTTCGCGTTGCGGAGGATTCAGCAGATGCTGCATGGGACTTCAGGGTATGTGGTAAACAACAAAGCGGTAGGGAATATTAGCCTGTATGGACTATTTAACCCCTTCATTTAAATGGGTATAGTTGGTCAACCATAGTAATATGCTTCTCAGGTAAACAAACTTTGTCCGTCCCTGTGTTTGATCTCAACAGTGTCATTCTATCATCAATTGGACTTACCTTAACGCAGGTTCTGGTCTTGCTGATTTTTGGCGCCTATCAGCAACGTAGCCTGGTGATGCATTGGGTGCGCGGATTGCTGGTTTTTGCTTTGGGCCTGGCGGTTTATTTCTTTTCAGAAACGTCATTGATATATGGCCGTCATAGCGCTTATATTGCCACCTCAGTCACGATTATTGCACTTGGTGTGAGCCTGTTCGCCAATGGTATTCGATTGCTCAGGGGCTATCGCGTCTATCGTTACCGCACCCTGGTGGTGATCACGGTGATGCTGGCCGGCAATGCTGTCATGATTAATATGTATATGCCGGACAGATGGTTGCTGTTGTTCAATCTGACGGCATTGATGTATGTGTTTGGGCATGCTACGCGCAGCCTGGTAGGTCACGGCAAGGATTTTGTGGCCCACGTTTTCTGGCTGTGTTGCAGCCTGTTTGCTCTGGTTAGCCTGATGCTGACCGTACTTGCGGTCAAGGTCGTGTTAACGGATGACAGTCACTTGCACACATTTCCGCATTGGCCTATCCATGCCTATCTCACCACGGTCATGATGCTATCGATGGTGACTGTGACCAGCTTGCTGTTATTGGTGATGCATGTCCGCGCCCAGGCTGGATTGCAGGCGATTGCCACCATGGATGGCCTGACAGGGGTATTAAACAGGCGTGGCTTGCAAGAAGCTGCCACGCGCATGCAGGCTGTATCACAACGCCTGCGCTTGCCCATGGGGATGTTGATGGTCGACCTGGACTATTTTAAAAAGGTCAATGACGTCTATGGCCACTTGGTAGGCGATGTGGTACTCAAGTCATGTGCTGGCACCATACGGGCGGCATTACGTGGCGGCGATGTGATTGGCCGCTATGGGGGAGAAGAGTTTTGTGTCCTGATGCCCAACACGGGTGAACATGAAGCAATGATATTGGCGGAGCGTATCCGCCGTATTATTGAGGTGACCCCGGTGAATATTGCCGGCGTGGAAAGCATGCGTAGCGAAACGCAAGCCATCAAATGCACGGTCAGTGTTGGCGCAGTCAGCTCGGAGACTGTAGGTTATGTGCTCGAAGGCCTATTTTCTGCGGCTGACCAGAACCTATATAAGGCCAAAAAAGAGGGCCGTAACCGCATTGCCAGTAATGTTGAGCAATTACAGGCCAAATCAGCGGAAGAGAGTAAGCCTGCCAAACGGCATGCCAGCTTGATTGCCTAATATTTAAAATCAAGCTCTACAGCGTATCGGCTTCCGGTTGAGGCTGCTCTTCTGTTTTTTTAACCATATTTTCTGCCGCGAGTGCCAGCATCTCAGCCCGGCTCTGCGGTGATTCTAGGCTAACACGCCCAATCGCGCCGCTGCGATAGTCAGTCAGCAAGGCCATGGCCGTACGCTCCATATCCCATTCCCCATCGTTACGTTTGTAACTGCGGCGTTTGGCAATGGCTTCCAGCAGGTCAATACCATCTATGCTGTTCACATCCAGCTTCATGGCGTCCAGTTTGTAACGCGTATTCATCAGCGCAGGGTATTGTTTCAGTAACAGGCTGCCCAGGAATTCGGCCACATCTTCGTCAATCACGGCATTACGGCCAATGGCATGGCTGGCAGCCAGCAGATAGCCATCTGATTCATGTTCGATTTTTGGCCACATCATGCCTGGCGTATCCGTAATATTAAGGCTGTCGCTGAGGTCAAAGCGTTGCTGGCTTTTGGTCACCGCTGGTTCGTCTCCAACTTTGGCAGCGCGACGATTAAGCAGGGCATTCATCAATGTGGATTTACCTACATTGGGAATGCCCATGATCATCATGCGTAATGGTTTTAAGGGGGTGCCGCGATGGGGCGCCAGTTGTCGGCACAATCCCGGGATTTTCTTGGCATCGCCCGGTTTTTTGCAGGAGAGGGCGACCGCTTTGGTATTAGGCTGGCTGTTAAAGTAATTCAACCAGGCCTGGGTAACTTGAGGGTCGGCCAAATCAGCTTTGTTGAGAATTTTAAGGTTGGGGCGCTGGCGGAAATTGCGCATTTCCTCAATCATGGGGTTATGACTGGCTGCGGGGACGCGTGCATCCAGTACTTCTATCACGACGTCAATATGCTCCAGTGTTTCTTCTGCCTTTTTGCGGGCAGAGGTCATATGCCCCGGAAACCATTGTATCGCCATATTTTTGCTCCATCCTCAACTCAAAAAATACGGTATCAATGTCTCCGTACCTGGATTGTGTAAGCACTAATTCAGAAGCACGCACACAATCAAGGCATTATTTTAACATTTAAGCGAAAACTCTCTAAATGCCACAGGTTGCTGCTTATTTCCAGCTGTAGCCAAGAGTGAAGAGCGCGCGCGTGTCGCCTTTTTTGCGGTCATCCACAGGGCGACTATCATAGTTATAGTCTACCTGGGTGGACGCACTCAGGCCAAAAATAAAGGGGAAACGTAAACCCGTGGAGCTATAGACCAGTACTTGCGAAGGCGATCTGGGGGTATATAACACTTCGTGGCGATGGAAGGCCTGTACAAAAGAGTCAAACAAATACTGGTTATAGTTCACCGCCCAACGCAAGGCGAGATGGTTTTCGTCCGTGTCTTCATAATAATCTTGCTTGATCCAGGTTAAACCGCCTTCCAGTGAAAGGTTACGCTTGTCCCCTTCAAAAATCTGATAACCGGTACCCACACCGTACTGGCTACGTAGCCTGATATCCCTGAAGCGATCCTTTTCCTGGATCGTGTTGAGGTAGCTAAACCATTTTTTGGTGAAAAAGTGGTCATACTGTCCGCGGACACGTGCGTTATTCTGTGTCTGATTGCCATTATCTTCTGCCCAGTAGTAATAACCCTGGACGGTATACCGATCCTCCAGACCACGTAAGACTGACTCACCATTAAACTGCATGTTGCGGTTGTCGCTATTGCCACTGTTAAAAGCCCCGCCAAGGCTGAGGTTACCTGTCCAGACATAGCCTTCACCTATGAGGTCTCGGGTGGGGTTGATATAGTGGATTTCATTGAGTTCGGTATCAACCAGGACACTATTGGTTTCCTCATCAAGAATCACCTGGCCTTCCTCAGTATGTACCAGTCGCCCATTGACAATGCTGCCATCTGAAAGCTGCATGAGAATAGGTTTATCGGCGTCTATACTATGGATATCGTTCCAGTTGATTTTGACTTCGTCCGCATAAGTGGTTTTGACGCTGAGCTTGTTGGAGATTTTGGCACCCAAGGTGCCGGTGATTTTATCGCCATTTTTCAACCATACAGTATCCGCAACCACTGAGTTTGTAAGTAGGAAGAGCGTGAGCATAAACAACTGGGCGGCTTTGAGGTGTATTCGTGAACAAACAAAAAACAGCTTGGTTAAACTGTCAGGCATAAAAACTCCCCTGGTACGATTGAAACAACAGTGCTGCAAGGCAGCAGATTGATGCAGCATATGCCAACATAGCTGCAAAAGTGGCAGTGCTTAGTTGCATTGATTGCGCATTGATTTAACTGCCTATGATAAACAAGATGTTCAAAACAGCCTTTGAGTTCCCGAGAATGCTTCAGGGAAGGGCATGGCAGCCATAGCGATACTGTTTCGGCGACATGTTAAACTTGCATATTTAGCATTTTAAAGCACTCATCCGCATGGTCAACCTACAATTGCCACCCGAAGTGAAGCCTGACCAATCCCTCCCGTTATTGCAGGCCCTGCATATATTGACGCGTGATGGCAAACTTAACCAGGACAGTCGCCGCAAACTCAAGCAAGTCTACCATTTGGTCAACTTCATCGAACCATTGATGCAGGTGGTGATGGAGAAGCAGCCTCAACCAGTGTTGGTGGACCATGGCGCAGGCAAGTCTTACCTTGGGTTTATTTTGTATGATTTACTACTTAAGCAACATGCGGGCGGCCAGGTAATTGGCATTGAAAGCCGAGGCGAGTTGATTGAGAAGTCACGCCAGCTGGCGCTGGAATGTGGTTTTGACCGCATGCAATTTGAGCACCTTACCGTGGCTGAGGCCATGGCGTCAGAAAAATTACCAGAAGCAGTGGATATCGTGACTGCATTGCATGCTTGTAACACCGCCACAGATGACGCCATCCAGTTTGGTTTGCAAAAGCAGGCAAAATTTATGGTGTTGGTGCCTTGCTGTCAGGCCGAGGTGGCTGAAGTGATGCGCCAGCACAAGGCTGAAACTCTCTCTAAAACGTTTTTGAGTGAGTTGTGGCGCCATCCTATCCATACTCGTGAGTTTGGTAGTCATGTCACCAATGTGTTGCGCTGCCTGGCGCTGGAAGCCCACGGCTATCAGGTGACCGTGACGGAGCTAGTAGGGTGGGAGCACTCAATGAAAAATGAACTCATCATTGCCAAATATACCGGACAGCGCAAACGGAGTGCGCGTGAGCGAGGCCTGCAACTATTAGAGCAGCTGAATCTCACTAGCTTGTCGTCGCGTTTTAATTTCGAGTGACCGTGGATTAAATCCCCATAAAAAAACCTCTGACACTGGGGTAGTATCAGAGGTGAATGGAGCGTATTACTGCCCCAGGGAAGAGACTTTACTAAAAGTGGGTTTAGAAACGTTTGCCTACACCAAAACTAATCACCCATGGGTCGATATCCAGTTCGTCAATTTTTGTCCAGCGGCCAGTGATCGCACTATTCAGTTCAACATCTGTGTCAATCCAGAGACGCTTCACATCCGCGTTGATGAGCCAGCCATCTTTCAGGTTGATGTCAAAGCCCGCCTGCAGCGCAGGGCCAAAACTGCTACGGTCAATCCGGATTTTTTCACCGTTAATCGCGCCCGCTGAGCCTCTCAAATAGCGGTCCAGCATAAAAGTGGCATTGATGCCGGCACCGACATAAGGGTCAAATGTTGCGTCTGGATTAAAGTGCCATTGTACGGTCAGCGTCGGTGGCAGGGCATCAATGCTGCCCAAATGCTGGTTGCCAACTACCCCTGCGCTGTCACCACTAATCTTGACATCATGCTTTGTGCCCAATGCCAGGATCAATTCCGTAGCAATATTTTTGGTCCAGTAGTAGCTGATATCAAGCTCAGGGATAGTATTGCTGTCCACTTTCAGTTCAGCGGTTGGTGTCATGACGTTGGCAACATTTTGGTTGACGTATTTGCCCAGGCTGCTGTCTTCATTTGGTTTGACATTGGTGGCACGCAAGCGGACTACCCAATCGCCTTGTTCTGCCTGTACATTCATGGCAGGCAACAACGCTGCCAACATTAAACTGATTGCGGTTTTTTTCATTGTGATCACTCCATTAGTGCATTGAACTTGTGTGCATTGTAGGTTTGCAATCAGCAGGGGGTATTGACGCAGGTCAACTTGACTTGATTTCTCAAAAACATTGCCACTCAGAGGCGCATGTCACCTGGCGGCATAAAAAAACACCAGTTCTAAAACTGGTGTTTTGGAGGGGCTGGGGCTGAATTAGGGCCTGTTAACGCTATTTCAATTGTCGATGTTGCCTCTGTCATCAGTGCTA
>OFDC01000069.1_pt1 | contig 128907 bp, 97 predicted proteins | sample 1520941 | NCBI WGS metagenome assembly OFDC01 (sample SAMEA94258168, study PRJEB24077) | hot springs metagenome | biome: Aquatic biome; feature: Water | place: India | collected 2012-12-06 | depth 5 m
AAAGCAATAGCTTTCGACTTTTTTCACTTTTTCGCATTCCTTCCCAGAAAGCTTTGGGTCCCCGAGCGTAAAGCTCATTTTCGTGCGAAGCAAGAAATGATGAGCTTGGAGCGAGGGGCAGTCCCAATCCGCGGACCGACCTCACCAAGAACCCTGAACTATGAACCCTGAACTATGAACCAAGAACTAAGAACCCAGTAGCGAATAACAATCCGAATTTTCCGACACCCCATCGATGATATAATCTTCTCGGATGGTGCCTTCGAATTGGAAGTTGTAGTGGAGGAGTAGTTTTTTGGAGGGCGTGTTGTAATCAGAGATGAGTGCTTGGATGCGATGGAGTTTCATGTCGTTGAAGCCGAATGGAATGATTTCGCTGAGTGCTTCCTTCATGTAGCCTTTTTGTTTGTGTTCATCGCTGCGCATAGAATAGAATATTTCTGCGCGGGCATGAAAAGGATTCCAGGTGTGGTATCCAGCGTCGCCGATGGCCTCGTTGGTTGCGGTGAGAATGATGATGAACATGATTTGAGAAATTCGAAATGTTTCCATTCCTTTTTCGTGGAGGAGTTGATAATGTTCGAATCCTTTTTCGTCCAAGTAGAATTCCGTCATGATCTCCTCTTTCGACATCGTTCGAAAAGCCTCATGAATCATCGTCGGCGTCACCACCTTCATCGTCAAACGCTCCGTAGTTAGTAAGTATCTCATGGTGCAAAGCTAGTGGCTTTTGGCTTTTAGCGTGCGACTGGTGGCTCATGGCTTGTGGACTGTTTCTCTGTGTTACCTACTTGCTATAACGACCTTCTTTAAGTTCGTGTATTGTTTAGTAAGATTACCTTTTTTCGTCAGGATTTTAGCTGTAAGTAAAGTATTCTTCGCTGAGCTTTTACTTTTCTTTTCTGACTTTATTTTTTTTGCTAGAGAAGCTAGCAACTTTACTTGATTTGCTTCCATGAAGAATGAATTTGAACTACTTACACAAATATACTGAAAAGGAATTCTCATGTTTCATAAGATTCGATAATTTCGAAAAGTTGTAACTATTGCGGAATATGAAATAACTGTATCAACTGAGTATTAAAAAATATGGCTATAAATGGATTGGAAACAATAGGGGTAATCGAGGTAATGGAAAATTTTCTTGAAAAAAGACGTCCGCCAGAACACCTCAGAGAGCAGATAGATTTAGGGTATCGACTCAAGGGTCAGAGCATTGAAATATTCGAAACTCACCTGAACTATGCGCTTCCGGGGCAGATTGAGGAAACACCTATTGCAAAAGTCACTTTCGTAAGATCAAAGAATGTATGGAAAGTGTTTTGGATGCGCGCTAATTTGAAGTGGTACGCTTATGATCCCATGCCTACCGTTAAAGATTTAAATCACTTCACCCAACTTGTAGACGAAGACAATCACGGATGTTTTTTCGGGTGAGGGGGTAAGTAAGAATTTTAGAACCATAAGCCGCAGACCATTAGCCACTAGCCGATAGCTGATAGCCGTTTTATCGTTTCGATTTTCTTTTGGACGGAAGTTCTTTCAGGATCTGCTTGACATCTTCGGTTAGCGCTTGAAACTCTTTGTAGGTGACGAAGCCGTATGGTGATGGAGCTTCAGATACCACTCCTACTTCTTCAAAAAAAGAAGTAATGGGGACATCTAGTGCAATGCTGATTTGTTGAAGGTGAGTTACGGAGATACTGATTTCGCCGCGTTCAATTTTTCCGTAATTACCGGTACTCATGCCGATGGCTTCTGCTACGTTCTCTTGACTAAGGTCTTTGAGTACGCGCATTTTTCTGATTCGATCACCGACGATTTTGTCCATGATTCAAAGTTCTGCATCGTATGGTAACTCATAAAATCTCTAAGATGTATATATTAATCGTTTTGCGATTGTTATATAATACAATGTGATTATTTTTGTCAGAAAGGAATGTTATGAATAGAAATTTACAATCAATTTTAGCTGCACTATTTTTTCAATTATTTTTTTTAGGAGACATAACAGCGCAATTACCAAACTATGTCCCTACGAATGGGCTTATTGGATATTGGCCATTTAACGGAAACGCCAATGATGTGAGTGGCAATGATAATGATGGAGTTGTTTTTGGTGCAACAGCAACAGAAGATCGGTTTGGTCAAACGAATTCGGCCTATTACTTTGATGGAGTTAATGACTATGGTTATGTAAATCCAGAAACTGGAAATTTTGGAACCTCAGACTTCACCATTTCAACTTGGGTTTTTGACGCTAATGTGAATAATACAGGATCTATTGTTGCAAAAAGAATTTCGAGCAGTTTTGGAAATTTCTTTTCAATGGATTGGGAGGATGGTCCCCAAATCCAAATAAATGAGAGCAATGCTAGCGACTATTATTTATATACTTCTTCTTTTTCTTTCAACGATGTGTGGTCTCACTATGTGCTGGTACGTCAAGGGTCGGTTATTAAAATGTTCATTAATGGAACATTGCTACACGAACTAGATACTGAGTATACTCATAGCATTGATAATTCAGCCAACTTATCGTTTGGTGCACGATCATATTCTAATACATATGTCGACTATTTGAATGCAGCAATAGATGATGTTGGTATGTGGGACAGAGCGCTTACAGCAAATGAAATATTCAATATTTATGCGGGTTGTGCGCCTTTATCTACTTTAATAATTGGAAATTCTAATCCTCTGAACTTTACAACATCTGAGTACACTTGTAATGATAATCCTAGTAGCACTTTTAACTGGACGGTTACAAACGGAGTGATTTCATCGGGACAAGGCACGAATAGTATAGTAGTACTTTGGGGAAATGAAGGTGTTGGAACAGTTTCAGTTGTTGAAACAAACTCGGAAGGTTGTACAGGACAACCCGCAGTCATTGAAGTAAATGTTTCTTGTACTTCAAACATTTCGCAGATCAGTGGAAATGGTCAGCCTATTATTCTTCAATCGCAAACCTACACAGTCAATGGACCGGTCGATAGTCAGTATCAATGGACGGTTACAAATGGTGTGATAGCAAGTGGTCAGGGAACAAATAGTGTAAATGTTATTTGGGCTGCCGAGGGAGAAGGAGTACTGACTGTCGTAGAAACAACAGCAACAGGTTGTGAAAGCCCTGCAGTTACATTCACGGCCAATGCTGTCATCACTAATATTTCAGAACTTTCTAAAAACCATATTATTCTTTATCCCAATCCATCAAGTGATCTCATAACCATTGAGTGTGACGCGATGCTTGTTGGCGAGGCATATCAAATTTTCGATGCCCTCGGCCAACTCCAACAAGAAGGCCACCTCACAAATCAAAAGAACACAATCACCCTCAACAACCTCGCCCCTGGAAATTATTTCTTGAAGGTGGGAAGTGAAGTTTTGAGGGTTAGTGTGGGGGGGTAGTTCTTTTTGGGTTATATTATTATACATAAAAATCATGTGGTGATTTTTATATACCTTTAGATTGTTAATTAATTCATGTGTAGCCATTAATTATTTACAGAATATCATGAAGCTGGTTTTAATTATTTCTATTCTGATTTTTTCGACTTTCGATAGTTTTTCACAAGATAAATTTCGCAAAGACTATAACCACGTGGCGGTCTATTACACTGCCACAGAAGAATGGGGGGAATGGGTACAAGCGGATAATACGTTTATCATTAACATTAATGAGCGCGGCGATGTGGCACATCTACTACCAAGTGGAGAAACTTCGATCTATAGGAAAATAGAAGGGTTGGAAGAGGGTTATGCGACAACTGGAGAACATTACCAAATGATTTCGGTCATAGATGAGGCTGGAGATGTCTTGAGAATTCAATTATTTGATGATAGATCTGTTGGACTAAAAATAATATTCGGTAATAATTCAGGAATGATCCAATTTGCTTGGTTTTAATTGCAGTTTTTTATTATTATCTTTGCACCTGAATTTCTGATTTAAAATTATCGTATGCTACTCAAGAGAGCCCTGCTCATTATCGTTGTCCTGTTTTGTTTTCAAGTTTCTTCTTGGGCTCAATGTAACATTACGCCGGAGCTAAGTGGCGATGATCTTGTTAATCCGCCGGGGAATGCAGATGAGTACTTTGTGGTTTGTACCGAGGGCTCGAATAATGGGAACTTGATTGTTCAAAATGGTATAAACAACAATTTTTTGAACGCATTTAATAGTTACACAATCTCTTGGGGAGATGGAAGTCCGAACTACACGACAACATCGGACGAGTTTACAAACCCAATTGCATTTCACTCCTATCAAACAGGAAATTATATTTTAACATTCACTGCCAGTACTTCATCATGTACTGTTTCCAATACATACGATGTTTATGTGGGAAGTACTCCGAGTATTAGTATGGGATCTCCAGGCGGAACTATTGGTTGCTCTGAAGCAACAATTGTTTTTCCTCTTGATGATTATATAGGAAATATTCCAACAACAACCTATGAGGTTACATATTCTGATGGTTCTCCTTCAGAATCATTTACACATCCTCCACCAAGTTCAATTTCTCACACATTTGATGAAAGTAGTTGCGGTCAAACTTTCTCTAATGGAAATTCTACTTCACAAAACTCTTACGGTGTAACAATGATCGCAGAGAATGAATGTGATCAAACTATAATTACCGTTAATCCAGTTAGAATTTCAGCACCGCCGGAGGCAGAGTTTAGTGCGTCACATGAGACAATTTGTGCAAGTGGAGTTGTTACATTTGATGATTCGAGTTATCCTGGAACAACGGCGTCCGCAACAGGTTGTACTTCGAATGCTCGATTTTATTGGTCAATTTCTCCTTCCTCTGGATGGTCCGTGAGCTCAGGAAGCACTGGCAGTAACAATGGATTTCCAGATGTATTTGATGCCTGGACTAGTGGCAGTGATCTGTTGAGTGTGAGTTTTACAACATCGGGTACATATAGTGTTACGCTTAACTATCGTAACAGCTGCGGCCCGAGCACACACACGGAAACTATCTGTGTGATAAATCCGCCTACATGTGATTTTGATGTCAATAACAATTCAGGCTGCGCGCCGCTTTCAGTTGTAACGGACAATAACACGGTGGCGCCGCAATGTGGCAATACCAATATTAATTTAAACTATAACTGGTCGGTTGTAGTTCCTACCGGAGGCTCATATACGTTAACAAGCGGAACGCTTACTTCTAGTAGTCCAAATTTTAATTTGACAAATACTACTACGGCTCCACTTACATACACAATCAATTTATCGGTTACACCTATAAATCCTCAGACGGGAGCGGCAATGACGAATTGTTCTAGCACTTGCTCTGAAACAATTACAGTTTATCCTGCGCCAGTTATTTCGACCCACCCTACTCCAACTCAAACAATATGCGATGGTGGAACACCGGGCTCTTTGAGTGTAGCATATTCATATGGTGTAGGTACCCCTATCTATCAATGGTACTCTAATACCGTAAATTCAAATATCGGAGGAACAAGTATAAGTGGCGCAACAAGCCCTGTATATAGCCCGCCGGTATTGAATACTGCAGGAACTTATTATTACTATGCTGTAATTACACTCGGCGGCACTTGTGGCACAATCTCAAGTAACCCTGCTTGTGTTCTAGTAGTACCTGACCCAACCATAAGTACGCAGCCTACTACAACGCAAACAATCTGTTCAGGGGGAAGTCCTAGTGCGGTTCAAATGGCCTACACAAATGGAACCGGTAGCGCAGCTTACCAATGGTTTTCAAATAGCAGTTCTGCGACTATAGGTGGAACGATAATACCAGGGGCAACTAACGCGGCATTTACCCCAAGTGTTCCGAATACTGCTGGGACATACTATTTCTATGGTACAGTAACTTTAAACGGGATAGGCTGTAACCCTACAACTTCTGCATCAACTCAAGTTGTTGTTGTTAATGATCCCGTGGTAAACATTTCGCCAACTGAGATAACAGTATGTCAAAATGCTACCGCTTCTGAGGTAACCGCAACGGTAACTGGAGGAAACGGAGCGAATACTTTTCAGTGGTATCAATCAAGTGCGAATACGAATACAGGAGGAACACCTATAGCAGGACAAACTTCAGCAACATTTACACCTTCTACAACTGTTGTTGGCACCCAGTATTATTATGCTCAAGTGACTCAGTCAACCTCAGGTTGTGTTGGTGTTTCACCAACTGTAACTGTCAATGTTTTGCCGGCTGCCTCGATCAATCTGCAACCTCTTCCGAGTACTGTTTGTGTTGGTGGTGTAGCCAACGTTCTATCAGTTGGTTATATCAATGGTATTGGCACACCATCTTATCAATGGTACTCTTCAACAAGTGCAAATGGTAGTAACCCTGTCGTAATTTCTGGAGCCACAAGCGCGAACTATACACCACCAACATCAACCGTCGGAACAATTTATTATTACGTTTCTATCTCTTTCCCAACGGGGGGGTGCTCTAATATATCTTCTACTCCTGCAGGAGTGACGGTAGTTGCTGACCCAACAATTACCATACAACCGGTTACTTTACAGGATATTTGTATAGGTGGTTCTGCAACAACAGCAATAACCTCAACAGTGCAAGGAGGAACAGGTACACAGACGTATCAGTGGTATTCAAATAGTACATCGAGTAATACAAATGGGCAGGTAATTAACGGAGCTACAAGTTCTAGCTATACTCCACCCACATTGAATGCAGCTGGCACATATTACTATTATGCAACAATTACCTCAAGCGGTTCCGGGTGTGGAATAAGTCCATCGAATGTTGTTTCAATCAATGTTGTAAATGATCCAACAATATCCACGCAGGCCATTTCTTCACAGACCGTTTGTCAGAATACACCGGCATCGCCACTGAGTTTAGTTGTAAATGGTGGTATTGGTACCTCTAATATCACGTGGTACTCAAATGGGACCAGCTCAATTACTGGAGGAACTCAAGTTTCTACCTCAACTAATTTTACTCCTCCTTCGAGCGCAATAGGAACCATTTACTATTATGCAATAGTCAATCAAACAGGAAATGGGTGTTCGGTTACAAGTGCTGTTTCTTCTGTAACTGTTACACCTTCTCCTACCATCACACAACAACCATCACCAAGTACGGTTTGTGTTGGCGGAATTCCAAATACACTTAGTGTTACTTTCATCAATGGATTGGGTTCACCAAGCTATCAGTGGTATTCATCTACTAGTAGTAATGGATCTAATCCAACAATGATATCTGGTGCAACAAATGATACGTTTGTGCCACCTACCACGACCGCTGGTGCAACGTATTATTTCGTCACTATTTCATTCCAAAACGGTGCTTGTTCCAACCTTAGTTCAAATCCCACTTTGGTTACAGTCGTTGGCGATTTATCCATATCAACACAACCGAATTCTCCATTCACCATTTGTCAAGGAACTTCCTTATCAAATCCAATCGCAGTAGTAGCCCAGGGTGGAACAGGGACTATCTCATATCAATGGTATTCTAATACTTCCGCTACTACATCAGGAGGAACAATTATTCCTACTGCAATTTCAGCCAATTTTAATCCTGGTACAATTAATACACCTGGTAACTATTACTATTATGTAACAGTATCAGCAACAGGAAATGGATGCGAATCAACAACCTCTAATCTCGCAATATTGACAGTTAATCAGCAGGCCACTGCGGTTGTATTAGGTCCGTTTTCGAGTTGTGGTAATACAGCCGTTCCGATCACCGCGACAAGTTCGGGTGCTGGGTCTTGGTCCGCACCAATTGGAGCAGGTACATTCACTAATAGTTCTGCCCTGAGCAGTAGTTTTACACCTACTTCTTCTTCGTCTCAAAATATTACTTTAACATGGACCACTGCAGATCCAGATGGCTCAGGCCCATGTCCAGCCGTGAGTGATACAGATATTTTAACTATTTATCCTCCTGCAACTGCAGCAATAAATCCTGTTACATCTCTTTGTTCAAACAGCACTTTATCTTTAACTGCAACATCTAATAGTCCAGGTACATGGACAACTACTGGTGCTGGTACTTTTAGTTCTACGACAACATTAGCAACAGTCTATACTCCTGTGACAGGCGATGCATTGAACTCACCTTTATCATTTACATGGACCACTCAAGATCCAGATGGTTCTGGCCCTTGTGTTTCAGTGAGTGCTGTTCAAAATGTTTCAGTTTATAATCCTCCAAATGTTAATGCTGGTTTAGACCAGGTTTTTTGTTTAAATAGTCCTTCGATTAATTTAACCGGAACGCCTAGCGGTGGGGCTTGGGCAGGGACGGGTGTTTCGACTACAGGCGTTTTTAATCCAACTGCGATAGGAACATTTAATTTGACATATTCATTTACAGATTCCAATGGGTGCAGTTCTCAGGATAATTTAATTATTAATGTTAATCAATCCGCAATTGCGGATGCTGGAGGACCATACGCGGTTTGCGGAATATCAGCAGTCAATATATCTGCTACAACGAATGGAAACGGTATATGGACGGGAGGCCTAGGTATTTTTGGAAATGCAAGTAATGCTGCTACGACTTATACTCCCGCTGCATCAGAAATTGGAACACAAATTACCTTGCAGTGGGAAACAATAGATCCAGACGGGGTCGGTCCTTGTAGTAATGCAATTGACAATACAACATTAAATGTAAATACTCCAGCAACTGCAACTCCGGGAGGACCATACACTATTTGTAGCAGTGATATTGCTAATATTTCGGTAACCACGACACCGGGCGGGGGTTCATGGTCACAGGGTGGTGGCTCATTCGGTATAGTAAGTTCGCCGAACACCACCTACGATCCTTCCAGTGCTGAGAGCGGAAACGCGGTTAGCTTGCTTTGGACAACCATAGATCCAGATCAGTCAGGCCCTTGTTCAGCAGTGACGGCAACGGTGGTAGTAAATGTTTTAGAGGCAGCTATAGCTGATGCAGGAGGTCCTTACGCAACTTGCGGCATTGCGCCAATAAACTTGAATGCAACAACAAACGGAAATGGCACTTGGACCGGTGGCACAGGCACTTTTGGAAACGCTAATAATGCGGCGACTACCTATACTCCTTCCACATCAGAAGTTGGTACTCAAATTACCTTACAATGGGAAACTGTAGATCCTGATGGAGTAGGACCCTGCACGAATGCAATTGATAACACAACCCTAACTATAAGTACTCCTGCAACCGCGATTCCTGGTGGACCTTATACTATTTGTAGCAGCGATAATGCTACTATCACTGTAACCACCACACCAGGAGGAGGCACGTGGTCACAAGGCATGGGTACATTCAGTAGTGTGAATTCTGCTATTACAACATACGACCCATCAATGGTTGAGGGAGGAACAGCGGTTAGTCTATTGTGGACAACAGTTGATCCAGATCAATCAGGGCCTTGTCAGGCTGTTACAACAACTGTTGTAGTAAATGTTCTAGAAGCAGCCATTGCAGATGCTGGAGGGCCCTATGCAACTTGCGGTATTGCGTCAATAAATCTAACCGCGACCACAAATGGAAATGGAATTTGGACTGGAGGCTCAGGCACTTTTGGAAATGCTAATAATGCCGTAACAACATACACCCCTGTGGCATCTGAAGTTGGGACTCAAATTACGTTACAATGGGAAACTGTAGATCCTGACGGAGCAGGACCTTGCTCTAACGCAATTGATAACACAACACTTACCATAAGTACTCCTGCCACTGCTGTTGCTGGTGGCCCTTATACCATCTGTAGTAACGGTTCTGCCGAGGTATCAGTTGTAACTAGTCCTGGTGATGGAATTTGGAGTGGTGGTCAAGGAAACTTTGAAAGCACAAATAGTTCAGTCACAGACTATATTCCCACAATTACCGAAGGTGGTAGCACGGTAGAGCTGACTTGGACAACAGTAGATCCTGACGATTCTGGACCTTGTCAACCTGTTGTGGTGAATGTTGATGTAATAATTCTTGAGGAAGCAACAGCTCAAATTTTAGGTCCATTGGTGACCTGTGCGAATGCAATTTTTGAATTGACATCTTTATCAAATGGACCTGGGGAGTGGTCATACCAGCCTGCGGCTAATGGAAGCATTGATGATATAACTAGTAACATTACCACCTTTGAACCAAGTGTTGGTTTATACAATGACAGTCAGGTCGATGTGACTTGGACAACTTTTGACCCAGATGGCGACGGTCCATGTACGGCCTTTAGTGTAACCGAAACACTAACTATCGAGTCTTTGCCGGAGATAGATTTAAATACAACATTTCAAATCGATTGTGGAGATGAAATATCTGCTGCAGTAAGCGCAGGCTCAGGTGGCTATAGTTATTCATGGTCTCCAACTGTAGGCGTAATTTCTCCAAATACTGCAACAACACCAATTAATGCTTCTGGGACTTATATTATCACAGTGACAGATTCAAATGGATGCAGCAATGAAGCGAGTACTGTAGTTTCAATTAACGCGTTGGATCAAATGGCTCAAGCAGCAGACGTTGAAACGTGTTTGTTTGAAAGTGTAAGTTTAGTTGGAGAAGCTACTTTGGGAGCAGCACCATTCACTTATAACTGGACACCGAATACTCTGATAACTCCGTCACAGGGAAATACTTCTAATATTTCTTTTGAATACAATGGAGCGCTACTTCAAGATACGATATTCATTTTAAATCTTAATATTACCGACGCATTAGGATGCAGTGATAATGAAGAGGTCGAGGTCATGGTGCATCCATTGCCTGTTGTAAATGCAGGCTCAGATATTGCGTTATGTGAAGACGAGTCCATATTAATATTAAATAATTTTAGTCCAGCTCCAAATACAGGAACGAATTCAAACTGGACACCAAGTAACTCAGTAAACCCAGCTTCTCTTCCCGTTGGAAACACAACTTTCACTTATAGTTTTACTGATTTAAATGGTTGTACAAATGATGACAATTTAATTGTCACGATTCATGAAGTTCCTGTAAGTAGTTTTAATTTTCCATCAAGCGCATGCGAAGGAGAGATAGTCACGTTTTCTAATGTCTCCCAATGTGGTACATGTGGAAATTTGCAAAATACATGGGAAGTAGAGTCATCAGGATTTACCAGTTCAATGACTAATTTGCAATATACATTTCAAGACACTGGTTTTGTAAATATTTCTCTTCTTGTTCAAAGCGTTTTTGGATGTTCTGATGAACTAACTCAGACTATTCATATACTTGCTTTACCAGAGACAAGTTTTGAGTTGAGCGAGCATGTTGGATGTGGTCCAATAAACATAATTGTCGACAATACATCTATAGGATCGGAAACAGATTACGAGTGGAACATAGAGCCATTTGGTATTTCATCTTTATCTGAACCAGGGGAGCTTATTTTTCCAAGTGCTCCATGTGATTCTATTTTCTATAATATTAGTTTGACAACTACTAATATCTGTGGAAGTACTACCTACAGTGACTCTTTGCTCGTTTATTCTTTGCCGCAACCTCTCTTCAGCCCAACTGCTGATACAGTTTGCTCGGAAATTCCAATTGAGATTTATAACACCAGTCTATGTGCGTGGCAAACGACGTATAGTTGGGATTTAGGAGACGGTTCTTTTTCGGACTCACAAGAGCTAGTTTTTGAACATGTATACTTTGCAGAGAATGATTTTCAAAACTATCCACTCACTCTTATTGCTACCAATCCTTGCGGAGTAGTAGAAAATACGCAAGTAATAACAGCAGTACCTAATGAAATTACAGCATTTTTTAATGCAGATCCTATTGTTGGCTGTGAGCCGCTTGAGGTAAATTTTGACCAAGAGATGTTTGGAGTTACCTATTTTGCTTGGGATTACGGAGATGGAGGTACATCATTGGTGGAGGATCCTATGTATATTTTCGAGAATGATGGTATATTCGAAGTAACATTTTTAGCAGGTAATTTTTGTGGTGCTCAGGATACCGCAACACAAATTATTCAAGTTCTCCCTGCACCTAATTTTAACTTCACATCAAGTGAACAATTCTTATGCGTGGGAGAAGCCACAACATTTGAGCCCTTTGGTGATCCAATAACTGGGTACAGTTGGAATTTTGGTGATAGTGAAACTAGCAATCTAATTTCACCAACACATATTTATAATTCAGAAGGGGATTTTGAAGTGAGTTTGACAGGTATTTCTACAATCAATGGATGCCCAAATACAGCAACAAATACAATCACAGTAATCACAACTCCAATTGCTTTAATCGTCGTTGATGATTTGGCTGGATGTGCGCCGTTTCAAGCTGTCTTTAACAACGAAACCATTAATGCTGTCAATTATTATTGGAACCTTGGAGATGGTAATTTTTATATTGGAGACACCCTTGTTCATACTTTCCAAAGCGAGGGAATTTATAATGTAGAAGTAGTTGCGATAAATGAAAATTCTTGCACTGATACAACCAATATAAACATCACAATTTATCCTCAACCTACAGCGGCATTTGAACTAACCACTTATGATTCCGAGTTTATGCTTGATGTAGACTTTGATAATTACTCGACAGATGCTGTAGCCTATGAGTGGATTCTCGGTGATGGAGCTACAACTTATCTTACAGAAATTTATTACTCCTATGCTAAGACAGGAGATTGTGCTTATTTCCCAACACTCATTGCATACAATGAGTTTGGGTGCACTGACTCGGCAACCAAGCCTGTTTTGATCCCATTCGATATGGAGGTTTTTGCGCCAAACAGTTTTACTCCTAATGGAGACTTTTTAAATGATGAGTTTATTATTTTTACTACTGATGTTGAGCCAAGTTATTCTCACTTACAAATTATAGATCGATGGGGAGTTGTTGTTCACGAAGATTTTGGTATTAATCCATCATGGAATGGTTATATATTAAATGAACCAGCACCAAATGACGTTTATCAATATATCTACAAAGCGAGATTAAAATGCGGAATAGAGGATTATCAAAAAGTTGGGCATGTATCGATTATTCGATAGATCCGATTATTGGAAGTTTTAGCAGTAAAGATTAATTTATAATTTGATCGCGTTGACTTTGAACTTTTACTAAGCGCCAATTTCATTCTTTGGCTTGTTGAAATAAAAGAGGACACTCCGAAAATTAATAAACCACCAGCCCTATGATATCAGTTATTAAATATCTTCTTCTATCGATTGTCATAATAATGAATGTTTCAGCGATGGCACAGTGCTTAAGCAAAGAGCAATTGCTGACTGCAGCGTTTAAAAACTTAAATGATTTTAATGATTATATGAAGGAGGAAAATTGGGAAATCGACGAAGCGGGTAAGAGTGAATTTCGAAATTATTTTTTTAAGGATCTTGACTACACACTTACAAAATGGACTGCGAATAGTGAGTATAATTTGCAGTTTTATTACAAAAAAAATGGACCGAATGTTATTGTCTATCAAATCTATAGTGGTTGTTTTAAAGGTTTATTAAACGAATTCAAAAAATCAAGCACTGGAATTTTGCATGATCAAAATGAATTTTCTTCAACGAAATTCGAAGTCAATAATGGAACGTTGGAGTTTCGAGAGTATAAAAACGAATTATCTCTTCGAAAATATTCGATTCTTCTTTACAATAAAATTGAGCTTGATGAGGCTTTAAAAAATGATAAGCTTCCTTCAGTGGTTGTCAATAAAGATAATTCCGAGAAAGAGGAGGTAGTCTTATTTGTTTCACAAGAGCCGGAATATGTTGGAGGAATTCAGGAACTCTACAAAGATTTATCTTCGAATTTGATTTATCCAAAGTTCGAAAAGGATAATAATATTCAAGGGACAGTTTATGTTTCATTTATTGTTGAGAAAGATGGTTCTATAAGTGACGTCAAAGTAGACAGGCATGTTAATGGCGGTCCAGGGCTGAGCACAGAGGCTCTACGGTTAGTTAGTTTACTCAAACCTTTCACGCCAGCTAAAATGAAAGACCAAGCGGTGAGATATCGCTATCGTCTACCCGTGAAGTTTGTAATGAAATAGAGTAAAACTTCCCATTCAATCCATATCATCCCCCTCCATGCTGATGGCATCTTCCGTTGGGGTTGTAAGTCATATGCTTGCAACGAGTGCCGGCTTTAGTTGTACCGCTGCATTGTACGGATGTTGATTGCTGTTGGGGGGGCGATGAACGTTCTTCAATCTCTGAGCCTTCGCTGGACTGCGACTCATGCAAATGACAATAGCCACTTTCGTTCAATGTCTTATTATTACATCTCACTCCTGCTTTTGTTGTCCCATTGCATTGTACGGATGACGAGGTGTTTCCGCCGCTCGAAGAGGTCGATTTTTTTATATCCCATGACCAACACTCCTTACACAAAGTGCGCTCGATTTGCTCTTCATCCTCATCAGGTAGCGCAGGAAAAAAATCCAACCCTGTAAATTTCTCCACGCTATCAATGGATACAGCATAGTTGTACAATAGATCTGTAGACCCGCTATTAGCCATAATAAAGCCAATGCCTTTGAATGAAGGTGAACGATAATCAAGAATTACTTTGTAGTAATAGTTTGGAACTGATACTTTATTGGCACCAATAGTTGGAAGTCCAGATGTAAGAACAGGCCCTGTAACCACGTATACCGCATCATTGTCTATAGCCCAAGAGCGAACTTGTTCCTCAAGCTTCTTCCAGATTCCACGATTGAAACTAGCTGTTTGAGGACTCATATTGCTATAATAAAAACTTTCTGCCATCGATTTGGCAGACCATCCCATATCAGAAGCGGGTGCCAAGTGACCGCGATCGTATCCAGATCCTGCGTAGTCATTGTCGTTTGCAGAGCCGGTTTTTACGATTGGATCTATGATGAATCGATCTGTACGCTCAAAGGCCTTTTGGGTCTCTTGTGCTGTGAGTTCATAAGCTACCCATGCTGCTTGTTCGTGTTCTTCATTGTAAACCAATGAAAATCCAGCATGGGAAATTACAACGTCATTCTTATTGGTTTTTGGAAATTCAATATTCGAAAAACTAGTCTTCGGTGTACTCTCGATTGAGGTAGTATCCGCATAGATCCAAGTTCCATTTTCATTCAGAATTACTTTCTTTCCGTTTTCCGTTGTAGCTTTTTGCTGTCCAACAATGCTAGTAGTAATGGAAAGCAGAAAAATAATTAGTGTCGCCAGTTTCCGCATGAGTGTTATGTAGTATTAATGCGATAAAGGTAAAAGTAATTTTTATTTCTGTTTATTATTTGAACAATTCCCATATGTTTATTTCAAGTACTAAAAGGACTAAGATTAACTTGAAATAGAAGTCATCAAGCTAGTCGGGTGTTTTAAATCGATTAGAATCTACAGATAGAAAACTGGCTTTTTGGAGCTATATTAGGCTGTTTATTTTCTTACAAATGAAATGTCAGTCTACACTTAAACTCCTATCCTCCCTATCCCTTCTACTCCTTGCTGTGACGGGGGTGGGGCAGACTTTTGCGGTGGGGGATAGTACTTTTGCGGTGGGGGATGTGATGCGATCTTATGAATCCTTTTTTGGATATGCACAAACAACCTTAAGCGCTGATCATTTTGAGGTGCTGGATAGTGTTGCTGCATTTATGAATGAACACCCTAATGTGGCGATAGAAGTAGGTGTGCACCTCGATGAACGCGGTAGAGATTTTTATTCTGTATGCTACTCTCAAATTCGTGCGGAAAGAATCGTGGAGCACTTGGTTGGAAAGGGAGTATCTTCGGATAGATTAATAGCAGTCGGATATGAAGGAAAAAAACCTCTGATCGTAAATGCAAAAACGGAAGAGGAACACCAAAAAAATCGACGGACGGAATTTAAAATTCTAACAAATTAATCGAAAGCAATTAGCCAATTCACCTTAACAACACAGAACATGAAAAGTGCAATCCAATTTTTATTATTGACAAGTTGCCTTGCGGTGATGTCGTCTTTTTCGGAAGGAAATATCAACGAATTCGTGGGCACCTACGGGGTTTGTGCGAGCGATCCATCACAAATTAAATTGATCCTCAACGCTGACCATACTTTTTATTATCAAGATTATTCTGTTTCAGAAAATAAAATCTCGGTGAAAGGAAATTGGAATTTGAAAGGTGATAAAGTGATCCTATCTGTCAGCGACAACAAAATAAAATTTCACAATACCTGGACTTTCGAAGAAAATGGTGAAGTAGCAAAATCACGAAAAGGACTTTCGTTTTATAGACTCACAAAAACGAATTAATCGATCTTCCCAAACCGCCTGTCCACGCCGAGCTCTATGAACTCAGTGACTTTTACTTTGTGAAAATTTTTGTAAAGGGGATTAAGAATAATGTTAGACTCCAGTCCTACGATCGTGGACGGAACTCGCAATGCAAAAAAGTGATGATCTTTTGCTAGCTTCGTGAAAACAGCTGTTGTTTCAGATGTATAGGGATAATGATTCCAATTTTCTGGCAATGTCGCTAATTCTTCGATTTTATATTTATCAGGAAATTCAATTTTAGCCACTAATATCTTATTGGGAAGATTAGCAATATTTTCGGAGTGAACGTAGTACTCGAGCAGGGCCAGTGAAATGTTTTCTGAACAATATACCGCCTTCGTTCCTTTTTCATTCCATCGACCTCCCACTAGTTCAGCTCCGATTCCGGATAGAGTGGTATCTTTGAATTTTACGTTTGTAATGCGATAGACAATCATTAGCTATACACATTATGTTGTATACGAACGATCTCATTTTCTACCATCTGAAATCCAAAACTGCTATCAAGCATTTCAAAAGGAGGCCTATTTCCAAGTGCTCGTGAAGGTGTCTGTAGCCAGTTTTTGAAATCATCTTTTGAATCAAACACCTCATATCCTAAACCATATAACCCTGCTAGTTCATAAATACGTTCAGATGTCTCTTTGCTGTACACTTTCTTTTTTTGCATGCTACTAATGGATGCCGGAAGAATATTTTCAAATTCTTTTTCGGTGGAACCGATAAATGAAATTAGTGATTTCCAATCTGATTTTTTTACACCTGCACGGATACGCCCTATCAATTCTAGTTTTACTGCCGGTGCCTCCTTCACGTGCGCCACCACCCATACTGGAGAGTATTTTGGCAGTCGCATTACTTTCAGTTCCTTCTCCGCTACCACAGTAGTTTTTCGAACAACTTTCTTCGATTCTTTCAACTTTTTCATAATTGTAATTTTACGCTTAATAGATTGTAAATATACAACAATGGTTCTTAGTTCTTAGTTCTTGGTTCTTGGTTCTTAGTTCTTAGTGAGGTCGCTCCACGGATTTGCACCGCCCCTTCGACTCCGCATTTAATCTGCGCTACGCTTGATCAAATGCTCCGCTCAGGGAACGGGGGTGCTTCGCTCAGGAGGGAAAAAAACAAAAAATAAGCAGCGCATTGCGCTGCTTATTTTTTGTTTTTTTCCCATTGTATATGCGCGTCTCGTTCCCTGAGCGGAGAGAGATTTTTTGCTTTGCAAAAAAATCGAACGAAGTCGAAGGGGCCGTCCCGACCCGTGGAGCGACTTCATCGAGAATCGAGAATTGAGAATCGAGAACACTTTCGAATCTTCTACACAGTCAATATCACCGGCTTTCCGTCGGTGATCATGATGGTGTGTTCGTGTTGGGCCATGTATCCACCTTTGTCTCCCACCATCGTCCAACCGTCGTTGGTAGTGATCGCGTAATTGCTGTGGGTGCTGATGAATGTTTCGATGGCAACTACACTATTGGTTTTGAAACGTTCGTAATTAAACTTATCACGGAAGTTGGCTATTTCCGACGGCGCCTCATGAAGACTTCGCCCAACGCCATGTCCAGTGAGATTTTTAATCACTTTGTATCCGCGTTTCTTTGCTTCGGTTTCAATTAAATATCCCAATTCAGAAATGCGCAAACCACCGCGAATACTATAAACAGCTTTATTCAAAATTTCAATAGAAGCATCTACTAATTTTTGATGGCCATGCTTGTCTTCACCTAAGACAAACGAGGCCCCGTTGTCTGACCAAAATCCATTCAGCTCAGCAGAGACATCAATGTTGATGAGATCTCCTTCTTGCAATATTTTTTTATCCGAAGGAATGCCATGACAAAACTCATGGTTTGTACTAATACATGTCCAACCTGGAAACTTATAAGTCTTATATGGCGCGGAGTTGGCGCCGTAATCCTGAAGAATTTTTGCACCGAATAAATCCAACTCTTTGGTGCTCATTCCTGGTTTGGCATAAGCACACATTTCTCGCAAAGTGCCAGCCACCGCCGCACTCACTTTCTTCATTCCTTCTAATTCCGATTCTGTAGTGATAGACATGGGGCAAAGGTAAAGAGTTTGGGGAAAGGAGTTAGGAGTTTGGGGTTTGGGGATTGGAGATTGGGGATTTTTTTTGAGGACGGTTCCTGAGTGCGATTATCGATTTTCAATTCTCAACTCTCTATTCTCTATTCATTTTCTATCTCATACGGTCCCTGAGCTTGTCGAAGGGCGAAGCATGAAAAAAAGCGTAGCGTAGTTTTCATGCGGAGTCGAAGGGCGGTGCCGTTCCGTGGAGCGACATCAACAAGAACCAAGAACCAAGAACTCCAAACTCCCATCTCCAAACTCCAAACCCTTATCACTATCTTTGGCCCGTTATGAGCACAAGACCAACCATTGGAGTTCTCGGAGGCGGTAGCTGGGCTACGGCGCTCGTTAAACTCATTAGCAACAACGCTGATACTGTTCACTGGTGGATGAGAAGCACCACTGCTATTGATCACATCAAACAATTCGGTCATAATCCGCACTACATCCAAAGCATCGAATTCGATCGCGATCGACTCGTGGTGACCAACGATCTTCAGGCAGTGGTAGATGCGTGTGATATTCTGGTGGTGGCTATCCCTTCTGCTTTCGTACACGAAACGTTTGATCATTATAAGCCAACTGGCATCGAAAATAAAATCATCTTCTCTGCGATCAAGGGTATCGTGAATGAGTTTGATGCCATTCCTGCAAGATATTTTCACAAACAACTCAATGTGCCTTATGAGCAGATAGGCATTATCTGCGGACCTTGTCACGCGGAGGAAGTAGCGCTCGAAAAATTATCATACCTCACCATCGGTTGCACGGATCTCGCGAAAGCGGAAATCATGAGCAATTATTTGGCGTGCCGATTTATAAAAACGACTATCACGGAAGATGTATTCGGTGCGGAGTTGGCAGCTATTCTCAAAAACGTTTATGCTGTTGCCGCAGGCATCTGCCACGGACTCGGCTATGGCGATAATTTTCAAGCGGTATTGATTAGCAGCGCCGCACGCGAGATCGAACGATTCTTGGACAGTGTGCATGAAGTACACCGCGACGTAAAAAGCAGCGCCTACCTAGGAGACTTACTCGTAACCGCCTACTCACCTTACTCCCGCAATCGTACGTTCGGTACCATGGTCGGAAAAGGATACAGTGTAAAATGGGCCACCATCGAAATGAACATGGTAGCAGAGGGATACTACGCGGCGCGCGGTATTCACGAGATCAATAAAAAATTCCAAGCCGATATCCCCATTGCCGATAGCGTCTACCGCATCCTCTACGAGAAAATCTCTCCAATGATGGAAATGCGAAAATTAACGGAACAGTTGAGTTAGTGGGATTTTCAAAGAACAATCATTCGAATTCTTGAAGAGCTTCTTCTAGTCTTCCTATAAAAATTTGATTCCCGAATTGATCCAAGACCACTGTTGATGGAAACAATGCTGTTTTTATCAGCGGACTTGTCTTCACTCCAAACCCTTTAATGGGCTTGATGGAATTGTTGTTTTCAAACTCGGCAAGCGAATAGAACAAACCGAGTGTATCATTCGGCATCTCTGAATTCGCAGGATAGATCATGACGCGTCCCTTTAGTTTTTCTACTACTTCCGGATAGAGTTCCATCTCCATTTTACAACTACCACACGCTGAGTTCCAAAAATGGAATAGGTTGATTTCGTGTTTTAAATCTCGCACATAAAGTGTATCAAATGAAGGAAGCAGCCCTATGGCAAAGTCTTGTCGGTAGGTTGATTCAGCGTTGTTGATCATGGGACTAAAGGCGATGGCATGCAAGCCTCTATCAAACAAAATCGCATAATGGAGGAAAAAGTAAATGCACAAGAAAACGATCTTCCAATGACTTTTTATTTTTTGAGCATTATTGAATAACCATCCAAAAAACAAACCCACCCACGGCGCGAAGAATATCATCTTATAACCTGGATGAGTTCCTGTGTAAAAGGAGCCAAGAATCAATGAAAAAATCACATAGCCTATCACACCTGCAGAAAGGTAATACCAGGTCGGAAAACCTTTCTTATGTAGCACTACACAAAATCCTACAAAACCCAGAGTATTGAATATTCCCCGGACTATGAAGGCGTCCAAACGGTCAATTACAAGATGAAAGAAACTAGTCGCGATCAAAATCAAAACCGCAATCGCCACCGCCAAGAAATAAGTGAATAGTTTTTTCATTTTAATCGAATTTAAACAATCGAAACTACACTCGATTTATTTCGTGATGTTAAAAAAGAAGATTTAACATTTCACAGAACCACCAGCCAATAACCATTAGCCAATAACCAGTAACCAAAAGCCACCAGCCAAAAGCCACCAGCCTTTTTCGAAAATTTCGAAACCAGCCTCCCGAAAGAAAAAGGTTGAATATGTTTGTCGCGGTACGTAGTACCCGATTTTACTTCACACCATTTTTTCATTTATCTCAAAGCCATGTTCATGGCAGTTGGTGTGCGGTGCGGAGGATGTGTGTGAATGATATCGTTGATGTTTTAAACTGAAAAACTAAAATCTTAAATCATGAAAAAACTGCTATTTCTATGGCTGTTTGTGCTGTGCGTTTATTCCCCAAATGCGTTTAGCCAAAGCAATCAATCCATCGCGGATAAATACTGGACGTATCGCGATCGATTCCGTAAAAATTTTATCAAAATTGGTGATGGTCAGGGTGAAAGCATTCCCGCTTGCGCACGCCGCGTCCAATGGGCACACGGCGCCGATCAAACCAATGCTGCACTCTATTGGAGCGATGCGACGATCTATCTCGGTCACTACCTCCAAGTACTCGCTACTGAGTACAAACTGCTCTCTGAACAGGGCCTCGATGCAACCGCTACGCTTAATGAGCTTTATTACGCGCTGCGGGCTGTAAATAGACTCGATCAAGTTGCAGAGCCTTATCTCTACAACAATAGCCAAGAGGCCCAACAAACTAATGGACTCATGCTCCGCGATGATGTACCGCCGCTTTTCTTCGAACACTTCACACAATCATACAGTGCTGTATTCAATGTGGAAAGCCCCACGCTCTATGTGCACAGCGACTACTCTCCGCTGAACAACTATTCGTCAGAAGGTCCGATTGGACAAAATCAAGTCTACAACAACGAAAACGTACAAAGTCTTGATCAGCTCCTCGATATTTTCACTGGACTTTACATGGTGTATAAATTGGTTCCTAACATGACCCTTCAACCGCCCACAGAACAGGCGATTCAGGTGCATGACTATTTAACAAATATCATCATGCGCATTTATTATAGACTAGAAAACGATGCCTACATTATAACAATGCCTGGCGGCACCGAAGCTGTGCCTCGTGGATTCTGGTGCGTGCCTCAAGCGCCTGCTTTTAAAAAAGTTGCTTACGAACTCATCGGAGGAAAAGACGGGTATGAAGCATGGCTACACAACGCACTCGGCTATAGCTTTGAAGATGCGGAACAAGTGGCTAATGATCATATCATTTCGCATGACAATATTCCGACTCCCTTATCACATACATTCATCGAAAATTGTTGGGATTATCTCGAGTCGGAACTCGTCATTCTCAGCAACGACGGACTTTGCGTAGAGGGCATCTTACAAAACGATTTTTGCATTTTCGAAGAGGCGCTCAATGAAGACAACATTCACATAGCAATTCAAACTGCAATTCTAGGTGAACTCTGGACCCCTGCTTTTGTGGGCATGAATTCTGTTATTCCTGAAAACGGTTTTTACTGGTACCCTTTGTTGTATGAAGTCATGCACGGCGAATCTTCCAATTTTACAATCAATTTGGAAGATCATGTTCTTGACATGCTTCTCAATGCGCCTTGTGAAGGACCATGGGGCGATCCGAACTACACCAACATGACGGATCCTAGTGCCAATGCTCCACACGGTTGGGCTTCACAAAATCTATTGTTTCATCCAGACAACGCGCAGTACGGTCCTGATGAAAGGTCTTTCCGTGGCGAATACTCTGGAATAGACTACATGCTCTATCATAATTTATATCAACTCGTTTATGGAAATGCCGACATGAGCAGCGCCAATGCTTGTCCCTGCGTGAATGAATCGGGAGGTATGATTTTAAATGATGAGGTTGTTTTTGAACCCGCCCACCCCGACTACAAAGAGAAGCAGATTCCCATTCCTTCTTACATCACTCAAAGCATTCTATTTGAAGACCAAGACGTGGTCGTTAAAAATGATCTAACCATTTGTTCGGCTGACATCAATAATCCAACCCTCGTCGAGTTTAACGCTGGGAGCAGCTTATTCATCTATCCCGGAAACACCATTACTGTTAAAAATGGTTCGTCGATTTATCTTCATCAATCAACAGTGAAGGTTGTCAATCCGACCGAACAATCATTCGGTTTTGCCAAAATTATCTTAGAGCCAGGAACAAGTCTATTTATTGATGAGGCCTCTGCTCTTGAACTTTCTTCGCATATTGAAATTATTGTAAAAGAAAATGCGCAACTTCAGTTCGTCAATTCAGCTATTTCACTGCAAGTCCCGACACAACTCTTGACCATCAATGTTAGAGAAGCTGGACACCTAGCGTTGTACGGGACCAATATCTCACAAGACCTTGGAGCAGCAGCTTGGATTACAACACAGCCTAATGCACTTGTAGAAATAGATAATTGCACTGGACTCACGAACAACTGGGCTTGGACAAGTGAAGGAAGCAACACGTCAATTCTCAACTCCAATTTAACGTTCAACAATATTGACTTCGCATTTGATACAAACGCATCGCTCCATGTAGAAACGTCCGATCTGTCAGTAAACGGTGGTAATTTTCATTTTGACAATGGGGCTCAATTCTATTGCAATGAAAGCTTCCTGCAATTGAGAAATAATGCGCAAATGATAATGAACCACAGCTCTGAAAACTATGCGCCATCTGCATTTCACTTCAACTTGAGTCAATTGGATCTAATTGGAAATAACACCAAAATTCATCTCAATGGAGGGGAACTGCATGTAGCTGATAACAGCATTTTCCAACCAAAGCATGAAAATCAAATTAGCGGATACATTGAAATTTCTGGTGTAAATAATCATGAGATTTTCTTGGGAAATAATTCATCCGTCATCCTCGAAGGTGATGGTATGGATGATCTGATATTGAAAATCACAAATGGGGCAGAACTCTGGTTAGATAGTCCTTCCAACTTATTCAAAATCATAAATGCATTTGTAAACCTTGGCGGTAACGGAAAAATTTGGACCAACTCAAAACTTGAAATCATAAATACAAAACTCAGTGATTCCGCAAATGATAACTCAAGCGCTGAGATCAACACTTGGATCAATAGCGCGAAATTGATCAACAGCCAACTGCAGAATGTGAAATTGGTCAATAACTTTAATACTGTAAACGTTTCGAATACAACATTCAATCTACAAAACGGAGGCGTGTACCAAAGAGGTGGAACACTCACAGTGAGTTCCTCCAACTTCAATAACTGTGGAATTTTTACACGTCAATTGAATGGCTTGGCTCAAATAAGAAACTGTGTCTTCAATGGACTACTGTTGCCAGATCAAGCCGCCATCAATGATATCAGTCAATCTGAATACTTTGTTGAGGCGTGTACATTTAACTACTATGAACATGCCGTCAAAAAAAGATTTGGATTGCTGAGCTTGCGATGCAATTCTTTTGATGGAAATAATACAGCAATCCTACACGAACGTGGCGTCTTATCGATGTCTTCAGGAATGAATACGGGATACAACAATTTCACAGCAAACAAGACCAACATTCGCATCAATAATGCTGTTGATATTCATCTCGATCGCGGCTACAACAATCTTCAAGATTTTGCTGAATATGCGATTGTAGGAACACTTGCGAAATCGTGTGGTCAGAGCTGCGTAGATTTGATTATTCCATCTCACCGAAACTATTGGAGTGTTCCTCAGAATGCAGGCATCAATGTGTTCACTACCGCTGCAAATCCTACATGTGGAAGCGTGAACTGTCCTGTCATCTTCCAAGATGCCAGTCCTACACTTTCCAACTCTTGTCCGCTCGTGAAACCTTTCCCAAAACCAATTTTGAGAAATCATGTTTCTTCTGATTTCGAATTAATCAATTCGGGTCGTTCGGAAACAGAAAATGACAGCTTAATCATGGTAAACATTCCAAGCCTTGGAGTTCTTCCATTGGATAGCGCCTTAGGAATTGCTGCATCTAATACTTTTTTGTTTGATTCTCTTGCAAATGATGAAGTAGCTATTGACCTCGTTCACGAACTTTACATGAACAATAATTTTCTGTCAAGCACAGAATTCAGTGAGGTTTCAAGATGGACCACCGACTTGCTGAAGAGCAGTGTTGAAACGCTTTTCGCCAACGGTACTTGCAATGTGAATGGCAATCGTGTCAACTTCCAACCGTCAGTACAGAAGTATGTGGACGTGCTCAACTTACTTACTACAGAATCATCTGCTGACTCCCTTGTTTCAACACAATTTTATATTGAGTTGAATAAAGGACAACTTTTCCGCACGATTCAAAAACCAGAAATAGCACAGCTCATTTTCCAAAACCTAGATGATTGTTCTTTGGATAGTTTGGAGCAAGCGAGTGTTAACTATTGGCTGACGAAGGTTTCCGAAGAGCTAGAAACCTATCAAGAGTATTACGAAAGTGAAACACCTGTCGTAATAGCGTTCACCACCGATTCCATTTCTGGTGAAGAATTAGAAGTGTTGAATTTGCCTCAATACAAATTCGGAGTGTATATCCACAACCCTCGCAATGTGTCATTTGTCAACTGCTTCCAATACTTCAATGGTCGCGAGCTGACTGAAAGTAGCGTGGCGAGTGGATTGTATCCCAACCCGAGCAATGGAACCTTTGCGGTGCATGCCGAATTCCCTTCCAATCAGCGCGCACACGTGCGCGTGTTCGATCCAATGGGACGCTTAGTTTATGAAGAGCGTTTGCTTCCTGAACAAGAAAACAAACTGAGCATTTCTTTACCCACTAGTTTGCGTTCTGGAAATTACTTCCTATCGATTGAAACCACAGAAGGTCTTATTCAGCAGACCATTCAGGTACAATAATAAGAAAGGCGGCCTCATTTGGCCGCCTTTTTATTTTAATACATACCAAGTTGATCTGCCACCGCCTCGTTGTTCAATAAATCCTTTTTCGACTAAAGATCTAAAGTGAATTTTTAACGTGTTTCTACTTACACCGCTAAGATCGACCATATTACCAATGCTAACTCTGCCGTGTTCTTTAGCATATTCCAAAATATTTAATGACAGTGCTGGAATAGCAGAAAAGACTAACTTCTCACGCTCTACTTTTTTTGTTAATCGTTGGGTTTGTTTTACAAGTGCATGAAGAAAAAACACCAACCAAGGCTCCCAATTTTGTGCTTCGCTGCGAATGGTAATTTGTGTATTGCGCAAGGCGAGATAGTATGCGTCTTTGCTTTGCTCGATGATATTTTCTAAAGATGCGTACGGCACAAAAGCATAACCAAACTGCAAGAGCATCAAGCTCGTAAGCACCCTGCTCAACCGACCATTCCCATCTTGAAACGGATGAATCTCTAAAAAGACTACGGTGAAAATGGCAGTAATGATTAATGGATGCAACTCACGCTTTTCCTTTTCATCATTGAACCATTGCACCAACTCCTCCATCAACAAAGGAGTATCAAAAGCACTCGCGGTTTGAAATACTACTCCTACTTGCTTTCCTTCACTATCAAATGCCACTACTGAATTTGCACTGGTCTTGTACTTTCCTCTATGCCAAGCATCCTTTTCACTAAAACTCAAAAGCTCTTTGTGCAGTTGCTGAATATGACTTTCTGTAATTGCTATGTGCTCCCAAGAAGCACTAATTAAATCCATCACCTTTGCATATCCTGCCACCTCTTGCTCATCTCTACTTTCAAGCTCATATATATCAATCTTCGCAAGCAACATTTCAATTTCATGATCTGAAAGTCTACTTCCCTCTATCCTTGTTGAGGATCCAATACTTTCAATTGTAGCGATTTTCTTCAAAGCAAGCAACCGCTCTGGAGCAATGGTTCCCAAAGCTCTCCACGCACCTTTAAACTCATCTATTTGACTAATTAGTAGAAGCGTTTGAGGAGTAATTGATATGTTTTTTAGAAGTGCCATAACATTTGTCACCCAAATATACACCCAATTACACCCAATTAGAATTCATAGACCAAAAAAAAGAGCCTCAATAGGCTCTTTCATTATTTCCCTCCATGTAATTGAGGAATGCTTTGTTGACCACGGCGTTTCCACCGGGCGTGGGGTAATTGCCGGAGAAGTACCAATCACCATGGTGATTCGGACACGCCTCGTGCAGCCCTTCCAGTGTTTGGAAAATCACATCCACCGAAGCATGAATGTCTTCGGGGGTGACCAATTCTGCAATCTTCTTCGATATCTCTTCGGCCGTGAATGGCTCGTACACTTCTTTCACATAATTGCGCACATGCTCCTTCGGTGCATCCGCTTGATCCTTGCACTTTTTGTACACTGTATCCAAGACATGCGTCATGCCGCGCTCTTTGAGCAACGCCACTGCTGCCTGGAAGGCGATGAAATCGCCCAAACGAGCCATGTCAATGCCATAACAATCAGGGTAGCGTATTTGGGGCGCCGATGAAACGATAATGATTTTACGGGGCTGTAATCGATCCAACATCTTGATGATCGATTTCTTCAAAGTGGTACCACGCACAATCGAGTCGTCGATCACTACGAGGTTATCCACTCCACGCTTCACCGCTCCATGGGTCACATCATACACGTGAGCCACCATTTCATCACGCGCACTATCCTGTGTGATGAAGGTACGAAGCTTCGCATCCTTGATCGCGATCTTCTCAATGCGCGCGCGCTGTCTGATAATGGTCTCTATTTTCTCCTTGGTCCAATTGCTTCCCAATTGTGACAACTGCTCAATCTTCTTATCGTTTTGATAATCTTCCAATGCCTTGATCATTCCGTAGAATGCGGTTTCCGCAGTGTTGGGGATAAATGAAAACACGGTATTATCAATGTCGTAGTTGACCGTTTTCAAAATCTGCGGCACTACATTTTTTCCCAAGTTCTGACGCTCTTGATAGATGTCTTTATCATTTCCTCGTGAGAAATAAATTCGCTCAAAGGTGCATGACAACTTGGTTTGCGGCTCTCTCACTTTCTTGATCGAAGTGCGTCCGTCTTTTTTAATGATATACGCATGGCCCGGTTCGAGCTCATTGATTTTCTCTGCAGGAATATTGAATGCGGTCTGAATCGGCGGGCGCTCTGATGCTACCACACATACTTCATCATCCTCATACCAATACGTCGGACGAATGCCATTTGGGTCGCGCAATACAAACGCATCGCCGTGGCCCAACAATCCACACATGGTGTAACCACCATCAAATTCTTTCGATGCTCTCGTCAATACACGTTGCACATCGATGTGCTGCGCTATCAATTCCGAGATCTGTTGATTGTTATATCCTAAAGCTTTGTATTGATCAAACAGCACTTGGTTTTCTTCATCGAGGAAGTGACCAATTTTTTCCATCACCGTCACGGTGTCGGTCTTCTCTTTCGGGTGCTGTCCCAATTCCACCAATAAGCCGAAAAGTTCGTCTACATTGGTCAAATTGAAGTTCCCCGCTACCACCAGATTACGCGTCATCCAATTATTCTGACGAAGAAATGGGTGACAATTTTCAATGCTATTCCCACCAAAGGTGCCATAGCGTAAGTGTCCAAGAAATAATTCTCCAGAAAAAGCAAAATTATCTTTGAGGTATTGGGTGTCTTTGAGTTTCTCAGGCTCGTGTTTCGCGAGGTCAGCAAAGCGCCCCATGACTTTCGAGAATACATCTTTGATAGGTTGGCTATCGTTCGAGCGGATGCGCGAAATGTATTTTTTTCCGGGAGTGGGATTGAGTTTGATGTTGGCTAGGCCAGCTCCGTCTTGCCCTCTGTTTTGCTGCTTTTCCATCAGCAAATACATTTTGTTGAGGCCGTAAAATGGAGTTCCGTATTTCTCGGAGTAGTACTGAAGCGGCTGCTTCAGTCGGAGAAGTGCGACACCGCACTCGTGCTTGATAGCATCACTCATGGTCGAGCGTGAACAACTGAATAAGTTAGTAAAAGAGCCCCGAAACTTCGGGGTGCAAATGTAGTCTTTCCCTTTGGCTAAAAAAAATTCTATGCCCGCATTATGGAATTTTAAGGAACGGCGCATCCTTTAAGAAACAATTCAATTATGAAAAACATCATTTCCCTCCTTGCACTCCTACTCCTTTTTTCTTCAACCGCATTTTCTCAAGCCTTTGGGGAAATACATGGAAAGGTCTTCGATGAACAGGGCCAGCCCCTTTTTGGTGTGCGTGTGGCAGCCTCATCGGGCGCTACTATTAACGGTGGTGGAATGACCGACTCCACAGGGCGATTCAAAATCAAACCGCTCGAACCAGGCGTTTATGGCCTTGTAATGACCATGCTCGGAAAGGATACCCTGAGATATTCTAATGTCCAAGTAAACGCAGACCGCATCACACACATCCCTGATGTGTCATTAGAAATCGCAATTGGAATGATGAAAGGCATTGAAATTCTAGAATATGTAGAGCCTATCATCATCAAAGATGGCGGTGGAAGCTATGTGGCTATTCGTCAAGAAGAATTGAAAAAGATGTCTGTTTCCCATGGAGGTGACATCAAACGCATTGCTGCATCCCTTACTTCTGAAATCAAAACCAGCCCAAATGGCGAAGAACTCTACTTCAGAGGTAGCCGAAGCGGCAGCGTAATCTATATGATAGACGGGGTAAAAATTCGCGAAAATGTGCCCAATATTCCAAGCTCCGGAATCAGCAGAATGGCTGTATATACTGGTGGTTTGCCAGCGAAGTACGGCGACACCACCGGCGGAGTGATCGTGATAGACACGAAAAATTACCTCGAAGATTACTACATGAAAATGAATAAATAGTAGTGTAAAAGTTAGTTTCCCTGTACAAGCGTATATGAACAATCTCCGATTACATAACCTATCCGACGAGCAAGTGCTCTCCATTTATGGAAGCACTCAGGATAGCGCTTGTATAGGGGAACTCATCAAGAGATATCGCCACCTTGTTTTCGGTGTGTGTGTTAAGTATCTCAAAAATAAAACAGAAGCTGAGGACGCCACCAACGAGGTTTTTGAAAAAATATTGTTCGAGCCAGACCTCAGCGCCATCAATGCTTTCCACGCGTGGATCTATGTGGTGGCGAAAAACCACTGTCTCGGAATCCTTCGCAAAAAAGGAAAATCTTTTGTTTCTGAAAATGAACTTCGTCAATTATCTGAACCGAATGAATATTCGGTTTTTGAAAACAAAGGATTGACCGAAGAAAATTTAAGCCATGCGCTCAAGCTGCTGAATAGTGCGCAGGCGCTTTGTGTTAAGCTTTTTTACCTAGAAGAAAAATCTTATCAGGAAGTCAGCGCGATGAGCGGCTATTCGTTGAATGAGGTAAAATCTCATTTGCAAAACGCACGACGCAACTTGAAAAACATTCTTTCCAAACTCGCCTCATGATCCAAGATACGCGCATATCCTTCCCAACTGAAGCGGAGCTAAAGCTTTACCATAAAGGAAAGCTCTCTGCGCGTCGACGCTATGAGATCGAAAATCTTGCGCTCGAGAATGAAATGGTGATGGATGCTATCGAAGGATATGGCCATCTCGAACAAATACGTTTGCAAAAACAACGCTACTGGAAACATGGTGTCGCGCTAGGATTTATCGGAGCAATTATCAGTTTATTTTTTATTCCAAAAGAAGAAACAGTTATCACCCATACGCTTGCGCCCGCAGTTGTAGAACGTGGACACGAACGCTCTGTAAAGTCGCTACAATACGCAGACCCTGTTGATCGCCCTGTGAGAAAAATTCAGGTAAAATCCATTCTAGAACCCGCGGCTGATCCGAACTCTGAGCGTGTAGTGCTACAACCGCTGCAGAAAAAAATATCCTCTGACTCCATGGTCTTCATCATCAATGATGACCCGCGTGTGGTGGACAATGGATTGTCGGGGCAAACTGTAAAGTTGATGTTTATTGATCGATATAAACTTCGTCAATACACTTTCGAGAAAAAAGAAGAGAGCGATCTAATGAACACTCACCCTGCATTAGAAAATGGCGAAGATCAAATCAGTGAACTATACAACACAGAAAAAAAATCCATCGATCCCAACATCGCTTATCTCGATTTGGCCACCCAAATGATTCGCGCATTTGATGCGAAAGATTGGTCCAATGCCATCATCGCGTCAAATCAAATTTTGGAGATGAATTCGAATGATGTGAATGCGTTGTTTTATGGCGGTATGGCCGCTTATCATTCCAAGTTAAGCGATATCGCTATTTCCAAGTTAACCCTTGTCGCGGTCAATAAAATCCCGCCGTTTGTAGAAGAGGCCAACTATTACAGAGCGCTTTCACTCATCGATGCGCAGCACCTTGATGAAGGTTATGATATCCTCACAAAGATTGCGGAGTCCGATGGCTTCTATACGAAAGCTGCTCGTATCGTATTAAGCAAATAAAAAGGTCTAAAAACAAAGATTCCGCCCGTTGGCGGAATCAATGTCTAAACCTTAACCAAATGTTCGTTTTAGAAGAGACGAACGACTCTGTGAAATATTAGTCTTGAGGAGCGTCGAGCGTATCTGGTGCGCGATGCACAACAGGACCCTTTTTCAAACGCTTCATCAATTTCTCTTTTGTTTTTTCTGACAACTCATACATCACAGGTACGATGACCAATGTGATGATGGTAGCGAAGCTCAATCCAAATACGATTGTCCATGACAGCGGTCCCCAGAAGGCTACGTTATCACCACCGAAATAAATTTTCGGATCAAGCTCGGTAAACATGGTTACGAAGTCGATGTTGAAACCAACCGCAAGTGGAATCATACCGAGGATCGTAGCAGTCGCTGTAAGTAATACTGGAGTCATACGCACGCGGCCTGCCTCTACAATGGCTTCTTTCAAAGGCATTCCTTCTTTTCTCAAAATGTCCATGAATTCTACCAATAGAATACCGTTACGAACCACGATACCAGCAAGCGCTACAATACCTACACCCGTCATTACGATCGAGATACTCATGTCGAAAATCGCGAGACCAAGTAATACACCGATAATCGAGAACAAGATTTCTGAAAGAATAATCACTGTTCTTCCAACCGAGTTGAACTGCATGATCAAAATCAATACGATCAATCCCAAAGCTAGCAACCCAGCAAAACCGAGGAAGCTCATCGTTTCTTCTTGCTCTTCTTTTTCACCGGCCATATCAATCTCAACACCATCAGGTAAGCGATTGAAGCCTTTGATTTCTCTTTCGATAGTGGCTACTACTTCGTTTGGATTGTATTCCGACAACACGTTAGAAGAAAGTGTAATCACGCGCTTTTGGTTTTTGCGCTTGATCGCCGCATAAGTTGCTGTATAGTCAATGTCTGCCACCGCGCTCAACGGTACCTGACGCACCATACCTCCCATGTTCATGTCGCGATAAGTAATCTTCAAGTTGCGCAATTCTTCAATGTTGTTTCGTTGCTCTTTATTGAAACGAAGCATGATTGGATAATCATCGTTATCATCTCTGTAACGAGATACTTCCGAACCAAAGACCGCAGTGCGCAATGCAGAACCGATCTGTGCTGTAGAAATACCTTCTCTATTCGCGCGCTCTGTATCGATGACTACTTTTACCTCTGGCTTATTCAATTGAAGATCCGATTTCAATTCTTCCACACCGTCAATTGAAAGTGAATCGAGGAAGCGCTTCAAATCAAGAGATGTATTGATCAAGTCATCAAAGTTTTCGCCTTTGATTTCGATGCTAATTGGCTTCGCTGTAGGCGGACCACTTTGCTCTTGGTCTACCGCTACTTCCACTCCTGGAATACCTTGCACCGCAACACGAATCTTCTCCAAATACTCTGCTGTGCTCGCACCATCGCGTTCCGCAAAATTCACAAACGATACACCTACCTTCGCCTTGTTAGGATAGGGTGCGCGGTCGTCTTGTGCTTCATTCGCACCAACAGCCACGTTTGTAATCACCGACTTCACCAATGGGTTGTCCTTGCCGATGACACCATATACTCGATCTTCAATAATATGTGCCACAGAATCGGTCGCTGCTGGTTTCGTTCCCACAGGCAACGTTGCATAAACATAAACGAAGTTAGGGTCTGCTTTCGGGAAGAACACGACTTCGGGTTGGCGTATGCTTGTTATCACAAAACTCAAGATCAATAGACCAATAGTACTTACAATAATCGTTATTGGACGGGTTAATGCCCAACTTAAGAAACGCGCATAAGTATTCTGAACTTTCGGCCACCAACTGTTTTGGAATTTTGCAATTGCTTTTTCCAAAACAAATCTGTACAACAAATACAACAGCAACATAGTCACTGAGAAATTACCGAGCCCGAACGAGCCTGATACGTAGAATATCATTGCGGCTGCAAGTAATATGATGGTTGTGGTCCAGAAAGACTTTCTACGTTTCACAGGATTTGGTGCATGATCATGTGGCTTCATTGAATCCACGGCGAATACTGGATTGATGATATAGGCTACCAACAATGATGCAGTCAATGTAATGATGAGGGTGATCGGTAAGTAGAACATGAATTTACCGATGATACCTCCCCAGAATGCAAGCGGAACGAATGGAGCAAGTGTAGTCGCAGTTCCAGACAATACCGGAAGGAAAATTTCACCTGCCGCACGTTTTGCTGCTTCTTTAATCGGTACTTTTCCGTTGTCATATATCCTGTGCGTATTCTCTACGACCACAATCGCATCATCCACCACAATACCCAGTCCGAGTAGGAAGGCAAAGAGTACGATCATGTTCAATGAGAACCCAATACCTGGCAAAATCATGAAGGCGATAAACATCGAAAGAGGGACAGAAAGGCCCACGAACACCGCATTAGTTACACCCATAAAGAACATCAAAATGATGGTCACCAAGATGAATCCAATGATGATGGTGTTGATCAAATCGTGCAGCGTGATACGCGTTTGATCTGATTGGTCACCCGTTACTTTTATTGTCAAATTTTCTGGAAACTCCGTTGCCTTCATCTCATCGATGATCTCATAGATCTTATCTGAAGCTTCGATCAAGTTTTCACCACCGCGCTTAATAACGTTGAGGGTAATAACGTTTTTCTTATCCAAACGACCATAGCTTTCTTGCTCGGCAAAACCGTCGCGTACTTCAGCAATGTCCTTCAAATAAACAGAAGCACCCGTCATACCATTGATCACCAGATTTTCAATCTGCGTTACATTCTTGAACTCTCCTGAAACGCTGATGGAGCGCTGCATATCATCGATCTCAACATTACCACCATTGATGGTCATGTTTTCGTACTTCACTGCGTTTTCAATATCCATCATGGTAATGTTCGCCGCTTGCGCTTTGTACATATCCACGTTGATTTGAATCTCTCTATCCAATGCACCAACGATATCCACACGAGTAATTTCTTTCAATCCTTCGATGCGGTCTTTCAAATCATCGGCATACTTCTTCAACTTCGCAAGATCATAATCTCCAGAAATGTTGACGAAAAGAATCGGCATTTCTGAGAATTCCACTTCCATTACCGACTGCGTCATCAATGGATCGTTTGGAAGATCTCTCTCAGCCTTATCCACTGCGTCTTGCACCTTTTGCTTCGCAATAGGAACTTCTACGTCAGTGTTAAATTCAACCATTACGACCGAGAAGTTTTCCAATGATTGGCTGGTCATTTTCTTCACACCGGCAATCGACTTGATCTGCTTCTCCAATGGCTTCGTCACCAAGTTTTCCATGTCTTGTGGTGACGTACTTGGTAAAATTGTTTGGATGTAAATCGTAGGAATTACGATATCCGGAAACTGCTCTTTTGGAATGGAGCGGTAAGACGCGATACCCATCAACGTAATGAAAATCGTGATGAGATAAATCGTGGTCTTGTTATCTATGGCCCAACTGGTGGGCTTAAATTCTTTAAACTTTTCCATATTTTATAATTGATTTATGGAATTAATATTTGATCTCAAGACCATCTGCTAGATCACTAGCACCAGTAACAATCAACAAATCATTTGCATTCAAGCCTTGTGTGATTTGTGCTTTACCATCAAAGATGTAACCCACTGTTACAGGCACTTTGCGAGCGATTTTCTTTCCGTTTTCCTCTTTTGCAATAAATACAAATGATTGTGCTTCTGATTTCTGAATCAAGTTCACAGGCACCAATAGTGCGTCTGTCGCAGCATAGTCTACTACCTTCAACACCGCGATCATATTCGGATGTAAATCTGAATTCTCTCCAGTAATAGTAGCCTCTGTAACGAATGTTCTAGTAAGCGGATCAATCACACGTGCAACGAATGAAATAGATGACGCTGCTTCTCTTTTCAAATCAGGGAAATAAACTACTGCTTCGTTACCTTTCTTCACGCTACCAGCATAAGCCTCAGCGATGTTTGCACTTACTTTCAATTTCGACATGTTTACCACGCGGAATACTGGCAATGCTCCTGGAGCAACAAACTGTCCAATCTTCGTGTTGACGAGATCTACTGTTCCATTGATAGGAGACTTGATACGCGTCATGTCCAATTGCTCTTGCAATGTTTCAATTTGCTTTTCAAGAGATTCTTTTTGTGTCTTCGCCTGCAAGTACTGAATCTCTGTTCCTACTTTTTGATCCCATAGACGCTGCTGTCTATTGAACATGTCTGTAGCCAATGCCAATTGTGGTTGCAATGAATTAATCTGACGTGCGTAGATTTCATTATCTACTTCTGCAAGTACCTGTCCTGCCTTCACTACATCACCTTCATTTACATAAATTTTAGTAATGTTACCACCCATCATAGGCATGATCGACACGTTTTCATCCGCATCAACGATCCCTTGAATCTCTACATAATGCTTGAACGCTTGTGGTAAAATTGCTTCTACACGAATATCTTTTTGCTTGCTCTTGGTTGAGTCCGTCAAGGCAAGTTCTTCTTCTAAGGTCTTGATTTTATCAGCAAGTTCAGAGTATTGTTTTTTCAATTTTGCCAACTTTGCTTTCTTATCTTCTCCACCGCATGATGCTAAAAAGAGAAGAACGATGATTGAGAAATATATCTTTTTCATTTGATGTGTCTATTAGAGTGTGTTGAGTGCTTTTTTAAGTTTTGCTTGCGCATCCATCAATGATTGTAGTGCGTTTGCAAGAGTCTGTTGTGCCGAAAGTACTTGGTTTGTAGATATGCTAACATCCATACTAGACGATACACCTTCTTTGTATTTGATGTTGGTTTTATCCAAAATCTTTTGTGCTAAAGCCAATGATTTTTTCGCGTTGTCATAGTTAGAAATTGCAACATCGTATTCCAACTTTGCTTTGCTATATTCCAAGCTCGCTCCGTTCTTTGCTACTTCCAACATGTCTTTCATTCGCTGTACTTCTACTTTCGCTTTCTGCACAGACTTCATTTTGCTACCACCACTTAAGATCGGTACATTGATTTGGAAACCCCAGAGCTGTGGTGCAAACCAAGGCTTTGACGTGTCAAAGAAGTTGAACTCTTGACGGAAGGCTTGTGATTGAAGATTGTAGAATAAAGCTGCATTTGGTAAAAACTTCGCCTTTTCGTTTTTCAAATTCAACTCTTGCATCACCAAGCCATTTTGTGTCAACTGCACATCGATGCTATTCTCTGCAGCGTAAGTCGCACCCGCTGGATCACCTGCTACAATGAGGTCTTCAGACTTGTCTGTTAAATTGATTTCTTCTTGAAGCGGCATACCAATGGTAAACTTCAATACTTCTTTATACAAGCGAACGCCTGTCTCTGCTTGCACGATTCCATTTTCAATTTCATTCAAAGACAATTGAAGCTGATCTACGTCTTGCTCTTCCACATATCCTGCGTCGTAAAACTTCTTTGTCTCATCAAGCATTTGCGAAAGAACTGCTTTTGTTTGATTGAGCAATTCCACACGCTTTGCACCGACTAGGGCTAAGTGATAAGCTTGTGAAACTTGAAGTTTAATTTCGATTTCTGATTTGGAAAGATTCTTCTTTTGCAATTCAGCATACGCCTTGCTCGCCTGAAGTCCTACGAGCCAAGAACCATCGAATAAAAGTTGTGACGCAGAAAGGCCAACCGTCATGTTGTGAGGTGTACCAAACTGAAGTCGCAATTCTTGACCTGGTGCTCCAAAGAAGCTCCCATCAACTACCTGCGTTGCAAGAGTGATGAAGTTTTGATACTGAACACTACCGCTGATTTGTGGCAGTCCAATGCCGATGAGCTCTTCTGTTTGAAGCTGAGCTACCTCTGCATCATATTTTGCTGTTTTTACTGAAGCCGCATTCTTCAGCGCATATTCGTGAGCTTGTGCCAAGCTGAGATCTGTTTGCCCAATAGACAAACTTGCACTCGCCGAGAACAACAGCATCACCAATAGTGCCTTCAAAGGACTCTTGTGATTTTTGAACCGAAAGAACTTCGGTTGTTGTCGGGATTCCATAAGTGGTTTAGTTATTTGATGTGTTTTATTTTCTCTTTGAGATATTCCAGCCCTTTCGTGCTAGCAATACCTCTGATGTGATATACAAAGCTTTCTTTATACAGCTCGCTCAATTTCCATTTCGTAAACGGAAACAAGTGTTGATTCAACAACACATTCACGTGCGACATATAAAGTGGGGTAATAATTTCTGGGTCGAAGTCTTTGCGATACAAACCATCTTTTTGACCCTTCTTCATATTTTCTGACATAGAAGTGTAGATCGCCTTTTCTCTCGCTTCTTTGAGTTGTGAAAAAAGCTCAGGATGGTATTTTTCCATATCATAGATGATCGATGGGTGCATGTTCTGCAACATACTGGTCACCATTTTCATGATCTCCAAGCTTTCATCAATTGCGTTCAATCCCTTCTCGGAAATCTCGCGCATCTGCTGATCTTCAATATCACAATACCCCAAGATTGATTTGCTGAGCAACTCTTCCTTGTCTTTTACATAGAGGTAAATGGTTTTCTTCGAAACGCCCAAGTGCCTTGCCATGTCATCCATGTTGACACTCTTGATTCCATATTGCATGAAAACCTTCGTGGCTCCTTGTATGATTTTTAATCCTTTTTCTTCCATTGCGGGCGCAAAGATAATACTGAACTTCTAATTGGAAACAAATTTATTTAAAAACGTTTCCTTGAATTTTATTTGAAATGATGAATTGTCATTTTTCAAGGGTGAATGGAAAATACCACTCAGTGAACGGTTAGACCGGTGCTACAGCTTGCTAATACGTTCGAAGTAATAAACACCTCCAATGGATACTTGAAGTATGTAAAACCCTTGATTTAATTGGGAAAAATCAATGTTAAACAACTTTTGGGACTCCTCGGAAACGTTTACTTCGTAACGCTTGCCCATCATGTCATGAACCACCACCTCAAATGGACTATTCCCATAACTTTCTAGAAACTCTAAGTTGATTTCTTGTACAACAGGATTGGGGTAAATACTAAATGGCCTTACCAGCGTTTCCTGAATGTGCTTTGATAAGAAAGCTTCTCTATGGATGATAAATGAGTTTAGATCCTCTTGTGCGGCGTTCCAGTCGTTCACATCGTTCGGGTGATTCCAACGCTTGATGTGCTCTGAAACCAACGGTGCATAAAGGTTTCGATATTCTGTAGCCAATGACATTAACTCGCTTTTGCTGAAATTACTGCTCATCATTTCAAAAAGAAAAGCACTCAACTTCGCTTGAAACGCAGGTTCATCAAGCATTCTATCCAGAATTAATGAAACGGGATTTCCGTCATTTCGCTCTGTTCTATAATATTCAAAGCTATTGATTTCATAATCGCGCATGCACGCATCGCAGTCGTAGTAAAAGAAATTCCACTTTTGACCATAGCTTCTCTTTCTCCACATTCGCAAATTGTTGTTTGGAAAATCCTCATTCGCGAAGAAAATATTAGTGCCTACCACCTTGATAAATGAAGGGAGATCAATTCGCTTTTCGAGCTCTGATAGGGCATTCGGGCCGGCAAAGTCGCTTGATTGAAGAAACTCCATCAAGGCATCAAATGCTTCCTCATCACCGGCAGATACTTCCGGACCGCGGTCCCAGCCGATGACGTCTACATCATCGGGATCCACGCCGTGCTTGATGCGCACATATTGCTCGTCATGCCTCTCTCTCAAAGACTGAATTCCCCAATACTCTCCATTGATAAAAACCGCAACTGGGCGGGATTCCATATTATCGACCTCTAGGTTAGAGATGGATGAATTGATAATATTATCTATAAATAAAGCTTTTGTAAAAAGCCTATCCGGCGCGCGCAGTATCACTCTTTTGAAGGCCTGCACATCGTGATCCTCACCAAAAATGGGATGAAATATAAATGGGCTGCCATAGTCCGATTTTGCATAAAGTCTCAACGACTTTTGCGATGCCGTTCGCGAGCTGCGTCCATGAATTCGAGCACCCAACGTTTGCGAAAATTCAAGGTTTCCTTCACTATTAAACAATTCAAAATAGAGTGGACGCTCCCACTCATCTCCGCCTTGATAGAAGTTGAACACCTCATTGGTTCCTTCTACATAAATGCCTGATTCATTTCCAAAAAAATCTACTGAATCTACCGTGAGCGCCACTCGATCGATTGGATATTTCCCTTCTTGAAATGGATGAATAAAATAAGTAAATGTGACCTCATCACTGCGATTACCGTTGTCGTCTATGACCACCGTGCGCAATGTTGTTCCTGTGTAGACAAGGCCTTCTGGTCTTACCCATTCTTGACCTGTCGGAACGTAGCTCAGCGAGGCGCTACGCTGTCCTTGGTAAATCGCAATCGGACCTTCGAAGACGATGCTCGACGCGTCAGGACGACTTCCATCTAATGTGTAATGAATTTTTCCAAAACCTAAAGTGTTATGAAGAAGCACTTGCAAATCATTGGTATAAAACCCTGCTGGAACCGATGCCTCCACTTGGGCGCGGCTTGCAGTAACGATGAGGAAGAGAGAGAACAGGAGAAGTACAATTTTTTTCATAGTTAAAAAATTATTCCCGTTGTAAAATGAAGTAACATGTAGTTGTATCGGTCCGTGAAAACGTCCATCCCTTGAGAATGGAACTCAGTTTTCATAAACTGATGCTTGTATTTTATGGCAACAAAAAGGTGGTCTCCGTTATTCAACGACCATCTAAACCCCCATCCAGGATTGAAGAATGCGCCTCCCTGATAGTCAAAACCATCCGTTTTTTCATACTCTTCATTCTTCGCAGCAAAAGCATAACCCCCACCAATGGTGAGGAATCCTGTATTTGATTTATCTGATAGCAGCACTTGATATTCGAGACCCGCGGGAATTAGGGTCTCACTATCCAAACGCTCTATACCTATTGAAAAACCTGGGGTGATCTTGGGATTTACAGTATTGATAAAAGCAGTGACATTCGCAGAAAGCCCACTCTTAAAGTAGAAATTAGAAGTAGTCGCTCTTCCACCATTCATGAATCCTACACTTAACGAAGGACGCACTACTTGACTAGCTGCGCCGAAGGCTAGCATGAAAACAAGCACTGCTGAATAAATGAATCGTTGTAGAAATAGTGACATTGAAAAACCTTTGGTTGACAGACCAAAAGTATAATGAGATTGTTCACTTGGAAACGATAAGTAACGCATAACGTTTCCAATTGTCAAAATCGGGGGGTGAATTGTACACCTTGAAAAATGAGGTGTTCCAAAAGCTATTTCAACAAAAAACCCCGCTTGCGGCGGGGCTTTTAATATTGTTTAATAATGTTAAAATAGCTGGTCTAACAAAGAATCGTCTACTAAACGCGGAACGGTTACTTTTAGTTTAGGCTCCATTTCCATGGCTCTTTCAATGGCAAATATGGCCTCTTTATTTCGAGCCCAAGATCTTCTTGCAATACCATTGTTGACATCCCAATGCAACATACTCATCAAACGACGCTCGCTATCAGCGCTTCCATCGAGCACCATTCCAAACCCGCCATTGATAACCTCTCCCCATCCAACACCACCACCGTTGTGCAAACTGATCCACGTTGCCCCTCTGAAGGCGTCGCCCACAAAATTTTGCACGGCCATATCAGCTGTAAAGCTAGATCCATCATAGATATTAGAGGTTTCGCGATAAGGCGAATCTGTTCCTGACACATCATGATGGTCGCGACCAAGAACTACTGGACCTATCTCCCCTGCTTTGATCGCATCGTTGAATGCTTTTGCAATCATCATTCTTCCCAATGCATCCGCATATAGAATTCTAGCTTGAGAGCCGACCACTAACTTGTTTTGCTTCGCCTCTTGAATCCATCGAATGTTGTCTGCCATCTGCTGCTGAATTTCTACAGGAGCATCTTTCTTCAACTCGGTCAATACGCGTTCTGCAATTCGGTCGGTTTTTTCCAAGTCATCCGCACTGCCTGAACAGCAAACCCAACGGAATGGTCCGAAACCGTAATCAAAACACATCGGACCCAAAATATCCTGCACATAGCTTGGATACTTGAAGTTGAGTTTTTGATCATCCATAACATCCGCTCCAGCGCGCGAAGACTCTAATAAGAAAGCATTTCCATAATCAAAGAAATACATTCCCTTTGCCGCGTGCTTATTGATAGCTGCTGCATGTCTTCTCAATGAGGCTTGGACCGCGGCTTTGAAAGCCTCTGGGTCATTAGCCATCATTTCATTGCTCTCTTCGTAGCTATATCCAACTGGATAATAACCACCCGCCCAAGGATTGTGCAATGAGGTTTGATCACTGCCCAAATCAACGTTGATTCCGCGTGTGTCAAAGGTTTCCCATATATCTACAATATTGCCCACATAGGCAATACTAACAGTTTCGTTATTCGCAAGTGCTTGCTGCACACGTGTTGCAGTCTCATTGACATCTGAATAAATCTCGTCCACCCATCCTTGGTCATGACGCTTGTGAGCCGCCTTCGGGTTTACCTCTGCGGTCACGGAAACACAGCCCGCGATATTCGCTGCTTTCGGCTGAGCACCACTCATTCCACCAAGGCCTGCAGTGATGAATAAGAGCCCCTTCGCAGGAAGATCCTGAATGGAATGATCTCCGCGCTTCGCGCGAGTCATACGTGCAGCATTCATCACCGTAATGGTTGTGCCGTGCACAATTCCCTGCGGGCCGATATACATATATGATCCAGCGGTCATTTGACCGTATTGCGTCACGCCTAGTGCATTAAACTTCTCCCAATCATCCGGCTTGCTATAATTCGGAATCATCATTCCATTAGTCACCACCACTCTCGGAGCATCCTTGTGCGATGGGAAAAGCCCAAGTGGATGACCACTATACATCACAAGGGTTTGATCGTCTGTCATTTCTGACAAATACTTCATCACCAATCTATACTGTGCCCAGTTTTGAAAAACAGCGCCATTCCCGCCATACGTGATCAACTCATAAGGATGCTGTGCTACCGCGTGATCCAAATTGTTTTGAATCATCAGCATGATCGCCGCAGCTTGTTGAGACTTTGCAGGATACCAGTCAATCGGTCTTGCCTTGATCTCTTGATCGGGCATGTAGCGATACATATAAATACGACCGTAGGTGTTTAACTCAGCCGCAAACTCTTTTGACAACTCCGCATGAAGAGACGGGTCAAAATAGCGCAGCGCATTTCTCACCGCCAGCTTTTTCTCAGCAGGAGTGAGAATGTCCTTTCGTTTTGGAGCACGATTAACTTCTGCATTGAAATAAGGCATTTCAGGGTAGAGAGCAGAAATGTCTTGTTGGATCGATGCGCGAAGCGCCTCCTTTGTAAGTGGTTGTTGGGCCGTTAACATGCCGCAAAAGTAAGGGAATAATTACTTCTTGAACTTGCCGGTTTTCTTGTCGAAACCATAGGGGCAATGCTTACAGCCACTCTGACAACAGTGGCCTCTTTTTAAATGATACTTCTCTGTAAATACGATGTATCCCTCCGGGCTGTAATAATAGTCCGCGGCAGGGTCGTAGTTAGATTCGTTAAGTTCTGGTTCGTTCTCTTTCATCACAATGCTGGCTCAAATTTGAACAATCATTGATTAAACAATTAATAGATCATAAAGTTTATTCAACACGAATTGTTGATTTTTGCTCCATGAAAAATACCCGATGGGAATCTTCTAACAACGCCGATATCAAGCGTCTCGACTTACTTCACCCCATCGTGAGTGGTAATAAATTCTACAAATTAAAATACAACATCGAGCAGGCAAAGCATCTTGGTGTGGAACGTGTGGTGACATTCGGGGGGGCATATAGCAACCACCTTCATGCCGCGGCCTGGGCCTGTAAAGAGAATAATCTTCAACTCATCGCGCTCATCAGAGGAGAAGAGCCTGAACATCTCAGCCCAACCATTATAGACATCATAACATGGGGAGCACAAGTAGAATACATCACCCGTGACGCCTACGCGCACAAGGCCACCGAAGATTTCAAGATTTGGATTTTCGACACCTTTGGTCCTTCATTCATTATTCCAGAAGGTGGCGCTAATTTTCTTGGTGTAAATGGCTGCATGGAAATCCTAACTCCAGAGGATCAAGTGTATTCTGACATATTCTGCAGCGCAGGCACGGGCACCATGGCCTCAGGACTAGCGCTATCATTAAAGCCTCATCAAATACTGCATGTTGTTTCAGCGCTCAAAGGAGGCGGAATGAAACAACAAATGTTCGAGTTGATCAAATACTTTCTAATGGATGATGAAGCAGCTTCCGAAGTGTTGAAAAACGTGGTGTTTCATGAAGATTATCACTTCGGTGGCTACGCGAAAACCACTCCAGAATTAGAAGAGTTTATCGCTCATCAAAAAGCACATTTCGACCTGCCATTGGACAAAGTGTACACGGGCAAACTATTCAAAGCTTTTTTAGAAATTGAAAAAAATAATGTTTTTGAAAAAGCATTAATCATCCACAGCGGCGGTCTCCAGGGCAATCGAACGATTAGCGCTTCTTAATCCAAGCCTCTGGATTTTGAGCCACTCCGGTTTCTGAGTTTACCTTCCAGATCTCAAAGTGCAACAAATATTCATCGCCATCATACATGATGTTTCCGATTTTTTGTTTAATGCTCACTTTATCGCCAACCGACACATTCACATCGCTTAAGCCAGAGTAAACTGTTTTATAAGAACCGTGTGTGACAATCACGTTTTGACCCGCTCCAGGAATATTAAAAATACTGGTCACCTTTCCTTCAAATACCGCGAGTACGGAAGCGCCCTTCTCCGTAGCGAAATCGACACCGTTAGAATTTACTTCTACTCCTGCAATACTTGCGTGTGGGTGTTTGCCAAATCGTTGTGTGATCACTCCCGCAGATACCGGCCAAGGCAATGTTCCCTTGTTGTTTTCAAAGTCTTTGTTCAAAGCCACCACTTCTGGAGCGGCAGAGATATTGGGCTTCTTAGAAGTGTTCTCCGCAGGCGGTTTCGCTCCTGATGTGTTCCCTGCCTTCGCAGCATTTCTCGCCTCCGCTTCTGCCTTCTCTTTTTCTTTACGTGCAGCCTCCGCAATTTCTTTCCGAATGATCTCTTCAATCTTTGCTGCTAGTTTTTTACGGTCCTGCTCCTGCTTCTTTTGCTGCTCGCGCAGCTTCTTTTCTTCCTTTTGTAGGGAAGTCAATTTTTGCTGTTGGTCTTGCTTATTCTTGTTGATCTCTTCTTTCTCTTTCGCCTTGGCATTCGCTAGACTTTCCTTCTGTTGCTTGTCTTGTTGAAGCGCACTGATGTTTTGAGAAATCGAGGCTTTGATAGACACAATTTCATCCACATGTCTTTTTCTTACCTCAGCATAATGCTGTGTCAACTTCAATCGCTTGATGGCTTGATTGAAATTTTTAGAGGAAAAAATAAACATCAACTTATCATAAGACGACCTGTTTTTGTAGGCCTGTAGCACCATTTGAGAATACTCCTTTTTCAAATGATCCATCGATGCATTTAAAGAATTGATGTTCGATTCTTTACTGCCAATCTCTTTTTCAATTCCAGATATATCATTGTTGATGTTGCGCAGCAATTGTTCTCTGTATTTCAACTGCTCATTCAAAATGGCCAACTGACTACTCGTTACTTTTTGATTCGACTCTGATTCGTTGATCAACTTTTTGGTCAAAGCAATCTTCGCATTCAAATCATCTCGCTGCTTTTGAAGCTCCTCTTTTTTCCCTTGTCCAAAGCTTGGTGAGAATGTAAAAACACTGACTCCTGCAATCAAGAGCAATGAAACTACTATTACAAATAATCTATTTTTACGCATGGCTAGGGTGTGATTTTTCTTTCTAAGTCTGGTGCTATTTCGAAAGGAAACTCATAGGTTTTATCGGTGGCGATACGAACGGTCCGAAATTCAATTTGTTGTTGACCTCCTGCTTCCTTTACATCCAAAACGCAGCGTGTTGGATAGGTCTGCTCATTCTCCTCTTTGAAATCTTCGTATGTAATTTCTACGGTGCGCTGATTGATCAAATCATTGAATATCGAATGGACCAACTTGAAATTCGACGGGTCTAACCAATAACGGGAAACGATCAAGTTCTCATCATCGGCTTTCCTCACAGTACGCTGATATCGCGGGTCGTTGGGATTAACGATGATCGTATCAGTAGGTGAAAGTTTTCTGTCATCTACACCTACGACGCGGCGCACACGGCGCTTATATTTCGAAACCAATAAATACTGATTGTTGTCTATGCTTGTTCTGAATTTTCCTTCGTCTTTCTCCAAGCCTATAGCGTTTCCAACCAACAACTCTTGAAGCATTTCAAAATCAAAATCTACTCGTGCTAGCTCGGTCAATTTATCAAAGCGTTCTGCATAATAGTATTTATCATCTGGCAGCTTACTGATGTATTTCAAACTATCTGGTGTAATCAATACTCTGAAAACCTCGATGCCAAGCGCTGGAGAAATAGATATCCAAATGGCGCTATCCTTTTTCATTCGAATATTTGCTTTGAATCCTGTAGTTTCTCCAAGTTTTTTCAAGTCAACATCCAACTTCATTCCCATCCAATCATACTCAAATCGATTGCGTTCGTAGCGCTTCAAGAGATATCCCGCCGAACGGTCCTTTATAGGATCTACTGTTGCAGTAGTTTTAGAAGACTTACAACTTGAAAATGCTAGGATAAAAAAAGCAGCTAGGACGAGAATGACTCCTCCAAAACGCTTATGGATACTATAGTTCTTAGAAGAGATCATTCGAGACTTTTCGAAGTTATTTTATTATTCAGTTTATCAGAACCACCGCCAACTTCTTGCGCATCCTTCCACTTTTCTATCGCTCCTTGCACATTTCCATTTTTAAATAATATATCACCGTAGTGCTCTAGTACTTCACCGCTTGGCTTCGGGTCATACTGTATTGTTTTTTCAATCCAGATTAAAGCTTCTGTGTATTTCTGTTGCTGGAATAAAATCCACGAATAAGTATCCAAAAATGATGGGTTACTTGGCTCGCGATCCACCGCCTGTTTGCTCATGCTCGCGGCTTTTTCCAACTTCACTTTTCTCAATGATAAATAATAGGCGTAATTGTTTAATGTGAAAGAATCGTTGGGATTAAAAATTAGCGCTTTGTCATACGCTTCATCCGATTTCACATAGTCTTTGATCTTGTTATAGGCGCTTCCAAGAGATGAATAAAACTGCGACAGCAACAATGGGTTTTCAATAACTAATTCTTTACCAATGTTGAATTGATAAATAGCATCTTCGGTCTTATTCGTGCGCTCCAATCCAAAGCCATAGTACAAGTAAAACATTGGGTTATTTGGGAAAAGAGAAGTCGCTCTTTCGCCGTATTGAACCATCTCAGCATATTTACCCAAGCTCAACTGAATGCCGAGCGTTTGTTCCCACAATTGACTCTTCGTAGCATCGAGTTCAATCGCTTTTGTAAATGCTGCTAAGGCTTCATTATCTCTCGCATCTCTGAATAAAAAATCTCCCTTGATCGAATACGCCTTTGCCTCACTCTTATTAACCCCAATCATTATGTCGATCAGCTCGTAGGCTTGTGGAATGAAACTCGCGTTGGTTTCTGTTAATTGGTAATACTTCATCAGCACCATGATCTTTTGATCGATGCTCAGATCTGTTGTTCCGAACGCTTTTTTCAATTCTTCAAAAGAGCGTTTATCATCTCCCTCCATCGCATAAAACTCGCTTAATTGATAGCGCACTTGTCCGTTTTCTGGATCGGCCTTCACCATTTTTTCTAAGGCGATTTTTGCTTTTTCGGGCTTATTACTTCGAGAATAAAATTGAGCAACCACTCCCCAATAACGGGCTTCCATTGGATTTGCTTCCGCGAGCTTCTCAAGCTCCTTACCCGCTCTTTCCATATCGCCCAATTGCACAAACATTTCATGCTTGCGATAGCTGAGCTCTTCATACACTCCAACGTTTTTTTCTAATTCATCATATACCACTACCGCTTCTTTGATTTTATTTGCTGCAATCAATGCCGAAGCTTGATCATACAAAGCGTTTTGATCATTTGGATTGTATTGATAACAAGACTTAAATGATTTTGCAGCAAGATCAAACTTCGCGAGGTCCATATAAATTTCCCCTTGCAAACGATGGTACCAAGCATTGGTTGGCGCTTGCTCCAAACTTATCTTGATTCGCGGCGCCGCTGCGGTAGCATTCATGAAAACAGATCGCTCAATCCTTGCGATTTCATAATTCACAGCAGGCTCATTCGGAGAAATAGCAAGACATTCCAAAAAGCTTTTATAAGCCTTCTCTATTTCGCCTTTCGATTTTTGAAGTTGTGCCTGGAAAAATAATTCTTGAAAACGGGTGTCTACCTTCGGCTTGATTTGATCGGGCTCCAAGCTAGAATCGCCAGACTTTGGTGTGCCCGATGCTGTATCCTTGCTCTTGGAACAAGAAACCAATACGATCAATGCAAGCGCGATGAATGTGATTTGTGTCTTCAATCTTTTATTTTGAAATGGAATAATCTCCTAAGTTCAATACCTGTGCCGAAGGCTCTACTGCTGCGTAATTTCCGATCATCGAGTCAACCAAATTTCCTTGATTAACTTTTGAATTGCTCATGCAAATAGAATTTTTTACAACCGAATTAGTAATCGTTGCACCGCTTCCAATGGATGTGTGTGGCCCAATTACGGAGTTCGTAATGATGGCTCCCTCGCCGATATAACATGGCTCAAGGATAACACTGTTTTCAATTTTTGCAGATGCTGGAATCGTTAAAGTCTGTTGAATGTATCCCAAAACTTTATGATTTGTATCGATCATCGCGTCTTTGTTACCGCAATCCATCCAGTCTTGGACGGTACCAGGCGCAAACTTTGCTCCTTTACTTACCATATTGCGTAATGCATCTGGCAATTGGTACTCACCGCTATTCGTAATGTTATTATCAATCAAATATTGTAATTCACTCTTCAGTGCTGCACCATCTTTGAAATAATAAATCCCAATCATAGCGAGGTCTGAAACAAACTCCTGAGGCTTCTCTTTGAATTCTGTGATGACTCCTTCGTTGTTGACGATGACAACACCAAACTGTCTAGGGTCCTCAATTTTCTGAACCCATAGAACTCCATCTTTTGATGTGTCTAATTTGAAGTCTGCTTTGAATAATGTGTCTGCGAAAGCTACCGTAACAGGTCCCTCTAGAGCAGATGCCGCACATAAGATAGCATGCGCTGTTCCGAGTGCTTCGTCTTGATAATGAATGGTGCCTTTTGCTCCCAGCTTTTCAGCCACTTCAATCAAGTGCTTTTCTGCAGCCTCTCCAAATCGGCCTACTACGTAGGCGATCTCATCTACTTTTTGATCACTGATTGCAACAATATCCTCCACAAGCCTTTGTACAATTGGCTTTCCTGCAATCGGAAGAAGTGGTTTGGGAGTGGTTAATGTATGTGGGCGGAGGCGCTTGCCCATACCCGCCATAGGGACAATTATTTTCATATTACAAGTTAGCAATAGACAAAGGAAAGCACTACAACCTTAAATCCTGAAGGTTGCGCCAACGAGTAATGAACAATACAACGGGGAATTATTTCTTTCCTGTGCTGCCAAAACCGCCTTCGCCACGAGCTGTTTCACCTAAAACATCCACCTCTATGAGTGAGGCTCTCTCGTATCGAGCAATGACCATCTGTGCCACGCGATCTCCGGCTTGAATAACCTGCACTTCCGATGATAGGTTTACCAATAAAACTTTGATTTCTCCTCGATAGTCCGCATCAATCGTCCCGGGAGAATTAAGCACTGTTAGCCCTTGTTTAAAAGCTAATCCGCTGCGTGGACGAATTTGAGCCTCCGTTCCATCCTCCAAAGCAATGAATAGCCCTGTAGGAACAAGCACTCTTTGCAAGGGCTCAATAGAAATAGGCTCTTCAATATTTGCGCGCAAATCCATTCCGGCCGAGTGCTCCGTTTCATATTTCGGCAGCGGAAATCCCGACTTATTGATAACCTGAATCGCCATTATTTTCCTGTAAATGTTGGCTTTCTCTTTTCCATGAAAGCTCCTGTTCCCTCTTTGAAATCTTCCGTTCCGAAACAAAGACCGAACTCTTTTATCTCCGCCTCATAGCCAACTGCATTTTTCTTAAATCCTGAAAGGATTGCTCTGTAAGCAGACGCGATTGCAGAAGGAGAATTCTTCACAATCTTTCCTGCGATCTCCTCACATTTCGCAATCAATTCTGAAGCAGGAACAACGTGATTTACCAAGCCCCAATCCAATGCTTCTGTTGCTGGAATCATACCCGCTGTCGCAATCATTTCCATCGCCTTTCCCTTTCCTACAAGCTGCGTCAAACGCTGCGTTCCACCATATCCCGGAATTACTCCCAATGAAACTTCTGGTAAACCCATTTTTGCATTATCACTTGCTACACGAATATGGCAACTCATCGCTAATTCCAAACCTCCTCCAAGTGCAAAACCATTTACTGCAGCAATCACTGGCTTGCTCATGTTTTCTACAAAATCAAACAATAGCTTATGACCTCTGCGGCTAAGCATACGTCCTTCTTCAACACTAAACGCTGCAAACTCTTTAATGTCAGCGCCCGCTACAAAAGCCTTTTCTCCCGCACCAGTTAAAATGATTACACGCACCTCTGGATTAACATCAGCCAATGCCAACGCCTTGTTCAATTCCTCAATAGTGTTTTTATTGAGTGCATTCAACTGATCTGGACGGTTAATAGTGATAGTAAGAACTGCGTCCTTCTGTGATAAAAGTAAATTTTCGTATGCCATGCGGCAAAGATAGCGTTTGAGGTCTTACCTCAATACATTCACATGGCCAACTAATCGCTTTCTGCGGTCGATAGAATCATATTCAATGATCCATTGATATGTTCCGTCCTGAACATAATAACCATTCAATCCCGGAACCCACGGCGCATCAATATCTCTAGATTCGAAAATTAGATCGCCCCATCGATTGAATATCATCAAATGAAAACCTTTTATGTCTTGACCTACGGCTCGAAAAACATCGTTGATTCCATCGTTATCTGCTGTCACCGTATTGGGAACCCATATCGGAAAATACGGGGTAACCAAAACAGAATCACGACCCACACACCCCTCATCTGATATGACTTCTAAAACGTAATAAGTCGGTTCTAATGGTTGCGCAAAAGGAAACAAACAATTCGTACAACTCAATCCAGTCGATGGATACCATTGGTAGGTATTAGTAAATGCGCTGCCAATCAACTGCACGCGATCTGGATATTCGAATGACATATCTGGACCCGCAAATGGTTGTGGAGAATCCAGGATAAACACATCAACAGTTGCTGTAGATCCACAACCATTTTCATCGATTACATATAGGGTAAATGTGGTGGTTTCTGTTGGTGAAAGTGTTGTCGTGTCGTTGTCAAATGGAAATGCAAAATTTTGCGGCTCCCAGCGATATTCGACACCTCCAAATCCAAACGCTGAAACACTACCCCCATCACATATTACTCCTCCGCCCTCTGCAATAGCCGCAGGTGGAATGACTTGCACAGTCACTTCATCTGTGCCTTGAGCACATGCATTGGTCAACAAAACGGAATAGGTGGTGGTCGAAGTTGGCGTCGCCACAGGATTAGCAATCACTGCGCTGGACAAAGTATTCGAGGGTGTCCATAAATAACTACTCGCGGGCTGTGCTTGAAGTGTTACATTATTTCCAAAACATATCGTGATGGTATCGTAAACTAAACCACCAATACCCTGCGCATCAACTGTTATCGTAACATCTTCATTTGCCACACAATTATCAGCAGTTGTGATTTCAACTGAATAGGTAATCGATTCTGATGGGGTACTCGACACCAAACCGGAGGTATTCGTGTCAAGATATAAATTGGGCGTCCACACGTATGCCGCCCCACCCGTGGCTTCTAAAGTTACGGACGACCCAATACATATACTTTGGTTTTCACTGATGCCTGTATTCAATTCAAAAACATCTACAAAAACAGAAACTGTATCTATTCCACACTCATTTTCATCTACCAAAAAGAATGTAGTCGGCGCGGCAACAACTGCTGTTGGTGTCAATATTGTTTCGTCAGATAAAAGAGGATTATCTACCCAATAGGCAAGCGAGGAGCCGCTTCCTTCTAGTGAGACTTGTGTGTCTGGACAAACAGGCGCTACAGGGGCTATTGTTGGTGTTGGGCCCGGCAAAATTGTAATCATTACCGATGTTGTATCGCCAATCAAACATTCAAGTTCTGTATCAACTATCAATTGTACCTCATAAACGCCCGGGGAAGCATAAATATGGCTCACATTACTTTCTGTGGACGTAAACCCATCTCCCAAAACCCACTCAAAACTATCCCCCCCTTGACTTAAGTTCAAAAAATTTGCTGGTGTCCCTACACATATTTCACTAGGTCCATCTATCTCCACAGAAGCTTCAATTTGCCCTAGATTAAATCGGAATACCCCAAGATTACAGCCGGGGCTTGGATTGGTAGGACTCCATGCACCAGGACTACTAGGGAAATCACTGTTCCCTTGACATCCCGCACAAACAGCTTGATAGACGGTTCCGTTTTTCGCAAAACGAGAAGTCCCTCCATCAACGTGCTCAGCGCTTTCTCCTCCGCCCAAATAAGATGCATAAATCAATCCGGTAGCGTTTGGCTCAAGCACACACAAATAAAAATCGCTGCCATCTGTATTCGGCTGATAAGCATCTGGCGATATGGGTAAACCAACTGTTGTGCTGAATTGAGCATAGCAATCATAAAAACCTCCACAAGTGGTAGAATTAGTTTGACCGCCCCATCCACTAAAAAATATTTGATCGCAATCGCTCACCAAAAACGCTGTCAGTGAAATATCAATCTCGCCGGAGCCCGTGCCGATCGTGGTTGTCCATAAAGCAATCGTCAATGTTTGATTGAACTTTCGAATGAACTGACCGCTATTAGACTGGCCATAAAGTCCCGAACTAATTGGCATATCTCCTTCCGTCTGACCTAGTGCATAAATATTTCCTTCCATATCTGTTTGAAGAAAATATACTTGATCATACTCGGGAGTGCCCACGAACGTTCCATTAATAACTGAAAAATCGGATGGATTAATTCTCAATATAAACCCATCCGTTTCGTCATCAAACACATTGTCCGCACCCCCCGTCACATGCGGGAAATCCAGGCTCTTTGTGCCGCCAGCAACAATCAAATTATTTTGATTGTCAAATTCAATTGCATAACACGCATCATTATCCACTCCTCCTAAATAAGTTGCTAGCTGCAATGCAGACAGATCACTACTCATTTTGAAAAGTAATCCATCTGAAAAGCCTCCGCCATAGCTCGTTTGAGCACCGCTCGACAACATCGGGAAATCACCGCGCGTGCAGGAGGCTACATAAATATTATTCTCATCATCAATATTTATTTCCCCTCTGAATGCATCACCATAATTGTAATATAGCTGGTCAGAATTATTCAAACCATCATTGCCCGGACCACCAACAAACGTTGATGCCAAAAGGCCTCCAGCATTACTAAACTTACTTACAAAAATGTCACACCCCAACAGATGACTGCTTGTAAAAAATCCAACCATCGAAAACTGAGGTCCACCCACAAAAATTGGTTGATATACACCGCTAGTCACCGCTAAATCTGGACTGCCCGTCACACCCATCAACAGAATGTTGTCCTCCGAATCAACTATTAAACTGTGCGGCGTTTCTTGACGAGATCCACCGAAATAAGTGGAGTATAGAAGCTGTGTCCCATTCGCTGAAAACTTTGATACACCAATATCCATATAATTGGTAGTAGCACCATTAAAGCTCTCGCTGAAAGCTCCAGCAGTAGTGGGATAGCCCGGATTAAAAACTGCCGCACCCGAAATTAGATTCTCAGACAAATCATTGCATGCTGTAAAACCAAAGTTTGATGCCGTTGAACCAACAAACGTTGAAAAAGCCACTTCCGGATCAATGATCAAATCAATGTTCTGATCGTATTCTCCTAAATGAAAACCTACAACTCCCTTTACTAATTGATAGCTACATTCAATAGGAACAACCTTTCCAGACTTTACTTGATAGGCAAAAGGCCTTGCCTCCACAACCCTTCCTACACTGGTTTCAATATGAAGTTCTCCATCAACCAATGAATACCCATTGGTGTGCTGATATTCAAATTGAATAACGCTAGCGGATGCTCCAGGATGGACAATAAAATCATACTTCAAACTGCCAGAAGGTGCATGAATTCGAGCGTCGATTTTTTCATAAACATTTTTGAGAAGACTCGAATTATAAGCACGAACACCACTTGCCCAAGTGCTCTCTTCACCAACAAAATAATTCAAGTAGTAAGACTTAGGTGTCTCACCCAATAAGGTTGCCGAGTTGCTGCCGACCCAACGAACACGATAATTGTGTCCTCGAATTGAATCAACCAAATCCATATTCCCTGGATGAAGCGCTTGAATAAATTTCGGATCTAAAAGCTGATAGGTCAAACCATGATTTTCAATCCATAATTTTCCCGTGGGTAAATCGGCAGCAGCAAGAACTTGAGCAGGCCATTGGCCTTTATTTTCAACAAAAGAAACTTGAGTCCACGACAACACAGGGACCTGAATAAAGATCAATATGAGCAATCTAAATACGTGCTTCACAATCTATAGACAAAGGAGAAAGCGCTAAAGTTGTAGCGTAGAGTAAATATATAGGTTAAATGCCGTACTCAGATTCCAACTGAACACTTTACCTTTCGCCCAAAATCAAATAATAAATCATCATGAAAACAAACAAATGGCTCAACATTCTAGGTGCAGCCGCAATTGCAACCGTTTTAATGGGTTGTCCTTACACCTCAACCGTTCCTCTCAGTAACCCATCAATCAAAATAGCAGATAGCTATGTGGGCACTTGGGAAAAGCAAAATGGCGACGGAGCAACACTCGAGATTTCCAAGGCAAGCGAAACAACGATGAAGCTAACTGAAAAATCAAGCGCGACCGCTGAACCAGTTTATTACATGGCACACTTCACAGATATCGCAGGAACTCTTTTTGTAAACGTAAAAGAAGACTCTGAATACAGCTCTTACAACCTTTACAAAATCGAAAAACAAGGCGATTTCAAAATCGTTGTATCGGAAGTAACTCCTTATATCAAGGAAACTTTTGACAACTCTGATGCAATGAAGAAATTCTTCGAAGCCAATATGAAGAACAGCTACTTCTTCACTACAGAAGATGTTTCTTACTTCAAAGTAAAATAATTTAGTTTTTGTCTAAAAAACAAAAAGCCTCCCATTGCTGGGAGGCTTTTTTATTTCATCTATTCAGAATTACTTCTGAATAATAATACTCTCGTGCTGCACGCGATCATTGCTAATCACTTCTAAGTGATAAGTGCCCGCTGCAAACTTGCTCACATCAAATGTATTTGTTGCGCCTGTCGCAATGTTCATTTGCGTTGACTCAATCAATTTACCTGTGTGATCAAACATTCTGATTTGAACCATACCAGAAACAGAAGCGCTGTAGATATTCAAACGACCAGTAGTTGGGTTTGGATAAACGCTAACCATAGTGTCAGTTGAAATCGTTTCAGAAACGCTGTCTGGATCAGAACAATCGCTGCTCAATACTGGTGAAGTAATGAAGCATGATGGAACCGCAGCAGATACTACAGTAATCACTACTTCTTGGTCATTCGGGAATGGACCTACTTCAATAGTACCCAAGAAATTCACAGTGTACTGCGCTTGGTTGTAGCTATTAGTAACAATGTAAGGTGAACCATTTCCAAGGTCTGTGATAGACATTGTTACGAAATAATTCTGTAAGTCACCATCGTTACAGTGAGCTGTATAAGTAACAACTGGCCAATCACATGTGAAAACACATGATCCGTCGTCTTCAGTCGCAGTTGGATTGTAGTTCAACGCTTCTGGGTCTGTACATCCTAAGATTGGGTCATAGTTACATGAGCCATCATCAATTGTTGCTGTTGAATCATAGTTTGTAGCATCTGGGTCTGTACATCCTGCACATGTCAAGTACTCACAGCTTCCATTATCATAAATAGCTGTTTGAGAATAGTTACATGCATCTGGATCCAAGCAACCAAACTGTGCATTGTAGATACAAGAACCATCATTTACAGTAGCATCAGCATTATAGTTCAATGCTGTTGGGTCTGTACAACCTAATACTTCATTATCATCGATACATCCGTTGTTCGGAGGCAAGTTACCTGAGCAAACTCCGTAAACGTCGATGCTAGGTGCACCTATCACGTCTCCGCAGTCATAGCCCCATGTAGCACAGTTGAAATCAACTGGTGCCCCAACCCAATCATATGTTCCATTGTCAGCAAAGCCATCACCCAACCAAGTCAATACTCCAATTGAATGAGATGTGCCAGCACAGTCACAAATTGAAATTTCATTGTTACAGTTACCTGTAATAAATGACTCAACTGGTGAAACTGATCCATCAGACAATACATAGAAGAAGCTATAAGAAGTGTTTGTAGCAAAGTTGAAGAACTGAACATTGCTTCCGCTCACCAACTCACCTTCTGCATATTCAAATGGCGTGTACTCTCCACCGTCAACAGCAATATAAATTGTCGCAACGCTGCAATCACCATCGTAGTTAATATCAAGAGAAACTGAAGGAGAAAGTGTTTCATTCTGGTAGTCAACACATGCTTCTGCATTGATGTCCAATATCAAATTAGAACAAGCCTCTCCACCAACACAGAAATCTTGTGTGTAGATAGAACCGAAGTCACCACCACCAGTTACTAGATCGCCAGTTTCATCATAAACTACGAAATAACCAGGTGTGTCGCAGTCTACAGAACCTAAACCATCACCAAATGAGTCAGTGATTACAAAGGTGTAACAACCTGTAGGCAAGCACATCGGCTGAGTAACCATGCTGTTTGGATCAACAAAGAACGTCTCATCAAAGGAATAAACGATCTCGCCATTCTCATTGATAATCTGAACTGCCGTCTCTTCTGCATAACAGTCAATAGCAACTTCTACAACGACGCCATTACAAATTTGATCTACACAACCATTACCAGGAGGTAAGTTACCATAACAAACACCGAATGGGTCAAGGCTAACACCTACGCCAGCATCATCACAGTCAAAGCCCCAAAGCTGACAGTTGAAATCAACAGGAAGCTCATCGTTCCACAAGAATGTACCATCATCCAAGAAGCCGTCACCCAACCAAGCTGTCGCTTCAATTGGTAACTGAGTGCCTGCACAGTCACAAATAGTTTCGCCACTCAAACAGTCTTCCGCTGTGTAAACAACGATATCTGACTGCTCTCCATTCTCTAACATATAGTACAAATAATAAGTAGCACCTGGTGTGAAATAATATTCTTGAACACTACCATTTCCAACACCATCTGCAGAAATATCCAAGACGTCAAAGTTTACTCCGCCATCAGTTGAATAGTAAATAGAGTTGACAAAGCAAGTTCCCACATACTCAAAATATAAATCCGCTGTAGCGTAGCTAACTCCATTTACTGTCAAGCATTCTCCTGCTACAACTTCCAAGTTTGCATTACCGCAAGTTTCATTGCAATCACCTGTGGTGAAGAATCCTGTATTGCTTTCTGTTCCATCAGAGAGAATTACATAATACTGATAATTGGTATTGTTCAAAAGCCCTGTGATATACATAGACTCTCCAGACAAGAAACCAAACGCAGAAGCATCTAACTCTACCCAACCTTCGATAGCGTTATAGGTCATGATGCTTGCAACTGTGCAATCTCCTGTATAATTTGCCACAAACTCATACTCATTGAATCCACCAGCACAAGAAACATATGCTGCTGTAGTATTAATGAATGTGCATGGATCTGCACCTACACAGAATGAGTAGATATCGCTAGTAGTGTAAGTCGCATCACCTTCAAACAATGTATTGTTCTGGCTGTCTAAGGCAAAGAAGAATCCATCATTAGCGCAAGTGCCTGCACCGTCTGACAAGCCATCTCCGAATGAATCGTAGATTTCAAAAGTGTAGCAGCCAGCGTTCAAGCAGAGTGTCGTTGGATACAAAACATCTCCGAATGCAATTGGATAGACATCTTGTCCTACGAAGTAAACCAATTGATCAAACTGATCATAAACAGCCCAAGAAACCTCGTCGCCGTAGCAATCTGGGTTAATGGCAAAAGTTACTTCTTCACATCCTGCAAAGCCACAATCACCCGTAGTGATTTCTATTTCGTTGGTCAAAGAGCCGTCTGATAACTGACCATAAATTGCGTAAGTAGTAAATTCCGTTGCACCAGTTAAATTTACCGTCTCACTATGAGCGAGCGGTTGATTCAAAGGTAATGCAGCGTAAGCTCCTCCATTAACTGACACATAGATAGTACCGATAGTACAGTTGCCAGCTATCGCCGCTGTCAAATTAATAGTTGGAGTACCAGCATCACATGGGCCTGGTGATGATACAATATAGCTGTCGCAACCACCCGCAACTTCAGACACCAAGATCACCTCAAGAGGTGCACAAGTTTGATTAGTAGCGCAGTTGTATTCATTCATCTGAATACGAACAACTCCCGTGTAAGTAGCTGTCCAAGTATAATCCGACGCGTTGTTAGCACACAGAGAGCCGTCATCATCACCTCCTAGGTAAGCACCTGTGTTGGTAAAAAGACTTAGCTGCGTGTCATACGTAGTTCCACACGTGTTAAAATTGTAAACGTTGCCAGCAACTACACTTACAGTGTAATACTCGCCACCCCATGCACATGATGTGTAGCCCGAATTTGCCGCACCGACACCCGTAGGAGTCAAGTCGTCATAAAAAACTCCATTGTTCGTGCACTGAGCACTTACATTGGCAAGGCTACCCAACACAAAAAAACAAGCCATAAGAAGCTTGAAAATGTTAGTAGATGTTTGATTCATAGTGAAGTATTTAATTAAAAATTAGCCATCAAAAGTAAGGCTAATATTTGCCCTCATCGACCTTTCTTTTTAAACAATTTTGTTTTCATTACCCTAAAATGAATATTCGTTTACTAATCCCCAAAAAATGTTGCTCTGTGACAGATAATTGCAATTTTTACTTCTTTGATAAATGAACTTTTTAGCATTTTTCATCTTCTCTCTATTACATTTGAAGCGAAAAGTGGCAACAATAGACGACATACAAGCTCCCATCAAATCTGAAATGCTCGAGTTCGAGACTTATTTCAGAAAAGCTATGAAGAGCAACAACGGAATCCTTGATAAAATCACACATTACATTATCAAGAGAAAGGGCAAACAAATGCGCCCCATGTTCGTCTTTCTTTCAAGTAAAGTGTGCGGCGGCGTTACTACTTCTACCTACAACGCAGCTTCTCTAATCGAACTTCTGCACACTGCAACACTCGTTCACGATGATGTCGTCGATGACGCACAAACAAGACGCGGATTTTTTTCTATAAATGCTCTTTGGAAAAATAAAATCGCTGTCCTCGTTGGCGACTACCTCCTCTCAAGAGGCCTGCTCCTAAGCGTCGATAACAAAGAATTCGACCTCCTTCGTATCGTAAGCACCGCCGTAAAAGAAATGAGCGAAGGTGAACTTTTACAACAAGAAAAATCTCGCCTACTCAATATCACTGAAGAGGTCTATTATAAAATAATAACCCAAAAAACAGCATCTCTCATCGCGTCATGCTGTGAGTCAGGAGCCGCGGCTGCAAAGGCCTCCGAAGAGGATATCAAGAAAATGCACGACTTCGGAATCAACGTGGGTATGGCTTTCCAAATCAAGGATGATCTCTTCGATTATGGCTACGGAAAGGATATCGGAAAACCCGTTGGAATCGATATTCAAGAAAAGAAAATGACTCTGCCATTGATCTACACGCTCTCAAAAAGTGATCGATCCACAAAAAAACACCTCGTCAATATTGTCAAAAATCACAACACGAATTCAGCGAAAGTAAAAGAACTCGTAAAAGCAGTTGTAGACGCCGGAGGTATCGACTATGCAGTGATAAAAATGGAAGAATTTCGTAAAAATGCCCTCGACATTCTCGCTACCTTCCCCGACAGCGAAGCAAAAAAATCGCTTGAAAAATTAGTGCACTACACCATCGATCGTGATAAGTAAAATGAAAGTACTCGTATATCTATCAGCAATCATCATCAGCTTTAGCGCTTGCAAAGGCAAGCAATCTGGTTCAGAAGTCAACATTCAATTGCCAGCAAATGTCATTGAAAAAGTAGAAGAACGATTCGAACCAAAAGAAAATGAAAAGCTCGGATCACCTAAAAAAGCCATCTATCTCGACACCTTAACAAACCTCAAAGTTTCTGAGAAATTTTTCTATGAAGATAAAAAAATCTACATGGAATATGCATTCGATAAAGGTGTCAAAAACGGCCCTGCAATGGCGTTCTATGAAAACTCCAATCCTTGGAGCCTTCATAATTATAAAGACAATGTGCTCCACGGTGCTTACAAAACGTGGTTTGAAAATGGCCAACTGCGCATCGAAGGTCAATACGACAACGGAGTAAAAATCGGCAACTGGAGATTCTTTGACGAAAAAGGAAATGTCATAGAAGAAAAAAACTTCTCTGAAAATCCAGAACAGTAATCTAACACCACGTTGTTGGCATAATACATGACTCTACCCGCAAACACGAAGCGTGGCTTCGTTAATTTGTAAGGTATGAGAATCTTCCTCGCATTTATTTCAATTCTATTCGCGCTCTATTCTAACGCAACAAACATTGCCTTAGAAGAAAAAATCTCTGCTGTAGAATACATCGAAAAATGGCGAGAAGAAGCCATTCGTCAAATGGTCTTGCATAAAATCCCGGCAAGCATTACCATCGCTCAAGGCCTACTCGAAAGCGGAAACGGCAACTCTCGACTCGCAATCGAAGGAAACAATCACTTCGGAATCAAATGCCATAGCGATTGGAAAGGCGCCACCATCCATGAAGATGATGAAACGCGAAACGAGTGCTTTAGAAAATATAAAAACGCTTCTGAATCATTTGAAGACCATTCTATTTTTCTTCAGAAAAAAAGATATGAGTCACTCTTCACTCTTGATATAACAGACTACAAAGGATGGGCACATGGATTGAAAAAATGCGGCTACGCTACCAATCCAAAATATCCTCAACTACTCATCAATCTCATCGAACAATACAATCTGACGGACCTCGACAAGGAAGGGTTAAAGCACATTAAAAATGGCAGCACTCCCCCAAGAAACAAGAGAGAGTCAAATTCGAAAAAAGAAAAAAACACCTCGTCTCAAAAGGATGAAACCAGAAAGGAAATCGTTCTTTCTAATAACAGAGAAATCGGTGTAAGCGAAAATCGAATCAAGTTCATCACAGCGAAAGAAGGCGACACTGTTGAGTCCATTGCAAAAGACCTCGACATGGCTCCTTGGCAAATAAAAAAATACAACGACCTTGAAAGCAATCAGCATATTCAACCCGGTCAAGTCATCTACCTCCAGCCAAAACGAAATAGCTCCAAACTCAGCGAATACGAAGTGAAGTCTGGAGACACAATGTGGAGCATTTCACAAGCTACTGGCGTCAAGTTGAGAAAGCTTTATAAAAAAGCCGCACTAACACCTGGCCAAGAACCGGCGCCAGGCACCGTTATCAAACTAAAATAAAAAAGGCCCTACCGAAGTAGAGCCTTTATCCGTTGCCCGAGCTGGATTCGAACCAACACAAACTGAACCAAAATCAGTTGTCCTGCCATTAGACGATCGGGCAATCTATCGCTTAAAGCGGGTGCAAAATAAATGCATTCTTTTCATCTATGCAAAACTTTTCTGTATCCTACATTAGCTTTCTGAAAATAAAGCCATTTTATCGTGGAAAAAATTGCAAATTACATTGATGGTCAACTAGTTGAGCCAACATCAAAAAATTATCTCGAAAACGTTAATCCTGCCACAGGAAAGGTTTATTCCCTCATTCCTGACTCAACAGGCGACGATATCGAGCTTGCATACCAAGCCGCAGCAACCGCTTTTCCTTCTTGGTCAACCACCTCAATCAACGATAGATCAATCATTTTATCAAGAATTGCTGACCTCATCCAAAAAAACCTGCACGAACTCGCTTTAGCGGAGTCAATTGACAACGGAAAGCCGGTCTCACTTGCCACACAAGTAGACATTCCGCGTGCAGAATCGAACATAAGATTTTTTGCCACAGCTATTCAGCATTTCGCCAGCGAGGCACATATCATGGAAGACAAAGCCATCAACTATACCAACAGAAAGCCCATCGGTGTAGTCGGCTGCATTTCTCCATGGAATCTTCCACTTTATCTTTTTACTTGGAAAATAGCCCCAGCCCTCGCAGCAGGCAATTGCGTAATCGCCAAACCTTCTGAAATAACCCCAATGACAGCCTATCTCCTGTCGAAGCTTTGCATAGAAGCTGGCTTGCCGAAAGGGGTGCTCAACATCGTTCATGGACTCGGCGCCAAATGCGGAAATGCGATGGTGGCCCACAAAAAAATCAAAGCAATATCATTTACCGGTGGCACCACTACCGGCGCACACATCGCGTCCATCGCTGCACCGATGTTTAAAAAACTCTCTCTAGAACTTGGCGGCAAAAACCCAAATATCATCTTTTCTGATTGTGACTTCGATAAAATGATTGCCACAACTATTAGATCCTCTTTTAGTAATCAAGGGCAAATTTGCCTCTGTGGCTCTCGAATCCTCATCGAAAGACCTATCTATGAAAAATTCAAAACAGCTTTTCTAGAAAAGGTGAATAAGATGACAGTTGGAAACCCTCTTGCACCCGAAACACGCATGGGAGCTGTTGTTAGCGAAGGGCACATGAACAAGGTCTTGAGCTATATCGAACTCGCAAAACAAGAAGGAGGCACCGTTCTAACTGGAGGTGAAAGAGTGTTTTTAGATGGAGAAAATAAAGACGGATATTTCATTGCTCCTACCGTTATCGAAGGCCTCGGGCCAAACTGTCGCACCAATCAAGAAGAGATTTTCGGCCCCGTGGTAACAATCGCGCCTTTTGATTCCGTCGAAGAAGCTGTGGAAAACGCCAATTCAACAATGTACGGATTAGCAGCTACTCTTTGGACAAGCGACCTCTCAAAGGCTCACAAAATTGCAGCTCAAATAGATTCAGGAATTGTATGGATTAACACATGGCTACTCCGAGATCTTCGAACACCATTTGGTGGTGTCAAAAGCTCTGGTGTTGGCCGTGAAGGCGGGTTCGAAGCTTTGAAGTTTTTCACTGAAGCACAAAACGTCTGTATTGAGCTTTAGTCCTCAATCGACTTTGATCCATTCGTAAAAAACCAGCCAAATAGCTCGTTGAACCTAGATTCGGTTCGGCGAATAAAACTTGAAAAAGAAAATAGGGCTTTCATGTCGTTTCTTAGTGTGTAGAAGAACTCAAGTCGCATTCCGTTTGTTGTCTGAACAATTTAAAAGAATTGCGAATTATTGCTTTTCTAACATGTTTTAACGAATCAGAAAACCACGTGTTACACAAATACTGGTTGGCGGCCATGGCTAGCAATAGAAGGGTATAGAAATGAGAAGCAGAAAGAAAATAATAAACCTCGATGGGGTGGTCTACAGAGACAAACAAGAAGCGCTCGACCATCTCACCGCTTTAGAAAAAAATAAATCTACGATCCACGGACTTGAAATCGTGATCTTATCCAACACATCCATAACAACGGACATGTACAAAACGGTGTGGTACTCCTCCCAGCAAAATGTTTACGACCTAGCAAGAGCCTTTATCACCGAAAAAATGGGGGGCGCTTGGAACTATATTGAGTTTAAATGAGATACTAATTCAAAGTTTCCTCTTCTTAATAACTCTGTTTAAAACTAAAAAATTCCATTTTGTCGAATTCCTTGAAACTCTAGCAATTTAGTAACGTATTTTCAGTTATTCGAAAACCCTTGTAAATCAAGGTTTTTTCAACCCGCAAGTTTTACTATTTTTACTCACCTCAAGGAAAACCAGGAAAATCATGAAGAGGATTGTACTTCTATTCTTGTGTTTAGCAGCTGGAACTGCTTCACAAGCCGCACTAATGAACGACTCTATTCCGTCGTCAAAATCGAATATTAAAATTTCTCCTGACGATCCTGAGATACTCGCGATCGACAAAGCCCTTGTTGCTAATTATCTCAACCATTTTTGTTACTCTTCAGACAAAAACTTGCTTAACGCACACGGCTACACCGCTGATCAAGTTCCTACTTTTTCTCCAGAAGTCATTTCTGAGAGAATGAAGGCTCTAGATGCTGAAACACCGTTCGACCTTGTGTACAACAATACCGTTCAGGGTTTCATTGATCTATATTCAATCAGAAGACGCGACATTTCTACCAAAGTGCTTGGAATGTCTCAATTATACTTCCCGCTTTTTGAGGAAGCTCTAGCGAAATACGAGATTCCATTAGAGATGAAATACCTCGCCATCGTTGAATCTGCGCTCAACCCTTCAGCAATCTCATCTGCGGGTGCTGGCGGATTATGGCAATTCATGGTGGGTACTGGAAAAATGTATGGTCTTGACGTGAACAGCTACCAAGACGAGCGTTTCGACGCATACAAGTCAACGGAGGCGGCTTGCAAATACCTAAAGTCTCTGTACAATACTTTCGGAGATTGGCAGCTCGCGCTTGCAGCATACAATAGCGGTCCTGGAAACGTAAACAAAGCCATTCGCAGATCAGGCGGCAAGCGTGATTTCTGGGAAATTAAGCCTTTCCTTCCAAAAGAAACACAAGGCTATGTTCCTGCATTCATTGCTGTCAACTACGTGATGAACTACGCTTCTGAACACAACCTCTATCCTGCTAATCCAACAAGAACTTTCTACGAAGTGGATTCTATTCACGTAAAAGATCGCGTTGACTTCAATGCTCTTTCATTTGTAATTGGTGTTCCTGTTGATGAAATCGCTCAATTAAACTGCACGTACAAACTACGTGAGATTCCTAATAACAATAAGAAGCACTACCTCATTCTCCCAACAGAGAAAATTGGTCTCTTCATGAAAAATGAAGAGCTTGTTTACGAGCAAAGCAGAGAGCAGGAAAATCCTGCGTCGAACATGCTTGCAAATAACCCAGAGCCTTCTAAGCAACCAGAAAAAGCTGCAAATACAACAGTTGCCGCTAACAACAACTCAGGCAAGGAAGTCAAGAAAACAGTTTGGGAAGATTCATGGAAAACCCACAGTGTAAAAAGAGGTGAATCTCTCGGTAGCATCAGCGATAAATACGATGTCAGCCTTGCAAACTTGAAGAAGTGGAATAAAATCAAGGGTTCTAAAATCGTTCCTGGTCAAAAGCTGAAGATTCAAACAAAAGTGAAAAAGACGATCACTGTTAATGTTGAAGAAGAAGAGAATACTGCAAGCGCTACCCCAACTCCACAGCAAGAAGAAGAGCGCACTGAGGATGTTGCTGACAACACACCAGCACAGCAAACTACCGCGCCAGCTAAAGCTCCAGAAAAAGTAAAGGAAAAGCCAAACGCAACTCCTAAGTACAAATACTATACTGTGCAGCCAGGCGATACTCTTTGGGATATCGCAGCTAAACACGATGGTGTTTCTATCGAGCAAATCAAAAAACTAAACTCCGGCCTGAAAGAAAACAAACTTGCCGTTGGTCAAAAAATTAAAATCAAAATAATCGGATAATAATGAAAGTTGAAAACGGCAAAAATGTAGAGGTTCACTACACATTGCACATTGATGGACCAGAAGGTGAAATCGTAGAACAAACCACTGGTGGAGAACCCCTCCGTTTTGTGTTCGGTCAAGACCCAATGCTTCCAAAATTTGAAGCTGCGCTTCAAGGTTTAGGTGCTGGCGAAAAATTCACTGTTGCAATTGCATGCGCAGACGCATACGGCGAAGAAGATCAAGACTTCTATATGGAGTTTGAAAAGAGCGAATTCCTTGACGAAGACGGCCAATTTGATGAAGAACTTTTCGCTGAAGGTGAAGTAGTACCAATGCAAACACCAGACGGCCAAATGGTTCAAGGTGTGGTTGCTGAAGTAAAACTGAATACCATTATCATCGACTTCAATCACCCACTTGCCGGCGAAAATCTTTTCTTCGAAGGCGAAGTGGTAGCAGTAGGTTAATTACAGCTATTTTGTTGATAAAGCATATAGGAAGGGTGCCGAAACATCGACACCCTTCTTTTTTTTTGTACCCTAAACATTCTGTCTGTGGCGAGATCCCTTTTTAAAACCAGCGGTAGTACTTTGTCTTCCTTCTCAACGGTAGTAGGAATCACACTCGTGCTATCCATGGTTGGTGCGCTACTTACAATACTTCTGGTGGCCAACTCTGTCACAAAACACTTTAAAGAACAACTTACCGTGCAGCTCTTCCTGCAAGAAGGCGCGGAAGAAGTAGAAATTCTAAGTTTCAAAAAAGAAATTGAAGCCCAAGATTTCAGCGGATCAGTTCAATATACCTCTGCTGAACAAGCCGCACAAACAATGCAAGAAGAACTCGGTGAAGAGTTCGTAGAGTTTCTCGGCTACAATCCCCTACCGGCCTCGATAGACATTCAGATCGACCCCGCATTTGCTGAATTAGATAGCCTAGAATCTAAGATCGCCATAGCAGCCAATAATCCACTCGTCGACGAAGTCGTGTACCAAAAAGGACTGCTCCAAATGGTCAATGAGAATATTGGAAAATGGAGCCTCGGCCTTCTAATCATCGGTGTCCTCTTTTTAATTATCGCAGTTGTACTCATCGTAAACACCATTGAACTAGCCATCTTCTCCCAAAGATTCATTATCAAATCAATGCAATTAGTGGGGGCAACTCATTGGTTTATTCAAAAACCTTTTTTGAAAAAAGGACTATGGTTCGGAGTGCTCGCCTCTATCTTTTCATTGACTATTCTGAGCGCCATTCTTTTCTATTTCCGAGAGCCTCTCGCCGACGTTATCACAGTTCTTATCCAAGATCACAATTACATCATTCTGCTTGTTGCAGTGCTCGGAACTGGTCTTTTAGTCTCTTGGCTTGCCACGGCCTACGCCGTTCGTCGCTTCGTGCGCTCTACACACAACGACCTTTATTAATCCCGTTTATCCATTCATCAAGGCCGTTCATTGGCTATTTGATACACTTCTCCATCTTTTTCACCGAAAACTCAGTCTTTTCGCCATTTTCGTATTGTTAACTGTCTAAAAGGCAGCCGCATTTCAAAATTTTCATCGAACAACAACATTTGTTTGACATACCGAATGGATAGTTTTATTATGTTTGGCGCCCTATAAAACCGTTAATGACCAAAGGTCAAATACCTTTTAAACCAATTTCAAATCCATAATCTGTAACAACCCTTTAAAATCAAAAGTGTTATGAGCAAAAAGCAACAGTCATCAGGATCAGATCTTAGCGCGATCTTCCCATACATTGCAATTCCAATTGCTTTGTTGGTAGGTGTTCTTCTTTACATGTATGTGCTAGGTAATCCTGCAAACTTCGAAGGTGGAGATCCTGTAAAAGGTCACCCTCTCAACGTATTAGGTACAGTTCACAAAGGTGGTATCATCGTATCCATGCTTATCACTGTAAACCTTGTAGTTCTTATCTTCACTATCGAGCGCTTTATCAGCCTTGCAAAAGCAAAAGGCCGTGGTAGCGTTGATGCTTTCATCCGTCGTGTGCGCACTATGCTAAACAACGGTGAAATCGATAAAGCTGTTGCTGAATGTGACAAGCAAAAAGGTTCTGTTGCTGCAGTTCTTCGCGCTGGTCTTACAAAGTATAAGGCTTTGGAAAATGAACCAAACTTGGACAAAGAAGCTAAAGTAACTGCTATCAAGCAAGAACTTGAAGAAGCTACTTCTCTTGAATTACCAATGCTTTCTAAGAACCTAGTGGTATTGTCTACTAGTGCTTCTCTTGGGGTACTTGTTGGTCTTCTTGGTACTGTACGTGGTATGATTTCGTCGTTCGAAGCAATGGCAACTGCTGGTGCTCCTGACGCAACGGCTCTTTCACTAGGTATCTCTGAAGCACTTATCAATACCTTCCTTGGTATCTTGGCTTCTGCCCTAGCGATCATCTTCTTCAACTTCTTCAGCACACGTATCGATAGCTTGACTTATGGAATCGACGAAGCTGGATTCTCTGTAGCGCAGACTTTCGCGTCTAAGCACTAATTATCCTCTCGTTAAACCCATTAAATAAGACAAGTTATGCCTAAATTAAAAATACCGAAAAGCGCCCCCAGCCTGGACATGACGCCCATGGTTGACTTGGGCTTCTTGCTGGTGACGTTCTTCATCCTTACGGCGAAGTTTAGGCCAAACGAACCTGTCATTGTTGATACACCAAAATCTACCTCAGAAGTTGCACTACCAGAAAAAGTAATGCTCGTGACGATCGACCAAGATGGAAGAGTTTTCTTCGATATCACTGGTCGCGAAATCAAAAAGGCAATGCTCCTTGGTATGCTTGAAAGATATCCAAACGTAAAAGTATCTGAAGAATCTGCTAACAGATTCGCAGTACTAGGAACCTTTGGACAACCTGTCGAACTTATTGAGAGATATGTAAAAGGTGATGAAAAAGAAAGACAAGGACTCGACGCTCGTAAAGACGCCGGTATCCCTGTTGACTCTTTGAATAATCAACTAGGTGATTGGATTCAAGAAGGCTACGAAGCCTTTATGGCCGACGCACAAGCAAAAGGCTTTACAGTGGCTCAACTTAAAGAAAAAGAAGGTCTTCGTTATGCTATCAAAGCAGACGGAAATACCGACTATGAAAAAGTTGCCAAAGTAATTGACACCTTTAGAGATAAAAACATCTTCCAGTTTAACATGGTAACGAGCCTAGAATCTAGCGATATCGGTGCCGTTGTAACAGAAGAATAATATTTCAAACCATTAATAATTAAGAAATGGCAGAAATTGCAGATAGTGGCGGTGGTGGTGGTAAACACGATAAGAAAAAAGCCAAGAAAGGCGTCGTAAAATTGGATATGACTCCAATGGTCGACCTTGCCTTCCTCCTGCTTACGTTCTTCATCTTGGCTACATCACTTAGCAAGCCAAAAACAATGGAGATTATTTATCCTAAAGAAGAAAAGGATCCCGATACTAAAACTAAAGTAGCAGATGAATTGGCGACTACGCTTCTCATCGGTGAAAAAGACGAGGCGATCTTCTATTACTCGGGGGTATTTAAACCAGACTCCACTAAATTGATTCAAACCAGCTTCGCAAAAGATGGTTTACGTCAAATTTTGCTTGATAAAAACAAGAGAATTAACGATCAAGTTAATGCTCTAAAACAACAACTAGTAGAAAAGGCAATCAGTGATTCTTCATATTCAAAAGCATATGGAAAAATCGTAGGTGATTCGCTTGCTCCATTCGTTATTGTTAAGACTATAAAGACTAGTAAGTTTAGAAACGTTGTTAACGCTATTGATGAACTCAATATCACTAACGTGAAAAAACGAGCTATTATGGACATGTCCGATAGTGAAGCAATCGCTGTTCGTCAAAAGATGGCAGAAATTAAAGGGCTTCCTACAGAATAATTGAACGAAATAGCAAGTACTCTGTACAACGGATTATAACAAAAAAACAAAACGCCTATGACCCCCTTAATTATCATACTCGTAGCAGCAGTTTTGATCACACTCATTAGCTTTGAGTCTGGTTGGAACAACTTGCTAAGCGGTATGCGTAATTCCTTGGTCTTTGAAGAAAAGAACAAAGAATACGGCGCATACAAGCTAAGAAAGGGATACGCGAAGGTGTTAGCGATTTCACTCTTCTCTACTATTGTAGTTGCTTCTTCTGTAATTATCACTCCCGTAATTCTTGCACAACAAGAAGAGGAAGTGCCAGAAGTTGAAGTAGAGGTAAACGTGGAAATGTTAGCGCCACCGCCCACAGATCCCAACGAACCGCCACCACCACCACCACCGCCACCACCACCACCACCACCACCCTCCATTCGTCAGATGCAATTCACGACAATCGAGGTAACAGAAGAAGAGGTACTAGACCCACCTCCAGCTGTGGATGAGCTTCAAAACCAAAATATCGGTAGCGAAGACGTGGAAGGTGAAGGCGGAATTCAAGCCCCTTCAGAACCTTCTGCACCAGCAGTTATCGAAGAAGTTGAAGAAGAAATCGTAGCGTTTGTTCAAGAAGAACCTGCTTATCCAGGTGGTATTGAAAAGCTTTACGAAGAAATCTATAAGAGCATCACCTACCCAGAGATGGAAAAGGAAAACAACATCCAAGGAACTGTTTACATCAGTTTCGTTGTTGAGAAAACAGGTGCGATTACAGATATTAAAATTGAGCGTGGTGTAAACAACGGTCCAAACTTGGGCAAAGAAGCAGAGAAAGCTGTGCGTAAGCTAAAGCCTTTCACTCCTGCGAAAATGAATGGTAAATCTGTACGTTACAGATACAGAATGCCAATCAAGTTTACATTGAAATAAAATTTTGAAATAGTTAAAAAAGACCCCTCGAATGAGGGGTCTTTTTTTGCCCAAAACACAATGGTTAGACACGTATAAATTTTGTTTTTTGTTGATGTTGAATGTTCATCCGAATTATACATCCAATGCAAATCACTCGTTAGCCAAGCATAAAACCTCAACGAGTTGTCTGTTTTATCAATGACCGAATGAACGTTCGGTATATTGAAATGTACAAATTCAAAACTTTCTAAACATCAATGTTATGATTCTAACAATTGTCATCTGCGTCGCACTCGCAATTACATTTATAGCAATCGATTCAACATGGAGCAATGTCCTTACTTCTAGTCGAAACGAAATCGTTTTTGAAAATCGCCTCCAAGAGTACGGCGCTTACAAACAACGAAAGGAGAATCCTCGAAACTTGTTCTTCTCTCTTTTTCTAGTCCTCGGACTTACTGGTGCCGCATCCATTGCAAGCGTAGCTTGGAGCGCACCAGAAGTGAATGTTGAGGCAGAAATCAAAGCAAAATGTCTTGACTGTCTTGTCATTCCCATGAATATCCTACCTCCTCAGGAAAAGGAAAAAGTGAAAGAACAAGAAACAAAAGGTGTAGAGGATATCAAGCCGATCAAGAAGCCAACAGAAGGACTTTCTACCGTAGAGGTTACAAAAGAAGTAGTCACTTCAGTACCTCTTGCTAAAACCGGCGGTGTGCCAGATGGCGAAGAGCCAGATGAGTTCTCTGGACCTGTTGAACCACTGGGTAAGCCAAACGGAAACACCACGGCTGTTGTGATTCCAGAGAACACGGAGTTTACTTTCGTAAGTAATCCGCCTAAATTCCCTGGCGGAGAAGAAGCCCTCTACAAATTCCTCATGGGGGAAATTGAATTCCCTGAAATCGCTGCGACACAAAACGTACAAACCACCATCTATGTATCCTTTGTGATTTCTCCAACAGGAAAGGTCATTTCACCACGTATCGAAAGATCCGTTAAGGGAGCAAAGGCCCTAGAAGATGAAGTCATTAAGGCTATTACAATCATGCCTCAATGGATTCCTGGGTCGAATGGCGGAGTAAACGTGCCAGTCAGAATGACGTTGCCAGTAAAATTCACATTACGATAATTTGTAATTTACTGTTAACATTAAGTTCTTAAATTTACCGCCCCATGGATAAAGTAAACCTGTATCTGAGCGTGTTTATGATCATAGTGCTCTTGTGCTTCTCAGCGCTAGCATTCTTCACAGATATACTCGTTGCGTACGTTCAGGGAAATACAAAATACTTACTTGGGGCGGTACTATTTCTTTACGCACTCATCCGAATGAGTCGCCTTTCAAAACGTCATTTTCTAAACAAAACAAAAGATGTTGAATAAGCTACTAATAGTACTACTAGTAATAACTGCCGTTAGCTGCGGCAATTACGATCGCTCTGGTGAATCAATATCATCTGGCCAATTAAAAATTGGTGTAGACGACTCTTACTCATTGATGATTGACTCGCAAATTTTCGTTTACGAGCAGATCTACAAAAAAGCGAAAATCAATCCTACATACATGCCGGAAGGCGATGTTATACAAGCGCTATTGAACGACTCGATTCAAGCAGCCATCATAAGCCGCCCATTGTCAGATCAGGAAATGGAGTTCTTTAAATCGAAGCAAAAAGTTCCTGAATCAACGAAAATCGCTGTCGATGGAGTTGCTCTGGTTGTTAACCCAAACAATCCAGACACCGTGTTGACCATGGATCAACTTGCTGAGATTTTCAAAGGAATTGACACTACTTGGAGTCAAGTGGTGGAAGGCTCTAACCTCGGTAACTTGAGAATCGTTTTTGACAACAACAAAAGCTGTAACGAAAGAACACTTCGTGAAAAGTTTATTCCGAATGGACAGTTTCCTTCAACTTGTTTTGCCGTGCACTCAAATGAGGAAGTGATCAACTATGTGTCGCAAAACCCCAACGCTATTGGAATCATCAGCGTGTCATGGATAAGCGATAGAGACGAGCCAAAATCAGTGGAGATGATGAAAAAAGTGAAAGCGATTCGAATCATCGACCCTTCAAATAAAGTCGACCCACAAATGGCTCGAGGCCCATTCCAAGCTTATATCTTTGATGAATCTTATCCTCTGAGAAGAGATGTATATGCCATCAGAACGGGATTACGCGGAACACTTGGCACAGGCTTTGTCTCTCACCTCGCAGGAGAAAAAGGACAACTCATCATTCACAAAATGGGAATGGTTGCCGCAAACTCTCCAGTTAGAACAATCCGAATCACAGAATAATTATTGAAAGTGAATTATATTATGAAAAAGAGATTCCTCTTCATCCTCGCAGTTTTAGCCAGCAGTTTTAGCTTTGCTCAAACTCGTGAGAGCGCAGTAATCAACACCATGAACGAGCGATACGAGCTTGCTTCAAGTGATTTCAAAAAGCTGATCGCTGCCGAACCAACCAATGGAGATCTATATTTCTTCGCAGGTGATAACTACTTCTATTGGGGTCTTCTCGACTCTGCTGAGGTAATGTTCAGAAGGGGTCAAGAGGTTGCTCCAACCAACCCTCTCAACTTCGTTGGATTAGGTCGTATCGGTTGGTACACCAACAATACTGCACTTAGCAACGCACAATTCGAAAAGGCAGTCACCATGATGACTGCTAAAGGTGCTAAAGTGGACAAAAACGTTCAGGTAAGTGCTTACTTGAAAATGGCCGAGGCCTATACTCAAGCTGAAAATAAAATGCTTGAAAAAGCTTTAGAGTACATCAACAAAGCAATCAACATCAATGATAAAGATGCTGAAGCATACGTGCAGTTGGGTGACTACAACGCTGAAAAAGACGCTGTAAACCTAAGTGCCGCATTGGCTCAATATTCTAAAGCTCTTCAGTTAAACCCAAAATACACGCGTGCACTTCTTCGTGAAGGTCAGTTATATGTTCGCGTTCGTAACTGGGAAGAAGGTTTGAAATATTTCAACCAAGCGATTGAAGTTGACCCAACTTTCGCTCCTGCATATAGAGAAAAAGCAGAATTGCTTCACAAAGCAAACCGTGATAAGCAAGCTGTTGAGGTTTATGCGAAATACTTAGAACTCAACAATAGCTGCCGCGTGCAGCAGCGCTATGCAAGCTTCGTATTTGAAACCAAAGACTACAAGCAAGCAGTGATTGAATTGGAAAAAGCCGCTCCTTGCGACCCTTCTAATCCATTCATGGCGCGTCTTCTTGGATATTCTTACTTTGAAACAGGCCAGTTTGAAAAGGGTCTAGCAAATATCAATAGCTTCTTTGCTGTAGCAGAAGCGAAAGGAAGCCCTAAGCTTCTTGGTAGCGACTATGCTTACAAAGGAAAATTAATGGCGAAAACAGGCCAAGACTCTCTTGGAATCGAGGTTATCAAACAAGCTATTGCCATTGATCCAACTTACCTTGACGGTTACAGCGATATTGCTGGTATTTATGTAAAAGCTAAGAAATATGCCCTGGCTGCTGAGTTTTACCAAAAGAAGATTGCTGCAACTACAGGCGAGCCTAATGCTCTAGATCACTACTTCCTCGGTCAGGCATTGTTCTTCAATAAAGACTATGCTGCTGCAGATGCTGCATTCTCAGTTGCTGTAACAAAGTATGCTGACAGTAACTTCTGGAGAGGCCGTTGTAATGCGCGTCTAGATAATGCAGAAGCTCCAACAGGTATGGCGGCTCCTTATTTCGCGGCGTACATCACTGCGTACAGCGGAGATGCTAAAACCATTGAGACTAACAAGAAAAACCTTATCGAGAGCTATACCTACTTTGGTATCACTTATTTGAACCAAAACAACTTGGAGTGTTCAAGATACGCTTGGAACAAGGTTATTGAAATGGACCCTGCCAATGAAAAAGCTAAGCTTGCGTTGGAGGATAAAGAACTCGCTGCAGTTGTTGGAAATTGCGAGGGCTTTGGAACAATCGCAGCACCAGCAGTTGCACCAGAACAGAAGTAATTCAATCTAGATAAATTAAAAGCCCTCCAATTGGAGGGCTTTTTTTATTTCTTCTTGCGATTAAGCTTTTTGGCGGTTATAAACTTCTCTGCGTCTTCGATCTTTACCTCTACATTCGTTTTAAGAAGCTCTGAGGGCTCGATATCCAAGAATAGGGATATCTTAAGCAAAGTCAACAAAGTGATGTTTTTGCCTTGTTCTATGCGAAATGTATTCGACTTGTCAAGACCAATGTCCTCTCCTAAGGCTTCAAGGGTATAACCCTTTTCTTTTCGGCGGGCTTTTATATTGTCACCCACTGATTTTAAGAATGCTTGTTCCGGTGCTAGGTCGTTTTGCATGTTACAAAAATCTAGCTTCAATCTTACTTAATATTGTTTTAAGTAACAACTATTAGTGGAACGACGCAATTAGTTTACAAAATTGTGATTTTTTAATCCTTCAAAGAATTCTCCCATTTGCTCACGGCGACGGTTGCAACGGCGTTGCCTACCACATTAGTGGCACTTCTACCCATATCGAGTACGTGATCAACCCCTAAAAGCAGTAATAAACCCGCTTCTGGAATACCAAATGAAGATAAAGTTCCAGCGATGACAACCAAGGAAGCCCTTGGAACGCCTGCTATTCCCTTGCTCGTAATCATTAGGGTGAGAAGCATCAGCATCTGATCTCCAAATGTCATGTCGATGCCATAGCTCTGAGCTATGAAAATGCTAGCAAAGGTCATGTACATCATACTTCCATCCAGATTAAAGCTATAACCCAAAGGAAGCGTGAAGCTCACAATTCGATTATTACAGCCAAAGCGCTCTAATTCCTCCATCATCTTTGGATAGGCCGCCTCTGAAGATGCCGTCGAAAAAGCCAAGAGTAAAGCTTCTTTTAATCTTCCGAAAAGGGTTTTTATTCTCTTCTTGATTAAAAGATATCCCACGCCGATAAGAATTAACCATAAAAGCAAAAGGCCGAGATAAAACTCTCCAATGAATATGGCATAGGTGCTTAGAACTCCAAGTCCCTTCTTAGCGACCACTGAAGCCATCGCTGCAAATACGGCGAATGGAGCGACATACATTACCATCGAAGTAATCTTTAGCATTACGTGACCAACCGCATCCAGTGCCTTAATAATTGGCTCTCCATGCTTACCGATAGCAGCCGTGGCAATTCCGAATAATAAAGAGAATATGACAATCTGTAGAATCTCGTTGGTAGCCATCGACTCGATGACAGAACTCGGAATAATGTGAGTGATAAACCCTTTTAAAGACATGGAACCCTTATCCACTCCTGCATCTAACAATGCGGAGGGTGGGTCTAGATTCATTGCTAAGCCTGGCTTAAAAACATTTACCAATAGACATCCTAGCAATAACGAAACGAAAGAGGCAGAAATAAACCATAACATGGTTTTCCCTCCAATCCTACCCACAGCTTTGATATCTCCAAGCTTCGCAACTCCTACCACTAATGTAGAAAACACTAGAGGAGCAATAATCATCTTGATCAGTCGAAGAAATATATCTGTGAGAATAGAGATGTATTCTAGAATCTGCTTTAAGGTGCTATCCATGACCTCTTCGCGAGCTACGGCTTTTGCTGCCACTTCCGCAAAAGCTTTCGCCTTTTTCTCTGATGTCACCATCACCGCTACCTTCTCCCACTTTGCTTTTTCATTCAATGTAGAATCAGCAAGAACGTTGCTCAATTCTGAAGTGAGTGGTGCTTTCTCTGCTTGTGCGTCGATCTCGGTCTTCAACAACTGAAGCGCTTGATCATACGTTTTAACAGGAGGTGCTGGATATTGGGCATTGAGTAACGCTCCGGCTATGACGCCGAGAATCAATGCGATAAAAATCCAAACGGTTAGTTTATTAGACTTTGACATATAAATGCTATTTCAAGGGGCAATATAGCCACCGAGGAGCATTTATTCCTTGCCTATTTTATTGAAATATTCGTTCACCTTGTCACGGTAGTATGGCTTCAAGGTCGGGGGAACGGTTCTCAATAGCTCTGTTTCTTGTTGTTTCTTACGAATATACTCTTCGTATTTCTGAGGATTGCCTATTGGAAAATCCTTCGCCTCATTCGATTTGCGTTGATTGTCCTGATCTCTAATTCTCTCCGCCTCCTCTGCTTTCAACAAGCGAATCATAATGTCTTGTTGGCGTCGAATGGTATTCTCATCAATCTTGTCGTTGACAATATCTTTTTGCAATTGCTCCATTTCTTTTGCAATCTGCTTCATTTCGTTTCCGTTTCCACTACCGTCCTCATTAAGTTCTGCGGCCTTTTCCTCCATCATTTTTCTCAATGCGGCTTGCTTCGCAGCCATTTCAGCTAGCTGCTTACTCATCATTCCTTGGCCGCCCTTATTGTCACCTTTATTCTGACCTTTTTTCTTCATCTCTTCCAACTGCTTGGAAAGTGATTCTTGCATCTTCTTGATGTCCCCTGCACTTGGCTTTGGTTTTTTACCATTGCCCCCTGGTTTTTCGCAATTACCCTGTCCTGGCTTACTCTGTGAGTTTTTCTGTTGCATCTGTTTGAGCGCCTCATCCAACATCAAAGCAAGATTGTTGAACGACGTCATTACATATTGCTGTGCGGTGGTTACCTCAGGCGTTTTTCGATCAGGAATATTGCTTAAAGCAATATCCATATTGTCGTTCACTTGATTGATTTCTCTGTTAACAGCAGCTGATATTTCAGGAACTCTCTTGCTTAATGCGAAAAGAGAGTCCTCCACCATGCGAGCATCGTCCTTCAACTTACGCTGGATTTGTCCCAACTTGTTATAGTTTGGATCGCGCATATCAATTGTCTTGAAGCTGCTCATTACGGCCTCTTGATCAAAGCTCAGAGTGATAATGTTTTCCAACAAAGCGCGCAATGCCTCCATGTCTTCTTCTTGCTTCTCTTGCTCGCCGCTTTTATTAGCCATATCCATTTGGGCGGCCATCTGCTTCATTTTATCTGCTGCACTTTTTTGCGACTTGCTTGCACCGCTCTTCTTATTTTTCTCTAGCTGCTCCTTACTTTCTTGTTGGTCTTCTTTAATCTCCTGTTCTTGCTGCTCCGTGTCAGGCATCTTGTTAGGATCCTCCAACTCTTCATTCAGTTTCTCCAACTCGTCTTTCTCCTTCTGAATATTCTCAAACTCTTTATTCAGCTCTTCTTGTTTCTGCTTGAGTTCTTCACTATTCGCGTCTTTCTTTTCAGACTCCTTACTCAACTCTTCCTGCTTCTCAGCAAGCTTTTCCAACTTCTCTACAGTCTTCTCCATCTTTGTTTCAAACTCCAACTGCTTGAATTGCTCCAATGCGCGATCAAGCTCTTTCTCCATATCCTCTGTGCTCAAATCCATTTTCTTGAGCTCTTCTTGTAGCTTGTCTTTATTGAGTTCGTCCATCATTTTTTGGAGCTCTTTCATCATCTCCTCCATTTCTGGAGTAAGAATTTCTTCCATCAATTTTTCAAGCTGCTGCTGCTTTTCCAAAATGTTTTCATTCTGTTGCTGCAGTTCATTTTGCTGATTGTTCTTCTGCTCGTTTTGCTTCTGAACATCTTGAATTTGCTTTTGAAGTTCCTGTTGTTTTTTAAGCAGGTCTTCCATTTTCTTTTTGTCCTGCCAATTCATTTCCTTCTTATCCAGCATTTGCTTGCGCAGCTCTTCGAGTTCTTTCTCGAGCTTCTTCGCATCCTTAAGGCTCTCCTCAAGCTTTGACTTGATGTCTTCATTCTTCTGCTCTACCAATGCTTCTAGCTCCTCGTCTGTTGGGATTGCATATTCACGAATGGCGCTCTTGCTCGATTTACTTCCGTTTACGCCATCATTATCCCAAATCTCGAAGTAGTAGGTGAGCTTTGAACCACTTGTTATTCCAAGTTCTTGCATGTTCCAGTTGAAGAAGAAATTATCCATTGCCTGATCTCGACTCACAGGAATATCAATGGCTTTCCATGCTTCAGAGTTGTCTCCGTTTTGGACTTGATAATTAAATGAAAGTCTTTTGAACCCGTAATCATCTTTTACTTCTCCAGTAAAAAACATAGATAGAAGCGAAGTACTATCTCTTTCTTCATCCACTGAAATCGCGGGGAATAAATCGGGGATTACTTGAATGCTGTAGGTAATGCTATCACGTCCGGAGATATATCCATTAGCAGCGTGTATGATATAGCTGGTGTTGCTCAATGCTGTTTTTGAAAATGAAAAAAGATCATCTTCATTCATCATCACGTAAGTGCTATCACCATATTTAATTGAAAGCTTGTTGGTATTCTTGGTCAAAAATTCCCAAGAAATCTTGGTGCCAATGGGAACGGTCAAATCACCTGTGTTTTTTACCTCTTCGTTTACGCGCTTCGTGTACGCTGGGTATTTAAGCGCAGCTTTGAAATCTGCCAATGCCGGAACGGGCATTACTTCCAGCTCGTAGGTTTCAGAATAAAAACCAGATGCATAAAAGTTGAACTCTTGGTTTTCTCTGACATTCTTAAATGTATAACTGAAGTGAAGATTGTCTTTCTTCTCCAACATAAACTGTTGATCTTCTACGACCACATAGACTTTATCAGGAATCTCATTTCCCTTTACAAGAATATCAACGGTAATGTCTGAATTCTCCGGTAGCTGAAGGCTTTCGTTTAAAAGTTGAATTTTGAACGGAGCTTCTTCAGGCACAATTTGTCCATGCTTGATTAATCGCTCTGTGGGTTTTGTGAGAATACTTGGCGCCGCAAAAAGTAGAATCAACACCACTGCGATCGGCGGAATTGCGTAGGTTAAATATTTTCTATTTTGTCTTAAATCAATCGCTGATGAAAACGGTACAGGCTTTAATGCCGCAATCTTTTGTTCGATGCCTGCCTTCAATAAACTATTGTCCGAATCCTTGTCAGCCAAGGTTTTTAGCTGAAGAGTATTTAATAATTTATCTTGTACTTCTGTGAAATGGACCCCAATGATTTCCGCTGCTGTTTCATGTGAAATTGTTTTTCCCAAACGAAACATTTTTGTTAGAGGAATAACAAAAAACTTCGTGATGACAGCAAGAACACCAATGATAAAGGTGTAGAATAAAATAGTTCTCATTAGAATAGAGAACCTTCCGAAGTACTCTAAAAGGGCTACAAGCAAATAACTACCAACGATAAGGGCCACGCAGTATAGCGCACCTTTAATCATTTGATTTTTGTAATACTTTCTTATGAATTCATCGAGCTTCTGAATGAGCTCTTCATATCCACTAACGCGCATCGTTCCTCCGAGTATGACCACACATTTTATGTAGTCCCATCAAAAGTAATGAAAGAACAATGAAACGCCAAGCAAAGCCATTCTTGGCTTCGCATTTTTTAACTACATCAAAGTGTTGATTACAGTGACATCATGTACTGCGAGAACGCTAAAAGGTCTTTTTCCTTAAACATTCCGCCCATCAACTGGATACCGAATGGCATGCCTGAACTCTTCGTTCCTAAGGGCAATGAAATCGCTGGAATACCAACAAGATTGGCCTGTACGGTGAAGATATCTTCCAAGTACATTGCGATTGGATCCTTGGTGTTTGCCCCTAAAGAAAAGGCCTCATTCGTCGATGTCGGGAGAATGATAAAATCAAACTCTTCAAGCTTTTGTAGTGTATTGTCGCGAATGATTCTGCGCACTTGTTGCGCTCTACCGTAATAAGCGTCGTAATAACCTGAACTCAAAACGAAGGTGCCCAGCATGATTCTGCGCTTTACTTCTTTACCAAAACCTTCTGTTCTGCTCTTCTTGTAAGTGTTGTCAATTCCCTTAGCGTCTTGACTTCTATACCCATAGTGGATACCGTCGTAGCGCGCGAGATTCGAACTTGCTTCAGCAGTGGTCAGTACGTAATAGGTTGGTACAAGCTGCGACAAATAAGGGAAATTGGTCTCTACCACCTCGTGTCCTTCTGCTCTTAACTTCTCGATGGTTTGCATCATTTTTTCTCTTACCTCAGCATTTAATCCGGGGCTGTCGATGCATTCTTTAAAATATGCTAGTTTCTTTTTTCCAGAAATATCAAGTGCCTTTGAATAAGGCTCCACGGCAATCGAAGAAGCTGTGCTGTCATATTCATCTGCTCCTGCCATTACTTCGAGAAGAATAGCTGCGTCTTCCACGCTTCTCGTCATCGGTCCAATTTGATCGAAACTTGAAGCATATGCTAACAAACCGTAGCGAGAAACGCGACCGTATGTTGGCTTCAAACCCACGATTCCTGTCAAGGAAGCTGGTTGGCGAATAGAGCCTCCTGTATCACTTCCCAGCGCTGCTAAGCAAAGGTCTGCGGCAACAGCGGCAGCCGAACCCCCACTTGATCCTCCTGGAACTTTTGACTCGTCGAGTGGATTTAATACTGCACCATAAGCGCTGTTCTCATTTGAGGATCCCATTGCGAATTCATCGCAATTCACTCTTCCGATAAAAATAGCGTCTTCTTTCAATAGTCTTTCAACTACGGTGCTATCATAAAGTGATTCAAAACCTTCTAGAATTTTAGAAGATCCCGATACTTTGTGGTTCTTGTAACAAATGTTGTCTTTGAGTGCGATGACCATTCCGGCTAGCTTGCCAGCGTTATTCGCTGCAATTTTTCCTTGAACTTCTTGAGCGCGCAATTTTGCCTCATCGCCCCATACCTCTAGGTAAGCGTTAAGGTGTTTTTTGTCCTCAATATTTTTCAAGTAATACTCTACAAGTTGAGGTAGAGTCAATGAGCCGTCGCGAAGATCAGATTGAACTTCGGTTAAAGAATGATACCGTTTCACGTTTTAAGATCTTATTTATTGTCGATCTTGTCCGAACTTTCTCCTTCTCCTTTGCTCGCGTCTTTAAATTCCTTCATTCCGCGACCAAGGCCACGCATCAATTCTGGAATTTTTTTGCCCCCAAACAAAAGAAGAATAATGCCTAGAATGAGAAGGATTTCGGTAACTCCAAGTTTGCCCATGATATTATTTTTTGTTTCCGTAGTGAAGCTACGGGGGGACAAAGATAGGTAACGATACGTTAAAAAATGACGGTTTTCTTTTGGTGAAAATACCTTTGCCCCATGATTCGATTGATTTTAGCATTATTTGCAGTTTCCGCAGTATCGACGGGCTTTGTTGACCGGCCTGTTTCGGTGACTAGACCTATTGCTATTCAAATGGATTCTGTAATAGCAGAGGATTCTTCAGAGGCAGAAATTTCTTTGGAGAATAAATTGATCGCTTTTGCGGAAAAATATCTCGGTACCCCTTATGGATATGGGTCCAACTCCACTTCTCGCTTCGATTGTTCCGGCTATGTTCGCCATTGTTTTTCTCATCTGAAAATTGAGCTTCCTCACAGCAGCGCTGCACAAGCAGCTTACGGAGAAAAGGTTTCTCTGAAAGATGTTAAACGAGGGGATTTACTCTTTTTCAAAGGAAGAAGTACGAAGAAAAAGAGCATCGGACACGTTGCCATGGTCTACAGCAATGAAGATGGCGTGGTGAAAATGATACACGCTAGTACAAGCAGAGGAGTGATCATCGAGACCTATAATGGATCAGAGTATTATACCAAAAGATTTGTCGAGGCTCGCAGATTGATAGACAATTCTAAAAAGGATAAAAACAAAAAAGACGATCAGTGATCGTCTTTTTAGTAGAGGTCCCGAGCGGATTCGAACCGCTGTACAAGCTTTTGCAGAGCTCTGCCTAGCCGCTCGGCCACAGGACCATTCTGCATTGAGGGCGCAAATATAAGAGTATTTCGAACATTTATCACTTTATCCTAAAAATTCCATCCTCCGTATTTCGTTTTTGACTCTCTGTCTTAAAAAACATTTTGTTTTTAATAAATCAGAAAAATCTTCGTTGCCACATCAGACGAAGTATCTAATTTCGTCAAGCAAGGAAATATCAACTAAAATTTAAATGTATGAGTAACAAAGTGTATATCGGCATCATCGCGGTACTTACGATCCTTTGCGTGTACCTCGGGATTCAGATCAAGAATGCCAAAGAAACAATCGTCTATATCGATCGCGAGAAAAAGACCATCATGGATGAACGTGATGTGCTCACCATCGAACTAGAAGAAATGAAAATGAGCTATGACACGCTTCAGACGGACAATGCAGAAATGTCTGCGAAAATCGCTGAGCAGCAAGCCCAAATTGAAAGCTTGATTAAGAAGTCCAAAAACAAAGACTATGATTTGAAAAAGCTCCGCGCAGAAGCAGAAACTCTTCGCGAAATCATGAAGGGCTACATTCACCAAATCGACTCGCTTCAACAAGCAAACGATCGATTGTTTGCAGAAAAAGAGGCTGAGGCTAATCGCGCTAATCAGGCAGAAGAAAGGGGCAAAGCGCTCGAGAGCGACCTCAACACAACAAAAGAAATGGTGTCAAAAGGCTCTGTGCTAAGCACCGGGGAATTCTCTAACACGGGTATCAATCTACGCAGTAATGGTAAGCAAACAGATACAGATAAGGCAAGCAAGTCTGAAATGCTGAAGTCATGCTTCACCGTTAGAAAGAATCCGATTGTAAAGCCTGGTACGAAAAACGTTTATCTCCGTATCATCGGTCCTGATGGAAAAGTACTTCCAGGCCGTGATTCGGGCGCTGTAATGGTAGACGGAAAATCAGAAGCAGCTTCTGTAAGCCGTGAAATTGATTATCAGAATCAAGACACTGATGTTTGTGTTTATTACACTGCTCAGGGAGAATTGAAAAAGGGTAATTACAAAATCTACGTGTACGAGAATAATACTTTGATTGGTCAATCTGACCTTGCTTTGAAATAATTTCTAAAGCTCATAAAATTAAAAGTCCACCTTGAGGTGGACTTTTTTTTTATTCTTAAAATCCAGACATCGAGTTGTTTCGTATCTCTCATATGATGCGAAAAATACTCATTCTATTAGTCGTTGCCTATGCCTCCTTTGTAGCATACGCAAACCTTCGTTTCGAAAATCCATCCGCTCAATTAGAGCCTGTGGATGTCGCTACTTTCACAGTAGATTCTATCGCAGCCGATGAGGCGACGGCATTACAAAAAATGCTCATCGACCATCCGAATATCACTGCGGCATCTGTCAATGCATCTGGTGGAATCATAGGGCTCACCTACCATTTCGAAAAAATGACCCTTGAGGAGTTGGAAAAGACGGTATCCGTTAACGGCAAATATTCTATTAAAGAAAAAGTATTCGCATCAAGTGGCGGAAAATGCCCTGTGCACGGTGCTTTCGAGTTTTGGGATAAGGCCGTAGCGTTTCACCGATTCGTTAATAATTAATATCTAAATCTACCAAAGATGAAAAAGAACCTTTTGTTCGCGCTTGCGCTTGGTGGTGTTCTTGTTCTTTCTTCTTGTAAAAAAGACGAAGAAGAAGAGGCTACACCAGTTACCCCCACTCCAACCCCTACCTTGTACACAAGACTTGGTGGTATTGGAGCTATTTCTGCTGTAACTGATCAGTTTCTAGCAAATGTTGTGGCAGACCCTGTAATCAATCAGGATTTTGCTGCTACTGTTGCAGATCCTTATCGCACACAATTGCTCAGAAATAATCTAATCGATCAAATCTGCGCTGCAGCTGGCGGTCCATGTCAATATAAAGGCAAGACGATGCTAGAGGCTCACCAAGGAATGAACATTACCCAAGAAGAATTCAATGCTCTTGTTGGTGATCTAGTGGCAGCCCTTGATCAGTTCAGTGTGCCAGAACAAGAAAAATCAGAACTTCTTACGATTCTTGGCTCCTTACAGCCAGATATCGTAGGTGTTTAATTTACCTAAACGAAAAAGCCTCTCCAATGGAGAGGCTTTTTTCATTTCAATTATTCTGAAATTTTCTTTTCTTTTTTTGCCTTGATTGGAATATATCCTCCTAGCGACCAGCTTCTTTCCATGAACTCAATCTTCTGTTCGCCTCTGCTAGACTTCTTGTCGTCTTGTAGCATAATATCGGTCATATTCGCCATCCCTGCCTGCAGCATTCCTTGAACAAAAAAGTATTTGAAAAACTCAAATCTTGCTCCCGTTGAAAGGCTAATTCCATAACCCGCGAGGTGTACTTTGTTTCTGTAGTGTGTTCCAAAAAATGTCCAGTCTGTCCAAGGAAACATCATTCCCACACTTGCAGACCCATTCATTACAAAATGATGCTTACCGTTTTTACTCATCCAAATGGGCAAGCGTTGTTCAATTGCAATGCGAGCAAAATTAAAACCGTCACTATGGTGATAATCCATAAACGCAGGATTGTAATCGATATATCCATCAATAGGTCCGCTCGTTAGTTCGTCACCGGGACTGTAAATTGGATCTATATAACCGTTCATGTATAGCTTCTGATTGCGAACTAATCTATATTTCATGTGATCCCAGCCAGCTGAAATTGCTGTGTTCTTGTTGAAATAATAACCCACTCTAAAATTGAATTGAGGAATGGTTATTTGATCAGGATTGAAGTAGACCTCGGGGTCAAACTTCTCAGGCATATCCATCGCTCGTGCATCATATAACGTAAAGTCGAAGTCGTCGCCTTTGTAATGTATATCGCTCGTTCCGTAGTATGCTCTGTTGTAACCCCAATAAACAAACAACTCTCCCTCACGATTATCCGTGCTATTCATAACATTCCAACCACTTTTTTCTTCTTGCGAAAAACATATAGTTGGAATGAATAAGAATAAAAAATATGCAACTCTCATGTCGTTTTTATTTGCGGCAAAAGTATAGAGTAATGAGTAGCAAATCTGAAAACAGAAACAAAGGAATTCAAGGCGAGCAGGAAGCTGCCTCATTTCTAATAAAAAAGGGCTATAAAATTGTTGAAATGAATTGGGTTCAGGGAAAATTAGAAGTCGATATTATCGCTCAGCAAGATCAAAAAATCATTTTTGTTGAAGTAAAAAAACGACATAGCAAAGCATACGCTCCTCCCTGGGAGGCTGTTAATAGAAAAAAGCAGCGCAATATTATGCTAGCAGCGCATATTTACATTCGAAAAACAGGGTGTGATTTGAACCCCCGATTCGATATTGTTTCTATTGTCGAAGACGGTACTTCTGTGATCGAAATAGAGCACATAGAAGATGCTTTTTGGCCGATGGCATAACTAGCGTACCTTTGCAGCCAAGTAATTCACAAGGAAACCCATGGCTTCGTCTAGCAAACCCAACCCACGTTCAAACAACCAAAAGGCGAAAAGAAAGCCATTAGAGAAAAGAACTTCTTCTAAACTTACAAAGCCATACGTTCCACCGAAAACAAAAATTCGCGAGGACGATGGTCTTATGAGATTGAACAGATATCTCGCACACGCAGGCATTGCTTCGCGTCGTGAGGCTGATAAATTGATTGAGCTTGGATTGGTTACTGTCAATGGTAAAACCATTAAAGAACTCGGTGCTAAGGTTGATCCAAAGGTGGATGTGGTGAAGTATGATGATCGCACCCTTAAGCCTGAAGTGTCTCGATACGTGTTGCTCAACAAGCCAAAAGATTATGTAACGTCTAGTGATGATCCGATGGAGCGCAGAACAGTGACCATGTTGGTTCTTAGCGCATGCAAAGAGCGTATTTATCCTGTTGGAAAATTGGATAGAAATTCAACAGGTCTATTGCTTTTCACAAATGATGGTGATGTTGCAAAACGACTGTTGCAACCACGTTTTGGTTTTCCAAAAATCTATCACGTTGAAACGGTTGATAAGGTAACTACCGCACAGCTCGCTCAAATGCGTGAAGGTATCAAACTAGAAGATGGTTATGCGAAAGCTGAGGAAGCTGAATATGTTGGTGATGGAAAGGATCAGCACTCTATTGGGGTGCGTATCAATTCGGATAAATCTGCCCTCGTAAGACGAATGTTTGAGCACTTGGGACACAAAATCAAGAAGCTTGACCGTGTAATGTATGCGGGGTTAACGAAGAAAGATCTGCCTCGTGGCCGCTACCGTCATTTGACTGAGCAAGAAGTTGCGTTCCTCAAAATGATTCGTTGATTTCATTTTACGACTCAATGCAGCAATTCATAGAACGTCCAGAAGTGCAGTTGTCCGAAGATTGGATGATTGTCGTGTTCTTGCTTGTATTGTCGAGTATCGCCTACACCAGAGCTTGGTTTCCTGCACGATTAAAGAACATGTGGCGCAGTATTTTTAATACCACTGTTCTTCGTCAAACTATTCGAGAGGAGTCAAATGTTCCTAAAGAATATGTCCTTTTTCAATTGAACTTTTTCTTGATAAGCGGAATGATTGTTCTGCTTTTATTGAAATATTTCTCATTTAACTTTTGGGGATGGCCGAGCATCGCTTGGTACGGATTGATTGTTCTGGGAATATCGCTGCTTTATGGATTGAAGTCAATCGGGCTTTGGTTTGTAAGAGTTTTAATCAATGGTGATTTCACATTGCTTGAATATCGATACATCGTTTTTCTCACACATCGAGTTTTGGGCATTTTGCTTTTACCGATTGCTGTGATGATTGCCTATTTGCCAAAAAAGGATTTACCATTGTTGTTTTTCACGGCCGCTGGTGTCTTCTTATTGGCTTATTTATACAGAGTTAGCAAAGGTTTAATAAATGCTTTGCTTTCGGGTGTCGGTGTTTTCTACATCTTTTTCTACATTTGCACCCTCGAAATTCTACCCGTAGTAGTTGGCATTAAGTTTTTTATAAGCCAAAAGCCGCTATAATCGGGAGGAGCCGGAGTTTAACCCTATCGGAAAATAGAAATATGGCCGACAAAGTCAAGACCGTACTAATTACCCAGCAAGATCCCGGCGCAGAAAAGAATCCGTACACTGATCTCGCGAAGAAGCACAAGCTAAAGATTGACTACCGTCCGTTCATTCACGTGGCAGAAGTTGAGTCGTTGGAGTTTCGTCAGCAGCGTGTAGATATCTTGGAACATTCTGCTGTTATTTTCACTAGCCGCAACGCTGTGGATCACTACTTCCGTATTGCTAAGGAAATGCGTCTCACCATCCCTGAGACAATGAAATATTTCTGCATGTCAGAGGCGATTGCTTACTATCTACAGAAATACATTCAATTCCGTAAGCGTAAGATTTTCTTTGGTCACAGCACTTTTGCTGAGCTCATGGAATCAATTAAAAAGCACAAGGGCGAGAAGTTCTTGTTGCCTTGTTCAGATATCTTGAAGCCTAGCATTCCTGAAACACTCGAGAAAGAAAAGATCAATTACTCGAAGGCAATCATGTATAAAACAGTTTGCAGTGATTTGAGTGACTTGGCTGATGTGAAATACGATATGCTTGTGTTTTTCTCTCCTTCTGATATTGAATCTTTATTCAAGAATTTTCCTGATTTCAAGCAGAACAATACACGTATTGCGGTATTTGGTCCGACTACAGCAAAAGCTGTGGAAGACGCCAAACTTCGCATTGATGTAATGGCTCCAAGTCCTAAAGCTCCTTCAATGAGCATGGCTATTGAGCTTTACATTCAAGAGAATAAATAATTCAAGAATATTCATTCGTTATATGGCCGTTATTCAACGGCCATTTTTTTTTGTGTTGCGCTCTTTCTTTGCGGCATGTCAAAGCTTGATTCTGAAACGCACGCAGCACTTGCGCTCACTTTTATTCCGGGGATTGGACCCAACAAAGCAAAAAATCTGATCGCATTTTGTGGCAGTGCGGAGTCTATTTTTCGAGAGAAAAAAAGTGCGCTTCTAAAGATACCAGACATCGGTCCTCACACGGCTAAGGCCCTTCAGAGTACAGAAGTGTATTTTCAAAGAGCCGATCGAGAAATGGAGTTTATCAAGCGGTTTAACATTGGTGTACATTTTTATTATCAGGATCATTATCCACAGCGTCTCAAGCAATGTGATGATTCGCCCGTCATTCTGTTCTCGAAGGGAAGTGCTGATCTCAATGCGCCGCGTTGTATTAGCGTTGTAGGAACGCGCAGTGCTACTTCATACGGAAAGCAACTAGTTCTTGAGCTTCTCAAGTCGCTTCAGCCATTTCAACCGCTTGTTGTAAGCGGTCTAGCTTATGGTGTGGATATTCATGCTCATCGCGCTTGTCTTCAGCTTGGTTTGCCGACCGTAGCTTGCTTGGCTCATGGACTTGATAGGATCTACCCTCCTACCCATCATGAAACGGCTAAAGAAATGTTGGAATTTGGCGGCTTGTTGACGGAATTTCCATCAATGACTAATCCTGATAGAGAATTGTTCCCTTCAAGGAACAGAATAATTGCAGGTCTCTCGGAATGCACGATAGTCGTGGAAACCGACTCAAAAGGGGGCAGTATAATCACGGCAAATTTGGCAAATTCATACGGTAGGGATGTGTTTGCTTATCCTGGTAGAGTGTTTGACAGGCACAGCAAAGGATGTAATGATCTTATTCGATCGAATACAGCCGCGATTTTAACCGATCCTGAAGAAATAATAGATTGTCTTAGCTGGTCGCCAGAGAAGCGAAAGACACCCGCTCAAATGGTTTTGTTTTCAGAGTTTTCAACGGAGGAGCAGATAATCGTAGGATTACTTCGAGAAAAAAGGAGGTTACCGCTTGATAAAATTTCGCACTTGAGTTCACTGCCCTTGCCTCGTGTGAGCACGCTTCTCTTGGAGCTAGAATTTAAGGGTGTTGTTAAGAGTCTGCCGGGGATGATGTATGACCTCTTAGATTCTTTAACATTTGAGGTGTGAATAACAAAGTGCTAAAGACAATAAAAAAGAAGATTTTCTTTTAAACTTGCAAAGGTATATTTGCGTTGAACACAGAATTTAATAATTCAAACCTGACCCTATGTCATCTCATCAAAGAACCATACAATTTCCATCTGTTGTAGATAACATCACCGTAGTTGAGCGCTTGATTGATGAAGTATTTGCTGAATATCAGGTAAGCGAAGATCATTACGGCGAATTGCTAATTGCGATGACTGAAGCGGTGAACAATGCAATTGTTCACGGCAATAAGCTCGATCCTTCAAAACAGGTTAGTGTTACCTTCAATGTCGAGGGGACCGATATGGTGTTTAGAGTAGAGGATGAGGGTCCTGGGTTCGATTACAGCAATCTTCCTGATCCAACAGCTCCAGAGAATATTGAAAAACCTCACGGTCGCGGCGTATTCTTAATGCGCAATCTTGCTGATGAGTGCTCCTTTGAAGACGATGGTCGCATTTGTATTCTTCGCTTTCATGTTTTAGAAAAGCAAGCTATCGCTAGTTAAGCGGCAGTTCTCACGATAATCTAACCCAGCTTCCACGCTGGGTTTTTTGTTTTCTAACAGTTCTTAACACCTCGCTATTGAATCTATTACCGTGGCCTCGTCTTGTTTAGGGCATTTAAAACGACCTTTGCCTCATTATGGGCAAGATATCCTTTAATAGCGAAGATGTAGGCTTTAAAATGCCTCAAAAGGCGATTTACAAGGCCTGGATAGAGGCTGTAGCTCTATCCCACGGTAAGAAAGTAGGAGAGATCTCCTACATCTTCTGTAGTGATGATTATTTACTTGAGATGAACAAGCAATATCTGCAGCACGATTACTACACCGATATTATCACCTTCGATTACACCGAGGGCGATACCATCTCTGGAGACTTATTCATTAGCGTTGACCGTGTAAATGACAATGCAAATGAATTGAATGTTTCAGTGGAAATTGAAATGCAACGTGTTGTAATTCATGGAGTTCTACATCTTTGTGGTTTCAAAGATAAGGATTTTGAAGCCGAAAAAACCATGCGAAAAATGGAGGAAAATGCCCTCAACATTTTCCCTAAAAAATAGAAATTTCTAATGTTCCACGTGAAACACTTTTTTTATGTATCCAGAATATGATGTCATAGTTGTTGGTGCCGGTCACGCCGGAAATGAAGCTTCAGCCGCCTCTGCTAGGCTCGGAAAACGCACTCTTTTGATCACAATGGACATGAACAAAATTGGGCAAATGAGCTGCAATCCTGCCATGGGTGGTATCGCTAAAGGACAGATTGTGAGAGAGATAGATGCACTTGGCGGATATAGCGGTATTGTTTCAGATAAGAGTGCAATTCAATTCCGTATGCTCAACCGAAGTAAGGGTCCTGCTATGTGGAGTCCCCGAGCTCAGAACGACCGTATGCTCTTCGCCGAAGAATGGAGACTTGCTTTGGAATCCATTCCTCATCTTGATTTTTGGCAGGATATGGTGAGAGAAATTATCGTAGAAAATAACCGCGTCACTGGTGTTGTAACCGGCATGGGCATTACGTTTAAAGCCAAAGCGGTAGTGTTAACCAACGGTACATTCCTCAATGGAATCATTCACATAGGTGAGAAGCAATTTGGGGGTGGTAGAATTGGCGAAAAACGCGCTGAGGGTCTGACAGAACAGCTGATTTCATTAGGATTTCGCTCAGGTAGATTGAAGACTGGAACACCTCCAAGAATCGATGGAAGAAGCCTCGATTATTCAAAAATGGAAGAACAACTCGGCGATGAAAATCCCGAGAAATTCTCATATACAGACACAAAAGCACTGACGAAACAACGCTCCTGCTGGATCACATATACCAATCAGGATGTACATGAAATTCTGCAGACAGGATTTGAGAAAAGCCCCATGTTTACGGGCAGAATCCAAGGCGCTGGACCGCGCTACTGTCCGTCTATCGAGGATAAAATCAATCGTTTCGCCGATAAAGATCGTCACCAAATTTTCGTAGAGCCAGAGGGCTGGAATACCGTTGAAATCTATGTCAATGGCTTTTCTACAAGCCTACCAGATGACGTGCAATACAAGGCTCTGCGCATGATTCCGGGCTTTGAGAATGCCCTTATGTTCAGACCTGGATATGCGATTGAATACGACTATTTTCCGCCAGATCAACTCAAGCACACACTCGAATCGAAGGACGTTCAAAATCTATTCTTTGCAGGACAAATCAATGGCACCACGGGTTACGAGGAAGCTGCTTGTCAAGGCCTCATCGCAGGGACAAACGCTGCGCTGAACCTACTCGAGAAGGAACCGCTTGTTCTTCGCCGAGACCAAGCGTACATTGGTGTTTTGATTGATGATCTTATCACTAAAGGCACTGACGAGCCCTATCGCATGTTCACATCTCGCGCAGAATACAGAACCCTATTACGTCAAGACAACGCAGACGAAAGACTAACTCCCCTTGCGCACGCCATAGGCCTTGCAGACGATCATCGTATGCATAAAATTGAGACTAAATTGAGCGGTAAAAACGCGCTGATCAAACATTTGGGTCAGCTTTCTGTGGAGCCTGAGGAAGTAAACGCCTTGCTAGAAACCAATGGGTCTAGCCTCACCACTCAGAAAGTGAAAGCCCTAACGCTTGTAAGCCGCCCGCAACTTTCTTTAGAGGAAATTATCAAGGCTGTCCCGTCGATCAAAGAGTTCACATCGCAATATGGCGAGCTTGAAAATGAAGTCATTCAGCAAGCTGAAATACAAGTGAAGTACGAGGGTTATTTGAGCAAGGAACGAGAGCTGGCAGATAAAATGAGCCGCCTCGACCACGTGCCACTTCCGGTCAATTACGATTACTCCAAGCTTACCAGCTTGAGCATGGAGGCACGCCTGAAACTTGCCAAAATTCGACCTGAAACTTTGGGACAAGCATCCAGAATCAGTGGTGTTAATCCAAGCGACATTTCGATACTACTTGTTCACCTTGGTAGATAGTCAAAATCGATTTTAAGGCACCATAAAGCCCTTTTTACACCCCGCGAGGTAATCTTTATTGGCTTTATGCCCGAAACATTAAAAACGCCCCGTTTAAAAAGGGCGTTTTTTTTGGTTTCATGTGAAACTACTGACCTTTTGAAACCTTTCTTCAAAATTTGAGTAACAAGATGACCCTATAAAAAAAACATCTTGTTACAACCGAAACTTCTTCTGATCCTTTTGTTTACGATTATTGGCTTTGCCAGTCAGTCGCAGGTGACCTTTCAGGCACAAGCCACGGAGGGATGCGCACCATTCGGAGTGGTAATCGACGTCACACAGCCAACCACCGGGATCACAAGTTACAGCTGGACGATTACAACGCCCTCCGGATCAACTCTAAATGCAAGCAGTGCACAGTACGTGTCCATCTTTAACACCCCTGGCACTTATGACGTGAGTCTTACCATCAATGGCTCGCAAAATCAAACCATCCAAGATTATATCACGGTTTACTCGAAACCAACAGCTTCATTTTCTGTAGATGACAATACGGGATGCTTTCCACATTGCGTAGAATTCACCGATACCAGCACACCTGGATCGGGAGCAATTGTGAACCATACATGGGATTTCGGAAATGGTTCCACGGGAAACGGGGCCGTTGTTTCACATTGTTACGCCTCTCCTGGAACATTCAATCCTGTACTTTCGATTGCTGATGAAAACGGGTGTTTTGCGAACATCACTATGCCCAATTTGATTTCTGTCACCTCCAACTTTCCAACGGCAATATTTACCCCAAGTGCAACAGTCACCTGTAATGCACCGACACCGATTAGTTTCACAAATAGTTCCACGGGAAACTTGGACTTTGAAAGCGTTTGGACGTTTGGTGATGGGGGAGGAACCACTACTTCCGGAGCAACAAATCTATCTCATACTTTCAGCTCACCTGGAACATACGAAGTGTGTCTTGAAGTCATCGACGAAGAAAATTGTGCGGCATCAATCTGTCATGACATTACAATTCTAAATGATCCAAATCCAACATTTACCGTCAGTGACAACGATGTTTGTACGGGCCAAGCGATAACCTTTACCAACACAACAACTCCTGCTCCCTCACAAGTGAAATGGGACTTTGACAACAATGGAACAATAGATTCCTTCTCGAATGCACCATCCTTCGCCTATAGTTCACCAGGTATCTATCAACCGAAATTTATAGTCGTTTACAGCCCAACGTGTTCTGATACATTACAGAACAATTCTATCACAGTGCATCCTGGAATTACCGCGAGTATTTCTGCGAATGAAACTACAAGTTGTAGCCCCCCATTCAGTCCAATTATATCCGCAACAGCTAGTGGCACCGGACCATTTACCTACAACTGGATTGTAGCTAGCCAACCAGCTGGTACTACTCCCGTAATCAATCCTACATTTAATCAGAATGGTTCTTATTCAGTTTCTGTTGTCATCACTAACGCACAAGGGTGCACCGGTGCCGCATCTCAAACAAACTATATTCAAGTAAGCACTCCAAACGTATTCTTTTCTCATCAAGATATTGCTTGTTTTGGAGAAGAGGTCGAGCCTACCAATATTGCACTTTCGAATACCGACGATATCGTTTCCTATTCATGGGATTTTGATGGAGATGGAAACGAAGATTCCAATGAAGCAAATCCTGTTTACATCTACAGCGCACAGGGTGAATACTTCATTTCACTGACGGTCGAAACTTCTTCTGGATGTATCACTTCGTTTACTAGTCCAACACCGTTGTTGGTGCAAGCTCCATTGAGCACCGACTTCACTACTAGCGCTCTTATAAGCTGTGCTGGTGAGGCCATTGAATACTGCATTCCTGCAGTGAATGGCAACACTTACAGTTGGAATTTTGATGATGGAAGCGGGTGGATTGTTATGAATCCCGAAGAAACATGTATTGAACACATGTATGAAGACACTGGCTATTTCGATGTTATGATCAGCATTGTGAATGGTGCATGCAACATCGGTGATACACTTGTTGATTACATCTACATCGAACCACCTGTAGCACTCTTTGATTACTCCGTGGATTGCGCAGACATGCTGACCGTTACAGTTGGCGATATGAGTATTGGGGCTGATGGATTAACATGGGATTTTGGTGATGGAAGTGCTCCAGTAACGAATGTTGAAACCTACACACATACCTACGCAAGCTACGGAACTTATGACATCACCTTGACTGCTACAAGTGCCACTATGGGGTGTCCTGATGATAAGATTAACAGTGTGCAACTCATACCGCCGTCTGCCGCTATTAGCTTCAGTCAAACGATTGGTTGTGGTCCTCTTTCTGTTTTTCTTGAAGGTGAAAGAGTGAACCATCATTGGCACGTGAGCATTAGCAATGGAGATGAAATAACTGTAGATTGGAACGGTGATCAGCAGCTTTGGAATACCACCTATAATCACGGTGGTGAGATCACTACCACACAACATACATTAAATGGTTATTTCTGGCCAGAGTTGATTTTTGAACAAGAAGGTTGCTATGATTTCACAGTCGAAATACTCAACGAATTTGGCTGCGCCGCGAATGCGTTTTACGATGACGCAGTGTGTGTGACTGCCGGAACAGATTTCGCCACATTTACCCCAACAATTATTTCAAGTTGCGATTCTGTAACAGTTTCATTCCTTGCGAATGCAGATAATATTACGAGCTATCAGTGGACATTTAGCGATGGTGCTGGAACAACAATCACTGAGCCAACGCATACATTTTTACCACCGTTCAACTACACATCAGGTATCACTGCCACTTTGAATGCTACCAATACTTTTGGGTGTGAATCAACAGTCACACAAGCAATTGATGTAGTGCTTCCGAGCATTCCACAATTCAATCCTGCGAGCAGTCCTATTTGCGAAGGAGGAAGTGTTGCATTCACGAGCACATCACAAGGGCCCGTAAATGTTTTCACGTGGAATTTCGGTGATGGTGAAACAAGCAATGATCAAAACCCAACACATAATTATTCATCCAATGGTAATTATGAGGTCTGTTTAACTGTTGAAAATAGTGCGGGCTGTGTTCGTACACATTGCATTGAAAATGCCGTGATCGTTGCAAACCCCGAAGTCAATTTTACTTACACTTCGGCTATCAACAATTGTCTTTTCGGAGTGCAACTAGAAAGCACTACGCCTGGAGTTGCTACGTCATTGACGTGGGATTTTGGAGATGCACAAACCGGAACTGGAGCAAGCACATTTCATACATATCCTATCGGTGTGTATGATGTGGTATTGACTATTACAAACAACTATGGCTGCACTGACAGCCTTGTGGTTGATGACATTCTCAATTACGGAGATGTTATCGGGCCTTACAGCGTTGTCCTGGATGATGCGAACTGTGCGCCTTTCCACATTGATCTGCAAGCGTATAATGTGAATGACAATTCCTTTTCTTATTTCTGGGATTTCAATGATGGAAATGGTGATCCAACAGGAAGTACTACGGTAGATCACGACTACATGGCTGCTGGTGTTTATTGTCCGCAGTTGATCATGACAGATCCGAATGGCTGTCAAGTCTTCATTCCGTGCGTTGATCCTATTGAAGTTGAAGAATTCGTACTTGGCTATTCACAGCCAGAAGCTATTTGTTTTGGTGAAGAAATTCTATTTCAAGTAACCAATGCTGATTCTTATTCTTGGTCAGGTGGAATGCCAGTTATTGATGGAGCACAAGAGGGCGAGTATATCCTTCAACCAACAGCCACAGGCGAGTATTATCTCACAGGAACCTTTGCTGATTGTGTAAGAACTGATACGATTCATGTTACCGTTAACGATCTTCCCGTTGTCACTATTGATGTTCCAGCAGGTGTTTGCTTTAACAGCCCGTCTTTTGAGTTGACTGGTGGATTACCGAACGATTTTCCTGGTACTTATGCTATCAATGGTTTTCCTGGTAATGTGTTTGAGCCAAGTATGACGCCTGGTTTGGCTTATGATATCACTTACTCTTACACGGATGCAAATGGTTGTTACAATGAGGCAACGGCACCCATTTTTATTCATGACTTGCCGATTGTAACGTTGGATGTATTCAATTCTAATTGTGAATATGACGCTGTATTCAGCCTGGGTGGCGGGTTTCCAGAGGGTGGTGTATACACTCTTTTGAATGATACTATTACTTCATTTGATCCAGCAATGGGTGTGGGCAACTACAATATTACCTATACTTTCACGGATGTGAATACCTGTGTAAGCAGCGCACAACGAGTGATTTCAGTGCATGACGCACCTGCAATATCTGTAAGTTTCGAATCTGTATGTGCTAATGAACAGTTCTACATTCAGAATAATTCAACCGTAGAAAGTGGTACTATTTCTTCAAGTCTTTGGGATTTTCAAGATGGTGGAAACACGACTAATTTTCAACCAACAGCTTTTCTTTTTGCTAGCGATGGTGTGAAAACCATTCATGCAGAATTCACAAGTAACTTCGGTTGTTCTAGCATTCTTGATACCACCGTAAATGTGCGTTTGATTCCTGATGCGAGCTTCTTGTTGGAAGATGGTTGTCAAGATACTGACCTCAATTTTCAATCGACTTCAACGGTCTCAAGCGGCGTAATTACCAATTGGGAATGGATATTTGAGGGACAGTCTTTCCAAGACGATGAGAACATTGCTTACAGCTTTGAAGGCTGGGGTACGTTGCCTGCCACATTGATTGTAACAACAGATCTTGCGTGCACTGATACAGTATCTAACAGTGTGGGTGTATATCCCGCGCCAGTAGTGGATATCGTAGGAGCAAACGTGTGCATGAATTTTCTCAGCAGTTTTCAATCCTTTGTTGAGTTGGAAGTTGGTAGCGTTGTGGGATATGAGTGGAATTTCGGTGATGCTTCTGATTCTATGACCACTGCGAATTCTCATCATTTGTATGAAACGGATGGAACCTACACTGTTACATTAGATGTTACATCTAGCTTAGGTTGTGTTGGAACTGAAGAGCTTCAATACATCGTGTATCCTCTACCAGATGTGGACTTTAGTCTTGTTGACAGCACTTATTGCAGTGGCGAAACGATTGAGTTGATAGACATGTCAAGCGTTTACAGTCCTTCTGAAAATGTTAGTTGGAGTTGGTACTTAGATAACAATTTGATCAGTAATTCTCAGAATGTAGCAAGTGATTTCGATGCGCCAGGCTTGTATCAAGTGCGATTAGAGGTGACAACAAACTTTGGATGTGAGGCAGATAGCGCAGCACCGCTCGCTCTTCAAATCTATCCTAGACCGACAGCAGGCTTTGATTTGCGTCGTGATGAAGTGTTGATGTATTCACCGGTGGTGCATATTGAAAATACTGCGAGTATTGATGTAACCAACTGGCATTATGATTTCGGTGATGGACTCACTAGCACCATGCAAGAAGGCGAACACAGCTATGCTACCTGGGATGATTATGTGATCACTCAAACTGTAAGCAATGTGTTTGGCTGCACTGCAGTGGCTCAGCAAAATGTGAGCGTTTTGCCTTCATTGCAAGTTCATATTCCTAATGCGTTTACGCCTGATGGAAATGGCAACAACGATCTATTTAAGCCGGTAATCGCGGGTTCTGAGGTGCGTGAGTATTACTTCGCCATCTTTGATCGTTGGGGAAATATTGTTTATGAAACAGAAGACGTAGAGGGTTGTTGGAATGGCCAAGTGCACAATACTGGAGTAGAAGCTCAAGACGGCGTTTACAACTGGGTGCTAAAAATTCGAAGCATTGATCAGCCTGTAGTTGGCTCCCAGCAAGGGTTTGTGCTGCTTATCCGATAATTTATATACTTCGAATTGCGTTGAGAAATTGTTCTTTTCGCGCGGTTTCTGTGAAGTTGTCGGCAATCCTATTTCTGGCGGCATTTTGTGACTCTACCGAATGAACATTCGGTATGTTGATTAGCAAGTTTCGCAAATCCTCATGTGATTTTTTCTCAAGAATAAAACCTGTATACGCGATGATTTCAGGCATCGATGCCACATTGGATACGATGGGGATACATCCACAAAGCATTGCTTCGCACAGTGCATTTGGAAAGCCTTCTGATAATGAAAGTTGAAGATAAACCTGTGCTCTTTGAAGATGCTTTTCGAGTTCTGGTTGTGGAAGAGCGGGAAAGAGTTTGATGTTTGGAATGTTTTCTACTAGTCTTAAAAAAGCTTCGCTATTGTCTCCAATGATGGTAAAGGTCCAATCTGGAAGGAGGGGTGCTGTTTCTAGAATAAGATCTACGCCTTTCAATATTCGTCTTCTTTCTTCGTGAAGGCCCATGGCTATGGTCACTGCAGTCTTTGGCTGAGTCAATGCTGTATCCATTCTCCACACCTCTGGTCTGTATCCGTTAAAAATCGTTTTATGGGGCGCTTTAAGGCCTGGTATGAAGTGTTTGACCCCTTGGCCTTGGGTTGATGACTTCGTGTAACTATTGGTGCTTAAAATCAATGATTCGTGCACGGGAAGCAGAAGGTCGGTGTTTCGATAAGAGTATGTGATAGCCTTGCGCATCCATTTATTAGCAAATGCGCCATATCCGATTTCGGGAAGAGCCACGGCATCAAAGCCTCCGAGAACGATAATCAGTTTTTTATTTAGTACTCTGCACCAAAACGCTGGTATCATTGTGTGATACCCTCCGAATTGCGCAACCACTTTTTTTACCCGAAAAGAAATAAAAGGAAAGCTAACGAACTGTTTGAACAAAACCCACGGTAGGAGGGACTTTCGAGTTACTTTGAATTCATATTTTATCACCTCATATTCTGATTCGAGATAAGAAAGATCTTTTCTTACGAAGGAAGACAAGTCGGGAAAAATATATAGCAGTCGGGGCCTAGTCATTACATTCGCAAAAAAACGCATTAATCGCTGTTTCCGAAAGGAATGATTTCAAAAAAGACGATATACGGTTCATTTATCTACACGCTTGTGGGATCGTTGCCATTTGCGAGTGCGTTGATTTTATTACCGTTTTACAGCAATTTTCTTTCAACATCCGATTTTGGTGCGCTTACAGTTTATATCAGCTTTTCGCTGCTGGTGCAGATTCTAGCCACATTTAGCATTGAACAATACATCGCGACACATGTGCATCAGCTTCGTGATGATGCTATAGATCGAAGAAAAAAAATGGGGTCTGCGCTGACCTTGTGTTTTCTATTTGGGCTGTTAGTCATTGGCCTTTTTAGTCTTGCTGGACCAAGTGTTTTTCGATTGTTTGATAAGGATTCGCAGCTCGATTTCTGGACGTTTGGAATGATGTCAGTGGTGACGGGAATGTTTAATGGATATTTTAGAAACTACACCACACTGCTCATTTATGATCGTCAAGAGAAAGAATACATTGCCGCAAATCTCATCAACTTTTTTGCAACGATTGGTCTTTCTATTTTCTTCCTCTATCGATTTGAGTCGTCTCTCATAGGGCCAATGCTTGGTCGATTGACAAGTGGAATTGTCATCTTCTTCGTGGCGCTTATTCATCATCTCAGGAATTATCCTTTTCGCTTTCAAGTGCCGAACGCTAAAGAGATCTTGTGGTTTGCTGCTCCTATGTTGTTGATCTCTTTGTTCAATTGGTCGATTGCTTATGTTGATCGATTTTTCTTGACCGCACAAATTTCAATGGATCAAATTGGGGTGTATGATTTTGCTACAAAATTCTTGCTTCCCGTTGAATTAATGCACATGGGATTGAGCAATTTTTTAATGCCGAAAATTTATGCGAGTTGGGACAAGAACTTCACGAATCCCCCGATGGTGGCTGCAAACCAGATGCTTCACTCTTTCTCAATACTAACCGTTGTTGCAATTATTGGGACCATTTTTATCATCCCAATAGCTGTTCCATTGATTGTGAAAAATGAAGATTTATATCTTGCTTTTAGCTTGTTGCCCTTGCTGAGTATTTCATTTCTAACACGCTCTGCCTACAACTTATTATCAGGTATATTGATGCTACAAAAGGCCACCACTCGCATCGTGTTTGCATTTGTATTGACTGGCGTCATGCAGTTTTCTGCCTCTTACTTTTTGATTCCAATATTTGGTTTAGAGGCCGCAATGTACATTGCGGTAGCCACGAAAGTATTATTGGTGGTGGTCTTGTATTTTGTGGCTCGTCAGCGTGCTACGCTTGATTTAAGAATGAGAAAATTCTTTTGGTATCCTTTAGCGATTGGGGTGGGGCTGATTGCCTTTTATCAAATACAGCACATGGGGTTCTGGGCCGTTTGGGCGGCTTTTGTGCTCTTTTCGACACTTGTTACTTGGGTTTTCTTTGGGAAGGAATTAAGGCCACTTCTGGCCTTCTATTTAGGTCCTAAAGCACGTTGATGCGTTGGCCTAATTCGTCGCGATAGTTTCCACCTACCGGTATCTCTTTTCCTAAATCTTGTACGACCACGTTACCTCCGACAATCGATTCAATTTTGTCAAGATTGACGATGAACGAACGATGCACTCGTTGAAAAAGAGAGTTTGGCATTTTCTTCTCCACGTCTTTCATTGTCGCGTGGATGGTGTATTTCTGATCTTTTGTTACTACTTGAACGTAGTCCTTCAATGCCTCAACGAAATAGATGTCAATGGTGTTGAGCTTTACGAGTCTTGAGTGATGTTTTACGAAAAGATATTCTGCGTCAGACTTGAATGCTGTGAGTGATCTTAGGAGATCGTTTTCCACTTTTAACTCTTGCTCTTTCTTGTGTTTGTGCATAGCCATCTCGATGGTGGTGTGCAGATCAATCTCTTTGAAAGGCTTGAGTATGTAACCGTGTGGCTCCATGATCTTTGCTTTGTTTAGCGTTGCTTCATCGGCGTAGGCAGTCAAGAAAATAACTGGGATGTCGATGGATTTTTTGATTTCATTGGCTGCTTCAATACCCGTCATATTTCCCTTCAGCATGATATCCATTAGAGCGATATCGGGTTTGAATTCGAGGGCAAGTTCTATCGCTTTCTCACCGTTATCAGCTTGTGCGATTACGTTGTAGCCCATCTTAGTGAGGCTTCTTTCGATGTCTTTACGAACAATGCTTTCGTCTTCTACGACTAGTATATTGATTGCCATTACGTTAATTTTAGGGGGGAGAGAAAATCACGAGAATATTACTATCCGCGCTTCTCAAAATTAATCAAAAAAGTTGTTCCCTCATCAGAAATCACCTGAATGGTGCCGTCGAGTTGCTCAGTAAGGGAATAGACTAACTGAACGCCAAGGGAATCCGTCTTTTCGAATTTGAAATTTTCTGGAAGTCCCACGCCGTCATCTTTAATTCTGAGGGTAACGTGACCGTCTTTTTCATTAAGGTCGATCCAAAGACTTCCTTCTGTCTTGCCCTTGTAGGCATACTTGAGTGCATTACTGACCAACTCATTCACGATAAGTCCGCACGGAATTGCTTGGTCTATGCTCATTTCCACAACATCAATATTCGGAATGAAATTGACGTCGCAATTTTGCATGCGGTAACTCTGAATCAAATTGTAGCTAAGACTCTTGATATATTCTGAGAAATTGATGCTCGAGAAATCCGTAGTCCGGTAGAGTGTTTCGTGGATGAACGACATACTCTTGATACGGTTTTGGCTCTCCTGAAGAATCTCAAGCGTGCCCTCATCTGTAACGTATGATGATTGCAGATTTAGAATACTTGAAATCACTTGAAGGTTGTTTTTCACGCGGTGGTGCACCTCTTGGAGAAGCACTTCTTTTTCTTTGAGGGAGTCGCGAATTTTTCTATCAATTTCACGTCGCTCTGTATTGTCATAAACCAGGCAAGAAACCTCTTCCAATTTATCATCTAGATAAACCGGATTTAAGAAAGCTTGTAGCCAAACGATGTTGCTTTCTGCGTCTCGCAATGGCACTTCAAACTGTTGTGGTTTTCCAGTGAACGCTTGATCAAAAGAGGTGAGTTGTCCTTGATAGAAATTCTCATCCAAATGTTGTCTGAGAATGCTGAGCACATCTCCACCGATTTCTATTTTTTCGTTCAAAGACGAGGATAACCACTTGACTAGGTTGTGGTTCATGGTGGTGACACGATGGTCGCGGTCCATGGTCCACATCATCATATTTTCAGTAGAATTGAAAATCGATTCAAGTTTCGCTCGCTGTTCCATGGCGCGGCGTTCGTTCGCTCTGAACTCAGTGATATCTCTGGAAACGCCCATGGATCCGATCACTCGGCCTTGTTCATTCTTTATGAGTGATGCCGATAAAAAGCTCGTGAATGTTTTTCCGCTTTTGGTAATATTGACTACCTCGCCGCTGAATGTCCCTTTTTGAGAAAGTTCCATTCTAACTTTTTGATATTCTTCAAAGTCTTCGAATACATTCGCAAGTGGAGAACCTAATATTTCATCCAATTCTACTTCGAATTGCTGTTGTGACGCGTTGTTGAATTCTGTAATTTTTCCAGAAACGTCAACTGCAATGATCATATCGAGCGAGCTCTCGATGATATTTCGGGTGTAATTTTTTTGTTCTTCTAAAAGTTGTTGCGTCTTTTTGTGCTCCTCGATTTCACGTTTGAGAACCGTGTTGATTTCTTCAATGATTCTAACACGCATCTGTTCTTGAACGAGCTGCATTCTTTCACTGATGTTGTTCAATGAAATTTGAATGGATGGCTTGTTCTCGTAGATGGTTAGAGTGGATAGCATCCCAACGTCGATTTCATTATCGTCGTCGTCCTTGATTCGAATCTCCTTGTAGTCTAGCTCAGCACCTTCACGCACGGCTGTGAGATCTCTCTTTATTTCCGACTTGAAAATTGGTGGAATAAATTGGAGGAAATTCTTTTCGTAGATATCATCTTCGTCTTGAACCCCTAAGAGATTCAAGGCTACCGTATTGGCATATTTTATTTTTTCATCCGTGAGGATGATGATTGCGTTTGGAGAATTTTCTAATAGGTTTCTGAAGCGAACGACCGTTTGCTCCAATGCGAATTCTGCTTTTTTTCTTGCAGTGATGTCGTTCAAAACAAACACTTGAACTTGCTCGCCTTTATAGCTAACAGCACTACCGGTGATATCGAGGAACAGTGGTTTTCCCGAGCGGTCGATGGTTCGAACTTCGCCTTTGTTTGCTGATGAAATTTCAATCCCGGATTCAATTCTTACAATATCCTCGTCAGCGATAAATTCAGATAATTTTCTTCCTGTAATATCTACACGAGAAAAGTAGCCAAACAAGATTGCAAATTGATCATTTACGTCAATGATCGTCCGGTCTTTTTTGACAAACACCACGCTTTCGTGTGACACGTTTGCGAGTGTTCTAAATCGCTCTTCGCTTTCCTGGGTGGCGATTTCCGCATTTTTTTGTTCAGTAATATCAATGATGGTTCCGCTGATAATTTTGTTGCCAGCTTCATCTTCTTCCAAAAAAGTATTTTCTAAACATGTGATAATAACACCGTCTTTTCTTTTGAGTTTGATTTCATAATTGACGAGAATAGGATTCGCTTTTACGTCGTTTAGAAATTTCTCTCTGTCTTCTTTATTTGGATAAAAACTATATGCAGTGCGGGAAAGGAGATCTACTTCATCTTCATAACCCATCATTCTAGCGAATGCTCTGTTGCACGAAATCAAACCACCTTCGTAGTAGGTTTTATAAACCCCGGCTACATTTTTTTCGAATAGAAGTTTGTACTGATCTGTTAAGGATCTTTCGTTTTGAGGCGAGACTCTTAATAGAACCGCTGGCTTTTTTTTGACTACAATTTTTGATAGGTAAAACCATTCATTTGGCATCCAATCTTTGATGATGATGTAGTCGTTTTTGATTGTTTCTTGGCAGGCGATGTGCCATTTTTCATGTGGAACGCTATCTCCTAAAATATCAGTGATAACAATATCTACAGAAGATTTATCCAGGCACTTGTAGTAATTCTCAAACACACCATTGGCCTTCACGACACGACAAGAAACGGGGTCGATGATCGCTAAAATATCAGAAGGATGATCTAATATCTCTTCGGGGGTGGGGTGGTGCATAATGAGGGTGGTGGTGAACTACAATTATTGGTCTTCTTTGGGTTTGGGCAATTTTATTTTTTGTCCGTTAATTCTTACTGCTAAACCCGCTTCATACTCAATAGTGAGTTCCAAGGTTCCAATTTCGTCAAAATATTCCCATCTACCTGCGAGTTCGCCACCTTCGTATTTTCCTCTCATTCGAATGTTTCCGTTTCGATACCAGTACTTGTGTTTCTCTACTGGGGTTCCAACCTGGTATTCACCTTCGAATGCTTTTTGTCCATTATCATAGTACCATACCCAAAGGCCGTTTCGTTCGCCGTCGAGGTATTCACCTTCTTCGATGTGATCATTTACAGATAATTTCCATTTACCAGTTTTGAGTCCATCAATGTAATCACCTTCGTTGATAATGTTTCCGATGGAATCATACTCAATGGCATGACCGTCTTCCTTTCCTTTGCGGTAGTATTCATCGCGATGCATTCCTCCGGAAGCGTGGAACCACTGCCAGTTTCCGATCGGTAAATCATCCTTATAATTTCCTTTCTGTTCTAGTTTCGAGCTGTTGAAATAGAACTGCCATGGACCATCCTTCTTTCCATCAATATAGCTTCCAGTGGCTCTAACTATTCCGTCGGGATAAAAGAGCTTCCATGGGCCTTGTCTGCGGCCGATAGAGTCGATCATTCCTTCGCCTATCTTGATTTCATTCTCGTAGAGATATGCATTGATTTGTTTTCCATCTCGATCGTATTCTCTGAACGTACCGTGTTTCTTATCATTTCGATAGCTACCCTCTAGTTTTACTTTTCCGTCTTCGTAGTATTCTTTTCGAATATCAATCATGGCGTATTGTCCGCCATCGTTTACGACTAATTCACCGTTCTCGTAATTTTCAATTCTTTCTAGTTCACCTTTTTTATTGAAGAATTTGAAGACTCCATTCCTCAAGCCATTGGTCCAATTTCCTTCTTCACGAACCACTCCATTGGGATGTAGGTCTTTCCATATTCCTGATCTTTTGCCCGCTGAATTGTAGCGATTGATAAGCTCTTCAGAATAAATGAATCCGTTTCTGTAAACAGTATTTGTGATGATTCTTCCGTCTTCGGCGTATTCGACCCCCTTACCTTCTTCCTTGTTGTTTTCGAAGGGAATAACTTTATGAACTTGACCAGAAGAGTAGAATGTTCTGCTTGGACCGTTTTTTATATTATTGACAAACAGTACTTCTGTTAGAATTTTCCCGGTGGTATCAAAGAGTTGTTCTGGTCCGTTTTTTAGGTTTTCCTTGTAGGTTATTATTCGTTCCAGAGTTGAGTCAGAACGATAGAATTTCCAGGTAGAATCGAGTTGAAATTGGGCTCTGTTTCCTTCGCTTTTAAGTCCACCATCTTCATAATAGGTTTTCCAATAGCCATTTGGCAGGCCATTTTCCATCGTTCCTTCGCTGGACACAGCTCCACTGGGAAAGTAATATTTTGTGTACTGTCCTTGGGCTTGAATGACCAGAAGAATGAATGTTAACCATGTGGCAAAGATGCACTTCATATTTTCACGTGTAACGTCTTTTTTACAAAGAGTATTTATATATTCTTTTTAAAGAAAAGTAGTAATTCTTAATAAGAGGTGTTAATTGAGTTTAAAAGTTTGTTCACGGGTTGTTGCAAAATTAATCTTCACACATTTGGTTCAATGTTGTAAACAAGTTTCTAGAATATGAATAGAATGTAAATGAAAGGGTTAAATCTGATATTAACAACTTGTGTATATTGCTTTGTTCTGAAAAGTTTTTTGAAAAAATCAGTTCCAAAGTGTTCACAGCTGCGTTGGCAAAAGTTCCAATACTTTTCATAGCTGTGTGTACAAGGGATGAAGTTTTTGTTAAGGCAGAGAAAAGCTGGAAAAAACAAATCTTTTTCTCAGAAACTTTTACACGTGAATTGACACGTAAAGTGGTGTATTTGTGGATAACCACCTTAAGTGAATGGAAATGAGGGGATATAGCTCTTTTATCCTTTGCTAATACCATTTGTAATAAGTTGATTTTTCACGTGGAAGTCTCATTTACTTTTGTTGTACAATTAATACCCTTATGACCATACACATCGGTTCAGATCATGCAGGCTTTGAGTTGAAAGAAAAAGTCAAAGCAATGTTACAACAACAAGGCCATACGATTCAAGATTATGGTACCCATTCTCTCGAGAGTACAGATTATCCTGATTACGCACATAAAACAGCTGAGGCTGTGGTTGGATCAGGTGAATTAGGAATATTGATTTGTGGTTCGGCTAATGGCGTTTGCATGACAGCGAATAAGCATGCTGGTATTCGTGCTGCGTTGTGTTGGTTGAATGAGATTGCAGCTCTGGCTAGACAACACAATGATGCAAACATCATTTGTTTGCCTGCTCGATTTATTTCTGAGGAGAGTGCTTTCGAAATGGTTCACACTTTTTTAAGTACACCATTTGAAGGAGGAAGACATGCGAATAGAGTCAATAAAATAAACTGTAACTAATCTATGAAGAGAATACTTCAATTAGCACTTGCGCTAAGTGCTGTTTTTCACGGGGAACAACTTTTCGCTCAGGCGGATACGTTGGCGATAAAATATGCTAAGACGATTACCCCTGCAGAGCTGAAGGAGCATTTATACATTTTAGCTAGCGATGCCTATAAAGGCAGAGATACAGGATCTGAGGAAATGAGAATGGCTGCAGATTATCTCATTCAGCAATACAAAACAATGGGCGTGGGTCCGTGTAATAATGGAAGCTACAAGCAGGAATATCCATTGAAGAAGGTTAAAATAGGCAGCTCTAGCATTACAGTAGGAAATGGTAATTATGCTTTTAAAAAAGATTACTATTCGTTCGGAGGGTTTGATCAAGTAGATCTTTCGAATTTGAAGATTGTATTTGCAGGATATGGTATCGAGACGGATAAATACAATGATTACAAAGGCATCGATGTAAAAGATGCTATTGTATTGTGTTTCATGGGCGAGCCTGTGGACGCGGCTGGGAACTCTATTTTCACGGGGAACAATACTATGAGTGAGTGGAGTGATGACTTTCGAATGAAAAGAGATTTGGCAGCATCGAAAGGTGCGAAGGCCATTCTTTATATTGAACCCAACTTCGATTACATTTTGCAGCGCGTTGCTTATTTCTTGGATGAACCAAGAATGGCGTTGGATTATCCAAAGGGAAAGAACACTGAAGAAGAAGTATTGCCATACTTTTTCATTTCACCAAGTATGGGCGATGCTATCATGAAAGCTGGGAAGCAGAAGGGTGTAGAAGCAATTAAGGAGAGCATTAACAAGAAAAAAACTCCGCGTAGCAAGGTACTAAAGACGAAGGGTAGTATAAAGCTTGTTTCGGAAAAGCAATCAATTCAAGCAGAAAATGTATTGTGTTTTATTGAAGGTTCTGATCCTGCGTTGAAGAATGAAGTGGTAGTTGTTTCTGCGCACTTCGATCACGTAGGTGAAATGAATGGCAAAATCTACAATGGTGCTGATGACGATGGATCGGGAACGGTGACCGCATTGGAAATTGCCGAGGCATTTCAGACTGCCAAGAAGGATGGAAATGGTCCGAAGAGAAGTGTTTTGGTACTTCACGTAAGTGGCGAAGAGAAAGGACTTTTAGGAAGCGAGTGGTATTCGGAGTATCCTATTTTTCCTTTAGAAAATACTGTGTGTGACTTAAACATTGATATGATTGGTCGTGTAGATGATCAGCACAAAGACAATGAAAAGTATGTTTATATTATTGGATCTGATAAGCTGAGTACATCGCTTCATAGCATTTCAGAGGCTAGCAATAAGACTTATACAAAGTTGGATTTGGATTACACTTACAATGATCCGAATGATCCGAATCGTTTTTATTATCGTTCAGATCATTACAATTTTGCGAAGCATAATATTCCTGTGATCTTTTATTTCAGTGGTGTCCATGAGGATTACCATCAACCAGGAGATGATCCTGAAAAGATCATGTATGAGAAAATGTCAACGATAGGACATTTGATTTTCCACACTGCATGGGAAGTTGCGAATAGAGCGGAGAGATTGGTAGTGGATGTGAAGAGTGACTTTGAGGATTGATTTTCACGTGGAAATAGAAAGGGCGGCCCTCACTGATGAAGGCCGCCCTTTTTTTATTGTGAATTAGCTATTAAATGTTGTGATCTAAAGCTTGGCTTGCAGATTCAGTTTCCTTCATGCTAAATGGAGGATAAGTATCTGTAAGGTTGTAGTAATAAGCCAACACGCGGTTGCTCCAACGCATTACACCAACTAAGTAGTCATGCATTCCTTTTGGAAACTTTCCAGTGATTAGTACTACCCACCATGCAATCATTTTCACGAATAGAGCACCTAGTGCGAGAAATATGAGGCAGAATCCGTGAGGAATGAAGATGTAGAAAAATCCGAAGAAAGTTCTTAGAAGAAGCGTTCCGCGGCTTGATCTTTCTGGGTATTCAATTTCGAACACAGTTTTATCATCTGTTGCATTTAATCCGAATGCTGGATAACCATCGGCTAGGTTGTTTAGGCGAGCGCTTAGACGCCAGTTCCAACGCAACCATTTTACCATGTAATTCCACATTCCGCGTGGATAATTACCTGTAAATAGAATTGCCCAGAAAGCAATGAAGTTAATGAACATCGCACCGATTTGAATGAACAACAACACAAACATGTGTGGGAGTTGGATGTAAAAAATGCCGAAAAACGTGCGCAGAAGTAGTTCGCCCCTTGAATAGGAGTCTTGATGAGTAACTTGAAATTTCATAAAATATACGGTTTAGTGTGGGTCAAATCTAAAAAAAAAGGAATACGAACCATAGAATTTAGATTTTCAATGTACTAATGTCATAAAACAATCAATATTCGCTGGGTTGAACTTTCTATTTGAAAGCTTTGTTTCCTTTGCATTCTCATTATGAAAAAGAAGACCGCTGTATTATTGGTGAATCTTGGATCACCTGACAGTCCTGCACCGAAGGACGTGTATCGCTATTTGACCGAGTTTTTGAATGACCCACGGGTTATTGATATTAACTGGCTTGGCCGTAAGATTTTAGTGAATGGAATTATTGTTCCTTTCCGTCACCGAAAGAGTGCTGCGGTTTATAAAAAGCTCTGGACTGAAAATGGTTCGCCATTGATTCACTCTGGCCGCCAGGTGCAGCAGCTGCTTCAAGAAAAATTCGACAGAGATGAGACGCGAGTATTTTTAGCTATGCGTTACCAAAATCCATCTATTGCAAGTGCTTTGGAGAGTATCAGAGATTGGGAGCCGCATGACATGGTGGTGATCCCGATGTTTCCGCAATATGCGTCTGCGAGCACTGGATCAGTGATTGAGAAGGTGATGGATGAAATGAAGAGCTGGTGGACTTTTCCGAACGTGCGTTTTGTTACGCAGTTTTATGATCATCCTTTATTCATTAAGGGATTTGTAGAGCGCGGCCGAGAGCACAACTGGAAAGAATACGATCATGTATTATTCAGTTATCATGGACTTCCTGAACGACAACTAGATAAAATTTACAAAGACAATAAGTGCCGCAATCACAGTTGTGAGCATGAAATCAATGACGAGAATAAGCTTTGTTATAAAGCTACTTGTTATGCTACAACGCGCAGCATTGTAGAACAATTGGGAATTCCAGAGGACAAGTACACCGTTTGTTTCCAAAGCCGATTGGGCAAGGGATGGATAGAGCCATTCAGCGATGAAGTGATTGAAGAGTTGGGTAAGCAAGGAGCTAAAAAGCTGCTTGTATTTTCACCGGCCTTCGTTGCGGACTGCCTCGAAACAACTATTGAAATCGGAGATGAATACCAAGAGCTTTTTGAAGAAAATGGTGGCGAGCATGTACAACTTGTGAGTAGTTTGAACGAGAGTCAGACGTGGGTGGATTGCCTAGAAGACTTGGTAAAAAATCCGCGATAGGATTATTTGAACCACTCGGAATACATGATGTAGTTGTTGGCTATTCGTTGGATTTCACCTTCGAATAATTCTTTTGAAACTTCTTTTACTTTTTTTGCGGGCACTCCAGCGAAGATGCTGCCTGATGGAACGTGTGTGCCTTCGAGAAGGACCGCGCCTGCAGCTACAATGCTGTTTGATTCGACCACACAATTATCCATTACAATTGCACCCATTCCGATAAGCACATTGTCGTGAATGGTGCAGCCATGAACGATTGCACGATGTCCGATGGACACATTGTTACCGATAGTTGTTGGACATTTTTGATAGGTACAATGAATTACCGCGCCGTCTTGAACATTCACTTTATTCCCCATTTTGATGAAATGCACATCTCCACGAACAACGGCGTTGAACCAAAAAGAACACTGGTCACCAGCTTCAACTTCACCAACGATTGTTGCATTTTCGGCGATGTAGCAGTCTTTTCCAAACTTTGGAGCGACGCCTTTAACGGGAAGAATAAGAGGCATAAATGAGAATATTATTTCTCACAAATGTAGAAAGTGGAGCTAGATTATTTTTTTAAAAAAGAAATAGGCTTTACAGACACTTGATCGCTCGTGGCTTTGATGGTGTAATTTCCAGCTGCTAAATCAGAAACGTCCAAGCGAACAACGTTGGAGCTTACTTCCATTTTTTCAAGAACTAATTTTCCGGCACTGTCAAAAATTTGAAAAAGAATCTGACCTGAAATGTCATTAGAAATATTAATGAATAGTGCATCAGATGTGGGATTTGGAAAGAGAGTAAGTTCTATTGTTTCCAACTCATTAACGTTTAAGACAGCATCGCAACTGAGTTTATCAAAGTTGTTATCCCAGATCAATTCTCCACTTTCATAATAACAAGTAAGCCATGGTGCGTAGTCGGTGATTTGGGCAGTTGCAAAATCGATGAGGCCGTAGCGCGAGCCAATGCCCTCGGTGTAATCGCCAACGAACCACTCGCTTTGTGCATAGGATATCTTTTTCCTAGAAACCCCATTGATTTCAACAAAAGAAACATCTGTAATAGTGATATCCTCATTGCTATTTACGGAGCGTACGGTAATTATATCTCCCGCTTCAACATTGAAATCATAGAGTAGAAATTCTTCTCCATTTTCGTAAATGTAAATTTTTTCTTCAGCAACATCTTCTCTCAGATATGCGACTACGAAGGGCTCTCCTGGAAAAGTTGAGTTATTAGAAATTACGGGGATGTATTCTTGGCCATTAATTATTGTTGGGTTTCCCAGTGTGTGATTGACGTTTTGAACGATGAGACCGTAAATCGTTACCTCCCAAGTTTGGTTGCTTTGAAGGATTGGTTGATAAGCTTTGGCGTTTGATGCAAGTGTGACAAGGGCTAAAAGACTTAGAAGGTACTTCATGATAGTGATGTTATGTTCCTTTGACATTGATTCTGGCAGTAAGGTTGTATGAACCGAATGAGGACTTGTCTGTAAAGTCTATTAAATTTACCCAATGAGATATTTTTTCCTGGCTGTTTTTATTCTTCTAGGCTCGGCTCTTAATGCGCAAAGCGACCGGTCTTATATGACTGTGAAGTTGGTTTTTGAAATGATTGATGGCGACAACATTGAAATGCGCGAATCCTTTGAGGGTGGGGGTAGTAGGTATACATATCCCGTAGTGGCTAAAGCGCCTATTCTCCACGTTGATTCGTTATTTGTTTGGGAGGACGGTGCCCACGATGTTTTAAGAGATATTAATACCAAGGAAGGCGGCTTATTGGATCTACGAGTCGTGGAAGAGGTCGACTCGATGTGGTTTTTTCATGATAAACAAAAGCAATCACTGTATTTTCATATTTCTCTGCATAGTTCTTATACTGTTTATCCAATTGTTTTTACCAAGAAGAAATATTCATCATTGAGATTTGGGACTATAAACTATCCGGTGGAGTACACGAAGAATCACTACTACATTATTAGAAATTTTGAAAAATGTCAAGATGATAAGAGCTGGGAAGGATTGGTAAATGCGTGGTCTAAGAAATACTCTTCTCGGGTTTATAGTCTTGGCAGCTATACCGCTGAGATAACCCTAGACAATTTATCACAAACTGAAAAACAGACTATTTTAAATACGTTGGCTTCTGACCCCAATGTGTCTTTTTTATCGATTTCACTCAATGAAGTTTATTCTCAGAATCAGACTTATTTTAATAGCCAGAATGTTACTATAGGCACAAATAAAAGTCTAGAGGAGACGAAGGCAATCGCAAAAAAATATGGGTTCGAATACGTTGGCGGACAAGGACTGTATCAGCTAGACTATTATACTTATAAAAAAAGCAAGATACTAGATCTTGCTTTTGTGAAAGATTATCATCGTCTGATTTCCGCTCTGGGCGGGACTTATGGAACGCCTAACTTATATCACGAAGTTCGGCTCGACTAATTATTTTTCAGGTTCGAATTCAAGGATAACGCTATTCATGCAGAAGCGTTTGTATGTGGGTGGTGGTCCATCATCGAAGATGTGACCGAGGTGTGCATCACAACGACCGCACTTAACTTCCGTTCTAATCATGTTGTGCGAAAAGTCATTGACATAGGTGACTCCATCTTTTCTAATTGCTTCGTAGAAACTGGGCCATCCGCATGATGAAGCAAACTTTGCATCGCTTTTGAAAAGAGCGTTTCCACATGCTTTGCAGTAGTATGTTCCAAGCCCTTCAAAGTTCCAATACTCACCGGTGAATGCACGCTCTGTTGCTGCTTTGCGAGCAACGAGATAGGTATCTTCGTCAAGTATTGATTTCCACGTGGAATCGGGCAATACAAGTTTTGTCGTGTCCGTGCGTGAGTAGTACGGATGGTGGTCAATTTGATTTTTCATTTTTGAATCATTCTGAAAAGCTGAAGATACTATGAATAATATCCCTGCTATAAATCCTGCTATTGTATACTTCATGATTTTAGTTTGTGAAATATACGATTAGACGAGGCAGAACAGATTGCTTACAATGTGAAATAAAATTAATTCCAACCGCAATACGTGAAGCCCATTTCGAAGCCACCTCTAGTACCGCTGTAATTTTTCAAACCACTTGTTACCAAGTCATAACTAATGCGGAATGTGTTGTTGCGGTGGCGCATTCCGAGTTGCATTACCACGCTATCTTTTACTCGCACGCTTGCTCCCGCAAGGATCGTGTAGCTGGTAGATGAAATTTTATAAGCTCCGATAATACCGGCATTTATTTCTTGTGCCTTTGCTTGTTGCATGAATAGTACAGTGGGCGTCACGGTCCATTGTTGATCAATGAAAATATCGGTGTTGAATATTCCATTCCAACGCATCGGAAGTTTGCTTGACTCTCCCGTGAATGATTCATTGGGCTGTGTTAAATGGTATAATGAAATCCCCAAACTCGACGCGAATTTTTTATTGGGCTGAACAAACTTGTACCACACTCCCATGTTTGCATCGAATTTTAGGATACTCATATCTGCAAGTGTTTCACCGTTTGGAAGGGTTGGATCTAAACCGGTTGCAGCGGTGTATTGATTTTCAAAAAGAAGATCTCTTTGAGAAAATTTCTTTTGATAAATGCCTAGTTGTGCACCTACTGTGAGAAAGTGATTCTTCGAAGACTTATCCGTGATACGATAAGAGCCACTTGCCATTGCTTGAAAGGTATCGAAGTTTGATGCGCCAGAGATATGGTTGATCAAAACGAGACCTGCTCCAAATCGATCGAAGGGCATGTCGTAACCCGCGCCGATGGCGCTGTAGGGCTTTCCGTTTAATTTTTGCCACTGGGATCTATATGTTCCAGAAAAGCGATAGGGGATTTTTTCATTCGCATATTGCCCGGTTTGCGCGGGGTTGTAGTACATCGGTAATGCATCGTATTGCGAAAAGTGAAAGTCTTGTGCCGCTGCGCTGATAGTCCACATGAGGCAAACAACCGCGATGATATGTTGTGTAATATTTTTCATTGTTGTAATGGTTTTGTGGATTATCTGATGAGTGTTACGTTACCGGATAATTTGATTTTTTTACCGTCGATAGTTGTTCCAGTTACGGTGTACACATAAACGCCAACTGGTTGATGCGTGCCTTTGTATGTGCCGTCCCATCCGCCTTCTGGATCGGAGGTGGAGAAAATTTCATTTCCCCAATTGTTGTAAATCTTGAAATCAACTTCTTCGAAAGGACCTCCGAGTACGTGTAATACATCGTTGCTATTATCGCCATTCGGTGAGAACGCCGTTGGGAAGTCGATAGGATCAATTGCTTTGTCAAATGCTTGAACAACAGAGATGATCGTATCGCTGCAGCCTGCTGTGCTTGTTACAATCAAGATCACTTCATATTGACCCGCTTCTGGGAAAGTGACCAAGGGATTTTCAACTGCGGATGTGGCGCCATTTTCAAATGACCAATCCCATGATGCCGCACCAATGGATTCATCAGTAAACTCCACTCCAAGCTCTTCATCGGATTCACTAGTGAAAGCCGCTATTGGAACGGGCTGCACGATGACTTTTAATGTGTCATTATCGTTTGGACAAATGCCAGAACTTGTCGAGGTTAGAATAAGATCAATCATTCCGATGCTTATGTCGGATGCGCTCAAAGTATAGCTGTTTTGCAGCGTTGTGGGACTAGCGCTGAATGTGCCAGTGCCCGTGGTGGTCCACACTCCAGCGCTAGCGCTACCAGAAATGAGACCATTGATATCTACAGAATTTTTATCTCCACAAATGATTTGATCACTACCAGCGTTCACACTGATGGCTTCAACGATGGTAATGGTCAAACTATCCACAGCTGCTTCACACGCGCCGTTGTTCGTGGATGTGAAGTAGAGGGTTATTTCACCAATTGCAATATCGCTATTTGATGGACTGTAAGTTGTTGCATTTGCGGTGTTATTAGCGAAAAGGCCAGTACCGCTAGAAGTCCAGATAGCGGTGCCGTTGGTAGAGCTAACGGTGCCTGCCAGGCTAACACTATTTTCACTAGAACAAATTAGCTGATCAGAACCAGCAGTAACGATGGCTACTTCGCTGAATGTAATCACTACGTTGTCGCTGCTAGGAGGGCAGATGCCGGTGTTATCGCTAGTGAGAATAATTTCAACGCTGCCTTGCGTGATATCGCTTGCAGATGGACTGTACGTTATATTTTCTCCGAAAGTATTAGAAGAAAAAGTACCCGTGCCTAAGCTCGACCACACTCCGGAGTTTGAGGCTCCTGAAATAGATCCACCGAGTGAAAGTTCGGTTTCTGTTTCGCATACTGTGAAATCACTTCCCGCTGTCACTACGGAGACAGGCGTTACAAACACTTTTAGTGTGTCTACTCCAGCAAGGCAATCGCCATTGTTGGTAGTAGTTAAATATATTTCGAACTCACCTAAAAGAATATCAGAGTTGCTGATGTTATAAACTGTATTTAGGTTGTTGCTGTCTACAAAAGTGCCGCCGCCATTGGTACTCCATACACCGGTAGATGCTCCTCCAGAAACAGCTCCGTTTAAAGTAACCGTTTGTTGATTACCGCAAATTTGAATATCCAATCCAGCGTTGCTGAATGCTGAAGCTCCAAATATTACGAGTACTGTATCACTTTCGACAGGGCAGTTTCCGTTGTTTGTAGAGGTGAGTACAAACTCGATTTCAGGAAGTAAAAGATCTGACTCACTGAAGGTGTACATCGGATTAAGCGAAGTATTATCAGGGGAGAAAGTTCCAGACCCCGTGGTAGTCCAAATACCCGTTGAAGAGCCGTTTGAAACACCACCATTTAGTTGTGTGAATTCAGAACTAGAGCAGACTGTTTGATCTTGACCAGCATTTACAACTATTCCTGAAGTCATGAATAGTACTACTGCATCTGAAACAGGAGTACAATTGCCATTTGAGGTTGATGATAGAGTCAATGTTACCGAACCGAATGATTGTTCGGTTGGTGTCGGAATATATAGAGCGTCTAGTGTTGTGTTGTTTGGAGAGAACGTTCCGTTACCACCTGTCCAAATGATTCCATTTACATTTGAAGCGGTACCCTCTAATTGGAATGCAGGGTTGGCGCCACACAATGTTTGATTTGCTCCTGCATTTACAACAGGTGCTGGAGTAATGGTAACGATGAGTTCATCAATCGCTTCGTTACAAGAATTGGTTGCTTGAATGGTAAGTGTGACGGTGCCCGCAAGAATATCCTGTTCACTTGGAACGTAAGTCGCGTTGATATCAGAAGCATTTGGTACAAAAAGCCCAGTGCCAGAAGTCGTCCAAACAACCTCAGACGCGCCGCCACTGATTGTGCCGCTAAGAGCGACGTTCGCATTGTTGGCACAAACGATTTGATCTTGGCCTGCGGTCACATTTCCCGTAGGAAATAATTCAATAGTGATTTGATCAGAAACAGGCACACACGATCCATTGTTGAGCGTTGTAGCAGTGAACGTGATGGTCTGCTGCACGAGGTCTTGAGCGGAAGGATTGTATGTAATGGTCACCGCATTCACGTTTGGTGTAATGGTGCCTGTGCCAGTGGTACTCCACACTAAATTCTGTGGACCATTTTCAATTAGCGCTGATAAATCAAATGTTTCGATATCGGCACAATAAGTTGCATCTTCTCCTACGGAGATCGTTCTCACAGGAGTGATCAGTACCGAAAGTGTATCTTTTGCGATGTTGCAACTGTTGGCAGTAAGAATCAGATCAACACCTCCATTTGCAATATCGAATGCACTTGGAATGTAAGTCGCGTTGATGGTATTGTTATCTGGTGAAAAAGACCCCGTACCAGATGATGTCCATACTCCGGATGTCGCAGCGCCACTGATGATACCATTGAGTTGAATGTTTGCATTATTACCACAAACTGTTTGGTCATTGCCCGCGTTTGCAATACCTGCAGGTAAGATGGAAATGATCATGAAATCACTTTCATTTATGCACGAATTGGCAGAAGTTGAAGTTAATGTAATTTGCACTGAACCTGCTAGTGAATCTGCGGCACTGCAAGTATAAACCGCATTGAGCGCAGTGTTGCTTGGACTGAAGGTTCCTGTTCCAGATGAGGTCCAAATACCAGTGTTAGCAGATCCAGAAATGCTTCCGCTGAGGGCTACGTCTAATGACGTTACACATACCGTTTGATCAGCACCAGCATTTACGATAGGAGCATTGATGAATTCGATAGTAATGTTATCGTCGACTGCAATACAATTACCGTTGCCAGTTGTGACTACACCTAGATCAAATGTGCCAGCTAAAAGTTCGGCAGCCGTTGGTGAATAAGTGATATTGCTTGATGTGTTTGATGGGCTGAAACTACCGTTGCCTGACCAGAGAATTCCGGATGCAACCGAGAAGTTAACAGAAGCCTGATATGTCGGGTTGTTTGTGCAAGGTTGAACTCCGCCGATAATTGAAATTGTTGGAGCGGGAGTATAGTTGATTCTCACCACGTCGGTTACTGCAATGCAGGACCCGTTGCCGGAACTTGTAAGCGTAAGGTCAACAAAGCCGTTTGCAATCTCTGTTGCGGTAGGGCTATAAGTGGCGCCCAGAGCGGTGTTTGATGGTGTGAAAATTCCAAGACCGCCGGACCATTGGCCGCCCAATGCGAAGTTTACAAAACCATTGAGCGTTACAACAGCATTGTTTCCACAGACCGTTTGATCTACACCTGCGTTTACAATTGGAGTGGGCGCAAATGTGATGAGTACATCATCAGAAACGGCGTTACATGAGTTTGCTGAAATAGAGGTTAATGTTAGGTTGATACTTCCATTTGCAATTTCTGTTGGTGTTGGTGTATATGTAGCATTCAGAGTGTTTGCGTTGGGGAAGAATGTTCCCGCGCCACCTGACCACATTCCACCCGTAGCATTGAAGACTTGACCACTTAAATTCACTATTGCGTTGTTTGCACAAGCCGAAATATTTTGTCCTGCATTAACTACTGGAGCTGGAGAAATGGTGATCAAAACTTGATCAGACACTTCATTGCATAATCCATTTCCTGTAGACGTCAATGTGAGGGTTACTTGACCGGTAGCAATTTCAGTAGCTGTAGGAGTGTATGTTGCATTGAGTGTGGTATTGTTTGGTGAAAAAACACCGTTGCCACCTGTCCAAACGGCGCCGCTGGCAATGGTTACAGAGCCATTGAGGGTGACGTTAGGATTGTTTGCACACGATAATAAATCGCTTCCAGCGTTAACAGTTGGTGCTGGAGAGAAGAAGATTGTTACTTGATCAGTTACTGCAGAGCAAGATGCATTACCTGTTGTGGTGAGGGTTAACGTAAGACTACCGTTTGCAATTTCTGCGGCAGTAGGATTATATGTTGCGTTAAGTGTGTTGTTGTTTGGAGAAAAAGTTCCAAGTCCTCCTGTCCATTGACCCCCGCTAGCAACGCTTACGGATCCGGCTAGTTGAGCTGATGCATTGTTTGCGCATCTAAAAATATCTGCCCCAGCATTAGCTGTTGGAGGTGCCGTGAATGAAATAGTCATTTGATCAGAAACGCTATTACAATTTCCATTTCCAGTAGAGGTCAATGTTAGTGTAATGCTTCCACTGGCGATTTCTGCTGGTGTTGGAGTGTATGTTGCGTTTAGTGTTGTTGCTGAAGGATTAAAGCTTCCAAGTCCGCCTGTCCAAACTCCGCCTGATGCAACAGTGATAGATCCCGCTAAAGTGACTACCGCATTATTCGCACATTTTGTTTGGTTCACACCAGCATTAACAATGGGTGCTGGAGAGAAAGTGATTAGTACGTTATCAGCAATTGGATTGCAAATTCCATTACCCGTGGTGGTCAATGTGAGCGCTAAACTTCCACTATTTATTTCGCTTGTTGTGGGGACATAAACAGCATTTAGTGCAGTGTTTGATGGAATGAATGTTCCTGCACCACCTGTCCAAATACCGCCGCTGGCAACGGTTACAGAACCATTGAGCGATATGTTTGGATTATTTGCACACACTGTTTGATTAGCGCCCGCATTAACAGTTGGCGCAGGAGTGATCGTGAGAACAAGCTGATCAGAAACGGGTGTACATGCACCGGTTGAAGTAAGTGTAAGTGTTACAGAACCGGCTGCAGCGTCGGCTGGGCTTGGGTTATACACTGCATTAAGAGCAGTTGCATTTGGAGTAAAGCTACCGGTGCCAGTTGATGTCCATTCACCAGTGATTGTTCCTCCAGCAATTGATCCGTTGAGTGTTGCGCTTGTATTGGCACAAATCGTTTGATCGATGTTCGCACTAACAGTAATGGGAGCAACGAATTCAGAGAAGTAACCATACTTACAACCTGTTGAAGCGCCACCATTGATTACACCAAGGGCGAATACGTCAGCAGTATTGGTCACCTTAAAAGTAGCGTCAACTGGGACTTCTGTGGTGTTGTATTGGATGCGTGCTGCACGCCATTCACCACCGGTGCCAGGTACAGTTTGAAAACTTGATGGATTAATGAGAGCGGCAGAAGGTCCGGTTACTGTAAAACTGTTTACCGCTGAAGCACGACAAAGTAGTGTGATGTAAAATGTTTGTGAGCTGCCTCGCGTAAAGTTCAATGTTTGTGAGCCAGCGCAATTTAGCGGGGGCAATTGTGCCATTCCCATTTCACATCCGAAACCAGTGATGTGCATTGCGTATGCTGGTTTGCTGCAATGAATGTACATCGCATTTTCAGTAGTCGAGCCACTGAGGTAGTCCATGTCGAGACGATAGTATTCACCGGCAAAAAGTGTTGCAACAGGAGTTGTTGCGCCGTTTACGAATACTTGTGTATTGTTCTGAGTGGCCATGATAGCAACGCTTTCATCGCCGTTGTTGTTGAGTGATCCTTTCACTGCGATGTAATCTTCACCAACGACATTAACTGGAACGATTTGATCACCGAGAATATCGTAGCAACCGCCAGAGGGGTTGTGATTGGAATCATCTTTTAGAGAAACAGTAATAGGCTTATCGGCCAAAACCACTGCACCGCTAGGGTGAGTAGAAGGCTGTGTGTGATTAGTGCCTGTGAATCCTGCTGAATAAGTTTGTCCAGCATTGAGTGTGATTGAGAATTGTTGAAGTGCTGGTCTGCCGTCAAGCGGTGTTGGAGAATAGATCGTGACGACCGTATTATTTTCTGTAGCACAAATATCAAAAGAAGCGAAAGCTTGGTGTGGTGAGGCGAATGGCTCGTTGTAAAACGGAGCGTGTTTGTGAAGCGGAATATAGAATTCAGTACCGAGAGAGTTTGGACCCTTGAGCGCCCAGATATCTGTGTTGTTGTTATTAGCACACTCGTAGTAGCACGTGATACTAGTGGTACTTTGAATTCGCAGACCTGTGTTGACGATTGTATTCGTGGGGCGTGTCTCTAGTTGCGATTTAAGTGATGTTAAATTCACTTTTACCGACTGGTTGGCGGCTACATTCACAACAATGGGCGATCCTCCGTTAAAGGCCGCGTTTGCAGGTTGTGATATAGTGACTACCGACGCAGCACCTGTGGACGAAACAACGAGGAAGAGAGGCTCCCCTCCTGGTGTGTTGTGAAGGTCGGTGATGTCTGGTGGTGCAAACCAAAAATCGGTGCCGCTTTGTGCACTGGTGTTGGTTTGCAGGAGGGTGAGAGAGGTGAGGAGTAATAGAAATGAAAGAATTCTGGAGGCAGTAAAAATGTGCATATTCACCCGGGATTAGGCTACTCAATACGTTGGTGGTTTAGAATGGTTTCGGGTGGTGTGTTAAATTTAATGTTGACTACATTTGATAAAACGAATACCTCTCACTATGAACAGATTCTTACTTCTTTTTCTAATTTTTCCGCTTATGAGTTATGAGCAAAGTAACATTGTTACTTATGCGGGAGGTGGTGGAAAAGAGACTTTCTATGATGTGTTTCAATTGTCGGATGGAACCTTTTTGGTTTCTGGTTATTGTGAAGACTTTGACTGGCTGCCGACTTCAACCACGTTGAGTTATTTAAGTTATCCAGGCAATATTCCAAATTCTTTAGGGAGTAATCGCTACGGTTTTTTGATGAGGCTTTCAAGTGATTTATCCACGACGCTTCAGGTATTGAGTTTTCCTCAAGGTGATGTGGAGGATATACGATTTATTAAAACGAACTCTTTACCATATCAAACTTCTGGTGACCTATACATTAGTTGCACCACCAAGGACACAGACTCAAACAATGGTGGTTATATCATTGGAAAATTGAATGGGAACTTCATTGATGGAGTACCGAATGGTCTGACATGGATGCGTGTTGTGTGGGCGAAAAGCCTTGCTCAAGAGGCCCATCCATGGGATGTGACGAGTGATGGTGAAGTTTATTATATATCTGGAGAAGCACATGGGTACGATTGGAGCGCCATGTATTGTTTGGATGCAAATGGAGAACGTCGAGTGGTAGAGAACTGGCGCACCCATTGGCAAGTACAAGGTGGAGAGTGGAAGGGCGTGCCCGCTAGCTCATACAATGGCAATAGCACTTTATCATACAGTGGAATTGTAATGAAATCGTGGGGTCGATGTGAAATGCGTTCTTGGACACAGGAAGAGTTTGATACTTATTATCCTGATGGAAATGGAGGAACGAGAAAGGGGAAATGGCCCAGTGATTTTTTCTATACAGGTCCATGCGATCCATTCAATGTATCGGCTGAAAGCCCCGGCTACACAGGCTATTCACCAGAGGCGTGTTGTCCTGTTTGGGGTGCGAGTTCTATCGCTATTGACAGAAGAAATAATCATGTCTATCTCGGTATGAATTTTAAGTCATATGCCAATTTTGAAGACGGTTCTGGAAGCCCTGATTTTGAACCCGCCGTTGTGGCGTTTGATGATACAGGAGCTTTGAAGTGGTGGAGTAGACTTTATCATGAGATCACGCCCAGCGGAGATCTTCAAATATCACTACCCGATCAATATGTTGATGCGTTAGCAATAGACTATGCAAATGATTATTTAGTGGTCGGTGCTCGCACGCATGGAAATAATACAGAGAACTTATGGGAAGGGAATGAAATAATGAGCAATCCCAATGCGCATGGCTTTCAAAATCGATTCACAGGAACCCAAGGAGATATCCATGAATCATGGCTTGGAAAGTTGGCCTTATCAAGCGGAGACCTTTTTCATTCTACTTATTTAGCAGAAATGTCAGAGGGAACTACTTCTTATGGAACGCCGCACCCTGACCCGAACTTGGACGGTTGGCCAGACCCGAATACAGGTTGGCCCAATCTTAATACAACTCGAATTGCGAAGAATAATATGAAAGTGAGTAGCAATGGAGATGTTTGCGTGCTAGGTGTTGGCAGAAGAACAATTACTACCGCTAATGCACATCAAAAAATGGTGAAACCTTACTACGGTGGAAAGAGTTGCTGGAACAGCTTTGTACGTGTTTATGAAGAAGATTTTGAAGTTCCAAAATACAGCTCATTGATTGTTGGTGTATGGGATACTCTTACCGAAGCAGGCGGCGGAAATACGGAGATGTATGGCTTGTATAAAACAAGCGAGGGTGTAGTTTGTGTTGGGCGCCATATCGCAGCAAACGGCCTTGCGGTCGGCAATGATATACCAGTAATCAATGTTCCAACATGGGGTGCTGCAAACTCTGCCAATGAAAGTGCTGTTTTGGTTTACTATAAAGCAGAGAATCTCATTAACCCAAATGATGGTGAAGTATCATCTGTTTCGGAAATAAAAACCGAACAAACGTTCGGTGTATTTCCAAACCCAACGTCAGCTGTGATAAATGTTCCTTTGGAGTTAAAAAACATCATCGTTTATGATAGTTTGGGACGCCCGGTGAAGAGGTTTGTAAGCGGTGGAAGTCTTGATACGATTGATCTTCCATCAGGCTCTTATTATATTAGAGCAGAGAGATTTGGAAAAAATGTTGGGGCAAGATTTATCATTCAACATTAGCGCTATATTCGCAAAAACTCAAATACCCTATAATCATGGCAAAGAGCAAAGACCAAAAGAAAGAAGTCAAAAAAGAGGCAACAAAGTCGATGAAAGAGAAGCGTGCTGAAAAGCGAGACAAGAAGCCTAAATACGATTAATAGTAAACCCCGATTATTCGGGGTTTTTTATTTTAGGTAAATGAGAAGACAGTGATTTTCTTTGTGATAGAATTTAGATTTATGAATAAGAGCTTTTTACTTTTCATTAGTATAATAATTTCTAATATTTCAATGCAGGGGCAGGTCCCTTCGCTCACATGGGGTAAGGCCTTTGGAGGAGTTGATGGTTCAAATTATTCAAGAACCACTCGCCACGAATTGGACGGGGCGGGCAATATTTACAATATTGGTATTTTCAGAGGCACCGTTGACTTTAACTCTGGTACCGCAGTCTCATCGGTTACTGCAGTCGGTGACTTTGATGTGTTTGTGCAAAAGCTTGATAATAATGGCAATTTTCTTTGGGTAAAAACTTTTGGTAATACCAATGAGGAGCGCCCCATTGATGTGGCAGTAAATAGTAATGGTGATGTTTATTTTACCATGAAATTTCAAGGAAGCATTGATGTTAATCCTGGCGCGGGAACGCAGACTATTACGGCGAGTGGTATTGATACAGATATACGAGATTTAATCGTGATCAAATTGTCTAGCAATGGTGACTACCAAGGTCACGTACAGAAAACAAACTGCACATATAACTTTGTAAATGCAGAGTTAGAATTTAATAATGCAAACGAACTTTTTCTGATTTACAATTCAGAAGTACAGGTTATTTTGATTCAAAATCTGAATGTGAATGACCTTTCGGTTTTGGCAGAAAAGGAGATTGCAAACAATAGTGGAAGTGGCCAAGCCTTGATCAATAATGTATCCTTTGACAATGCAGACAACATGTTATTGGCAGGTGTTTTTTCGCAATCATTATCGATGAATCCAGATCAACCGGGGACAACGATTAGCTCTGTGGGCAATACGTTTGATTCATTTGTGATTAAGCTGACTAGTTCTGAAACGTATGTGTTTGGTCAAAGCTTTGGCACCGCAAGTAATTTCGATGAAGCGATTTCTATTACTTCAGACAATGACGGAAATGTGTTGGTGCTCGGTCGTTTTGAAAACTCTCCCGACTTTAACGCGGGTGCTGGAACAGCAACGTTGACAAGCCTTGGCTCAACGGATGTCTTTGTGCAAAAGCTCTCTCCAACCGGATCTTTTATTTGGGTCAAGCAGTTTGGAAGTTCACTTGGAGAAGACGCCGGCACTATTCGTTGTGATGCTTTAGGAAATGTGATTTCAACGTTTTATGTGAGTGATGATTTTGATGCAAATCCCAACGCGGGAACTAACACCATTACGCTGTCAATGCTCAGTTCAGTAATTGTAATTCTGGATGAAAACGGGAACTACGTTTTTGCTGATGATATTAGTTGGGCCGACGGAACCAATCAAGAGGCGCATTTGTTAGTCGATGATTCAAATAACATCTATTTAGCAGGAGCATTTAGCGGTGCTTCATTTGACGCTGATCCTTCTGCAAGTGTTGTCAATATTGGCTCAAGCACCAACAGAAGTAGCTACAATTTAAAGTGGGGTCAATGCGATGCAGTGACTCCCACACTCAGCATTTCGGCAAGCACCACGGAGGTTTGTGAGAGTACGCTTATTTCTTTCACAACGAATTTTACAAATGGAGGAACCTCACCTATTTTCACGTGGAATGTGAATGGAAACGTGGTTGCAACGGGAGTGGTAAGTTATAACACGAATACGTTGGTTGCAGGAGATGTTGTGACTTGCATTATGCAAAGCAACGCTGAATGTGCAAGCCCCTCGTCGATTACAAGCAATGCGATTGTAATGACATGCTCAAGTTCGGGAGGAGGTGACGAACTATTTTTCTCAGAGTATTTAGAGGGAAGTGGAAATAATAAAGCTTTTGAAATTTACAACCCAACTTCTAGTGCGGTGGATCTAAGCATTTATTCTATCGCGTTGTACACCAACGGTGCGACAACAGCAAGTAGCACTTTGAATTTGACGGGAACATTGAATCCACAAGACGTGCTTGTAGTTGCGAATAACCAAGGTGTTGCGGAACTATTAAGTTTAGCTGATATAACTACCGGTGGTGTTTGTAGTTTTAACGGAGACGACGCGTTGGCTCTGCTTAGAAACGGTGAGAGCATTGATATTATAGGTCAAGTTGGAATCGATCCAGGAACGAATTGGGCCGTGAGTGACGGAGGTTTTACTTCTGAGTACACACTGGTGCGAAAGCCCGAAGTAACCGGACCAACAACCGATTGGAGCATTGGTCAAACGCAGTGGAATTCTTTTGCTCAGAATACCTTCACAAATCTTGGTTTTCATACGGTATCGGTGTCGGTAGATTATGAAGTGGTTATTACGGCGGATGACGTAAATATTTGCGAAGGAGATTTTGTATCATTCAATGCGACAGTTACTCCAGGAAATGGAGATGTGTTCAGTTATAGTTGGTACGTGGACGGACAGGTGCTGCAGGTCGCAGAGACACCAACATTCCTAACGTCTTTGTTGAGTGATGGAAGCGTTGTGTATTGTACCATTTCGGATGTGCAAGGAATGATGGTGGGGCAAAGTAATGAGATTGTTATTTCCGTCCAAGCGTATCCTGTGCCGACTATTACAGTGGAACAGAATAGCATGACCGCTCAACCGTCAGGCATGAATTATCAATGGATTGACTGCACGACAGGTCAAGATATAATGGGTGAAACGAACAGTGTTTTTTCACCAGCACAAACCGGTAGCTATGCAGTAGAGATCAACACAGAAGGATGTATGGCGGTGAGTGACTGTGAAGATATTATTATCGTTTCAGTTGAACCGAATGAACGTTCGGTAGAAAATGTTTTTCCAAATCCCTTCTCAAACTTTATTGTATTGGAAAAGGCTTCAGCAATAAATATTCGCTACACCTTAATGGATTTATGCGGTAAAGTAATTATTCAAGAAAGCACCAATGCATCACGCGCGGTAATTGAAACATCTAACCTGGATCGCGGAGTCTATTTCTTAAGTATAGGCGAAAACACTAGGACGTTGGTAAAAGAGTGATTAACCCGCCCAATTTTCGCGATCGAGACTTCGGTATTGAATGGCTTCGGCAAGGTGATGGGTTTGGATATTTTCGGAGCCTTCAAGATCAGCAATGGTACGTGCTACTTTGAGAATACGATCGTATGCTCTTGCGGAAAGTTTCAGTTTTGCCATGGCCGTTTTCAAAAGGGCTGTACCCGCTTCGTTGATCACACACACCTGTTTGAGCAGTCGTGAGTCCATTTGAGCATTGCAGTGGATTTCTTTGCGTTTTGTGTATCTCTTTTCTTGGACCTTTCTAGCCGTTATAACGCGCTCGCGAATAACCTGGCTTGTCTCACCCGCGGCCTGAGCAGTAAGTTCGTTAAAACTCACCGGAGTGACCTCTATGTGGATGTCGATGCGGTCTAAGAGAGGTCCGCTGACTTTATTTAAGTATTTCTGCACCCCCCCAACCCCGCAAACGCATTCTTTCTCGGGATGGTTATAATATCCGCAAGGACACGGATTCATCGACGCGATGAGCATAAAGCTTGCGGGATAATCAACAGAAAATTTGCTTCGTGAAATAGTAATGGTTCGATCTTCAAGTGGCTGACGCATGACTTCGAGGACCGTTCGTTTGAATTCAGGAAGTTCGTCGAGAAAGAGCACACCATTGTGTGCCAATGAGATTTCGCCTGGCTGCGGAAAGCTACCCCCGCCGACAAGCGCGACATCTGAAATCGTGTGGTGGGGGGATCTGAATGGTCTTGTAGATATGAGCGCTTGATCTTTTCGAACCTTTCCCGCCACGCTGTGAATCTTGGTTGTCTCGAGTGCTTCACCTAGATTTAAAGGTGGTAAAATCGTGGGTAACCTTTTCGCAAGCATCGTCTTTCCCGCGCCGGGCGGGCCGATTAGAATTACATTGTGTCCTCCCGCTGCCGCAATTTCAAATGCGCGCTTGATGGTTTCTTGACCTTTTACATCAAAAAAATCAACAGCATAATTATCCAAGCTCCTTTGGAATTCCTCTTCTGTATTGATGATGACGCGATCGAGTGTTTTCTCATTTCTAAAAAACTGCACTACTTCTTTGATATTTGAAACACCATAAACTTCAATGTCATTTACGATGGCGGCCTCTTTAGCATTTTCAAGAGGAATGATCATTCCCCGAAACTTTTCTTTTGCAGCCTGAAGAGCAATCGGCAGTGAACCCTTGATGGGACGGAGGCTTCCGTCGAGACTGAGTTCGCCCATGATGATAAAATGTTCTAATAGATCGGACGGAATTTGGTCGGTAGCAGCCATGAGACCAACCGCCAAAGGCAGGTCGTAGGCGGTGCCTTCTTTCCGCACATCCGCGGGAGCCATGTTGATGGTAAGGCTTCTAACAGGCCATTCGTATTCAGAGTTTGTAAGAGCTGCTTTAATGCGCTGCTGTGCCTCTTTCACTGCTGTATCGGGCAAGCCAACAATGGCCATTTGTGCGCCGCGATCGGCATTTACTTCTATGGTGATGGTGGCTGCGTGAACTCCGAAGACGGCGCTGCCAAATGTTTTTACAAGCATTTGATGTCAATTTTGAATGCCCGCAAGAAAGTGATAGGAATGAATTATAAAACCGAATATTTATTCGGTTTTATTCTTGATGTGCGGCTGCACCTGTTATTATGCTATGAATATTCTTGTATAATATTCGCTCATTAATCGAGAATTTGAGTGCTAGGTAGAAAAAGGGGGTATTTATCCCGATGTTATTTTTTCAAATAATGAAATTGATATTTTCGCGCCATAATTCTTTAACCAAAATGAAAAAAATCATCTTTCTAGCGACCGCTATCGCGGCATTATCGAGCTGTACTTTTAAAGAAATTACGCCAGCACGCAGTTATGAAATTCAAAATTCTCGTGTGATTTCTGTTGCGAAAATTGCCGACTACACCTCAGATTTGACTGTAAAAATTGAAGGGTCTAGCAAGGGAGTGCTCTCTAAAGTGAAGACTTTGGAATATTATAAAGATCAAGCAATCGTGAATGCTTGCATGACCGCGAAATGTGATTTTTTGATTAATCCAACATTTAATATCACTGTTAACGGTGGCAACGCAACAATTGTAGTAACCGGTTATGGCGCCAAGTACACAACGATTCGCGATGTGACCGCGGCAGACTCTATGCACGTGAAATTGAATGGTGCTAATCTAGTTGTGCCAAATCCAGGTCCATTTGGACTTCCAAAAAAGCAGAGAAAAGTTTATTAATATGAATCGTCTTATTCAGATTCCTCTATTCGTTCTGGCCCTTGTTTTTTTCCAAAAAGCAAGTGGCCAGAATGACTTTGCCAAGAACAATGTAACTATTGGTTTTATTGGTGGTACCGCTTATTCTCCCTATAATTATTATTCCAGTGGTTACTACTTCGAGCCATGGGATTTCAATGCAGTACAACTAATGTATTCTAGAAGACTGACGAAGAATATATTTCTTTCGGCGTCGACCTATAAAATTCGAGAAGACAACCGCAGATACACTTTGGGCACTAAACTGAACGCATTGGTTAGTTATAGACTGCAGCCCGGACTAATCATGGATTATGCTTTTCCGACGGAATTGTATGATGGGGAGTTTCAAATCGGAAGTTCACTCGACTTTCATGTCGGTGATTACTTTGTGCTCGGTAGTACTTTTCGTTTCGGAACCGAAGAAAGTTTGCTCTATGGTTTTAGCGGAACCGTGAAGTTCTAACTACAAAGTATTTCTCTCAATGTAATCGATGAGAGAGTGAATGACCTTGATGTGAATTTCTTGCACGCGATCAGCGTAGCCATTCCAAGGCACGCGCACTTCTACATCGCAAAGGGGCGCCAATTTTCCGCCGTCTTTTCCCGTGAGGGCAACGACAGTGATACCCATTTCCTTCGCTGTCTTCGCAGCTTCTAGCACATTCGCAGAATTTCCGCTTGTGGAGATGGCAAGTAGCACATCCCCTTTTCTACCTACACCCTGTAAGTATCGCGAGAAAACAAAGTTGTAGCCGTAGTCATTTCCTACACATGACATGTGAGAAGGATCGGAAATACTTATTGCTCCAATCGACGGGCGATCGTTTCTGTAGCGGCCCGTAAGCTCTTCTGCAAAGTGCATCGCGTCGCACATACTTCCACCATTTCCACATGAAATAATTTTACCACCCTGTTGAATCGCTGAAACCATAGCGGCGCCGGCTTTTTCAATGCTTTGAATGTTTTCATCATTTGCCAAAAAGTCGTTCAATACTTTTTGTGCTTCTTGAAAATGTTGGAGTATTCCGTTGTCCATTGTGTACTTGTTTCATTGCAAATATCGGAAGTCCAAAGCAATTTTTAGGTTTTGTTTTTATCAGTAAAAAATAACGTCATTTACCCAAAAGAAAAATGGGGGAAAAACGATTGTGTCATTTTTCCCCCATCCTATTTTTATATTCAATAATTTAGTTCTGCACCACTAGCTTCTCTGTGGTCTTGAGATTATCTGGTGTAATCCACT